>MTLC01000114.1_pt1 | contig 449207 bp, 400 predicted proteins | sample 1982451 | NCBI WGS metagenome assembly MTLC01 (sample SAMN05710165, study PRJNA340218) | biofilm metagenome | isolation source: sample SPH anode biofilm adapted to +100 mV | place: USA | collected 2012-02-03
CTCCCTTCAGGAGCAGTACCAACGGCTCCAGCGCGTTTCATGAACCGCCGTGCACGGAACCGTACGCACGGTGGTGTGGGAGGACGGCGGGGGAGACCCCGCCTCCTACCCGATTAGCCAAGAAAAAACTGAGGAGAAAACTACGAGTGAGTGATCCTGTTGAGATGCTTGGAAAACTTATCTTGCTTGCTGTCATCGGAGCATTTCTGGCGCATCAATCATGGTCGCGGAAAGCGCACCAGCGACAGAACGCCGATGTGTGTACAAGATGCGGAAAAGAACCAATCAATCAATTACCTCCTGAGCTTGGTGGCCAAGGAACGATGTGCGCTGAGTGCCAAAGAGTAACTCAAAGAAACTATAGAGCAGGCTCATTGTCCTTTTACTCTTTGGCCGTTCTCTTCGGACTAATATTCGCTATTAAGGTTGTCCCAGAAATTACAAGCGGAGTGGATCGCACTGCGGCAGAAGTAATCGTGATATTTATTTCTGTCATTGGTCTTTGCGCGGGAGCCGGATTTTGCATTCGCTTCTTTGGAAAGAAAGTCGTATGAGGTTGCTGCAACACTTGAAATAAAGGCTAACCAGCGGCGACAGCGGTCTCCGCTGACGCTCCGCCGCTGGCGCCTTGAGACGTTGGACAATGAAATGATAAAAATGACTAATAAAAAAAGAAAGATCGCCAAAGCGCTGATCGCTGCATTTGCATTTGCAATATTGATACTTATAACGATATTGGCAATTGTGCCTAAGAAGGACATTATTAATTTCATATTTAAGTTTGAAAGAGATGCAAAAATATCTGCGTCAGGCATCAATATTTTCGTAAACAAAGATAATTTTCTGGTGATATCTGACAAAGATCCAATAATTATTGTCAATAATGATACTGGGTTTAATTTAACTTTGACCCAACTAGATAAGGACTCCGATTTAAATATTTATAAAAATAATTTCAGACTTCTAGGAAAACAATTTACTTTAGCTAGATATAACGTTGGAGGTAAGATTGTTGAAGCTATTGAAGTCACTGATAAAGATCCATCAGGAGACAAACTGGAGATAAAAATGTTGTTGAAACCAAACCTTAGTCTCTCAATCGAGCTCAACACAGACAATGAAGAAGTAAAAAAAGCGCACATAAAGCATGTGCTGATAAACAATGTGAATTGGGTTGATAAATAAAATGGCTCACCCGATGGATATCAAACATCGGCGTAGACTCTGACGCGGCAAACTGCGCCGCGCAGGTCACGCCGCGCCCCGTTATGACAGGAATTAAAATGACAATGATGAATTCGATCACAGCTGACGATTTCATATCCTTTCGGGATTTCGACTTGAATTGGCGGTTTACCGACCCAAAACATAACCTCTTACCGGAAGAAGACCTCTCAGAAATTCACCCTCTCTCAAGAACAATGTCGATACAACTCTACGAACAAACAGAGAAATATCTCGGTAACGCCACCCTGGAGAAGTCAAAATTCCAAACAATCGAATCTCACGAAATAACTGAGGATCATGAAGAAGTAAGAAAATGGCTGAAAGAGAAAATAATTAATCCCCAAACCCAGGTAGCGGTCTCATGGGACAAAACAACTTGTGCCGTAACCACTTGGAAAATTTTCTGCAAATATTGGGATGACTTTTGTTATCCAAGCTCTGATGACATCCTGATATGGGCTTCATCAGAAGGTTGGATTCTGAATTACTGCCACCACGAAATTCTTGAATTTGGAGTTCTGAAGTCATAACCATCGGCACGACCGGGCCTAAAAACCCGCCCGGTCAGCCTCAGCACCGTTACCCAGAGAAAAAGAAGATGATCTGTCCAAAATGCAAAGCTGAATATCGAGAGGGATTTCTCACCTGTGCAGACTGTGAGGTTCCTCTGGTCAATGAACTATCTCCACTACAGGAAGTTGATCTTCCCGTAGACCTTGAAAAGTCCGAATTTGAGAAAGTCTTTGAAACCTACGACAGCTACGAATTTTTGGATGCATGTAAGGTCTTGAAAGATGCAGGAGTCCCATTCACAGGCGATGAGTGGTACACCGGCGAATTTCGCGCTACAAGACGTGCCCAAGCTCCATACGTATGGGCAGTTCTGGTGCCAGCGGAAAGGAAGAATGAAGCACTTCGGCTGCTTGAGGAAAAGAAAGCAGGTGAACCAATCACGTTTTCTCAAACAGAAACTGAACCTATGAAGCCGAAAGATGCTTGGATGCTATTGGCAATCATGGCGATCTTTGCTGCTCTCATGGTGATATTGATTTGGAGAGGGTAGTTAACTTGGCGCCTTGAACGTGCAATCACGGCTAACCAAGTGCAGCAGCAGTCTTCGCTACGCTCCGCTGCCATGCTCTCTCACGTTGAACAATCAAAAGGAAAATAATCCATATGTAGACCTGTCCCTCAATGGTTCTCCTTCTCCGGAATTTTCCGTTACACTATAGACAGCAACATATTACAAAAGTTTGTATAGTGGTAGAGACCCATGAAGATATTCATACCGACCAACTCATGGATCTGGACATTTTGCGCGAATTGTAAATCCGGACTTGGGGTGTATCTCATTGCTGCCTTGGCCATCATCTGCGGGAGTTCTCTCGGCATTACCGCTGCCGCTGCCGCCGATGCCGATGCAAAACCAGACTTTGTCCGACAGGATGTCCAGGAAGGCGGAGAATCCACTGGCGGTGGAGCCATTCAAACACCGCCACTCGCCGGCGAGGCGTACAAAACCGCATTATTCGGCAGGACCATCGAGATTCCGGCACGTAACCGCGAAAATGTTTGTTCCCTGACTCTCGGGGGGAATTACTATGCCCCTGAACTGGGTGGCGATTTGGCGGTTCCGATTGCAGCTTTTTATTATCGGCACCGCTGGGATAAATGGTGGACCAGGGATATAATTGGCCTGTTCGTCAATGAAATGGATGTCGCCCGAAGCTTCGGCCGTTTCCAGCTGCTCGGCCATTTCGAAAATAACACTGTGCCTTTTGCAGATGCCGAGGTTCTAAATGGCAAGGAAGTCAAAGCCAGTTCCGTCATCTGGGGAACCGTCTCCGGATGGCTGGGCGCCGGAATCCGCCTCCCGGTTGCGCCGTTCGAGGCGGATAACGACCTGCGGGTTCAGCTGTTTTATCACGCCGGTTATTTCTACGATATGCGGACAAGCGACACCGACGCCAACGTCCGTCTACCGCCAGATACCTTCGTCCATGGTCTTCATCTCCGCATTCGAAAAGACGGGCTGCGCAGAAACATTATGGAACTCCCTCATGAAGGTTGGGCATGGGGTAGTGATGTGGAACTTGTCAGGCGCGACAACTGGTCGGATAGCACTTTCGGCAGGCTGGTGTTCACCAGGGATGAAACCAGGGACTATCTCAAGCTCTCCGGCTACGTAATAGGAGCAATGGGAATTCCGTGGCTTTCCGAACAAAACCGCTTCATCTGGTACCTCCACGGCGGGGTATCTCCCTGGGGAAAGCTTGACCGGTTCTCCTCATTCCGTGCGGGCGGAGGTCCGTTCCCGAACGAAACCGACGACCTCTACCGGCTTCCCTACCCCGGCGCACTGTACAACAATTTTCCGGTTTCGGACTATGTGGTCAGCACCATTGAATACCGTCGGGAGCTTTTATTCTTTCTTTACCTGCATCTGCGTGGCACCTTCGCCTGGGGCGCCAATCGGCCAGACTATACTACGGATCAGGGTTTGAAACTCAGATTGAATTCAACAGACGGAGAGGCCTTTTCAGCTGGCCTCACCAGCGGGTTTATCAAAGATTCGCAACTCTACCTGGAATACGCCTATGACTCGAAGCTCCTGCGCAACGGCTCGTCCGGCAGCAGCATTATGCTTCTCTGGTCAAAGTCGTTCTGAAGCTGTCCGGTTTGCAGCAGAGGTTGCGTCATCTAAAACTGCGCTGCCATTATATTCGCTCCTTTCAACTTTATAGCGGAAATAACATAGGTGCCAGGCTATTGGTTGGAGTTCTCGGGCACAGCGAGAGAAAGTGTGGATAATGGAGAAAGAGACAATACCCACCCGTTGCTGTCATGAATCGCCGCCGGGGCAATTGCTCCTTGGCATCCGCCAGTTCAACGGTCAGGAGTGGTTTGAGTGTCATGAGACGTTGGAAATCCTCTGGCTCAAAGAAACAGGAGAGGTGCGGGATTTGTACCAGGGGATCATCCAGATTGCCATCGCACTGCACCACTGGCGCAACGGCAACTTTGGCGGATCACTCAGCCTCTTGTCAGGCGGCAGGGGTTATTTGCTCCGTGTGCCGGCGGTCTGCCTGTGGGTGGACGTGGCAGGTTTCATCTCCCAAGTTGACCGGGTGCACGATTTTCTGGAGCGGCTGGGTAAAGAGAAGATGGGTGAACTGGACCCTGCACTCATCCCGCGTTTGCAGACCGTATCAGTAACACCGCAATAAAGACGCTTCTGCGGCGCGGGGTGTGGCGGCGCCTGCTTCTTCCGCTTCTTCTTGATCAAGAAATATCAGGAGGTGCTCTCATGCAAAAGCTGGAGTTGAGCAAAGCCTTTACCCTGATGGAATCGGGGCCTGTTGTCCTTGTGACAACCCATGACGGGCGGAAAGACAACATCATGACTATCTCCTGGACGATGGTGTTGGATTTCACCCCGGTATTTGCCATCACCACGGGTGAATGGAATCACTCGTTCGCGGCGTTGCGGAAGAACAAGGAGTGCGTCATTGCCATTCCAACGGTTGACATGATCGATACGGTGGTCGGTATAGGGACGTGCTCGGGCGCAGACACGGACAAGTTCGCAAAGTTCAAACTCACGCCGGTACAGGGCAACGTTGTCAAGCCGCCCCTGATCAAGGAGTGCCTCGCCAACATAGAGTGCAAGGTCATCGACATCGTCAAGAAGCACAACATCGTCGTGCTGGAGGCGGTTGCCGCGTATATCGATACCGCACGCAAAGAGAAGCGCACGGTTCACGCTGTCGGCGATGGAACGTTCATTGTTGACGGGCGCAAGATTGACCGGAGGGAAATGATGGCTTCCAAGATTCCATCCGGCGTCTAGACTTCATTGGCTGGACATGGGGAAGCGTTGGGGGCAGGTCAGACCGATCATCGTCCATGGTAGTATATACGTGACATAACGTCTCACTGCAGTAGTCCCTCAAAGAGGAGGAGGTTTACCATGAAAATTCTGATTGTTCTCACCTCTCATGATCAGCTTGGCGATACGGGAATGAAGACAGGCTTCTGGCTGGAGGAGTTCGCCGCGCCCTATTACGTGTTCAGGGATGCCGGTGCGACCGTAACGCTGGCCTCGCCTAAGGGGGGGCAACCGCCCCTTGACCCGAAGAGCGACCTGCCCGACTTCCATACCGACGCCACCAGGCGCTTCCGTGCCGACGCCTTGGCACAGGCCCAACTCGCTGATACGATGAAGCTCGAAGAAGTGTCGGCTGAGGATTTTGACGCACTCTTTTATCCCGGCGGCCATGGCACCATGTGGGACCTTCCCGATAATCCGGCATCAATCGCCCTCATCGAGGCTTTCGTGAAGGCAGGCAAACCGGTCTCTGCCGTGTGTCACGCACCGGCCGCCTTTGCCAATGTACACGGAAAGGATGGGGAGTATCTGGTTAACGGGAAACGGGTCACCGGTTTTTCCAACACCGAGGAAGAAGCCGTGGAACTCACGAAGGTCGTCCCCTTCCTGCTGGAAGACAAACTCAGGCAGATGGGCGGCATCTACAGCAAGGGGGCCGACTGGGCTCCCTATGTTCAGGTGGACGGCAGTCTGGTAACGGGTCAGAACCCGGCATCCTCCGGGCCCGCCGCGGAAGAGCTCCTGAAGCTGCTGCGCTCTGCATGATTTCCGGAATCAACGTGACAACTTCCCCACCATTTGCTTGATTACCTCCTGCAAGACAAGAAAAGCCCCGGTGGTCACAGGACCAACGGGGCTTTCAGACAGACCTCTCCTCAATTTCTCCCCGGCGGCGGGGGTGCATACCCGCCATCGTCCCACATCCGGTTCCGCGGCGGCAGATGCTTCCTGCAGCTGATGATCCCCTTGCGGCAGAGGGTTTCTCGCCACTCGTACCGGATATAGATCTTTTCCCACGCCCCGGCCTCCGGCTCGAACTCTACCGTCCGCACGGGAGAATACTCTTCGCGGCCGTAGCCGGTCCCGGCGCTCTCCTCCGCCCGGTCGGCCGCCTTGGCTCGTTTTTGCACGGACGGTGCGGCCGGCGCAGCAGCACCCGATCTCCCCTGGTATAGCTCAACCGGTGGCTCATAGCGGCGCACCTCGGGATAGACGGCAACGGCGATCACCCCCATGGCCGACTCATCTTTGAAGGCCGCAGCATAGGAGTCGGCAGCGGTGGTGAAATAGAATCGGTTGACCCGGTCGTCCCCCGTGCGCCACCCATTGAACTCCCCTTCGCCATAAGGTTCCAGGATATACATCCGCTCCCTGTTGCCGAGCCACGACTTCTTACCCGAGATGATGTTGCGGCCATCCACGGCGATCACGATGCCGACCCGCCGGTCCAGCCGGTTACGCACGACGATGCTGTAGTGGTCCCCTTTCATTGCCTCCGCGTAAACTTTCCGGTTGTTCCCCCTCGACGTTGCCGGATACAGGGGGAGTTCGCGCCCGTTGTCCGTCCTGATCCTCACATCCACCCCATCGCCGACCGAACCCGCCCAGGCACCGGCGGCAAGCCCCATGAACACCAGCACAAATACCATCGTTCTCATACGTCCCTCCCTGTCATGCCGTGTAATGACTCTTTGTACGGTTAGACAAAAGAGGGATGAAGAATGTTCCCGAAAAAAATAAAATTTTCACCACCTGATACGCAGCTCGACCATTTCCCCATCCCGTGCGACGGCCGGTGGCTGTCTCAGGATTACCCCAACCCTTTCCAGGCGTGCAACGAGAGCCGGGATTTTACGGCCATCGATCCGGGCAAGGAGGAGATAGCCCGTTTCGCCATACGTGCGTCGCACGATCCTGCCACCGGCTCCCGTAAGCGCTGCCTCGATGCGCCCGGCAGCATTGGCTGGATCGTCAACCCGGAGGGCGATGTCGACCGGAGCTCCCCTCCCCTCTCCCGACGACTCCGTCCAAGGTTTCGGGGATGCTGACGGCGACGCTGACCTTTCCATGGTCTCAGAGGAAAGTCGATCGCGAGTTCCATCACGTTGCCCCACACCTCCGAACGCCTTCATTTCTTCCCGGGCACCTTTTTGTATCTCCATCACTTCGGAATGAGAAGAAGCCCCGTCGTTCATCGTATCCGCGCGTGGCGCCGCTGCCTTGGAACGTTTTGCGGCCGGACCGGATCCGGTCAAAGGTGGCGAATACACGGGGGGGGAAGGTGCCGGCGGCGGCGAAAGAGGGGCCGCAGCCGGAGGCGGCGGAGCGTAGCCGCCACTTTCGGCGGCAGGGGGGGTGGCAACGGCCGGTGCTCCCGGAAAAGCGGGGGATGGTGCAGCAGGTGCCGCAGGGGGGACAGCAGTACGGGGGGAAGCTTGTTGTGCAGGCTGCGGCACCGCGGGAGATTGCGAAGCTTCCTCCCGGCTCATGGTCGGGGTATCGCTAAGGGGTACTTGGGGAGCGGTCGTCCGCGCCAGGTAGTAGCCGGTAATGCAGAGAAAGATGAGAGCGACCGCCTCCAGGGAGAGCTTGACAGAGAGCGGCAGGAATAGCCGTTTCCAGAGAGCGGGCCGGGGTTCAGACGCCGCTTTCACCCGTGCCATGATCTTCGCGGTCAGCCAGGGGGGCGGTTCCACCTCGGGAAGGCTTTTCATGTGCGCGATCGTCCGTTCCAGGTCTGCCAGCGCCCCGCGGCAGCTCCTGCATGCGGCAAGGTGCGCCTCTATTTCCGACTTCTCCTTGGCGCTGACGGCATTGTCGAGATAGTCGGACAGCCTGCGGCGTATCTCCGTATGCTCCATCACAGCTCTCCCACTGCCCGTTTCAGGCAGTCCTTCACCATTTCCCTGGCCCGGAACAGACGGGACTTGACCGTCCCTTCCCGAACCTTGAGAATGGTGCATATTTCATCGTAGGAAAAATCCTGCAGATCCCTCAGCACGATGGTCTCCCGGAACTCGGCAGCAAGGGACTTGATACACCCCTGCAATTTTTCATGGAGATCCTTTCGCTCCAACCGTTCCAGGGCAGATGGAGCATGAGAGGGATAGTCATGGACCGGGCAATCATCGCCTGACGAGGGACAATCCAGCGAGAATGGCTCATGCATCCGCTTGGTCCGGATCTGCTGGCACCGGTTGCGCGACATGTTGACGACAATACTCGTCAGCCAGGTAGAGAAGCGGGATTCGCCGCGAAAGGCATCGATCTTCCGGAAGGCCGCAACAAAGACGTCCTGCACCACCTCGCAGGCATCTTCGTAATCTCCCGTGATCCTGAAGGCGACGTTGAGCATCCGCTTCTGGTACTTGTTCACCAGAGCCTCGAAAGAGGAAATGTCCCCCTTTCGCCAGGATGCGACCAGAGCGGCATCGTCTTCCATGATGGTATCACCTTCATGGCTCATCATATGAGACAGTCCCACATCAATTTATGTTCCCTGCTGTTTTCTGGCAATGGCGTGACCGGCAGAGCAATAGTAAAACAATTGCTGTCAACGAACAACAAAAAGAGGTTAGACGTTACGCCTAACCTCTCAGGACTTCAGTGCCGTTCACCTTCTACCTCCTTTAGTGTGAATCAAGCGATATGAAATGGTACGGACCGGAGCCCCGCTGACCGACACGAGACTCCGGTTGTTCCAGCCGATTCCCGCTTACTCGCAGAGATCGACCTTAATATCCCAGTTCTTGATCTTCATCGTGCCGTTCTGGGCGAGGTTCAGGTGCATCTTGAAAGCGCGGTCCCATAACTGCGGTTCGTGCCCCACCTTTTTTGCCAGACACTCCTTCTCGGCCATCTCCAGATACGCGGTAAGAATCGGCTTGTAGTCAGGATGGGCGCATTTCTCGATAATGCGTCGCGCCCGCTCCTTCGGCGCCACCCCCCGCAGGTCGGCCAACCCCTGCTCGGTGACGACACAGTCCAGGTCGTGCTCGGTGTGGTCAATATGTGAACAATGCGGTACCACGCAGGAGATACCGGTCGGATCGCTTTTGCTCGGACGGGACGACGGGGTGTGCATCATCTTGAGGTAGCCGTTCCGGAGAAAGTCGCCGGAGCCGCCAAGGCCGTTGATCATTCGGGTGCCGCCGACCAGGGTCGAGTTGGCATGAGCATAGATGTCGATCTCCACCGGCGTATTCATGGCGATGACACCGAGCCGGCGGATCGGCTCCGGGGCGTTGGATATGGAGAGGGGGCGCAGCACGATCTTGTCGGCATACTTGTCCATATTGTCGAAGAAACGCGGGAAACCTGGCTCTTCCGAGAGGGAGAGCGAACAGGAGGAGGCCATGTCGAGTTTTCCGGAGTCCAGCAGATCGAGCATCGTATCCTGGAGAACCTCGGTATAGACGGTGAGATTCCGGAACGGGGCCTTTGCCAGACCGCCGATTACCGCGTTGGCTATGGAACCGACCCCGGACTGAAGCGGCAGCAGGTTCTTCGGCAGACGGCCGGCCTTCACCTCATGGGAGAAGAAATCGATAATATTGTTGGCAATGGCCTCGGATGTATCGTCCTGCTCGGCAAAAGCCCGCCCCTTGTCACGATGCCTGGACTCGACCACGGCGATGATCTTGCTCGGATCACAGGGAACATGGGTGCTGCCGATCCGCTCCCCGGCGTGGGTAATGCCGAGAATCTGCCGTTTGGGGGGATGGTTGCAGATCAGCATGTCATGCATACCTTCGAATGATGGCTGGCCGGTATTGACCTCCACGATGATGCGGTCGCAGATCATGAGTATCTCGGGAATAACCCCGCCGGAAGAGGTCGGCACCAGACCGCCGTCTTCGGTAATGGCCGAGACTTCGATGATGGCCAGGTCCAGCCTGCCGCTTTCGCTGTCCTTGGTGTAGAAGCCGTAGCCCAGATCCTGGGCGAACAGGGAAAGGTGCTTGTCACCCATCCGTATGCGCCCTTCGTTGATGCCGGCGGCGATGTTCTTGCCGGTCTGGTACGGCCAGCGGCGGTCGATCATGTCGTTTACCGCCCAGCGGTCTTCCGTCTCGGCCCCGACTGATGCGCCGATGAACAGGTTGAACTTCAGCTTGCCCTGGAGGTTGTTCTTTTCCACATGTTCGGCCAGTGCGATGGGGACCGCCTTCGGGTAACCGGCCGGGGTAAAGCCGGACCACCCCAGATTCATGCCGTTCTTGAAGAACGGGATGGTCTCTTCCGGCTTCATGACCTTGCTCAAAAGTGATGTGCAGCGTACTCGATCCTGTAGTGTTCCGTAGTTTGACATTTTGCCACTCCTGTTTGATTGTACTGTTTACACACAAAAGAACGAAAAAAATGGTGGCTACTTCCTGCCGCCTTCTGCCGCCCACTTTTCCAGCATGGGGGTCGTCACGGACTTCGGCCGCTCAATGGCATATCCCAGGCCGCGATCCCAGGTGATGTTCGCCATGCACCCGAGTGCCCTGCCAACGCCGAAAAGGACGGTATAGAAGTCCCACTCCTTGACGCCGTAGTGCCACTGGATGACACCTGACTGGGCATCGACATTCGGCCAGGGGTTCTTGGTCTTGCCGTGCTCGGTAAGAACGCCCGGCGCCACTTCGAAAATCATGGCCACCAGCTTGAAGAGCGGATCGTTCGGAAGATGCTTCTGGCAGAACTCCCGCTGGGATGTGTAGCGGGGGTCGGTCTTGCGCAGAACGGCATGGCCGTAGCCGGGGATAACCTGGCCGGAGTTGAGGGTATCCCACAGCGCCTTGGTGATGAGCTCTTTGGTCGGCTCCTGGTCCTTGCAGTACTTCTCCTGGAACTTGATGGTCCAGTCGAGGACCTCCTGGTTGGCGCGGCCGTGCAGGGGGCCGGCCAGGCCGTTGAGCCCTGCGGCATAGGAGTAGTAGGGATCGGAAAGGGCCGAATGCACCAGATGAGTGGTGTGGGCCGAAACATTGCCGGACTCGTGGTCGGAGTGGAGGATAAAGTACATGCGGGCCACATCCTTGTATTCATCCCCCTGGCCAATCATATGGGCGAAATTGGCCCCCATGTCGAGCTTCGGATCGATGGCAATCTGCTTGTCGTCACGGTACTTGAGATTGTAGATGAAGGCCGCGAGCACCGGGATCTTGGCTACGATATCGCAGGCGTCTTCGTACACGTATTCCCAGGACGTTGCCTTGTTGAACTTGCCGGAGTTGTAGACGCCGGCGAACTTTGAGTCCCTCTGCATGGCAGTTATGCCTACCGAGAGCATCGCCATCGGATGACTGTCACGCGGCATAGTGCGGATGATGTCGAACACGTACCGGGGGACTTCCTGGCGTGTCTTCCATTCGTCCAGCACCGCATCCACCTGGGCCTGGGTCGGGACGTCACCGGTCAGGAGGAAATACCAGAACGACTCGACAGTCGGGTAGTCCGAACCGGCAGCCTTGGGGAGACAGGCGAAGGTCTCGGGGATGGTCTTCCCCCGGAAACGGATCCCTTCCTGCGGATCGAGGTAGGAAATGTCGGTCACAAGAGACCGGATGTCGCGGGCACCGCCGATGCACTGGTCAATGGTGACCTCGTCGATTTTCACCTTGCCGTACTCTTTGACGAGCCTGGTGACGCGGGGGCGAAACTCTTCCAGTTTGTGCCTGAGTGCTTCTTTCAACGCCATGTTTTCTTCTCCTTTGGGTTGTTTATGCCGCTTTGATGACAAACAGCGCCATGAATTCATCGACCGGTATCGCCTCGAGCCGGTGCCGGTCGGAGCAGAGAGTCATGATCTTCTCCGCCTGCCCCTGTGGAAATCGAGACGCGAGATTTTTCCTGAACTTCTCTTCCAGAAGCGGTATCGCCGCCGCACGGCGACGACGGTGGCCGATGGGATATTCCACCTCTACCCGTTCGCTCTTTGTTCCGTCCGTAAAGAAGACCTGCACGGCGTTGGCGATGGAGCGTTTGTCCGGCTCAAGATATTCACGGCTGTAACGCGGTTCCTCCACGACCTCCATCTTTTCCCGCAGGGCATCAATGAGCGGATTGCAGGCAACAGCATCCTCGTAATCGCCTGCCGTCAGATTCCCGAAGATAAGGCCGATGGCGGTCATGTACTGAAGGCAGTGGTCGCGGTCCGCCGGGTTATACAGTTTCCCGCTCTTGCTGATGATACGGATGGCCGATTCCTGGGTATGGATGACTACCTTTTCAATTTCCGAAAGGCGGTCCTTGACCTGGGGGTGCAGAGTCACGGCAGCCTCGACGGCGGTCTGGGCATGAAATTCCGCCGGGAACGAGACCTTGAAGAGCACGTTTTCCATGACGTAGCTGCCGTAGGGACGCGGGAAGCTGAACGGTTTCCCCTTGAACACGACATCGTAGAATCCCCAGGTGGGGGCCGACAGGGCACTCGGATACCCCATTTCACCACTCATGGTCATCAGCGCCAGGCGCACCCCCCGGCTGGTGGCATCACCTGCGGCCCAAGACTTTCGGGAGCCGGTGTTCGGGGCATGGCGGTAGGTCCGCAGGCTCTGGCCATCGATCCATGCCTGGGAAACCGCATCTACGATCTGCTCACAGGAGCCCCCCAGCAGCCCGGTAACCACTGCCGTCGTTGCGACCTTGACCAGCACCACGTGGTCGAGGCCGACCCGGTTGAAGCTGTTGTCCAGGGCCATACACCCCTGGATCTCGTGGGCCTTGATCATGGCGGAGAGCACATCCCCCATGGTGAGTGGTGCTTTTCCGTCGGCGATATGTTTCCGGCTGAGGTAATCGGCAACCGCCAGGATCCCGCCCAGGTTATCCGATGGGTGCCCCCATTCCGCCGCCAGCCAGGTATCATTGAAATCGAGCCAGCGGATGATACAGCCGATGTCGAAGGCTGCCTTGACCGGGTCCAGCTCAAACCGGGTGCCGGGGACGCGGGGACCGTTGGGCACCAGGGTACCCGGCACGACGGGACCCAGAAGCTTTGCGCACGCGGGAAATCCGAGGGCCAGCATCCCGCATCCGAGGGCGTCCATCAGGCTGTAACGGGCTGTTTCCCGCGCTTCCGCACTGTCGCAGGTGTACTCTTTGACATACCGGGCAATGGCAACCAGTTCCCGATCCGGCTCAGGACGGATGTTGAGTTCAGCAGATGTTTTCGTGGCGCTAGTCGTCGTCATGGGACTTCTCCGCAAACAGTTTGTCCAGTTTCCTCTCGTACTCCTGGTAGCCGATAATCTCGTAAAGCTCGCTTCGCGGCTGCATTGTTGCCAGTACCGGCTCCTGGCTCCCCGCGCAAAGAATCGTCTCATATACGTTCAGTGCTGCCCTGCTCATGGCACGGAACGCACTCAGGGGGTACAGCACCATGCTGACCCGCGCTTCCGCCAGTTGCTCTCTGGTGAAACAGGGTGTCTGGCCGAATTCGGTCATGTTGGCCAAGAGGGGCACACCGACGGCATCGGCAAACATGCGGTACATTGCCAGATCGGTCATGGCTTCGGCAAAGACACTGTCCGCGCCCGCCTCGACGCAGAGGCAGGCGCGCTCGATCGCGGCACCAAACCCCTCTGTCGCCAGGGCGTCTGTCCTGGCCATGATGCTGAAATCCGGGTCAGTCCGGGCGTCCACCGCCGCCTTTATCCGGTCGACCATGGTCTGCCTCGAAACCAGCACCTTGTTCGGACGATGTCCGCAGCGCTTGGGAGACACCTGGTCCTCGATGTGAACGGCAGCCGCACCCGCCCTGATCATTTCCCTGATGGTACGACCGACCGAGAATGCCCCTCCCCAACCGGTGTCGATGTCGACCAGCAGGGGAAGTTCGCAGGCGCCGGTGATGCGCCGGACATCCTCCAGCACATCGCTCAGGCATGTCACTCCGAGGTCGGGAAGGCCGTACGACGCATTCGCCACCCCAGCTCCGGAAAGATAGATCGCCTTGTGTCCCGCTCTCTCCGCCAGCATGGCACAGTAGGCATTGATGGTGCCGACAATCTGCAAAGGCTTTTGATCGCTGATTGCCGCGCGGAAACGATATCCCGGTGATTTTCTGTCACACATCAGGTTACCCCTTCTGCTCCTGTGAGTTTCTTTGCCGTTCTTCAATGCTCAAGCGGGCGGATCTTATATGACGGCGCATCAACAGGTCCGCCAGCTCGGCATCCCTTTCTTCAAGCGCCTCGACTATCCTGCGGTGCTCCTTGAGCGCCTGCAGAGGGCGCGGAGTGGAGGTACTGAACTGGTACCGGTACATGCGCATCAGCTGGTAGAGGCCGCCATCCAGAATACTCAGGACCTTTTTGTTACGGCTCCCCTGGAGAATGCGGTAATGAAAATCAAGTTCCCCTTCCTGCTGATAGTAGGAAAGCCCCTGGTCCTCGTTGATACTTTGCTCATGTTCATCGAGCAGTTTTTTCAGATCGTCGATCTCTGCATCGGTCATATTCCGTGCGGCAAGGCCGCATGCCAGGCCACCCAGAGCTTCGCGCACCTGATAAATATCAACCAGTTCCTCATAGGACAGGGTAACGACCCGCGCGCCATGGTTCGGGGCACGCACCACAAGCTGCCGTTCTTCGAGGCGGCTCAATGCCTCCCGCAGAGTGCCACGGCTGATGCCGTATGCTTTGGCCATCTCCGGCTCGGAAATCTTGCTCCCGGCGGGAATGTCTCCTTTCACAATCCCGGTCTGGATCTGCTCGAATATCCGGTCGGACAACGTCAATGATGATGAATCATTATCAAAAGGGGAACTTGCCATAATATGTCGACACCTTTTTTGTTTTTCTTGATTTTTTGTCATAATACTCCCACACTGACAGGTGTCAACTATAAAGTGTCGACACTTTTATTTTTAGTAAAAATATTTTCCAGCACTAAACATTTACACCGAAAACGGCAGTTGAACGTAGCCCGGAGAAAAGGACATTGCTGAAATATTGTCGCTCAGGTCGAATCGGAGCGGATGCAGGATGTATCAACAGCCAGACGTAAATTTATAGGCTCGTCGGAGGGGAGACAAAGGAAAGGGACCAGAAAACGAACAGAGGAAACCGCCCGGCCGACATCACCGTGACGGATGGTGAATATCGAAAAGTATCAGCAGAGACAGGTAATTTGGCACAGGAGGGGTTCGAAAGGAATTCCTCGGGGGGCATTTACCGGATGTGTCGGAATAGAGGAAGGTTCCATGCTGACCGGTTGGCCCCGGTCAGCATGGGTGTGAACGTTATTTCGGTAGAAGTTTCTTAACCGGGCAACCAGGTACTTTTCAAGCCACCCACCCTTCTGACGGCGGGTCAGCTCCTGCAATTCGATGGCAGCACGCTGTCGGCTGATTCACTCGTTTACAAGTGCTGGTGGTCCTGCTCTGAGTTAGAAGTCATAGGTGATGCCGATGGTGGAATAGATATACTGATAGCCGGAACCGACCTGGTTCGCCTCGGCCCGGGCCGCGATCAGCCAGTGATCGTCGATCCTCCAGGTTACGCGCACGTCTTCGAGAGCTCCGATGTGCGTCGTGTAGCCATCGTATTGGGAGACGGGGCCTGCCCATATCCTTAACCTGAGTCTGTCGAAGAATGAGTCGGCGTAACCGAAGAGGAGGGCGTGCTGGTCGAAGTGCTGTGGGCTGTAATACTCCGGGACTCGCTCATTGTTCCTTATTCCCCGGTACCGGTACTGGGCATGGAAATTGTCAGTAAAACTGTAGACGGCCCTCCCGACGTAAAGGTCGCGGCTGTTGTCGTCGGACGACCAGCGGTGCCAGTACCCGCCGGTGATGGTGAAGTTCTTCACCAGTTCCCAGTCAAGTGAGCCACCGGCGGACCAGTAGTCTATGCGCGCATCATAGGCCTTCACCGAGTCGATGGTACCATGGTCGATGCTCTCCTCAAGGCGGAATGGTCCAACAGTCTGGGATGAGCCGAAGGAAAGGGGAGTCTTGAACTCACCGTTCCAGGCAAGAAGTTTCAGCTGCCCCGTAAAGTCGACGTTGTCCAGCTTCTTGTATCCCTCCACCAACCCACCCGCAAAAATTCTGCTCCCCCCCGATTCATCGATGATGGTCTGGGTAGCACCGACACCAACCTTCGTCGTCTTGTCCTTCCCGTGGAAAACCTGGTCCAACTCGAGGCTGTGGGTGCCGTCGTTGTCGTTGAAGATTTCCGATCTGACCTCCACATCATGTTGCTGCCATGCATACGCACAGGTGGGGATGATCAGCATCAGTACCGTCAATAGTTCGATCGGTCTCATTATTTGGTCCCCCATTTTTTGGCCATGTTCAGAATTTCACTCAGGTACCCCGTAACTGTCGCCGGAGCCATGATTGCCTGATAGCCGAGCAGGTAGACAAAAAACCCGAAGGGATTCATCCTCACCTTCAGTCCATGCTCCGAGAATATCCTTTTCTGCTGCCAGTAGAAGAGTCCGTTGGCAATAAGGGCAAGGGGGAGGAGGAGCACCGTCATCATGCCGACGATGAGGTAGTTCTTGAAAAAGACCGCGGCGATCAGTCCCGGCAGGAAGAAGAGCAGGTAGGCGCTATCGACCAGCGGAAAGAAGAGATTGTACCAGATGAAGGGCGAGTTCATCCTGACCTTGACCAGGGTCGAGGGGTAGGACTTGAACGCCTCGATGAGGCCGCGCGACCAGCGCTTTCTCTGCCGGAAGAACTGTCGGTACGTCTCCGGGACCATGGTGAAGCAGAAGGCGTTTTCGGCATAGCCGACCCTGTATCCCAGGTCGCGCAGGCCCCAGGTGAGGACGATGTCTTCTCCGATTTTCGGGGGCCAGCCATTGAGTCGTTTTACGGCTGCGGTGCGATAGATGGAGAAAGCCCCCTGGGCCACGAGGGTTCCCTGGTACAGGGACTGCACCCGCTTGATGACGGCAATGCCATGAAAATAGTCCCATTCCTGGAGCTTGGTCATCATGTTTTCCCGGGAATTGCGGACCAGGACGTTTCCCGCCACGGCGGCCGTCTGTTTCGGACCGAGCACGATGTTCCTGGCCAGGTTTTCGATTGCTTTCTCGTAGAGGTAGGAATCCGCATCGATAGTGATGACGAACTCGGTCGTCACCGTTGCCAGTCCCGTAGAGAGGGCGGCGGCCTTGCACTTGTTTTCCTGATGACGGATCAGTTCGAAGGTCTTGCCCGTTGTCGGGTACTGCTGGATGAACTCCATGACCTTCTCGGCGGTCCGATCCGTCGAACCGTCATCAATGACCACTACCCGCACTTGTGCCGGGTACTGCTGGAGCCAGACGGACATGAGTGTATCGAAGATCTTGTCCTCTTCGTTGTAGGCAGCAATGAGCAATGTCAGCGGCGGAGCGACGAACGGCTTCTCGACGTACCTGGGCCGTCGGTCAAGGAGCAGGGAAAAGATCATGAAGGACATCGCCCATCCCGGTATGATGGCGAGTCCCAGCACGATCAATGCCGGCAGAGGATGGTACATCCGGGCAGACAGGCCTACATACCAAGGGATCGCGAGGTAGATGGAGGTGAGCGTCCAGAGGCACGACAGGATGAGTGCCAGGGTGAATTTTACCCGTACATAGACATACATGTTAGCTCCTGCTGTATCATTTGCTGGTTTATGCCCGCGACGCCATAAAGGCGAGGAGTGCGTTTCCCTTGACGACCTTCATAGCTGATCCCGTCATAGGAGAGGAGTAAAGGTGTAACCGTATTCGGCTCGTATCAAGTCAAGATATTACAGAGAAATTAATTAACATACTCATCGTTATCCGGATTTTAATACTGGTTACACTAATTACCACTAACTTGCTGCAAAAACAATAGTTTTAATGATATTTACAATATGCGGTATGTCTTGGAAATATAAAAGAGCGTTTCCAGTTTTTGCAGCAACAATCACGCCATAGTAATTCTATTAAGGTCATGACTAGAACACCAATAGACTGCAAATTCTTATCCGCCAGACCAGAAGCGGCATCAGGCAAAAACAATTATAAAAAGCCAATTGAAGCAGATTTGTATTCCCTTGGAAGAGTAGTAATCTTAACTCCACAGGGAGCGGTCGAGTCCCACACCTGGGACCGTGACAACCACCCACACAAGGAGGAGACCGTCATGAAAAAGGCACCATTGGTTGACAAGGAAGTATGCATAAGTTGCGGGCTCTGCGTTGGCAATGTTCCCGACGTATTCCGCTTCGATGACGACAATAAGGCTGAATGCTTCGACCCCGACGGCGCGCCCGAGGATGAAATCCAGAGCGGGGCCGTCGATGCCTGCCCGGTATCGTGCATCAGCTGGAGCACCGATCCCGAATATCTGAGAAACTTTTGCTGACATGAGCAAGAGTTGCCCGTGTCGGGGGGAATTCCCGAGAGTCCGTGCAACAAAAGGAGAATCACCGTGAAGGAACTATTTCCGTCCGCACTGGACGGGCTTTGCATTAACACCATCCGTTTCCTTGCGGTTGACGCAATACAGAAAGCCAACAGCGGCCATCCGGGGATGCCGATGGGGGCGTCCCCCATGGCTTACGTCCTCTGGACCCATTTTCTCCGGCACAACCCGGCAAACCCCGACTGGTTCAACCGTGACCGCTTCGTCCTCTCGGCCGGACACGGCTCCATGCTCCTCTATGCCCTGCTCCACCTCACCGGCTACGATCTCCCCCTCGCGGAAATAGAACGGTTCCGTCAATGGGGTAGCAAGACCCCCGGCCACCCGGAACGAGGGATCACCCCAGGGGTAGAAACAACCACCGGTCCACTTGGCCAGGGATTCGGCAATGCTGTCGGTATGGCTATCACCGAGGCATGGCTTGCCGCCCGCTACAACCGCCCCGGCAACACGGTGATCGACCACTTCACATACTGCATCGCCGGTGACGGCGACTTGATGGAAGGGGTCGCCGCGGAGGCAGCCTCCCTGGCTGGCCATCTGGGCCTCGGCAAGTTAATCTGCCTCTACGACGATAACAGGATAACCCTGGCAGCCGCCACCGATCTCGCTTTCACCGAAGACCGCGCAGGGCGTTTTGCGGCGTACGGCTGGCACGTGCAGACGGTCGACGACGGCAACGACCTGATAGCAATCCACGCCGCCCTGGATGCCGCACGTACGGAAACAGCCCGTCCCTCCCTCATACTCGTCCGGACCCACATCGGCTACGGCTCGCCCCACAAGCAGGACACCTTCGATGCACATGGCTCGCCCCTGGGCACGGAGGAGGTGCGGCTCACCAAGGAGCACCTTGGCTGGCCGGCGGAGCCGCTGTTTAACCTACCGGAGGAAGCTCTCCGCCATTTCCGGGAGGCGGTTGAACGGGGACGGATGGCTGAGGCATCATGGCACGAGAGGCTTTCCGCCTACGACGGGGAATTTCCCGAACCGGCCGCGGAGCTTCGCAAGGTGATGGCGGGAGAGCTTCCCGCAGGGTGGGAGGAATCGATCCCCTGCTTCCCCCCTGACCAGAAGGGAATCGCGACCCGTGTTGCCGCAGGGAAAGTAATGAACGCAATCGCCCCACGTCTCCCGCAGCTCATAGGCGGCTCGGCGGACCTTGACCCATCGACCCACACGGCCCTGGCCGGACTGGGGGATTTCCAGAACCCGGCCCTGGTCCCTGTCGACTGGCAGGGTGCAATCGGTGACACCTGGGGCTATGGCGGGCGCAACATCCATTTCGGCGTGCGGGAGCACGGAATGGGAGCGATCATGAACGGCATTGCCGCCCACGGTGGTGCCATTCCCTTTGGCGCCACCTTTCTCACCTTCTCTGACTATATGCGCCCTTCCCTTCGCCTGGCGGCTCTCATGGGTCTCCACGTCATCCAGATCTTCACCCACGACAGCATCGCACTCGGCGAAGACGGCCCCACCCACCAGCCGGTTGAACAGCTCGCCGCGCTCCGGGCGATCCCGAACCTGGTCGTTATCCGTCCGGGCGACGCCAACGAAGCGGCTGTCGCCTGGCAGGCGGCCCTGAAAATGAGTAACCGTCCGGTGGCCCTGGTCCTCTCCCGGCAGAACCTCCCCACCCTCGATCGGCAGAACTTAGCCCCTGCCGAGGGGCTGTTGAGGGGGGGGTACGTTCTCGCCGACACAGCCGGTGAGCCTCTCGACATCATTCTCATCGCCACCGGTTCAGAGCTCTCTTTGGCGGTAGCAGCCAGGGAACAGCTCGCCGCTGAGAACATCCGCGCCCGTGTCGTCTCCCTGCCGAGCTGGGAGCTCTTCGACGAACAGCCCAGGGAATACCGCGACGGGGTCCTCCCTCCCCGAATAGCCAGGCGACTGGCCATAGAGGCGGGCTCTCCACAGGGGTGGCACCGCTACGTTGGAACGGAGGGGGATGTGATCGGGGTAGAGCGCTTCGGCACCTCGGCCCCGGGCGAAGTTGTGCTGCGCGAATACGGTTTTACCGTGGAAAACGTCTGCGAGCGGGCTCTGAAACTGATAAGGGATGGGAAGGCGTGACGCAACAATGACTTCTTCAGGAGCGGTTTCGCCCTTTCCTGGGAGAGCAGATAGCAGGGTAACGCATGGTCCGGCATGGCCGTCTCACACGATCCGTGTCATTTTGTTGACGGTTTTTCCTTCAAGAAGGCTATCGACAGCGCTGACGTAGGCTTTGTAATGATCGGTGGTTGTGTGCTTCTCCAGACTGGCTGAACTCTCCCAGTTCTCGTAAAAAACGAAGACGGCGGGATCACCATTGTCCTGATGCAGGCGGTATTCAATGCACCCCCGTTCTCTCCTGGTCGGTTCAATGAGCTTCAGCAGTTCCGTTTTGACTGCTTCAAGGGAATCTTTCCTGGCTACGAGCTTTGCCACTACCGTAATCGTTGACATCATCGGCCCTTCTTTCTGCGCGCACGCGCGCTCATTCTTGAGGCACTTCTGGATTCAGCCAATAGTACGACAATCCAATATCCTGCCTACCGTCCCGAAGGCTGAGGTTGTACCCACACCGACACCTTCCCCCCCGGGCACCTGAACTCCCCCCACCCATCGCCATTGGTCACGACAGGAGTCCCTACATGGCCGGTGATGTCGATGTAGGTGGCGTTCCGTTGCCCTACCTCCATCCATTTCCAGCCATCTTCGCCATTGCTCATCAACACTGCCATGCCCCCTGGATGTTCCCCATCACCCAGACGAGTCCACCCGATGGTATTCGGGTGAGTGAAGTAGTCGTACTGGGGGCCGTAGGCAAAATGCCGGCGTGCATGGAGGAACTTGTCGATCAGGAAGCGGTGCGACGGCATGGTTATGTGGTACATGTTCCCGTCCCGTCCCCTGTCATCATACTCGGCACCGTAGTAATCCGGAAAGAACAGGCACGGGTAGCCGTCTTTACGGAGAAGGGTAATGGCGTACGCAAGCGGTTTGAACCAGGGTTCTATGCACGATTCCAGTGCCTGGAGAGGCTGGGAATCATGGTTATCAACGAACGTGACGGCATGGGTAGGGCGCTCTTTCACCAGCGTGTTGTCCAGAATGAACCTCAAGTCATAACTGCGACCAAGTTTCCCCGCCGCGTAGAAATTGAAGTGCAACGGGACATCGAACACCGTCAGGCGCCCCCCGACTTCATTGATGTACCAGTGCAGGGCGGGAAGGCTGTTTGCCCAGTACTCACCTACCATGAACAGTTCTTTGCCGGCATGCTTTTCGAGAGCATCGTGCCATTCGGGGAAAAACCAGGCTGCAATATGCTTGATGGCATCGAGCCGGAATCCGTCGACCCCCGTGGTATCCAGATACCATTTCCCCCAGCGGATCAGCTCATCCCTGACCTCCTTGCTCTGGCAATCAAGATCACACCCCATCAGGAAGGCAAAGTTGCCAAATTCAAGTGAGACCTCGTCGTCGAACTGCTTCCCTTCAAACAGGTATACGGTGTCGTAATCAGTCGGGTTGTCAGCCTCGTAATCAACGGCATCAAAGTGACACCAGTGCAGCTCAAAATCCGAGTACTTCCCCTTTCTCCCCGGAAAGGTGAAGTGGGTCCAGGATTTGATATCCCGCAGCGGTCCCTTGGGATTGATGCGATCCCCCTTGGCATAGGGAGTTGCACGACTCGGTTCCGCCTTGTCCGCTCCCATGCGATGATTGAGAACGGCGTCGGCGTACACCTGCACCCCCGCCTTTTTCAGTGCTGCAACTGCGTCAATATAGTGCTGTTTCGTTCCATATTTTGTTCGTATGGATCCCTTCTGATCGAACTCTCCCAGATCGTAGAGATCATACACCCCGTACCCCACATCGGCACCGCCTCCGATCCCCTTGTAAGCGGGAGGAAGCCAGAGAGACGTGATGCCGGCTTCGGCAATTTCCGTTGCGTTGAATGCAGCAAAATTCCACAGGGTGCCGTCTGAAGGAATGTACCAGTGGAAATACTGCATCATGACGCCGTTAAGGTCAGACATTATTCTCTCCTTGTCAGTTCATACAAACGGTTCAATTTGTGACGACAACTGGATTATGTCAGGGAAGATAATCTTGTATCAGCATGCCTGCAGGTGATTAATACGGTAACACGGGGGGAGGAAAACACAACCGGACGCTTGCAATAATACAATCCCGACTCAGTGGCCATGTCAGTAAGCCATTAGTCTATGGTATATACGGCAACTATATGAGGAACCAGGAAAAGATGGAGAGAGATTTTTCAACTACACGGGAAGGGTCTTCTTTTTCCCGGAGACGGTAATCAGGGGGCACATTTGTTGTGCATCACCTTCATATGATAATCCGGGGCGGCGTCGGGAGATATTTTTGTCAGACCGTGCACATTATCCGGCGAACTCTGTACTCGCCGCCTATCACCAGGTACTCACCTTCCCCCTTCAGAATACTGTTGGGAAGGAGGCCGTTGAAGAAAAAAATCTTCGCCAATGGCGCCCTGATCTCCCATACCGTATCGCCGAACTCCCAGGCACGTTCCTCGTCAGAGGTAAAAGAGATCAGGTTGTTCAGGCGGACGATTTGCTCCCGGTTCCCTGCCTCTTCCAGGAGTTCGTAATCGTCGGCGTCGTTGGTGCCGCGGAAGAGGGTGATGTGGCGGTCGTCGGGATGACGCCTGGCCAGTTCGAACTGGCAGTATTCATAGAGCAGATCGAGTTGTGAGTTGATGGCGTTGGTCCGGGCAGACCCTTTCATGCGGTCAGTGGCAAAGACCATGTACTCCTCACCGTGGATACCCGGGATGGACACTTTGTGAAAAGTAGGGGGGAGCCCGATGCGGCTCTCCACCCAACCCTTGAGCACTGCTCCTTCGATAGAGTTGGAGTCCATCATCCAGCCGCGAAGAAAGCGGAGGTAACTGTTCCGGATACTCCTTTTTGCCGTATCCGTGGACTGGTTTTCCCATTGATGGAGCTGGAACTTGACCGACATGTAATCGTTGAAGACAAGAGCCCTTTCCTCGGCCGAGGAAAGGGCATTGAGTTTCCTGAACAGGAATCGATTGGCCTCCCGCACCCCCTGGATCTCCAGCGACTGGGGATTGTCATTGAAATGACGCGAGGCGATGACCCAGGGAGGAAGATTACAGAGATTGAAGGACGGACTTTGCATGGACCATACCCCGTTGTATGAAGCAATTACCGCTGATCGGGGATGGAGCCTCTCCTCCCCTGACTTTTCAGAATATTTTTGACAGTTCCGCCAGCATGGGCTTGATCGGCCCGTCCGCAACAAACGTGTCAAACCCCAGCCGTTCCATTTCCATCTGCGGCCCCTGGCCGATCTGGGCACAGACGATGGCACGGCAGCCGTGCAGCGCATCTGCGATCGCCCGGAGCACATGCGCCCGCAGGGGATGGTCCTGATCATAGGAGCAGTAACGCTGGACCACTTTTTCGTCAACAAGCTTCACGCCATCGGCAGTCACATCATAGATGAGGAACCGCTCCGCATGGCCGAAATGCTGGTTGATCGTGAGGCCGTCCTTGGAAGCAACTGCAATCAACATAATCCCTCTTTAAAGGACGAAGATTTCCGGAACCTGGCTTCGTCTTGCTTCAGAGTCCGTTGTGCGACGTGGCGCTGTTTATGCCCGATGTTTGGGTACCACGTCTCCGCCGTCCTCCTCGCAAAGCCTTGCCAGAACCCGAAACTTTTCGCCCATAGGTATGGCAGCACTATGATGCACAAGAGTTCTCTCCACAGCTGTTTAAACCACAACCGGTTCAAAGGTGAAACATTTTTTGGAACATGTCCTGCCGCATGCCTGGCAGCCGATGCAGTTGCCGGGGTTCTCCACTTTCATGAACATTTTTGCCGAATCATCCTCATCCAGCTCCTCGAACGCCAGCACGTCATGGACGCAGACCTTGAAGCAGCGGCCGCAGCCGATGCAGGTTTCCTCATCGATCGCCACGATGAACTGGGGAGTGTACTCGGTCTTGTCTCTTCTCAATCCGGTAATGTAAGCCATGGTTCTATCCTCCGTTTGTTGGTAACTGGTGACCGGAGACCGGGTACCAGCGAAAGGCTTGTCACCAGTCCCCGGTCCCGCGTCCCTGTTATTATTCTTCGTCAAACGCCGGGGTGGTGCCCTTATGCATCGCCTTCCTCAGCCACGGCGGCGGATTACCCTTCAGCACTTCCTGCAGCTTGCCGACAATCTCGGCCACCGGTACCTCGGTGTTGGTCTTCATCGGGTGGATTTTCTGTGCCACCAGCTTTGCCGCCGCAGGCCCGCCGATAGCCATGGTATAGACGATGGCGCAGCCGCCGAGGATATGCGCCCGGGCGGCGATCTTGTCCTCCTCGTCCTGGCCATGAGCTCCCACCTTGAGCACCTCCTGGAAGCTCGCCTCATCCGGCCCGATCTCCCAGATGTAAAACTCCGTCGACATGCCGAAGTGCTGGTCGATCATCTCGCCGGTCTTGCTGGTAAATGCAATTCTCATGATCTCATCCACCTTTCTCGCAACGTAAGAAAGCAATAAATCAGTTGTGCGCCAGTTTCTGCGCTTCCTTCGCATTGGCCTGGAAAATTGTGGCCAGTTCGAAAACCAGGTTCATGGTCCCCTGGTATCCCACCCACATCTTCTGGTGGGCGCCGAGGCGGTCGAACACCGGCAGGCCGGTCCGCAGGTGCGCTTTGATCCCCAGCTTCGCCGCCGCCTGCCTTCCATTGGAATTCGCCACCAGCAGGTCGGCGCCCTGTGCGACACCCTCCAGGTCCTCCAGGTCGCCGACGAAGAGGTTATCCACCGGCAGCTGGTCCAGCCCCCGGGTCCGGGTGGCGGCAATGGCGGCCTGGATATGGCAGCCGAGGCCGGCGAGGAAGGTGGTCATCCCCTTCAGGTGATCGGCCTCCAGGGCCAGAGCGACCTTCTTCAGGCCGAACTGGTAGTGACAGTCGACCATGGCATCCATAAGGCGGCTCCGCCAGCGGCGGAAGCGTTCCGGTACCGGCCTGCCGGAGATGGCGGCAAGGACCGTCATCAGCAGGTCGCACTCGGTCAGGCCGGTGATGGAGGTAAAACCGTAGGCCGGAATGGCGAATTTCTTCTGCATCTCCCCCGCCGCCTCGGCCAAGGAATCGCCGAAGTAGAGGGTCGCCACGCTTCGCCCGGCAAGGCGAATCCGTTCCACCGACACGCCCCCCACGGAGAGGGCCGAAACGGTTTCGTCGATATGCCCGTCCAAGGCGTTGGATATGTCCGGAATCACCAGCGGATCGAGCCCGAAGGCCTCGCAGCTCTCCTTGATCTCCTCCACTTCGGCCGGAGTCAGCTGGCAGCCGGGGATAATAGTGACCTGGTTGGCGATGGTCACTCCCCCCTCGGGAATGGTCGAAACGATCGCCGTCACCGCCGCCGCGTATCCTTCCTGCATGGAGCCGCAGTAGTCGGGGGTCGATGCCCAGATTACCGGCACACCGTCGTGCTCCGGATGCTCCTGGCGGAACTGGACGATGGCGCTCCGCACGTCGTCCCCCATGGTCTCGGTGAGTCCCGAGGTCATGACGCCGACCACCCGGGGCGTGAATTTTTCCATGACCCGACCAAGCCCCTTCTTCAGGTTCTCCCAGCCACCGAAGATGGCGGTATCCTCGCTCATGCTCGTGGAGTTAAGCGCAATGGACTCCTTGAAGTGCCGGGAAAGCTGCAGCCGGATAAAGGTGGAACATCCCTGGGCACCATGGAGCAATCCGAGCATCTGATCGATTCCCAGGTAGGCCAGGGTGGCCCCCAGGGCCGGAGAGTTCTTCTGCGGGTTCACCGTGGCGTTTTTGACCGGCACCTTGACCCGGGAGACCTTTGCATCCTCCGTATCGAGCCGCGCCGCCAGCCCTGCCGTCCGAAGGATATCCGCTTCCCGCGCATCCTCGCTCTTTTCCCAAGGCGCCTTGCCGTTGAGCACTGGCCAGATGGGGTTGTTCACCGTCAAGTCCAGCTGTTTCGCAAAGGTGACCATCCCTTCGTACCCGGCGTAGGGGTGGGAACGGCCATGGTTGATGTCGAGAAACGGTGTCTTGGTCTTCAGCGCCAGGAATTTCGTCTTGCCGCCGGCCACGATCAGGTCCGGCATCTTGTCGTACATGACCGACAGGAGCCCGGCGGTGCTGGTATCCTCGATGATCCGGGCATCCTGGTGCATCAGCGCCTTCATCCGGTAGAAGTCTTCCAGGGTCGAATTCTGGGTGCCGGCTGCAAGGATCTCTACCCCCAGCTCGGCCAGGGCGTTAACCATGGACCAGGTCTTGACCCCGCCGGTGAAGAGTACCGCGCGCTTTCCGGCCAGCCGCGCCTTGTAGGGGGCAAGCCGTTCCCGGCAGCGGGGCTCTTCTTCTTCCAGCAGCTTCTCAACCCGATCCTGCATCACCCGCTTTTCCAGCCCCCCGACGATATCGTCCAGCTCCCGGGCGATATCCCGCAGCGCCTTGGCGGTGTCGGTCATGCCGTAGAACGACCCCTCAAGATAGGGCATGCCATAGGTCTTCTGCATCTTCTTGGCAAGATTGGTGAGGCTCTTGGAGCAGATGATCACGTTCAGCTTGGCCCGGTGGGCGTAACGCAGATCCTCGAACCTGGCGTCACCGCTGAAGCAGGAGAGGATGCGGATCCCGAGCTTGTCGAAGAGCGGCAACATCCCCCACAGGTCACCGGCGATGTTGTACTCGCCGATCAGGTTGATATCGTAATCGGTGGTGAATGCCGGTTCGGCAGTGCCGATGACGTGCTTGAACAGCACTTCGCCTGCCAGCCGGTTGCCGATGTTCTTGTCGCCGATGAAGCCGGGGGTGTTGACCGGGATCACCGGGATGGATACCTTCTGCGCCGCCACCTTGCAGACCGCTTCGATGTCGTCGCCGGTCATGGCGGTCACGCAGGTTGCGTAAACGAAAATTGCCTTCGCCTCGGGATAGCGTCCCGCCAGCTCCTGAATCGCCTTGTAGAGCTTCTTTTCGCCGCCGAAGATCACGTCGTTCTGGAGCATTTCGGTTGTAAAGCCTCGGCGGTAAAGCTGGGAATCGCTGGAGCGGGCACCCCGGTTGTCCCAGGAGTTGCCGGCGCAGGCAATGGGGCCGTGCACCAGGTGGATGACATCGGTAATCGGCATCAGCACCACGCGGGCGCCGTCATAGGCACAGGAGCGCTCGGTCCCTTCTCCCGGCTCCGATTTCTTGCAGAATTTGGGGGCACCGGCGTCGTGGGTTTCACAATCGGTTGTATCGTACCAGTCGGGCTTCGCCATGGGGCACCTCAATTCGGTTCAGGGAAAAAGTGGATTACATGGGACATCGCTGCCGCCATGTAATCCCATTAGAAGGAGGTCCAACTTTTCTGCAGCATGGGGAGCGACCCAGACTACACCTTGAAAAAAGTTTCCGCGGGGCAGGGCCGCACGGAGATCAGCGCATCATCTCGAAGAATCGGTCTTCACAAGTCTCATCCGTAATATCGATGAACTTGTTGCAGATGGTCGAGAGCATGTTGGTCACTCCCTGGTAGCCGACCAGCGGAACACGGTGCAGATTGACCCGATCGAAGATCGGAAACCCGAAGCGGAAAAGCGGAATCTTGGCGTCGCGGGCCGCGAACTTGCCGTGTGTCTCGCCGATCATGGCGTCCACAGGATCGGTCATGATGAGGCTCCGCAGGTGCCAGAGGTCTTTGTTCATGTAGATTTTGCCTTCCTTGCCGTACATGGAGGCATCGAGCAGGGCCTGGATCTCCTTCTCCAGCTTCTTGGTCCCCTTGGAGCAGAGGATGTGATAGGGGACTGCCCCCATCTCCAGGAGGAAGGAAACGTAACCCAGGAGGTAGTCAGGGTCACCGTAGACAGCAAACTTCTTGCCGTGGATGTACTGGTGGGCGTCGGTCATAAGGTCAAGGGCCCGGCCCCGCTCGGCCTTGAGCGACTCGGGAACCGGCTTGCCAAAGAGCTCGGAGATCTTCATCAGGAATGCGTCGGTCTTGGTGATCCCGAACGGGGTCGGCATTGCCACATGCTTGCCGGCATAGTTATCCTTGATCCAGGTGAAGGTCTTGGCCGTTGCATAGGGGCCCAGGGTAATGGTCGCCTTGCCGTTGATGGAATCAGCCGCGTCGTCCAGCTTGGTGCCGCCGGGATAGATCCGGTAATGACCGTCCAGAGGGGAATCGAATGTTTCGGAAATATCGGCCAGCAAGGTATAGGGGATGCCGAACTCTTTCAGTATCCGCTTGTACTCGCGGTAGTTGCCGGTGTTGGCGTCAAAACCGGCGATCAGGTTCAATTTACCGGTGCAACGCCCTTCCACCGCTTTCCCTTCCGTCAGGGTCTGCAGGATGGAGAGGAGCATGGCATCGTAGCCGTGGATGTGGGAACCGTTGAAGCTCGGCGTGTTGGCGTAAGGAAGCGGAAAATCCTGTGGCACGCACCCCTTGTTCTTGGCATTTTTGATGAAAGCGGTCAGGTCGTCGCCGATGATCTCCGGCATGCAGGAGGTGAAGATCGGCATCATCTTCGGCTTGTAGAGCGCATAGGCGTTTTCCAGAGCCTCGTGCAGGTTGTTCTGGCCACCGAACACCGCGCCGTCCTCGGTCATGGAGTCGGAGACTGCCGGTGCCGGTTCACGGAAATGACGGTTCATGGTGGAACGGTAGTAGGAGGCACACCCCTGCGAGCCGTGGACGAAAGGGAGACTCCCTTCGAAGCCATGGGCGGCCAGCTCGGCGCCCAGCGGCTGACAGGCATGGGCCGGGTTGATGACCAGTGAGGTCCGGGCAAAGTTCTTGTCCTTGTATTCTTCGGTGTTGATCCAGGCCGCAACCCGCTCGACCTCCTCCACGGGGGTCTCGGTTACGGGCTTCACTGCTAATCCAAGATTGTTTGCCATGATATAACTCCTTTGGTGAGAGACTCATCCGTCACACCACCATTATTTTCTTTTTGCATTTACCTAAGGGCGTCTGATTTTGAGGTCAGGTCGGTGGCTTCCGAGGAAGAGCGCGGAGGCGTAGCGGGGCTACGCCGCACAAGCGATGACGAAGGAAACGCCGAGATGGCCCAAAAGCGGGCGTCGCCTACCTAAAACGGTGCCTTGACCAGAGACCAGGTGGGGCTATTGATCGCCATGTCCACATCCCTTGCAAACGTCGGAAATCCCTTGTAGCCATGATACGGCCCGGAGTAATCCCAGCTGTGCATCTGCCGGAACGGGATCCCCATCTTCTGGAACAGGTACTTCTCCTTGATACCGCTGCCGATCAGGTCAGGCTTCAGGGTGTCGGCAAACTGTTCGAATTCGTACTCGGTGATGTCATCGTAAATGACGGTAGCCTCCGGCATTTCCGGGGAGGTCCGCTCATAATCATCGCCGTGGGCAAACTCGTAGCCTGAGCCAACCACTGCCATCCCCAGGTCCTCGTAAGCGTTGACCGTGTGCCGGGGGCGCAGACCGCCGACGTAGAGCATGACCTTCTTCCCCTCAAGGCGCGGCTTGTACTCGTCGATAACCGCCTGCATGAGCGGATCGTACTTGGCGATGACCGCCTCCACTTTCTCCTTGATTGAGTCGTCGAACAGTTCGGCCAGCTTGCGCAGACTGTTCCTGATCTTGGTCGGGCCGAAGAAGTTGAGCTCGATCCAGGGGATGCCGTACTTCTCTTCCATCACCTTGCACATGTAGTTCATGGAGCGGTAGCAATGGATGACGTTGAGTTTTACCTGATGGGTGGCGGCGATTTTCTCCATCTCGCCATCCCCGGTCCAGACAGACTTGACGTTGAAGCCGCACTCTTCCAGCAGCGGTTTCGTCGACCAGGCGTCGCCGCCGATGTTGTACTCACCGATCAGTGCGATGTCATACGGCCCGATCGGTTCGGGGAACTCGCGGGTCTCGATGATATAGTCACGAATCGTATCGTTACTGATGTGATGGCCGAGCGACTGGGAAACGCCGCGAAAACCCTCGCAGTTGCAGGGGATGATCGGGATGTCGAGCTCCTTGGCAGAGGCCTTGGCCACCGAGTTGATGTCGTCGCCGATCAGACCAACCGGGCATTCGGAGAGGACCGAGATCCCCTTGGCGAGCGGGAAGAGCTCCTTGGCTTCCTGGAGCAGCGTTTTGAGCTTCTTGTCGCCGCCGTAGACGATATCCTTTTCCTGGAAGTCGGAAGTGAACTGCATGGCGAACTGATCCACCCCGTTGATCCCTGACATCAGGTTACGCCGGGTCCCCCAGGAGTAATAGCCGCAGCCGACCGGCCCGTGGGAAACATGCACCATGTCGCGGATCGGACCCCAGACGACCCCTTTGGCGCCGGCATAGGCGCAACCGCGGGCACTCATCACGCCGGGGATGGTCTTACGGTTGGACTTGACGCAGGCCCCTTCGCCTTCATTGGGAGCCAAGTGGGGAACCCGCTTCTTCTTGGCCTTGTCCGGATAGATTTCAAGGGCCTTGTCGATCATCTCCTGGGTCGATTCCTTGGTAATGCCTTCTACTTTCTTTATTGGATGTGACATATACATCTCCTGTCGAGGGTACACGCCGTACGCCCCTTGCGTTTGTTTTCTCATGGACGAACGATTTTGATGTCAGGTCGGGTTCAGGCAAGGATTTCGGCGGAGGCGTAGCACCCAAACTTCGGGCATAAACAGCGCTACGCCGCACAGCGATGATCCGTAGCCTGGAGCCGAGATGGCGCAAAAGCGTTTGGACATCACTTCGCTGCCGCTTCAGCCACACCGACGACCGCCTCATCCTCTGCTTCCATGATGCCGAATTCCATCAGCAGATCTTCCAGCTCTTCCATCTCAAGTGGGGTCGGTACCACCAACATCTTGTTGTTCAGGATCTTCTCGGCAAGGGTGCGGTACTCCTGGGCCTGCGGATGCTCAGGCGAGTACTCGATGACCGTCATGCGGCGCATTTCGGCGCGCTGCACCTGGTTATCGCGGGGGACGAAGTGGATCATCTGGGTGCCGAGCTTCGCGGCCAGGGCGCTGACCAGTTCGAACTCCTTGTCGGTCTTGCGGGCGTTGCAGATCAGGCCGCCAAGACGGACCTTGCCGCTCGATGCGTACTTGAGGATACCCTTGGCAATGTTGTTGGCCGCATACATGGCCATCATCTCGCCGGAACAGACGATGTAGATCTCTTCGGCCTTCCCTTCGCGGATCGGCATGGCGAACCCGCCGCAGACAACGTCACCGAGAACGTCGTAGAAGACGAAGTCGAGATCATCGGTATAGGCACCGTTTTCTTCCAGGAAGTTGATGGCGGTGATGACGCCGCGGCCGGCACAGCCGACGCCCGGTTCCGGACCGCCGGATTCGACGCACTTGGTGTCGCCGTAGCCGATCTTCATGACATCTTCCAGCTCCAGGTCCTCGACCGTCCCCAGCTCCCGCACCAGGTCCATGACCGTGTTCTGCGCCTTGGCATGGAGGATCAGACGGGTAGAGTCGGCCTTGGGATCGCAGCCGACTATCATCATCTTCTTGCCGAGGTAAGCCAGCCCTGCCACCAGATTCTGGGTTGTGGTTGATTTGCCGATGCCGCCTTTGCCGTAAATCGCGATCTGTCTCATGGTAATCTCCTTTTTCTCTCGGGTCTGCCGCCTCGTCATGTCCCGTGCATCATGCGTGCTGGAAACATCCACTGCGTACCACACTGTACGCCTCTGATGCCTGCCCCTCGCTGATGCATGATCCATTTCCGAACCGGCAACCCTTTTTGGGGTTACTGGGATTAACGAAAAACGGCGCCCTGATCCCGAGGATCAGAAAGCGCCGTTGCCTTGATACGTGTTAGTTGTCTTGTTTGTTCTTTCATCTAGCACAGGTCGTGCCAAACACCTATAGAGTATATTTTACCTGTTATTCAAGCATGTTACCGTAGCTCAAAGTCTATCTTGTATACGATTTACCTGGTCGATGGTGCCAGGGAGCAGACAGGGATGCGTAAAATCTGAGCAGTACACGCTGACTGCTCCGCGTAACTGCCTACGGTCGCAGGTGATCCTGTGCCGAACCGACCAGGTAGCTGAAAACGTCTCCACGGGTGGCGACGAAACCGGGCATGACGTTCAACAGATCTTCCAGCAGATGCAGCACATGGCCGTCGTCTGTGCCGAGTTCATCCATTGCCGCGTTCATGACCGGCAGGATCTCGTAGAGATCATCACGGTTGAAAGGGGCCGGATCAGGCAGTCCGGAGAACTTTGGCTCATCGCGACGGTTTGTGTCACGCGGGTACTTGAACTTAAGGTCAGAAGCCTTGACAATAACACCCATTGCAACCTCCCGGTCAGTGAGCACCGCAGCCGTCACAGCCGCCGCCACAACCCGGTTTGAGGATATCCGATGGTTTGGGCTGCCCGCACAGCTTTAAGGCTGATTGATCGACATGCCAGCCGTCATCATCATGTCTGCCGGGCAACTCGTTTCTTTTCAGCATCATCAGCACCCGCGTCTCGGTGGTGGCCAGGAGACGGGCCGCTTCAGCAATAGGTACATACGCCTTTCCCTCTGTACACATGAGTCAAGCCTCCCTGAGCAGTTCGACACCGTCGAGGTAGATCTTCATCAATTCGCGATCCTTCAGATCGCGTTTGTGGCGAAGGGCTTCATGCCGTACCACCGGCAGTAACAAGGTTGCATCATCGCGGGAAAGGATGATCCCCAGTTTAAGATAACGTTCAATCACCCCGCTGGCGCCGGAATGCTTGCCGACCACAATCTGGCGTGTCAGCCCCACCTCGGCGGGATCGAAGCCCTCGTAGTTGTGGGGGTCTTTCAGCACGCCGTCGGCGTGCAGGCCGGATTCATGGGCAAAGACCCGCTCGCCGACCACCGCCTTCCAGGTCGGAAGGACCCGGCATGATGCCTTGGCCACCATCAGCGACAGTTCCCGGAAGCGGTGGGTCTCGATGCCGGTTTCAATACCACAGGAATGCTTGAGCCCCATGACCACTTCCTCAAGGGCAGCGTTGCCGGCCCGTTCCCCCAGGCCGTTGACGGTGGTATTCACAAAACGGGCGCCGGCCCGGATGCCGGCAATGGCATTGGCAGTGGCCATCCCCAAATCGTTGTGGGTATGGACCTCGATTTCAACTTCCGGTACAGCTGCCCGGAGCCGGGCAATTATGTCGTAGATGCTGAAGGGGTTCATAATCCCGAGGGTGTCGCAGAAACGGAAGCGGTCACCGCCCAGCTCACGCGTGATCTGCAGGAGCTCCACCAGGAAGCCGGGGTCGGCCCGGCTGGCGTCCTCCCCTCCTACCGAGACGTACAGGCCGTGCTCCTTGGCAAAACCAAGCGCCACCTTAAGCTGTTCCTTCACTGCCGCCCGGTCCTTCTTCAGCTTGCGGAAGATCATCTGGTCCGAGACCGACAGCGAAATATCCACCGCACTGACGCCACACTCCATACTGGCGCGTATCTCGGAGACCAGTGCGCGATTCCAAGTCAGGAGGCGGGCCGACATCCCCAGCTCCACCAGCGCACGGATGCTGTCACGCTCCTCCTCACCCATGGCCGGGATGCCGCACTCGATCTCCTGCACGCCGATGGCATCCAGCAAGCGGGCAATGGCCAGTTTTTCACGCAGGGAAAAGACCACCCCGGCGGTCTGTTCGCCGTCCCGCAGGGTGGTGTCGTCTATAATGATGGTGTTTGTAGTGGTCATGGCTGATTCCTTTGCCTACCCAATGCTCCCCAGTGAAGCCAATCCGAAGATATGTTCCGGGTGGTACTCCGGCGGCTGACCGGCATACATCAGTTCCACCTCGCCGACTGCCTTAAACCCGTGGGTTACCAGCTGCCGTTCCGCAATCCGGTTGGAGGCCGGCACGTCCAGCACCAACCTTCCTCCTGTTGCCAGCGCCTTCACCAGCAAGCCCTCCGCGGTCTCACCGTTCAGGGCGCCAAAAGGACCGATCTGGTGGCCGTTGCCCAGGCGCTGCAGCATCAAAAAGCCTTGCTCTCCGCCGATGACGCTGCCGCCTGCGGCGGCATAGGCAAGCAGTTCCTTGCGGGTATCGCCCCAGCCCAGGGAGTCGATCTCCTGCCAGACGGAACCGGTCTCTGGCCTCGGCGCGGCCTGTTCTGCAGCGCTGCCGGAATATTCCCAGCGCCGGATCCGGTCGCAGCTCCTGAACCCGAAGCGCTCGTAAATCGGCCGTCCAGCCGGGGAAGCGGTCAGCCAGACGGTGGTGACACCGCTCAGTTCCAGTTTCTCCGTGGCCTGCCTGAACAGAGCAGTGCCGATACCGCGCCCCCGATTCGTTTCTCCTACCAGCAGGTTGCCGATCCAGCCGGAACGGTCGTGTCGGACCGCCGTCACAAAGCCGACCGGACCGCCTTCCCCATGGCAGGCCAGACAGGCTTCCGGCGTGCATTCCAGCAGAAAAGCCAGTTCACGGCGATGGCTGATCCACCCCTCCTCCTGCGCCAGGGCTAAAAATGGATCGATATCCCCGGGAGTAAAACGGGTAATCTGCATGGTAATGCCTTTCAAAGGGTGACTCTCAAATGGTCCTACGGCAAAATACTTACAACAGGCCGATTGCGTCTGCCCGGCACTGCTTGCAATGCCGCATCTGCCCGATGATCCGCTCATTGGCATCCCTGACCTGGGAAAGATACGCATCGGAGGGTGCCGGGACATGGGCCATTTCCGCCTGGGGGATCAGCGGCATCACGTTCATCACGAAGACCCCCATCCCCTTGATTCGTTCGGCGATCAGCGGAATCTCGGCATCGTTGACACCGGGGATCAGTACCGTATTCACCTTCACTACCATCCCCAATTTACAGGCGCGCTGCACTCCTTCATACTGGCTTGCCAGCAATATCTCGGCAGCTGCCTCGCCGGTGTAGCGTATCCCGTTGTAGGTAATATGACGGTAAATTCGTGAAGCTGTGGCTACCTGTACCGCGTTAATAGTGACCGTCAGGCTGTGCAGACCAAGAGACACAAGCAGGTCAAGCGATTCAGGCAACAGCAGGCCATTGGTGCTCAGGCACTTCATGAGATCAGGAAACTCCTTCCCTACCAGCCTGAAGGTCTCAAAGGTCGCATGGTTGGCCAGCGGGTCGCCAGGGCCGGCAATACCCACCACCCGCATGGTCGGACCCAGCAGGGGCGATGCCATCACTTCCCGTACCTTGTCAAGTGCCTCCTGGGGATTCATCAGCCTGCTGGTCACGCCGGGACGGGATTCGTTGGCGCAGTCATGTTTGCGGGTACAGTAGCCGCACTTGATATTGCAGACCGGAGCCACCGCCAAATGCATCCGGCCGGTCTTGTGCTGCCCGCCGCCAAAACAGGGATGCCCCTGTACCTTCTCCATCTGTTCGCAGATTTTTGCCATGGCTCACTCCTTTCAAACGAAAAACGGCGCCGCGGGGGATGAGCCCCGCAGGCGCCGTTGCCTGTGTCACCTATGACTAGGCATAGAATGTGCCATTTTTTGTTTTTGAGTAATTTAAGTAAGTTACGCGCCAGCGCAGGCCCACATTGCCTAAATTATCAGCACATCTACACGATCCGGTGCACCCGCAACGAGGAAACGATGGCAGATATTTTCGACTCATATCGGTTGCACTAATTTTAAGCGAAGGCCAGCGCCACACCCTGCGCAGTACAACGACATTACCTGTTCGAACGGTCACCGGCTGAAAGTTGTCGCCTCGCGTCTGCGGGAACGCTCCTTGCTTGTCAACGGTTCATGCCCCCCCATCTTGACACAGAGGAATTGAGACAGCGTGCACGGGCCGCCTTTGTAGGCATGGCGATCGGTGATGCGCTGGGCGCCACGGTTGAGTTCATGACCGCTTCGGAGATAGCCGCCAAATATGGCGTTTTCAGAGAGATCATCGGCGGTGGCTGGTTGCGCCTGAAACCGGGACAGGTCACTGATGACACCGAGATGGCGCTCTGTATTGCCCGTGCGGTGGTGAAAACCGGGGGATGGTCGCGGGAGGCTATTGCCCGTGAGTTTGCTGCCTGGCTCAAGTCGCGCCCGGTAGATTGCGGCGACACTTGCCGAAGAGGGATCCGTTCATTCATGCTGCACGGCACCCTGGACGCCCCCTATAACGAGTGGGACGGTGGCAACGGCGCGGTGATGCGCATGCTGCCGCCGGCCCTGCTCTCGTTTCCCGATGGTGGGCTTCTCAAAAAATATGCCCTTGAGCAGGCCAGGTTGACCCATAACCAGGTGCAGTCCGATGCCGCTTGTCTCTGTATAGGCAGCATGCTGCACCTGATCCTGCAGGGCGCTTCCAAAAACCGTCTCAGGAAAGAGGTCGACGCTCTCGTGGCAGGCCATCAGCAGTTCGGTTTTGATCCCTATCGCAAGCTGGCCACCGCGTACGTTGCCGACACACTGGCAACGGTATTCCACTATTTTTTCCGGGGACGTGATTTTGAGGAATGCCTGGTGGGTACCGTCAATCAGGGGGGGGATGCCGATACGACCGGCGCCATTTGCGGTATGCTGGCGGGGAGCTACTACGGTATCGACGGGATTCCGAAGCGATGGCTGAAGAAGCTGGATCGCCAGCTGTTGTCCGAACTGGAACAGCTGGCGGTCCATCTGGTGGATGCCAGTCCCGACGGAAGTTAAGGACGCTGGATCCAGGTGCTCGTCCGTTCATCCTGTCTCACAAGTCAGGATGAACGTCAGCCCTTTGCACTGCTCCTCAAAGGGTCAGACACTGATTCCTTGGGCATTATCCCTCTCTGCTGCATTGGCGGAAATCGGCCCGTGAAGCACTCACATTTCCACCCTGGTCACCACCCCCTGCAACTTGCCGGCCGGGAGCTTGTAAAACTGGACGAAGTTGGGGGTCTGTCGCTTGATGGTTGCAAAGAGTTTCCATACGGGATTGTCCGTAAGTATTTCTTCTATTCCGTAGAATATGACCTTTTCCGATATCCCGAGTCCATGGAGGAGTTCTTCAAGCACTACCCGCTCCATATAGCCGGCCCGGATCTCTACGGCGTCAAGCCCTGTCCCCAGTTTCTTGATCAGCTTCGTTTTAATCCCGAAGGGATCGTCGGTCCGAATAAGCGACACAAAGACATTCCGTTCGTAAATGATGTTGCTCCTGATGATCGAGTGGAACACATAGGGTGGAACCACCGGGGTTTCCCGGGTGAAGAACAGCCCGGTACCGGGTATGTTGTGTCCCTTGGCATAAATCTGCTCGTAGGAGACGAGAAAGGTTTCCAGGTCAAGGGGGCGCAGCGCCTGGTAGAGGGCCCGCTGCCCCTTGGTCCAGACAAGGATGGTGACGAAGGGGAACAGTGCAAGGATGATGGACCAGTAGCCGCCGTGGGGAAGCTTGCTGAGGCAAGCACTGAAGAAAAGCAGGTCCACTGCGGTGACCAGTGCCGCGACCAGTGCTTTCCAGCGGACCGTCGTTCGGGAAAATATCATGATCATCATGATGCCGGTGATTACCATGGATCCCGTAACTGCCAGGCCATAGGCAGCAGCCAGGTTCTCCGACCGCTGGAATACCACCATTATAATAACTACCGCCACCATCAAGAGCCAGTTGACTGAGCCGATGTAAATCTGGGACTTCATGTGACTGGAGGTATAGTCAACCCTAAGCAGCGGCAGGATACGTGTGGTGATGCCTTGGTAGACAATGGAGAAGACGCCACTGATCATAGCCTGGGAGGCAATGATGGTAGCCATTATGGTCAGCAGCAGGAACGGAATGTAAAGTACCGGCGCCTGGCCCTGTACCATGCCGAAGAGATAGTTTTTGGCATCGGGATGGGAAAGGATGAAGGCCCCCTGCCCCAGATAGTTCAGGTACAGAGCCCAGAAGACAATGGACCATGCCCGCACAATGGGCTTGCGCCCCAGGTGCCCCATGTCGGCATAGAGGGCCTCGCCTCCCGTAGCGCAGAGAATCACCTCCGACAGGACGATGAAACCGGACAGGCCGTTATGAAGGAGAAACTGCACCGCATAGTGGGGGCTTACCGCCTGCAGCACTGAGGGGTAAGAGGCGATCGACACCACACCCGAGAGCGCCAATGCTGAGAACCAGATGAGCATGACCGGCCCGAAAGCTCCGGCCACCTTGTCAGTGCCCCTGAACTGGACCAAAAACAATCCGACGGCGGTGCTGGCGGCGATAAGCACCAGGTACCCATGGGGCAATCCGGCCAGCCCAGGGATCAACACCATCCCTTCCACGGCGGAAAGAATAGAGATGGCCGGGGTTATGACGCCGTCACCCATCAGCAGACAGACCCCCACGTAGGTGAGAAACACCACGAAGGTCAACTGTCGCCCTGGCTTTATGAGCTTGGACAGGATTTCCTTGAGCACGATAGCGCCACCCTCGCCCTTGCGTCCCAGACGCATGGCAAGCCAGGCGTACTCGGTTGTCACCAGGATGGTCATGGTCCAGAAGACCAGCGAAAGAATACCGAAAACATGATCCTCGGTGGGCCGGGTAAGAGCAAATACAACCGTCAAAGTATATATAGGGCTTGTGCCGATATCGCCAAAGACCAACCCCATGGACTTGACGATGCCGCCCCAGAAAGATCCTGCTTCATTCTGTTTCATGGTGTGCCTCCCGCACGGTAGGGTGGAGAGCAGAGCGCGCAAAAAAAAACCGCCGGCAAACGCCGACGGTTTTTGGAACCGCGCTCGTGCCCTTCCAGATGCCTACGAGGTTAGCTGACGGGCTTGAGGCTGAAAGTCCTCATCCGGAACAAACCGGATTCGCCCCTGTAAACTGGGTCCCCCGCATCCGTTCTCTAACGGATCTCGGCTGCTTGCTGCAGATTACTCTTTCTATTTCTCCTGTCAAGTAAGTCGATGTGAATGCTTAATGATCAACGTACGACGGCATACACAGTTTAGTAACTCGGGCTTTAAAATACAATTCATCGAGCCCCGAAAATTGAAAAACCCGGCAGTCTTAGGGACAGTACCGGGTACAGTTTCAATGTTTCAGCTGTAATAAACTGAAACTATGTAGTTTTTTTGGAGCGGGAAACGGGATTCGAACCCGCGACTTCGACCTTGGCAAGGTCGCACTCTACCACTGAGTTATTCCCGCTCAACGAGCTTTTTTTTATAACAAAACAGCTCTCAGGAGTCAACACTTTTTTTGCCAGCCAATAGAAAAAACCTCGCCACCCAAGTTTCAGGACAAGGGATACGTGCATCCCTCTCCTCAAAGGAAATACAGGTTTTACCACAAAAAAAGGTCGGAACACTTCCCGGCCTTCTTTCGTCATAGCTGATTAGCACTAGAGTGAATTCCCACCACTGTCCTTATAGGTAACAGTTACGACAAAATTGGATAGGGACAACGTAAGCGGGACACTCGGATAAGTCGAAGCACTGACGACTGAACCGACCCGGAAGCCAGGAATACCAGACGTTATGCCATTATATGTCAGCTGTATTATTGGCGTGTTTGCGACCGTAGTAAATCCTGCAGCACTTATAATACCTATTGAGATCGTATTGGCCGGGTCAGAGACTCCAGGACCCGCAGTAAGGAGAGAACCGGCATCTGCCAACAGCTGATTCAAACTGGTGGCACTCGTGTAGGTAGCTCCTGCGTCATTCACAAATTTCAAATTCAAGGAGTCCAGTTTCGCTATTGCACTGTCAAGGGCGATGAACACGTCGGCACTTGCCGGCTGGGGAATGAACTTTACAATCGTGCTCCCATTGGCACCCGCAAAGGAAGCGGTAATACTGACGGAAGCGTGCGCCGTTGACCTGGCCACAGCCGTTGCGACATTCCCCGAAGCAGGGGTAACATTACTGATGGTCGTTCCGCTGGGTGCCGTGAACGTGACGGCAGTCCCGTCGGGAACCGCAGGAGAGATGGTTGCCGTCAAATTGACAAGGTCACTATTATTGTTCAGTGCAATATTCTTCGACGCAGTCAGCGATATGGTATAAGTGCTGAGAGTAAAACTTGCGGTAATAGTGTGGTAGGCGGTGACATTGCTAAACGTGTAAGTGGGCACCGCCCCAACCGAAACCCCATCGACCATAACGTCCTGGATAGTAAATCCATTTGCTGGCGTAATGGTGTATATCTGACTGGAACCACTCGTCAGAGTTGTCGTACCGGCCGGATCTATACTGCCACCGGTACCTGCTGACGCTGCAATGGTGAACGTGGTCACAGGAGGCGGAGTCGTCCCTCCCCCACTGCTGCTTCCGCCTCCCCCACCGCACCCTGCAAGACTGATAACCACACCTAACGCCAGCAACCGGAAGAAGTTCCGTAGTCTTCTCATATCGATATCCTCCACTCTTTTTATTACAGTTTTGCAAGTTTAGAATTATTCCATACCGAAGGTAAAGATAAATTTTACATGGCGGATGAATGAAGACCCGGCCTGGCATTGCAGCCGGACCGGGTCCAAAAGGAGTGAGATCACTTATCCATGCATGGAACAAAGAAAGTTGTCATAGCTGCTGTGGCATCATCGAACGCTTGAGCGCAAGAAGCGCATCCATGGCATCTGAATTCTGTTCCTGCTGGTACACCTTTTCAAGGGAGGAAAGAACCGATGCATAAAGAAGATGCAATTCGTTCCGAGCCGCGGAGATGAAAGGGTTGAAGGGTTCTTCGGTGAGAAAATCACCCGTGTACAGATCCTGGGCAGCCTCAAGGAAGTCACGGGCGGATTTGTAGTCTCCCCGTGCCTGGAACTTAATGCCATTGGTTGCATTGTAACGAAACAGGCTCGCATCGAGAGAGATGGCATTGATGTCGATCCGCACCGCCTCCCCCTGAGTAATAACGGGATTGATGGTTTGGGGGCCACTGAAGGACTTCCTGAGACGACTGACGGTGGTCTTGAAGTTGTTTGCGCCGGCCTTGACATCACATCCCGGCCAGAGGACTTCGATAAGCTTGTCACGGTGGACCCATTGATCGTAGGTCACCAGCAGATAGCAGAACAGGAGGCGCGCCTTCTGACTTTCCCAGATAATGGTTATAGGAGCGCCCTTGTAATAGATGGACAACCCGCCGAAAGCACGTACATCGAGCTTTGCAGATTCACTTGCCTTGCTGTCGCTTTTAGCTCTTCTCACGCTAGTCCCGTCTGGTCCACTGTTCGTTGACAACCGTCTCTGTATACTACAATTGCGGATTCAGTTAAAGCTAAATCAACCTATACATCCAACGATATCGGCACGACAAAGGCAACGGAAGAGTTTTTTTGCTCTCCCGTTGCCGTACCGGTCCTCACACTGAATGAGTTGCATCGAACCTGCTACGGTTTGCTGACCTTCTTGAATATCTCCCATCCCTTCAGGAGATCCAGGGCGCGAAGAACCTGGTAATCACCTTTAATCTGCTCATCCGTCTTATAAGCGGGAAGCTTACCCTCTTCCTTCTTCACGGCGGGGGCTTCTTTCCCGTCAGCAGTTTCAAAATGGTTTTCCAGATCCTTCTCGCGCAGGTGTGCCCCTTCCTTCTTTTCGGTTGAAGGAAGTTCCATCCGCTCCACCGTGATATCAGGGGTGATCCCCTTGGCCTGGATAGAGCGGCCACTGGGAGTGTAGTAGCGGGCAGTGGTAAGACGCAGCCCAGAATTATCGGAAAGCGGGATAATGGTCTGTACCGAACCCTTGCCGAAGCTCTGAGTTCCCATGATAACCGCCCGTTTGTGATCCTGGAGGGCACCTGCCACGATTTCGGAAGCACTGGCGCTGCCGCTGTTGATGAGGACCACTATCGGGTAGGACGGCTCCTTTTCCCCCTTCCGGGAGGTGAACCGCATCTTGGATTCCTTCTCGCGCCCCTCGGTATAAACGATCAACTGCCCTTCATCGACAAAGTGCTCTGCAACCCGTACCGCCTGATCGAGAAGCCCGCCGGGATCGTTGCGTAGGTCGAGAACCAGGCCGCGGAGTTTTCCGCCGTTTTCCTGCCCCAGGGTTTCAAGGGCTTTGGACAGATCGTCATCGGTCTTTTCCTGGAACTGGGCGATCCGGACATAGGCAAAACCGTCGTCCAACGTCTTGAATTTGACACTCTTCACCTGGATGACATCACGGACCAGCGGAAACTCCTTCGGTTTGTCCAGACCTTCGCGGAAGATGGTCAGAACTACCTTGCTCCCCTTGGGACCGCGCATACGTTTGACCGCATCCATGATGGTCAAGTCCTTGGTAAACTTGTCATCAATCTTCAAAATCTGGTCACCCGCCTTGATCCCGGCCTTGAAGGCGGGAGTGTCCTCAATCGGCGAAATAACAGTCAGGAGACCGTCCTTGATGGTTATCTCGATCCCCAACCCGCCAAAGGAACCCTTGGTCTCAATCTTCATCTCCTTGTACATCTCGGGTGGCATAAAGGAGCTATGGGGATCGAGAGATGTGAGCATACCGTTGATCGCACCGTAGATGAGTTTTTTCGTGTCCACCTCTTCTACGTAACTCTTCTTGACGATTGCAAGCACGTCAGTAAAGAGCTCAATGGACTCGTAATCGTTCCCCCCCTGCGCCGCACACCTGCGCTGGGCACCCGTACCGACAAATACCGCCAGCAACGTTACTGCGGCAACCAGCAGGGCTAGCTTTTTCCCTTTGTTGCGAACTGACATCATGCCTCCCAATAGTCGTGTAATACCTGGCGTAATTCCCATCCGGAAACTACGGATGTGAAACTATCAGTTTTCGATGCGAAAAAGAACCTCTTCCGGGAAAACTAGCGTATCCAGGGGGTCGGGTCGATAGGCTTACCCTGGTAACGAATTTCGAAATAGAGCATTGAGCCCTGAGAGGAATCCACGTCACCCACGCTGGCCAGAACCTCGTTCCGCGTGACATTCGTACCCACTCTTTTCATGATTCGGGATGTATGGGCATAGAGGCTGAAGAAGCCACCACCGTGGTCGACGATCACCATGTTGCCATACCCCTTGAAATAGTCGGCAAAAATGACCTGACCGTCAAACACCGCATGGATGTCGGTCCCCACCGGTGCAGCGATTGATATACCGTTGCTGACCGTATAGGAATTGAATTCGGGATGTTTGTGCCTGCCATACCGTCCGACGATATCACCCCGGACCGGCATGCTGAGCCGCCCCTTCTGGGCACCGAATCCCTTGTCCGGAATGAGCGGGAGGGGCGGTCCGCCGCCGATTCCCTTATTGTCACTTTTTGCAGTATAGCTTTTTCTGCTGCGCGCTTCAAGCCTTTCCACCATTGATTGGAGTCGCCGGGCATTGGCCTGCAGTTCCTTTATCGACGTCTGGTAGGACTTCTTATCTTCCCGAACCTTGGTGAGATAGGCGGCCTTTTTCAGCTTTTCCACTTCGATCTCTTGCTTTTTTACCTCAATGGACGCCTTGATTTTCTCCTTCCGGGCGGCATCACCTTCGAGACGTACCTTGAGAATTCTCAGTTGTTCGATTTTCTGGTTATAGTCGGCAAACAACTTCTTGTCACGCTCAAGAACCGCCCGCATGTAGCGCTGCCCCTCGACCATCTGGGGCAGTGATTCCGCACCGAAAAAAATCCGGGCGCTGCCCATCTCACCAGTTTTGTAAAGTGCAACCAGACGACTGCGGATCTGGTCACGTTTGCGTTCCGCTTCCACCCTGGACACCTCTATCTCGCGTTGGGTCCGGCCAAGAACAGTCTCAACATCCTTAAGGTCACGTCCAAGGGCGACAAGATTGTTTTCCTTGTCGTGCAAATTTTTTTCTATTTGGGTCAATTCGGTGCTGACCTGAGTTTCCACCTTGCTGGTCTTCTTCAGGAGAAGCTTCTTTTCTTTGATCTGCTTTGCAACACCCTTCAACTCGTCACGGACATCGGCATGGAGCGGACCTGAACCGAACAGGCAGGCAAGTATGATAAGAAAAACGACGTTTCGGATCATAGTCAGACGCTGACGAAACGTTTAAGAGAAGTGATACTACCGATGAACCCGAGCAGTACCCCACTGACGAATAAACCCGCAATATGAACCGGCGGCAGAAAAGCAAGCCCGGAGGCAGCAGGGTTGAAAGAGAGGAAATTACCGGCATTGTGGAGAAAAGCGTAATAACACCCCGTAAGGATAACCAGTGCCAATCCGGCACCGGCCGCGCCTTGCAGGATACCTTCGATGAGGAACGGCGCCTTGATGAAGAACCGGGTCGCACCCACAAGTCCGAGAATCTCCAGTTCCTCTTTGCGGGAATAGATGGTCAGCTTGATGGTATTGGAGACGATGAACACTACGGCAAGAAACAGGAAACTCCCAAGGAGAAGCCCGGCCATCCGCATGAAATTCATAAAGGTCGTGTAGCGCTGCACCCATTCTTCCCCGTACTGCACCTCGGTTATGCCGGGAACCTTTTTGAGCCGGGCAACATAAGCTGAAATGGCATCGCTGTTCCGACTGGCGCTTTTCAGGCTGATCTCAACCGAAGAAGGGAGAACATCGGTGGTGATTCCATCCAGAAGGAGTTCCTGACCTTTGAGACGTTCACGGAAGCGGTTGAACGCTTCCTCCTTGCTGACATAAGTTACACGGTCAGTACCCGGAATAGCCTGAACAAGAGATTTCAGGGAGGCAAGTTCCGGAGGCGAGAGCTCCTGCTCAAAATAGGCCGTCACCTGTACCCGTTTGCTCCAGTCGTTCGACACCCCTTCCAGGTTGACAAAAACGAGCATGAACAGGGAAATGATGAGAATTGCCAGAGTAATCGTTCCGATGGTTACCAGATTAACGAAGATGTTCTGACGGATATTGAGGAGCGCCCTGTTGACAAAGAATGTAAACCTGCCGACAACCCCTTCATTTGCAAGTTTGGGCCGTTTAACCGGTTTATTGAGCGACATCGGGCCCCTCCACGATCTTTCCTTTATCGAGAGAGACTATCCGTTTGTGGGAGTTCTCTATCAGTCGCTTGTCGTGGGTTGCTACGACCACCGTGGTTCCCCGGATATTGGCGTCTTTGAATATATTCAGGATAAGGTCCTTGTTTTCCTCGTCCAGGTTGCCGGTCGGTTCGTCCGCCAGCAGTATCTTCGGATCGTTCACCAGGGCACGCGCCAAAGCTACCCGCTGCTGCTCGCCACCGGATAACCTCAAAGGAGTAGCATTGATTTTGTGCTCAAGCCCCATCTGCTTAAGGATATGGTACACCTTCTTATTGATGTCCTGCTTCCCCCAGCCGAGTACTTCAAGGGTTATGGCAACATTTTCCAGTACCGTGCGGTTGGGAAGAAGCTTGAAATCCTGGAAAACAACTCCGATGGAGCGCCTCAGATAAGGGATCTGGGAACGCGTCATGCGGGTCACGTTCTGACCGTCAATCACCACCTGGCCACGGGTGGGGATTAGTGCCGCGTAGAGGAGCCGCAAAAGCGTCGACTTCCCGGCACCCGACGGGCCGGTGAGAAATATGAATTCTCCTCGTGGAACGCGAAGGTTTATGCCGTGGAGAGCGGTAACTTCCTTCTGATAGGACAAGAACACATTATGCAGTTGAATCATTAATCATCCTTTGAGCGTTTCGAAGAACTTCATGGCACGGTACACGTCGAAGACTGTATCACCATGCCCTGCTACCACTCATTGTACGGAACACCGTTGGTACCGACCAGATTGGAACCGCTGTGTACATCATAAATGGAGCCCTTGACCTCGCTTCCGTCGGACGGAGCAGGGGGTGCAACCGTAACCCAGGTATCGCTTTTCCTGGTGAACGGATCCATCGGCAGTGAGCGGAAATATTTCTTGTCCACGAGGTCCTGAAGCGTATCAGGGTATTTCCCCTGGTCGGCATTGAACTGCTCGATGGTATTGCGAAAGTTGAAGAGGGCTTCACTGAGTACCGCTTCCCGCGCCTTGATCACCCCCACCTGGTAATTGGGAACGGCAATGGCTGCCAGTATGCCGATTATGGTTATGACAATCATCAGCTCGATGAGCGTGAAGCCTTTCTGTTGTTTCAGTAACCTTATCGTCATTTTTTACCAATCCTTGTATTTTGACCCGTCGATTGCCGTTTCTTCACTGAGAGAATAGATATCGTACACATCCTCCCCCCCCCAGCTGGTAGAATCAGGCTCATCAGTGTAGGAACGGAGTCCCCACTTCGGCTCCTCGCCTGCTTTGGTGGGATTGAACGGGTCAACTGGAATCCTGCGGAGAAACTTCTTCTTGTAATTAATCGCCCCGCCGAAATCGTACCCCTCCACCATCTGTTGCAAGGTCTCAGGATACCCGGACTTGTTCATGGAAGCGACGATCTTTTTTTCGTCCACCGCCTTGTCATAGGTCTTTTTAAAATCGTCCAGGGCGGTTCTCACGGTGCGCAGCTCGCGCCGCAACTCCAGCTCCTTCAACCTTTTTGCGGTCATCTGTGCCGACGGCAGAACGATAGCAGCCAGTATGGCAAGAATAGTAACGGTCACCACCAGTTCGATGAGGCTCAGGCCCCGGCTGTTCAGTCCTGGTATCTTCATGGTAGCGCTAGGCTATTGTACCTCAACGGCGGTATTATAGGGGAGGGTTTCGACTGATTTCCCGCCGGCGGCCACAAAATTGGCGTTTATGAAGCCCAGGCTCGCCGGCCCCTGGTTTTTTGCCTTGAAGATGGCGGTGGCAATGGTTCCCGCACCGGAAACACCCGGTACATCACCCACCCTGCCGAGGGTTACGTTCACCTGACCATTCTTCGCGTCCGGGATGTATTTGAAGATCGTCGGCTTCCCGTCACTCTTCATGAACGGTCCTTCCTCGATGCCGACGAAGTCGACGAAAAGCGGATCGTATACCAGGGTGAACGGCGCATTGTAGAGATCCTTCGCATCGGACACCTTTATCTCGGCCCTGAACTGGTTGTTAACCTTGACTGTTGGCGGAGCCAGGAGGTTCAGCATGACCCGTTCTGGTGGCGCAGGGGCGGGAACCGGCAGAACCGGAGGCGGCTCGGTCGTCTTCTGTGCTGCAGCAGGTGCCGGCTGCGTGGTGCTTCCCGGTAGGGGAAGAGTTGCCGCACCACTCGCCTTCTGTGGCTCAACAGGCTGCGCCGCGCCAGGCATTGGTGCTTCCGGTTCGGTATCCTGGAAGGACTTATAGAGCTTGCCCGCAACAGGTTCATCTTCTCTGCCGGACCAGAATGAGGAAACATCCGCATCCGGAATGGTTATCCCCCGCACAAGACGGGGGGTTATGGCCAGTACCAGTTCCGTTTTGTCATTTGTATTGTCAGTGCTGCCCAGTAGCGAGCCGAGAATCGGGATATCGCCCAGGAGCCAGATCTTCTTCTTGCTGGTGCTCTTGTTATCCTGGATGAGGCCGCCGATAATGCTGGTCTCCCCGTCCTTGAGGTTCAGCACCGTATCCAGGTTGCGGGTTCCGATGGTGACGACGGTGGTAAGTGATGTATTATCTCCGACTTTATCGCGGGAGAGAATGGAACTGACCTCCAGACTCAGCTTGATGGTGACGTCGTTGTTCAACTGGATGGTCGGCTCGGCGTTCAGTTTCACCCCCACGTCCACGTACTGGACGTTGACAGAGACACCGCCACCGGTAGGTGACGAGGTAGTGGTTATCGGAACCCGCGTGCCGACGTTGAACTTGGCCTTCTCCCGGTTCTTGACCCGAAGCTTGGGATTGGCCAGGGACTCGCCGTTGGCAAGTGTTTTGCCAAAATTGAACGTGGCATTCGGAACGGTAATGTAGCCGCCGAAGCTGCGCCAGGAGAAGATACTGAGCAAATTGTTTGCCGTCGATTGTGCCGTTGGTGCTGTCGTAGAGCCAGTTGGAATGATGGTTGTGGTGGTTGCCGGTGTAAATGTATCAGAAAGCCAGTTTGTCTTATCCGGCGCAAGGGTATTGAGACTGACATTGTACTTGCTCAACGCCAGGCCGAAACTGTCGGCCTTGTTCTTGGCAATCTCCACAACCTCGACTTCCAGCACCACCTCCGCATCGGGAACGTCGTTGGCCTCGATGATCTTCCGAGCCACCTCGATCACGTCGGCGGAATCACGGAGGACCAGGGCGTTCATTTCCTCGTTCACATAGATCTTCTTGACCTGAAGCATGGTGCGGAGCAGGTTGACCGCCTTTTTCGCCTCAAGCTTGTTGAGGTAGAACGTCTGCACCATCAGCTCTTCATACTGCTTTGCCTTATCCGGCGTGCGGGGATAGATAATAATGCTGCTTTCATTAAGGACCTTCTTGCTCAGTTTGTTGATGCTCAGGAGGATATCGAGGGTCTGGTTGAATGTGGCGTTTTCCAGAAAGACACTGACATTCTGGTCCTTGACCCCTTCGTCGAAGACGAAATTGATCCCAGAAAGCTGGGACAGGATGGTAAAGACCTCTTTGATCTTGGCATCCTTGAACTTGAGAGTAATCGGCTTGTTGGACTTGAGGTTGAGCTCGAAGCCGTCCATCCTGGGACGGCGAGCCTTAAGCAAACGCTCAACGCCATCCCGCGCTTCCTTGTTGCCGGGATCGAGATCGGCCGCCTTCTGGTAGGAACGGAGGGCCTCGCGGGACTTGTGCCCCCTTTCGAAATCTTCGCCTTCCTTGTAAAAGAGATGGGAACTGCGCAGCTTCAGGACCTGGTCGGCCTGCTGGCGGGCAATTTCAAGGGAGGGATCGAGGGTAAAAGCGGTCTGGTATTCGCGAAGGGCCTCATCATAATTCCCCTCCGCCAGAAATGCATCGCCACTCTTCTGATGTTTCTTCGCAGCCTCAACACCGGCCTTCAGAAAACGGACCCGGTACTCCGCAACGGACGGATTCTCCGTGGCAGCTTCGGCATACTTGAGCACCGCCTCATCAAGTTTGCCCTGCTGCTCCAGATCTTCCCCCATGTTGAAGGCGGAACGACCGGCGGCGCATCCACCCACCAGTAACATCAGGCAGCACATTAGAAATATTTTTCGTAACATTTGCATGCGAAGCATCTCCTTGATTCCGGGCCGGGACTGAATTCAACGGGCCGGCAAACTTAGCTGCGCGGAGCACTGAGCGCCCGGTTTTCCGTGAGGGGAATGACGATCTCGCCACCATCCCCCTGTACCTGGATTGTCAGTGCCTCGTCGGTGATGCTGGTTACCTCGTATCTGCCTGCCAGTTTATCACCCTTTTTGACGAGGAAAATATCCTTGTCCTTGGAGAGGAAAATTATTTTGAGAGCACCTTTTTTCAAAAAACCGAGGAACGTGAAACGCGCCATATCCTGCTGCAGGGGTGTTGGCTGCTCAATGGCTTGGGCAGGCGTAGCAGGCTGGGGTGGAAGAGGTGGAGGCGGTGGCGGAAGAGGAATCGCCATGGGGCGGGATGACTGCCCCCCGGGAAGTTTGGCTTCCTCATGAAATAGAGGCTTGAAGATGTTGCGCCTGAAACCGGCAAATGGGGGCTGTTCACGGTCCAGCAGATCCAGATGGAGCTTGGTATCGTCCGGCTGCTGGGCAGTACCGGGCCGCTTGACCTCAGCCCGCGAACCTTGCGTGTAGGTTAGTTTGGCGACCGTCTTCTGTCGTGGCATCCGGTAATAACTGGCAACCAGTGCCACGACGAATATGCCGAGCAGGACGGCCAGGGCCAATTTTTGCCGGTTCATGCCCCCTCCGTCTTGAAATACGCCGTAAGTTCGATCTTCATGTCAATAGCTTCTTCGGTCGTTTTGGTGCTGGACAATTTGATATTGTCCAGAATAAGTATCTCTTTGGTGCGCATCAGGTCGGCAATGAAGCTCTTGACCGCGGCGTACTTTCCTGAGGCACTGAAACTGATCGAGAAGGCAAGCAGATTGTCCTGTTTGACCGGTACCGGTCGGTAACTGACGGCACCGACCTTCAGGGAACTGCTGGAAGCCATGTCAAAAAGAGTTCCGATCAAGCGGGCGAAATCCTTTTTGGGTGTTATCCGTCCACGCCACGTGGCAATGTCGCCGGTCCCCTGACGGTAAATTCCCGCTACATCACGGACCCCGCCGCCGGCCCGCCGCTTTTCCGTCCATTGCTGGCGAAGGTTTTGCAGCCTCGGTTGCTGGGAGTATGCGCTGTAGAAAAACAGGCCGCAATTAAGAATGACCAGCAAGAGGACCACTGCTAGCGATTTCGGCCTTGATTTAACGATGTCCCAGAGTAGTTTACCGTTCATTTTCCCGGCACCTTGCACGTAATGGAGAACGTGATGCCCTTCTGTGTATCGGATACCTTGTTCTCGGCCTGACTCACCAGAAACACATCGGTAAAAAATCGCGATCCTTCCAGTTGTTCCACAAACGTGCGAAGTCCCTTAAAATTGAGAGCAACACCGGAGATCTCAAGAGCGTTCCCTTTGGTATCGGGGGTAAGCGAGGAAATGGACACGCCATCGGGCACTACCCCCTCAAGCTGATCGAGAAGTCCGAGCCAGTTATAGGATTTTCGGTCGATTATGGCATTAGCCGCACTGATCTTGCTCAGGAGAGACTGATACTCCTGGGGGGAAACATTCTTTAACTCCCCGGAGGCCTTGCCTGTCAAGCCGGCAGTCAGTCGCCCGATCTCAGAGGATGCAGTGGTAAAGGTAATGATGTTCGAAGCGAGCATCACTCCCAGCAGTATGACGGCCGCTGCCACACCCAGGTTGATACGGCGTTCATTAATATAGTACCTTGTCGCGAGATTAATGTCGAAACGCATCAGAGGTTCCTTGTCGCGGCACCGATGGCTGCGTTCAGCAGGTGCATTGTGGCGTTATCACTAATCATTCCGGATCGAAGGGTCATGAAGCGCCCGGCATCGAGAATCAGCGGGTCACGGCCAGTGGCCTCACCAACCACTGCGGCAAGCTCCTCCGCATTATTCGGACCACATAGGCAATATACCTCATCGATGACATCACCAGTGTGCTTTTCCTGGAAGACAAGGAAGGAACTGTTGATTTCCCGGAATAGGCGGGTAGTATCCCGACTCCCCTCCGGCAGTTCCTTGGACCGGTAAAAGACCAGATTCCCCCCGGAAAAAACCAGGATGCTGAACATTCCACCATAGGCCGCAACGAAGGCAACGTTTTCAACGAGTTCAAGCCGGGAAGCAAATAGCCGGTAAAGATTGAATGTCGTGAAGTCGATGCGGTTCGGCTCAAGCCCGGCTTCACTCAGCAGGTCTTCGTACTGGGTGATTACCTGCCGGGCGATAAGTGAAATCAGCGTTGAAATCTCACCGGTTTCCTTTTCCTGGATAATCTGGTAGTCAAGATGCATTTCATTGACGTTGAAAGGAAAATTCTTCTTCAATTTCCAGCGGATGATATCCGCCCCCTCATCCTTGTTCTTGAACCTCGTCTCCAGGTCGAGAAGGACAACCCGGCCTGCAGCATCGGGAATCGACACGGCCACTTTCCTGGCACCGGTCAGCAGTTGCAGGTAATTTTCCCGGATTGTCGCAACAAAGGCCCCCTGGTTCAGAACATTCGGCTCACGGTAGGAAAGCTTCACGGTATCGGGAGCGAAGGCAGCGACGCGAAACTCGTCGAGCTGTGGTTGACTCCGCTTGCCGCTGACCAGCACAAACCTGGCCCCCTCCTGGCAAAGCTCCAAACCGACGGCTTTACGGGCAAAAAGCATGATTACTCCACAAAGGTGACGCGGTTTATTTCCCGCAGACTAGTCTCACCAGCCAGAACCTTTTCAACCGCCGACTCCCGCAGAAAGATTGTACCTGCTTCGCTGGCAGCCCGCTTGAGCTGGGCGTTCGGTGCTTTGTCGATAATAAGTTCACGGATTTCGTCGTTGAGGTCCAATAGTTCAACGATGGCCGCACGGCCGCGATAGCCGGTATTATTGCATTCGTCGCACCCCTTAGCATCATAGAAAGTCACATCACGGCACTGGTCGGGATCTATCCCGGATTCCCTCAGAGCCTCGTCCGAAATGGAAACCGGAGACTTGCATTTAGCGCAGAGTTTTCGCACAAGTCGCTGAGCCATGACGCAGTTGAGGCAGGAGACGAAATTGTAGGGATCAATCCCCATGTGGGTGAAACGCCCCAGGACATCAAAAGCATTATTGGCATGGACCGTGGTGAAAACCAGGTGACCGGTAAGGGCCGACTGAACCGCGATCTGCGCCGTCTCCGGGTCTCGTATCTCGCCAACCATTATTTTGTCCGGATCATGCCGCAGAATGGAGCGGAGACCCCGGGCGAAGGTAAGACCTTTTTTCTCGTTCACCGGAATCTGGACAATACCGCGCAGGAGGTATTCGACCGGGTCTTCGATGGTGATGATCTTTTCCTCCCCCGTGTGAATTTCCGTCAAGGCAGCGTAGAGGGAGGTCGTCTTCCCTGAACCGGTCGGGCCCGTGACGAGTACCATGCCGTAAGGTTCACGGATCATCTTGCGAAGGCGTTTGATCTCCCTTGGTGCCATTCCGAGGGTTTCAAGGGTAAGCCCCTTCAGGTCGGTGGCAATGCTCTCCTTGTCAAGGATACGGATGACCGCATCCTCGCCAAAGGCGCTTGGCATGATGGAAACCCGGAAGTCGATGGACTTGCCATTGATCCTCACCTTGAAACGACCATCCTGGGGTATGCGCCGTTCTGAGATATCTAGCTCGCTCATGACCTTCAGACGGGAAATTATAGGTCCCTGGAAGTGGGTATCTATGGGGTCGGTTGCCTTGTAGAGGACGCCGTCAATACGGTATTTGATGATGACGCCCTCTTGGGCAGTCTCGATATGAATATCGCTCGCCCGTCTGTTAAGAGCGTCAAGAACGGTGGAATTGACCAACTTTATGATGGGACTGGTGTCGGCGGATACCTTTTCCACCGACAGGACCTCTTCACCCTTGTCGGTTTCCGTTACCAGCTGCAGCATGAAATCCTCGGATACCTCTTTGAGGACCCTGCTCGTCCCTTCGCCCCGCTTCAGCACATGCTCGATCGACGATTCCGTTGCCAGTTTCATGACGAGAGGCTGGTTAAGAAACAACTCAAGTTCGTCAAGCGTCACAACATCAGTCGGGTCGGAAATTGCCACTACAAGAGCGTTGTCTTGCAATTCTATGGGTACGAACTTGTAACGATAGATACTGTCGGGGGTGATTGAGTTCAAGAGGGTATCATCAATTTTGACACCCTCAAGATCAACGTACTCCATGCCGAACTGCTCAGCCAGCGCCCGTGCAACAGCCTCATCAGTAGCAAGACCGTCCTGAATGCAGATTTCGCCAAAACGAGCACCGCTGTTTTTCTGGCGATCGGCAGCATACATCTGCTGATCAGAGGTCAAATCCCCCCTCTCCACCAGGATGTCGCCGATTCGTTTCTGTTTGAAAAATTCGCCCATGGACTGGTCCGTTATCAGACTGCAGTGCCGATTTTGAAAATCGGCAGGTAAAGGGTGATGATGATAACACCGATGATGAGGCCAGTAACAACAAGTATGGCAGGTTCAATGGCAGTGGTAAGAATATGGAGCTGCCGATCGATTTCCTCCTCGAAGTAATCGGATATGTCAGCAAGCATCTCCTCCAGTGCCCCCGTTGTCTCGCCGACTCCAAGCATCCTGAGAGCGAGGGGGGGCATCAGTTTCACGCCCTCCAGAGCCTTCACCAGCGTGGTTCCTTCCTCGACCCTGGCGACAGCCTGAAGAAGCTTGCGTTCAAGCACCTTGTTATTCAACGTTCCGACTGCCATCTTGAGAGCTTCTACGATCGGGATACCACTTCCGAGGATCGTGCCCAGAGTACGGGTAAAACCAGCCACGGCATACTGGGTCGCCAGGGGACCAATAAAGGGGATACGCAACAACAACCGGTCGACTGTGTACCTCCCGGCGGTGGTCCGTAGCCAGCGACGCACCAGAGCACCCGTAACTACCGCAATGATGAGCACCACGGGCGAATAGGTCCTCAACAGAACAGTGAACCCGATAAGAATGCGGGTCGGCAGGGGAAGCTGCGATCCGACATCCGAAAATATCTGGCTGAAAACGGGGACAACGTATAGCAATAATACGGTAACAACAACCGTTGCAAGGGTGAGCAAAATTGAAGGATAGATGAGCGCGGAAACGATTTTCTTCCTGAACCCCTCCATTCTCTTCAAAAATGCGATAAAGCGCCGAATAGTCTGGGGAAGGTCGCCGGTTCGTTCGCCGGCACGCAGTGAAGCGACGTACAGATGGGAAAACGCTCGCGGGTGTTTTTCAAACGCATCGGACAGTGCCGCGCCACCTTTAATGTCTTCCCTGACCTCCTGCAGGATCTCCGGCAGCTTCCCTTTGCCACCATGTTCAAGAACGACATCAAGTGCCTGTATAATCGGCATACCCGATTTGATAAGGACAAGCAACTCCTGGTTGAAAGAGATGAGTTCACGGTTATCAACTTTTTTTCGGGCGGCCCCCTTGTCCCACAAAAACTGTAAAGATTTTTTTTTCAGCTCAAAAACAAAAAACCCCTGATCTTCAAGGCTCTGCCGCAAGGATTCCCTATTGGTAGCCTCAAATTCCTTGACAATGATTCTGCCGTCGCTAGAACCAAGCTTGCAGATATAGATAGCCATAAGTACTCTATTTTATCACAATAATGATAAAAGTTAAATACAAAAACCACAGGTTTGCACCCGTGGTTTTTTAATCAACTGACTTAAAACATTAGACTATTGGTGACGAACTATTTGTCGTGACAGGAAAAACAGAGATTTTCACGTGACGCTCTTAAATGGTATTTATTCTGAACCGGGTCGTCACTCTTGACATGCATGTTATGACAGGTAATGGCACAGGCTATTGTCCCGTCGGCATCAAGTCTTAATCCATCGCGATTCAGAGTCGGCTTCTTGCCGGCGCCATGACCAAAATCTATTCCGTGGCATTGCTGGCACATGGCGTTGTAGTCCGACTTGAACTTTTTCTTGTTCCAAGAGAAGGTGAACCAGCTTTCAAGGTCCGCCTTAGAGGCCACATGACAGACAGAGCAATCCGCATCTGCACCATGTGGGGATATCTTGACTTCTAAAGGAGATAACCCTTCATTCGCAAACCCTGCACCGGATAGCGTGACTATGATGAAGCCGGCAATGAGGATTCGTTTCATAGATCTCTCCCGGATAGTCATACTCAGTAGCTCTTCGGGTTGTGGTCAACACCGTGGCACGTGAGATAGCACTCGCCACGAAAGGAGTTGGTCCCTTTTTCCGTAAACTTAAGAAAACCGGACGAACTGGCCGAAACAATGTCACGGTTGAAACGCAACAGGTATTTATTCTCGGTACTGCCATGGGAATTATGACAGGTGTAGCAGGATGTGCCATTATTCATTCCCACTGTCACCTTCCCCTTGATGTGCAGCGAATGGAGGCGAAAGCTCTCGTCACCCAGAATGCTCGTGCGGTTGTGGCAATGGTAACAGAGGGCATAGGCGGTTACACTCTCCGGTTCCCTGTCCCTGGTGGAGTAATTCTCTACCAGTAGGTACTGGTTTTCCGAACCGTGGGGCCCCTTGGGAGAAGAGGGTGTCTCGCTGCGATGACACTCCCGGCAGCTTATGATCGAAACATCAGAGGGATCTATCTTCTTCTCACGATAAGGCTTGAGAAGACTTATTACTGAAAGGTTTTTCCCCTCCCCTTCCACGGGGTGGAAGGAAGGGTTGTTAACGGAGAATTCGGCCCTCTTGTTGGTTGCCCGACCCGGCAGATTGAGACTGTCGCCATGGCATCGGTAACAGAGTTCATACTCGTTGGTAATTTCGGTGATACTGTTTCCAACCCTCTTGCCCTTCAGGCCGGCAAAGACGTTGCCCGTCGTTACCAGATGGGGATTGTGGCAATCCACACAGTCGGCATGACGGGGCGCATTGGGGTCCTGCTCAGGCAGCACTTCATTGGCCTTGTGCACACCACGGACGTCAAAGGTCGGATGGCGATATCTCTTCTTGAACTCACTCTCCACGTCACGCAAGGGAGCACTTGATTTTACGAATTCCGACCTCGTCTTGGTCTTGCCGTGGCAACTGATACAGCCATCAGATCCCCCACCAAAATTGAAATCGAACCCAACATGACAGGAGCCGCAACCATAGGGGAGGCTGTTTCGGTCAATATGGGGCCTGATATTCTGGCCGGCGGCCAGTAGCGGAACAGCCGACCCCAGGATGAACATGAAGATTATTAAGGGCAGTTTTACCATACGCATGGGTTCCTTGAAGAATATGACTAGGGCCATGGCCAGGCCGTCGAATAGGTACTGTACTTGGTTATGTTATGACATGTCTTACAAACATCGTCGTGGTCGGTAGTTGCATTACCCGTTGCGCCACGAACCCAAAACGGTGCAATTTTTCTCTCCTGCCAATAACCGGCTGGGTATGTAGTTTCGGCCGTCTGGTTCTGATGGGGATCGTGACAGGACGTACACTGCATCCAATTCTTGCCCTGCATCTTCTGGAGCTTTACATAAGGGTCATTTTCCGGCGGCAACTGATACCCCTGGGTGCTTTTAAGAGAGTCAGCCTGAATTTGGCCAAGCACCGCTCCATCATACACGAACGACACCGGATGGTGCCCCTTTTTCACCTTATTGGCATCAAAAGCGGCAACACCCGTTATTTTCTCTTTTCCAGCCGGAAACGCGATCGGGCTGTTGCCAAGGATATTCCCCAGCACGTTCAATTCAGCGGTAATGCCATCATGGCAACTGAGACAAAGGCGGGATGAGCCGTTCGGTTCACCGTAACTGGAGGGCACACCTGCCCGTCGGATGATGAGAGTGCCAGACGTGTATATGCCGAAAATAGAGGTGGTGTCCTTGCGGTTCCAGAGTGCTCCCTGGGGCGACGAGTTGTGGGGGGTGTGGCAGAAGATGCAGATTTGAGTATCTCTTCCCAGAGCATCACCGGGCGATGCGGCGTACGTAACGTTGGCAGCATTTCGGGAAGAGAGGTTATGCTTATTACTGTTAAGGCCGTTATTATCACCTAATTTCGGCCCTGCAGCGACCACCGAACCGTCACCCGCAGCTGAAACAAGCAAAAGCAGTGCGAGTATCAAAGGTTTACATCTCATCGCGTACCACCTTCTGTCATGTACTGGAATATCTGAATCCGGTGATTGTAGGTATCAGCTACAAAGATGCGGTCTTTGCCATCGATAAAAATACCGCTGGGCAGGGAAAACTCGCCGGGGCCTGCACCATTCTTCCCTACAAAAAGGAGAAGTTTCCCGTCACGGTCAAAGATCTGGAAATTTCCGTGGCTTGCATCGACAATATAAACGTGGTCTTCGCTATCAACGGCAACCCCTTTGGGCCTCGCGAAAGAACCAGGCGCATCCCCTATTTGACCGATGCTTTTTTTGTAGGTGCCGGCATGGTCAAAAACCTTGACCTTGAAGTTCATGGAATCGGTCACATAAACGTCGTCATTTCGGCCAATTGCAACATTAGAAGGAAGATTGAGCGGCTCCGGTGAATCTGCTTGGGGAAACTCGCGGACAAATTTATCGTGAACATTGAAAACTTTCAATTTATGTGCCAACACGTCAACGACAAATTTCTCTCCGCGACTGTTGATGGCAATCCCCGCCGGACGCTGGAATTGCGCTGCCAACTCGTGCAGGAACTCGCCGTTTTGGTCATACTTGAAGACCTTGGCACTACCCGCATCGGAAATATAGACATTCCCTTCCCGGTCGATTGCTATACCCGCCGGGCGAATAAGAGGCTCATTGCCAGCCTGGGTAAGATAGCTAACGGTTCGTTTCGCCAGGTCATAGCGGTGAACCACACCTGCAGCAATATCGGTTACATAAATGACGGAATTACCGTTACTGGCAACACCGTATGGAGACTCAAGTTCTATTTTCGTCTGCCCCTCACCGGTGACAAACTCCATAAAGCGCGCAAGATTCCCTTTTCCCGGCAACACATCGTCAGGACCCTTCAGGTCGCGCAGAAACGTGATACGGGGTGGGTTGGGAGGCGGTGGCCACACGGCATTAATCGCGGAATTTCGCCAGGGAAGAGGTTCACCTGTAGCACAGGCAGACAGGAGAAAACAACTGCAACATACTATCAATTTCAGCAGCAGATACCCACTCTTCATGCGTGCACCATGCTCACGACCCAGAGGACATAGAAAAGAACAACCCCACCTCCCCACAAGAGGGAAATTCGGTCACGAAAAACACCTGGCGACGGGAAAGCCTTGACAATGAAGCCGACAGTGGCCAGAACCCAACCCCAGAAGCCGATGACGCAGAATAGTGCCCATGTGCCGTTAATCATGATCTCATCCCTGTTGGCAGGAACTTTCCAATAAGGGATCCCAGCTTGAGTTTCCAGACCATGAGAACCGCTTCCCGTACGATCTTTTTTGACATTTTGGACGAACCGGCATGCCTGTCGATGAATATAATGGGCACTTCCCCAACTCGATATCCCTTTTCCACACAACGGTAATTCATCTCTATCTGGAAGGAATAGCCGTCGGATTTGATCTGGGAGAGATCTATCGCTTCAAGCACCCTGCGGTTGAAGCATTTGAAGCCGCTCGTGCAGTCGGAAATCTTTAGTCCGGTAATCGCGCGGGTATAGACACTTGCAAAATAGCTGAGCATGAGCCGCCTGAGTGGCCAGTTTACGACACTTACACCGTTGAGGTAACGGGAACCAATCACAAGGTCACAGGTTCCCATCCGGGCAAAAAAGAGCGGCAATACCGCCGGATCATGGGAGAAGTCCGCATCCATCTCGATAATGTAGTCCGCTCCCTTATCAAGGGCAAGCCGGAAACCTTCCCGATATGCTGAGCCAAGGCCCAGCTTGCCGGCACGGTGGAGAACATGGACACGGTCGGAAGAAGCGGCGAGACCGTCTACGACCGCACCTGTCCCGTCGGGCGAATTGTCATCGACGACCAGAACGTGGATACAGGCATCCTGAGCCAGCACCTCACCAACCAGTCGTTCAATATTTTCCCGTTCGTTATAGGTCGGGATGACGACGAAAGCCTTCACCAGTGCTAACCCTTACCTGGATAAACAATCTTTGCCTTCGACCTCAGGCCGCCCATCCACTCGTCAAACAGTCTTTTCTTTTCCTTCTCGACCAATTGTGTCCGTATTTTATCCTTCACCTCTTCGTAGGGGAGCTGTCGAGGGGCTTTTTTGTCAGTAAGTTTGATGATGTGATATCCATACATCGATTCGACTATTCCACTTACTTCGCCGACCTTGAGCTTTTTCACCGCCTCCTCAAACTCCTGCACCATCCTTCCAAGGTGGAAATAGCCGGTGTCCCCACCCTTAATCCTGGACATATCATCGGAATTGTCATACGCAAGCTGACCAAAATCAGCCCCTTCCTTGACTTTTTTCATCAATGACTCGGCGCGCTCCTTAAGTTTTGCACGTTCCTCCGTATTTGAGGAAGGATCAACTTTTACCAGAATGGTGCTTGCCCGGTATTCCTCCGGTTTCATATATCTGTTTTTGTTAGTTTCGTAGTACTCCGCGATGGTTGCTTCGGTTATCCTGACCTTGTCGTCAACCTCCTGTTTACGAATTTTTTCCGATAACAGGTCTCGTGCTATGAATCGTTTCAGCAACTTCTCGGTAAACCCTGCTTTCTCGATCGCCTTGTTAAACTCTTTCCGGCTGCTGTAGTTTTCTATAACTCGCTTGTAACTCTCGTCCACGGCTTCACTATCCAGCTTCACTCCCCTGGCAAGCCCGTCCTGGTACTGAAGTTCCTTCTCAACCAGCGTTGCCAAGGCCTTTGATTGAATATTTTTGATTTTTTCAGCCGACATCCCGCCGTGATAACTTGCCTCCATGGGAACAAGTTTCTGTACCTCCTGATTCAACTCCGCAGCAATCAAATTCTCACCATTAACGGTGACGACAACACTGTTAACATCGCCGGCGAACGCAACGCCGTAACAGAAACAGATGAAGCAAAGCAGCAGCACAGTCAGACGCATAACATCCCCTTAGATACGTATTTCAGCAAAGATAAACGATTTCTGTCCGCTTAGTCAAGGGAAAGGGACTGCCTGACAAGGCTGGACGGATACGTACCGAATGCCAATAAAAAAAGGGCCATGAAAAAATCATGGCCCTTCAGGTACTGGCGGGGTCGACGGGGCTCGAACCCGCGGCCTCCGGCGTGACAGGCCGGCGTTATAACCAACTTAACTACGACCCCAGTTACATCAAATTGTAGTGGTTTAAAAAAACCGGAAATGCATGGTGGGCGAAACAGGGATCGAACCTGTGACATCCAGCTTGTAAGGCTGGCGCTCTCCCAGCTGAGCTATTCGCCCTGAAAAATGGCGGGGTCGACGGGGCTCGAACCCGCGGCCTCCGGCGTGACAGGCCGGCGTTATAACCAACTTAACTACGACCCCGAAATATATCGTCCAGTAGTGACTCTGCATACTTCTGCTCAAGGTTCCCGAGCAAAATAGAATGTGATTTATAGCAGAGCAGAACCGGAAGTGTCAAGAATTATTTCCTCACCATCAGCAATCAGTGTGCCGTCACCGCATCATCATTCCGTGATTCACCATCCATGACAAGCGGCAAGGGTAAAACGTCAATTACGGCCAGGAGCGCCAGCTCCAGAACCTGATCCATATGCTCGACCGGGCGAACAGTGATTCCTTCCGTAATTTCCGGAGGAATTTCAGAAAGATCTTTCTCGTTGTCAATAGGGATAAGAACCATTTTGATCCCGCCACGTTTCGCTGCAAGAATTTTCTCTTTCAGTCCCCCTATGGGGAGAACCCGCCCTCTCAGGGTTATCTCACCAGTCATGGCTATGTCGCGGCGTACCGCCTTGCCGGTCAGTGCCGATGTAAGTGCCGTAGCCATGGTAATGCCGGCTGACGGACCGTCTTTAGGGATAGCCCCTTCAGGAACGTGAATATGGATGTCGACATTTTGGTAAAACTCCCGCTCAAGCCCTAACAGCTCGGCCCGCGACCGGACATAGGTCATGGCCGCCTGAGCCGACTCCTGCATGACGTCGCCCAGTTTCCCGGTAATGGTCAGCTTCCCCTTCCCCGGCACCACAGCCACCTCTATGGCAAGCAGTTCTCCGCCAACTTCGGTCCACGCCAAGCCGGTGACAAGCCCCACCGCGTCATGTTCTTCAGCAATACCATGCCTGAACCGGGGCACCCCAAGATAATCACGCACCTGCTTTGGCTGCACGTTGAATTTACATCGGGACCCCTTGACCATGCTATGGGCTATTTTACGACAAATGGAGGCAAGTTCCCGTTCCAGGTTGCGCACTCCGGCCTCGCGAGTGTAATAGCGGATGACCTCAAGTATAGCCCGATCAGTAACGGCAACAGCTCCAGGCTGGAGTCCATTTGCCGCAAACTGCTTCTGTAACAGATGCCGGCGTGCAATCTGCAATTTCTCGTTTTCCGTATAGCCCTCAATCCTGATAACTTCCAGTCGATCCAGAAGCGGACGGGGAACAGTATGGAGGGAATTCGCCGTAGTGATAAACATGACGCGGGACAAATCGTACTCAACTTCAAGAAAATGATCGGTGAACATGGCATTCTGTTCGGGGTCGAGCACTTCCAGCAACGCAGATGCCGGATCTCCACGAAAATCGGAGCTCATTTTATCAATCTCATCCAGGAGAAATACGGGATTGTTACTGCCCGTTTTCTTGAGATTCTGAATGATTTTGCCGGGCATTGCTCCAACATAGGTGCGACGATGCCCTCTGATCTCGGCCTCATCCCGAACCCCACCAAGGGACATCTTGACGAAATCACGCCCGGTAGCCGCGGCAATCGAGCGAGCAAGGGATGTTTTTCCGACACCCGGAGGTCCGACCAGACAGATAATCGGCCCCTTTATCTTCTTGACAAGGGAGGTCACCGACAGATATTCAAGGATGCGCTCCTTGACTTTCTCCAGACCGCAATGGTCTGCGTCGAGGACCTTTTCAGCCAGCTCGATATCATTTTTTTCGTCAACACAGGTTCCCCATGGGAGCGATAACAGCCAGTCCACATAGTTTCTCACGACTGCAGCCTCGGCAGACATAGGGGACATAAGCCTGAGTTTCTTCAGTTCCGCCTGCGCCTTCTTCCGTGCCTCGCTGGAGAGATTCAGCTTCTCAATCTTCTTCTCCAGTTCGCTGATTTCCTGCTTGAACTCGTCCTTGGCCCCCAACTCTTTCTGAATGGCGCGCATCTGCTCATTCAGATAGTACTCGCGCTGGGATTTCTCCATCTGTTTCTTGACCCGTGTACGAATTTTTTTCTCGATCTGAAGGATCTCGATTTCCGATTCCATGAGCGCAAGAAGCTTTTCCAACCGCCGTGCGACGTTTCGCATGGCGAGAAGTTCCTGCTTATCGACAATCTTGAGATTGAGATGGGCAACGAGACTATCCGCCAGCTGCCCCGGGTCGCTGTTGCCGATCAGGGTTCCCACAATCTCGGTCGGCAGCGACTTGGCAAGTTTGGCGTAGTTCTCGAAGGTTGTCGTCACACTTCGTACGAGTGCCTCTACTTCCGATTTAGGGCTTCTTTTCTCCGCAACCTCTTCAACGTCAACGATAAAATAGTCTGCAGACGTCTCATAGGAAACAATGCTCCCCCGCCGCTTCCCCTCAACCAGAACCTTTACGGTTCCGTCAGGCAGTCTGAGCAACTGAAGTATCTGGCAGATGGTTCCGGACGTGTAGATGTCATCAGCAGTGGGCTCTTCCGTCCGGGCATTCTTCTGGGTTGCCAGGAAAATCAGCTTGCTGTCGTCCATGGCCGCCTGCAGGGCCTGGATAGATTTTTCCCTGCCAACAAAGAGGGGAATCACCATTGAGGGAAAGACAACAATATCTCTTAATGGCAAGAGAGGGAATCTTGCGGGATTCCCTCTCTTGCTGATGCTCATCGATTTCATGTTAAGTCCTGTCATCAGGCGGATTCCGCCACGTTTTCATAGACAATAATCGGCTTTTCCTTGTTGTAGATGACATCATCGTTGATGACAACCTCTTTCACCATGGTCTGGGAAGGGATGTCGTACATGATGTCAAGCATGGCATTTTCAAGGATGGAACGCAGTCCGCGCGCACCCGTCTTCCGCTTCAGGGCTTCCCGGGCAATGGCGACCAGTGATCCGTCAGTGAACTTGAGCTTTACGTGCTCCATCTCGAAAAGCTTCTGGTACTGTTTCACCAGGGCATTTTTCGGCTCCTTAAGAATCTGTACCATGGCGTCTTCACCCAACTCACTCAAGGTGGCAAGAACAGGCAGACGACCGATGAATTCCGGGATAAAACCATACCTGAGCAAATCTTCCGGAGTCGCTTCCGCCAACAGTTCACCGGCCCGCTTCTCGATCTTTTTCTTCACATCAGCGCCAAAGCCAAGGGTCTTAACTCCGATCCGCTGTTGAATCACGTTGTCCAGACCGGCGAACGCCCCACCGCAAATGAAGAGTATATTGGTTGTGTCTACCTTGAGAAACTCCTGCTGGGGATGCTTGCGGCCGCCTTTGGGGGGCACACTCGCAACGGTCCCTTCGATGATTTTCAGGAGCGCCTGCTGGACCCCTTCACCGGATACATCGCGGGTTATGGAGGGAGAGTCGGACTTACGGGCTATCTTGTCGATCTCATCGATGTAGATGATCCCCTTCTGGGCACGTTCCACATCGTAATCCGCTGCCTGCAGAAGATTGAGGATGATATTTTCCACATCCTCACCGACGTAACCGGCCTCGGTGAGATTGGTGGCATCCGCCATGGCAAACGGGACCTTGAGGATCCTGGCCAGAGTCTGTGCAAGAAGGGTTTTCCCTGAACCAGTGGGGCCGAGCAGCAGGATGTTACTCTTGTGCATCTCCACATCGCCCGGCTTCCCCATAGCCTCGATGCGTTTGTAATGATTGTAGACGGCTACGGCAAGGATCTTCTTGGCACGCTCCTGACCGATAACGTACTCGTCCAGGACCTCCTTGACCTCCTGGGGCTTGGGGAGCTTGCGTACGTCCGGCCCCATGGCCTCCTCGAGCTTGGTCTCTTCGGCAATAATGTCATTACAGAGCTCAATACATTCATCGCAGATATAGACCGTCGGGCCGGCGATCAATTTCTTGACTTCGTCCTGACTTTTACCGCAAAAAGAACAGATCAGATTATCGGATCTATCGTCTCTTCTGCTCACCGGGGGCCTCCCGTAAGGGTATTTCTCTCAATTATTGAGTCTATGATACCATAGTTACGGGCGTCTTCTCCAGACATAAAATAATCACGTTCCGTATCAGCTTCCACCTTCTCCAGCGACTGCCCGCAGTGAGAAGCGAGTATCTGGTTCAGCGACTTTTTCATACGGAGTATTTCCTGGGCATGGATGTGAATATCGGTCGCCTGTCCCTGGAACCCTCCCAGCGGCTGGTGTATCATGATGCGGGAATTGGTCAGGCTGAAACGTTTACCCTTCTCACCGCCGGAGAGTAGAAGAGCAGCCATGGAGGCGGCTTGACCAACGCAAATCGTTGATACTGGCGCCTTGATGTACTGCATGGTATCGTAGATGGCCATCCCCGAGGTAACCACCCCTCCGGGGGAATTGATATAGAGATGAATGTCCTTGTCCGGGTCCTCCGCTTCGAGGAAAAGGAGTTGGGCAACGATAAGGTTCGACAGGTTATCGTCGATTTCACCGCCGAGAAAAACAATACGGTCTTTCAACAGGCGCGAATAGATATCGTAAGAGCGCTCGCCCCGGCCGGTCTGCTCAACTACAATGGGTACCAGCATTTCGCCTCCGCGCGTTAAATTTCGCCCTTGTCTACTTCAGTAACGTTCGCTTTTTCGAGCAGAAATTCTATTGTCAGGTCTTCCTTTATCTGTGCAACAAGATTATCCAACGCCTGCTGGTTCTGCTGATAATAAGCATTGATCCGTTCGAAAGGCTGTCCGTTTTCCTCAGAGAGCTTTCTCAACCGGGCTTCTACATCGGCTTCACCGACGGTGATCTTCTCCTTGCCGGACAGTGCATCCAGAAGCAGAGAGCCTTTTACCTGCTGCTCAGCGACGCTCTTGAACTGGACTTTGTAACTCTCGTCATCAAGTCCCATGATCGCCAGTGACATCTTCTGGCTGGCCAAGCGCCGCTTAGTGCTCTCCAGCATCATATCGAGCTGCCGCACAACCATTGACTCGGGCACCTCGACATCATTCTTTTCGATAAGCGCCTTTACCAGTCTGTCCCGCAGATCGGCATCAATCCTTTCCTTCTCACGCTGGTCATGAATTTCTGCAAGTTTTGCCTTTAAATCCGCCAGAGTCTCGAACTCACCGAACTGCTTGGCAAACTCATCGTCGAGAGGAGGGAGTTCCTTCTCCTTGATCTCCTTGATCTTGATCGCAAAGGTCACCTCTTTGCCAGCCAGTTCTGCACTTCCGTAATCCGCCGGGAAAGTAACAGCGATCTCCTTCTCCGTACCGGCTTCCAAGCCGACCAGTTGCTCCTCGAAACCGGGGATAAAACGGCCTGAACCGAGTTCCAGCACGTGGTCAGTAGCTTCTCCGCCATCAAAGGGGACTCCGTCAAGGAACCCCTTGAAATCGATGGTCACGAAATCGCCCTGAGCAGCGGGCCTTCCCGTTACCGGCTCCAACTGAGCCATCCCTTCGCGCATTTCATCAAGGCGTTTTCCGATGATCGCCTCATCCCGAACGTATTTTTCCTTCTTCAACGAAAGACCGATATAGTCCTTCACGTCGATATCAGGAAAGACTTCTACCGTCGCGGAATACTTGAACGATTCCCCTTTTTTCAGCACATCGGTATCTATGGTTGGGTGGGACACCGGGTAAATCTTATGCTCTTTCAAGGTGCTGAAATAGGTGTCGTTGAACAGACTCTTAAGGACATCGTCTGCCATCTTGTCACTGTAATGCTTTTCCAGCATCGCCTGGGGGACTTTCCCTTTCCGGAACCCTTTTATGGCTGCATGCTTTCGGATTTCATCATAGGCCTTCTCAATTTCCGCGGCTACACGGTCAGCGGGAATTTCAAAACTGATTTTTTTCTTCACTTTGCTGAGAGCTTCCACGTTAATCTGCATGTTCGAACCTCACTATAGTATTCTGGATTAAATTTGGCCGGTTTGCGGTCGGGCACTCTGCCCATCGGGAACTGCCGGAGGGGAACGGACGGATGGTGCGAGAGAGGGGATTTGAACCCCTACACCTTTCGGTGCTGGATCCTAAGTCCAGTGCGTCTGCCAGTTCCGCCACTCTCGCAAAACCTGCAACGGCATAATACAATAAGCCCCGCTTGAGCGGGGCCTGGTGTTTAAATGGGGTGGCTAGTGGGATTCGAACCCACGTATGAACGAGTCACAGTCGTTTGTGTTAACCGCTTCACCATAGCCACCATACTGGGATCTGGCACGCCTGAGAGGATTCGAACCTCTGACCTACGGCTTAGAAGGCCGTTGCTCTATCCAACTGAGCTACAGGCGCAGAGTTTTGGTCGGGGTGAGAGGATTCGAACCTCCGACCCCCTGCTCCCAAGGCAGGTGCGCTAGCCCGGCTGCGCTACACCCCGAGAAAAATGCATTTATACCATAGGCCCAACAGCCATGCAAGTGTTTTTATCGCTCAGCATATCTCAGAAAGGACCGGTCAGAGACAGGTCACGACCTGTCGTGTGCATGCAGGTAATTCCCCAACTCCTTGAGTGCCCGCCCCCGATGACTGATACGGTTTTTCAGCTCTAATGGCAATTCGGCGAGCGTTCGCCCGTACTCAGGGACAAGAAACAGGGGATCGTAGCCGAAGCCACCGTCGCCCCGGGGAGCATCGAGGATGATCCCCGATAACGTACCGGTGAAGGTACGGCACTCGCCATCGGGTTGACAGAACGCGATCACGCAGTGAAAAGCGGCGCGGCGCGACTCTCCGGGCAAGCCGTCAAGTTCACGCAGCAACTTGTCGTTATTTGCCCCGTCATCGGCAGCATCACCGGCAAAACGGGCAGAGTACACACCCGGGCGCCCGCCGAGTGCATCGACCACCAATCCCGAATCATCGGCAAGTGCCGGCTTACCGGTTGACCGTGCGGCATTTCGTGCCTTCTTTTCGGCGTTCTCCGCAAAACTGGCCCCATCCTCCTCAACCACCGGAACTCCGGGAAAATCAGCAAAGGAGTAGACCCGGGGCACGATATCATGGAGTAGAGCCTCGAACTCCCGTAACTTCCCACGGTTGCCCGTCGCCACAAGAAGCTCTTTCATCGGCCGAGAACCTCGTTCTGTAGTGCAAACAATTGCCTGATTCCCTGCTGGGCCAGATCACGCATGGCATCCATCTCGGCAATGGTGAAGGGTGTACCTTCCGCCGTCCCCTGCACCTCGACGAACCGGTCGGAGGAAGTCATGACGATGTTCATGTCCACCTCGGCCGATGAATCCTCCAGGTAGTCCAGATCAAGGACGGGAACCCCCGAAACGATGCCGACACTCACCGCGGCCACCGCTTCCTTAAGGGGGAACCGGGACAGGACACCTTTACCCATCAGCCAGTTAACTGCATCCACGAGCGCCACATACGCTCCGGTTATGGAAGCAGTGCGGGTGCCACCATCGGCCTGAATGACATCGCAGTCGATGAGAATGCTCCTCTCTCCGAGAAGCGTCAAATCTGTGACGGCGCGTAGGGAGCGGCCTATCAAACGCTGAATTTCATGGGTCCGCCCGCCTATTTTACCCTTTGCCGATTCCCGCGATGAACGGGTGTGAGTAGCACGAGGCAGCATGGAATACTCAGCCGTAACCCATCCCCCCCCCTTCCCTCGCAGGAACGGTGGGACGCTCTCTTCTACCGAAGCCGTGCAGATGACCCTTGTATCGCCGAATTCGACAAGAACAGCTCCCTCGGCATGTTTCAGAAACTGCCGTGTAATGCGTATCTCCCTGAGGCTTTCAGCCCCTCTTCCATCACGTCTCATAATACTCCCTGTCATCGTAGTCTCTGCCATATATATCCGGAATCCCGACCGCTTGTCAACCACGACGCCCGATAAGTTGACGAATCGGCAGTTCGGTCACCCCCAGTCCCTCAAGAAATCTCTTCTTCAAGAGATCTTCCATAGCCCTGATGGTAGCCGGTGTCAGGAAAGAGATCTTCACCTTGCCTCCGGCCATCATGCCGTGCCCCCCTGCAACACCATAACCCTCGACCAGGCACCTGAGAACCTCACCGGCATTTACATCGTTCCGGCTGCTGCGCATGGAGAGGATCAGATCATCATTGTACAGGCCCATGACAAGAACCATCTCAATATCTTCAAGCCTTAGCAGAAAATCTGCCATTTCAGCTACGAGTTCAGGGAAAACCACTGCTCCGAGACACGAAATGAGCACATTCCCGTAAATAGAAGTATTGGACAGCGCAGCGCTGACCGTTATGAAATATTCAATTGGTTGTTTCGGATGGGTAATCGAGTTAAGAAGCCTCTTGTTGGTCAGGGGAAAAAGCCGATGATACGCCTCACGGTCCGGATCATTGGCCTCTCTCCCAAGGTCCTGGGTTTCGGATTTTATGGCGTAAAAAAGCGCCGTTGCCAATTTCGCTCCCAGGGGCACGTCCTGAACCTGCAGATATTCATAGAGGATGGTGGCTGTCACACCGTACTCTTCGCGCACATCGACCCAACTGCAACTCCTCGTGGCATCCCTGAGAGGATGGTGATCAATGACAAGATCCACGCGGGTTCCCGGTGGAAGTGAGTTGTTACCCGTTTCTGGTTGGGTGTCAAGCATGCATACTACCGAAAATTCGGACAGTTCCGTTATACCCAGGGGGGTTAGGGGAATGTGCAGTTCCTTTGCCATGGCCAGGTTTTCACTCCGGGCTATCATACCTGAGAAAGTTATGACTGCTTCCTTATCAAGTTTAGTCAGGAACAGATGGCGCAACGCCATGGCAGAAGCAAGACAATCAGGGTCCGGATTATCATGGACGACAATAGCAATTTTTTCTTTTCCCCTGACCCAGGCCAACAGTTCATCAGTAAACAGCCTGGTACCATTCCGATCGGCGATTGTTGCCATAATGCCCCTCCGTTCCACTGAACCACGATAATTGTACCCCATCACCCACACACAACAAGTCCTGGTCATTTTCAATAAACCGCTGCCGCACAAAAAAAGAGGGGGAAGCACCACTTCCCCCTCTTTCGTCACTGCTATGTTCAGACCGGCCTACCCCAGATAAAGATTCTGGTTCCTGGCCCGGTTGGCAAGTATTGTTGGATCAAGCACCTCACCGCAGCACGTGCACTTCCATGCATCGAAGGACCTGACAAAATCATAAAACTTCTCGGCAAACATACGACCTTTACATTTAGGACAATTCATAACGGTCACCCCCACCTAGGAAATATCTGCAATCACAAGTACCGGAGGGTAATTCATCATATGTGCCAAAGCGCATGCTGAAATAAAGATAGTGCCGTTTCGTTGCACTCATTGCCTGTTTATTGTTTGATTACGTGCAGTTATACTTTCTTAGAAATAGCGCTTTAATGCCTCGACACGTTTTGGCCCGATACCGGGTACTCTTTCGAGGCACTCGACAGCACCGAATTCGCCATTTTTATGACGCTCGTCAACAATGCTTTTTGCCAGTTCGGGCCCGACACCCGGCAGAGCATCCCAATCCTCGCAATCCATAAGGTCCGGGTTTAACGGAATCCCGAGCAGCATCCGCTCCCGCGCGTCCATACTTCCTACCGTTAATCCAGTATGTTCGTTTGCCCCCGGACGAAAGGTCACTATGTCACCGGTCTCCATTTTACGAAAAAGCAAGGGATCTCCCCATGAACTGACAGCCGGCCTGGATAGTGTCATATTTATGACGTAGCCTAACGTAGCGCCCTTGGGAAACTGGTACACTCCCGGCTTCGGCACGTCACCCGCAATGCGCAGAGAAATTGAGGAACCGGGCCTATGCATAAAAGCCACGGAACCCCCTTGTAGGGGAGTACCGTGGCTTTTATGGAAACACATCACGCAGAAGCCGGCTGAAAGAAGCCAGAGTACAAAGCTTTCGCTTCGTCGGGTCACTTTTTACCCGCCTCCCCCTCCTCGCCCTTGTGCAGCTTATATTCGATGCTGTCGATAAGCGCCTGATAGGAGGCGTCGATAATATTGTCGGAAACGCCAACTGTCCCCCAGCGGCTCTCCTTGTCCCCCGACTCAATGAGTACCCTGGTAGACGATGCAGTACCTTGGCCGGAAGGGAGCACCCGAACCTTGTAGTCGAGGAGTTTTACCTCCTTGAGCCGTGGATAGAATTTCTCCAACGCCTTCCGGATGGCGTTATCCAGTGCGTTCACCGGACCGCTCCCTTCGGCGGCAGTGTGCTCCACTTTTCCCCCAACCCTGACCATGATAGTGGCTTCGGACAACGGTTTCTGGTCTTCGTGCCGCTTCTCGTCGATAACCCGGAACCCGATGACCGAGAAGAACTTGCGGTGGGTTCCGAGGGCGCGTTTCATGAGCAGTTCAAAGGAGGCTTCCGCACCTTCGAACTGGTACCCGCGGTTTTCCATCTCCTTGATGTTGTCGAGAATATCGAGGGTGACGGGGTCCTTGCTGTCCAGGTTGATATTGAACTCCTCGGCCTTGGCAAGAATGTTCGAGCGCCCGGAAAGGTCTGAAATGAGCACCCGTGTGGTGTTCCCCACCAGCTCGGGGCGCATGTGCTCGTAGGTCTCAGGATGGCGCTGGATGGCGCTGACATGGACCCCTCCCTTGTGGGCAAAGGCGGAATTCCCCACGTAAGGCTGATGCTTATCGGGGGAAAGATTTGCCAGTTCGTAGACATAGCGTGACAGTTCGCGAAGCTTGCGGAGTTGTTCGGCACTAACGCACTCTTTCTGCATCTTCTGCTTCAAGGCTGGAATGATCGAACACAGATTGGCATTACCACACCGCTCACCGAAACCGTTGATGGTCCCTTGCACATGAACGATCCCCAGATCCACGGCATGAAGGGAATTGGCGACGGCACACTCGGAATCGTTATGGGCATGGATGCCGAGGGGTGTCTGGATATGTTTTTTGACATCCTTGATGATCTGGGCCAGTTCAAACGGCAACGTGCCGCCATTGGTGTCACAGAGGATGATACAGTCAACCTTGGCCTGCTCGGCCGCCTTGAGGGTCTTTATGGCATACTCAGGATCGGCCTTGTACCCGTCAAAGAAATGCTCGGCATCGTAAAAGACTTCCGGAGCATGGGATTTCAAGTACTCCAGGGAGTCGAAGATCAGCTCAAGGTTTTCTTCAAGAGAAATGCGCAGCGCTTCCCGCACGTGGAAGTCCCAGGTCTTGCCGAAGATGGTAATGGCATCCGGTTCTGCCTGGATCAGGGTCCGGATGTTCTGATCCTTGTCTGGCGTAATCTTTGCGCGCCTTGTGGAACCGAAGGCGGCGATCTTGGCTTGTGAGAGCTTTTCCTTTTTGATGTCCTTGAAAAAAGCGACATCCTTCGGATTACTCCCGGGCCAGCCCCCCTCGATGTAGTTGATACCCATCTCATCCAGCTTGTGGGCGATGCGGATCTTGTCTTCCACCAGAAACGAGATGTCCTCTGCCTGCGTCCCGTCCCGCAATGTCGTATCGTATAATTTTACCAGGCTCATACATTCACCTTCGATCAGATGGATTTTAGTCCCAACAACAAGAGGCACAGAGCACAACGTCGGTTAGAATTTCCAACTCGAGTACCCCTGTGCCCCCTGCTTGAGACTAATGGATGAAACAACGGTTTAAAAGGGACTATTCCCCTTTCGCATCTTTCCCCGACATGCCGAATGCGTCATGCAGCACCCGCACCGCAAGTTCGGTATACTTGGCATCGATCACCACCGAGACCTTGATCTCTGATGTTGAGATCATCTGGATATTGATCCCCTCCTTGGCCAAGGTCTGGAACATCTTGGTGGCCACACCGGCGTGGCTCCGCATGCCGACACCTACAATAGAAATCTTGGAAATGCTCTCATCGGTCACCACATCTTTGGCCGATATCTCCGTAGCGGTCTCTTTGGTAATAGCAAGCGCCTTCTTGAAATCGGCTTTGGTTACGGTGAAGGTAAAATCGGTGTGGCCGGATTCACTCACGTTCTGAACAATCATGTCAACGGAGATGTTGGCATCGGAAAGAGGAGAAAGGATCTTGGCAGCGATCCCCGGCTTGTCGGGAACATTCATTACAGCGATCTTGGCTTCGTTCTTGTCATAGGCAATGCCTGATACGAGTACTGCTTCCATTTCCTTATCCTCCTTGGTAACCATGGTACCCTGATTATCATTGAAGCTTGAGCGGACATGCACGTCCACATTGTATTTTTTGGCGAATTCCACCGATCGGATCTGGAGTACTTTCGCACCCAGGCTGGCCAGTTCCAGCATTTCCTCGTAGGAAACTTTTTCGATCTTTCGGGCATCAGTGCATATGTTGGGATCGGTAGTATAGACACCGTCCACGTCAGTGAAAATCTCACAGACATCTGCCTTGAGGGCCGCAGCCAGAGCCACTGCCGATGTGTCGGACCCCCCGCGGCCAAGGGTGGTAACGTTCCCTTCCCGGTCGATACCCTGGAATCCGGCAACCACAACAATGGTTCCGTCCTTCAGGTCCGCGCGCATTTTGGTGTCGGGAATCTCTTCGATACGCGCCTTGCTGAAGGCGTTGTCGGTGACGATCGGCACCTGCCAGCCGTGATAGGACTTGGCCTTGTACCCCATGGATTTCAGACAGATCGAGAGCAGTGCGATGGAAACCTGTTCACCGGAAGCCACCAGCACATCATATTCGCGATTATCGGGAAACTCGCAGATATCATTAGCCAGGGCAACCAGCTTGTTGGTTTCTCCAGACATGGCTGACACGACAATCACCATATCGTTGCCGGCGTCATAGGTTTTAGCGACCCGTTTTGCCACATTTCTGATCCGGTCGACCGACCCCATTGACGTACCGCCGTATTTTTGTACCACCAGTGCCATCTGAGCTATCCTCCTTTGCTTAAAACCTTGTCTCACCCATTCAAGCAGGGGTAAACGGTTGGAACGTTTCTATTATCAGGAATCCTGCAACGGGTCAAAACATTTTTTCAGATCCGCGGGAAAAAGCTGCTTCAAGAGTTCCTCATAGCGCCTTCCGTGGGGTTCGAACAGCAGGCGGCGGCTATCGTCACCTTCATGGCTGAAGGTGATGGTCAGGCGCTCACGGGGCATCTCCCCGTGCAACTGCTCCGCCCACTCCACAAGACAGGCCCCGTCACCATAAAAATATTCTTCAAAACCGAGTTCCAAAATATCACCAGCACCGGCAAGCCGGTAAAGGTCAAAATGGTAGAGCGGTAATCGCCCCTGATATATGTTGAGGAGAGTAAACGTGGGACTGGTTATAGGAGTACTCCCATCCACCCCTATGCCTGCAGCCACACCACGGGAAAACCCGGTCTTACCCGTACCGAGATCGCCTGTCAGGGCCACAAAATCTCCCGGCCCGAGCAGGACACCGAGTCGCCGTCCCAGGGAGGCGGTTTCCGCGGCACTGCGGGTAATCACCTCGACCACGGTTAGTCCTGGCCGGTCATGGTACGGATGAGGTCGATTCGGGCAACCATGCCGACTACCTTCTTGCCTTCAACCACCGGCAGGGCATGAAGCTTCTGACTGCTCATAAGGTCAGCGACAGTGCTCAAGGGGGTGGCCGGCGTAACCGTTACCACATCCGTCAGCAAAATGTCGCCAACAGTCTGTCCGGTCATTTTCTGCAGTTCCCGTTCGAACTTTTTCTCGCTCTCAAGATAGATCACCCAGTCAAAGAGAGAAATAACTGTCGGGATATGGAGGTTCTTGTCCTGTTCGATCAGGTCACTTTCGGTGACGACTCCGATGAGGTCCCCGGCAGCATCGACAACCGGCGCGGTGCTGATACGGTGTCGGGTAAACAGTTCGGCCAGGGCCCGAATGGAAGTGTCCTTCGTGACGGTGATCACTTCTTTGGTCATTACATCGGCAACGGTCAGCATAATATTCTCTCCATTCATGTCATCAATTGTTTAAACGCAAAGGGAAGCCGGTCCTGAACGTCCACGGCGGACATCCCGACCTCTCCCATCTCCGCCGCCACCATATCGGCCGCATGCCCATGGAGGAACACCCCGATCCGACAGGCAGTGAACGGCTCGTATCCCTGGGCGAGAAGTGCTACCAGGATGCCGGTGAGGACATCCCCCATCCCTCCCGATGCCATGCCGGGGTTACCACTTCCGTTAATGGCCATTCGTCCGTCGGGAGCGGCAATGATGGTGCGCGCCCCTTTGAGAACTACGTGGACTCCGTAGCGTTCGGCAAACTCCCGGGCGGAAGCTATCCGGTCACGCTCCACATCAGTTACCGAACAACCGGCCAGGCGGGCCATTTCACCAGGATGTGGGGTCAGAACCACGGTCTGAGACTGTTTCCGGAGGAGCACCGCCGACTCCTCGGCCACAGCATTCAGCCCATCGGCATCAAGCACCAGTGGTTGGGTAATAGTCGAAACCAACCGCCGGACCAGCTGGGCTGTCTCGGGATGGAGTGCAAGACCGGGACCCACTGCCACCGCACTCTTCCCCTCCAGGGCATTGTCGATGAACGCCTGGTCAGCACCGCCCAGATGGCCGAGATCACCGTCGGGGAGAGGGAGCGTCATGGCCTCGGTGGTTTTGACCTCAAGAATGTGGCCGAGACTGGCCGGCACCGCCAGGGTCACCAGACCGGCACCGCTTCGAACTGCGCTATTGGCGGCCATGGCCGCAGCGCCCGTTTTGCCGGTGGAGCCGGCAACAATGAGACAATGGCCATAACTCCCCTTATGGGCATTACGCTCGCGTTTGCGCAGCAGAGGGCGGACTGTTCCGGCATCGAGAAAGTCAAGACCCGATGCGGCATCAGTCACCCCGGCTGGAATCCCGATGTCCACTACTTTCAGCTTCCCGGTGAACTCTACCCCCGGATACAGGACATGACCGCACTTGGCGAGGGCAAAGGTCACGGTGAGGTCTGCCCGTACCGCACTCCCCAGCATTTTGCCGGTGGCTGCATCGACCCCTGAAGGAATATCTACCGCCACCAGCGGCCGACCGGCATCGTTCATCAGGGAGATGGCCTCGGCATACACTCCCGTCACGTCACTTTTGAGACCGGTCCCGAGCAGGGCATCGACGATGACGTCCGCCTCCCGCAACGACGTGACGTAATGACCGAACATGCCGGGCTCGGGACAGTAAGCGACCGCACCGTCTCGCAGGCGTTCAAGATTGGTGCGTGCATCGCCACCAATATCATCCTTGCGGGCGATGACGAATGTTGCAACGTGCCATCCCTGCTCATGGAGGAGCCGGGCGATGACAAAGCCATCGCCGCCATTATTCCCCTTCCCCGCCACCACAACGACACGCTTTCCGCCTTGGCAGCCATACATCTCCACAATAGCCGCGACACAGCCGGCACCTGCATTCTCCATCAGGACAAGCCCCGGCACTCCGAATTCATGGATAGCACGCCGGTCGATCTCCTGCATGGTTGCGCCGGTAACGACCTTCATTCTCCCTCCAGGATCACGGATGCGGCAGCCACGTCGCCATCGTGGGACAGGGACAGAAAGTGGCGCTTCAGCCCGTGTCCGTCGAACAGTTCACGGGCACGGCCGGAAAGACGAAGTTCCGGCTTGCCGAGAGAGTCGTTGACGACCTCCACGTCATGCCAGCTTATACCGTCACGGAGCCCCGTGCCGAGAGCCTTGAGAAAGGCCTCCTTGGCGGCGAAACGGAGGGCATAATGCTGTGCGCTCCGCTTGCGGACTGCACAGTATTCGCGTTCGTGCGAGGTAAAAAGCCGCTCCAGGAGCGGAACGTTGTTCTCCACCACAAAACGCTCGAAGCGGCTGATAGCCACGATATCGATACCATTTCCGAAAATCATATCTCCCCGTCAGGCATATTTTACCAGGTCCATCATTTCCCGCACTGCACGGTCGAGTCCGACCAGCACTGCCCGGGAAATTATGGAGTGTCCGATATTGAATTCCTCGATCCCGCCAAGGGCCGCAACCATCTTGATATTGCTGTAGTTGAGGCCATGTCCCGCATTGACGCCAAGACCGAGTTTTGCAGCGAGTTTGATCGCATTCTCTATCTTTCGTAGCTCCGCATCCTGCTCACGATAGCCTCGCGCCTCGGCAAAGGAACCGGTGTGAATCTCAATATAATCGGCTCCTATCTTGCTGGCCGCCTTGACCTGGTCCGGATCGGGATCGACGAAAAGGCTGACGAGCATCCCCCCCTCCTGGAGTTTTTCAACCGCATCTGCCAGGCTCTCCTGGTGGATGCGGACATCCAGGCCTCCTTCCGTTGTGAGCTCCTGGCGCTTCTCCGGCACAAGGGTACACATCTCAGGTTTCTGAGTACAGGCAATGGCCACCATTTCAGCAGTGGCGGCCATCTCCAGATTGAGCCGTGTCTTGACGGTCTGGCGCAGGATTTTCAGATCCCGATCCTGAATATGGCGGCGGTCCTCTCGCAGATGGATCGTGATCCCGTCAGCGCCTGCCAGCTCGGCAATGACGGCGGCGGCAACCGGATCGGGCTCTTTGCCTCCCCGCGCCTGGCGGATGGTCGCGATGTGGTCTATATTGACTCCCAGCTTGGCCATGCTCACTTGCCTCCGATCTTGCTCTCCACCAGGTCCGCGATCTCCTTGGCCCAGGTGGTAATCTGGTACTTGTCCTGCCCCTCCAGCATGATCCGGAGCAGCGGTTCCGTGCCCGAATAGCGGATCAGTACCCGCCCCTCGTCCTTGACCTTCTCTTCAATCCCCCGGATTTTTTTTGCAACCTCGGGGATGGTCATAATATCGGTTCTTTCCCGAACCCTGACGTTAACCAGCACCTGCGGCAAGGGGATCATCACCTCCGCCAGCTCCGCCAGGGTCTTCCCGGTCCGGCGCATGATAGCCAGAACTTGCAGGGCGGAGAGAGCACCGTCGCCGGTGGTGTTATGGTCGAGGAATATCATGTGCCCCGACTGTTCTCCCCCCAGATTGTACCCCCCCTTTCGCATCTCTTCCACAACATAACGGTCACCGACGGCGGTTTTGATGATCTTTCCACCAGCCTTCTTGACGGCGATATCAAGCCCCATGTTGCTCATCACCGTGGCAACCAGCGTGTTTTTCCGCAGTTTCTTCTGCTTGATCAGATGGGTGGCACAGATGGCCATGATATGATCACCATCCACCTCGTTACCGAACTCATCAACGAAGATTACCCGGTCGGCATCGCCGTCCAGGGCAATCCCCAGGTCGGCGCGATGTTCCTTGACCGCCTCGCTGATAACCTCAGGGTGGAGTGAACCGCAGCCGGCATTGATATTGACGCCATTCGGCTTCACGCCGATGGAGATCACCTCGGCCCCCAGCTCCTCGAATACCGCCGGAGCCACCTTGTATGCGGCGCCGTTGGCACAGTCGAGAACGATTTTCAGCCCGGTCAGATCCAGTTCCTTGGGGAAGGTGTTCTTGAGAAAGACCACATAGCGGCCCACTGCATCATCGATACGGTAGGCCTTGCCAACCTCGGTGGCGGTCGGGCGGAGGGAATCTATCTTTTTTGAGAAGATGAGTTCTTCTATCTTCAGTTCCATTTCGTCCGGGAGTTTGAAGCCGTCGCGCGAAAAAAACTTGATGCCGTTGTCCTGGAATGCATTGTGGGAGGCAGAGATAACAACCCCTGCATCGGCACGCATGGAGGAGGTGATGTTGGCAATACCGGGGGTTGGGAGCGGTCCGACGATCAGTACATCCACTCCCATGGAACAGATACCCGCAACCAGGGCATTCTCAAGCATATACCCGGAGAGGCGGGTGTCCTTGCCGATTACGATACGGTGCCGCTGGCGACCGTTCTTGAAAATATAGGCCGCAGCCCGACCAATCTGCATGGCCATTTCGCTCGTCATGGGATAAACGTTCGCCACGCCGCGCACGCCGTCGGTTCCGAAAAGTTTCTTCATACTGCACTCCTGTACCGGTCATACCGGTTTGATATCTGCATACTTGCATGGTTGCGATGCCGTTCTGCACTCATTCCCCGCCATGGGCCGGAGTTGCCGTTCCTCCATCGCCTCTGGCCAAGCCAATTTCGATTGTAGCGGGGTAGATACGGGTGATCCGCACACCAGCCGGCAACGGCAACCTCGTTTCCAGCGCGGCAAAGGACACACTCCCTTCCCGCGCCCCGTCAAGGTCGAGGGATATGGACAGGTTGTTGGCCGCCGCTATTTTTGCCAGCAGCAGACGGGGTCCTGCAAGGCGTACCTCCACCCGCTCTACTGGCCTACCCGTCATGACCAGCCCGGCAGGCAGATTCTTTGTCGCGACCCGGGCAGTAAAGCCACGCTCCGTCTCACCTCCACCGGTCACATAGGCCCAGAGGAAAAACGCCAGGACAAGAGACATGATCCTGAGCCCCGCATTTTCCTGTAGCCAGGAGGGGGTTTTCATGAGAGCCACCGTGCTTCCAGAAGCCGTTTCAGCACCTTGCGCAGGGTCGTGCTCTCAAGGTCGTGGGTGATCTTTCCGCCGACCGCAACCGAAATTTTCCCCGTCTCCTCTGAGACAACAATCACCACCGCGTCGGCAACCTCAGTAAGCCCGATTGCAGCCCGGTGGCGGGTCCCCAGCGCCTTGTTTACCTCGGGATTCTGGGTCAGGGGAAGGAAGCATCCGGCCCGGGTCAGCTTTCCATGCTGGATGATAACGGCTCCGTCATGAATCGGCGAATAGGGGAGAAAGATGGAAGAGATTATTTCGCTCGTCACCTTGGCATCGATTTCCGTTCCAACCGCCATGTAGGTATCGAGGGACATCGCCCTTTCGACAACCATGAGGGCCCCGATCTTTTTGCCGGCCAGGCCTTCTGATGCCATGACCAGTTCCTCGATCAGTTCGGGCGTCGTCTCGCTGTCCGGTTCCTTGCCGTATCGGCTGCGGCCAAGGGCGACAAGTGCCCGGCGGATGTCATGCTGGAAAATGATAACGAGAACAAGAACGATGGAACCGAGGAGATTATCGAGGAGCCAGGTGACCGTCCGGAAATCGGTCAACCGTAACAGGCTGTGGCAGACCAGAAGAACAATCAGGCCGAACATCACCCGTGCAGCCATCGCCCCTTTTACCAGGAGCATGAGGCGGTATATGACGTAGGCAAGCAGCAGAATGTCCAGCAGGTCGACAAGCCATTGCCAGTTGTGGAGAGAATCGAGCATCGCTGCCACCTGACCGGGTGAAGGTGCCTAACGGTGTAGGCGAATGATATGCACGGGCTGACATGAACTCAATGTTACCTGATTCCCTGTACAATGGCACGGCTCATATAGGCAACATCACGCATCGCCCTGACATCATGGACCCGAAAGACCGTGGCACCGTTAACCAGTGCCAGAGCAACCGTTGCGGCCGTTCCGAAAAGACGGTCGTCCACGCCCCGATCCAGCACCTTTCCTATGAACGCCTTGCGTGAGGTACCGACCAGAATCGGCCGACCCAGGGAGGAAAATTCGTCCAGACGGCGGAGTATCTCCAGGTTCCCCGCACAATCCTTGCCGAAGCCGATGCCGGGATCGACAACCATCTGCCCGTCAGTGATCCCGGCCTGCCTGGCCCTCCGGATTGCATCCTCCAGAAACCTCGTTACCTCACCGACAAGGTCGCCATAGGAGGTGTCGTGCTGCATCTCTACGGGAGTGCCCCTGGTATGCTGGAGCACTACGCCTGCGCCGGCAGCGGCTATAACCCCGGCCATCCGGGCATCGAAGGTCATGGCACTGACGTCATTGATAATCTCGGCGCCGGCGGCCAGAGCAGCTTCAGCCACAACTGCCTTGGTGGTATCCACGGAAATGGGTATCCCCAGCCGACCGGCCAGGCATTCCACGACCGGCACAACCCGGCGCAGCTCTTCTTCCGCAGATACCGGCGGAGCATTGGGGCGGGTGCTCTCGCCACCGATATCTATGATGTCCGCACCGTCCGCTTCCATCGCCAGTGCACGTTCAACTGCCTTCTCCGGGAAGAAAAACCTGTTCCCATCGGAAAAGGAGTCAGGAGTGACATTGAGTATCCCCATGATACAGGGGTGCGCCGCCAGGTCTATGGTGCGCCGGCCTATCGTCCAACGGAGCGGCTGCAGGGAATTGCTGCGACAACCGGTCAGGATGGCGCGACCTCCCCGTGCTGACTGGCAGACGACCCCTTGATGATGGCGTCAACTTCATCCCCCGTGAGGTTTTCCTTCTCGATGAGTTCCTTGGAAATCAGATGAAGTATGTCCACATTGGCACTGAGCAACCGGATGACGCGGCTGTAATTCTGCTCCACGATTCGGCGGATCTCGCCATCGATCTCAACCGCCGTCGCCTCGCTGAAGTTCTTCTGGGTAGCCATCTCCCGGCCGAGGAATATCTGCTCGTCTTTCTTGCCGAAGGTAACCGGCCCGAGCTTTTCGCTCATCCCCCACTCGCAGACCATCTTCCGCGCAATATCGGTAGCCCGCTCGATATCGTTGCCGGCGCCGGTTGTCATGCTGTTGAAGATGATCTCCTCGGCAGCCCGGCCACCCATGAGTACGGCTATCCGGTCGAGGAGCGACTCCTTGGTGTAACTGTGCTTGTCCTCGATGGGAAGCTGCATGGTTACACCGAGGGCTCTTCCGCGGGGGATGATGGAAACCTTGTGCACCGGGTCGGTTCCGGGAATCAGCTTTGCAACAAGCGTATGCCCCGCCTCGTGGTACGCGGTGTTTTTCTTCTCCTCATCGGAGATCACCATGCTGCGCCGTTCAACCCCCATGAGAACCTTGTCCTTTGCATCATCGAAGTCGATCATCTCCACTACGTTCTTGTTCTTCCTGGCGGCAAGGAGCGCCGCCTCGTTCACCACGTTGGAGAGATCGGCACCGGAGAAACCGGGAGTGCCGCGGGCGATGACCCCCAGATCAACCTCGGGGGAGAGAGGTACCTTCTTGGCATGCACCTTGAGAATCATCTCCCGTCCTTTCACATCGGGGCGGGGGACAACCACCTGGCGGTCGAAACGGCCGGGACGGAGCAATGCCGGGTCGAGGACGTCGGGACGGTTGGTAGCGGCGATCAGGATGACCCCCTCGTTGGACTCGAAACCGTCCATCTCCACGAGAAGCTGGTTCAGGGTCTGCTCACGCTCGTCGTGACCACCGCCAAGCCCTGCACCACGATGACGCCCGACGGCATCGATTTCGTCAATGAAGATGATGCACGGAGCACTCTTTTTCCCTTGGACAAAGAGATCACGGACCCGGCTTGCACCGACCCCGACGAACATCTCCACGAAATCCGAACCGGAGATGGAGAAGAACGGCACCCCTGCCTCACCGGCGATGGCACGAGCAAGAAGGGTTTTACCGGTACCCGGAGGGCCCATGAGGAGCACCCCTTTGGGGATGCGCCCCCCCAGTTTGGTGAATTTCTTCGGGTCCTTGAGGAAGGATATGATCTCTTCAAGCTCTTCCTTCGCCTCTTCGATCCCGGCCACGTCCTCGAAAGTAATTTTACCCTGGGCTTCGGTCAGAAGCTTGGCCCTGCTCTTGCCGAATGACATGGCTTTGCCGCCACCGACCTGCATCTGGCGCATGAAAAAGATCCATATCCCCACAAGGAAGAGGAGCGGGAACCAGGAGATGAAGATGGAGAACCAGGAGAACTTTTCTTCCTCCGGCTTGGCGTTGATTGAAACCTTCTTCGCCAGGAGCGTCTCGGAGAGCATGGCGTCGGAGGGTTTGTAGGTGCGGAAATCCTTGCCGTCCGTGAACTTGCCGTAAACCTCATTACCCTGAATGGTAACCGCGTTGATCTTGCCCGAATCAACCGCCGTGATGAAATCGCTGAAGGCGAGCTTTTCCTGGGTCGGCTTCGGTTTGTTGAAGAGGTTGAAGAGAAGTATCATCATGAGACTGATGACGAGCCAGAGCGCGAGGTTTTTATAAAACTGGTTCAAGGTGCCTCCTCTTGAGTCGGGTAAGCTGCGGGGTCATGGCCGGCAGCATGGGGTGTGGTCTGTAATCGCTTTTATAACGCGTTTTAGCGAAGAAAAGTACCATAAGAGTCCCTTATTTACAAGCCATTTAAGGCATTACGCCGAGAATTTCAACTTTCAGCACATCCACAGTACCCGGTGTCAGACGTGCTCCCGCACAAGCTCTCACGCCAGCCACCCAGACCAGGTCCTTCATGCTGAATACCAACGGGATGCGCCATCTCCGGTCACGGGGGATCTTGTCGTCGATAAAGAGCTCCTTTACCTTCTTCCTGCCTGTCATCCCCTGGGGGACAAACCGATCCCCCGGACGGAAGTTGCGCACCAGCCAGGGGAACGGTGCCCGTTGCCGGTCCAGGAAGGTAACTTTCGGCGATGCAGCCTGCGGAGCAGTATCACGTGTCGACGGCTCAATCACCAACACGCTGCCGCCGGGGAGACGATAGCTCCCGGGGCCGTCCACCATCACCTCCCAGTCAGCGGGAAGGATCTCATCATCTCCCAGAGTAAAAACGAGGTGATCGTAACTCTTTATCACCCGGCATCCTCCCGGCAGATTGAGGCTCGAACCTGAGGCGGCGCCACGTACGAGACGGTCGATGGACTGGAGGTGGGTGAAGCCGATCCGGGCCAGGTCACCCCGGACAAGGCGAAGGGCATGACGGTAAAGGCGAAGTCTCAACCCTCGGGATTCGGTGGTCAGACCCGTCATGAGCAGCCTGGCCTCCATCCGTTCAAAACTGCCATGGCGGGCGAATGCTGTGGCAACGGCCTGCTCAAGAAACTCCTCGTCGTTAGCCAACACTTCAGCCGTTGCTGCAAGACGCGACGCGATATTAGCATTATAGCCGGCAAGAAGGGGCAGCAACTCGTGACGCACCCGGTTGCGCAGAAAACCCGTATCGATGTTGCTGCTGTCCGTGCGGAAAGAGAGCTTGCGCGCGGCCAGGTATTCTTCGATTTCCCGGCGGGTCACTCTCAAGAACGGCCGCACATATCTGCCGTCTGCCGAGCGGGGAAGCATGGCGGACAGACCGCTCCCTGCCGCCCCACGCAGCAGGCGCAGCAGGACCGTTTCGGCCTGATCGTCGGCGTGGTGGGCAAGGGCGACGCAGTGGGCACCATGGCTTGCAGCAACCTCATCGAAAAAGGCATAGCGGGCCACCCTCCCCGCCTCTTCCAGAGAAAGCCTCTGCCGGCGCGCCAGTTCGCGCACATCCACCCGGCGGGTTTCCATGGGGAGTCCGTATACACCGGCCAGGCGAACAACGAAGGCCTCATCACCGTCAGATTCCGAACCTCGAAGCAGGTGGTTGAGATGGGCAACCACGAGGGAAAGCCCAAACTCCGGCAGATTTGCCAGGAGGTCGAGAAGCGCAACGGAATCGGCTCCGCCGGACACTGCCACCACGACCCGTCCCCCTTTGGGGAAAAGTCCATATTCCCTTATGGCGTCCATCACCTGCCGCTGCACAATATTTCCTCCACCCGGTCATCCTGCTCATGCAATAGTAACAAATTGCGGGCATAAAAAAACCCCTCTTCTATCAAGAGGGGTTGCATATGGTGGCGGTGCAGGGACTTGAACCCCGGACACTACGGATATGAGCCGTATGCTCTAACCAGCTGAGCTACACCGCCAAGCTCGTGTATGAAAAACCTCCCTGGATTGGCCAAAGAGGTCGGTATGTATGGTGCGTTGGAAACGTCGCGACGTAACCTGAACCTCAGGAAACAAAGTTTATAAAACAGAACCCTTCAGGTGTCAAGAAAAAAGGAAGTGTATCTCGTTTGGATTGCTTACCTGCCGTCAAGAGCCATAGTTTCCATGTTAGTTCGCCCTCCCTCACCCCTCCAGGGCTGCACAGCGCGCTGCACCGAGGAGCGCGCTCCTCTCATTGAGGATTACCCGCACCGGGATAGTTTCCAACAGAGGGCTGAGACGACCCTTGGCGGTGAAGGCTATCATGAAGGCCGGCTCCCTGAGTTTGTCGATGATCTTGGGAGCTATTCCTCCACCCACATAAATCCCGCCGGTGGCAAGGTACCGCAGCGCCACATTACCCGCTTCGGCACCATAGAGAGAAGCAAAGAGGTCAAGGGAACGTACGCAAAGCTCACAACTTCCCTCCAGGGCAGCAGAGGATATGACTCGGGAGGAGTCGTCCGCCAGCATTTCCACGGCTACCTTCGGGCTCTCCGGAATCTGTTTACGATCACGAAGAAAACGGTAGATATTACGGAGTCCCGGCCCCGATATCACCCGCTCGCAACTTACCCGCCCATGCTCGGTGCGCAGATAGAGAAGAAGTTCCGCTTCCAGCTCGTTCCGGGGGGCAAAATCGGCATGCCCTCCCTCACTGGGGAGCGGTCGGTGAGCGGTGCCGTCCCAGTACGCAAAGGCGACTCCCAGGCCGGTACCCGCAGAAATAACGGCTATGGTCCCCCCTTCCGTGGCAACACCAGAATTAAGAACAGCAAGATCCTCGTCTTTCAGGAGGTCGATGCCGTAGGCATGTGCCTCAAGATCATTGATGATCCCAACCGCCGGAAGACCAAGTGCCCGCGCCAGTTCCGCCCCGTCAACGCTCCAGGGGAGGTTCGGCGTCTGCACCCTCCCCTCCCTCACTGGGCCGGCGACTCCGAAACAGGCACGGTCCACCGTTACTCCGAACTCATGTACAAATTTCCGGACCACATCAATGGGGCTGCCGTGCTCGCGGCTCCTGTACCAGCGTTCAGCAAGGGTTTCGCATCCTTTCTCCTTCACGGCAACCCACGCCAGCCGCGCCGATGTCCCGCCTATATCACCCGCAAGCACCTGCATCAGCCGTACACCTTTCCCGTAGCTCGCCCGGAGTCAGCCTGATTCGTTTCAAACACGGATCACACTGAGCACTGGAGTTAAGTCGATCAGAATCCACAAAGCCCGCCTTACCTGCCCCGACCCCCGCCACGCGGCACAGGGACATTTCCACCACCTTGGAAAGAGCCGCCGCCTGAAGGGCGGGAGTAACCACCACCGCGCGGAAAGCTGCTTCCTCCCGAGGGACGGGAATAACCGCCAGCCGGTCGCTGGTATCCCTGTGGCGGCCGGTAATCCTGGGAGCGTTGGTAACTCTGGGGGGGACGATAACTCTGCGCCCGCTCAATCCCTCTCCTGCGCCCTTCATAATCACGATCAAGTGCAGCACCCGCGCCGCGGTTCATTGCCGGTCGCACGTCTCCTGTTGCACCCGCTTTTCTACCGACCGGTTTCCACGTCCCCTGCTCCCGCCTCTGCCAGCTGCCGTCCCCGCTGCGGCGCATGACATTCCCTTCCCTGTCGGTGAAGACATTGTTCATCTTCCCCCTTGTTGAGAGTCGCGGGGCAACAGTCTGCCTGCCCACTCTGTTCCATGCAGTTCCACCAGCCAGCATCCTGGCGTTATCACCGCGACTGTAGAGGTTTGTAACATTTCGGAGAGGGCGACTACCACCGACAGACCGGGTACCGGTTCCCCTGACACCGACATTCGTGCCTACCGGACGGTAAATATTGACCGGCCGGTTGTAATAGTTGTAGTTAGGACGCCATGCGTACCCTCCCGGCCCCCACCAGCCGCCGTAATAACCGAACCCGAGGCTGAAATCCAGCCAGCCGGCGCTCCAGCTCATGCCATAGCTCCAGCCGGTCCAGGGATTGAAGTTCACATGGAACCCCCAGGTAAAGGGACGCGGGTAGTAGAAGATGGGACCGATGTAAGGGGGATAATAGTAGCCGGTGCCGTACACGACCGAACCATAATAGGGATAACACCCAAGATAGGAGGGGGTGTATCCCACATACACGACATCGGGAGTCGCGTCGTAGACCCGGACATACTTCACGTTGTAGGCCGGGCTCTCAGGCGGGATGGTCTGCACCTCGGGGGGGACGTAGTCGGCCACAGCCCACGGTCCTTCCGGCGAATCGGCCACGTACCAGACCGCCTGGTGACAACAGTAATAGCTGTCGCCAATCCTGAGCACCGTTTCCTGGGTGTTGACCGCCATGTCTATTGTCGTTTTGGGAATCGGCTCAAACCTCGGTTCGCCATCGTAGACGACATCTAGACTGCCCTCATTACGCTTGATGGCGGCGGTCTGGGGAATCTGGGCATCCATGGACGCCTCCTGAGCCTGCCGGGTGCCGGAAACAAAAGGAAGCACCTTACCCTTTTCCGATGATTCGGGTATCCGGGCGAATGACTTCGGAAGGTGATCGGGGCGAACAAACTCCCAGGGCCCCTTGAGCGAACCACTCCGGTACCACCGACCGGCAAGAACCACATAGTACCGCTGGCTCGTCATCTCCAGGAAAACATCATCTTCAGTATTGGTCACATAGAGGAGGTCACTGTCGATGAGGGGGGTAAACTTTGGTTCACCGTCGAAGACAATCAGTTCCGTCGGTTCGGTGGCAACGACAATCTTGGGTACCCGCTTGTCCGCCGGATTTTCCGCCTTGGAAGTTTTCAGCTTTGCGGTGCCCAGTTGGGATGAGAATGCAGTTACGACCTCTCGGGGTGGGGTAGTATTCCGTTGCCACCGTCCCATGATGTCAGACGCGGCAAACCATGTGGTGCCGCCGTTCAACCAGTAGGTCCCTGTCGACGTATCAAGGACGATGAAAAACGGGGTATTTATAATCCGCTTCAGCTCGGTGCCGGCCACTTCACGGAGTCGGGGTTCACCGTCGATGAGCACCAGTATCGCCGGGACCGTTTCAAAAATGATCTTCGGCGGTGCCGTATTCAATTCTTCTGCTTCTCTCCGCTCCTTCTGGGTAACACTGAGGCTGGCAAGAAGCTGGTCGTAGTTAATGGTGAGAGGAATTGCGTTGATTTGGTTTTCAAGGAAGCTGCTGAAATGCTCCTGCTCTTCTGAAGTGGCATCAGCGAAACGTACCCGCGGCACGTCGGTGCTTATAATTTGCACGGTCCGACTGTCCCTGTCGATTGCAACTTTTGACTCAAGCCAGACCGCACCGAACACCGGCTCTTTCTTCCCCTTGGGAATCAAGGACACGGCAGCCATCCCCTTCAATACGTTCCCCTCCAGGGACTCCGGTTGCGGCTGGTAAACGGTAACAATCGTTCCCCCATCATTGAAACTCCGTGGCCATCCCACATCGCCGTTGTCGGCAGCGGCATGACCAGGCAGGAACGAAACGACACAGAGCAGCACCATCAGAAGGAGAATGGGGACTGGTTTGGAATAACTATTCATCGTTGCCTCCTTGGAAACGTCATACACTTGCCTGTTACGGTGAAAAACGAGAAAGTGCCCATCCGGAATACGTCGGTGGGCACTTTCAAGCATACCTCAATTCGGATTATTCGCATCTCTGGCAACGCGTCATTCAACGTTTTTCCAGCGTTTGTACATCCACATCCATTCGTCAGGATGGGTTCGTATGTAGTTTTCGATATGACCTGTCAACTCCTGTGTAATGGCTACGGAGTCCATATCTGACGTATCGTCGCCGGACAGATCTAGTATGGGGGAGATGGTGATTACGTGCCCATCACCTTCCCGATGGATAAATATGGGGACAAGAGGAACTCCGGTCTTTGCTGCTATGATGGCCGGAAGGGTCGGTGTCCAGGCCAGTCTCCCCAGGAAGTCGACCATAGCCCCTTCCTCTGGTTTCACCACCTTGTCCAGCAGTATCCCCACAATGCTCTTCTGCCTCAATTCATAGAAAACCTTCCGGGCCGCACCATCAGTATAGATAACGCCATTGCGGAAGTTGCTGCGCAATTTGTCTATCGCCGAATCGAAAAACTGGTTACCCTGATGCTTCGCGACAACAGAAACAGGAGCATAACGAGCACCGAATGTCAGGGCCATCAACTCCCAGTTACCGCAATGGCCCGTTACAAAGATGATCCCTTTGTTCCGTTCACTGGCTTTCCGGTAATGCTCCAGCCCCCGGATTTCCACACTGTCGATTATCTCCCGTCCAAATCCGTAGTAGAGTTTAAGGACTTCAACCACGGATTTGCCGAAATGGGCGAATGTTCGCCGGGCAATCTCGTAAGGCGACCCGTACGCAGGGTCCAATCCCCCGTTTCGTTCGAAATAGGAGAGAGAACCCTGAATGTTCTCGATGGACCTGAGCCTTTCGCGACGGAACAGTTGAAATACGAGAATGCCGACAAGCTCGCCGAGTTTTACGGCAACCCTCCGGGGGAGCAGAACCACGGGGAGGGAGAACATTATGAAGACCACCACCCCCACACGCCATTTCAATTGTTTGACAAAGCGGGAGCGACGTACTTTACCTACAGTCGAAGCTTTTCCCCTAACGATTTGAATTGGTTTTATCCCTGCAACAGCTTGTTCTTTCATGATTGATAAAGTCTCGCAAACTATCCGGTCAGATGAACCTATTTAGTACAAATTCTGACATCCCGGGAGGAAATGTGTCAAGCAGTTTCATTAAGAAATGGAGGTCGGGCAAGCCCCTAGGGCGATTCCCCCTCCGGTTTTGCCACTTCATTCAGAATGATAACCTCCACCCGCCTGTTCAACTGGCGGCCTTCAGGCGTGTCGTTGCTTGCCACCGGGTCCCGCTTGCCGAACCCCCTCGTCGTGATCCGCCCGCCATCAATTCCCCGGGCTACAAGCTCATTCTTGGCTGACTCAGCACGTTTCTCCGACAGGTCAAGATTGTATTTATCGCTCCCCACGCTGTCGGTATACCCCTCGATCACAACGTTGCGGTTCGGTTGCGACGTGAGAAAAGCTGCCAGCTTGTCAATGCTACGCTGGGCATTGCTCCTTATTTCGGCCTTGCCGGTAGCAAAGAGCACGTCACCGATGGTCAGCACGATACCTCGATCTGTCTGCCTGGCCTTGAGCTCGGAAAGCTCCTTGAGTAACTTTTCGGCAAGTTTCGCGGAGTTCTGTGCCTCGTTGGCGCGTGCCTCGGCTTCCCGTTTCAACCTGTCAAGTTCGCGCGTCTTTATTTCGGATTCAAGTCGTATTTTTTCCAGTTCCGCCGCCGTTGCATTGGCACGGCTCATTGCCATCTTCGTTTCCCGCTCCCGCTTCATCAGAAGTATTTCAGCACTCTCCTTGTCGAGAAGCCGGGTATCGTTTTCAGCAACTTTTCCCTCGGCAATGGCAACGGCAATGAGCGATCGCTGTTTGGCAAGACACGACAGGTGTTCGATTTCGGCCGGGTCCTTAGCCTGCTCCGCCAGTGACATCGCTTTTTCCGCCTCAATCAACGGTACGGGCGCATACACCTGGACATTCTCATTGCTCTTTGCCGAGTCATATACCTCACGCGCCTGTTCAAGCCGGTCCTTGGCCATCATGTCCGACTGCGACGGACCACATCCGGCCACCAGCAAACTCAGCAGAATGACGATACCCGTTCTTTTCCCCAACACTGCAGATACAAATCTGGTCATGGGCTACCCCCTATCCGTAAATTTGAAATAAAGCGCCCGTCACCGGGGCCCATATTACTGCAATGGCATCGATTCGACTTCCTTTTTCAGGGCATTTACCCTGGCTCGCATCTCGTCGGCTGCTTTTCTCGCTTTGATCGCATCTGCCCGTGCCCGGGCGTAGTCGGCAGTAACCTGTGCCTCTTCGGCCAACCGGACACCTTTTTCATACTCCTTCGCAACCTCTGCCGCGCGGGCAGCAGCAAGCAGTTCCTCAGCGCTCTTCAGCTCTGCAGCTGCAGCGACCGAGGCCGAACTCTCTCGAGCAGAAGCGACCGCAGTCTCACCTACCTTGATCTTTTCGCTCAGCATGGTGCCATCACCAGCGCACCCGGCAAGCAGGCACCCCAAGGCTATGGCCGTTAGACACCCCGATTTTTTAAGCAGTACGTTCATATTCCGCTCCTTTCAAGGGAAATGAACCCGCACCCGTACGTGGTGCGGGAAACAAACACTATGGAATTGCAGTCCAGGACGTCCGTCACTGGAGGGGGAAGGCAGAAGAGTAAAGGACTTCAAATACCTGACCATCCCGCGAAAACCTGACGCAATTCTCCTTGATCTCAACAACACGGGCTCCCCCCACTACGGCACCTTCCCCAACCAGTGCTCCGTTTATCACGGCTCTCCGCAGCTCCCGTTCATCCTGCCACGCTATCCCCGAAATGGTCACACCGGCATTACCTGGCGTTTTCACTTCATGAGGAAGAGGCGCTTCAACAGGGACCTTCCGAACCGGCAACGGAGGCGGCGACACAGGAGCCGGCACCGGTGATGGCTGAGGAATTGGCGCAGGAGGGGTAAGGGTTCTGATTGGGGGTTGGGCATCGGGAACCTCGACAGCCCGGGTTTCCTGGAGGGACAGACGGGGCGACACATCGTTTCCCCCGCTTGTTGCCCAAATCCCCAGACAGATCCCGGCAGCAACGAGCACACATCCGGCGATGGGTGCAACGAAACGATTCCGGCGGTTATTCTGCCCGCTGCCCCGATAACTGAGTACCTCCGGGCGCAAGGCAGCCGCTCCCTGACGCCGGATCTTGCGATCCTGTTCCATCTTCCGCAACGCATCGAGTATCATGCTCATCGCGACTGCCCCTCTCCCGCCTTCACGGGCAACTCCCTGCTCCCCGCGCTACGCCCTCCCCTCGCCTGGACCGATGGGGAATCGGGGGTGAGCTTTCCACCGGATCGCTGGTAGAGGCGCGCCAAGGTTTTCCCCCCCGGCTTTCCGTCAACTTGCAACCCCTCCGCACGCTGAAAGCTCCGGACAGCATTCTCCGTCACGCCGTCGAACACGCCGGTCGGCATGCCGTCGTAATGCCCCACCCTCTTGAGCATCTGCTGGAGCATCTTCACCCCACCGACAGCCTCTTCCTGTCCCGCAACAGGGCGTTCAACAGGGGTGGTGACCGGTTTTGCCGCCTGCTCGAGGCTTTTGACAAGAAATGCCATCCCAACCAATGCCACCAGAATAACGGCGAGCACGGCAATGACTGCACGGCTGCCCCGCAACACCGGGCCCCGCTCTTCCCTGCAGATATCACGGATCGACCGTGTTGCCATGGCAGGTGAAATCTCCCTGGTCCCCATCGTGTAGGCCAGAAGCAGTGCCCGATCACAGGCGGCGTTGATGAGCCGGGGGAGTCCCCTTGAAAAACGGAATATTTTCATGACAGCACGGGGCGAAAAGGAGACCGGCTCCCCGCCTCCGGAGGCAACCTTTATCCGGTGACGGATATAGTCATGCACATCATCACGCTCCATGGGTTTCAGGTGATAGCGGACCGTAATCCGCTGATCAAGCTGGCGTAGTTCCCGGCGGGCCAGAAGGGTCTGCAGCTCAGGCTGTCCCACGAGCACGATCTGGATCAGTTTGGCATGCTCGGTTTCCAGGTTGGAAACGAGGCGCACCTGTTCGAGCACTGCAGGGGAAAGGTTCTGGGCCTCGTCAATGACAAGAACTACCGTGCGATCTGCCCGATTCTGTTCCAGAAGAAATGCATTGAGGAACTGGTGGAGTTCATGAGCTTCACTGCTCGTACAGGGGAGGCCGAATTCACGGTTAATCTCCTGGTGGAGACCGAGGGGAGAAAGGGTCGGGTTGAAAATCAGCGCGGTCCGGTGGGTTTCCGGGTCAAGCTGATTCAGGAAGGTCCTGACGATGGTTGTCTTGCCGGTCCCGACCTCCCCCGAGAGTTCGATAAACCCGGTACGGGTATCGATGGCGTACAGGAGATGGGCGAACGCCTCCTGATGATGGGGACTCAGAAAGAGAAAGCCGGGGTTCGGCGTAAGGGCAAACGGCGGTTCGGTAAATCCAAAATGCTCCCAATACATTGGTTATTCCCTGACTATGGTTTTCCGTATGATGGGAATACTCTATTACCACATTTGCCTCCAGTCATAAAGCGTAAAGCTGTACACAAGCCCTGCACTGGAATATTCACCCGGAGAAGCCGGCTTAACTCTTTTGTGACTGAAAACAAAAAGGGGCTAACCTTTGCAGGTCAACCCCTTTATTTTTTTTGGAGGCGGCGAGCGGATTTGAACCGCTGAATGGAGCTTTTGCAGAGCTCTGCCTTACCACTTGGCTACGCCGCCGATTTTTGTTCCACTCCCCCTGCATTCGAGGCAAATGGAATTAGCTTTATACACGTTTACCGCGATGCTGTCAACGCCTAAGATAAACTCTTACCCTTCCAAGTTGTCCCGGTCCAGAAAACATCTCATTTTGCAATAACACGCATGAACCTGACCAGATAATCAACGCCCGACCAAATGGTTATGATCGTGGCTATCCAGAGGTAAAAGATTCCGACGTTGTGCATATTAACGTACAGCCAAGGATGATCGATGGAGAAGAACCAGTGATAGTCGTAATGCAAGAGAAGGGCAATAATGGCAACGAGTTGAAAAATAGTCTTGAACTTGCCCAGGTCGCTGGCGGAAATAACGATACCCTCCGTAGAGGCAATCCCACGCAATCCGGTAATGATGATCTCGCGACCGAGAATAACAAGCACCATCCAGGCTGGCACACGGTCGTAGGGAAGAATCATGATGAGCGCCGCCATAACGATCAGTTTGTCGGCAATCGGATCGAGAAACTTGCCGAAGACCGTGACAATTCCCATGCGGCGGGCAAGGTATCCGTCAAGCCAGTCGGTAAGAGAGGCTACGGCAAAAAGCGCCGCTGCCCAGAAACCTGCTTCTTTTGAAGGAGAGAGAAGGAGAACGACCAAAAGCGGAATTGCTGCGATCCGGAGCAAGGTAAGAATATTTGGAATATTCAAGATTGGGCTACCGTTAGCCTGCGACATAAACGTCCTTATTCAGTGGCTGCTATAGGATTGTTTGTAGCTGAGGACCTTGCTGACGTAGTTTTGTGTCTCCGCGTAAGGAGGCACGCCACCATGTTGGGCAACTTTGGTCAGACCAGCATTGTATGCGGCAAGGGCGAGCCGCTCGTCACCCTTGAATGTGGTGAGGAGGAATTTCAGGTAACGGACGCCACCACGGATGTTTTGCTGGGGGTCGAAGCTGTTGTTGACCTTCAGATCCTGGGCAGTCTTTGGCATGAGCTGCATCAGGCCACTTGCCCCCTTGCGGGACAGTGCATTGGGGTTATACCCCGACTCAGCATGGATGACCGCCTTGACAAGAGATTTTTCGACGCCGAACTCGAGGGCGCATGCATTGATAATAGGATCAAATTCTTCGGGATTGCGGCAGGTTGTCATCTTGAAGTTGGTACGCAACCTCTTGTCCTTCTGAATGTCACGCATGAAAATCTTGAAGCGATGATCGGTGGGAGCGTCGGTGAAATGAACGATACCATCCGCGTCCTCATATTTATAGATATCGGCTGCAAAAGTCACCACTTCCCCACCGAACAGCACACACACTGTGGCCATGACAAGAAGAAACAGGTATTTTTTCACCGGCACATCCCCTCTCCGTGAAACTTAAAAATCATCTAATTGCATATAATTTCATTCAATTTATAGGCCAATACTCTTCAGTTGGCAAGACCAAACTTTCTCAAACACAAGATAACACCCTAAAATGCCTTGACATACCACCGTTGGAGGTAAATAATTCTCTGTCTTGACGACTACTTGATCTGCATCTGAAAAAGGAGGATTTCATGAAGGAGAAAAGCGATTTTCTGGTCATAGGCAGCGGTATCGCCGGACTTTCATTTGCATTACGGGCGGCAGCCCATGGTAAAGTAGCGCTGGTTACTAAACGTGAAATAACTGAGTCGGCTACAAATTATGCCCAAGGGGGAATAGCTTCCGTATTTTCACAGGAAGACACTTTCGACGCCCACGTTGAGGACACACTGGTGGCTGGAGCCGGCATATGTCACGAGGATGTGGTTCGCATGGTGGTTGAAGAGGGTCCCAGGACCATCAACAACCTTATCGACTGGGGGGTGGAATTTACCACCAAGGGTGAAGATTATGACCTCACCCGAGAAGGGGGACACAGTCAGCGGCGCATACTCCACGCCGACGATGTCACTGGCCGGGAAATAGAACGGGCACTGGTAGTTGCAGCACGTGAAAATCCCAATATATCCATCTACGAACACCACATAGCCATCGACCTGATTACCGAATCCAAGGTGATCCAAAAGCGCCTCAAGCAGAATCGCTGCCTCGGTGCTCACGTTCTCGACATAGGAAGCGGCATAGTGAAAACCTTTGCGGCAAAGATAACCCTGTTGGCAAGCGGCGGCGCAGGAAAAGTCTATCTCTATACCTGCAACCCCGATGTGGCGACAGGAGATGGTGTCGCCATGGCATACCGGGCTGGCGCCACTATTGCCAACATGGAATTCATGCAATTCCACCCCACTACACTCTTTCACCCCAATGCAAAATCCTTCCTGATATCCGAGGCAGTCCGCGGCGAAGGGGCAATCCTGCGCCGTCGTGATGGCACGGCATTCATGGACAAATATCACCCCCTGAAGGATCTGGCCCCCCGCGATATCGTGGCACGGGCCATCGACCATGAAATGAAAACCCATGGCGATGACTGCGTCTACCTTGATATTACCCACAAGGACCCGGAGTACGTTCGCACCCGTTTCCCCAACATCTACCAGACCTGCCTTGAATATGGCCTTGACATGACAAAAGAAGGTCTGCCGGTCGTGCCGGCCGCCCACTATCTTTGCGGCGGTGTCGCCGTTGACCTGAACGCTGAAACAGATATCAAGCATCTTTACGCAATCGGCGAAGTCGCCTTTACCGGGCTTCATGGTGCGAACAGGCTGGCCAGCAACTCGCTACTCGAAGCAGCAGTCTACGCCGGACGTGCCTACAAACATGCCGTCGAGCAGCTCACCGCCAACCATTTCGATTTTCCCGAAATACCCGTTTGGGATGCGGGGACTGCTACAAACAGCGACGAAATGGTGGTGGTTTCACAAAACTGGGATGAAATTCGCCGTTCCATGTCGAATTACGTTGGCATCGTCCGCTCGACAAAGCGCCTGGAACGGGCAATGAACCGGATAAAGATGATTCAGGAAGAAATAGATGACTATTACTGGGACTTTATTATCACCTCTGACCTCATCGAGTTGCGCAATATCGCCACCGTCGCCGAACTTATCGTTCGCTGCGCACAGAACCGCAAGGAATCCCGCGGGCTCAACTACAACATCGATTATCCGGAACGGGACGATATTCACTACAAGAAAGATACGTTCATCAAGAAAAATTTTTGAGGCCCCCATGACCATCGATGAAATCAGACAGGAAATAGATCGACTGGACAGTGCGCTCCTCCGCATATTTAACGAGCGGGCCTCCCTGGCCCTCAAGATCGGCGAGATAAAGAAGGGCTTGCAGCTGCCCGTCTATGACCCCTCGCGGGAAAAGCGCATATTCGCTCGCATGAAGGATGAGAACCATGGGCCGTTGGATGATCAGGCCATCGTCAGGCTGTTCGAGCGGGTGATCGACGAATCGCGGCGATTGGAAAGAATTATGACGAGCCAGGAAGGGAAATAGCCGAAGGGAAACTGTGCAAATCAGGGGAGGAATCAGTCGTGCTGATAATAATGAAAAAAAGCGCCGACGAAACGGCGCTTGACCAGGTTAAAGAATATTTGATTACCAAGGATTTCGACATTCACCAATCGACCGGTGCCAACCGGATCATTATTGGCGTGATCGGCGACACGGACACGCTCAATATCAACACCATCGAATCAATGCCCGGCGTTCTCCAGGTGATACGGATTACAAAGGAGGAATGACCGTGTTCTGTTACGGACCGTTCCCCTTTTACCTGAGCAGTCGATAAAGGTAGATAAACGTTCCACCGACCGAAAGAGCCGACAGCATGGCGGCGGCCTGGTTTATCATCATCGAAAAGGCGATGCGGCCGGAATAAAGGTCAAAGGTGTCTGCAATACTGTTGTTGGTGGCAAAGATGTGCCAGTCGCTGTCCCAGCAGAAGACCTGGAGATAAAGCTCCGATCCCTTCCAGAGAAAGATGAAAAAGAAGACAATTCCGAACGCCACAAATCCCTTGGAAATTACCGAATCCCGTATCTGGATATAGATCTTGCGGATCAGGTCAATGTTTATGACGGCAAGGAACACCCAGGTGGCGTTCTCAATCATCTTTATATTGCGGAGCACGGTGTACGTCGGTTCGGGGTTGATGAAGATAAATGCGGATGACACGCAGATTACACCGAGTGTACCGAGGTAGACCGCCAGCTTGCTCCCCCCAATGTCCAGTGTCCGGCTAAAAACGTAATATTCCTGGAAGCCGTGGGTCATGACCATAATGGCGACCGTACCGATAATGTAGTCAACAGCCTGAAGTTGGGTATAATCTGCCCACGACGGTTCGAGCAGGTAGAGTTGGCTCAGGAAAATCAGGAAAAAACCGACGGAGATACTCGTCCACACACGGGCATTGCCGATGCTGAAATAAAAACTCACCCCACCGGCCAATAACCAGAAAACGACCTGAACAATCCCAACAATGGCACCAAATTCCGTCATGTTCCCCCTCCAGATTAATACAGCAATGCAGACAAACTATATGGCATGCTCGACAGAAGTGTCTTCGATGTGAATTCAGGGTTTAGTACGTCCCGCAATTTCGTCTTTCATGGTGGTAACCATTTCCTTGAGCTTTGAAAGACTGGTCAACAACTTGGCGCTTCTTTCCACACCAGCAAGAAACTTTGTGACGTCATTTTCATTCAGGAGAGATTCACGTCCGCCGACCGATCCCAGCTCCTTTTCAACGAGAGTGCGCCCCATCTTACCGAGATAAGCCGACACAACCTCTTTCAAGTCTTCCTCCAGCTCCCTCAGTCGCGACTCGCGCTCCTTGACTTCACGCTCCTGTCCTTCCCGTTTCATCTGATTCATTTCCAACGCATAACGCGATTCGGTCGACCCCCAGAGCTTATCAACATTAACCATTTCGAGCAGATCGTAATCCATCAGCTCATCAGCGCTCTTGGTCGAAAGAACATCTATTTTCGCCCCGGGCAGACCGGCGATTTTCTGGGATTCGGATGCCGACGTATCGATATCCTGGGTACCGTCATGGAAAAAACCAAGCGGCGATCCATCCTTATAAAAGATAAGCGCGGATCGGTCCTCGGTGTAGATACGAAGACAACCGTTCAGCCGTTTGGCCTTAACTTTTTCAAGTAAGCCTTTTATATCTATGAGTTTGACTTCCTGCCCGCGATACAACATCTCACCGTGAAGCAGTGCATGGAGCCCCATCGTCAGGTCTTTCGACAATCGATAGACGTTGAGACTGCCACCGCCGGCCATGATATTGTTACAGACACCGGCCATGGCCTCGAATCCGGTCTGCTGCGTGGTACCACGTTCCAGCAAAGCGCTGATGAGTTTTCCGCTCTCGAAGAAAATAATTGCGGCCGACGTGGGGAAATTAAAATTAAGATACCCCGTAAAGTTGCCACTCTTGAGCTTCCCGAGCATTTCCGGCAACTTGATTTTCGCGGCCGGAATATTCTCGTACAGCGGATTTCCTTTGGGCAGAAGGAACATCCTTGTCTCCTTAGTCAATTTTGTATTTTATAATTAATGGATTTTTTTTGTGGTGTCAAAAGTAAAATACGTCGGAACGTTAAAGATCTTCACCTGTCAGGCTGTCATAGATACTTTCAAACATATGTTCCAGTCTGAAAAATATCGCCAGCAGGTTCGGATCAAAGTGATTACGGGGGTCGATCCGATGGTCCCCATCCCTGAATATGCCGACCGCCTCGGCATGCGTCAGAGGTGATTTGTAACTTCGCTTCGAACGGAGTGCATCATAGACATCTGCCAGCTTGACAATACGTCCCGACAGAGGGATCTCGTCTCCCCGCAAGCCACGGGGGTAACCACTGCCGTCCCAGTTCTCGTGATGGGAAATGGCGATCTCGCGAGCAATCTGCAAACGGGGTGAATCACCCAGTATCTGTTCACCATAAGCCGGATGCATCCTGATTACAGCCAATTCCCGTTCGTTCAGAGGTCCGTCTTTGAGAAGAATTGATGCAGGAACCTTGATCTTCCCCACATCATGCATCTGTGCTGAATAGGAAATCACGTCCACATAATCGGCTGACAGTCCAAAATTCGCCGCCAGAGCTCCGGCATAGCGGTTAACTCTCACAATGTGCCGGCCGGTATCCTCTTCTGCAGCCTCGCAAGCCCTGGCCAGAGACTCGATGGTATAAATGAAGGCCTTTTCCGTCTCCCTCATCTGGTCGGATATGGTGAACACCGAACTGATTACTACCGCTAAACCGCGAAGGACATCTGCATCATAATCGGTAGCCCGGCCAGGATAGTTGAAGGCAATGATGGCTCCCGTTGTCTCGCCGCTTATGCGGTAGGTAACGAAGTTACTAATCTCATCGCCGACACATTCCTTGACTGCGGGGGGAAAAAACTCCTGGTCCATTTCTACCGTTTTATTGGAAATTACCACATCGGCACGGGTTTCGGCCTGAACCAGAATTCTTGCATAGTCTGCCAAGGTATCGATGGTTATCTCACCCGAACGCTCCACAACTTCACCATCACGGAGACTATACACCCGGCCACATAGCAGCCCTTTATCTTTCCCGTTGAACGCAACGTATATACATGCAGGACCTCGTCTCCCCTTCCCTTTCAACACCATCTGGAGCGCCTTTACAGAAAGCTCCTCACCAGTAAAGCGCTTGCAGCAGATATCCTGCAGAGCCTCATCGGTAAGCCTAAGCAACTCCTGGGTCTGTCGCAGGGACATTTCGCAGAGTTCCTGGGACATATGCTCCTCTCTTCCTGTCGGCGCATGCAGCAAAGATGGCTATTTATACTCCACAAATCGTTATCCTGCAAGGACTTATAGATGATTCTGCACCTTGACATCAGACCAAAACTAATTATAATAATTTTATTCACAGGGAGGGAATCGAATATGTCCGCATACGTGCAACCCTTCAATGTCAGACGGAAGCGGCACTCCGCGGATGTGCTCAAAAATGTTCCGTTTTTTTCCTGTATGAACAAGAATGAACTCGAGGAGATTGAAAAACTCCTGACCTCCAAGCATATCTGCAAAAATCAGGTAGTGCTGTTTGAAGAGGATACGCCAAACTACATGTATGTCGTTTATTCCGGCAAAGTACGGGCCGTTCACGTGAGCGAGGACGGCAAGGAACGGATACTGGCCATACACAAACGGGGTGACTTTTTCGGCGAAATGGGTCTCCTGGACGGCAAGACCGCTCCGGCATCGGTTATTGCCATGGAAGACACCGAAATAGGCCTTCTCTCCAAACAAGATTTCGAAAAATTCATGTTAAAGAACAACAATGTGCTTTTGAATATTATCACTCTGCTCTGCGCGCGATTCAGGGAATCGCTCCTGATGCTCAAGGCCATGAGCTTTGCAAATGCAGAACAACGCCTCAGGGAAGTCCTTAACAGCATGGCCAGGTTGTACGGGATCAAAGAACAGCGTGGTGTGATAATAGCCCTTAAACTAACCCACAAGCAAATTGCCGATTATGCCTCAGTTTCCCGCGAAACAGCTACCCGCCTGCTTGGAAAGCTCACCAGCGATGGGGAGATTGAAATTCTTGCCAACAAAAACATTCTTGTAAAGTCTAATTTCATGAACAAATTGCAGTGTTTATAAAATTGTTTAAAATATTTTATTGACTTTCCTCTCTTCATCGTGTAGCTATCTTCTCCGTAAATAACAGCCGGAGATAGACGACAATACTAAACCATCCGCAAGGGTGGGACGGAAAGCCCAAGGGTCTCACCGAGACAGCCGGGTCGCCGAAATATCTGAAATGATATTCAGCCCCGGCTTTTTTGTATTCGAGTTCATAAATCTGCCTATAAATTGGCAGGACACAAGGATCTAAGACATTACTAACAAAATAATGCAAAACATGTGACACAGGTCACAACTTTTTTTCAAAGATTACTGTATTGCTTTACGTAACAACTGCATAGAAGAGATACACGACAATACTAAACCATCCGCAAGGATGGGACGGAAAGCCCAAGGGTCTCATCGAGACAGCCGGGTCGCCGAAATATCCTTCATAGATATTTTGCCCCCGGCTTTTCTGCGTTCAGGCCACCATGTTTCCGGGGCAATTATATGGAGGTAGTAACCGACATGCTTAGAGCCCTTGAAACATTTGCGTGTCATAGATGCCGTTTAAGCGCCATCACGATTCAAAGACTCTTTCTCTTTCTCATCATCTCTCTTTTTCTCCCTCTTTTTGCCGTAACCACTACCTTTGCAGCACAGACTACCCTCGCATGGGATCCGCCGGTTAATGCCGACGGCACTCCGTTCACCGGTGTTGCAGGATACCACCTGTATTTCGGAACGTCATCCGGCACCTACTCCCAGAGCGTCAACGCCGGCAACGTAACAAGCTATACCATCAGTAATCTGGCCGAAGGGGCGACCTATTATTTCGCCGTTACCGATTACGACGCTGCAGGCAACGAAAGCGCCTATTCCAACGAGGTCAGCAAGACATTTTCCGCTACCTACTCACTGACAGCAACTGCAGGCACTGGTGGCACGATATCGCCGGTTGGCAGCATAACGACAAGCACTGCAACTAACGGGACATACATCATAAAGTCGGTCACGGCACCCCAAGGCACCAACGTCTCTTTCACGGTAACGGCAAATCAGGGTTACCAGTTATCAAACGTTACGGTTGATGGGATCTCGGCCGGTAAAATTTCTTCCTATACCTTCAACAACATAAACAGCAACCATTCAATAACGGCCACCTTCACTACAACGGCTGGCACTACCCCGCTCAAAGGGGATGTTGATAGTGACGGCGTCGTATCTCTCGACGATGCACTCACGGTCCTTCGATCTGTTACCAATAACGCTCAACTGACAACCGATCAAAAATCGCGGGCCGATGTCTGGCCGCTCGATGCATCAGGAAAACCGCTGGGTGATGGTAGTGTCAATCTGAATGACGCGCTCCTCATACTGCGGAGAGCTGTTGGACTGGTTACCTGGTAGAGCGCAACATGTTTAGATGTTTCTAACAAAATACATGCAAAACATGTGATAAGGGTCACCGTTTTTTCTCGAAAATTCCTGTAATAGTTTATGTAACAATTGAATAGAAGTGATACACGATAATACTAAACCATCCGCAAGGATGGGACGGAAAGCCTAAGGGTCTCACCGAGACAGCCGGGTCGCCGAAATATCCTTCATAGGTATTTTGCCCCCGGCTTTTCTGTGTCTTGTAAGATTTGAAATAACAGCCACCTACTGAATGATTTAACAATAAGAAGAGAGGTGAAACAAACAGGAAGCACGCACCAGCTTGAAAAGGGCAAACCGTCCGAAAGGGCGGGACGCAAAGCCGCTGGCCTAAGTCCCCGTACAAGGGATATGGCAGCAGGGATGCCAGGCGAATATTCAGTACCTCATGTGAATGGGCTGATTTCGTTATGGCGAATAACCCAAACATGGAGGTACTAAATCGTGAAAACTCTCTGCCAGACACTACATAAGTTCGACCATTACTTCTACCGCTCGTTAGCCTTAATGACGCTAATAACTATTATGGTGATCCATCTCGCATCGACCTATGTCCATGCCGCCCAGACGACACTGGCCTGGGATCCGCCGGTCAACTCCGACGGAACCCTCTATGCGGGCGTCAGTGGCTACAAGCTCTACTGGGGGACTACCTCTGGCAACTACACTCAAAATATTGACGTGGGAAATGTAACCTCGTATACCGTCAATAATCTCTCGGATGGGTCAACCTACTATTTTGCCGCTGTCGATTATGACGCAGCAGGCAATACGAGTGGGTACTCCAACGAGACGAGCAAGAATCTTCCTTTCACCTACTCCCTGACGGGAACTGCCAATGCCGGCGGTACGATATCACCGGTAGGCACCGCAACGACAAGCACCGCCACCAGCGGAACTTCAACCATCACCTCAGTGACAGTCACCCAGGGTGCGACCCAGACATTTTCCATAACACCCAATTCCGGTTACGCTATCGCCAATGTTGCAGTTGATGGGATTTCGGTCGGCGCAGTTACCAGCTACACCTTCTCCAACGTCACCGCCAATCACACCCTGACCGCAACCTTTGCAAGCTTCACCGCATCCAGCACCTTTACCGTTACCGCCACTACGGGCACCGGCGGCAGCATCTCCCCGTCCGGAACATCAACTGTCAGCTCAGGCGGAAGCCAGGCATACACTATCACCCCTAACGTCGGTTATTATACTGTCAACGTGTCTGTTGACGGAACGATCGTAGCGTCAAATCTTGGTGGTTACAATTACACGTTCAGCAATGTAACGGCAAATCATACCATTTCGGCAACATTTGGCGTAGCGACCTACACGATAGCTGCATCGGCCGGCACCGGAGGCAGCATCTCGCCTGTCGGAACGACGCGCGTAAATTACGGAACGAGCCAGTCTTACACCATTACCCCTGCAACCGGGTACTCAATAGCCAGCGTGACCGTAGATGGAACCTCCGTTGGCGCGGTCTCTGCTTACACTTTCAGCAGTGTGAATGTCAACCATACGATCGCCGCAACCTTTGCACCGACCACCATTTCAAGTTACTCCATCACAGCATCAGCCGGCACTAACGGCAGTATTTCTCCCAGCGGCACAGCAACCGTCAGTTCAGGTGGAAGCCAAGCGTACACCATCACCCCTAACGTCGGTTACTACACTGTCAGCGTGACTATTGACGGGACGGTCGTCGCATCAAACCTTGGTGGTTACAATTACACTTTCAGCAATGTAACGGCCAACCACAGCATCTCGGCAACATTCGGCATAGCCTCCTACACAATAACTGCATCGGCCGGTACCGGCGGCAGCATCTCGCCTGTCGGGACGACGCGTGCAAATTACGGAACAAGCCAGACTTACACCATTACCCCTGCAACCGGGTACTCAATAGCAAATGTCACCGTGGATGGAATCTCTGTTGGCGCGTTATCCAGCTATACATTCAACAATGTGAATGGAAACCATACGATCGCCACAACCTTCGCACCGACCACCATATCTAGTTACACCATCACGGCGTCGGCCGGCATAAACGGCAGTATTTCCCCCAGCGGCACGACGAGCGTTACTTCCGGTGGCAGCCAGACCTATACTATTACCCCTCTAAAAGGCCATAAAATCACCAGTGTGCTGGTTGATGGCATCTCTGTCGGGGTTGTTAAATCCTATGTGTTCTCAAATGTAAAGGCAAACCATACCATCCAGGCAAATTTCAAGTGAGAGAATAACCAGATCAGGGCAATTAGAACTGCAGTAAACAGCCTTCTTTCTTCGTAATGGGGACCTGACCACATGCTATGCAACTGTAAATTTATGATAGAATCTAGAAAGATCTGAGATAAGTTCTGATTGCACCACGGGAAAACCGGTGTTTCGAGAGGAGAAATAAAATGAGAAAAAGCATACTGGCACATAAATCAAGGATCGTGATATTCATAACCCTTATTAGTGCCTGCCTGACATCCGCAGGTTGGGCAGCAAGTTACTATGTAGATTCAACTGGTGGAAACGATACCAGCTCGGGTGCGCTGACGGCACCTTGGAAAACGGTTGCAAAAGTTAATAGTGTTGCGCTCAGAGCCGGCGACTTCGTTTATTTCAAATCCGGTGGGATCTGGAATGAGGCGCTCTATCCAAAATCAGGCGTCAGTGGGGGTGTCGTAACTTATGGTGCTTACGGGACCGGAAGCAAACCAGTCATAAAGAATTTTTACGCAGACAACAAGTCCTATATCAGAGCCCAGGACATCGAATTCAGGAGCAAAGCAGGCGACATACCATTTTTGATTTACAATGGCTCAAATCACATAAGTGTCTATAACTGTAACATTATAGCCGATACTGCTTGTACATCATATGCAGCACTTTGGCTAACGACAAACGTCAGTTACAATGAAATTGTCAATTGTAATCTTCAGCATAACAACGCTGGCATTCAATGTGATGTTATAAATTTACGTCGTAATGCAAATTACAACGTCATTGAAGGCAATACTATTTCCGGATCTACACATTACTGCCTTGCATCTGAAGGGTCTGATTCAACTTACCCAACGTATACATGCAATTACAATTTCATCAAGGGCAATACAATAAAAACTACTGGTGCTGCATTAACTCTGATATCTAACTCAAATCGGAATCTTGTTGAAGACAACGTCATCATGGGAGGGAAAAGCTCAACTTTTAATGTAAATCTTCCCCGTTCTTTAAAATCTGTATCTCAGTACAATATCATTCGCCGGAATATAGTTCGCGACAACACCGATCCTAATTCCAGCGGTATATCAACAGAAGTGTATCGATACGGAACTGATCCTGCGAACGTTGCAACAGGCAATCACATCTACAACAATCTTATAACAAACATTGCAACCTATCCGATAGTTTTTGCAACAGACGGAAGTGTTGGAGCAAGTGCTTACAACAACTATTACAAGAACAACATTATCTACAATAACGGCTTTACCTATCAGCTCTGGATCATGAATTCTCCAGTCATCTACGATAATTATTTTAATAATAATGTTTTTTATAAATCAGGAATAACCAATATAATGAACATTCGGGGGCTTTACACCAGCGTAGCAGGCATACAGTCAAGCGATCCATCACATTTCTGGGGCAATATCCAACAGGACCCAATGCTTGACGCCAATTATAACCCTTTAGCAGGATCGCCTTGTATAGATGCCGGCGATTTCTTGACAAAAGTCACCTCCGCAACCGGTACAGGCACGACTTTTACTGTTGCTGACGCCAGCTATTTTTCATATGGCTTTGGCATCGCTTCTGGTGATCAGATTAAAGTTGGTAAAGCAACTGCCACTGTTGTGGCAATAGATTATGTAAAGAATTCGATTACAGTGGCTACCGCAATCTCCTGGAATAGCGGCGACCCGGTAAGTCTTCCGTATAATGGCACTAAACCTGACGTTGGGCCATTTGAATATGGAGCGACAACTCAGACAGCACCTACAACCCCTCAACCAATACCATTGAACTTACACTAAACAAAATCCTGACAATAATCAAAGGGCGGGATATCTTATATCCCGCCCCAGATTGCTGAGAAAGTCCTCGCAAACGCCATTAACATCTGGTCTTTGCGGGGACTTTTTTTATAATGTGTCATGCTCAGAGAACAAGACAACAGTCAGACATCATTGGAGTTTGTAAGCATCGAGCAGTTGGTTCCAAAGGATCATTTGCTGCGCAAAATTGACAGGATCATTGACTTCGGTTTCATTCGAGAGAAGGTCAAAGATCTCTATTGCGCCGACAACGGTCGTCCGGCAATTGATCCGGTGGTGCTGTTCAAGATGCTCTTCATCGGCTATCTCTATGGCATCCGTAGCGAGCGGCAGTTAATCCGGGAGATTCAGGTCAATATGGCTTACCGCTGGTTTATCGGATACGGCCTCACTTCCAAGATCCCGGATGCCTCAACGCTTAGCCAGAATCGCCGTCGCCGCTTTACAGAGAGCACGATCTATCAGGACATTTTTGACGAAATCGTCCTACAGGCGATAAAGCGCAAGATGGTTGAGGGAAAGATTCTCTACAGCGACTCAACCCACCTCAAAGCCAACGCCAACAAGAACAGATACGTGCTAAAAGATGTGCAGAAATCGACGCTGGACTATCTGGAAGCTCTTGAAACAGATGTTGCCAAGGACCGGGAAGGCCAAACCCTCAGCTACCGTACTACCGACCGCTTAGGTTACCGCCATTACGCCTCCAATCCTGAATTATGCTCAACATGTCCGATACGCAATAGCTGCACGAGATCGGCGAATTGCACCAAAGTCGTCACCCGGCATGTTTGGCAAGATAGTAAGGACCGGATCAACAGCCATCGTCATACTGACGTTGGGAAACAGATCTATGCTCGACGCAAGGAGACTGTGGAACGTAGCTTTGCTGATTCGAAGGAGCTGCATGGTCATAGGTATGCCAGACGAAGGGGCCTAAAGAAGGTCTTCGAGCAATGCCTGCTCTGCGCAGCAGTGCAAAACATGAAGAAGATAGCGCTGGTGGTCAGCAAGAAGGATTTATTGCTTTATTTGCGCTTGATCTGGCAGCTTGATTGGAGTTATGAAGCAGCTTTATTGCGAGCTTGTGCCGGATAGAAGTTTAACCATCCCCCCGGCTCCTCACCCGCCAAAACAAAACCCCGCTTCCGAAAAAGCGGGGTTTGTCATAAATCTGGGACGGGATATCTTATATCCCGCCCTTTCCTGTTTATGATTGTTGAGTAAAATGGATTTGCAGCTGAATATATCCAAAATGTCGTAATGCGATTATTTTAACATCTCAAATAACTGAATCAAATGTTGTCCGTTTGTCTGTGGATTAAAATATATATCGCATTTTTTTCTGCCATTCTCCCCGATTGCTATTGATTCGTCAGGATTGTCCAAGCAGTATTCGAGAGCTTTCTGGATTTGATCAATGTTATCTGGTTCTACAATAAATGCATCTCTAAAATTTTCGAGATAATAATTAACATCACTGACGTTAGAAACTATCACTGGATTGCCTGTCGCTAAATACTCACCTAATTTAAACGGAAAGCCAGCATTCGCAAAATCCGATCCGGATCTGGTTATACACATGACATCCGCTTCTTTCAGAAAAGGATAAAATTCATTATCATCTAGATACCCAATGTAGTTTATCTTTGGATTTTCGGCAATACGTTCCTTGATTATGGGTAGCCTATAACCATTTCCAGCCAATAGTAGGACACAATTATTTTTTCGCTTTGAAATATTCTCGAATGCTGAAATCAATAATTCAACGCCATCTTTTTCAGCAAAAGTACCAGCATAGACAATCTTTACTGGATTTGAATACTTCAACTTCCTCTCGTCCTGATTGTTTATTGCAGCAGAGATTGGAATTAGCATGACAGGTATATTGCCACAAGACTTTTTTATATATTTATCCCTCAGGTAGCCTGAGACTGCGACAATGCCATTTGCCAATTTAACTGTATACTTATCCAGTTCTCCAGAGACCGTATGCTTAACACTTGCCAAAAAGTGAGTCTTTTCGCGGAAATAGCTGCCATCCTCAACAATGTCAAAAACTATGTAGTACCCAAGCAATTTGGCAAATACGATAAACATAAAGCTTTCGATTGATAACCCTGCATAACAAAACACAATATTTTTTTTACTATTTTGCTTCCATGCCACTAGAGTTGCCAAACCTTTAACTAAATATATCGTAAGAGTTAATGGTATTAATATATTTACTTTTACATCATTGCCAATAGTTTTGAAATAAACTCCTTTATGGGTTCCTTCAAATTCAGCTTTTTTTAGACTGACACCGCCCTGCCGCAATATCAAGAGTTTTACATCGATAGATTCCTGTGTCAGATAGTCAATAAAGTGTTGAATTCGCTTAGTCCCTGCCATCCCCTGTGGATAATGGAAGTTGCCCATAAATACAACATTCATAAGTTTATCCGTCATAGTTACCACCAACGCATGTTTACCCACTAATATCCATACTGAATTTTAATTTACTGATAGTACTTTCATAGCAACTAATGCTATTTTGACTATTTATTTAATGTGCCAAGCTACTTGAAGTTTTTTATTATATTGTCCGCAGCCTTACCATTACCATAAACATTAATATCTGTCTCAATAATAGTATATTGCATGTCATTGAATGCTGCTAAAATTGATTTTTTATCAGAGCCAGCAATAATGTTAACTTTGAGATCTATCAACTCGCGCCACTCTGTCTCATCACGCAACGTCACACACGGCTTTGAAAAGAAAAAAGCTTCCTTCTGTAATCCCCCACTGTCAGTCAAAACTATCTTGGTATTTTTCAAAAGTTCAATCATATCAAAATACCCAACTGGTTTTATGATCATTAATTTATCGCCACAATTCGGTATTAGTAAGTCAATAGTCGATAATATCTTTTGGGTCCTCGGATGAAGCGGGATAACAACTGGCATACATTCACTGATTTTCTGTAATGCTCCAAAAATGTTCCTCAAACGAATTGGGTCATCTGTATTTTCAGCCCTGTGAACAGTACAAAGGACAAAGTCTCTATCAACTAGTTTTAAATCTTTTACTATGGAGCTGTTTTGAGAAGAGAATGTGCTGTAATAAAGCGCAGCATCTTGCATTACGTCTCCTGTTTTTACTATTAAAGGGTAATCATTGGTTAGCACATATCCTTCATTTTTAAGATTTTTGACTGCTGTATCAGTCGGGCAGCAAAGTATGTCACTTATCCGGTCCGTCAGTATTCTGTTAATCTCTTCAGGCATTCCCATATTGTAACTGCGTAACCCAGACTCAATGTGAACTACTTTAATGTGAAGTTTTTTTGCTGCCAGTGCGCCGGCAAGAGTAGAATTGGTATCACCGTATACCATGACGTAGTCAGGCTTCTCCACCAGCAGAACCTCTTCAATTTTTTCGAGCATCCTACCTGTCATCGCACCATGATTCATCGAGTTTATATTCAGATGGTAATCAGGAGTGGGGATTTGCATTTCTTTGAAAAATACCTCAGACATATTTGTGTCAAAATGCTGACCGGTATGAACAATGACTTCATTGATAGTTCGCTCTTCTTTCGCATATTTAGCAACCATGATGTTTCGGGCCTTGATAGCCCTGCTCACAGCAGCCGCCTTGATGAATTGTGGCCTTGCTCCAACTATAGTAACGACTTTTACTCGTCTCTCACTACCAACTTTTAACATGGAGCCCCTTAAATTAACCACGAATCAAACAAGTAACATAATCATTGTCGACTGTGATCGTGCACTGACTGACGGTCAAAATTAATTTTATCCTATCAGCCTATCACTTCTTCTTTAGTTCATCATAAAAAGCTTCACCCACTGCCAATTTTTCTGGAAGAGAGTCATCTTCTGACAAATCAAGGCATTTGAGCAGGCCAGGTTCCACTTCTTTATATCGCATAGAGCTTTCAGGGCAGGTCATGATACCTTCTGCATCGGGATTATACAGTAGGTGCCCATGGCGGCTCATCCAACCTTTCTGGCGTGCGGGTACGCCGACCATCAGGGCATAGTCAGGAACATCCTTTGCCACCACTGCACCTGCGGCAATGAAGGCATAACGACCAATGGTTATACCGCATAAAACTGTGGCATTTGCACCAATGGAACACCCCCGCTGTAGAAGGGTCTTTTCGTAGAGAGTGCGACGAAGTATCTGAGAGCGAGGATTCGTTACATTGGTAAGCACACATGAAGGGCCAAGGAAAACATCATCCTCAATGGTGATTCCTTCATAGATGGAGACATTATTCTGCACCTTGACGTTGTTGCCTATGATGGTACCACCTGCCACAGAGACATTCTGTCCAAAGCTGCACTTTTCACCGATTTTTGCACCGGAGAGGATATGGGAGAAGTGCCATATCTTGGTCCCCCTGCCTATCTCCGCGCCTTCATCAACATATGATGATTCATGTACGAAGTAATCCATGTGCCCTCCGGTGGGTCTACTTTTTTTTCAACATAGGATGGATATGGGAAGCTTCTCCCATTGTCGCCGAGGAGTTCCTCAGGTCGTAAACCAGGTTAATCGATGGGCGGACATCCTCAATTCCAAAGCCACGGCCAGCGAGTATATCCCTGTACACAACGGTATGAAGGTCGGTAAAGCCATCTGAAAATTCGAACTCTTCTCCATCAACAGAAATAGAGCGATAGGTCGACTTGCCAGCAGACGTGGCAACCTCGGGAAGACATTCTTTTGCGACAGAGAGGAACCAGCGTACATTCGCTTTTTCAAGCTCAAAGAACCCTGCCATCATCCTGTCGGTGCTCAGGTGAACCTCCTTGCGTTGCACTTTACCGAATATCCACATAAGCATATCGAAAAAATGTACTCCAATATTCATGGCCACCCCGCCAGATTTCTGAACGTCCCCTTTCCATGAGTTAAAATACCAGTTTCCTCTGGAAGTAATGTAGGTGAGGTCTATTGAGAATTTGTTATCTGCGGAAGTAGTATCTATTTTTTGTTTAAGGGCCATAATTGCAGGATGTACACGTAGCTGGAGAATATTATATACCTTTTTCCCGCTCTCCCGTTCCAACTCTCCAAGAGCGTCCAGATTCCAGGGGTTAATGACAAGGGGCTTTTCACAGATTGCGTGAGCGCCAACGCGCAAGGCAAAACGTATATGCGCATCATGCAAGTAATTCGGAGAGCAAATGCTTACATAATCAATTTTTTTACCTTCCCCTTGACGTCGCAGTTTATCAACATGCCGGTCAAACCTCTCGAATTCATTAAAAAATGATACATCATAAGAAAAGCTGTCGATAATACCGACGGAGTCAGACTTATCAACAGCAGCAAGTAAACGGTTACCCGTATCGCATATAGCTTTCATGTGACGGGGTGCTATGTAACCAGCTGCGCCGATAAGAGCAAAATTACTTACGCTGTCATAAGTATTCATATTCCATCCTTTATTCCAGATGACTTGTAATATTCTGACTGTGCATATAACATTGGCATTACTGCCCAGCGGAGATAACTCATTTTGTTCAGTTTACCCAATATATCTATCTGATAACCATAAGATTCCTTGGAAGGGACATAGAAGTGTTCATGTATTGCCTTATATAGTTTTTCCGCTTCAGAGCGTTGTCCGGTCAATAACAACAAATTGAGAAGTTCGGCTTGGTCGTAAATATCAAATTTAGCCAATGTCGGGTTTGCCTTAACAGTAAATTTGCGAGCCAAACCGTATTTTTGATCGTAGAAGTTTGTCAATATGTATTCTATACCGCGGTTTATTGTAGTTGTGGTATCTTTGCCCGTGTTTTCACTATATTTTATTATATTTTTAAGTATATAACATGAATGATAACAATCAATAAAGTTGCCATTGGCCTTATCTGCATAATAAGGCCAACTACCGTCGTCATTTTGGTTTGATTCTATGAAATTACAGATGCGGTGAGCCTTATCCTGAAGTATATTATTTAACCCTGCAATTCTGTTTGCCAACAGAGAATACAACATCATGGCATAGGCATTACCATTTATAACAATGCGCTTATCACGTGAGGGGCCATAGCTCACAGCCAACATCTGAGCATTATCAACAAGTTTGTGAAGATCATTATCAAGAAAATGCAGCGACGAGAGGGCTATTTCGAGATATTTTTCATTTTTTGTAACATCTGAGAACTTCACTAAAGCTTCAACACAATATGGCGTTGTTGTGATAAAAGGAGTCAACGGGGGGAAGCAGCCGGTTTTTGTCATCCAAGGCATGTCAAACCCCCAACATGCCCCGCTATATCCCTTTGACTGGTTTGCCACAAGCCAATCAACTGATTCTGTTGCCAGGTCAACGAACTTCTTTTGAGATGTCAGTTGAAAGTAATTCAAGGCAATCAACACAGCAAAAGCTCTTACTGCTGGATATTCCTGAGGTTTAATAAATAACCTGATAAGCCGTGGAGCATACATATCAAGCAGATAAAACGGGCCGACGATCGGGATGGTAATCTTACCTTTGCCGTAATAGAGTTTCTTGAGCCATAACCCAAACCCGGTTCTCCATAGATCATACGGGTCATGAGTTCTCAAATCAGATCCCAATAAGCGCTCGATATGGGAAAATTCAACATTCATTGAGCTACCTCCCAATACATTTCCTCGAGCCTCTTAACTACGTTCCTTATTTCATAATTTTCTCTTGCTTTCAGTATGTTATTAAGAGAAATAAACTGCCAAAGGGCTTTATTCTCGATCAAATACTTAACTTTAGCTGCAAAATCAATCGGTTCTCTGGATTCTACTAAAAAACCATTATCACCATCTATCAATACATCCGGAATACCGGCAACCGGTCTTGTGACTATGGGAAGCCCCATTCCCATACCTTCGATTACACATATCGGCATACCCTCACCATAAGAAGTTGGGAACAGCATAATACCGCACTGCTGCAAGAGAGTATATTTGGCATTCCCCTCAATCCAGCCCGTGAATTCAACATTATCACTCAGATTATGTGCAACCACATATCCCTGCATATCTTCAAGCAATTCACCATCTCCGGCCATGTACAGTTTAACCTGTGGAAAATCCCTGGCAACTATTTCGACAGCTTTAATAGCCTCAAGGCAACCCTTGCCTCGAGCGAATCGTGACAAGAAAATTATCTTGAAGGGGTCTTTAGTGCCATCGACCTCATGATGTTCGAAAATTGTAGTATTCAGAGATATACGTCCAGGATCATACCCCCATCTTTCAAGAGTTACTTTAAATTGGCTCGCAAGTACCAATCCCTTGTCAAAACAAAAGATTGATCTGAACAGACATTTTGCATATTTCTCGATCTTTCCTTCTAACCCATGATTCCACCCATGAAAGAACACGATGGTTTTTTTATCGAATATCGTCTTTGCAATTAAATGGTATACTCCGTCGCGTAGTATTGCTCTCATATCAAGTGAAGGGTTAAAAACTATAAGGTCCTTACCACGAAACACCTTAAATAGATTAGATAGGTCTTTAGCAGATTTATATACTCTATTTAAGAATGTAGTATTTGTATCGTATTTACCTGTGTAATAGAATTGGAGCGCCATTCTATCGGAATTGAAATATTTTTCAACCATCTCATAATAATCGGCAACACCACCTTTAGCGTTAGGAGAAGGGCATAATATAAGTATTGATTTGTATTTCATAAAGTAGTGTCTCATGTTAGTTTTTATACTCGTATCTATAATAATGCTATACATTTAATTCTCAAATATTTAGCATTATGCCCTTTGCACGCTTCGTCCATTCCTCCTCAACTTATCAAAACGTACAGATCTATCAATAAGAACTTTATTTCTTGATTCTGACAAACAACCAATGCATCTTCCTGCCAATAAACAAATCAAATAAGAATGCGGAGTAAGAGAAGGGTTGAGATACGTGCTGAAACCGGTACAGGCCAGTCCCCACAATACGACAAGAATTGCAGCAGCAGCATCATCACCGGTAACTCTACTAAAAAACAATTTTATTCCCGGGAAAACAATCAGGACAAAATATGAGATCATCATTGGGAATCCGCCAATAAAAGCCATCCAGAGATATGCATTGTCAAAATAATGGTACTCTTCACGTCCCTCGCCAGTACTAAATTCCCACGACGCATCCGGCCCACTTCCAAGAATCAAGTCTGTAGCTTGCACTTGGGAGAAAAATTGCACATATTGACCAATACGGCTTTCTTCAAAGCTTCGACTACTGAATGTATCAAATGCGCCAGCCAATGGCCCATGCAAAAACAGAATTGCAATCAATATCATCACAATCGACAATCCAATGCTGGCAGAATATCTTTTAATGAATGTCTTTTGGGTCTTATATTTTATTGCACTAACATAATTGAATGCAATAAATAGAAATATAGACATCAAGAACCACGATCGTGTTTGTGTGAATATAGTTGTAATAATAAATACAATGTATGGCAAAAATCTTACATACAATTTTGTACCGCGACTGTTCCAGGAAGTTAACAGTGTCCAACCAGAAAACCACATCAGTATAACCATATACTGGACAGGTGCAGACAGCCATCTTTCTTCCATAACTATTAGATGATAGCCGTAGATAGAATACAACGCTAAAGCAGCTGTTATATAAGAAAGATAACGTACCAACGGGTCAAGTACCTTCCAGACACTTTTGTCCATGCCCGCAAAAACAAGTATACACGAGAGCCAAACAAAGGGGCCGGTAGCACCTAAAGCCTTCCATGACAAGTAATCCTGAAACGTGTAGGAAAGCAACGCCCAGATAATACTGGTTATTTGAAGAAGCCAAAAAGCCAGCCGAGTACCACCACCTGCTTTCCGGTACCAACCATTTAACATAGCAACTGAACTTCCCGCTATCATTGATATTATTCCAGTGCCGTGTAACAGGTAGTAGATAAATGGCTTACTTTTAGGATCAGCGAGAACATCGTATCCCATTGGATCGGTAGTTATAGCCACAATCATACTTGCACACCAAGATGCAATCATTCCCAAAACGATCAGAGTTCTTGGTATTCTGTGAATGAAGTTGGCATGTCTGGTAGAATTCATCACTATGTCATAGTCCCGTGTTAATGTACTGTTAAACAATGGTTGAAGCGGCTATTGTTTTACTGACCCATGGTTCCTTTATGAGTTTAAAAAGCGCATAAAACAGCGGGATTATGGCAAAAGAGTAGCTATAAAGATACGCCAATGCTAAATCATGCGCATTAATTGCAAACCCTGTCAAACACAGCCCTAACAATAAAGAACCTCTTATCATATCAAGGGAGAACATCTGATTCGATTTCTCGGCTGCCCACAGCCCCGCAGTAGACACTGTCCAGATAGCACTTATAATGGCTCCAAATGCAATGATTCTGAGGATTCCTGCCCCCACAACAAATTCAGCTCCATAAAGCTGCATAAGGTCCTCTGCAAAGAAAACCAGCACTAAGCATCCTGTTGACGTTATAACGATGGTGAACAGTCCTGCACCCATAAGAGCTTTTGTGAAACCTAGACGATTACCTTCTGATTGCAGATTTGCCAGAACAGGTACAGTCACATCGTAAATTTTCTTAGGGATGAAGAGAAGTATACTTTGGAAGCGACTAGCAGCATTGAACATTCCAAATTCAACCAGACCATTTGGTTGTTTTGCCAACAAAATACCAACAAACCAATTCGTTGCATACATGGCAATTCCACAAACGCCCACCATAGCTGACATCTTCAAAATACCCCGCTCTTGCCATACATTATGATAGGTTATTGATATGTTGAACTGTTTACATTGTTTTCTGAGAAGAACCTGCCCAACAATACAACTGATGATACTCACGAGCGAAAACGCAATAATTGTTCCTGTCAACCCACCATAATATGCGCCCCAAATTGCAAGTGGCAATTGAAGGACAGCCTGACTCAGATTATATGCTGCTGTATTACTGAATGCTTCAAAACCATTCAAAACTCTAATTTGCAAATAATTTATCATTTCGAAAATTATCCAAAGGCTGGCAAATCTGATTTCGGTTGAGATATCTTGCTCAGGCAACACTGCTTTGGATATAACTGTTGCAAAAAAATATAAGCTTGACCCCATTAATGTCGCACAAACTAACGTAAATATGAGTGAGAAGCCGATTATTCGACCAGTTCTCTCCGAGTCTATAGATCTCATGCTTGCAACGTATTTTGTTGCTGAGAATCCAACGCCAGCTTGTCCAAGTTCAGCAAGCATATAAATCGTGCTTTGAATAACTGCAAGTTTTCCGAAATCTTTTATCCCAATCATCCTCGCTACATATATACCAATAATGAAATTAACACTCTGCCTGCAGAGAGAACCCGCAGTAACCCACATCATCCCCCCTACAAATCGCTTGCGTAAGGAATTTGCAGGGAAATGATGATTTAGTAATTGTTGTAATTTGTTAAAATTCATTTAAGTTGGATGTCCGGCAATTATTAATAATAATTAGTAGTCAATTACCTTTCTATTATATCCAGGTATCGTTCTGCCATAACATCCCAGTTATATTCCTTGAAGTGTACATAGGCCGATTCTGCCATCATATTTATTATTTCTCTATTCAAATATGCATATTCTATTTTTTGGGCTAAGTCGTCGGTATTTGCTGCTTCGTAAAATAAGATATGTTCATTGGTGAAATAGAACTTAACACTATCCAGATCGCTGACAATTGTCGGTATTTTCATGTAGACATATTCAGCTAACTTATTTGAGAATGAAAGGTTCAAAAACACATCTTTTCTCATTGATAGAATACCAAGGTCCATCTCTCCAAGCGATTTTAAAACTTCCTTATGCGTCATTGCACCATGAAAAATCACGGAGTTTTCGAGATTCAATTTTTTTGTCAGCTTTTTAAGTTGAAAAAGGCACTGTCCGTCTCCATAAATGTGAAACAATATATCCGGGAACTTAAATTTGACTTTTGAGAACCCTTCGATTGCAGTGTCCAGCCCATATATGTCGGTAAGTGTACCGTGATATACGCAATTGAATCCCACGTGAGACCTTTTAATATCGCTGTCGACCACAGAGGTACTCACAGTATTCATTACAACTGTGATAGGTTTATGCGGTATTGACCTTTGATGAAAAATGCTTTTTATAGGTTCGTTTACCGTAATAACCTCATCTGCAAATTTTAAACATATTTTTTCGAGGATACGTAACAGGAATACAATCGGATGATGAAAACCAACTCCAAATTTCGACATAAAAAATTCTGGCATGATTTCATGCATATCAAGAATGATTTTTTTGCCTTTAAGTTTTTGTATCAACCCGGCGAACACCAAAAAGTCAGGCAATGTATTGATGTGAACGATATCATACCGGTATCTGAAATCCAGGATGTTGAGCCTGATAAATGAAAGAAAAAAGAAGGTAAAATACTCAAGAACATATCTAATTTTACCTGATCTCTTCTTTTGCAAGCCGATCCTATAGATTTTTACATTATCAATTACTTCATGTCTGGCTTCTCCCGAGTTGCGCAAAGCAATTATAGAAACAGTATGGCCGTGAGACAATAGCGCCATAGCTTCTTTCCTAACACGGACATCACCAGGATATCCACTTTGAACTATAAGACATATATTTTTTGTCATAATCTTCCCTGTTTTAAAATTTAACCAAATTGACAGTTTTTTTTATTTGCCAACTAGTTCGTTTGCCAGTCCGGTTTCGCAAAATTTACGTTGAAGTATCTGAATATTGGGCTTTATACATTTCCTCCAAAAATTTTCTATCTATCTTTCCAGTTGACGTTCTTGGTAAATCATCGAGGATTTCAACTGATTCAGGCACCATATATTTCGGAAGGAACTGGCTGCAGTGAATCAGGAGTTGATCGACATCAATACTGCCCTTCTCTGATTTTGCAACATAAGCAATAATCCTATTCCCAATCAATTCATCTGGCACAGCAATAACGACAGCCTGCCCGATTAAAGGATAACCGGACAGAAGAAGTTCTATCTCATTCAACTCAACTCGATACCCCCTGCTTTTTATCATATGGTCTTTTCTGCCTACAAACTGATAGTTACCATCTTTATCAGTACGAACAATATCACCTGTTTTATACACTATAGATCGGAATACAGAATTACCTGTTTCCTGAACAAATTTATCCCTGGTCTTATCTTCATCGCCCCAGTAACCGAGTGCCACCGTTGAACTCTTAACAACGAGTTCCCCCTCTTCACCAGGATGAGCAACAAGTTCGTTACAATCATTCAGGAGAAAGACGTCAAAATTGGGAAAAGGCTTCCCTATTGGTATCTTCCATGCGTTGTCCCCGGGAATCTCACCAATAGGGTAGAACATTGATGAGTTTGCCTCTGTCTGTCCATAAATATTGAATATTGCTGTCTTTTTAAAATGCTTCCTGAGCACTCGCAGATATTTTGCAGGCATAAGATCACCAGAAAAATGTATGAGCCGCAATGAGTCGAAGGCAAACCGTTCAAGTCTACCTTTATCCGCAAGCATGGTGAGAACTGATGCAACAGAATTCCATATTGATATTCCCTCGTTATTTATGAATTCTGCCAACTTGACAGGGAATGTGGAAAGGAATTCAGGCACAGGAAGTATGGTTGCACCTTTTTTCACTGCCCCGAAAATATCAAAAACCGACAGGTCAAAATGGAGTGGAGCATGACTGGCGATCCGGTCATCCACTCTTATTTCAAAAAAATCGGTTGCCATGTCCACAAAACTCAAAGCATTGCGATGGGAAATCACAACGCCCTTCGGTGTTCCGGTTGACCCCGAAGTATGAAGAATGTATGCGGGGTCAACGTCGGTCACACATACTGTGTTCAGATCAAACGACACACCATGCCAGATCTCTTCCCATGTGATACACTCGAAATCAGATAGTAGACAATTTGAGTAATTAATACTTGATCCGACAATAATGACTTTTCTGAGGGGCAAATCTGCATACCCCTCGGCAAGTATATCCGATATACCCTTGAGCGAAGTTATAAGGCATTCAATAGCGCAGTTTGTTATTATGTATTTTGATCTGACAGGCGGAGCAAGTGGATCGATCGGGACATAGATAGCCCCGGCCTTCATGATTCCAAATAGAGAAACAATTGATTCAATCGATTTATTTAGCAGGATACCAACACGATCGCCATGTTTAACTCCCCAGCGAATAAGTACCGAAGCCAGTTCGTTGCTTTGACTTTCCAGATCGGAATAGCTTATAGAGGTATTCTTAAAGATAACAGCATCTTTATCAGGGTATTTTATAGAGCTAGCTGTCAAAAGATGATTTAAAAGATACATGATTTACTTGTCCATTATTAGTGTTAAAGAGCCATAGAACCGTGAGAAACATGGCTACAATCATATTTTCGTAACAAGAATGCATTACCCTGCTTTCTGATAATCAAAGTAGTTCTTCAGAGCATCGACAAAGCATACCTTAGGTTCCCAACACAACAGATTTTTTAACTTCTCATTGCTGTAAATATTCCCTTTCCAGGCAGCCGAGCATTTCTTGCGGTTAAACGGAAGTGGCAATTTATTATTTGATAATTTTGAAATATTCTCACATAAATAACTAAATATGTAGAACATCCTGTAAGGAATATTTATGGATAAAAAATCTCGTACATTTTGTTTATAGAGTCTCAAAAAACATTGGCTCGTCGGAAGGTCATCATCAACGACATTGAATATCTCTCCATCAACGCCTTTCTTGACCCCGGCAAGGGCAATTGCCTCTGTGCAGTTGTCAACATAAGATAACGGCAGCACATTCTGACCCCCCAAGTGGATAAAAACAGACCATGGTCCTATTTCTTTCATACGACCAACCATACGATGTAGTCCCTTGTTCCCTGGCCCATACACTATGCCCGGCCTCAGAGTTACGCAAGACAGATTATTGCTATTACAGACTTCTGTGACCAGTTCCTCCTGCATAACTTTTGCAGTACAGTAAGCATCACTCCTACCGTCAAGATCTGCTTCGATATCGCATGATTCGTCCAATAAAGCTCCACGTTCAAGATTGATATTTGAGTAAACTCTCAGGGAACTCATGTTCACAAATCGCCGCAGTGATTTGTATTTTATGACAGCATTGAGAATATTTCTGGTAGTCTCAACGTTATTTATATAAGAACTCTCAAAAGATGTATCTCTCATTGCTGCCGCCAGATGGTATATTACCCGTACACCTTCCACCAACCTGTCGCAGTCCTGTTGAGACAACAAATCTCCTGTGCACATTTGAACGTTTTTTGATGAATGGCAGCTTATAACACTCCTAAGCGCGGTTAAGTCGCTCGTTGATCTCACACTACATTTCAAATTATAATAACCGTAATCAAGCAGGGTTTTCACCAAACGAGGACCGATAAATCCATTTGAACCAGTGATAAGAATCTTATCAGAAAAATCAATTATCCTATCATTAACACTCATGGCCGATGCTTTCACCCTGCATGACATAAAAAATAATTTGTACGCTATCAACTACAATATCTTAAAACTAATGTTGTATACCTATTACAACAATGGCCGGTCAACATCCCGCCTCTTTGTTGGCATAGCTACTATTTCGGCAGCTTACGTATCCAACAAAGAGGCTTGATACTGATCTAATTAGTCATTTGACCACAAAAAGCTAAGGTAAAGTAATTGTTTTTGTGCTATCTCCTAACATGCCAGTGTAATTAACATTCAGACCAAATGTAAGCGTTCCGTTACAACTCGACGTTGACTTATATGTAAATGTGTAATTATTGCTTATTACCTTAAATATCTGATTTATAACTGTAGTTAAATCAGTAATCTGCGAATTATAATATTTTCCGCCAGTTTCATCCGCCAACCTTTGTAGCAGTTGAGGATTCCCCCAAGTACCACCTTTAAAAGTCGGATCGACATAATATACTGTAAACACCGGAATCCCTTTAGACTTAGCATGATTAATCACTTCATCTATCGTTTTAATCGTACTAGGAATGCTTCCCGGAGCCTCTACTCCGTCAGACAAAACGATCACCACACGTTTACCTTTACTTCCCATAGCAGCTCTATCGATAGACTGAAAAACCGAATCGTACAATTTTGTTCCTGGATCTATTGCCATAAGTTTGTCAATAAATGCTTTTAATTCAACTTTTCCTAGATCATCTCCGACTACAAATGAAGGTGTTATTGGATTGATTTCTATTTGGTTGTTATATCTCCATATTGCAGCTTCGTCTGCCTGATCCAACTGGTCGACAAAATATTTTCCAGCATTAGCAATGGTAGTTGTGATTTGCGTTACACTTTCGCTCCAATCCATGGCCAATACAACAGATACAGGTGTTTGTTGTAGGTTTGACAAGCTGATTCTTGATGAATCTACAACTGTACCATTCTCAGTCAACATAAAGTTTGATAATGCCAAAGAGGTCAGGTCTGTTCCATTTGGATCATCAACTGCAGCATTTACGCTAATATCTGGGCCTGGGCAGGCACCTGTACTGACTTTGTCGATCCAAGTGCTGAGGCTATTTCCATGTCCCTTTACACTAATGTTTATTGAGCTCAAATCAGGATCATTTGAAGGAATAGAGAATAAACTCTCATACACACCTTGCACTGTTGGTTTGAAATAAAGATATATATAACATGATTCAGTTGGGTTTAATGTTGTATTTGAACATGTCTCGCTTGTAATGCTAAATGGTGAAGCAGGATGCGTAACATTACCTATTACCAAGTCAGCATTTCCTTTATTTTGAACAACTATAGTATTATCAGCACTGTTTTTCAGGACAATACCGCCAAAATCAACGGTTGATTTTGATGCGGTAATATCCGGGGTTCCACTTACTCCACTTCCAGTATTATTTGATGTAGTAGTGCTTCCACCACTACATGCTGTCATGAACAACAGAGATACTAATACCATCATTACCATCTTTATATTATTCTTCGCCATGCGCTTTTACCTCCTGTGATTTAAGCTCTTTCGCTAGCAATGATCAGCCGAACAGTAGGACGATGAAACACAAGACATACTTTTCTTACTAATGCAGCAATAACCATAGGCCACCCCTTTAGCAGAATTTTGAACGCGACCCCCCACAGTTGCGCTCGGCAGGCTTTCCCTACCCATTCATTTACAATGCCGCCTAAATATGCATATCTGTCAAACAGCCTGTCTTTACCTTGCCGAACCATGTCTATCAAGTACAAGACTCCCTGACACATTTTAGCGATATTCTTGCTGCTCTGGGTTTCATGGTATCGGTAGGCAAGCGTAATCGGCCGTGTCGCAATCACACATGGTCCGTATATCCCGGCCCGTAATATCAACCGATAGTCATTCATATTTCTGGCCAGAGGGGCTCCCGTCCCCTGCTGTGCCTGTTCGAACAGTGTCTTTTTCATAACTATTCGGCTTTGGGCAAGGCCGATAGCTATATCTTTGGACAGGTAATCACGATATTTATAAACCACGATATCCTCGTCAATACCTCCTGAAGCAATGACAACTTCCTCATCACTGCTAAAACGCTGCATCGCGCCGATAATTATCGGAGGAGAGTCAAGCGCTCTTATGATCCTGTCATACGTAGCCAATGCATTCGGCAGGAAGTAATCATCACTGTCTAAAAATGCCATATACTCGCCAGTAGCATGGGATACACCTGTTTTGTATGCCATTTCAGAACCCTGGTTTTCCTGCCATATATATCTGACTTTCTCGCCATAGGAGATGATAATTTCCTGAGTCCTGTCCGTTGAACCATCATCTACCACTATAAGTTCGTAGTCGCTGAACGTTTGTGACAAAACAGAATTTATTGCCTGACGTATATAATTTTCTCTATTGTATGCTGTAATAATTACACTGAAAATCATCTCTTTAAACCTCTCTAGCTTCGAGATAATTGTGATTCTGCTTTTTATAGATTCAGTATTTATATACCTTTACATAAATCACTTAGCATTCATATCCCAAGGAACTGCGCAATTATATTTCTTTGAATTTCTGAAGTACCTGAATATATTCTGCCCGCGACAGAATCACGAAGATGCCTTTCAAAATCCAGTTCTGTAGAGTAGCCATATCCCCCATGTATCTGGATCGCGTCGAGGCAATTCTGCACATAGCTTTCACTGATATAGAGTTTTGCCATTGCAGATTCAATCGGTGCCCTCTTGCCCTGTGCTTTCATCCAGGCCGCCTTATAGAGAATAAGTCGTGACAGTTCCACGCGCACTTTCATATCTGCAATCTTATGAGAAATGGACTGGTTACTGCCAATAGGCTTTCCGAACTGTTCACGGTTTTTTGCGTAATCGATACATTCTTCGAGTATTTTTTCCATTGCACCTACATGAGTTGCAAACAGGCAGCTGCGCTCATATTCCATCTCCGAATTGAATATGGCCGCGCCGGCTCCCTCATTACCCAATCTGTTTTCTTCAGGCACTTCGCACTCCTGCAGCAGGACTTCTCCTATGGGACAGGTTCTCAACCCCATCAATTCCTCGCACGTGCCGATTGAAAAACCCGGAAACGATTTTTCCACCAGAAATACTGATAACCCTGAAAACTTGTTGGATGTATCGGTAACGGCAAAAACAAGAAGTATATCGGCAAGTGGTGCATTTGTTATGAAGGTCTTTGTCCCATTAAGGACATACGAATTACCCTTTTTAACGGCCTTGCACTTTATGCCGAAGGCATCGGAACCGAAATTCGGTTCCGTCATGGCATGCCCACCTTTTAACGATCCGTTTGCGAGGCCCGTAAGGTATTTGTCCTTCTGAACGTCTGTTCCGAATTTAAGAATCGGCATTTCACAGGTCCAGATATGAGAATTCAGTGAGAAAAGAAGTCCACTGTCGCTGCAGGCATACCCCATTCCCTCCATCGCCGCGATGCTGGTAAGCACATCCATTTCTAACCCGCCATAGCGTTGTGGCAATGTCAGCCCCTGTATTCCAAATCGAGCGCATTTATCCCAACCCGCCTGATTAAACTCACGGTCCCTTTCGCGCTGTTTTGCACCTTCATTGAGTTCGCGTCCGGCAAATTCTATTGCTGCATTTTTGAAAGCTACCTGGTCTTCGTTCAATGAAAAGTCCATAAATGCATCCCTTTGTATCAATTGCTACATGAGCATACCGACCTGATTTACTTAACCTGCGATTTGCCATCGGGAAAAACCTGTTTCCCTCTTTTTTTTGATGCCAGTCCCGCCAGCACGTGGATCAGCCCCCATGAAGCAAGATGAGAAGAAAATGACATCGGATCCTGCTTGGGATATATCTCCACATAGTCAAGACCGGCTATTCCCTCTTCGCCAAGCCGATACAACGCTGAAAAAAGCTCATACGGGAAAAGACCGTTGAAATCGGCGGGGCCACCGGGGTTGAAGGCAGCATCGATGCAATCACTGCAAATCGAGACAAAGAGGTGTTGTGTATCTTTGCGGGCAATGGAAATTGCCTGCTCAATAATGCTGTCAATTCCTTGTTGCCTGATGTCCCTGATAGTAAAGATCGAAGCACCTATTTTTTTAGCGTAGTCAAACTGCGATGGGGAGTTTCTCGGCCCCCTGATCCCTACATGAACTATGCTTTCGTTTCGGACTTTATCTATCAACGAGGTTCTGTGAATGGGACCGCACCGCGGGAATTCATCGTTCCCGAAACTCCTCGAATTGTCAAAATGGGCATCAAGATGTATGACGCCGATGCTTCCTTCGAAATTTGTACTGTGCGCTTTGATTATCTCTTGGGTAAACGAGTGATCTCCTCCCAACACGATGGGGATGCTGTTATTTTTGTATATTGCGTCCATTGCTTCATATACATTTTTCATCGTTTCTGCGGGATCTGACGTGGCGACTTTTGTGTCACCGATATCGCCAATTTTGAGATAATCGAAGACATCTATTTCATATTCGGGGAGGAAGCCACCATAACGGGCAGAGGCATGTCTGATAGTACGTGGCGCATGCTCGCAACCGGAAAAAGACCCCCAGGTTACGGTCCCTTCCCACGGCACCCCGACAACAATAACGTCATATCCTTCCTTAAGTGAACGGGGATCAAGAACATCAACGCCAAGAAAAGACGGAGTATCTCCAAACACTACCGGCATTGAAGCTTTTCTATTCGGGACCATCGGAATGTCTTTCCTGTTGTTACGCATAGGTGCCCCCTTCTTGTGGAAGACAGGTCATGAGAATCGGCCTGACAAAAGCTCATCAGGCAACAGCTTGCTTGAAAAACAAAAATCTGTTTACTTTCAACCGTTTGACCTCGCTCCATTTCCCCATTCTGTGTACCCAGAGCGCCGGTACGTTATCGCTCCAGTAATACCCGTACGCCTTGGTGAATCCCTTTTGGCGGAGTACCTTCAAAGCACTGGTTTGCAATAATGACGCAAAATTGTTACCACGTTCATCGGGGCTCAAAAACATATCAAACGTGTATACCTGGTCTTCTGCACAACTTATTTGCAGCCATTTGCAGTCGGGGTGATAATAATTCTCAGCACTCGTATTTGGCGTCGTAAACCAGATATCCCCTACTATCTTTTCATCTTTTATGATTGCACAGCCTCCATATCCTTTTTTTAAATACTGAGTAGCCTTCAGATATCTGTTTTTCACGGTATAGTTACATTTGTTTTCTGCCAGAAATTCTGGCCGCAGTTCTATCACGTTAATTGGACAATTTTCAGGCTGTTCTTTATCAGCATCAAATTCAATCAGGCTTTTTTCAACAACAATTGCAGTTCTATTACGATAATTAACTTCATGTAAAAATGATGATAATCCATTATGCTTTATGAATTCATATACTTGTATCACTCTCATAACAAACTGTTTCATAAAGGCTATCTCTCTTAATTATTGAACTCAGTTGTTGAATAATTACTGTTCGCCTCTGGTGACAAAAGCCCATATAGCATCTATGGTTTCGAAATTATCAGGGATCAAATCTTCATCAGCTATAGAAACCGAAAAGTTTTTTTCCAGAAACGAGATAAGAATCTGTATACCAAGGGAATCAATTACACCCGTCTCAATTAAATTATCAGTAACCTTCAGATCAGAAACATTCTTACCTCGCATGAGTTCACTCATTATGAATTGTCTTATAATTTCATTATCTTTCATAAGGGCCCTCCTTTCACTAACACTATTCAGGCTTGCAATATTCGCTTTTCCAGAACCTTGCCACGTCCCTTGGAAGTGCGTTCCAGTATTGTCCCGCATATCTCTCTTTGACATATTCGAGAAATTCTCGATAGAATTGCGCTGGATATCCTTCTTTCGACTTATTCCCGTTAAAATCCATATAATCGGGATGCGTGTTGATGAGCACCATCCCCCCTCGATCTACAACCCAATCCAGCTTCTGTTTCCAGATATCTATATTTTTCTTTCTCATAAGGATAAAGAGCGAAAAATCCTGCGGCAGAGTGTACGGTAACTCGACAAACCCCCCTTGCGAATCCGGGTCTTTCACGAAAAAGGGTAATATACTGCAAACACCTACAGAGTGTGGCTCAAAGGGGTCGGTATCAAACGTTGAAGCATCATATTCGATTTCGAGGTCATGGAACCACTCCAGCCGGTGATACATCGAAGGAGCCCTATAGCCCACCGCCTGCCATTTCCTGAGGTAATCATTTATCCTTGCAGCACGCTTTGAAAAAATATCCCTGGACAGATAGTACAAACCGTCGTGATACAGCCCGTGCACTCCCACTTCGAAGCCCTGCTCTCTGAGTGTATCGTGAACATAGAGTGACACCGAATATCTGAGAGGAACAAAGTTGAATGAGGACCGGAAACCTAAATCCGCATCAAGTTTCATGAGATCGAGACATTTACTCTGGCCTCCGTGTGTATCAACATCGTGGGTGAGAACCAGGGCAAATCTTCTTCCATCAGGCCATCCCCGCCACCCATCCGGTTCCTTGCGCACCTTTTCATCTATAGGCCAGATTTTCCTGTATTTAACAAGTTGGTACTGAACAAACAATCTCCGGATATATATCTGCACCCTTCTCGGGATGAGAGGTTTTAAACAGTAATAGATTTCATTACGATAACTGTTCATAAATATAGTATCCTGGATATTCCAGCTCAGCCTGCATGTCGGTACAGCACAGATCCAGCTAATTTGAGCAAAGGGAGCGGCATCATGCGAAAAATACAGTTATGCAATCCTGTCGCTTTTATGGGGTCCGCGACAAATGCCCTTCGTCTGAAATCATATTTATAGTAATTGATCGGGTATTCACGAGCCCCCCATCCCCTTTTGAATTGCAGAAGACCATCATTCCCCTGCTCGGTTCTGCCGAAATCGAAACGGTGATAATCCTGTCCGCAATACCACTGAATCGCTTTCCACATGATCAGATTATTGGCCCTGAGATGCTGATACTCCCTGTTGGATGCACCGTATTTATAGATCACCCTGTTCCCGAAATGAAAAAAGACAGCCCCGGCGATATTTACCCCATCTTTTGTAGCGATAGCCACAATTCCGAGTTTTTTCGAGATGATGTGAGAATAAATCTTTTCAAAAAATATATAAGGCTGACAGGGGAGGCCATGTTCTCTTCTCGTCACACAGTTAAGATCATAGAACTCTTTGACCGAATCCTGCGACTGGGCAATGGTAACTACAACCCCCTCCTTTTCGGCCTTTCTTATGTTTCTCCTTGTGCTGTCGCGGAAAGCTGAAACAATCGATTTCTCATCTCCTGAAACATCCAGAGTATGGCCATAGAATTGAGAAGATAATGGAATTTTTGCCGACAGTGGATTTTCAGTCCTGAATTCAAAGGACTTCCATTTTGCTTGATCGCCGTATTCGATCAAACCGTTCATGATGTCCTCGAACACCACGCCATCCGCCAGGATGGGATCGCAATAATCAGTAAACGGAAGGGACACCCCTCTTTTCTCTGTCAATGCGGTGTTAATTTCCATGGTCGCAACCAAAGCGGTTGAGTGGCCATTCAGTGTAAGCATAAAATAGAGCGGTTTATAGTTGTACGATTCAGAAAGTACTGATGCCCAGTTTGACGAATGAAAAATTGTGCAGCGCGAATCATCAAGAATAGAATCGTTCCAGGAGGAATGCTTAACAGGGTTTATGATCTCGAATTGTATTTTCATAACCCTTGATGAATCCTCCGTTAGAGCCGGATATGACATTAAAACATCTGAAGCCCCAGGGAACTGTTGTCTGTTAAACACCTTACAACGCTAAGCCTGGACGACCTTTGAACTTTCCCGACGGTATACCCCCCGCGTATCCACAATCAACGGAGCATTGGCATATACTGCTTCATAATCAAACGCATCGTGATTGGTAGCAATCAGGATGCAATCGTAACTTTTCAGGTTCTCTAAGGTGAGATCGACGCTGGTCAGATCGAAATGGCAACGTCTTATCCGGGGGAAGACCGGTACGTGGGGATCTGAATAGTCGACAATGGCCCCGTGACTGACCAGCTTTTGCATGAGCACGACGCTTGGTGACTCTCTCATGTCGTCAATGTTCTTCTTATAGGCGATACCCAGCACCAGGACACGTGCTCCATTCAATGTCTTACCCCGGTCGTTGAGTGCGTGCATCACCTTGGTGACCACCCATTCCGGCATGGCCGTATTTACTTCGCCCGCCAGCTCGATAAACCGGGTATTGAGCCCGTACTCACGGGCTTTCCAGGTAAGATAGAACGGGTCGATTGGGATGCAGTGTCCCCCCAGTCCGGGCCCCGGATAATAGGGGGTGAAACCGAACGGTTTTGTCGCTGCCGCATCGATCACTTCGCGGATGTCAATGCCCATTGTGTCACAGACCATTTTCAATTCGTTGACCAGCCCGATATTCACCGCCCGGTGGATATTTTCCAGTAGCTTCGTCATTTCGGCTGTTTTAGTGCAGGAGACCGGTATCACACGATCAATGACCGCACCATAGAGCGCCTTTCCCACATCAAGGCAGTCGGGAGTAACGCCGCCGCAGACCTTGGGAATGGTGCGTGTACTGTAGTGCTCATTGCCCGGATCTTCGCGCTCGGGGGAGAACAGCAGAAAAAAGTCTTTCCCTACCCTGAACCCACTTGATTCAAGCCTCGGCAGCAACTCCTCATCTGTGGTCCCCGGATAAGTGGTACTCTCAAGACTTACCACCTGGCCCGGTCTGATGTAGGGTAAAACTGTATCAACCGAGTTGATGACAAAACTCAGGTCTGGCTCACGGTGACCGGTGAGAGGTGTCGGCACGCAGATTATCAAGGCATCGGCTTCACCTGCCCTGCTGAAATCGCTTGTTACGCCGAGCATGCCGGTTGTCACAGCCATAGCGATAGGCTCAGCAGGGATGTGTTTGATATAACTCTGGCCGGCGGCAAGTTTTTCAACTTTGTCCTTATCCGTATCAAAACCGAGCACACGATAGCCTGCTTTTATAAAGCAGAGCAGCAGGGGCAATCCCACGTACCCGAGGCCTATGATACCGATAACAGCCGTCTTGTTTTCCAATCGTGAAATAAGTTGCCGTTTCATCTTCCTGGCTCCATGACATACATTGTTTGGTCGTCTCTCCTTGCATGAGTACACAACCGCCTACGCGGAGCAAAAACGCCGTATTTCACCTACAACAAAGTTAATCTGATCATCAGCCAGTTCAGGAAACATGGGGAGAGAGACGATTTCATCCGCGCAGCTTTCCGCCACGGGGAAACTTCCTTTCCCCGCTCCCATATACTTATAGGCATTCTGCAGGTGAATCGGCACAGGATAGTGAATGCCGCAGCTTATGCCCTGTTCTGCCAGTGCCGCCATGAGAGGATCACGGTTCCTGGCCTTTACCGCATAGACATGGTAGATATGCCGCGCATAATCCATTTCCCGGGGAGGAGTAACGCCATCAATGGTACTCAGGAGGCTGGTATATACCTGGGCATTTTTACGGCGTGCATCATTCCAGCCGGCAAGATACTTGAGTTTCACACTGAGAATGGCTCCCTGAATACCGTCCATCCTTCCATTCCAGCCGATCATGGCATGAAGATATTTCCTCGACTGGCCATGATCCCGAATCATCTTTATCTTCTCACTCATTTCATCACTGTTTGTCACGACCCCCCCGGCCTCACCGTATGCGCCGAGGTTCTTGCCGGGATAAAAGCTGAAACAGCCGAAATTGCCTATGGAGCCGGCTGGTCGACCGTTATACTCCGCCCCGTGGGCCTGGCAGGCATCCTCTATAACAAACAGGTTATGGCGACGTGCAATCTCCATGATCGGCGCCATGTCTGCCATCTGGCCAAACAGGTGGACCGGGATGATAGCCTTGGTGCGTTCCGTGATCGCTGCTTCGATAAGGGAGGGATCCATGGTCTGACTTTCCCTGTTCACATCGACAAAGACCGGTGTAGCGCCGCAAAAACTGATGGCTTCGGCAGTGGCGATGAAAGAGTTGGGAACGGTAATGACCTCATCCCCTGGCCCCACATCAAGCGCGGCAAGGGCAAGCCAGAGAGCTTCGGTGCCGCTTCCGACGCCGATGGCATGCTTGCACTTGCAGAATGCAGCGAACTGTTCTTCGAATGCACTCACAAAAGGGCCTCCCGAAAAAGCGGTGCGATCGATGACCTGCCGTATGGCGGCGTCGACTTCTCCGGCAATGGCAACATACTGGGCTTTCAAATCGAGAAACGGAACGTTCATTGCTCTTCCTCCAGGTATCTACAGTTTTTTCAGGATGCGGGCAGGGTTTCCCGCCACAACGGTATTGGGGGGGACATCCTTGGTCACCACACTCCCCGCCCCTACAATGGAGTTTTCACCAATGGTTACCCCGCACAGAAGGGTAGAACTTGAACCGACCGATGCACCCTTCTTTATGAGGGTTGTGCCGCACACCCAGTCCGCTTCGGTCTGAAGCTGACCACTCTCCGACGTCGACCGGGGATAGAGGTCATTGATGAACGTTACATTGTGCCCGATAAAGACGTCGTCTTCGATGGTCACCCCTTCGCATATGAAGGTGTGGCTTGAAATCTTGCAGTTCTTGCCGATGAAGGCGTTCTTCTGGATTTCCACGAATGCGCCGATCTTGCTGTTATCGCCGATCGTACAACCGTAGAGGTTGATGAACTTGGTGAGCTTGACATTAGCCCCCAGCTTCACGTCGTCGGATATACAGATATACTCTCCCATTCCACTCTCCTGTCATCTTGATCTGTAATGATATGCATTTAAAGATAGACGAGCTCGCCACCCTTTTTGATGGAGCGCTCGGTCGCTTCAAGCATCTTTATTACGCGCAACCCCGAATATCCGTCATTGAACGGTTTTTTGTCGTTGGATATGCAATCGATGAAATATGCTGCCTCTTCTTTCAGAGCCTCTGTCTGATCAACCCTGGGTGCCCACATATCACCGGAACGATAGTTGACTCGCAGAGGATAGGCGCTCACCTTGTCTTCAGGTTCGACTCCCCGATCATAGACACGCAGTTTTTCATCGGAAACCAGGTCATTCCAGACCACCATTTTCTTGCACCCTCCAATCATGGTCATCCGGATCTTGACCGGCGACAGCCAGTTCACATTGATATGAGCAATGAGGTTTCCGGAGAGATAGACCGTTATGTACGCCACATTTTCCAAGTCGTTGTCGAAGTGGGCCATACCGGTAGCAGCGACAGCAACGGCATTCTTTTGAAAGAGGTGGTCCATGATGGAGAGGTCGTGGGGAGCAAGGTCCCATACCACGTTCACATCCTTCTGGAACAGTCCGAGATTTACCCTGGTGGAATCGAAGTAATAGAGATCGCCGATGGTCCCGTCGTCGATGAGCTGCTTGATCTTCTTGACCGCGCCAGTAAAGAGAAAGGTATGGTCAACCATGATCTTCAGGTTCTTTTTATCCGCCAGTTCGATGAGTTTTTCGGCCTGGTCTACCGACGAGGTAAACGGTTTCTCGATAAATATGTGCTTGCCGTTCTCCAGTGCCTGCCGGGCAATGTCGTAATGGGTGGAAACGGGTGTGACGATAGCCACCGCGTCGATGCGAGGTGAAAAGAGTATCTCCCTGCAGTCGCTGATGATGTTTGTATTCGGATAGATATTCTTTGCCCGTTTCAGGGCATTTTGCTGATAATCGCAGATTGAAACGACTTCTGCATCGGGGATGCCGTTGAAGTTTCTTACGACGTTTGGTCCCCAGTAGCCGTATCCGATAACACCAACGTTTATCATTTTATCCCCCTTGGTTCTTATCCAGTCACGTTGTCAGGAAAACCGTTTAGTATGCTCCCCTGCACTTGAACACCGCAAACGGCGTCAGGCAGAGTATCTTGATATCCAGCCAGAGCGACCAGTTTTTGATGTAGTTGATATCCAGCCTTACCATAGAATCGAAGGTTGTCGTGCTCCGGCCTGTGACCTGCCAGAGCCCGGTTATACCCGGTTTCATTTTCAGCAGGCGGTAGCGGTGCCATATGTCGTAATCCTCAAACTCGTAGGGAATTGGTGGACGCGGCCCCACCAGAGACATATCACCCTTGAGCACGTTTATAAACTGGGGCAGCTCGTCCAGGCTGCTCTTGCGGATGAATCGTCCAAACGAAGTAATACGGGGATCGTTTGTGATTTTGAAAACAGGTGCGGCGTCACCATCCTCTGCCGTAGTCACTTTGCCACCACTGATAAACTGTTTAAGAAATTCACGGTGGATTCGGTCGTCGTTGTTCATATGCATCGACCTGAATTTTAAAAATGTGAATCTGCGGCCGAACTGACCGACACGCTCCTGTCGGAACAGCACCGGTCCTGGGGACGTGATTTTTATGATGAGAGGAATGGTAATAAAGAAGGGAGAAAAGAGAATTAGGCCGACAATACTCCCCACCACATCCATTACCCTTTTCATGACAGTGGCCATGTTCGTCTCAGTGGCAAGCTTCGCCATATCCGGATAGAATGTTGGATTGAGATAGTTTTTGGGTTTCTGCTTATCGAATTTCTCCGGGAAGACATGAAACATGATTTCAAGTTTACTAACAACTGCAGGCGGCAGGTTTCTTGCAATATTCACCTTTACCTTGCTTGCAATGGCCTCTATGGCATCCCATACAGGATCTTCACTGAACACGGTGAACATTACGCCGATAACAGCACCTCTCTCATACCAGCCGCACAGGTCAACTTCCCGAATGGACGAAGTAAGCGACTTGACAATATCCCGTATCGTCCTTTCCGACCCATTTTCAGCCGCAATTTTCTCTATATTAAGCAACATAAGAAGTATTGGTTTATGGGTACGTTCAGACCTTTTACGTTCAAGACAGAGAATTTTGTTGAAATAATCCTCAATATACAGATCGTAATTTTTATCTATAAGCTCATAGAAAATATTGTCAGATTTTTTGTATATATCATTTTCTGATTTTTCCTGTACATTTACCGTTTTCATAGCTGCCTCCCTACAAAAATACTATCATGCTCGACGCCATTATATTATTTGCAACATCTCTACAATAACATTACAGCCATTTATAGACAGAATCAGGAATGTGGAATCGTCTTTTATTGAGAACTACACCGAGGATATTCCCACCACTCTTGATTATTTTGTCTCTCACAGCTTCTACTACCTGCCAGCGGGTCTTCTCTGCCTCTACGACGAGGATTACGCCATCAGAGCTGCGGCTCAGGGCGATACAGTCAGGCGAGGAAGTGGCAGAAGATGAATCGATGAGAATCAGATCAAAGGTTTTCTTTAAATCCGACAGAAGCTTACCTGTTGCCGCAAAATCGTAGACGTAGGGTGACAGAGTCGTATGTGGGACAAGCGGAGAAAGATACAGATTTGAGTTTCCCGCTTTGAAAATTGCATTTTCTACCGGTTCTCCATTTTTCAACGCGTCTTTCCATCCGTAATCGGCAGGTATGTTGAAAAAGATATGCTGGCTGGGGTTCCGGTGGGCCGCATCAACGATAAGAACTGATTTACCCATGACAACAGCCGCTTGACGGGCAAATTCCCGGACAACGGTTGAAACCCCTTCTCCCTCGTGGGAACTGATAAACTGAATAGCCCGCTGCGGAGAGTCCGGGAGGACGAAATCAATGTTCTGGTAAAGGGCTATCATCTCCGCCTCGATAGTGGATCCAACATTCTGCAAGGGGTACTTGTCGGCCCGTACTGGTCTTTTCTCTTTCGTTTTCGGCGGAATGGGTATTCCCTCAGGCAATGTGACGGCATGCCGCTCGTGAGCGTTTTCCCGCTCTTTTTCTGCCAGTTGCAATGCCTCAAATATATTGCTCATGGAATGCCTCCCTTCTATACACAATCAATGATGATAAAATTCGATCTCCTAAACTTACTCCCCGATTAATCTTGTTGATTTATTGCCGGGGAGGAAAAATAATCCTTTCACCTTCTACAATTTTATTAACGTTCCTGATCCAGGGGTTGCTTTGTCTAACCTGCTCGATCAATTGATAATCAACTGTTCCATAATGGTCCTTAACCAGATTGGCAAGGGTATCACCCCTGCGGATCAGTTTCTTCCGTAATGGTTTTCCTTTATCGTCTACTGAGATCTCAGACTCAACGGCTTCCGGCAATTCACTGTTCTTGCGCGGATGCAAGGCTGAAGATGAACTGCTTTCTGCTTTTGCTATTCCAGAATTTACGTACATGTCACTTTGAACATCAGATTGTGTTCCGTTCCTTCCGGCACGCTGCTGATTGTTGACATAAATCATTATGCAAAGTATCCCGATGATAAGCAGCATAAGAGATACGAAGAAGGCATCTCTTCTCGTCGACTTTGCTATGCCGAGATCGGAACTTATTTCGTTCAGTACTGAGAGTTTTACTTTTTTCTGTTTGTTCCCGAACGACGTAATAAGACAATTGTCGCAGAGAATGTTTATGGTGCGTGGGATGCCTCTAGCCTTCCGGACCAGCTGTTTGAGTACTTTTTCGGGAAAAACCGATCCAACGTTAACTGATGCTTTGCCAAGTCTGTGCTTGACGTAATCCATACCTTCATCCATGGTCAGGGGCCGGATAGTGGATTTTACGGCAATTCGCTGATGCAGCTGTCTCAGTTCGTAACTGTCAAGATTCTTTTCGAATTCGGGCTGCCCGCTGAAAATGATCTGGATGAGCTTGTCGGTTGAAGTTTCAAGATTGGAAAGCATCCGGAGATTTTCCAGGGTCTGCCGCGACATGTTCTGTGCCTCATCAATTATGAGCACCACATTGCACCCATTTTTGTATTCTTGTATCAGCACATGGTACAGTTGATTCAACATTTCATAGACATCGTCCGTCTCTACAGTTCTGCCCAACCCTTCGTAAATGGTGTGGAGTAAGGCGTTGAACGAAACATCAGCGTTGAAAACGTAAATTACTTTCACATGCTCTTGATCGACTGTTTTCAGGAATGAGCGGAGAATGGTGGTTTTGCCCACTCCCACCTCGCCTACTATGGCGATAAATCCCTTTCTCTGTCTGACTCCGTAGACTATCGAAGCCAAGGCTTCTTTATGGCTGGGACTCAGATACAGAAACTCCGGGTCCGGAGTCATCCGGAAAGGCTCCCTTTGCATATGGAAATAGCCTGTGTACATAATGTGCCCTATTCGTTGTAAGGCAAGGAAGCAAGCACCGGCAGACAGAGCCGCTTCTCAGCAATTGCCGGAGTGGAAATGATCGGTGAAAATATTTCGACAAGAAAAGCGCTGCCGATCGCCAATACTGCCCCAGCAAAACATCCGGCTATTATGCCGAATAGCTTGCTGACTGACGCAGGCGCAGAAGGGGCGACTGCAGGCTGGATAACACTCACATTGGCCAGCTTCAACCGGTTCATATCTTCCGACAAGCGGGCTTCCTCTGCCTTGTTTTGATATGTCAGATAGTTTTTCTCAGTCGTAGCGACATCACGTTTCAAACTTTGAAACAGTTGGGCATTCCGGTCAAGCGATTGGATCTGTCCGTCAACCTGGTTCAGTTGACCTCTCACTGTGCCAACTCTCGCTCTCTGGGAATTCAGCTCTGCTTCAGTCTTCATTAAGTCCATACGAACCTGCTGAAAGATAGAATTGCCAGTTTTCTGTTTAATCTGCAGCTCCTCTTCCTGCCCTTTCAGAAACGCTTTTACTAAATCAATCTCTTTACGAATATTCACAACCATACGACTGTTCTCGTTATATTTTTTCAGAAGCTGCTGTTCTTCCAATTGTAGGGCAAGAAGTTTTGACCTTGTTTCCCCGACCACCCGATCAAAGTCAGACGGGCTGTTCAGGTTTTTGTCTTGGGCAACAAGCTTGTTCTGCCTGGAAAGAGTCGCAAGCTTTTTACTTAACTCGTCTACCCTGTTCTGTGCATCCTTCAGAGTTGTATCAAGAGACATCCGCTGCTGAAGGAGTAAAGTCCGCTGTTCTTCCAGAGAAAACACCTGGTTTTTCTGCTTGAATTCTTCAAAATTCTTCTCAGATGATTTTAACTGCTGCTGATAGGCGGAAAGCTGTTGATCGAGGAATGAGGATCGGGGGCTGCTGAATACCTGCAGATGTTTCTCGTTGTAAAGTTCAACAAGCATGTTTACTGCGCTGGCGGCAATTTGGGGATCAGTATGCCGGAACGATACAGTAATCACGCTGGAGTGTTTGACCTCTTCAACAACGACATTTTTCTGAAACTGGGCAACAGCTTTTTGCAGAGCATCTTTTTCACCGGCCAGTGATGGGTATAGGCGATCAATCTTTATGTTGGAAACGACTTTTTCCGCAAGCTCCCTACTTGTCAGTATTTGAATCTCAGTCTTAATTATGTCTAGCATATTGACTGTCATCAGCTTTTTCTCCTGACCAACTTCAGGATCATTCAAATATTCACGCCCTATCTTCACCAGAACACTCGATTTCGCCAAGTAAACGGGCGGTGTGAGCAGTACCGCGATGGCCACAAGAGCTGTAACTGACAAAAATAGTGTCAATATCATGACTTTGTGCTTGAAAAACATTGAGAGACATCCCCGTAGGCATGTTGCTTCTGTTTGCTGCTCAATTGGATATATATCTGACATGATTTGATCCCTCTATTACCTTAATAATGATTTAGAATCCTATCCCGTAGCTAATCCCAAACGGAACAGGGATATTTTTTCGAATATACTGATCCACCCATACGTTCACATCAGCTATAGTAGACTTCGGAACATACACAATGTCATTGGGTTGAAGAAGTATGTCCTGACGAATTTCGGTACCATCCAACACTAACTTCAGATTCACGACCATCGATGTGACTTTGTTTTCTCCTACACGGCGAATGACGATGACTTCGTCGGCTTTTGCGGTATCTTTCAATCCCCCTCCTTGGGATATTGACTGGAGGACAGTCAGTGGCCCGATCATAGATACAAGACCGGGCTTATAAACCTCACCGTCCACAAACACCCTTTGAGCGTTAAATGCTTTCACAATGACGGCAATCGAAGGCTTCTCAAGCTCTGCTGAATAGGCTTTGGTAAGTTTTTCAGTCAATTGTTGGGGGGTCAGTCCAACCACCTTTAATTCCTGCACCAGTTGGAGTGAAATGCGTCCATCCGGTCGGACCGTCACTGAGTCGTTCAATTCGGGATGATAAAAAAACTTTATGTCGAGCTGATCACCAATCTGAAGGTGGTAGTCTTCCGCAGGAACGGCAGCGGCCTGCACTCCGGGATAGTCCAGCGGAGTCGGGTTGCGTACCACACTGCATGCACTCAAAAGAAGAAGCGTAATGAGCATTTTTACTATTGTTGACATCGTTTCCCCCTCATTGTAACTGCTCTGCAGGTAGACAGAGCGTTAGCTGCCACCGAGTTTTAATTAACTGTTGCCATCCCGATGCAATATCTTTGTTCAATTTAATTATATGTTTATAGTTTACTCATAAATATTCTGGTTGGGTGTCGGACCAAATCTCTTTATTTTGTAGGATTAACAGAAGTATTTATGTAGGAATTATCTTACACGCTAATAATGCAAGGCATTTATCAATCATTTCAATTATGACAATGGTCTCACACTGTATATATAAGCCACACAACACATTTATATTATTCACTTTGTTATATCTTATAAAATAACAATGGTCATATGTTCCGGAATACAGATAAGCGGATTATCTTAATGTGAAGGATAGTTTTGCACATACAAAGGGATTGGTATGCGGGACAAAATCAAATCGGTTAATTAAAACCAGAGGAGGTTATTATTAGCGCAAAGGATTTAGAGGGGTAAGGTCAGACTCGATAACGGCTGATATTGGGTGGGGGAAGGGTGTGCTTCGAGAAGCCATAACTCAATCAAGGAGGCCGTGTTTTATTACATAATTTATAATCTCTGCGTTGTTCTTCATTTGCATTTTTGTGAGAATCCTTTTTCTATAGGTGCTGACCGTCTTGACGCTAAGAGAAAGGCCATCGGATATCTCCGTAACACTCCTCCCGGCAGCTAGCTGGCACATGACCTGGTATTCCCGGTTGGACAACTCGTCGTGACTCGGTCCCGCGATATTTCTTCCCAACTCCGAAGCAAGCTTCTCTGATAACGAAGCAGTGACATATTTCCCCCCCCAGTAAACCTTGCGAATGGCCGTAATCAACTCATCCGGAGCACTCACCTTAGTCAGATAACCAGCAGCACCCGCCCGCAAGGCTCGGAAGGCATACTGCTCCTCGGGATACATACTGAGAATCAGCACCGGAAGGGTCGGTTTTTCCCTATGCAGCTGCTCGAGAATTTCCAGACCGTTTCGCCCCGGCATGGAAATATCCAGGAGGATCAGGTTGCACTCCAACGCACCGATTTTTGCAAGAAGTTCGCTTCCGTTGGAACATTCATCCACGACAACCATATCGGGTTCTTCGTCGAGGATCTGCTTCAAACCTTTGCGTACGATGGCATGGTCATCGGCAATCAGTATCTTTATCATTCCGACCTCCTGGCAGAATTAACCACTGGCGATGGTAAATCACTTGAGTGTGGCATTTCTTCCCTGGGTTAACCAATGGGTATGACGACGGTGAGAATGGTCCCTTCATCCGCTACGCCGCTGATTTGTGTCTCGCCACCCCAGAGATGGGCACGTTCATTGATACCAATCAAACCAACCGATTTCGGGTCGTTGATTTCCGTATCCCGTATCCCCCTGCCGTTATCCTTGATCTGGAGCATTATTCCCTTTTTCTTTTTCTTAAGGGAAACGTTCACCCGTGTGGCTCCGGCGTGACGCATGACGTTGGTGAGCGCTTCTTTATATATCTTGTAAAGCGCGGTCGAACGTGCCGGATCCAGCTTTAATCTACCGATATTAAGCGAGAGATGGCACTCGATGCCGGTTCTTTTCCGGAATTCATCCGCATGCCATTCCATTGCAGTTGAAAGCCCCAAGTCATACAGAAGTTGTGGTCTCAACTCTGTCGCAATCCTCTGCACCGTTTCGACTGTTACATCGATCAGCTCCGCCATAGCCCTGGCCTTTTCAGTGAGAGCAGGTTTATCGGCCGGGAGCCTGTTAGCAAGCCACGATACATCGATTTTCAGAGCCGCGAGCAGTTGCCCCACATCATCATGAATTTCCCGGGAAATGATCTTTCGTTCCTTTTCCATCAGTGATTCCAGGTGGGATGAAAGGTTGCGAAGGCTTTCGTGGGATGCCAGCAGTTTCTCCTCCGCCTGTTTTTTCTCGGTGATATCCGTGTGCGAACCAGCAAGGCGGTACGACTTCCTCCTTGTATCCCGGAAACTGGCCCCCCGTGTCAATATCCAACGGTAACTGCCGTCCTTGTGGCGCATCCGGTACTCCACCTTGAAAAGGGGGCTATCTCCCATCAGGTGAGCGTCCAATGCTGTCATCACACTATCGAAATCTTCTGGGTGAATCCGTTTTTTCCACTCATCAATCGAATTACTGATTTCGTACTCTTCATACCCGAACATACTCTTCCAGCGTGCCGAAAAATAGACCTGCCCGCTGGCAATATCCCAGTCCCATATACCATCATTTGCCCCGATCGCCACCAGAGCGTTCCGCTCCTGGCTCTTCAGCAATTCGTTTTCGGTCTGCCTCCGCTCGGCGATCTCTCCCTGCAGAGTCGCCACCGTCCGGGCAAGCTCCGATGTCCGCTCCCCTACCCTCCTCTCGAGTTCGTCGCGTCCCGCCTGAAGCGCCTCCCGACCCGCAAGGTTGCGCATCGTCAATGAGGCAACTGCCGCCAGCTGATTCAACAACATCAAATCTTCACCCGTAAAATCACCGCCGTCAATTTTGTCGGAAACCATAATGAAGCCGCAGGCGTTATCATCCTCACCGATAAGCCGCACGCCGAGCAGACCCCGCAACCGGGGATGACCTTCCGGCATCCCTCTCCACTCGTTATGATTACGCAACATATCATCCGTCAGATTCAACACATCGACCTTATTCAGCAACGCAAGATGAACTCCCCCTTTTTTAACCGGCAGGGTCCTATCGCCTGTCGGGAGAGGCTCACCCGCTCTTGTTGCGGCAAAGAACCTGAGTGAGTCAGGTCTGTCACCATAGGCAATCATCCCTATCCTGGCACCGGTCATGAAGCAGGCCGACTTTGTTATGGGGAGAAGGATTCCGTCAAGGGATGTTTCCGAAAGCATTTCCAGGGAAACTTCAAGAAGACGGCTCTGCCGCTCCCGATGGATTTTATGTGCCTTCTCGGTTTTGCGGGCGAGGTTGCGTTCAGATGTTTCACGAAGGGCCCGTTCAATGGAGGGCACCAGGCGGGCAAGATTTTGTCGGAATATATAATCGGTTGCACCATGTTTGAGGACTTCCACCGCCCGCTCTTCGTTCACATCCCTCGAAATGAATATAAATGGTGCTTCTGGGCACAACACACGGGCAATCCTCAGGGCCGCAATACCGTTGACGCCAGGCAGTGAATAATCCGCGAGGATCAGATCGGGAGTAGCATCCCTGCACTCCTTTTCCATATCCTCCGTCGACGCTACCCTTGTCAGGGAGAACCGCAGTCCTTCCTCACGAAGTTGCTGTTCTACCGATCCCGCATCGTCGGAAACAGCTTCTATCAACAGAATCTTGATCATTGTGCTCCAGACACATGCATGGGGACATGGCGCAGAAGTCCGGCCATATAAGATTCGGGAATACACCCGTCTGCTACGTTAAGCTTTTGCACGTGGATTAATAATAACATACTTTCCCCGGCACGCTTGTACGGGCCGAAATGGATAAGGAATTTGCTTTTAAACAGGTAGGGAAAATTCAAAGGGCCTTCCCCAATGTAGCAATTTATGCAGCACACTGAAAAAGGCCCCTTAAATGGGAAATAACCTGAATAATATAAGCAGGTTACCTCAAATGGTGGAGGTGCCGGGAATCGAACCCGGGTCCGAAGATCTTACACAGAAGGCGTCTACATGCTTATACCAGTTTTTGTTTTAGCTCCCTGAAGCTCCACTGGCCGGGATATTCAGGGTTCGATCCTGCTAAATTTCGCCTCGGGGCCACAGGCACTCCCCTCAGCTATCCCACTAAAATGACGATCTGTCCTCCCCCGTGGGAGAGGGCAGGCAGATCGGTAGCAGGGTATTAAGCTGCTACGGCGTAGTTATAATTATCGGCGCTTAATGCGTCCCGGATTGTTTAACGAGCCACCCGGACCTCGGCATGCAACCTTTGCTTAGTATCCCCGTCGAAACCTTTACACCCCCTTAAAATCGGAGGCTAGGGCCTAGTAGCTAGGGTCTGGCAAAAGCCCGACCCTAGTCCCTAGTCCCTAGTCCCTGTTTCTTTCCTTGAGCGCCTGAGCCACGTCGCGGCGCATGTCCTTCTCTTTCATGTCCTCACGTTTGTCATGGAGCTTTTTCCCTTTGGCCAACCCCATTTCAACCTTTACCATCCCGTCCTTGAAGTAGAGCCGAAGCGGCACGAGAGAATATCCCTGTTCACGTATCCTTCCAAAGAGCTTGGTTATTTCATTCTTGTGGAGGAGGAGCTTGCGCATCCGGTCCGGATCGTGATTCGCCCGGTTTCCAAAATCGTAGGGGGAGATGTGGAGGTTGTGGAGAAAAGCCTCGCCGTTCCTCACCATGGCAAAGGAATCATTCAGGTTGGCCTTGCCCTGGCGGAGGGACTTCACCTCCGTCCCCTGAAGCACCATCCCCGCCTCGAATTTTTCTTCGATAAAGTAGTCGTGATAGGCTTTTTTGTTGTTACAGATCAGCTTTTCTCCCATGTATTCATAGTAGCAAAGTGGATAGAATAATGGCAAGGGAAAAGGTCGGATGGAAGGGCAGGCCACAATGGCGCTATGATAACTGCTTTCCGGAAACGAATACTTCCAGGAGTTCGCTTCTCTCAATCAGGGCTTCCGGCAGTTCCAACAGGGGAACACCGTTTCCCGGACGGACAACAAGAAAATCGGCCATTTTGCCTGCAGCAAGTGAGCCCAGTTCGTCTTCCCGCCGGATCGCCCGCGCCGCCCCGGTGGTCACCATTTCCAGGATTTCGGTTGGGGTGAATACCGCCGGGAACTCCTGCCGCAGGAAACGCATCTCGTCCCAGAGTGACAGTGAATCGTTGCTCGCCAGGGAATCGGTGCCAAGAGCCAGGGGGATCCCCGACTTTTTCAGCAGCGCTGTCGGTGCCTTTCCGACGACAAGCCGGTCGTTGCTCCGTGGGCAGAGGATGGCGGCAACCCCGCGACGCTTGAGGATATTCACGTCGTCAGGGGTTACATGGACGCAGTGCACCACGGCGGTGTCCTGCCGCAGCACCCCGAGGGAATCGAGGTATGCCGTGGGAGTTGTCCGCAAGGGGGGTGGAATATGAGCGTCCCATCCGGCGAATGGGTAGAGGAGCTCGCCGATCCTGCCGCTGGAATCGTGGAGAAACGTGGTTTCCTCCCTGGATTCAGCCAGATGAACCATGGTCGGCAGGGCACGACTCCCGGCCAAGTCAGTTACTTCGGCCATGAAACGGGAGGAAAGTGTGTGGGGAGCATGGGGAGAGAGGCCCGGCTTGAGCCTGCCGAATGGGAAAATTTCCAGAGCATGACTGATTTCCTTCAGCAATGAGGAACAGCGCCCCTCATCATGGCCGATCGCTTCGAAATAGAGTCGCCCGCCGAGCCCTCCCCTCTCATGACAGGACACCAGATTCCGGTCGGTAAGGATATCCCCAACTGCCGTTGTCCCCGATTCCAAGGCAATGCGTATCCCCTCTTTGATGGACAGTTCCAGTTCGTCCCTGGTCAGGCCCCGCTTGACCTTGATCACCTGGATTACCCAGTCCACATAGGTACGGGGAGAATAATCAATTCCCTTGCGCAGTTTCCACGACGGAAAATGGGTGAGTTCCAGGTGGGTATGGGCGTTGACAAGCCCCGGCATGATGGCGCAGCCGGGGAAGTCGGTTACCGTGCAGCCGTACGCAGAGCGGAGTTTTGCCAAAGTGTCAACCGCGACGACACGGCCGTCGGCAACGGCAATCGCCCCACCTTCGATGGCAGGCGATCCCATGGGAACTACGTATGATGCGGCAAAAATTTCCATCCCCAGTCACTCCCTCCTGCAGCTGAAGTACCAGAATTGTAGCAGGCGAACGCCCAAAAGCAAAGGGCCAAGGGGCGGCACTCATACGTGCTCCCCCTGGCCCTGAATTTGATTGGATACAGCGAAACCGGGAAGCCGCCTACCAGGCTACTTTTTTCAGGTTCCCCTGCCCGGCTTTTTCTTTTCTCGTCTGCAGCATCCGGTTCTCGTCATCCACGAAAACCAGTTTTGGCTCGTAGTTCATTGCCTCTTCTTCCTTCATGTTGACAAAGCTGGCGATGATGACCAGGTCACGGGGGGCAACAAGCCGGGCCGCCGCACCGTTCAGACAGATGACTCCCGACCCGCGCTCACCTTCGATGGCGTAAGTCTCAAGACGGCTGCCGTTGGTCACGTTCCAGACAGCAACCGCCTCGTAGGGGATGATATCCGCAGCTTCCATCAGCTCCTTGTCGATGGTCACGCTCCCCTCGTAGTGGAGGTCGGCGCCGGTCACCGTGGCTCGATGGATCTTGCTCTTCAGCATCTTTCTTTCCATGGGTCACTCCTCTCCCAACAAACAGTTATCAATCAGTCTCGTCGTGCCGATTTTGACCGCAAGCGCAAGGAGGGTCCGGTCGTCGGCAACGCCCACCTCCTCCAGGGAATCCCCGTTGCGGAATTCGATATAATCTGCCACTGTTGATGGTTCGGCAGCGATAATCGCCGTCACACGATCCCGCAACGTTGCAACATCGCGCTCACCGGCACGATAGAGCCCTTTTGCCGTCCGGAGTGAACGGCTGAGACAGAGGGCCGCCTGTCGCTGTTCAGGCGACAGATAGGCATTGCGGGAACTGAGGGCAAGGCCGTCGTCCTCCCGCACTATGGGCATACCGACCACCTCAACCGGCATGTTCAGGTCGGCCACCATCCGACGGATCACCGCCAGCTGCTGGTAGTCCTTTGCACCAAACAGGGCAACGTCGGGTTGCACAATATTGAAGAGCTTGCTCACCACGGTGGTCACCCCGCGGAAATGCCCGGGCCGGTTTGCTCCGCAAAGGGGAAGCGTCAGGCGCTCCACATCTACATAGGTCTGGTAGCTGGCAGGATACATCTCACCGGCAGGGGGGGCAAAGATAACGTCTACGCTGGCGCTTTCTGCCACCGCACGGTCCCGCACCAGATCACGGGGGTATGCCTCGAAATCCTCTCCCACTCCAAACTGGGTCGGGTTGACGAAGATACTCAGCACCAACAGGTCACCCCTGCGACGTCCCTCCCGCAGCAGGGAAGCGTGCCCTTCGTGGAGGTACCCCATGGTCGGAACGAGAGTAATGGTTCGACCGGACCGGTGTGCAGCCCGGGAGAGGTTCTGCATAGCGACTACTGACTCGACTGTCTGCATCTAGTTGAACGAGTGCCCCTCGGTGGGGAACTCTCCTCCCTTCACATCGGCAATGTAATGCTCGACCGCGTCGGCAATCAGGGCGCGGGCGTCGGCGTAGCGTTTGACGAACTTAGGTGAATACTTTTCACAGAGGCCGAGGATGTCATGGATCACCAGCACCTGCCCGTCACAGTGGGGACCGGCGCCGATGCCGATGGTCGGGATGCTCAGTTCGTCGGTAATGCGCCGCGCCAGCTTGAGAGGTATTCCCTCCAGCACAATGGCAAACGCCCCTGCTGCCTCGACGGCGCGGGCATCGGCCAGAAGCTGTTCAGCCTGGGCCTCCTGCTTCCCCTGAACCCGATATCCCCCCATGCGGTGGATCGACTGGGGTGTCAGGCCGATATGGCCGACCACCGGAATGTCCATATCGACGATGGCCCGGATGGTTGGGGCCATATGCTCTCCACCCTCCAGCTTGACTGCAGCCGCCCCCCCCTCCTTCACCAATCTCCCCGCGTTGAGACGAGCATCCCGCAGGTCCACCTGGTAGGAAAGAAACGGCATGTCCGTCACCACAAGCGCTTTCGGTTCGGCACGCAGCACCGCACTCGTATGATAGAGCATCTCTTCCAGCGTGACCGGTAGAGTGTTATCATGCCCGGAAACGACCACACCCACCGAATCCCCCACCAGGATCATGTCGATACCGCAGCCGTCCATAATGCGTGCCGTCGGATAGTCATAACAGGTGAGAACGGTGATCTTGTCACCATCAGACTTCATTTTTTGGATGTCGAGAACTGTTTTCCGTTTGTTCATGTGCCCTCCGGACGCAAAAAACGCCTTCCGGTGACAGAGGGCGTTGCAAGACGACGACAGAGAGGGATTACCCCTCCGGCCTGGTCGGCTATTGCCTTCCGTCCCGGTTCGGATACCGAATCCAGGCGGTATATTCAGTTGCGCAAGGCATGTTCGGCTCCACTCTTCAGTAGCGTGCCTTACCTTGCAGTACGAGTACCCTTTACCACACTCCCCGAAAAAAAGTCCATGAATTTTTTCGAGAACTTTCTGTTCATGACAAGATTATGCTGCGTTCCCCTTGATCATCTCCAGTTCGGCCACGACGGCGTGGCTTTCGCCGCGACGTTTTTCCAGGTCCTCAAAAAGCCCGATGACCATCTCGCCGACTTCGTCGACCGCCACCTTTATGGCAGTGCCGTCCTCAACCTGACGTCCCGTAGCACCAACCATTTCCTCCGCCATATCCTTGATGGAATCGACAGCCCTGACGATGCTCTTGGTCGCGTTGGCCTGCTCCTTGGAAGCATTGAATATCTGGGACGTCATGGTACTGACATCTTCCATTGACTGGGTAACGAGGCGAACGCTCTTCGCCTGCTCTTCAGTGGCGACTTTGATCTCTTCGGTCATATCCATTGACCGTGAGGAACTCTCCAGAATCACCTGCAGTGCTTCACCCGTCTGGTGACCGAGGGTGACCCCTTTCTGCACGAGTTCCCTGGTGACGCTCACACTGTCGGCTGCAGAGCGGGATTCGTTCATTATTTCTTCGATTATGTCGGTAATTTCTCCCGTTGATTGACCGGTCTGGAGCGAAAGGTTGCGGATTTCGTCGGCGACCACGCCGAAGCTCTTGCCGTACTCGCCTGCCTGGGCAGCAATGATGGAGGCGTTGAGGGCAAGCAGATTGGTACGCTTGGTGATGTCATTGATGACATTGACGATGCTGTCGATACGGTTGCTCTTCTCGCTCAAGCGCATGATACTGCTGTACGAGAGATCCACGGACGTCTGGATATCGGCCAGAGCAGTGATGGTTTCGTGAACCACCACCCTGCCCCTGTCTGCCTGCTCCTTTACCTGACTGGCCATCTGGTGGGATACGGCTGTCGTCGTCTCGACATTTTTCAGGGTAGCGCTGATCTCCTCCATGGCGGAAACCGACTTGTCCACCACATCCGAAAGGGAATCGAGATTCCGGCTGACCTGCTCAATGGCCACCGATATCTCCCCGACCGCAGAACTGGTCTCATCAACTGAAGAGAGTACGCTCTCCGAAGCCGACGCAATATTGGCGGTAGTTTCCGACAATGAGGTGACGGCGCCTTTCAGGTTCAGTATGTTGCGGGAGAAAACTTCGCGGTTTTTCAGGAGGCTGGCAAAAGTGTTTCCCAACTCCACCGTCAGAGTGTCGATCGCCCCGAGCAGGTTGATGCGGGTAATGGCGGATGCAGCCTGGTCGGCGAACAGTTTGATGGTGTCCACATCCGTATCGTTGAGGGAACGGTGGCTGAACTTGTTGTCGATACCGAAAACGCCGACGGATTCACCTTTCACGACAATCGGGCAAATGACGAAATTACGGGAGCGGAGCGGACGGATGCCGTCGAAGGGGGGGTGAAGCTGGTACTCCTTCGGATAGGTACTGATGTCCTCCACTAAATAGAGACGCCGTTCATTGAAACATTTGAAAATGATCCCGCTCCGTTCATCGAGGGGGAGAGTCACCCCGGCGGTGTCGAATCCTTCGGAAGCGGTAGCAGCGACAAAATGGAGCAGGGACCGCCCATCGTCCGCCATGAGGATATTGACCCGCTCGTAACCGAGGACCTCATGCAACCCCTCGGCACAGAGGGATAACACTTCTTCCACATCAATCGATTTCTGTATCCGGCTGCTGATCTGATGGAAGTTTTTGATATTGTTGTCCAGAACTTTATAGCGGTTTTCGAACACCTCTTTCTGGGAAGCCACCTCGCGATGGAGGCCATCGAGTTCGCCGGCACGTACATGGAGTTGATCAGAGGCGCGGCCGATGTAAAAACCGAGAACCGACATGACACAGGCCGTTCCTACCCCCATATACGTATAGAGAGCTATCTGGTAAGAGTCCTTGGTGATATCGGAGAATATCTGATGCCAAAGCGTCTGGGTCGAATCGGGAAACAGGATGAGCCGGATTACGGTCCACGCAAACGGGGCTCCGATACCGAGGATGAATCCGAGCACAGCATAGATGATGCTTCTGTTCTTTGAGGTTGTGTACGGTTGCATGCGGTAACATTCCTCCTCGGCCGATGTGAACGGATTGTTCTAGCGCTTACCCCTGATAAAATCCGCCCTTACGGGCATTGGCGCAGTCTATGCCAGGCATGGGGCAATGTCAACATGAACCTTCAGCGCCCCAGCATGATTCCCAGTTCTTCCGCAGCCCGAACCATGTCACCGGAAGGGTTGACCAGCTTCAGTTTTCTGACCGCCTTTTCTATCGGCACCGAATGGATGTCTCTCCCCTTGAGGCAGACCATCTGGCCAAATGCTCCCTTTTCAACCAGTTCAAGCGCCTTTATGCCGAATCGGCTGCCAAGCCCACGGTCGAACGTGGTTGGAGAACCTCCCCGCTGAAGATGTCCCAGCACCGTCACACGGGTGTCCATATCGAGACAGGTACCGATCTCCCGAGCCACATACTCACCGATGCCTCCGAGACGTTCGATCTCGTGGGCGGCTTCAGCCTTTTTCCTGACCACCCGTTCCCCTCCCTTGGGGAACGCACCTTCGGCGACCACGATGATGCTGAAGCGCCGACCCCGTCGACGACGCTCGTCCACAGCACGACAGATTCTCTTGGTTTCGAAGGGGATCTCAGGGATCAGAATCACGTCTGCGCCGCCGGCAATGCCGGACTCCAGGGCGATCCATCCTGCATAACGTCCCATCACTTCCAGAATCATGACCCGATGGTGACTCTCCGCCGTGGAATGGAGCTTGTCGATTGCATCGGTAGCAGTCTCCAATGCCGTGTTGTACCCGAAAGTAACATCGGTCTCCATGAGATCATTGTCGATGGTTTTGGGAACCGCGACAAGGGGAACCCCTTTAAGCATGAGCTCCTGGGCAATCTTCAGCGAACCGTCCCCCCCGACGACCACCAGTGCCTCGATGCCAAGTTCCTTCAGGGTGGCGACAACCTGGTCAGAGATATCTACGAACACCGTTGTGCCGTTCTTTTCCATCGGAAAGGAGAAGGGATTTCCCCGGTTTGTCGTTCCGAGAATAGTCCCCCCGCGGGGGAGAATGCCGCGCACATCATCAAGGGTCAGGAGACGGCACTTGCTCTTGTCGAGAAGGCCGTCGAAACCATCCTCAATGCCGATGACCTCCCATCCGCGCCGTATCACCGCGCCCTTGACCACTCCCCGAATCACCGCGTTCAAGCCGGGGCAATCTCCACCGCCGGTAAGTATCCCTATCCGCTTCATGCAATTCTCCTCCAGCTAAAGTGGCCGCGAAATGTTATCAGTTCCCCGAATCGCCGCAAAAACGGGTTCCAGACGTTCGTAAGTGGTAATGAGGTTTTCAGGCATGACCCGCACGTCATCGAGAACCGACATAAAATTGGTGTCACCGTTCCAGCGGGGAACTATGTGCAGATGGAGGTGCTCGTCAACCCCGGCACCGGCAGCACGCCCCAGGTTGATGCCGATATTGAACCCCTGCGGCGACGCGGTCGATTGAAGGGCATTACGACACAGGCGAACGGTCGCGAACAGGTCAAGCATTTCCGCCTCATCCAGTTCGTTCAAATCAGCAGTATGACGGTAGGGGGCGACCAGGAGGTGACCGTTCGTATAAGGATAGCGGTTCATCATGACGAAACTGAGGGGGGTCCTGTGGAGGATAAGACGCTCCCGGTCCCTCTCCGACGTTTCGGCACTGCAAAAGATGCAGCCGGAAGGTTTATCGTTTATAATGTATTCCATTCGCCAGGGTGCCCACAAACGTTCCATACTTCCGCCCCTATCAATTTTCGGCAAAGCCCGCACTCCACAGACGCCCCCTCCCCTGGAAGGGATTACCGCCTGAGGCACTCCCAAAGAACGAGGGAAAAGAGCATCCCAGCAAGCACAGACAAAGCGCTCGTTGCACGTTTTTGGATTATTCACGAAAAAGCCGGGTTTTTCAATGTATTAAAATAAGCAAAATGCCCCATGCAAATAATAAAATGATTTTATATTTTACCAATAATAAATACTTGACAACAACCGGCCAAAGGCATAGGGTGGTCCAACATGCAGTTATATAAGCCATTTAGACACAGGAACTGTTGTTTTAATCGAATATTTTTTTAACCTAAATAAAACATCAACAAAGGAGAAGATCGATTATGGGAAAGAAACAGGAGGCATTGGATTATCACTCAAGTGGCCGCAAAGGCAAGATCGAGGTCATCTCGTCCAAGCCGTGCTCGACCTCCCGTGACCTGTCGTTGGCCTATTCACCGGGGGTAGCCGAACCGTGCCTCGAAATCGAAAAAAATCCGGATGACGTCTTTAAATATACCGCCAAAGGGAATCTTGTCGCTGTTATCTCCAACGGAACGGCCGTCCTCGGCCTCGGCAACATCGGCGCCCTGGCCGGCAAACCGGTCATGGAAGGGAAAGGGGTTCTCTTCAAACGCTTTGCCGACATCGACGTCTTTGACATCGAAGTCAACTCGGAGAACCCGGATGAGGTCATCAAAGTCTGCCAGCTTCTGGAGCCGACCTTCGGGGGGATCAACCTGGAAGACATCAAGGCGCCCGAGTGTTTCTATATCGAGGAAGAACTGAAGAAGACCATGAACATCCCGGTCTTCCACGACGACCAGCACGGCACCGCCATCATCTCGGCAGCAGCTCTCATAAATGCTCTCCAGTTAATCAATAAAAAAATTGAAGCGATACGTATCGTGATCAACGGTGCGGGGGCGGCAGCAATAGCCTGCGCCAATCTGGCCATATCCCTGGGTGTAAAGCCAGAAAACATGATTATGTGCGATACCAAGGGGGTCATCTACAAGGGACGTACCGAAGGTATGAACAAGTATAAGGAGCGCTTTGCCGTCGACACCCAGCTCCGCACCCTTGAGGAAGCATCGGATGGAGCCGATGTTCTGTTCGGTCTCTCTTCCAAGGGAGCGTTCACCCCGGAGATGGTGCGCAAGATGGCAGTCAACCCGATCATCTTCGCCATGGCAAACCCCGACCCGGAAATCACGCCGGAAGAGGCCCGGGCAGTTCGCGGCGATGTCCTCGTAGCCACCGGCCGTTCCGACTACCCGAACCAGGTAAACAACGTCCTCGGCTTCCCCTTTATCTTCCGCGGCGCCCTTGACGTACGCGCCACGACTATCAACGAGGAGATGAAGAAGGCGGCTGTTTTCGCCCTGGCCGAACTGGCTCGCGAAGAATGCCCCGATTCGGTCTGCCGCGCCTACGGTAACGTCAAGTTTTCCTTCGGCCGTGACTACATCATCCCCAAACCGTTTGATCCCCGCGCACTCCTGCGGGTTGCACCGGCTATCGCCAAGGCGGCCATGGAGTCGGGGGTTGCCCGCCAACCCATCGAGGATATGGAGAAATACGTCGAACACCTTGAATCTCTGCAGGGGAAAGCCAAGGAAACCCTCCGGATGATCATCAATAAAGCCAAGAGCGATCCTAAACGGATCGTCTTCCCGGAAGGTGACAACGAAAAGATTCTGAGGGCAGCCCAAATTCTCATGGAAGAGGAGATTGCCACCCCGATCCTCATCGGCAACCACGACAAGATCATGGCGCAGATCGAAGCGCTGAATCTCAACTTCAACGATAACTCGCCGGTCATCATTGATCCCTCATCCTATGAGAAATCCGAGGAATATGCCCAGGAGCTTTTCAGCCTGAGGCAGCGCAAGGGGCTGACCCTCTCCGAGGCGCGCCGCCTGATGACCCGCAAGTCCCGCACCCATTTCGGCTGCATGATGGTCCGTCAGGGTGATGCCGACACCCTCCTCTCCGGCATCGACACCCACTACCCCGAGACCATCCGCCCCGCTCTCGAACTCATCGGCAAGCAGCAGGGACTCTCCAGCGTCCACGGCCTCTATATGATGGTCTTCAAGAAGGGTATATTCCTTATGGCCGACACGACGGTCTGCATCGAGCCCACCGCCGAGGAGTTGGCCGAAACTGCCATTCTCGCCGCCGAAAAAGCCCGGCTGTTCGATATCGAACCGGCAGTGGCCATGCTCTCCTTTTCAAACTTCGGGTCGGTCCAGCACCCCCAGGCTCTCAAAGTGAAACGCGCCGTGGAAATCGTCAAGGAAAAGGCGCCGGGGCTCATCATCGATGGGGAAATGCAGTCGGACACCGCCGTCGTTACGGAAATCCTGCAAAAGAGTTTCCCCTTCGCATCCCTCAAGGAAGCGGCCAACATCCTCATCTTCCCCGACCTGAACTCGGGTAACATCTGTTACAAACTGCTCCATCACCTGGGAGGGGCCGAAGCCATCGGTCCGATCCTCATGGGGATGAAAAAACCGGTCCATGTCCTGCAGCGGGGCGACGACGTAACGGACATCGTCAACATGGCCGCCATCGCCGTGGTGGACGCCCAGAACTCATAACTGGCAATTTTTACGTGGTAACAGAAAGGGGACTGACTCGAAAGTCAGCCCCCTTTTTCTTTTGTTGCCCCGACATCGTACAATTTGCTACTATCTATTCTGTTCATTTCTGCTCCGGCGGATAACCATCTGAACGGCAGGGGATTCCGTTAAAGCTAAGTGGCTTGTTCAATCACCGGATCAATCTAATTAATCCTCGACACCCCGACACACCCTATTTCAGGAGTCCGTACAATGGACGCAGTACCGCAATTGCAGCCGAAAAAAAACTTCTTCCCCCTCATGATTGCAACGTCATTTCTGTGCCACGCCCTCTTCTCACTCCTCCTGCTGCAGCCCCATCGGGGACGGGACATGACACCCTCCATACCGGTTTTCGACCTGCAGATGACCAACCCGGGCATCCCTTCACCGGCAGTGAAATCCAGGGCGGCACTCCCGGCAGCGACCGCAGAACCGGAAGTCCCCGCACCGGCAGTGAACGAAGAACAGGCCACGCAGAACACTGCCGCAACCACTCCGGAGGAACTCCGGAAAAACAGCATTGGACTCGGCCTGACGAACGGCTATTTCAGCGGAATTGGAGAAGGGGAAACCCTGAGGGATGATGTACGGGAGTACTACTTCACCATGCTGCAGCAGATAAACGAAAAGTGGTGGCTCCAACCGGGAAGCCGGCAGGGAGCAGCGGGGAACGCCGTTGTTAACCTGCTCATCGCCAGGGACGGCGTGATCGTGCGGAGCTTTCTGGTTCAAGGGTCGGGCAATCCCGTTTTCGACCGACAGATCCTTCAGGCAGTCGCAGCAGCAAACCCCCTCCCCCCGTTGCCGGAGTCATACCAAGGTGATCTGTTCGTTGCACCGCTCCGGTTCAAGGCGCCTCTGAGCCTTATGTCGTCGTAACGGCGGGATTCTCCTGGTAATCAGTCACCATCGAGGTCAAGAATATTGAATCTCTTGAGCTCTGAATCATCTCCCCCGCCGAGAGCGGCAATCCGGTCTAACGTATCGCGGAACCCGGGGCTCATGGCCCGGACCTCCAGATAATAGGAAAGCGCCTCGTCGGGGCGGTCAGTGGTTTCCAGTAGAAGAGCAAGCTCATAGGCAAGACTTTGTCTCTCATCCTTTCGCAGCCCGTTCAGGGCCACGCCATCGCGCAGAAGTTCCTCAGCCTTCGCCCCATCCCCCTTCTCCCGATAGCACATAGCCTGCAGAGTGATGCTATCAACCTTCCGCTGAGGGTCGTGCACCGCCTGCTCGAACTCGCCGATCGCGTCGTCGTAGAGCCCCATTTCCTTATAGGCAATACCCAGGTTGAAATGGGTTTCCGTGTCGCCGCTCTCCACCTGCTGGTCGAGCCCCTTCTTGAATGCCGAGAAAAGGCTGTCCATGCTGTACTTGCCAGCCGAGTCAGTACCAGTACCAGCACCTGCACCGGCGCCTGCAGAGCCACCATCGGCTAAAAGCTCTTCGCCCAGGGTGTCAAGGTCCAGGTCTTCACCCCAGAAGCCGGACAATTCCTCCGTTACCTCGGGGGATGTCTCCCCGAGTACCTCCGTGAGGTCCAATTCCGCAATCGCCTCCAGCTCAATGCCAGCAACACCGGTCGAAACTTCATCCACCGCTTCCCCAACAGTCGGCTCACCAATTCCCTCCCGGGCCAGCCAGTCGTTTTCGGAGTCGATATGCAGAACGAGCGGAACAGTGCCTTCCTCGTCAAACGGTGCAATACCGCCAGCCAACGATTCAGGAACGGTCAGCTCAAGCTCCTGGGGCAGGAATGATACATCTTCCACGACATCGAGCTGAAGCTCTTCAAGCTCCTCACCATCGGTGACATGGCCTTCCCTTTCACCATAATCGGAGGCGAGAAGTTCGCCAGCGTCAATCTCAAGCTCTTCAAGTGACACGGCACCCAGTTCCAGCTCGAGGGGATACTCTTCCTCCATTTCTTCTTCCGGAAGTTCAACTTCGGGCTCACGTGACTCGGCAACCAACGGGGCAGGGAAATCTTCCGGCATAGCGGATACAATCTCCTCAGTCTCCGCCTCCAGGATCTCTTCCAGCTCTTCTTCAGCCTCCAGCTCCGGCTCAAGCTCCGGCTCAAGTTCCGGCTCAAGCTCCTCAACATCCTCAACATCCTCAACGTAGTCGTCCAGAACAGAGACTTCGTCGGCGAATTCACCCAGGTCGACAGACGGAGGGAGTTCAACCTCCGGAAAAGGGGGCGGGATTTCAGGTTCCCCGGCGGAGTCCCCATATTCTCCAGCCGTTTCCGTCATATCTTCGGGAAGTGACAGCTCGATATCTTCTTCCCAATCCGGTACTGCAGCCTTGGCGGATGCAGGCGTTACCTGCGGTTTTTCCTCAACTACACCCTTTTTGACAGCAGGTGGTGCCTCGACGGTTTTCCGCGGCGGAGCGTGTGAAGCCTGGGGAGCTGTCTCGGAAGCAATTCGAGCCGTCAGAGCCGCCAGCTTCCCCTTGTCACCCGCCGCTTCATAGAGTGTCCGCAGCCCGGCGTATACCCTCTCGTCCTTCGGCAGAAGTCTTTCGATTTCCGTGTAGAGAGGCTCCAGCCGGTCGAACTCACCCGCGTCAACACACGCCTGCTCGGAGCCTGCAAGAAGTTCGAGGGCTGCCGAAGCGTTCTGGTCACCCAGGTGCAGTCGCGCGAGATCCGTACGGAGCGACACCTGATCCGGAAAGGCCTTAAGAATCTGCTGCAGTACCCCTTTAAGCTTTTCGGTTTCCCCCAGTTTGCGACAGACATCAACCAGGAGCAACCATGCGCGCAAATTGCCGACATCGGTGCGGATGAGTTGCTGCAACAGGGGAATAACCCCCAATGTTTCTCCCTTGTCCAGGAGGGCAGCGATGAAATCGAGCTGGAATTCCTTCTGCTCGGGGAAGAGCGTCTGGATTCTGATGCATACCTGATTAAAGGCTTCGAGGTTTTCCTGTTTCCAGAGTAAGAGCGCCAGTTGGGTGAATTCCTGGTAGGATTTATCAGGCTGGCCCGCGGCGAAATGGAGTTCGGCAAACTGGAACTGGGTATTGAGGTTTTCCGGCTCAAGGTTGATCATCCCCTCAAGCACCTTGAGGGCTTTATCGAGCCTGCCGGCACGCTGGTAATGATTGAGCACGATGCCGTACTCGGTAAGGGCATTGCCGGTCAACCCCTGTTTCTCGTTGAGAGTGGCAAGGGTGAGCGTTATGTCGATGTCGTCGGGGGTAAGTTTCTGAATCTGCTTATAGACCGCAATGGCTTTGAGGTAATAGGTATTGTCAGCATAGTACTTGCCGATTGCCTTGTACTCGGCTACAGCACCATCCTTGCGATTGACCTTTATCAACAGTTCGGCAAGACGCTGCCGATTGCGCATATCACTGGGATCGAGGGCGACAACCTGCTCGTAATCCTTTATTGCACGGTCGAGTTGACCTTTGGCAATGAATTTCTGGGCGGTTGCCAGATATTTTTCTTTAGGTGTACTCAAGGATATCTCTGTGAAATTTCAGTGTTTTATCGCCGTTAGACTAATGGAATCGGAACGTCATGTCAAGCCTAATGAGGTGCTGCGCGCAGTTCCGCCAGGAGTGACCGAAGCTGGACATACTCGTCGCGGGAGAGTTTCAGGTCCCGGTACACCGTCTCCCCGTAAATACCAACGAACTGCGTTATCCGTGGCTCGTTGAGCTTCCCGGCCAAATCGTACAATCCCCTGTCCGGCGGCCATTCAATCCCGTAACGACGTTTCACCAGAGAGAAGAGTGCCTTCATCAGCCGCTCCTCCCTGCTGACTCTTCGCCAGGCACGGAATTGCCAGAACAAAACGGCTGCCAGGAGCGGCAGGACAGAAAAAAGTACCGGCCGGAGGGACACATGGCCCGACAACGACAGATGGCGAAGGCCGGCTGCCCGGTTAAAGAGGGTCATCTGTCGTTCAAGATCGTAATTGATGACCGTCAGATTCCAGAAATAACTGAGGGAATCCAGGTACATCCGGAGCCGATGGGCGATCCCCCGCTCCCCTGCCTCCCCCACCCCGGCAAAGTTTATTGCCCAGGCACTCGGATCAACCGTGACCCACCCCTTCCCGTCGAGATAGGCTTCCACCCAGACGTGGGCACGGTCTTCAGTTACCACATAATAGCCCCCGACCTCATTATAGTCACCACCGTAATAGCCACCCACCAGCCGTGCAGGGACGTCGGCAGCTCGGAGAAGGACCGCCAGGGTCGAGGCAAAAAACTCACAGTTGCCGGGCTTCCCGTCGAACAGAAACTGCCCGAGGGGATCGGTACCGGTCGGCAGATCCTTCGTCGAATAGCGGAGCTTGCGTTCGAGGAAATGCCTTTCCAGAAGAGCCAGTCGATCGGCATCCGTCATCGCCCGCCGGGCAATCTGCCGTCCCAGAGAGATGAGACGGGGCGACAGATCGGGAGAAAGCTGCCGGTAGAACGTCAGATCAACACCGCGACTGGTACGGATAACCGCGCCGGGAACGGACTGAGTACCGTACCTGATCCTCCGCCCGATCAGCATAACGGAATTCACGATGTCGGGAGAAGTGGCAACACGAATGCCGGTCAGTTGGCGAGGAACGTTAAGGGCCAGCAAGTAGCGCGAACGGCCAGGTTCAGGAAAGATTGTCTGAACAACCACGTTCCCCGGCCCCGGAAAGTCCCTTTCGCCGGCGGGGATCGGGCTTCGCACCCAGCTTCCCCCCTCTAGCGTGTTGAGCACGACGCCACGCCAGTAAAGCTGGTTTTTTGCCAGGGGTGGAGAATCAGCGCGAAATACGACATTCTTGACATCGGCCACGGCAAGAGCCGAACCGGGCTGAACCTTGTCGCTCAGGCCTGTTGCAGTGGCGCCGGACGCAACGTTCAGCACGTTCCAGAGCGGAAACTGGGTCCGGGGGAGAATCACGAAAAAAAGGAGAATGAGCGGCAGGGCCGCCACCGGCATGCTCCCTGCAACCGTTATAACCTTGGCCATGCCGGCCCGGTCCATAACGGTATCGCCGTCCCGATCGTAAAAGGTCAGAAGCACGAGGGAGACTGCAATAAGCACGAGCAGAAGGAGGAGGTAGAAGAGGAAGACGGCACTCAGGCTGAGAAGGGATGAGCCGGCCAGTGCGAACAGGGACAGGGCATAGATCTGAAGATAGTTCCGGCTCCCTTTCTCGCTCGCGAGGCGGACCGCCAGAAGGATGACGAGGAAGTTGACCGCCGGTCCCACAAGATTGTCACGGGATAACTGGATGACGTAATAGATGAAGAACAGGATGGATACGACCGTCGGCAGATGGCCGCGGAGCAGCCTGCCGCGCCGATCGGCTGCAATTGCGAACAGAAACACTGCCGGAAAGAGGAACCGGGGAATCATGTCCAGGTAGGCAACGAGCGGGACAAAGCCGAGAAGGGCTATGCCGTACGCAAGTATGTCCAGTACCGATTTAATTCTTACCATACAACGCCAGTTCCGTCAGGAGCCGCAACCGGTGTCCCCGGGAATCGGATGGTTTGAGCAGCCGCCTGCGCAGCTTGAGCCCCACCGGGCGCCCCTCCCGCATCAGGCGGTTCACGAGGTAGGTCGCGCAGGAAAGCTTCTCTTCCAGGTTACCCACCGGCAGCCGGTCAATGTCGATCACGAGGGGTTCATTCGCCGTGGCACTCAGTTTTTTGACCCTCAGCTCATCATGGCGAGCCGACAGGCGCCAGTGGATCATCTTGAGGGGATCACCGCCGCTGTAGGCAACGATCCGGTGGAGATCCCCCTCGTACCCTTCCCCCTGCGAGGACAGGGAACCACTCTTGCCATAGGAGCGTGAATCGGCCCCATGTTGGCAGCCAAGGGGCGCGGGGAAAACAACGGCCCGCAGGTCGAGGGGAAGCGTGCGACAGCGGACAAAAAAATTGATGGGAAAGGGGGAACAGACCGTCACCCCGTCGACGGTATGGGTGCCGCGCCCTGTGAACGCGGTCATGAATGATGACGTGGCCGTCCCCTTGCGGTCAACCAGCTGAAAATCGGCAGTCGCGCCGTTCCAGTGGATCCGGAGAAGAAACGACGGCAGGAGACGCTTGCGGTTGGTGAGGCGCAGTGTAAACAGGGTGGAAACACCGCTGTACAACTCTTCGGGATGGGCCAGGTCGGCATCGAGGCCATGGATGTTGAGCCAGCCGAGGACTCCCGATACCGCCATGAAACCGAGCAGGGACGAAACGATAAAGAAGAGCAGGTTATTTCCCGTATTTACCGCAGCGAAGCCGACCAACAGGGTTATGGCTATGTAAAACGCACCGGCCCTGGTAAGAGTCAGACCAGCGGTACCGGTATGCTTCCGAGAATGGCGGATAGGAGTTCCTCCTTATTGACACTCTCCTGTTCGGGGCGACAGATGAGGCGGTGTGAACCGACCGCTACCGCAACCTCCCTCACGTCCTCGGGCACCACATGTTCACGCCCCTCCAGGTAGGCATTGGCACGGGCGGCCTCGGCCATATTGATCCCCCCCCGGGTAGAGATTCCGGAAAGGAGCAGAGGATGGTTTCTTGTCGCCGCTATGATCGCAAATATGTAGTTCGTCACCTTGTCCGACAGGAACACACTCTCCTTCACCGCCCGCCGGGCAGTCAGGATGTCGTCGGAGTTCACCAGCGGCTCGATGTGCTGGATGTCGTCCCTGATGCTGCCGTAGGCGATGATCGACTTTTCCAGCTCTTCGGGCGGATAGCCGATGCCGGTCCGTATGGTGAAGCGGTCCAGCTGGGATTCGGGCAGGGGATAGGTACCGACCTGCTCAAGGGGGTTCTGGGTAGCAATAACGAGAAACGGTTCGGAAAGAGTATAGGTCACCCCCTCCACCGTCACCCGGCGCTCTTCCATCGCTTCCAGCATGGCGCTCTGGGTCTTGGGCATGGCCCGGTTCACCTCGTCCACCAGGACGATACTGTTGAAGATCGGCCCCCGGATGAACTTGAATGAGCTCTCCTCCCGGCTGAAGACGGAGAGGCCGGTGATGTCCGACGGCAGCAGGTCGCTTGTGCACTGGATCCGGCCAAACGACAGGCCGAGCACGTTGGCCAGGGCAAGGGCCAGGGTCGTCTTGCCAAGGCCAGGAATATCCTCCAGAAGGATGTGCCCCCCCGTCAACAGGGCGATCAGCGACAGCCGGACCGCCTTGTCCTTCCCTTTCAGGTGGCGGCCGGTGAGTGTTTCCATGACGGTGAGGATTTCGGCACGTTTGGCAAGGCTCATGGTGGAGTCGATTCCTTCGTTGTGGGATGTAAAAAGTGTACCACAGGATCGGTGGATTGCGTAAGAGAGAGCCGTTGAAGGCGTGCAGACAGGGATGATTCAGGGGATGATGACATGATGGCGACAGGGGCAGCTGTCGCCATCATGATATACTTACTTACCGCAGCATTTCTTGTACTTGGCACCGCTACCGCAGGGGCAGGGGTCGTTGCGCCCCACCTTCGGCTCGCTCCGTACAAGCGGTTTGGGTGCCACCAGATTCCCATCCGAGAAATACCAGCGGCCGCCATCCTTCTCAAAGGAAGCCAGTTCATGGTGGACCTTCCGTCCCCCTTTGTCACGGTAGGTAGCCTTGAACTCCACCTCGCCGGCGGTATCGTCCGCTCCGCCGGCGTTGATGGCAACAATTTCCAGCTTCTCCCACTCCGCACTCTCAGCCCACTCCCGGGTCCCCTTGTGGTCATACCCCTCGCGATGCTTAGGATGGGTGGTTTCAAAGATATAATCAGTATCGACCGTCACATAGGCGCTGTAACGGGAACGCATCAGCTGTTCAGCGGTCTGGGCCGGCTGTTTCCCCTTAATGACAGGTTCACAGCAGTCGGCAAAGAGAAGGTTCGAACCGCAGGGACAATTGGACATGTACATACTCCTTGAAAGAAAATGGGAAGAAACCTTGGCTACCGCGTGGAAACGGTTGCCGAAAATACGACACCCGCTGTATAAACTTTTCCCGCCCCGATTGTCAAGTAATGCATTTTAAATGAAATGAAGGTACGGAACTAGGGGATGAGTACGATCTTGCCGAGCGTGCTCCCCTCCAGTACCGCATGGTGGGCCGCCACTGCTTCGGCCAGGGGTAATTCCCGGCTCACCAGCGGCCTCAGGGTGCCATTGGCAAGACCTGCCGAAAAGGCAGCATGCATACTGGCCAGCTCTTTTTCCGAGGCATTGAAGAGGGTCATGCCGAGGATAGCTGCCTCCCGTCCCATGGCACTGCGAGGGTCAATCTCCACCCTGCCCCGGCTGCCGATGACCACGACCCGGCCGTCTTTCGCCAGCGCGGCCAGATCATGGTCCAGATTCACGTTGGCCAGCATCTCGACGATAACTTCGACCCCCTTGCCACAGGTCAGTTCCGTCAGCTGCTCCATATACCCTGCGGTATGGTGATTGAGGACGTGCCGGGCACCCTGAGCCAGCACCAGTTCCATCCCCTTCTCAGAACCTGCGGTCCCTATCACGATGAGGCCGGCTGCAACGGCCAGTTGAAGGGCGGCGATCCCCACCCCGCCGCTGGCACCATGAACCAGCACAGTCTCTCCCGCCAGGGCGTGCGCCCGCTGAAAGAGAGCACGATAGGCGGCTCCGTACGGGACCCCGATGGCTGCTCCCTGGCCAAACCCAATCCCTTCCGGCAGCGGATGGGTCTGGAACTCCCGGCAGAGGAGCTCTTCGGCATAGGTACCCGAGAGCGAACCGGCGACATAGACCCGCTCCCCCACCCGTCGATGGTGCACATCCGGACCGACGGCACTGATGACCCCGGCCGCGTCGAGGCCGGGGGTATAGGGAAGCTTCAAGTCCGGCCGGTACAGGCCGGAACGGATATAGGTATCCACCGGGTTTACCCCGATGGCGGAGACCTTGACGACCACCTGGCCTGGACCGGGGGTCAGACCGGGCACCTCCTCAAGGCGCATGGTTTCGGGAGGACCAAACTCATGGACACGTATCGCTTTCATGGATTCCTCTCCTTTCAGTAGGGTTTCGTCTATCTGCCGGAAATTCGGCACATTTCGATACAGTATAGCACCCTTACCCCGGAGGGCCACCTTCTCCACCGGGATAGAATTCCCGCGCGGGTTGACCACCGGGGAAATGCACCTAAACTTGAGAGTAGGTGTTTTCATGGAACAGACCATATCGACAGGAGAGATGACGCCATGCTCACGGAGGAAATCAGACGTTTCATTGCGGGGAACCCCCTTGCGTTCGTGGCCTCCACGGACAGCACCGGCAATCCCCACCTGGCAACCGGATGCGAAGTCAGGGTCCTGGATGCCGAGCACCTTGCGTTCGAGAACTGGTTCTGCCAGACCACCCTGCGCAATCTTGGCGACAATCCTCAGGTGGCGGTTGCGGTGATGGCGCTGGATTCGAGAACCGGCTACCAGTTCATCGGCAAGGTGGCCCACGCCTTCGATGCTGCCATCCTGGACGGCTACGCACCGGGAGCCGAACCGCCGGATATTCCCCAGACACTGACCCGCTTCGTGATCCGGGTGGAAAAGGTCCTAGCCTTCTGCAGCGGCATACACACCGACCTTCCTTTGCCTGAATGATTGTGGGAACCTTGAATGGCAGGACGTTGAAAGCCCGCTAGTGCGGGCTTTTTGCTGTGTGGCGCAGAAGAATAAATTCTTCTCAATCCTCGCGGAGATATGGCTTGTATACTTTTCCAAACAGCCGTTTTTAGCCGCTCCTTGTCCAGCACATAGCCGCGAATGGCAAAGTCGCGCAAAACCCCCGTCGCCCACTGGCGGAACTGCTCGGCGCGCGGAGTTCACCCGAAAGCCCACAGCAATGATGGCGTCGAGGTTGTAGAAATCGACATTCCTCGCCACATCACGGTTGCCCTCTTTTTGAACTATCCGGAATTTCCGGATAGTTGCCTCCCGGTGCTGCTCACCGTTTTCATAGATATTCCCCAAGTGCTCATTGATCGTGCGCACATCCACTTCAAACAGCACTGCCATCAGCTTTTGCGTCAGCCAGACCGTTTCATCCTCAACGCGCACCTCAATGGTGTTTTCACCCGCCTGTGTGGTAAAGATCAGGAACTCGACTGTGCTGTTGCGGATTTGGAGTTTTTTTCTTTCCATAGGAGACCTGCTCGAATTCATGCAATTGTAAAATTAGGTCTGAAGCCAGAGGTGAGTTACTGATATAGTGCATGCAGGTCCGTGATTTTCCAGCCAATCAAATTCCCTCTTATGGCTCGAGCGGTAAATGGAGTGTTCAATGATTTCGGAATGACTTTTCGTTTTCAGGCTAGCACTCAGTTTGTCGTCATTAAGAACTGCTGCGAGCTTGTTGAAGGTATATCTACCAGTTACATATCCTACCATCATGCTGTCCTGCATAGCCCAGGCATAGTCTCCGTTTACGAATCGAATCAGGCCCTTTTGACAGTAGCATGATGATAAGGGATGATCACTGTCAACGGGCTTGCATTCAACAAAGAGCCCATCCTGATCGCTATAGACGGGGTATTTCTCCCGTTTAAGATCAAAGAAGATATCCGGTTTTTTGTCCGGGTGATTCTTGTCAAAGTTTGTAATTTCCGGCCCGCGAAACACCTTACCGAAAAAAACGTGGTTGAATCCCTCAACTTCTCCGTTTTTCCGCAAACGGTTTTCGATGATCTCCACCAGAATCTGGGTAATAACGTCTTCATTCGCTGATTGTAGATGAAAGTTTGCAGGTGGATTGTCAGCGAGCAGTTGCCAGGCGCGTCTGATTACATTGCAGAAAAGCAGAATAGTTCGCTGGGGGATGGGTGGATGTGGCAAGGTAAACTCAATGCCCTGTGTAAAGAAGCCTACGGCCATCAGCTTCTCCCTACAGGGAAAACGTCAAGGTGATTACGCTGTATCTCCAGGGCGCATAGGCGGGCGCGGCTCAAAGTCCAGTATCGGTATTGGCCGATAATTCCCACAAGCAACGTGCCGTCTTCATGAACAATCACCCGGCTGCATCCTGTTTCATTGACTGCTTGGGCAATGTGGGCAATTAATTTTTTCTGAGTTGCTTGCGAAAAGACCGCGGGAGAATTGGACGCCGAAACGGCGAAGAAGTGCCAAGGGGCAAGAATATCCGAGCTCTCGGCTACTACTTCACCAACCTTTACCGTTTCATTGGTGATAGCAAAAGAAGGCGCAAGCAGCCGCTGCAGTTCGGCATAAAACACCTCGCGTTCTTTACTGGCCGGGGCGCTATTGGCCCGGTCTCGTGCCTCTTTATAAGGTGGCGCGACTTCAAGGGTGTCTTTCACAACCTGACGGTCATATTTATCAAGACCGTAAAGGTCGAAGATGAAGTCGTTGATCTCCTGCCAGGGCTTGTCGGGAGAGGTTTCAAGATGTTTGGATAATTCTATGGCACGTTGGCGCTGATTATCTGAATACAGATTGAGCGCCGGGAAAGGGAATTTATCAATACTTTCTTTTAGAAAAGTTCTTCGTTCCGCCCCCATTCTCGAACTCGTCATCAATAAATAATATCTGAACAGTTCAGAGTTGGTAATTAGATGAAGAAGTGCAATGGTACAATCTGCTTCCTTGCTACCATTAGCTGAAAAACCGTAATAGCTTTTACTGAAAACAACAGGGGCCAACACCACCCATGATTTTGGAGAATTAAGCAAACTTCCGGGTGATTCGGGAACGATGAGTAGTGGTGGGGCATACAGTTCAGGGTTTCTAGATCTATGAACCGTGATGTGCCTGAATTTTATAAGTACGGACGTATCAACAAAAAAACCATCATTCTCAGGAGGGATAAAATCTAGCAGTTCGCGCATGAACGAAACCTTGTTTTTATCCATCTGAGGCTGGTCGGGTGATAGGTCGTAACCTCTTTTTGAGTGTAATTTATGATTTTTCCAAAAAGAACCAACTGTCGGCCAATTCAGTTCATGAAATTTTCGAAATACTTCAGCATCAAGCGCAGTTCCCACTGCCAATGTCTTCAAGAGCCAAGGGTCATTTGTGACTGCTGATGCGGCAATCGGTTGGGCTGATTGGTAATCTATACGCAATCGCCCCTTGTCGTTCAAACGCTTTTCATAATGAGGAGTAACAAAATAAAAATGATGATTCTCAGCAGGTACTTTATTCCTTGCAAAAAAGAGCATGAACGGCTGATTCATACGCGGCCACACAGCGGTGTCCGACAGGTTTGAGCCATTCAGAATGCCGGTAATCTCAAGCCCCTTGAGAATAGCGTTAAACGCACGGGTGCCTGGAGGTGTCTGCTTCAAAAAAATCCTTCCGTGCAGTGCCATGGCGATAATGCCGCCCGGCTTCGTCCATTGCGTTGATTTCCATAAGAACGGCAGATCCGGGTTGTTGTCGGGATTACTGTATGTCCTTGCAATATCCCCAAGCCCGCGACCTTCCAGAATACGACGGGTCAATGCGGTAAATTCCGCAACATGGGTTTTATTTTCTTTCTTTGCTTCGTCGTCTTCTCCCTTAAGCTTGCTCCATGGCGGATTCCCTATGACCAGATCAAACCGGCCATTGAACTCTTCGGAAAGGTCAGGACGCAGGCTCCCCAAAACAAACCCACGGCTGTCATGCTCCTCGGGCTTTCTTTGATTATGAAGAACAACGCCCTGAAGCGGCTCGAAAAACTTCAATTTTTTCGGGGGGCGTGGTGAATCATTCAGTTCGATGGCGGTAATGTAAAGCGACAACGCCGCCAGGCGTAGTGCCGACTCACTGACGTCGAATCCGCACAGTTGTTTATACAAGATATCCTGAATAACCTTGGTATTCGGTCGTTTCCCATCATGAGCCCAACGGGCGGCGACAAGCTTCCGGAACGCAAGAACCAGAAAGATCCCCGCACCACAACTGGGGTCAAGGACATGAGCGTCTTTCTTGTTGGCAACCCCTTCAAAAGCATCATCCACCAGATAACGGGCAATGTTTTTGGGTGTGTAGTAGACGCTGGTATTTTCCGAGCGCTGGGCATCCCATGCCCTGCTGAAACTTTCGTAAACCTGACTGAGCACTCCAATGGGTATATGAGCAAAGTCCAGATCACCCCAATCTAATTTGCCTTGATATTGCCCGTTTCCTACATAGACCCATCCTTCAAGTATGGCCCGTAAATGATCAAATATTTTGCTGCCGGTACTCCTGTCAGCTTGAGTGAAGACATCTTCAAATGAGCTGGAAAACGGCAGTAAATCGCCATTGAAAGTGTCATCAAGCCACTGGCAGGTAGCTACGGAATTGGCAACATTACGGAAACAGTCACCGTGGGATTTCGCCTGAGGGCAAATGGTGGCCAGTTCATCCGGCCTGATGATCTGGCGGTCCCACAGGAAACGAAAAAAGAGTGCCCGGCCAAGAAACGAAAGAACATCCAGAGGATTAATACTATCAATGAGGTCCTCGGATGAGCGGCGCATCAAAGTGTGAATTTCTTCAAAAACATAGTCAGGGGCTTTTGGCTGCCCTTTCAATTCGAACAAATCGTTAACAATATTCTGAAAGAAGAGCGGCGCTGCCGCAGAATCCGGTCTGATGGTCTCCTTATAACCGCGCGCCAGGACGGCGCGGTCCAGATTGATGGGATAGACATTCAACTCACCCGGACTCAAGACACCCAGGTAAGCCCGCTCCCCCCTGTTGGCCAGAAGGTGCTGCAATTCGATAATCTTTTCTTTATCAAGCTGTTTTGCCCGGTTTTCCGATACGATGTAGAGCAGAGGTCTGGCCTGGAATTCGGCAACAGCGTCAACTTTCAAAGTGCTGTTACCGGAAGTTTTCAAAAGATCGAGGTAGTCCAAATGTCTTGGAGTAGTGCCGTCCAGCAAAACAACATCATTACATCCATACTCTTTGATAGAAGCCAGAAGATTCATGGGCAGCACCGATTATCTGCGGTTCGAACGATTCCCTGGTAGCGTCCAAGGATACGGACAGAGTCGCCCTTGTCCATGTCGTAAGTAAGGTCTTTAAATGCGGGGTTTTCCGATTTCAGAACCAAGGCTGCCGATGAAAAGAATACCCGCTTCAACGTGGCTTCCTGTTCTACCAGCACAGCAGCGATTTCTCCATTTTCAACCCGATCCATCCTTTTGATTATGGCGATATCCCCACTATTGATACCGGCACCGATCATACTATCGCCAAGAACATGAAGAGCGAATATTTCCCCGCCGCCAAACAAGGCTGGAGGCACAGGTAGATGACCTTCCAGGTTTTGCTCCGCCCAAATGGGTAAACCTGCTGCAATTCTGCCGAGTAAGGGGATTGAATTGTCCGACTGTTCAATGACCGGCGTTGGCAACGATAACAACTGAATCCCGCGGGCTTTTCTGGAGTTCAGTTGGATATGACCTTTTTTTTCGATAAGCTGCAGGTGGTTCCGCACAGCATTCTGACTACCGAAACCAAAGTGTTCACGAATTTCCGCCTGAGTAGGGGGGAAGCCACTGTTTTTTTGGCTTTCGCCGACAAAATCCAAGATTTCAGACTGTTTTTTAGTCAGTCCTTTCATCAAATCCTCACACGCTACAAAATAGTGTTACTATAAACAGTGTTATAATGCACAGTGGCAATAAAAGCAATGGCGATTTTCAAGCAGCTAATGACGATAATAGGCTATCAATCCGACCGGCAATCTTCTTTTACTTTGTGACTCGGGTGACACGATCCGCATTTTTTGCTTAAATATCACTCTCCAACTTTCTCCCGCCCCTTCCAATCAACCCATTGAAATTCTCCCTCATCACCACCTGCTTGCCCGGCTGCTTATAGATGTACGATTTCATCGTATAACTCAGGATAGTCCTTTTTGAAGAGTTCCATTTGACATTACACCAATAAAGCTTCGGAATCCATGCTTATCCCGGTCTTTTCCTCGTCACAAGCCTCGCCCTGGTCATCCGCTCCCGCAGACCACCTTCTTTCAAAAGCGTCTGTTCCAGCGCTTTCAACTGTTTATCCAGCAGAAAACTGGCGACCCTGATCAGGCCGATAATCATTGGCAGCAATCGCTGAACGAAAACCGGGATACTCCCCGTTTTTTCTCACTCCCCACCTTCTCCCGCCCCTTCCCGATCAATCCCTCGGAATTCTCCCCCCGTCACCACCAACTTGCACAACCGCTTTTTGATATCCCGGTGGGTGTCGCCATCAACGGGAAAAAACAAAGGAACCGGGTTATGCATGCAATAAAGGAATTTAGGAAAAAACCGCTTCATCAGCTATCACACTGACAAAGCGGCGCTATGAACCTGCATTCCCGCGTCCCATCCGTCCCTCCAAGGGTTTTACATAAATAATTCCTCACCTACATACACCCGTGAAGACGGGAGTGCCAAGGTTAAAGGCGGGCTAAGGGCAATGGTCTCCAGGCACTGTGGAAAATATGAAAGTAAACCTAAAACAGTTAATAACTAAATGGTTAGCTAGCAACCCATCAACCTTAACATAAAATATTTACCCTGCATCGCCCCCGCGCTCCTGCCCACCTTATTTTCGGAGACATCAGAAGCCGTAATGTCAGCATAACATTAGATCAAACAATTACGTCTCCACGCTAACTCGACATTTTTAAACAACTAAATTGACCGCACAATACACGCATCGACTTACCACCATACCTGCTTACCTACACACAATCCTTCATTTCTTCAGCTATACGACGTTGCGCCACTCTGTACCCCCCTTACGTGCAAAGACTTCCCATTTCGGCAATTTCCTGCTAGACTGCGATCACTTGCTGTGCCTACTCCATTTACAGGATGAACCGATGAAATACATAAGCACCCGTGGCCAGATCGAACCGGTCGGCTTCAAAGATGCCGTCATGATGGGACTCGCAACCGACGGGGGACTTCTCCTCCCCGAGCGGATACCGACCCTTTCTCCGGCGACCCTGGACGCATGGCGCGAACTCTCCTACCAGCAGCTCGCCTTCGAACTCATTTCCCTCTATGCCACCGATATTCCGGCGGATGACCTGAAGGAGCTCATCGACCGCTCCTACGCCACCTTCGATAACCGTGAGATCACACCAGTGGTACATGAGGACGGTGTCTACATTCTGGAGCTGTTCCACGGCCCGACCCTCGCATTCAAGGACGTGGCTCTGCAACTCCTGGGAAACCTGTTTGCCTACCTGCTCAAGGAGCGGGGGGAGAAGATGAACATCGTCGGCGCCACCTCCGGCGACACGGGAAGCGCCGCCATCTATGGCGTACGGGGGAAGGAGAACATCAATATCTTCATCCTCCACCCCCACCAGAAGACCTCCCCCATCCAGGCGCTGCAGATGACCACGGTCACCGACGCCAACGTTCACAACATCGCCGCCAAAGGGACCTTCGACGACTGCCAGAATATCGTCAAGAGCCTCTTCAACGACCTCCCCTTCAAGGAGAAATACTCCCTCGGGGCGGTCAATTCCATCAACTGGGCGCGGGTCCTGGCCCAGGTGGTCTATTATTTCTATGCCTGGTTCAGGGTGACCGACAACGGCGGCGCCAATGTTGCCTTCTCCGTCCCGACGGGTAACTTCGGCGACATCTTCGCCGGCTATCTTGCAAAGCGGATGGGGCTCCCGGTCAGCAAGCTCCTCCTCGCCACCAACGAGAACAACATCCTCACCCGCTTCATAAACGACGGTGATTACTCTCTGGGAGAGGTGGTACAGACCGTCTCTCCTTCCATGGACATCCAGCTGGCATCAAACTTCGAGCGTTACCTCTACTACCTGTTCAATGAAGACCCGGCACGGGTGCGGGAAGCCTTCGTCGAGCTTGCGAAATCGCGGCGGATTGCGTTCAGCGAAACGGAACTGGCCAGAGTTCGCGAGGAGTTTCTCTCCCGCTCCGTCAACCAGGAAGAGACCCTGGAGACCATCGCCGCCTTCCACAAGGCCACCGGCTATCTCCTCGATCCTCACACTGCCGTCGGTGTCTGCGCCGCAAAAAAACTGTTGCCGGCAGACGCCACACCGGTTTGTCTCGCCACGGCCCACCCGGCAAAATTCGGCGATGCGGTGGAACAGGCAACCGGCATAGCGCCGCCTTTCCCCGCAGCCTTGGCAGGTATCGACAAACTCCCGAGCCGCTGTACGGTGCTGGATGCGGACCGGGCAGCAATCAAGGCATTCATAGAAGAAAAGGCCCTGTGACGTGCCTTTTTCTTGAACATTCACCAAGCACTTACCCTACACAGGTAAACATATGTACTGCGACAACATACCGATTGCATGAGCTAATTGTTATGGCGATGCAGATATCAATGACCTGGAGCGTTCATCCTGCTTATCCTGAATATCCCTGTTAATTCAGATTTCCCATGCTCGTAAACTGGAACGACATCGACACCGTCCTCCTCGACATGGACGGCACCCTGCTGGACCGCCACTTCGACGACCACTTCTGGCTGGAGCACGTCCCCCACACCTACGCACGGAAACACTCCCTCTCCGTGCAGGAGGCGAAGGAGATCCTCATTCCCCTGTTCCGCTCCCAGGAGAAGACCCTCAACTGGACCGACCTGGATTACTGGTCCGACCGGCTTGGTCTCGATATCCCCCTCCTGAAGCAGGAGGTAGACCACCTGATCGCCGTCCATCCGGGGGTGATTGAGTTCCTCCTCTTTCTCAAACAGCACGGAAAGCGCATCTACCTGGTGACCAACGCCCACAGCAAGACGTTGGAACTGAAGATGCGGAAAACCCGCGTCGGGCAGTACTTCACCGACATCATTTCGGCCCACGAACTGGGACTTCCCAAAGAAGAACCTGCCTTCTGGGGAAAACTCAGGGAGAGAATCCCCTATGACCCGGCACGCACGCTTCTGGGAGAGGACAGCGAGACCAACCTCTCCACCGCCGCCGCGTACGATATCGCCTACCTCATCTACGTGAGCCGGTTCAGCTCCACCGTAACGCCGGTCCCCTCCTCCCGCTTCACCTCCATCCACTACTTCAGCCAGCTCATTCCGCCGACGGGCTCCCTGTCGGTCCGACTGTAATATCTCCTCACCCATGGATACATGGTCTTCCCCCATTTCAAGGGGCTTCCGTCGTGGTCCCGGGTGTGGAGGAAAAGTCCGGGCTGCAGGCGGACGAGACTGCAACGGTTGTCCCTCGTTCCCGGAATTACCAGATACTACGCAAAAACGGGGCGCCCCTGTGGGGGTGCCCCGTCATAAGAAATCGCTGAAACGTGAAAATTACTCCAGGTTGTCTTCGATGCGGATCAGATTGCTCTTCTCCCTGATGAAATCAAGCTCGTCGATCTCCGCCAGCGAAGCACGCACATCCTTTTCCTGAGCCTCGTGGGTCATGATGACAATGGGGACCGTTTCGCCAGCGCTCCGCCCCTTCTGGATCATTGACTCGATGCTGATGCCATGCTGACCCAGCGCCCCGGAAATTTTGGCCAGCACCCCCGGCTTGTCCAGGGTGCTGAAACGCAGGCAGTACTTGCTGACGATCTCTCCCATCGGCTTGATGCCGAGCTTTTTCACCCGGCCGTCAAGGTAGCCGAGGGGGGCAGTTCGCCGCCCGATTCCGGCCACGATGTTGCGGGCGATGTCCATAAGATCGCCGACAATGGCGCTGGCAGTCGGGTCCATGCCGGCCCCGCGGCCATAAAACATGACCGGGCCGACGAAATCACCTGACAGACGGATGGCATTGAAGACGCCATCCACATCGGCCAGGGGGTAATTGACCGGGATCATGGTCGGGTGGACCCGTGCCTCGATCCGGTCGCCGTCCCGCTTGCCGATAGCAAGAAGCTTGATCTTGTAACCGAAATCACGGGCGAAATTGACGTCGATGGCGGATATGGCGCTGATCCCCTCGGTATGGATAGCTTTGAAATCGACACGGGTTCCGAAGCAGAGGGAGAGGAGGAGGCTCAGCTTGTGGGCGGTATCGACCCCTTCGATGTCGAAGGTCGGATCCGCCTCGGCATATCCCAGTTCCTGGGCATTCTTCAGCACTTCACCGAAATCCGCGCCCTCCTGGGTCATCCGGGTAAGAATGTAATTGCAGGTTCCATTCAGGATGCCGAACACCGTTGTGAAGTTGTTCGCCGCCATGTTCCCCTTGATGGCAGAGAGAACAGGGATTCCTCCTCCAACCGCCGCCTCGAAGAGAACCTCTACACCCTTTTGGGCAGCCGCCTCGTATATCTCTTCCCCGTGTATCGCCAGAAGCGCCTTGTTGGCGGTAACCACATGCTTGCCGTGCTCTATGGCCCTGAGAACGAACCGTTTGGCAGGTTCATAGCCGCCGATCAACTCGATGACGATAGCTATCTCCGGGTCGGCCAACACCTCGTCCACGTTGGTGGTAAGCATTCCCGCCGGCAGTGAAATGCCCCGGTCAGTGGTTATGTCAAGGTCGGCGATCCGTTTCAGGACGAGCCGGACGCCGAGTTTCTCTTCAATTAAGGTACTGTTGTTCATGAGCAGCTTGGCCACACCGGTACCGATGGTTCCGAAACCAAGCAGGCCAATCTTTATTTCCTGCATAACCCCTCGCTTAGATAAGAAATAAATGAGGCAGAAGCAATCGCGAAATCGCCCCTACTTGTCCGGCACGTGGGAAGCAACTTCATCGATAATGCCGTTGATAAAGGCGGCGGAATCTTCGGTGCCGAACTTCTTTGCGACCTCGATCGCCTCGTTTATGGTCACGTTTTTCGGTATGTCGGGCCGATAAAGGAGCTCATAGACAGCGATCCGGAGGATGTTCAGGTCGATTCTGGCCATGCGGCCGAGACTCCAGTTCTTTGATTTCTCCTCGATCTTCCGGTCCAGTTCTTCACGGTGTTCGGCCACGCCAACCACAATCTGCTCGGCAAAATCCCGGACCGACGGCGTTGCCAGGTTGTGCTCCCAGAACGACACGATCGACTGCCTGAGCTCCATCGGATTGAGGTCAATAGAATAAAGAGCCTGCAGCGCCAGTTCGCGCCCTTCACGGCGTGAGCCCACTATTTAAGCTCCTTCAGTACATTGACGGTCTCGATGGCGGTCATGGCCGCATCAAACCCCTTGTTCCCTGCCTTGGTGCCGGCCCGCTCCACCGCCTGCTCGATGGTGTCGGTGGTAAGAACGCCAAAGGCGACCGGCACACCGCTTGAGAGTGAAACCTGGGCGACCCCTTTGGAAACTTCCGACGCAACGTAGTCGAAATGAGGGGTAGAGCCGCGGATAACAGCACCAAGGCAGATCAGAGCGTCGTACTTGCCCGACTGGGCCATCTTGGCCGTGGCAAGCGGAATCTCGAACGCCCCCGGCACCCGTGCGACATCGATGTTCTTATCATCAGCACCGTGGCGGATCAGGGCATCCAGCGCCCCCTCCAGCAAACGCTCGGCAATGAAGCTGTTGAACCTTGCAACCACGATTCCGACCTTGAGCCCTTTGGCATCCAGCTTACCCTCAAAATATTTAGGCATATGCCCCTCCTGGCAAATAGTTCGTGTTTTATCCGTTAAGGAACACACCGATTGAGAAAAAATTGCGCTCCGAAATAGTTTCCGGGCGAAAACTAAATATTCTCCAGCAGGTGTCCCATTTTTTCCCGTTTGGTCTGCAGGTACTTCAGATTGGCAGCAGTAGGTTCAATCTCAATGGGGACCCTTTCTACTATGTTGATGCCGTACCCTTCGAGGCCGATAATCTTCTTCGGATTGTTGGTCATAAGCCGGATGTTTTTCAACCCCAGGTTGACGAGTATCTGGGCGCCGATCCCGTAATCCCTGAGGTCTGCCTTGAACCCGAGGGCCAGGTTGGCCTCCACGGTGTCCTTCCCCTGGTCCTGGAGAGCGTAGGCCTTCAGCTTGTTGACGAGGCCGATTCCACGACCTTCCTGGCGCATGTAGAGAATTGCCCCCTTCCCTTCCCGCTCAATCATCGCCATGGCGGCATGGAGCTGATCAGCGCAGTCGCACCGTCTGCTGCCGAACACGTCGCCGGTCAGACATTCGGAATGGACCCTCACGAGGATCGGCTCGTCCCCCTTGATTTCGCCTTTCACCAGAGCCAGATGCTCCATCTTGTCCACGTCATTCTCATAGGCAATGGCACGGAAATCACCACCATAGCTGGTAGGAAGGACAACATCGGTCACCCGGCGCACCAGCGATTCGTGCTTCAGACGGTAGGCTACCAGGTCCGCAATGGTGCAGATCTTTAGCCCGTGCTCCTTGGCGAACTTCTTCAGCTCGGGCATCCTGGCCATTGTCCCGTCTTCGTTCATGATCTCGCAGATGACGCCGGACTGTTTGAGCCCGGCCAGGCGCGCCATATCCACGGAACCTTCGGTCTGGCCGGCACGTACGAGCACCCCCCCCGGCTTGGCGCGGAGCGGAAATACATGGCCTGGGCGGCACAGATCATCGGGGAGCGCATCGTCAGCCACGGCAGTAAGGATGGTGTGTGCCCGATCGGCTGCGGAAATGCCGGTGGTAACCCCCCGCCGCGCCTCAATGGAAACGGTGAAGGCCGTCCCGAAGGAGGAGGTATTGTCGGTTACCATGGGGGGGAGATTAAGCTCGTCGCACTTCTCGGCGGTCATGGTAAGACAGATGAGTCCGCGGCCAAAACGAGCCATGAAGTTGATCGCTTCCGGCGTGACCTTCTCCGCGGCCATGGTCAGGTCACCTTCGTTCTCGCGGTCCTCGTCATCCACGAGAATGACCATCTTCCCCTGGCGAATATCTTCTATAGCGTCTTCTATCCTGGCTACCGTCATATTTACGAACCCCGATACTAGTGTGAATTGGTACAACAAGCTTCGCTGCATAGTGAAAAACAAGCCGCAATTCAGACGATTGCGGCATCATCTTTTATGTCATAGAAAGCCGTTTTTGGCAAGGAGTTCCAGCGTCAGGCCGGTTCCACCTTCCTTCTTTCCCGTGAAGAGGCGTTCCACATATTTCCCCAGGATGTCGGTTTCGATGTTAACCTCATCCCCCGGCTTCCGGAACTGCAACGTGGTGCTGACCGCGGTATGGGGAATGATGTTGACGCTGAACCCATCACTGGTGGCAGTGTTGACCGTCAGGCTGATGCCATCGATGGTTATGGAGCCTTTTGCCACCACATAACGTGCGGCATCACGGGGAAGCCGGAAGGTGAAGACCGTATTGCCCGACTGCTCGCGCCGCTCGGCGACAGTCGCCACGCAATCCACGTGTCCGGTAACGATATGGCCGCCGAGGCGGTCGGAGAGACGGAGTGCCCGTTCCAGGTTCACCGGCGTGCCGGTCTTGACCCCCCGGAAAGCGGTTCGTTCCAGGGTCTCGGGAGAGACGTCGAAGACGAACGTGCCCCCTTCCATGGAGACAACGGTGAGGCAGACGCCGTTGATGGCGATGGAATCTCCCAGCCGCACGGCATCGCCGGGAAACGCGGCGGCCACCGCAAGGCGGGCGGCACTCCCCGCACGGTCAAGCTGGACCACCTTCCCCACCACTTCGATCAGACCTGTGAACATGAAACCTCCGGATACCCTTCCACCAGGATGTCATCGCCGAACCGCCGAATGGCGATGCGCGTCAGCCGCAGTGCATCCTCGATTCGCCCCGCTCCCGGCCCGGCAAAGGGATCGACGCCGTCCCCGCCGATGATCTTCGGCGCATAGAAGAGGAGAAACCTGTCGATGAGCCCTCGTTGGAGCGCTCCCCCTGCCAGCTCACGACCCCCCTCCAGGAGCACCGACTGTACCCCTTTCTCTCCCAGTTGCCGGAGCAGGTCCGCCAGGTCCACATGGCCATTGAATGCAGCGCAGTGAAGCACCTCCGCCCCTGCCGCCTCCAGCTTCCCTATTTTTGCCACGTCAGTGGAGGTGGTCGCTATTATGGTATTCGCAGGAGAGTCGAGATGAAGCAACCGGGCATGGAGCGGAATGCGGAGGGTACTGTCCACCACCACCCGAAGCGGGTCTTTCCCTCCCGGCAGGCGGGCAGTCAACTGGGGGTCGTCGGCCAGGACGGTCCCGGCCCCCACCATGACCGCATCCATCTCGCTTCGCAGTCTGTGGACGTACCGCCGCGAGCGGTCGTTGGTTATCCAGCGGGAATCCCCCGTCGCCGTGGCGATCTTGCCGTCCAGGGTCAACGCGCTCTTCAAGGTGACGAAGGGTCGGCCGGTGATGACATGCTTGATGAACGGCTCGTTGATGCGGCGGCATTCCTCTTCCAGGATACCTGGTTCAACCGGAATACCGGCGGTCAGAAGCTTTGCCATCCCCCCGCCATTGACCTTGGGATTGGGATCGACCATACCGGCGAAAACCCGTCCCACCCTGGCTTTTATGAGCGCCTCGGCACAGGGAGGGGTCTTGCCGTGGTGGGCGCACGGCTCCAGGGTCACGTAGACATCGGCTCCCCGCGCAGCATCCCCAGCCTGGGCAAGGGCATGCACCTCTGCGTGAGGAGTTCCCGCCTTCCGGTGCCACCCCTCCCCCACGATCACGCCGTTCCTGGCGATGACGCACCCCACCGCAGGATTGGGAGAGGTCTTCCCCACCCCCCTGCGCGCCAGCACAAGAGCCCGCCTCATAAACTTTTCGTGAACATCATGCATGTTAGGATCGATTACCGCCGGGTCAAGGCTTCGAGAAAGGCTCCAGATGCAAGGCGCGTGAGGCGTGAGGAGCGAGGCGGGAGGTACGTTGAGCGACGAAGGCCTAACGCAACGCCGCAGATGGACCTTTATCGAAGCCGCTATTTTTTGAGCAGGTCCTGCAGTTCCGACATAAACTCGTTAATATCCTTGAATGACCGGTAGACCGAGGCAAAGCGGACGTACGCCACCTGGTCCAGAGCGTGAAGCTCATTCATCACCCATTCGCCGATGGTGGTGCTCGGCACTTCCTTTTCACTGCTCTCCTGAAGCCGCGTCTCCAGACGGTCTACCATGCGCTCGATCGCCTCTGCCGAGACCGGCCGCTTCTCGCACGCCTTCTGAATGCCGGCAATAAGCTTGAGCCGGTCGAACGGTTCCCGACGACCGTCCTTCTTGACGACCAGGGGAAGGATATCCTCAACCCGCTCGTGGGTAGTGAAGCGCTTCCCGCACGATTCGCATTCGCGGCGACGGCGGATGTCGGCCCCCCCTTTGTCGGGGCGTGAATCGACCACCTTGCTGTCAGCAAAGGAGCAGAACGGACATTTCATGGAGAGACTCCCTGTGTGGGGAATTTTTCGACAATCACCCCCGACTCGCGGATCATCTCCTCCGCAAGCTGGTCCGAATACCCTATTTCGTAGACGATGCGCCGGATACCGGCATTGATGATCATCTTGGAGCAGATGATGCAGGGCATGGTAGTGCAGTAGAGCGTGGCGCCGTCGATGTTGGTGCCGTGCTTGGCTGCCTGGATGATGGCATTCTGCTCGGCATGGAGGCCGCGACAGAGTTCGTGGCGCTCACCTGAGGGGATCTGCAGTTTTTCCCGCAGGCACCCCGCCTCAAGACAGTGGGCCACGCCTGACGGGGCACCGTTGTAACCGGTAGTAAGGATATTCTTGTCCTTCACCACCACCGCACCTACCTGCCTGCGCAGGCAGGTGGAACGCTTGGCGACGAGATGGGTGATCTCCATGAAGTATTCATCCCAGCTGGGGCGGGGCATAGGGCGCTCCTCTACGGTTAATCGGCATAAAATACCCCATTGAGGGCGGATGGTCAAGAAATTAGGGGGTTTACAAAAACGCCGGTCACTCGTCCCCCACCTTACGATGCTGGCGGCGTGCGGCGTTGCGTTTCTTTTCCACAAGCCGCCGCTCCTTTTCCCCCTTGGGGATCCGGGTCGCAACCCGTTTTTTCACCTTCCGTTCCCTCTGGCGGAGAGCCCGTTCAAGTCTCTCCAGAGCCACTTCCCGGTTGCGAAGTTGGGAACGGTTCTCCGTTGCCTGAACCACTATACCGGTCGGGAGGTGACGGATGCGCACCGCCGAATCCGTAGTATTGCGGTGCTGGCCACCGGGACCGGAGGCGCGGAAAAATTCTATCTTAAGGTCCGACTCTTTGATCTCCACCGGCATACATCTCCCCGTACGGCAAATCTCCCGGGCGTTGACAGCAGACCCAGGACTGTTCCATAATACCCGCAATCTACGCCGAGGTAAACAATGGATGCCGTAGCGCTTCTTCAAAAGTATTTCGTCGATGCACCCGATGCCGGCAGAATCGTACTTGATCACAGCCGTCTGGTGGCGGCCAAGGCTCTGCAGATCGCCCGCAATTGCGGCATGACAGGACTCGATCTCACGTTCATCGAAGAGGCCGCACTCCTCCACGACATAGGCGTCTGTCGCGTCCATGCTGCGGGGATGGGGCTCACGGGGAAGCAGCCCTACATATGCCATGGCATTCTGGGAAGGGAAATCCTGGAGAAAGAAGGGTTGCCGCTTCACGCTCTCGTCTGCGAGCGGCATATCGGGGTGGGACTGACCATCGACGACATCCTGGCGCAGCAGCTCCCCCTCCCCCATCGGGATATGGTCCCGGTCAGCCGCGAGGAACGGATCATCTGCTGCGCCGACCTGTTCTATTCAAAACATCCGGGCCGTCACCTCAGGGAAAAGTCCCTGGGGGAGATAGGCAGGGGTCTGGAGAAATTCGGCAGCCACAAACTGGCCATCTTCACCGAGTGGGTCAGCGACCTGGGCATCTCCGCCCTCGCTCCCTGACAAACCCTAAACCTGAAACGTTGCGCCATACTGCTTGAGCGACCCGATGACTTTCATGGCCCTGTCCAGCTTGCCGGAGTAGCCATCCACGTTCGCCGGCCCGTTGTAGCGCCTGGCGAAGGAACGCCAGTCCCTGTCGATGATGTAGCGCTCCAGTTTGTTCTTCGTCACGAATCCGAAAAAGCCCGCCACCTGCTCCGTGCAGGAATCCTGGAACGCCAGCACCATCTCCCGGGCATTCTTGAAACGGGTGACCCAACTGTTGAACCCCATGAGCTGGGGGAGACCGAAACTCGTTGCAAGGAGCGCCGCCTCCGGATTGACTCCGAAGGCTGTCTCGAAATTCCGCCATTCCGTTTTCTGTCCCCCGCGCGCCCACGCAACCTCCTTGCCTGCGTGTTTCCGGAAAATGTGGGGTTCGAAACGGATGATGACCAGTCCGGTGGCCGGATCATACGCAGTTCCCGACTCCACGCAGAAGACCGCAAGGGCCGATTCCAGGGGAATCCCGTGCTGTCCGGCCTGCCCGCCGATGGCCGCGCCGTACCTGTTCCAGAGTGAGCATATCCGCCGTTCCTCATCGTTTCTCCCCGCCAGTTCCGACCCCGGAGGCGGAGCGACCGGCTCCCGTGACTTTTTAAGTACAAGATCACCAATAGTCTTCAAGACAGTGCCGGGCGACGGTTTCTCGCCGTACTTTTTCCGCAGCAGCTTCAGGGTGTTGGGCCCCAGCTTGGAGTCGGGATCCTTCACCCCCACATCTTCCTGCACATCCCCCACCGCCTCGGAGAAAGCAATCCAGTCGATCCCTTCCAATTCCTCAGGCTCGATGGCCAGATCGTTATCAAGGTCGCCCCTAAGCAGGATTGCGTACCCTGACCACTCGGCGGGGAGGTCGCGCAGGTTCCAAAGTGTGCCGATAGCGTTCCGGTTGTACGTAGCTGGTGATGACATGGTACCTCCTGTGGCGTCGTTCTTGCCACTGATTGATTTGTTTTTTTTAATTTTAAATATCTTATTTATCTTTGCATGTAAAATACAATTTGCGCATAATTATCACAGCGTCGAGCCGACCCCGTCGGACCAGATGCGATTGATGACAAGACAGATCGCCAATTAGCGGTTATACGAGAGATGTGATATATTTTAGGATGTCTATGCTTGCCGGCACCATGGCAATGCGGACCTTTTCCCTGCATCATGTCCCTACACGGCGGAGAATCAGCCATGGCCGTTCCGAGCGCACTCAGAAACATCTCCCCCACAGTGTGGGAGCTCCCCGTCGGTTACAAACCGGGGATGCACGTGCCGGCTCGGATCTTCGCGACGGAGAAGCTGCTGCACGCCATGGATGCCGGCGTGTTCGAACAGGTGTCCAACGTCGCCTGTCTCCCCGGCATCATCAATCACGCCTACTGTATGCCCGACGGCCACTGGGGATACGGCTTCCCCATCGGCGGCCTGGCCGCCATGGACCCGGAATCGGGGGTCATCTCCCCCGGCGGCATCGGTTTCGACATCAACTGCGGTATGCGGCTCGTACTGACCAACCTCACCTACGAAGAAGTAAAGCCCCAACTGCGCCACCTGGTGGATCAGCTCTTCTACCGTGTCCCGGCCGGCGTCGGTGGACACGGTTTCGTCAAACTCTCCCACGATGAGTTCTGCCGGGTGGTGGAACAGGGATCACGCTGGTGCCTGAAAAACGGCTATGCCTGGCCCGAGGATCTGGAGATGACCGAGGAAAGTGGTTGCTTCCCCGGCGCCGACGCCACCAAGGTAAGCGCCAGGGCCATCGACCGGGGATACAACCAGATCGGCACCCTCGGCTCAGGGAACCACTACCTGGAGATCCAGGTGGCCCGGCAGGAGAACATCTTCGACCCGGAGACCGCCCGCGCCTTCGGCATCTCCCTCCCCGACCAGGTAGTCATCATGTTCCACTGCGGCAGCCGTGGCTTCGGCCACCAGGTGGCGACTGACTACCTCCAGACTTTTCTCGCTGTGATGGAGAAGAAGTACGGCATCCAGGTCAGCGACCGGGAACTGGCATGCGCCCCCTTCCGCTCCCGGGAAGGGCAGGACTACTTCGCCGCCATGAAATGCGCCGTCAACATGGCCTTCGCCAACCGGCAGGTGATCCTTCACCGGATCAGGGAGGTGTTCGCCGACGTCTTCCACCGCGACCCCCTCGACATGGGGATGAACATGGTCTACGACGTTGCCCACAACACCGCCAAACTGGAACGGCACATGGTGAAGGGGAAAATGAAAGAGGTGCTGGTCCACCGGAAGGGGGCGACCCGCGCCTTCGGCCCGGGGATGGAGGGACTCCCCGACTGTTATCGGGAGACCGGCCAGCCGGTCATTATCGGCGGGAGCATGGAGACCGGCTCGTACCTGCTGGCCGGCATGAGCAGCGGGGACCAGGCCTTTTACACCACCGCCCACGGCAGCGGCCGGACCATGAGCCGCCATCAGGCTAAAAAGCTCTTCAAGGGGCAGAAGCTCCAGCGGGACATGGAAGCACGGGGAATCTACGTGCAGACCGCTTCCTACGGCGGATTGGCCGAAGAGGCGGGTGCCGCCTACAAAGACATCGACGACGTGGCGGAAGCCACCGAACTGGCAGGGCTGAGCCGCCGAATCGTCAAACTGACCCCGGTCGGCAACGTAAAAGGGTAGACGTTGGAGTCCCCCTTTGCTCTAGGGGGTAACACCAATACAATGTTTATTTTATTTTCGCGGGGGAATTCATGGCAAAGAAAGTCTTCATCGGTGCAACGGGTCAGAACTGCGGCAAAACCACCATCAGCGTCTCACTCATGCACCTGGCGCGGAAAAAATACGATCGTGTCGGTTTCATCAAGCCGATCGGTCCGAAGATAGAATACTACGACGATTTAATGGTGGACATGGATGCGGTGCTCATGGCGAAGGCCTTCGGGCTCGAAGAGGACATCGCCCTCATGTCGCCGGTGGCGCTCCACCAGAACTTCACCAGGGACTACCTCGCCGGCCGCCTGGCCGACCTGGACCTGGGGAAAAAAATCCTGGATGCCGTCGAGGAACTGGACGCCAAGTACGATCTTCTCATCATCGAAGGTGCCGGCCACGGTGGCGTCGGATCGGTCATCAACCTGAACAACGCCCGGGTGGCCAAAATGCTCGACGCGCCGGTAGTCATCGTCACCGAGAGCGGCATCGGCCGAGCCATCGACGCCATCAACCTGAACTTAGCCCTCTACCGCCAGGAAGGTGCCGACGTCCGCTCCGTCATCATGAACAAGCTCCTCCCCGCCAAGCGGAACGATATCCTCGGGTACCTGCGCACCGCCTTCGACGGCAAGGGAATCCACGTGGCCGGCGGCTTCAACTACTCACCCATCCTGGCCAACCCCACCCTCTCCCACATCGGCAAGCTCCTCAAATTGCCGGTGCATGGCGCTCCCGACAAGCGGAGCAGGATCATCCACCATATCCAGCTGGGGGCCGCCTCGTCCCAGCGGGTCGTGGATGCCCTCCTGGAATCGACCCTCGTGGTGGTGACCGGTTCCCGGGACGAACTGCTCGTCACCCTCGCCTCCCTCTACCATATCCCCGATTACCACGACAAACTGGCCGGAATGGTCATCACCGGTCACGCACCGGTCTCCAAGATCAGCCAGCAGATCCTGGACGACAGCACCATCCCCTACATCCGCGTCAAGGAAACCACCTCCATCGTATTCACCACCCTCCTGGATGACGTGGCCAAAATCACTGCGGAAGACCAGGAAAAGCTCAACTGGATCAAGGCAAACGCCGAGCAGGATATCAACTTCGCCGCCCTGGACGCACTTCTCTAGTATCAGGGTAATCACTATGCCCTACCGCTGTATTGAAGACATCGCCACCGCCGACGTCGCCTTCGCCCTCTGGGGAGAAAGCAGGGAAGAACTTTTCCGGGCCGCAGCCGAAGCGCTCCTGTGCGAGATGATGGAAAATCCCGCCGCTGTCCATTCCCGTGAGACCCTGGAATTCCGCCTGGTAAACCGCGAGCTCGACCTGCTCCTTCTGGACTTTCTCAACGAGCTGATCTACCTGAAAGATGCCCGTCAACTCCTGCTCGGGGTTGACGTGCTCACCATCGCAGACGGTCCGGACGGTTTTACGCTGAAATCCCGCTGTTCCGGCGAGAAGATCGATCCGGCGCGCCACCGTCTCATGGCGGACGTAAAGGCGGCAACACTCTACAGGCTGAGAGTCGAGAAGGTGGATGGACAGTGGGAGGGGACGGTAGTACTGGATATTTAACCAACCCTATTCGTTGAAAAAATATTTTTAAAATGATATAGCTTAATTAATTGACAATAATCTATGTGTTTATGCAGTCACTGGGGGCCCATTGAAGATCGGGGCAAAGATAACGGGAATAGCAATACTGCCTATTGTTCTTACCGTGGCCGTCGCCCTTGGCGTTGCACTGTATCAGGCGGATGTGCTCAAAACGTTCTTCGGCAGGGAAATTGAAGAACAGGCAAAGAGCGAGTCGCAAAAGATCGCCCAGGACGTTTACCTCATGTGCCGCTCGGCCCAGGAATCGGTTCAACTGACGATGAACCACAACCTTTCAGTGGCGGCAGACGTGCTGAAACATTCCGGACCCGTTTCTTTCGGGAGCGAAAGAGTCGCCTGGACAGCCGTCAACCAGCTGGACCATAAGGCAGAGACGATTACACTCCCGAAGATGATGGTGGGTGCAAAGTGGCTGGGACAGAACCGGAGCCCGCGTGTAGTCTCACCCGTCGTGGACGAAGTGAAACGACTGGTGGGTGGTAGTGTCACCATTTTCCAGCGGATGGACGACAAAGGGGACATGCTCCGGGTCTGCACCAACGTGGGAAATGCCGACGGCAGCCGCGCCATCGGCACCTACATTCCCGCTGTCAACCCCGACGGCAAGCCGAACCCGGTAATTTCGGCCTTGCTCCGTGGCAACAGCTATCAGGGACGGGCCTATGTCGTCAATGCCTGGTACGTCACCGCCTACGAACCGATCTGGAACACCGGTCGGAAAAAGGTCGTGGGCGCCCTCTACGTAGGCGTCAAGGAAGAAAACCTGGAAAGCCTCCGCAAGGGGATAATGGATATTGTCGTGGGAAAGAGCGGGTACGTGTACGTCCTGGGGGGGACGGGGGAGCAACAGGGCCGGTACATAATCTCCAAGGATGGCAAACGTGACGGAGAGAATATCTGGAACTCCCTCGACGCCGACGGGCACCCATTTATCCAGACCATCATTAAAAAAGCTCTGGCGCTCAAGAAGGGGCCGACAGACACGATACCGGTGGATTTCATGCGCTATGCATGGGAAAACCCCGGCGAAACGTCACCCCGTTACAAATCGGTCGCCATCACCTACTTCGAGCCATGGGACTGGGTCATCGGCGCCGGCTACTATGAAAACGACCTTGCGGACTCCCAAAAACGCATGGCTGCTGCCCTGAACAGGATGGCCACCTGGATCATGACAACAGCATTTATCATGGTGCTCCTGTCCGTACCGGCCGGCTATCTGGTCGCCCGTGGGATAAGAACCCGCGTGGACAGCATCCTCAAATCCGTCACTGACATCCTCATTGTCACCGACATCCATCAACGGATCATTCTCCTCAGCCTATCGGCCGAGAAAATCTTCGGTATCCCGCTGAAAAAAGTTGCCCACCACCCCATCGATGCCCTTATCGGCACCAACAAACTTCCGGAGGAGATCAAGTCGGTCCTCGCGCAACAGAAGAGCGGCATGCGGTTCGAATTTGAGATTGCGCCGGCCGGCTCGGAGCAACGGCACATCATGCAGGGAAGGACTTCGGTCATCCAGGCCAGGGGGGGACGTACCCTCGGCATGATTACCATCATCCATGACATCACCAGCGAAAAGGAAATAGACCGGATGAAGAGTGAATTCATTTCCACCGCTGCCCATGAGCTCAGCACCCCCCTCGCCTCCATCATCGGCTATTCGGAACTCCTGTTGTCGGATGGAACCAATTCACCCGACGTGCAGAAAGATGCCCTTTCCTATATCAACAGGAAGTCGTGGGCGCTGTCCAAGATCGTCGACGACCTGCTGGACCTGAGCAGGATCGAAGCGGGACGCTCCATTCCTGTGGACAAGAAACCGTGTGACATCAACGAAATTATCCGCCAGGCAGTTGTGTACGGGCAGAAGATATCCATACGGCACACCTTTGACCTGGAACTGTCCGACCAGCCCGGCACACTGGTCGCCGACAGCGGCAAACTCGAGCAGGTGATGGAGAACCTCCTCAGCAATGCGGTGAAATACTATCCTGACGGAGGGCCGGTCCGCATCAGCAGTACCAGACTAGTAGACGCCTGGCAAGTCTGCGTGGAGGACAGGGGACTCGGAATCGCGCCCGAACATGTGGAAAGGATATTCGACAAATTCTACCGGGTTGACGCCTCCAACACGGCCATTGAAGGGACCGGCCTCGGCATGTGCATCGTCAAGAGCATCCTGGAGGCCCATGGGGGAAATATCTGGGTGGAAAGCACACCCGGAGTCGGCACGAAGGTTTTCTTCACGGTTCCCCTGGGGACATGATGGACGTCCCGACGGGTTGCATAGATTTACGAATTGACGTACGACGACAAATACGGTACTAAAAGAGCTCTACGGAGGTACGTCCGTCGCTGGTGGGCGGCCTAGTCTTCAAAACTAGTGGGGGGGATGAGAAATCTCCCCGGTGGGTTCGATTCCCATGTGCCTCCGCCATAAATATCCAGTTATTCAATCCATGAAATAACCATTAAACTGGACGTAGTCCCGGGTATTTGCGCTGGTGAAGACCGCATCGGGGATGGTGCCGAAATTCGCCCACTTGTCCCGGTACATGTAATCCAGGTCGAATCCGGCCGCCATGCCCGTATGAGGAAGTTCCAGCAGATTTCGGCGCATCCCGTCATAACGGCCCCGCAGTTTCACGCCGTACATCATTGTATCGGGCGGCAGCACCAGATTTGGTCCCGTATCGCTTGTCCGCTTGGCATAAAAGTACCTGACCTTGCCGAGCAGTTGGAGCCTCAGGTCGTTGTCGACCTGGAAGGGGGCCACCTTGTAGCGAAGTCCGGGACCCAGCGAGGCGGTCACCGTTCCCCATTCCGCGTCGGACGACTTGATCTCCTGGTTGTTAACCACTTCCCTCCGGCCACCCGGAATTCCCTCATCCTTCCCTGCAAAGTTATCGGAGATCTTCTTCCGTCGCTATTTTACCATGATTAAACCCTCCCACAATTCCGTCTGTTTCAGGTCATGCCTTTTGAATCCTTTAAAAGCCTATTCCTCTTATGATTTGACAAACATTATTAATTATTTACAATTTTCAAGGGCAGCTGTCATCGAGTTACCAGGCACGCTGAAAGAATCCGCCGCACTGGCCCCCCAATATTGCTCAACAGCAGGCGTTGCCCTCAGTGCACGTCCCATCCTGAATCGGCACAGGGGTGCAATTTCACGGCTGGGATGCTTTTTCGCCAAGGAGGTATCACATGAAGAAAATCGTTACCAGCATGATCATTTTCATGGCACTTTCCACCACTGGGTTTGCCGGAGAAAGGCCCCAGGCTCTTTCCGTTTCCCCGTTCCTGGGCGGGTACACCTATGACGGAACCCAGCACATGTTGACAAGGCCGGTTTACGGCCTGCGGCTCGGTTATGACATCACTGAAAATTGGGCGACTGAGGGTGTATTTGACTATGTGGCCGGCGAAACAACCGGCAAGTACCCGGATGTAACCCGGAGACACCAGGATTTAAACGCATATTCTTACCGATTGGATCTGCTCTATAATTTCATGCCGAGGGAAACATTGGTTCCTTACCTTGCCGTAGGTGGCGGGGTGACCACCATTGAATATCGGGATGACCATGAAAACACCGACGCCACTTTCAATTTTGGTGGCGGTCTGAAGTATTTTATTGCCGACTCGATTGCCTTGAGAGGGGATGTTCGCCATGTGCTCGCTTTTGATACCCATACCCTGAATAACTGGGAATACACCGTGGGTTTGAGCTTTCTGTTCGGCGGCGAAAAACCTGAGACACCCATCGCGAAGACGCCAGAACCTCCGGCGCCGGCAGTAGAGGCGGCACCCGAAGCCCCGCTCGAACCGATCCCGGCCGCTGAACCGACACCGGAGAGAATGAAATACTGCGTTTCCCTGGATATCGAGTTTGACATCAATAAGGCTGACATCCGTCCCCAGTATCACGATGAAGTGGCTAAGGTCGGCAACTTCATGAAAAAATACCCGACGACCACCGCCGTCATCGAAGGATATACCGACGAGGTCGGCAGCGATGATTACAACATGCAACTCTCTCAGCGGCGCGCAGAGAGCGTGGTAAAATTCCTGGTGGAAAGTTTCGGTATCGACCCCTCCCGCCTCTCCGCCAAGGGGTACGGTAAAACAAAGCCAGTCGCCGATAATTCAACTGACGCAGGGAGGCAGAAAAACAGGCGCATCAATGCCATCATCGACTGCGCCCTCGACGTCAAGGAACTCGCCCCGCCCCCCGAGAGGCTCTGCATGACACTGAAAATGGAATTCGATACGGATAGCGCCGAGATCAAGCCCCGCTATTACGACGAAGTCAACAAGGTCGGCGAGTACATGAAGAACTACCCGACGACCACCGCCGTTATCGAAGGGCATACCGACAACATCGGCAGTTCTGAACACAATAGGAAGCTCTCACTGCAGCGTGCCGAAAACGTGGTGAAGTATCTGGAGGGGAAATTCGGGATCGAACCTTCCCGCCTCTCCGCCAAGGGGTACGGTTCCACCCGGCGTATTGCCTATAACAACACACCCGAGGGGAGGCAGAAAAACCGCAGAATTAACGCCGTTATCGATTGTGTAATCAAGAAGTAACAAGAAGAATCTTACGAACAAGGGCGCATCTCGGTGCGCCCTTGTTCGTTGAACTTAAATTGTTCCATGCCGGGATTTCGTGGCCTGAAGGAACTTCCACATTTGGATGCGCGTACCAATGTTAATTGTTGCCCCGGCCTCGGTCCTCATCTTTCATCTGCCCTTGCCCCTGGCCACGATTGGGCTCCTTCGACTCCACCCTATCCTGCACTCTTGGCGCTCGTTGCTGCTTCGGCTGCTGCACAGCCGGTGCCTGTTGCTGGGGCGGCGTTACACGCTTGATATCCTGCTGCTTAGGGCTTCTCACCGGAGCCTCTTTCTGCTTTTCCCGCTGAGCAGGTGCGGGCGCTTTTTGTGTTTGCTGCGGCTGGAAGTGTTGGCGAACTATCGCGTCATGCGGCTGATAACGATAATTCTGGCTGCGAATCGTCTGCTGCTGCTCCACCTGCCGTGGATACCGGTCTCCTGAATATTGACGCTGGTAGACAGGCAGCGGAGCGGGCGCCGGAGCAAAGCCGCGATTCCATCTGTCCCATCCACTGCGACGTTGCTCCCATCCATGGCCCCAGTGCTCGCCCCAGCGGGGCGGCGCATTCGACAGCCACCCACGGAAGTACACAGGTGGCTGCCGGTAGTAGCGCACGGGAACACGCAGTACGAACAGCGGCACATCCTCTGGCTGCACAAGTACGCTGATGTGGCAGAGGCTCATGTCGGCGATCACTACAAGTTCCTGTTGACCACGGTGACGGGCGAGTTCAAGCGCATCGCTCCGTACGCCCGCGAGGTGACCAGTTCGGTCGGTAACGCCATCGTTCACGATCCGAACTCTTTTCGCAATGATCGGCGAAACCACAAATGGAGGTTACTATGAAGTACACCATTATCATGCTGAGCATCATATTCATAACCGACGTTGGAACATGTTTGGGTATCGACCAATCGATCTGTAATCCCGGTTCTGAAATTATCTATCATCCCAACGGCCAATTGAAAGCTTGCACACTCAAAGACGATTTTGCACTCAATGGCGTGAACTGTAAACAGTATGCAGCTATCACCTTATACAATACCGGTAAACTTGAAAGCTGCGTCACGAGTGACTATTTCAATTATGGCGCAATCACCTGCAATCAGTATGGCCAAGTCAGCTTCTATGCATCGGGCAAATTAAATACCTGCATTCTTTCCAAGCATATACAGCTTGATGGAAAAACCTGTGTGCCATTCGAATCGATTTCTCTCTTTGAAAATGGAAAACTGATGTCCTGCAGCACGCCCCATTGATTGCAGAAGCGACGAAGGAACAGCTGTTCGAAAAAGCCTTACGGGACCTGCTACGATCCTGAAACCGGCAAGAGCTACAAGTGCAAACCGGGTCAGTCCTTGGTGCGGGTACGGGTAACCCCGGTCAAGATTGCAATGCCGACAAGGATGACAATTGTGATCATCACGTAGAGGGTCTACTGCCGGATTTCCCCCTGGATGGAGTCGGAATCGAGGCGCCGCTACCTGCCGGGGACGCTCATCCTCGAGAGAGCCGAGGCATTTCATCCTTTCCAAGGTCATGTGCTGGTCTGCCCTGGATCGGGGGTGGCCCTCGCCAGAGAACTGGACCGCAAGACACCTATCTCAGCGTGGGAGCGAGAACGTAATGAAATCCGGCGCACTATAGAGGCGCGGGGATATGACAGTAAACGGGGAATTTTCGTTCAAGCGTTCGACTCGACCGACATGGATGCATCGCTCCTTCTCCTGCCGACAACCGGTTTCGTGACATACAGGGACGACCGAATGCTTCGAACAACGGATGCTGTCATGAAGGAACTGTCGGAAGGTGGAATTTTACGCCGTTACCCCGCCGGTTCCGATGGCCTTGCGGGGGAGAGGGGGGGGTATTTGTAGCCTGCTCATTCTGGCTGGTCGAGTGTTTGGCTCACCAAGAAGACTGACTGAAGCACACGAAGTTTTCCAGCGAACTGTCCATACAGGGAATGACCTCGGCCTCTTTGCCGAGGAGTTCGATTCTCTGCAGGCGAAATGCTCGGGAATTTCCCCCAGGGGCTATCCCACCTTTCGCTCATTGCAGCTGCCGTATCCTTGGCGGAAGAAGACAAGAAGTGACGTTCAGGACGTTATCCAATTACCATATCTAAGGTGACCATGATATTGTCAAATCTCACGACCACGCTTAAAAACATGCAGTACACTCACTCTCCTGCCTTTTCCCTTTGGGTAGCGACTTCCTATGTTTCAAGCCATCTCCGAGCCTCCATAAGCTCATTGTTGCCAAAGACCCTCAGCTTTCCCGACAGTACAAATCCGAATGCTTTCATTGCGACACGGATCCATTCCACATCGGTGACCACGGCAACCCGCTCCCAGGCAGCGAGGTGCTGTAACCCCACCTTCGCATCGTCCCACATGGCTTTGGCATTGAATCCCGTGAACTCGTTTCCGAGGTGGTAAAGAAAACGGATGCTCTTTCGCTGTGCGAGCATCTTCTCAACGGCCGGAATGAGCACGGATTCGTAGTCGGCCCCGGTAACCTCTCCCTTTGCCTCAAAGCCGAGAACATTTTCAGGCAATCCCTGAATGCGTTCCAACATGTGCGTCTCCTTTTATTTTAGCGGCACGGGTGAATACTTATCTTTAACCAGTATAGTGCATGGGATGCTAACCGCCATGGGCAAAATCGGGATAGTCGGTCATCCCTCCATCAACGAAAACCGTGCGGCCGGTCACATAGGTGGCAATATCCGAAACCAGCACCACTACCATACGAGCGACTTCTTCCGGCTCGCCAATGCGTTTCAGCGGTATTTTCTCCAGCAAATCCTTCAGCTTTTCTGGATCGCTCCAGGCTGAACTGTTGAGGTGTCTTGATTGCTCCGGGCGCAACGGCCAGAACGCGCACACCGTGTGGCGCAGCCTCCTGTGCCAGGGTCTTGGTAAGCATGCTCACGGCAGCCTTGCTGGCGGTGTAGGCGCTGTATCCGGACCAGGCAATCTCTTCATGGACCGAGCTGATGGTAAGGATGACACCGCTTTTTTGCGGTACCATCCGCCGCAGGGCTTCGCGAGAGCAATAGAAGGCTCCCAGCAGGTTAACCTCGATCACTTTTTTCCATGCTGCAATAATGGACTCCCAGCCGAACGCTCGGCCACCATCGATGCCCGCATTATTTACCAGTATATCGATCCCATCCCAGGCAGTTTCGATGCTTTCAAACATTTTCTCGACTGCAGAGGGGTCGGCTACGTCGGCCTTGATTGCCATGGCTGTGCCGCCTTGCTCCTTAATACGCTACACCAATGCCTGTGCAGACTCTGGATCGGCCAGGTAGTTTATGGCCACTCGCGTGCCAGCTTCGGCGTATGCCGGACCTTTATGTTGTCTTTGACATTTCGGTTGTGCTTTCCAGCAAAGCAACGGGAAAACGGACAAGAACATCGGCCAGAAGAAAGACTGATTGCTCCTCGTTTCGTTGCAGCGACGAGACCTCGCCGGTAAAGATGTTGCGATAGCTGCTCCCCCGTTCGGCAAATGGTTGCAATACCCTCGTATCTCCCCACGTTTTAGCTCCAACAAGGATTCCTTCTCCATCATGCAATAATTTGCTGTGGAACCGGGATACTATCACCATGATTGTCCTGTTGTTCGTTGAGCGCTCGAAGGCGCAGACATGATCTTTAAGCACTCCCTCCACAGCGAGCGGCAAGTATCTTCCGGACTCGAACAATTCCCTGTTGGCTCGGCGATGGTTCAATGCTTTCCAAGTAAGATAGAGCTTGATTCGACCGTCTCTTGGGGTTGCCATCAATTCCCTCACCAGTTCCAGGGTGCCGACAGATGACTCCTTCTGTACCAAGTCGGTAAGAAGCCCGGAGCGGACGCTGAAATCAATCGGCTGACGATTGTCCGGGTCAACCAGGCTGAAGTTCCACAATTCACTTCCTTGATAAAAATCGGGAATGCCCGGCGAGGTAATTTTGAGGAGAGTCTGGGCAAGGGAGTTTATCATGCCAGCGGCAGAAGTAATTTTCTGAAATGATTCGATATCGTGCAGAAACCCATTGTGGGGCGACTCTGTAAGTAATGAATCGACGAAATAGAGTACCGCGTCCTCGTATAATGAATTCGGGTTGTTCCAACTCGTATGTACCTTGGCCTCACGCATGGATTTCAACATATACTTCTTGATTCTCACTCGGAATCTTGTGAATTCTTCATTGCCCAGCCTGCAGAACGGCCAGGCCCCCAGCAGGGTCTGGTAGAGCAGATACTCTTCGTTGCGGTCGGGTGCAGGTTGGCCATCCACCGACATCTTGCATTTACGGTTGAGCCTGCTCCAACGGATAACCGTCTCCTTCCATATTTCCGGCATTTCAGAAAGGACATTTATTCTGGCCCGTACGTCTTCGCTCCGTTTGGTGTCGTGAGTTGACGTAGCGAGCATGGCAAACGGTCGCGCCTTGGCGCGCTGGATATTCTGGCCGTGGAAGGCGTCAAGGGTTACCCCGAAGCGCTCGGGGCTTCCGCCAACCTCATTCATAGAAACGAGACGGTTGTAACTGTAAAATGCGGTATCTTCCACTCCCTTCGCCATGACCGGGCCGGAGATCTGCTGAAATCGCATTACAAAATCGAGCCAGGCGTCCCTATGCTCCTGGCAGAGATTTTCGGAAAAGCGCAGCAGCAGGATGTCACGGAAGAAATCGAAAACAGATGAACTGATCGCCGGGTTCTTGCGACGCGCACGGTTAATTGCCGTTTCTATGTATTGCCGGTCCCGTTCCGCAATATCGAAACTGTTAATATAGGTCCGGTAGACCGGGAAGGAGGCTATAACCTCCACAATGGCCTTGGTCAGACTGTTCAGGGTGAAGTCCCTCGTGTGCCGGTTGGTCTCCGAGATGTTATTGAGCCTATGGCCGAGCATATTGATCTCGCTTGACATGGCCACTTCCATGACCAGTTTCTTCTTTTCGTAAATGACTTCCTGGAAGTCTAGTTTCTCACGGATGATACGGGCATACAGCGCATCGAAGTGCTTTGCATTGAGGGTATCCACGAAGAGACCATTTACCTGGTTGACAAAACTGTAACCGGTGGCACCGAAGATGGGCCAGTCGTCCGGGAGCGATTCTCCCTTCAGCAGTATCTTCTCGCCAATGATGTAAAAGGGCCTGTAACAAGGATCCGCCTGGAGAATACTTTCGTATGCCTCCTCAAGCCGCTCAACGAGATTATTTTCTCCAGTTGTTTGTGAATTTTCAATGGCATCCCTGTATAGTTCAAGGAAACAACATTTCTGGAGCCTGCAAAAATACTCAGCCGGATCGCGTAGCCCATCGGCATGATCCACGCGTAAGCCGGTAATTTTACCCTCTCCTATAAACTTTAAAATCATCTGGTGGATTTTCTCGAAGACGGTAGGGTTTTCGACTCTGATAGCACCAAGGGAATTGATATCAAAAAACCGTCGGTAGTTGATTTCCTCTGTTGCCACCCGCCAGTGAGAGATGCGATAAACCTGCTCCTGGAGAAGCCCGTCGAGCAGGTCGTAGCTCTCCGGCACCCCCTTCGTCCCGTTGAAAATGTCTACATTTCCGTCGATGAATCGCCCGATAGCCTCATATTCCTGATAGACGGCCCAGAGGCGGCGTTTGACAACCTCCTTTTCCCGGTAGCGTTCAGCAATCAGTTCAGGGTCACGTTCGGTTGAGAGTGGGAGGTGTTTCAGTGCTGTGATTATGCTCATCAATTCGTGGAATTCCGCCGCTTCTCCGGAAAGGGATTGCTCCAACTCCTCGATTCGATGTGCCAGGATGATGCTGTATGTTTTGGGGATGATCGGTAGTTTATGGTCATAGTACCGGAGGACGAAGGCCCCTTCGTCGAACTGGAGGGACAATTCGCCATTTTCTAGTACAGTTCCATACTGGTCCCCCAATATCGGGATCAAAATTTTGTTCTCCAACTCTTTCTTGGCGGGGTGCCAATCGACATCAAAAAAATCCGCTTGGATAGAACTGGGGCCGTTTTCCAGCAGATCCATCCAGAAGCCGTTCTCGCCTTCGACACACATGTGATTGGGGACGATATCAAGCACCTGTCCCATGTTATGGCACTTGAGTTCGTTGCAAAGACAGGTGTGCTCCTCATCGGTCCCCACTTCAGGATTGAGGTAATTCTGATCCAGCACGTCGTAACCATGGTTACTTCCTGGCCGGGCCTTGAAATAGGGGGAAGCATAGATATCGGTAATGCCGAGAGCATGCAGATAAGGTACGATCTGCCGGGCATCGTCGAAGCCAAAGCACCGGTTGAATTGGAGACGGTACGTTGCCGCCGGAATCCTAAGCCCTCTTATTTTCATTGACTATCCCGATGGCGACAGACCACAACCGCGAAAGGCGCCAGATCAATACATGCCTGCTCGACCACATGCTCAGCCGCACTTCCGGTATCCTGGGTGCCTGCCGGTGCAGTGGATTCAAGGGCAACACGCCATTGTCCCGGAGTCGGCGGCAGTTCAACCGAACGAAACTCTTCGCTGAAATTGAACAGGCAGAGGAGGGTTCCGTCACGGTGACTTCTTCTGACTATCAGGACTTGTCGCATCCCGTCGGCAAAGATATTAATATCTTTGCCATCAGATTGGACAGGTGGCGTCAGTTCTTTGCGCAAACGTATAAGTTCGCGGTAGAAAGCAAACTGTAAGGCATGATCTCCACGGGAATGCAGGACAGGATCGATTTGTGCGGAAAGAAACGTCGCCTCGGCCTGAGGGTCGGGGATTTCCTCAGCCCAGGAAGGCGGGGCGAATCCACGTTTCCTCCCCACACGAACCGCCTCGATCAGATCCGGGTTGCCATGGCTAATGAAATAAGGGAACGGAGCAGGTTCGATGTATTCCTCCCCCATAAAGAGCAATGGGATATAGGGGGAAAGGAGTACTGTTGCCGCGGCCAGTCGGAGCTGTTCATACGAGAGGTATTCGTGCATACGCTCGCCGTACATACGGTTCCCCAGTTGGTCGTGATTCTGGGAAAAAACTACCATCTGGGAGGGAGGACACCCGACCGATGAGCTGCCATGGCGACGTTTGTAAAAAATTGAGTAAACCCCATCAAGCACGAAACCGGTGGAAAAGGCCTTCACCAAGTCTGAAAATGTGCCAAAATCAGCATAATAGCCACTCCGATCGCCGGTGAGAAACGTACGTAGAGCATGATGAAAGTCGTCGTTCCACTGGGCATCCAGGCCGTATCCTCCCCTCTCTGACGGAGTGATCACCCGCACATCGTTCAGGTTGCTTTCGGCTATAACGTAACACTGCCGTCCGAGACTTTTAGCCTGTTGATGCACAGCCTCTGTCAATTCCTGCAGAATATGACGGGCGCTGAAGTCGAAGATACAGTGGATTGCATCAAGTCGCAGGGAGTCCATGTGATATTCGGTAACCCAGTAGAGGGCGTTGGATATGAAGTAATGGCGGACCGGATCACTGTCGGGGCCATCGAAATTTATCGCATCACCCCAAGGGGTGCGGTAACGGTCGGTGAAGTATGGGCCAAAGGCTTGCAGGTAATTGCCTTCCGGTCCCAGATGGTTGTAGACCACATCGAGAATGACCGCCAGTCCTTTGCCATGACAGGCATTGATCAGTCGCTTCAAACCGTCGGTTCCTCCGTAGCTATTCTGAGGAGCAAAAGGGAATGTTCCGTCATACCCCCAGTTGCGGGTACCTGGGAACTGGGCCACTGGCATCAATTCCACGGCGGTTATGCCGAGTTCACAAAGATAATCGAGCCGGGAAACGACCCCGTCGAAGGTCCCCTGCGGAGTGAATGTCGCCACATGCAGTTCGTAGATAATATACTGTTCCAACGGTAAACCGCTCCAACCCTCATCGCTCCAGCGGAAGTAATCTGGATCAACGATCTGAGATGGGCCATGTACGCCGTCTGGTTGACACCGCGATGCTGGATCCGGATATTCCACTGTTTCATCGAGGAGGTAGCGATAACAATCACCTTGTTTCACTTCGGCAATCGTGCCTTTGAAATAGCCGTTTCCTTCCGATGCGATCGAAACCGGTGCACATTCACGACATGTTAATGCAACTGCTACAGTCTCTGCCAGGGGCGCCCAGACTCTAAAATGGGTCGAACCGTCAGCAAGAGGGATGGCGCCGATATCGTGCTTACGGGGAAAACCCGAAGTGCACGGGAAGGATTCTTGTAGATGATTTTCAAACATAGAACATCTTCTCTCCACGTTTACTGAGGAGTTGATGAAAGAGAGTCAGGTATTCCTGAAGATGCCTGGTGAGCAGAAAATTTTCCCTCACGTATTCCCGAGCCTTGACACCCATGTTGTTCCGCAGTTCACCATGATGGAGCAGGAACCGTATTCGATGGGCTGCACCTTCTGGGGTGTTCACTAGAAAACCGGTGTGGTAATTGACAACCTGGCTGCGTATCCCTCCCACATCACCGCCGATGACCGGCTTTCCTTTCCAGAGACCTTCGGTAACAGTCAATCCGAATCCTTCCCTGGTCGACTTTTGAATGACAATATCGGCCAGTCGTTGCAATGCGTTGATGGTACGATGGTCATCGGGAGGAAGAAGCAACACATGGATATCAGGGTCACCGGCAGCAGCTTCAAGCACCTCGTCCAGCATGGCTTTTCCTTCTGGATCATCGACTGCCCCGCCACCGGCCAGAACCAATTGGATCGGGCTGACCCTGCGTACGAGACGATAGGCTTCAATCACGCCGACAGGGTCCTTGAAGCGATCAAAACGGGATATTTGAACTACAAGCGGTCGGTAAGGGTCCAGCCCGAACCTACCCCTTGCTTCCTCTAGTTCGCCTTCGCCGAGATCGCAGTTTTTGTCACTCAATGGATCGATGCTGGGAGCAATCAGGAACTGGGGATGAGGAAGTGGCAAGGCGAACTGACACATGGAAAAGATGCTGGCGTCATATCCCACGACAAACTTTTTCAGTGCTTTCCAGGTAGGGTGAAACGGATGACTGATATCGATGTGACCGCGCCAGATCCATTTTCCTTTCCTGTTGCTGCAGAGGTTGAGCAGAGGCGCAGGCTGGGGATCATGGATGACGACCACGTCGGCATCCTCCAGTAGCGGGCGTAACCGCTCGAAGTTCACGGCATTGGCATCTTGGTAGATCTGCCAGCCTGTGGAGGAAATGTTGACCGGAAACCCCTGCAGTCCATTGTGTATGGCTTTGGTGATGGAAAAAAATTCGCCGGCCCCATTGAGAACTTCCCAACGAGCATTGAGGCCGAGTCCGCACATGAGGGGGATCATCCATCCCAGTATCTCCGCAACTCCTCCCCCCTGCCGCGTGGAATTGACATGCACGACTCCTGTCCCTTCCAGCTTTTGGCCCAGATGCTGGAGTTGACGTATGACCGCCGCACCTACAATCCCTTCATAGGCCTCTAGTTTTGCAGTCATGGCAATCCTCCTTTTCCTGCCAAAGCATTGGCCAATTCAATCTTGAGCTCGGAAAGGGTAAGAAACATAAAATCAATAGACCGCAACGATTGAATAGCTTGTTCGAAATCACTTCCCCAATCGGCAAGCCAGACAGAGAAATCGTCAATGCAAACGGGTGGACGACGCTTTGCCTCCAGAAAATGAAAATAGATGCTGCTGTTGGTCATGTTGAGAATGGCATTTCTAAGTCCTGTTGGATGTTCAATTACGGTGCCGGCATCAAAAACGACGGTTGTTGCTTCCAGGAAATAGAATTCGGAGCCGGGGAGTGCAGTGGGTACGACCTGAATCTCACTCAAGCGCTCATCTATAATGTCAAGAACCTGAGACCGTAGGGTTTCGATATCGTCGACAAGGTAGGGGTCAATGATACCGATACGCTCTGCCAGCACCCGGTCACTGAGATGGAGCTTGGACCAGACGGCGAAATCATTGCGGTAGTCGGGATTGTCGAAAAAGGGGACCATCGGTGTTTCACAGAAATGGTGATAGAGGACATCAGCACTGCATATGGCAATTCGGTCACGCAGTTCCCGCAAATTCACGGCAGCCGGTAGGCCGCTCATGCTGGTCAAAAGGGTACAGTCGCTGACGCGAAAAGGTCTCATCGTGCGCCTCCGGTGGTTGAGGGAGACTTATAACCTCCCTAAAAAGCGTGATCCCAACGTTTGCTGAGACGGATGGCAGAGTTGACAAGTCCGACCATGCTGTAAGTCTGAACGAAATTGCCCCATTGCTCGCCGATGCGGACATCAAGATGTTCGACCATCAATCCATGGCGATTGTGACGCGCCAGCAGATTTTCGAACAACTGGCTGACTTCAGCGCTCCGACAAAGCGCCACCAGAGCATATATATGCCTGGTTGCCAACCCTGACCGGTCCCGTACCGAGGTAACCCGGGAGGGTAATGATCTCATTCTCATCGAGTCCCGCCCGGCCTTATATTTCATCGTTTGAAAATAAGAAAGCCGGGACGCTGAAGGGTCATCCTCCGGCAACTCGGCCATCTTTACTATGAAGACCCGCCGCTTTCCGTCACCTCCTTGCGTCGGGTTTGGCTTTATCGGCAAGTTTATATGGATTGTTATACCTAGAAGGTTACAGCGATTATTAGTCTTGTCAACAAGCTTGCCGATGTATCTAGTGTCTCAAATTAATCTAACCGAAGCACAAGTCATTGAAAACTAAAGACCCAAGGGAAGCCCAGCTTGCCGTACTTCCTTACCAGCAAGGCATCATAAAGATTTTCAATGACCTTCCCTAGCTCTTGCCTGCCGAAGGATGTGCGCGATCGATTGCTGCAGACAGCTCTTCAATGGTAAAGGGTTTTTTTAGCTTTCCTGCCCATCCGTCCATGGAATCCAGAGCAACTTCCGAGTATCCGGTGGAGACGATCGCCACCGCCTTCGGATCCAGTGTCTTGATACGCTGCAACGCTGTCTCCCCCCCCGTTCCCCCCTTTACCGTGAGATCCAGGATAACGGTATCGAAACGATCTCCCGCGTCAATCGCTTTGGCGTATTCTGCCACTGCTTCGTCTCCGTCGCTACAGCCGACTGTCTCGAAACCAAGATACCGCAGCATCGCTCTTACCGCGAGAAGAACAGCCGATTCGTCGTCCATGACGAGGACGCGGCCTCCCTTGCAGGGAGGAGTGACAATTTTTTTCTCCGCGTTTCGGCTGGCCGTAGTTTCATTCGTAGCAGGGAGAAGGATATGGAAGGTGGTGCCTGAAAAAGGCTTCGAATCGACGGTGATCTCCCCCCCATGTTTACGAACGATCGAGTAGGCCGTGGCAAGGCCGAGACCGCTTCCTGTCTTCTTCGTCGTAAAGTAAGGATCGAAGATTCGAGGGAGGATCTCGGCGGGAATCGGTTCGCCGTCGTTGTGGATCGATATGTGAGCATACCTTCCCGGCGTGAGCGCGAAGTCCGAGGATTCTGCGACTTCGACGTTGGCGGCACGTATGCTGATTGCCCCCTGTTTGGGCAGTGCCTCGCGGGCGTTGATCAGGATGTTCGTTAAAACCTGGCTGATCTGACCTTCATCGACCCGGACCGGCCAGAGATCGTCCGCCAGATCGCAGGTACAGGCGATTGTAGTCCCGTGGAGGATGAAGTCTGAGGCTTCCCTTACCAGATCGACGACTGACGCGCTTGTAAGGTGAAGCGATCCGTGCTTGGAGAAGGTCAGGAGCTGTTCGGTAATTTGCCGGCACCGCAAGTTGGCCTTTTCGGCTTCCTGCAGGACTCCCTCTACCTCCCGGTTCGCATTCACGTGCAGCGCCAGCGAAATGTTTGCGAGCATCACCGCCAGCAGGTTATTGAAATCATGGGCAATCCCTCCCGCCAGCAGGGCAAGCGACTCGAACCTCTGCCCCTTGGCAAGCTCCTCTTCGATTTTCTTCTGTTCAGTTATGTCACGTACGACCTCAATGGCGCCAATGATCTCACCTGAGGCGTCACGAACGGGCGTGGCCATAGCCTCCAGGAAAATATTTTTATCTTCAGATTCGGCAACAGTCTCCCTGCGATGGGCTCTGCCATCTTCGAATCCCATTATGACCTGGCACTCGGGACAGGGAACTTCGCGCTTGTGGAACGCCCGGTAGCATAACTCGCCGGCATGATCCCCCTGTTTCTGGCGGTGAACCTGATTCTGGAACACGATACACAGATCCCGATCGACCATCATAACGCCATCGGTAAGTCCCTTGAGCACCGCTTCAAGCTTGTTCTTTTCCTCGATCATGGCACTCTTTACCCGAATCCTGTCCGAGATATCCCGAACGATGGAAACGCAGTAGTCCCGGTCGTGGAAAGTGACCCTCCTGACATGAATTTCCACCGGAATCGTGGACGAGTCGCGCCGGCGTTGACGGGTTTCGATATAGACATCCCCCGTGCGAAGCAGTTGCAACTGGAGTTCATCCCAGGACTTCAAGTCTTGAACATTCTCGCCGAAATCGATTACCCGCAGCTTTGTCAGCTCTTCCGCTGTATACCCAAGGTGCCGGCAGGCAGCTTCGTTGGCATAGATGACTCTACTGGTGACGGCATCGACGAGAAATATTGCGTCACTGGCCTGGCTGAGGAGGAAAGAGAAAATGTCCCGATCCTGCAGGGCTTCCTTTTCTCCGGTGACGTCCCAGCAAAGGACGATCTTGGCCGCACCATCCGGAGAGATGACGGGAGACTGGATAGTACGGTACCATTTCCCGTCTTTTGGGCTGAGGATGTCACGGGCAGTGCATTCTCCCCGGAGCATCGCCTCCTCAGGGCACCAGGAGCAGGGTTTGTCGAGACCGAAAAGAATATCGTAGCAGAACTTTCCATCCGCCATTCCTTCTTCGATAAAGGCCTTGAGCTTCTGGTTCATCGACAGGATCTTCCGGTCAGCAGAGCAGGAGAATGCAAAACCCTGGAAAAGGTCAAAAAATGCTCCTACATTTTCCGCTGTAAAGTTCTTTGTTTCCGAAGTCATCAACATAACGCAGGATTCCCCATCATGTGAACATGGATAAATGCAAATCTGTTGCTACTTTTTCGCTTTACCTGCCGTCCTGGGAGGTACAGCTTTCCCGGCCTTGGCAGGCGCTTTGGTTTTCTGCGCTTTTGCCGGCACTGCGGCCTTCTTGACCTGTGCCCTCGCGTCCCTTGCCGCCCTGGCCTTAGCCAGGACATCACCCAAGCCTCTCTCCTCTGCCATCTTCCTGCGCGCCTCAGAATAGCTCCTGGCTGATAAACTCTGGGTGGATGGAATGCCAAACTGCTTACGATATTGACCGGGCTTCAGGTCATGTGCCTGGGCCAGGTGTCTCTTGAGGGTCTTCATCCCTCCTTTGCCGCATACCATGCAGATCACTTCATCCTTCCTGAATGCCTGCTTTACGGTAAGTGCGGGCTTTTCTTCTGCCGCGGGCTTACCCGACTCCAGGGCTTGAAGTGCAGCGTGGACCTTGTGCAGTTCCTCTATCATCTCTTCGGTAGTCATCTGGGTCGATCCTGCATGGGCTCTTACGATCTCGGTTGTCATTTCGAACAGTGTAGGCATCAGGTGGTCTCCTTTAGTCTGGTGAATACTTTATCGAGATAGGTACATGCTTCGTTATAGATCCCTTCTGGTAATTTTGACTCTCTTGGTCCTGCAATGTTCAACACGCTTATGAATTGTTCACGTATCCAGCGGGTTACAATGACCGGGTCTATCGGCTTCTCAAGCTGCACGATGAGGCATGGTTTACCATATTTTACCGTGAAGTCCCGGGTGAGCTTTGTCCCTTCGGACAGGGGGCCTTTATTGAGGATCAACGTTCCATCGGATTTGATGACATTCTGCTCTGTCCTGTAATAGGTATCGGGTGATTCCAGCTCGATCATCGGATACTTTGCAGGTATTGTTCCATCTTCAGCTATCCTTCCCTTTGGGCAATAACCGCCAACAGGAATAGCAGCTTTCAAAGCTGCATCCAGTCCTGCCCGATCTACTCCTGTCTGACCACCTGAGATTACTTTTTGGAGCATTTCGGCCTTCTGTTAATTGAGTCATTATCCTTCGATTATTTTCCCTGATATGCCTCGGAATGCCCCTTATGCTCCTCAAAGTTCCCGATATACCTGTCCACCAGCTCCTTATTACCCTTGATCACCAGCAGGTTCTCCGCATTCCTCTCCTCAGCGGCTCTCGTGAAATTGAAGCTTCCCGTTATCAGGGTGCTTCTGTCCACGATCATTATCTTGTTGTGAGCAATAGCGTGTTTATCATCTATATACGTAGGTATTCCTGCATGGGCTACAAAGTCTGCCGAGGTGTATTTTTCTTTTCTCTGGCTCCTGTCCAGGACTACCTCGATCTCAACTCCTCTCTTCCGTGCATCGACAAGGGCCTTGGCTATGGGCTTGGATGTGAAGGAGTAGGCCTGAACCAGAATCCCGGACTTTGCTGAATTGATCTCGTTAACGATGGCCTCAGTGGCTCCTCCGTTGGGAGAGAAGTAGACTGCTGTGGTGCCTTGAGAAGGTAACTGTTCAGAATGGGGTTGAAATAGACGAAGAGGGTCTTTTGCTATTGCAGACAGCAGGAGCAACAGAATAACCAGGAGCGGTATGACTATTTTGATGACTGTCTTCACGTCATACCCTCCAGCAATCGAATGAAGAGGGTACGCAGGCAGGGGACAACTTAACCCGGAGGATTATGCGGGTGGGGGTACGAGAGATGAAATTGCACGGTGGGTGGAAGATCATGTCATCTCAATTCTTGTGGCAGGATGTCCCGGTATACATGGATATTCTGATAATGTCAATTAATGGATGGCAATAAAGGACCCCGGCTGATGGCAAGGGTTCCTGTATCAATCATATAAAAGCGTACGTTATTCCTTGGTCTGATCAGCTATGACATGGACCTTGATAATTCCCTTGTCAGCATCAGGGAGGCTCACATCAGCAATATCAACAGTTTTTACCGGTCTCTCATCCGTTGACTCCAACAGTTCGGCAGCCAGAGCTTCTTCGGGAATTGAATCGAGGGATTTAGCCGCCGGTCTTGATTGCTTCCTCTTTTCTGCCGCATAGGCAATGCTGCCGACAAGCAGAATGGCAAGAGTAAAAGTTACGATTTTGGTTCGTTTATTCATCTGGATATTCCTCGCGTGGGATGATGGGATTATTTGCTCGTTTCGACCATCGAAAAGTTAAGCCTGAGGTAATGATTGCACATATTCTCACCATGGATCATGTTCAACTGCGGGCAGGAGATCGGGTCTTCTACAAGACACAGATAGTACGACGTATCAAATAGTTGACGTGTTCGACATATCCCGGGATCAGGTAATTTACGAATCGTTTCCATCCGCAAAATATATCACTTTTCGCCTCATTCACAATCGGCACAACGAATGCAGATCGACAAAGCATGTTACGCTAGCGGCAGATCGTCGGGTGCATGTTCGGAGACGACCGGGCAGTAGATTATCTCCCGCTCGTCGTTCATGCCGACCGGCTTCTCCGTCTTGAGGAGCGTTATCCAGACGCGCACGTTTTCCACGATTATGACCATCACCAGAACAAGGATTACGATGCTGAGAACGGTGTTAAGCATCATCCCTTTAGCCAGGTAGAGGTTGATGTTCATGAAACCTGCCGCGAATGTTGTGACAGTAATAAAGGCACACGGCAGCGCCGTGATGAGGGCGTAGGACTTCTTCGCCGCAATCCGGATGATGATCGTTGTCCCGATAGCCAGTGCCAGCGCCGCCAGCGTCTGATTCGTCACCCCGAACAAGGGCCAGATGGTCGAGACGTCCCCTGTGTAGAGGATATACCCCCATGCAAAGGAAACGGCACCGCTCGTCAGTATGACGCCGGGTATCCAGTCTGTCTGCTTGAGCGGTTTATAGATGTTTCCCAGGATATCCTGCAGGATGTAGCGCGCCACCCGGGTTCCGGCATCTATCGTTGTCAGGATGAACAGCGCCTCGAACATGATGATGAACTGAAACCAGTATTTCATCGTGTGTTGCAGCCCCTCACCGACATGGGAGAAGATGTACGCCGTGCCGACGGCAAGCGAGATCGCCCCGCCGGGGCGATGGGCGACATCGAGCCCCACGAGGCTGCATAACTCCGGCAGGTTCCTGACCGGCATGTTGAGCTTTGCAAAGGCGGCCGCCGACGTGTTGATGGCAAAGTAATCATTGGGAACAAGTGTCACGGCAGCAAGGAGCGCCATCAGGCCGATAAACGCTTCGGTCAGCATGGCGCCGTACCCCACCATGCGTAGCTGGCTTTCCTTTTCCAGCATCTTGGGGGTCGTACCGGAGCCGATCAGGGCATGAAATCCTGAGATGGCGCCGCAAGCGATGGTAATGAATACATAGGGCCAGACCGGTCCGGGGATTATCGGCCCGCCGCCATCAATGAATTGGGTCACAAAGGGCATCTGCACGGTAGGATTGACGAAGAAAAGCCCGAGCGCCAACCCTCCGATAACGGCGATCTTCATGTAGGTACTGAGGTAATCCCTCGGTGCGAGCAGCAGCCATACGGGCAGTGCCGCCGCACAGAAACCGTAGACCGGCAGGATGACCGAAAGGCTCTCCTTGCTGAAGGTGAACCATCCGGCAAAGGAAGATTCTGCAAGGGGTGCCCCGAAATAGACGGCGGCAAGCACGGCGACAACGCCGAAGACAGTTCCGGACAGGATCGCGCCCGGTCTGATCTTGAACATATAGACGCCGACCACCATGGCAATGGGAATGGTCATGCCGATGGTGAACACGCCCCAGGGGTTGTTGTAAAGGGCATTCGCGACTGCCACGGCAAGACCGGCCAGGGCGACGATGATTATAAAAAGGGTCACGAACGCGGTGGTCACGCCGGTAAGACTGCTCACGTCCTTCTTTGCGATAACCGACAGGGACTGCCCCTTATGGCGGACCGACGCAAAGAGGATGATCATGTCGTGGACGCAACCGGCAAAAACAGAACCCAGCAGTATCCAGAAAAACCCCGGTCCCCAGCCGTACTGGGCCGCCAGCGTGGGTCCGATCAGCGGCCCCGCCCCCGCAATGGCCGCAAAGTGATGTCCGAAAACAACCCACTTGTTCGTGGGGACGTAATCCTTACCATCATTGCAGGTAACGGCCGGCGTGATATTCCGGTCGTCAAGCATCAACACCTTGGCGGCAATGAAGGCCGAATAGTAACGGTACGCCAGGGCAAGGGCGCAAAGGGCGGATACCAACAGGTAAATTACACTCACGGGTCAATCCTCTTGCATGTTTTATTCACCCCGGGGGAGAAATCACTCTCACAGGGAGGACAATAAATGTTCCTGCACGTAAAAAGTCCCTGCATAAAGTACACAGGGATAAATTCTTTGTAATCCTCTCATACCGTTGATGTCAACAGTTTAAAAGTGAAGGTTTTTATCACGTATCTTTGTGGAAGAGCGAAACAGCCGGTACAGGTATTTTTCACCCTCTGCAACCGCCAGCATGCCGACGGCGAGGAGAAGCGTGACGGCCAGTTCGACGGAAGCAAGGGGAACCGTTATGAAGACGGAGTTGGACAGCGGCAAGTAGATTGCCGCCAGTTGCAGCAGAAGGGTGAAAAGGACGGCAGCGGTGAGCAGCCGGTTGCTGAAAAACCCGATCACAAGCAGAGACTGATGGCCGGAGCGGACGGTAAAGGCCACAGCCATCCGGTTCGCAACCAGGAAGGTGAAGACCATGGTCTGCCACGCCATGCCGTTGGCCATGGCGTAATGCTGGAGGAACAGGGCAACAATTCCGATCTGGAGACCGAATCCGGCGATGAACCAGCCGCGACCGCCGTCAAAGATTCCTTCGTCCGGTTTCACGGGGGGGCGTTCCATGATGTCCGGCTCGGAGGGCTCGGCCGTCAGTGCCAGACCGGGGAGGCTGTCGCAGAGCAGGTTGAGCCAGAGGATCTGGATGGGAAGGAGCGGCAGCGGCAGCCCGATCAGGGGGGCAAAGCAGATGGCGACCAAGGTGCCGGCGTTGGAGGTAATGGAATAGGTGATGAACTTGAGGATGTTGGCGTAGATCCGCCGCCCTTCCCTGACCGCTTTGACGATGGTGGCAAAGTTGTCGTCCAGGAGGATCATGGCCGAGGCCTCCTTCGCAACATCGGTACCGGTTATCCCCATGGCGACCCCGATGTCGGCCCGCTGCAGGGCCGGCGCATCGTTCACCCCGTCGCCGGTCATGGCGACATAATATCCCCTGTCCTGGAGCGCCCGGACGATCTTCAACTTCTGTTCCGGGGCGACCCTGGCGTAGACCCGCACCCGCTCTACTTCCCGCTCCAGTTCCTCCAGCGACAGGTCCGCCAGTTCCCGGCCGGTGAGCACCATCTCACTTCCATCGGTGAGAATGCCGACCCGCCGGGCGATGACCCGGGCTGTAACCGGATGGTCGCCGGTGATCATAACCGGTGTTATCCCCGCCCCGCGGCAAAGGGCCACGGCTGCCACCGCCTCCTCGCGGGGAGGATCAAGCATCCCGACCAGACCTATGAGGGTAAGCTCCGATTCCGCATCAGTTTCGAGCAGGTCGGGCACCCCTTCCCAGCGGCGTATGGCCAGCGCCAGCACCCGCAGTCCCTGATCGGCCATGAGCTCACTGGCACGGTGCAACTCCTCCCGGTCGTAGGGGCTGGGACCGGCAGCAGTCAGGAGGTGCGTGGAGCGAGCCAGCACCACCTCTGCTGCCCCTTTGGTAAGGGAGACCACCCCGCTCTCCCCCCGGTGAAAGGTGGTCATGCACCGGCGTTCTGCATCGAAGGGGAGTTCGGCCAGTCGGGGGAAGCGCTGAATCAGCTCCTTCTTGCCGTATCCCCCCGCAGCAGCCATGGCGTAGAGGGCCACCTCGGTGGGGTCCCCCATCCCCGCCGCCGTGCCATCGTAATGTACATCATTGCAGAGGGCTGACGCCGCCAGCAGCCATTCACCGGGGGTCGTGGCAGGCGGGCCTGCCGGTGCCGGCAGTTTAATCGGGGAAAGAAGTCGCCCTTCCAGCCATACCTGTTCGACAGTCATCCGGTTCAACGTAAGAGTACCGGTCTTGTCGGAACAGATGTGGGTCACGGAGCCAAGGGTCTCCACCGCCGGCAGACGGCGGATGAGGGCGTTCTGCTGCACCATCTTGCGCGCCCCGAGGGCGAGGGAAATGGTGACCACGGCGGGGAGCGCCTCGGGAATGGCGGCAACGGCAAGGGAAACGGCGGTAAGAAACATGAGGAGGGGGGGCTCTCCCCGGAGGAATCCGAGCATGAAGACAGCGGCGCAGATGAGGAGGATCACCAGGGCGAGCCGCCGGCCGAAACCGGCCAGCCGCTTCTGCAAGGGGGTCTTTACCTCTCCCGTCTCTTGGAGCATGGCGGCGATCTTCCCCAGTTCAGTCTCCATGCCGGTGGCAACGGTCACTCCCCTCCCCCGGCCGGTCACCACCACCGTCCCCTTGTAAGTCAGGTTGGTCCGGTCCCCCAGGGGAAGACGTTCTCCGGCTATGGGTGCAACTGATTTCTCGACCGGAACGGATTCGCCGGTCAGGGCCGACTCCTCTGACTGGAACCGTACCGCCTCCATGAGCCGCAGATCGGCCGGCACCACGTTCCCCGCCTCCAGAAGCACGATATCCCCCGGCACGATCAGGGATGCCGGTATCTGCTCCGGCACGCCGCCGCGTAACACCGTAGCCGAAGGTGCGGCCATCCGCTTCAGGGCGGCAATCGCCTTTTCCGCCCGGTATTCCTGGATAAACCCGATCACGGCATTGAGAACGACAATGGTCAGGATCGCCAGGGCGTCGTGGAGGTCCCCCACCGCCGCCGACAGGATCGCTGCCCCGAGGAGCACGAGGATGGAGAAATCGATGAACTGGGCAAGGAGCATGGACAGCGACGTCCGGCCCCGCTTCTCCACAAGTTCGTTGGGACCGTGAACAGCCAGGCGCGCCGCTGCCTCCTCGGCAGTGAGTCCACCGGGAGACGAGCCGAGTTCGGACAGGGTATCAGTAATACTTGTTTGGTACCACTCCATGGTTGGCCCCTATCCACTCATACTGACTGCAGGTGGCGCTGTCCGTAGGGAGCGACTAATCGCTGTTTCGTCGTGGTTCTTGGCGAAATGGAGCAAAAGTAGCCGATCCTGTTTGAGCCCAAAGGGCGAGTTGATCGGCTGCTGCGTAATGAGCCTTAGAACCACAGAAATGGGATCCCGGAACGAACGCAGGATAGCGCCACCTGCTCATCTCATAATGCTTCTATCGCCCGCCGCGTCGCGGCAACGATCTCCTCCGCCCCTTCCCCCCGGAAGCGGAGCGGCTCGCCGAATATCACCGTCACGTCACCACGCTTCGGCCAGGACGCCCCGCGGGGGTAGACATACTCAAGCCCCCGTATCCTGACCGGCACCACCGGCATTTCCAGTTCCTGGACCATGATGCCGAGCCCCTGTTTGAACGGAAGCAGGTTGCCGTCCTCTGACCGTTCCCCTTCCGGGAAGACCAGCAGGTTTATGCCATGGTCTGCCAGCCGCCCCATGAAGCGGAGAGAGCTGCGAAAGCCCCGTGTCTGGGGGAGGGGAAAGAGATTGAGGGCGATGGTGCCGTACTCGTAGGTGGAACGCTTCCATATCTGCTGGAAGATGTTGCTGAAATTCTGGAAGAAGAACTCGGCCCAGACGGCCGTGGCGGTACGGTAGCGCAGGGAACCTGGCAGGGCAGACATGATGGTCGGCTGGTCGAAATAGCTCAGGTGATTGGCAGCAAACAGCACCGGGCCGTTCAGGTCCGTCAGCCGCTGGGAACCCTCTACCCGCAACCGGACGTAGCAGGCAAGAAGCGGCCGGTGAATAACGAGGTCGCAGACCATCCGAATGAAGCGTCCCCATGGTCGGTTCGGCCAGAACCGGAACTGGTCACGGCTTTCCACCTTTTCCCGCCGGGTAACGAGGACGCGAAGGTCGCTCACCCGGGTCTGGGGCCCGATGAGGGAATCTTCCAGGTCGAGCCGGAACTCCTGCTCCAGAAAATTGACCAGTTCGAGCCGGCCGATGGAGGTAAGCCCCAGATCCGCAACCAGGAATGATTCCTCACGGATATCCGCCGGGGAAGCACCGGTGGCACGGGCGATGAGACCGACAAGGAGGTCCGCAGTCACACCTCCCGTAACTTCCCGCCCTTGCTGCAGCTTCTCCTTCACCAGAAATTTGCGAACCTTGAGGGTGGTAGTCTTGGGAAATTCCGCCTCGGGCCAGAGGGAAAAGCCGGTGATCTGGTGGAGAGAATCGAGCCCTTCATTGGCCTCCCGGACGATCTCGTCGGCAGGACGGCCACTCCCGTCCAGGATGAGGACCGCATGCACCTCCTCCCCCGCACCCCGGTCGAGACCGATCACACACCCCTCCCGCACCCCCTTCACCCTCCCGAGCACCCCCTCCACCTCGTCGGGATAGACGTTGATCCCCGCCCCCGTGACGATGAGCTCCTTCTCCCGCCCACGGATATGGAGCCATCCCTCGGCATCGATCTCCCCAAGATCACCGGTGCGAAACCAGCCATCGGGTGTAAAGGCGGCGCTGGTAGCTTCGTCATTGCCATAATAGCCGGGGAAGACGTTTTCCCCGCGGGCCAGTATCTGACGATCCTCGATTCTCACCTCCACCCCCGGCAGCGGGGCACCGACCGAACCCATCAGCTGTCGCTCCATGGTGTTGGCGGTCAGGACCGGCGAGCATTCGGTCAGTCCATACCCCTCCACCACCGTGGAACCGAGGCCGCTCCAGAACCGGAACACCTCCGGATCGAGAGGAGCGCCGCCGGAGACGAAGAGGGTGAAATGGGGGCCGAACTTGCGCTGGATGGGAAAGAAGAGCCGTTTCCTGGTGGCCGGGGAGAGCCCCGCCGAACGCTCCAACAGCCAGCCGACCGGTTTTTCCAGATGATGTGCCGCCAGTTCCCGCATGATGGAGGTCTGCAGCAGCTGCAACAGGCGGGGGACGGCAATGACGGCGTAGACGTCCTCCTCCGCCAGCGCTTCCATGATGGCCGACGGCTTGAGTGTACGGAGATAGACGATGGCACTTCCCCGATAGAGGGGGGTGAAAAAGCCCCCCATCTGCTCGAACATATGGGAGAGGGGGAGAAGGGAGAGAAATCGGAACCGGTCAGTCACGACGGGGATATGGTCGTTTACCTGGAGGATATTGGCCATCAGGTTGCGGTGGGTGAGGATTACCCCCTTGGGGTTGCCGGTAGTCCCCGAAGTGTAGATGAGCTGGGCCATGTCGTCCGGCCGGGGAGAAGCCGTTGCTGCCAGCGGCGGCGTCTCCGTCAGCAGGTGGGGGAGTTCTTCGAGCATGACCGTCGGCCAGCCGGTCAGCCGCTCCGCCTTGAAGCGGCTCTGGATGACCAGCCGGGCATCGGTCAGGCGGGCAATGGTCTCGGCCCGCTCCCGGCCCGACATGAAATCCACCGGTACCACCACCGCTCCCCGGGCCGTGAGTCCCCAGAAGGCAACCACCCACCAGGGAGAATTGGGACCCCAGATGACCACCCGGTCCCCTGCCCCCACCCCCTGGGCAGCCAGCCACCCGTTCATACTGAGAGAAAACTCGGCAAGCTCATGGTAGGAAAGGGAGAGGCGGCGGACACCGGTGCGAAATACCAGGGCGCACTGCTCTCCGCGAGGGGCAAAGGTCTGGAACAGGTCAAGCAGGGTCTGCATCGGAATTCCTTGGCAAAAAGGGTAATGGCGCGGGCTCTGCTTGCAAGAGTAGTCAATATTTCGGGATTGTCAAAGAATCGGCGTGGTGGGAGTTGGGGAAGATACACAATGCAAGTGAAACGCCCCGGCTTTTATGACCGGGGCGTTTCTGCATGCAGAAAATGAACGGATTACTGCTGATATCCGTCAGTCAGCGTTTTCATGAAATCCACCAGAGCATTTTCCTCGGCGTCGTCCAAGCCAAGATTGCCCAGCTCTGCCGTGTTCACGGTGGCAGCGACCTCTGGAGGCGGCCAGCACCCCATCACTTCAGCCTCAGCGTCCGTAACGGATGAGTCACACCGGGGCAGGACGTCGCGAGTGTTGTAGAAGTGAACGATCCGTTTGAGGCTTTTGAAGTATCCATTGTGTCCATAAGCCTTGACAAAATCGGGTGAGGGCCGTTTGTCAACATTGCGCAGTGTGGGCACTTTGTGTTTGCCGTAGTTTGCATCAGCAAAGGCAGCAAATTCGGCGCGTGTCATCAGGAAGCCTCCCAGGCCGGGATCGATCCAGTTGTATCCGTCAGGATTGAAACCGGGGGCGGCAGTATAGAACGGGTTGTCCGGATAGCGAGGAATGCCGAGGTTGTCAAAGGTGTAGTCGGTGAACAGCGCCGGTCCGTTTTTCTTGCCGAAGCTGATGACATGGCATTTGTTGCATTTGCCCTTGCCCATGAACAGGGCGAACCCCTGCAGTTCGGAAGGTGCCAGGCGAGCTTTCCCCTTCAGGTGAGCGTCGAATTTGGAAGAGAAGGCATTTGACTCGAAAGACCCCTCGAAGGCTGCAACGGAGAGCCCCACGCAATCATATGCTTCATTCACGTTCGCCTGGTCGCAGGCAGCTGACCCGCAGACAGTACGAAAAAGGTCCGCATAACTGCTGCCGCAGATTCTGTCGATCACGTCGGTCGCTGCCCCCAGGGCCTGCTCCAGGGGGTTCAAAAACGGGCCTTGCGCCTGCTCGGCTGCCGGATTCCCCAGCCTTTCACCCCTAGCGCGGCCATCCCAGAAGTTGCCACCGACAAACAGCCCTGCTTTGGCGTCGTAATGAAAGATGGAGCTGGTGGTGGCATAGGCCGAGCTGGGTGGCTTGCGATTGCCGAAGCTGCCGGGGATTGATCCCTCGTAAACGACGGTACCTGCGTTCACTTCCGATGTGGAGCCGGTCCATCCGGCGGTGGGGTTATGGCAGGAAGCGCATGACTGGTTTTGGTTGCTGGACAACGCTTCGTCGAAGAATATCGATTTGCCGAGTTGTTCCTGGTCGGAAAGATCCGCCGCGCCTGCAGTACCTGCCGCCATGCAAACGATGGCAGTGATTGCGATGATGCGAGACAGTGCCATATGCTGTTCCTCCTTACTATTGTGGCTCTTACTGCATTGGATTTTACCTGGCTACGAGTACGTACCCCCTCTTTCATCTCCTTTCACGACAAATTTTATTAGCATGTACCAACATAACATGAAACTTTCGAATGACAAGGCCGCTTGGCTGGTTAAACAAAAAAAGCCCACCTGCCGTAGCGGGTGGGCTTTTCCATGTTGAGGTGAAGGCTTATAGCAGGCTTTTGTCAACCTGACATAGATGCTTCTTCTCTTTCGACAAAGGTGAGCTGGACAAGCATGACGTCACTGGCCCGTTCGGCATCCCGGTCATTAATGTGGCCTTTTTGCCTCAGGGAAGGGGCACCTCGCCATCGGGATGGGGCGGAATACCTCTGCCTTGCTTCCTGGGAGGGCGAAGTTTTTCCAGCTTCGCCTGCTGTTCGGGGGTGAGGAGAGCGTTGATCTGGTTCCGTACCCGGGCGCGAGACACGGCCAGTTCGATCTCCGTCTGTGCCCGGTTCGTAGCGACGGACCTTACCGCCGCCTCGTCGAAGGGGGTGGCCTTCGCTGCGTCACGCATCTGTTGCCGGTAGTCCCTCATTTTTTCCATGAGCGGTTTGCTCTTCTCCCGCTCGGCGGCGAAGATCGCCTTGATCTGCCCCTGCTGGGCATCGCTCAACCCCAGTTTTTTGGCCATATGGGCAAGACGTTTCTCCGGTGACATCCCTCCCCTCGGCTCGCCACAAGCCCTATCCCCTTTCGCCGGTCTGGTGGCTGCAGCGCAGACACCCCACGCACCAAAACTCCCACCCGCCAGCGTTGCCGCCAGCATGCTGCCAATGATGATCTGTCGTTTCATGATTGTTCTCCTTTCGTCTCTCCATTATGGACGCCACCAACTCGACGTCGTGCGTTGGAAATACAGATACCAGGGAAATGTGGCGCAATTGTGGAGGAAATGAGGAAAGACGACAATGCACCATTTTGATGATGGTTATCCGCCGATTTCTTGTGGTAATGTTCAATCAGCAGTTACTGAAAAGAAGCGTGAGTTCACGTGGGGTAGAACATGAAGATCGGCATCACCCAGCGGCTTTTCCTTGCAATCCTGGCCGCCGCGTTTCTCTCCGTAGTCAGCATGTTCCTCATCATGCAGTGGAACATCGACCGGGGATTCAGGCGTTATGTCGAAAGTCTTGAGCAGACGCGACTTACCAGGCTTGCCGAACAGCTGGAAGAGCGCTACGCGACGCAGGAAAGCTGGGATTTCCTGAAAAACACCCCGGACGCATGGCGTCGCATCCTTGTCGCGTCAATCCCCGACGATGAGCCGGGCACGCCGGACCGACCGCGGCGGGGAGATACGAACGCCTCTCCTCAGAAGGGAAGGGACTCTCGCCCTCCCCTCCCCCCACACCTGAGGCGTGGCTTCGTTATGCGGGTTTTCCTGCTCGATGCCGACAAACAGCCGCTGGTCGGTCCGACGGACATCCCGGTAAATACCGTGACCAGGGCACTCCAGTACCAGAACCGGGTCGTGGGATACCTGGGGCTCCTGCCGCGCAAACAGCTGTCCGACGAGCACCAGGTCCGTTTCCTGAAAGAGCAGAAATTCGCCCTTGCCCTGGTGGCCGGGATGGTGGTACTGGTGGCCGCCGGCTTCTCCCTCCTCCTGGCACAGCGCCTGGTCCGACCGATACGGGCACTGGCAGCGGCGACTGACCGCCTGGCCGCCGGGGAATTCGCCGTACGGGTACCGGTAACCTTCGGCGACGAACTGGGTCATCTGGCACGCGATTTCAACTCCCTCGCCCTGACCCTGGAGAAAAACGAGCAGGCACGGCGCCAGTGGGTGGCGGACATCTCCCATGAGCTGCGTACCCCTCTGACCGTCCTGCGGGGAGAAATCGAGGCCCTTCAGGATGGCATCCGTCCGACAACCCCGACGGCAATCCACTCTCTCCATGGGGAGGTGCTCCGGCTGGGGCGACTGGTGGAAGACCTCTACCAGCTCTCCCTCACCGACCTGGGAGCGCTGGCCTATCACAAGAAAGAGATGGATTTGACCGTTCTCCTCTCCACCGCACTCGCTCCGTATCGCCAGGAATTCGCCCGCAAGAACATCAAGCTCACTGCCGCCATCCCCTGGGAAAAACCGGCGATGATCTTCGCCGACGCCGAGCGGCTGCACCAGCTCTTTGCCAACCTGCTGGACAATGCCCTGAAATACACCGACCCGGGAGGAGAAGTTGCCATCAGCCTCGCCTGCGGCGACGGTGTGGCGACGGTCGATATGGAGGATTCGGCGCCGGGAGTGGCGGAGGGAGATCTGGGGAGGCTGTTCGACCGGCTTTACCGGGTGGAGACATCCCGTAACCGGGCTGCCGGTGGAGCCGGACTTGGCCTTGCCATTTGCAGAAGCATCGTCGAAGCCCATGCCGGCACCATCACCGCACGGCATTCGGCACGGGGGGGAATAGGGATCAGTGTGGCACTGCCGCTTGCGGAGAGTAACCGATGACCGGGAAGATACTGATTGTTGAGGATGAACTGAAGCTTGCGGAACTGCTGCGTGATTACCTTGAAAAGGGAGGGTTTGAGCCGTTCTGCCTTTCAAATGGTGGAGAGGTCGTCCCCTGGGTCCGGGAGCGGAGGCCCGATCTCATCCTGCTCGACCTGATGCTGCCGGGACGGGACGGGCTGGAGATCTGCAAGGAGATCCGCACCTTTTCGTCGGTACCGATCATCATGGTCACCGCCCGCATAGAAGAAATCGACCGCCTGCTGGGACTGGAACTGGGAGCCGATGACTACATCTGCAAGCCCTACAGCCCCCGGGAGGTAGTAGCACGGGTCAAGGCGGTCCTGCGCCGTACCGGCGGGGGGCAGACACTCCAGGCATCCGGACTGGTTCTCGACGAGCCACGCCTGCAGGCAACACTCAACAGCCACAACTTGGAGTTGACGGCGGTGGAATTCAAGCTGCTGCAGTTCCTGGTCGCCAATCCCGGCCGCATCTACGGCCGGCAGCAGCTCATGGACCGGATCTATCCCGACCAGCGCATCGTCAGCGACCGCACCATCGACAGCCACATCAAGAAGCTGCGCAGGAAGATCGAAGAAGCAAGCCCCGACGCAGACATCATCCATTCGGTCTATGGCGTCGGCTATAAATACGAGGCGACACAGCCGGACGAATAATCCGAAACATACCCTTTGGAAGGTAACTGCATGAACGGAAAAAGGCCCACCTGACGAAACGGGGGGGCCTTTTCATGTTCATATGAATGGTACTCTCAGTTTTTTGTCTGCCGGACGTAAGCGCTGCTCCGCTGTTCGGCAAACGTGAGGTGGGCGAGCATGGCGTCCCGAGCCCGCTCCGGGTCCCGGTCGCGAATGGCGAGGAAGATGGCCTGGTGCTGGCCGAACAGGGTGCGGTGGTCCTCCGCGCTAATGTAGACCGCCCGCCAGACGCTGTTCTGGAACTCCTGCATGGCATCGAAGATGCTCTGCATGAGGTGCTGCCAGACCACATTGTGGGTGGCACGGGCAACAATGATATGGAAATTGGCGTCAAGGTCCTGTGATGATTTCATCCCGTCCAGATTCCGCTCCATCTGGGCAACGACTTCCTCCAATTTCCGCACATCCTCCGGAAGGGCCCGCTGGGCCGCATAATAGGCAGTCCAGGTCTCCATCCCCTTCCGCACCTCGACGACGTCCAGCGCCCGTGCCCGCTCCACCTTGATGAGATCGGAGAGCGTATTGCCGGCTGAGGTCTCCACCAGAGACTTGACCACCGTCCCCCCCCCCTGGTAGGACTCCACCAGCCCCGATGCCGCCAGCATGTTGAGGGCCTCCCGCACCGACGGACGGGAAACGCCGAACATCTCCGCCAACTCCCGTTCGGGGGGGAGCTTGTCGCCGGGATTGAACTCACCGGCCAGGATCGAGGTGCGGATCTGGTCAGCTATCTGGGTGGAAACCTTCTTCGGTTTGATCGGTTTGAAATTCATACTGTTCCAATAAAAAAGGGCTGATTTCAGCCCTTTCTAATACTACATTACCCCACCAATGGCAACAAGATTGCGGTACATGAGCCTTGCGGACAGGTGGAGTTATCCTGCGTGTTCCGGACAGCTTCAGTCAAATCAGCCGTTAATGCTCGCCTGCAACAGTTCGGTCAGATGGATAACCCGGACCTGGGGTTCCGTTTTGGCAAGGGCCTGCTTCAGTTGCAGCAGGCAGCCGGGATTGCTCGTCACCAGGTAGTCGGCACCGGTTTTCCGGATCGTGTCGATCTTGCGCAGGAGCACCCGGTCGGCCATCTCGGGGCGCTCGATATTATAGGTACCGGCACTGCCGCAACAGGCATCTGCGTCGTCAAGCTCCCGGTAGTCAAGCCCCGGCACCATCCGGAGAAGCTGCCGCGGCTCGTTCCTGATCCCCTGGCAGTGGGCGATGTGGCAGGGATCGTGGTAGGTGACCCGGTACGGCAGAGGGCGCAGCCTTTGCCCGAGCAGCGCAGCACCTTCGACGAGCACCTGGGAGATGTCACGCACCTTGGCACTGAAAACAGCCGCCTGGCCATCGTCTTCCAGGTGGTGGCCGTACTTCTTCAGCTCGGCGCCGCAGCCGCCGCAATCGGTCACGATGAAGTCCAGGTCGTAGCTGCTGAACAGCTCCACGTTGAAGCGGGCCATCTCTTCCATACCCGCCCGGTCGGAGGCGAGCATGTTCGGCGCACCGCAGCATTTCTGGGCCTTCGGGGTGATAACCCGGTAGCCGAGGGCGGAAAGGAGCTGGACGGTGGCGAAGCTCGCCTCGGAAAAGACCAGGCTCATGACGCAGCCAAGGAAAAAACCGACGGTCCCCCGCTCTTCCCCCTGAGCCGGCGTCACTTCCTGAAGGGTCCGCCGAAGCGGTTGCGCCGGCAGGTGGGGAAGAAGCCCCTCCATCCGCGACAGGCGGGGAGGGAACATCTTGAGCAGCCCGAGCTTGCGCACCACCTTCTGCAGGCCGGAACGCTGGTAGAGCTTCAGGGGGTAAGCAGCCGCTTCCAGACGATCCGGGTGGGGAAGGAGCCAGTGCAGTACCAGTTCCTCCATGAAGGAGAGTCCATCCCGGTCCTTCTTCTCGCACTTGAATTCGGCAACCAGTTCGCCGGCGTTCACCCCGCAGGGGCAGGCGGACGCACAGGCCTGGCAGTCGAGACAGAGGGAGAGGTAGTCGAGGAACCGTTCGCTCCCCTCCAGATCCCCCTCCTGGAATTTCCGCACCAGCGCCACCCTCCCCCGGGGAGAGGCGGTCTCCAGGAAGGTCTCTTTGTAGGTCGGGCAGTGGGGGAGGCACATGCCGCAGCGCATGCAGTTGATCAGTTTTTCGTAGCCCATGAATCCGTTTCCCTATGTTCCACCTTGGCCGTGGGAGAACGGTTGCGAATTTCCGGAACCTGGCGGCGTTGGACTGCTGAGGCCACTTGTGCGGCGTAGCGCTGCTACGCCTCCGCGGGCCTCCTTGTCCGCCTTGCCAGAACCCGAAACTTCACAACCGGTAGGTTTGAAGCTAAACCAGAACAAAATCTGCGCCATGTCTAAATAATTTTTCCAGGGTTGAGAATCCCCTTCGGATCAAATGCTCCCTTGATATTCCGCATTACCCTGATCCCCGTCTCGCCCACCAGCTTCGGCAGGTATTTCTTCTTCGCCAGGCCAACGCCGTGCTCCCCGGTGATGGTCCCCCCCATGGCGATGGCCGCATCGAAGATTTCGGCAAACGCCTGGTGGGCGCGGGAAATCTCGTCCTTGTCCCGCTCGTCGGTCAGGCAGGTGGGATGGAGGTTGCCATCCCCCGCATGGCCGAAGGTGCCGATGGTGAGGTCATATTTCCGTGCGGTCTCCTGAATCAGCTTCACCATCGGCGCGATGCAGCTCCGGGGGACGGTGGCGTCCTCCAGGATGGTGGTCGGCTTGACCCGGGCCAGGGCGGAGAGGGCCACCCGCCGGGCGGTGGCGAGCTTCAGTGCCTCGTCTGCCGTAGCGGCGGTCTGGAAAAAGGAGCAGCGGTGCTTCTCGCAGATGGCCCGTATGGCCGCGGCATCGTCCTGCACCATCGCCGGGTGGCCATCCACCTCGATCAGCAGCACCGCCTCCACGTCCAGCGGCAGCCCCACCTTCGCGTAATCCTCTACGCACCTGATCGTCACCTTGTCCAGAAACTCCAGGGTGGCCGGTATGATCCGGGCGGCGATGATATGGGAGACGGTCAAAGCCGCCTGCTCCAGTTCGGGAAAGTGGACGAGCATGGTTTTCTTCGCCTGGGGCTTGGGGATCAGCCTGACCATCACCCCGGTGAAGATGCCGAGGGTCCCTTCTGACGAGACAAGCAGGTCGTTCAGGTTGTACCCCGCCACGTTCTTGACCGCCTTACCCCCCGTTTTCAGGAGTTCGCCATTGGGAAGTATCGTGGTAAGCCCCATGACGTAGTCCGACGTGACGCCGTATTTGAGCCCCCGCAACCCGCCTGAGTTTTCCGCCACGTTCCCCCCCATGGTGGAGATGTTCATGCTTCCCGGGTCGGGTGGGTAGAAGAGCCCCCGCGCCTCCACATCCCGGTGGAGGGCACTGGTAATGACCCCAGTCTCAACCGTGGCTGTCAGGTTCTCCTCGTCGATCTCCATGATCCGGTTCATGCGGCTCGTCTGAAGGACCACCCCGCCGGCCGAAAGTGAGCCGCCGGAGAGATTGGTCCCCGAACCGCGGGGGGTGACACAGATGCCGGCGCCATGGCAGAGGGACATAACCCTGGCGACCTCCCCCGTCGTGCCGGGTAGCACCACTGCCCCGGGCAGGCTTTCCAGTTCCGGCGTCGAGTCATAACCATAGACCGCCAGCGACTCCTTGTCCGAAAGGGTGAATTGCTCACCGACGATCTTCTGCAAATCGTTCACAAATGACTGTTCCATACATTACCTCGCCCATCACCCCAAGCCGGCTAGGGAATGGGTCTTTAAAGTTGATTCTCATTTTCTCGTAATTGGTTAGAGACGAGCGACCGATGGTAGTATCCGACATTTCCTTGCGCTGCGTATGGCAAATAATGCAACACGGTTTTACGAAGTTGTTATACCAATTAACAAGTTATTTTTTTCCTGTCAAGGTCTTTTTGAAAAAGCCGCTATTTCCGGTTGACTCGTGGCGTTTTATACATTATTCTGTAAATAATTTTTGGTAATGCCACTTCATTGAGGTGCGTAATGGTAGAACGATTCCAGATTGCTGCAGAAGCAGTGGGTGCCATTGTAAAACGGTTTACTACTCTGATCGACGGGGCCGGCTACGTGACATCCGTAACCGGCACCACCACCGTCGCCGCCCCTACCCTGCCGCCGGCTCTCCGCCGGGCACTCCCGGACCTCACCCTCGCCGAACCCGCTGATTTCGCCGTCGCCGGTGCCGGCATCAGCGTCGCCCGCGCCGGCATCGCCGCCACCGGCAGCCTCCTGCTGGAACTCACCGACCCGACGGACCGGAGTGCCACTGCTCTTCCACCGGTGCACCTGGTATTACTCGACATAACTACGATCGTTCCAACCCTGGCCGACTTGGCCGGACTCCTGGCGGAAAACCTCAACCGCCCCTCTCCCGCCTATCTCTCCCTCACCACCGGTCCCTCCCGCACCGCCGATATCGAACGGGTCCTCACTATCGGCGTCCATGGGCCCAAGGAGCTGCACATCCTCATGATGGAAGGAGACGCGTCATGGACAAGGGACTGATCCAGCAGAAACTCGACAACACCTTCCTGCGCCGGGCTCTCAAGAATTTCGCCGCCGCCTACCCCGTGGCACGGGCCAAGGCGTTCGAAGGGATGGATTTCGAGGAACTGCGAGTGAGGATATCCGGCTTCAAGGAAGCAGGTCTGGAGCAGCTGCCAGCCCTGGTGGAGCAGTTCACCGCCAGTGCGGAAAAGGCCGGTGCGCGGGTCCACCTCTGCACCACCCCGGACGACGCCAACCGGACCATTCTGGAGATCATCCGTTCGAAAAATGCCGACTTCCTCGTCAAGTCCAAGGCGATGACCTCGGAGGAGATCGAACTGAACCACTATCTGGAAAGAAACGGCGTCAGCTGCCTGGAAACCGACCTGGGGGAATGGATCATCCAGTTGGCAGGGGAACGCCCTTCCCACATGGTGATGCCTGCCATCCACAAGAACAAGGAGGAAGTGGCGGAACTGTTCAGCCGGGAAACCGGCCGGGAATGCCCCCCCGATATCCCCTCCCTGGTCCAGACTGCGCGCGACTCCTTGCGGAGCGGTTTCCTCACCGGCCAGGTAGGAATGTCCGGGGCCAACGTTGCCATGGCCGACAGCGGCACCCTCGGCATCATCACCAACGAGGGGAACGGCCGGCTCGTCACCACCCTCCCCCGGACTCATATTGCCTTGGTCGGGGTGGAAAAGATCGTCCCGTCGCTCACGGAAGCCCTGGACATCATCGAAATCCTCCCCAAGAACGCCACCGGCCAGAAGATCACCTCCTATGTCTCCTTCATCAAGGGACCGACGGGGGATGAGGGGCGCGAGCTGCACATCGTTCTTCTCGACAACGGACGCCTGCGCCTTGCCGCCGACCCCGCCTTCCGCGAGGCACTCAAGTGCGTGAAATGCGGCGCCTGCGCCAACGTCTGCCCCATCTACGAGCTGGTGGGAGGACACGTCTTCGGCCACATCTACGTGGGAGGCATAGGACTCGTCCTCACCCCCTTCTTCCACGGCTTCGACAAGGCGGAGGAGATCCTCAAGCTCTGCATCGGCTGCAGGAAATGCAACGAGGTCTGCGCTGCGAAAATTGACATCGAGGGACTCATCGTCGACCTGCGGGACAGGATCAGGAAACCGTTCGGCCAGAAGTTTCTGTTCGGCACCCTCATGAAGAACCGGAAACTGTTCCACGCCGCACTCCGGACCGCCTACCTGGCCCAGAAACCGTTCCAGGGCGAAGGGGGACGCATCCGGCATCTGCCGCTCGTCCTCAACCGGGAAACCGCCAACCGTTCGCTCCCCCCCATTGCGGAAAGACCGTTCCGGGATCTGGTTGAGACAGGTACAGGTACAGGTAAAAGCAAAGGGGAAAAGGTTCTTTTTTACTCGGGGTGTCTGGCGGATTTCGTCTATCCGGAGATGTGTCGGGATACGGTGACGAGTCTGGAGAAGCTCGGCTACACTGTCACCTTCCCTCAGGAGCAGACCTGCTGCGGTATCCCGGCCCGCTATTCGGGTGAGATGGAGGTGGCGCGGGACATGGCGCGAATCAACACGGATGTGCTTCTGAAGGAAGAGGCGGACTACGTCGTCACCATCTGCCCCACCTGCACCATGTCCCTGAAGCACGACTTCGGCAAACTGCTGGCGGACGATCCGGTCTACGCAGAAAAGGCGCGACGGCTGGCGGCAAAGACGTTCAACTTCTCGGAACTGGCGGCGCGAAAGGCGGAGACTGGGGACTGGAGACTGGGGACTGGCAAAGTCCCACAGACTGTCACCTACCATGATGCTTGTCATCTGAAGCGGGGGTGCGGGGTGCATGAGGAACCGAGAAAGGTCCTGCAGGAACTGGCAGGTGTGGAAATCGCCGAAATGACTGACTGCGACAAGTGCTGCGGCTTCGGCGGCTCCTACTCCATCAAGTATCCGGAGATATCCCAGGAGGTCCTGAAAAACAAGCTGGAAAACATCGCGGCCACGGGAGCAAAGACGGTGGCGGTCGACTGCCCCGGCTGCAAGCTCCAGATCGAGGGTGGCCTGGAGGCGGCCGGCAGCCCCGTGAAGGTGGAGCACAGTGCGACGCTGGTGGCGAGAAGGATCGGTTAGGCAGAGGTAGAGGTAAAGATTGAAGTAGAGGTTTAGGCTTGAAACAGCCGGGGAAAATCCCCGGCTAGAACTCCTTGAGCAGCAACTCCTCCATCCCCTTCCGGCTCGACCGCTGATTGCGCGACGCCGGATGCCCCACCGCCAGCACCGCCATCAGCTCGTGGCGTGCCGGCAGTTCAAGTACAGCGTTAACCTCGGCACTCCGGCTTACTATCTCTCCCAACCAGACTGCACCCAGTCCCAACCCATGGATGGCCAGCAGCATGTTCTGCAGGCAGGCACCCATCGCCTGGTGGTCCTTGGTGTCGTTGTACATCACCTCCCGGTCACTGAAGACGGCGATAGCGACGGACGCCCCCACGATGATCCGCCGGTATTTTGTAAGAGAGGCCAGTTCCCGCCGTTTCCCTTCGCTCCGCACCACAACGAAACGCCACGGCTGGTTGTTGAGTCCCGACGGCGCCCAGGAGCCGGCCCTGAGTATTTCCTGCACCTGCTCCGGCGTTACCGGCTCATCGGTGTAATCCCGTACGCTCCGGCGGGTGTAGATGGCTTCAAGCACGTCCATAACAACTCTCCTTCTTCTGGCTCTCGACGAATCCAAATTCAAGAAACAGCTCCCTCAGATGATGCCATGCAACGGTCCCCCCGGCGCCCCCAGGGCATCCACCCTCTTCTCTATCTCGGGATCGTCAACAAGCGGCGGCGCATGATGCGGCTTCACTCTGGCGTCGATGACCAGCGGCCCTGCGCACCCCCAGTGCTTGCAGCGGCTGGCGGCACCGATGCCATGGATGTCGCTGGCGGGGTTGGAACGGGTGAAGGTGACCCAGAGGAAGTTATTGAGGGTGCGGGCGGTGAAGTCGCTGTCGTCCACGATGACCACGAGGGGAAAGGTAGCCAGATCGCTGCGACCGGCAAAAAAGTCGCAGAATGCCGCCATGTCGGAGTCGTCACACCCGCAGGACAGGGTGCAGGGCGGTCCCTGCACGGCGAGGATACCGGGGAGACAGAGACGGGGAGCGGTGAATTTTTCAGGCAGGCGGAGGTCGGCAGGAAGCTCCGCCGGCAGTTCCCGGAGTTTCTCCCCCACGGCGGCAATGACTACCTTGGAACCGCGGTTCAGCCCCTCCCCAGAGTAATCGAGGGTATCGATGGTGGTACGGGTCTGGAAGTGAAGGTCCCGCCGCCAGTCGACCCGTTCCAGCATGTGCCGGAGGAAGGCAGGAATATCGTGGATATCCAGTCCCGGCGCATCCTCGTGGGCGCAGATCCAGAGATATTTGGCGAGAGAGAGCTGACCCTGGCCAAGAATGGCGTTGGCGATGGTGAGGATCTCCCGGGGCTCCCGCTCCCGGCTGTAGGGGACGTAGCGCTCGGAACCGATGGCGAGGAGAAGGGGATGGACACCTGCCGCATCTACCGCATGAACTGCCTTGACACCGGGAAGCACCTGGGGAATCAGGTCTCCCGTAAGTTCGTGGATGAAGGCACCGAAGGTGGTGTCTTCCTGGGGGGGGCGGCCGACGGTGGTAAAGGGCCAGATGGCGTCGGGGCGATGCCAGACCTGCTCCACCCGGAGCACCGGGAAATCGTGGGCCAGGCTGTAGTATCCCAGGTGGTCGCCGAAAGGCCCTTCCGGCAGGGTCTTTCCCGGATCGATGGTGCCGGTAATGCAGAAATCGGCCTCGGCCGGCATGGGTAGTTCGCCGGGGCGGCAGACCATCTCCAGCCGGTGTCCACCCAAAAGGCCGGCAAAGGCGAGTTCTGGCATTCCTTCGGGGAGGGGCATGACCGCCGCGACAGACAGGGATGGCGGGCCGCCGACGAAGATGCTTACCTTGAACGGTTTACCCGCCTCCAGCGCTTCGGCGTGGTGAACACCGATCCCCCGGTGAATCTGGTAGTGGATGCCGATCTCTTCGTTCTGCCGGTACTCATTTCCCGACAGTTGAACCCGGTACATCCCCAGGTTCGAATGGCGGATGCCGGGGCGGACTGCGCTTTCCGAGTAGACCTGGGGGAGGGTAATGAAGGGGCCACCGTCGTCGGGCCAGGATTTCAGCTGGGGGAGCTGGTCGATGGTAGTGGTGCGAGAGAGGACCGGCCCGGTGAGAACCTTTTTGGGGAGCAGATGAAGGGCGGCAAAGGGGGTGCGGGCAAGGGCCAGAGGCTCTTTCAGGAGCGCAAGCGGATTGACCTTGAGTGCCACCAGCCGTTCCATGTCCCGGCGGGTGTCCCGGAAGATGAAGCGGGTCCGCTCCATGGTCCCGAACAGGTTGCCGAGCAGGGGGAAACGGCAACCGGCAACGCAGGTGAAGAGAAGCGCCGGCCCACCTGCCTGGTAGACACGGCGCTGAATCGCCCCGACTTCCAGATTCGGATCGACCTCCGCCTCAATCCGGACCAGTTCACCCTTCTCCGCCAGTTCCACCACACATTCCTGCAGGTTGCGATACCCCATTCCGTAAACCTCGTTCTCAAAAGTTACAACCTGTTTAATGCAGCCACCGGGGCAAGTCAACAGGTAATTACTGCTCCACCGTTAAACTTGCAAGCCCTCGAACAACCAGATGGCCGGTTTTGTACACCTCTAATTATCGGCATACGCAACCGCCATAATTACAGCATATTAGCACAGGCAGAAATCAATGCATGCTGGCTCCAGATAAATAAAACAGTTTTTTATTTTAATATTACGCTTTACCCAAGGAAAGAGCCTTTTCCGTTATGGTACATTTCTTGAGTTTATTCCCAAAGCAGGTACACTTAAACAGCGTTACATATTATATAAGGAGGTACGACAATGAAAAGAGGTATTGTTTTAGTGCTGGCATTCTGCCTGGCACTGCCGGGACTCTCTCTGGCAGCCAACGTGAAGATCGGCTTCATTAATTCCATTACCGGCCCCGAGGCCCCCATCGGTGAAAACCTGTCCAACGGTGTCACCCTCGCCATCGAAGACCTGAAGAAAAAAGGCATTAACGTACAACTCCTGAAAGAGGACGACACCGGCAAGCCACAGATATCTATGAGTGCCATGGAAAAGCTTGCCGGCCAGGGTGTCGCCGGTGTAGTCGGCCCCTATACATCTGCCTGCGCCAACGCCGTCGCCAAACTGGCGGAGAAGTACAAAGTGCCGTTGCTGGTGCCAGTCGCAGCCAAGCAAGAGATCACCCGTCAGCACCTGAAGTACGTCTACCGGCTTAATGCCCCGGCGGACCAGTACGCCTCCTCCCTCATCGACGCAGCCTTGGCCATGGGAAAACCCAAGACCATTGCCTTCATCTATGAGAACACCGATTTCGGCACCTCAACCACGAAATCCGCCAAGGAATATGTGGCAAGGAAGGGAATCAGAGTGGTGGCCGATGAACCCTATTCCCAAGGCGCCCCTGATTACCGTTCGACCCTGACCAAGATCAAGGCCCAGAAACCCGACCTGGTCTTTATGGTCTCCTATGTGGCAGATGCCATCCTCCTGATGCGCCAGTCCCGTGAAATAGGCCTTCAGCCCCAGGCGTTCCTCGGTGGCGGCGCCGGTTTCACCACCGTCCAGTTCGCAAAAGAGAAGGAAATCTCAAATAATGTCTTTTCCACCACGCAATGGACAGAAGACGTGAACTGGCCGGGTGCCAGGAACTTCTTCAACCGCTACAAATCCAAGTTCGGCAAAGAGCCGACCTATCACGCAGCCTGCGCCTACGAGGCAATGCTGATTATGGCAGAAACGGCCAGCAAGAATGGCGGTGACCGTGAGAAGACCAGGGCAGGACTTAAGAGCGGTTCGTGGAAAGGGATCATGGGAGATGTCAAGTTTGAAGACTACGATGGGTTCACGAACCAGAACAGGCACCAGATGCTGATTCTTCAGATCCAGAACGGCCAGATCGAAACTGTCTTCCCGACCAGGTTTGCATCGAAAAAGCCCATATTCCCGTTCCCGAAGTGGAAATAACAGCATAAACGGTAGGGGCACCCCCCTGTGGGTGCCCATTTCACGGGCAGGCACTGGGGCCTGCCCCTACCCGTCCTCCTGGAGAACGTTTTATGATGGTATTACTGCAATCACTCATCAGCGGCATTCTGATCGGCGGGGTGTATGCCCTGATCGGGATCGGCATGACCATCATCTTTGGTGTCATGCGGGTTATCAACTTCGCCCATGGCGATATCCTGATGGTCGGTATGTACCTTACCTACACCCTCTTCTCGTCACTCGGTATCGATCCGTTCGTCTCCATTGTCATCACGATCCCGCTCATGTTCCTCTTCGGCGCTTTCCTGCAAAAGGTCTTCATCAACCGGATGCTGGGAGCGCACCCCCAGAACCAGATCCTGCTCACCATCGGCCTGGGCTTGATCATGAGCAATACCATGATGTTGATCTTTACCTCGGACTATAAAATTATCTCCACTTCCTATTCGTCAGAGAGTTTCAACGTGGCCGGCATCTCGATCTCCTCACCACTTGCCATTTCATTCCTCATCACAGCCGCCATCACCCTGCTTCTCTACTGGTTCCTGCTGAAAACCAACACCGGGCAGGCGATCCGCGCCACGGCACAGGACCGCGAAGCCGCACAGCTCATGGGGATCAACGTCCGCTGGATGTCGATCCTCGCCTTCGGCATTGGATCAGCGCTGGCCGGCACTGCAGGCGCACTCATCTCCCCGACCTACTACATCTTTCCCCAGATCGGTGGAATATTCACCCTTAAGGCCTTCATCATCACCGTCCTCGGGGGGATGGGAAGCATCATTGGCGCGACTCTCGGCGGGATCATCATCGGCGTCGCCGAATCCGTGAGCGCTGTCTATATCTCTTCCGGATGGAAAGACGTGGTTGTCTTCGTCCTCTTCCTCCTCGTCCTGCTCTTCAAGCCCGCCGGCTTGATGGGCAAGTCCAGAATGTAGGGGGATCGACGGCCATGAAATCGACATTAGCGCTCATTCGCACCACAGCCGGCACCTCGCCGGTTGCTACAGCCCTGGGACTGGCGGTCCTCGCGGGGCTCTTCCTCTTCCCCAGCTTCGTCAAGAGCCCCTATACGCTGCATATCATGATCCTCTTCTTCCTCTCCACCATCCAGGGGGAGGCATGGAACATCATCGGAGGTTATACCGGACAGTACTCGATCGGCCATGTAGCCTATTTTGGCGCCGGGGCCTACACCACCATGATTCTCATGCAGTACAAACAGATCCCCCCCTGGTATGGCATGTTGGCCGGTATCGGCGTCGCGCTGGTGGTATCGCTCATCATCGGCTCGATCTGTTTCCGGCTGCAGGGCCCCTACTTCGTCCTGGCCTCCATCGCCGTAGCAGAAATCATGCGGCTCTCCGCCATAAATCTGAAAGACATAACCAACGGCGCGGAAGGGATTCTTATCACGGAGATTCCGGTTTTCAAGATCGGCAATACCGTTGTGACCGATTTTCTCTCCAAGGTACCCTTTTACTACGTCGGCCTGGTTATCACCCTTGTCACCATCCTGGTCACCTGGATGGTCCAGAATTCGAAACTCGGGTACTACTTCCAGGCGATCCGCGAGGATCAGGATGCTGCCCATTCGCTGGGCATCAGCCTGCCGCTATACAAGAACATTGCCCTCGCCCTTTCAGCGGTCTTCACCTCACTGTCCGGCAGCTTTTACGCCATCTACATCGGATACATCGACCCGTCGACGGTCCTCAACCTGGATATTTCAGTCCAGATCGTGCTTGTCTGCATAATCGGCGGCATCGGTACCATCTGGGGGCCGGTGATTGGCGCGATGGTGCTGGTTCCGCTCTCCGAGGCACTCCGGAGCGACCTGATTGCCGGGATGATCTTCAAGACCGGTCTCACGTCCGAAGGATCAGCAATAGGGACGTTTCTCAAGGAAAACCTGGCACATGCACATGCCCTGATCTATGGCATCCTTGTGGTAGTTGTCATCCTCTTCATGCCCGACGGCGTCCTCGGCTGGGTAAAGAAGCTGACGGTGCAGAAAGGACGGGGGTAGCGACCATGGCAACCATTCTTGAGATAAAGCATGTAAGCAAGTTCTTTGGCGGCCTGGCAGCCAACTCGGATGTATCCTTCTCCCTGGAGGAGGGGATGATCATGGGGATGATAGGGCCCAACGGCGCCGGGAAAACCACTCTCTTTAACTGCATCACCGGCTACTATCCGCCATCTCGGGGAGAGGTGATCTTTAAGGCACAAAAAATCAGCGGCCTGGAGCCCGACCGGATATGCCGGCTCGGCATGGTGCGGACATGGCAAAAAGTCCGCCCTCTGGCAAAACTGTCGGTCATTGACAACGTCATGGTCGGCGCCCTTTGCCGGACAAATTCTCTCAAGACCGCTCGTGAACTGGCCATGGAACAGTTGAAAGTGGTCCGGATGGAGAACAAGCCCGACTTCCCGGCCGGCGGACTCCCCATCGGCGAACAGAAAAAACTGGAGGTGGCCCGAGCCCTGGCCACCCAGCCCCAACTCCTTCTCCTCGATGAGGTTATGGGGGGGCTCAATCCTGCCGAAAGCGACGAAATCATCCAACTGATACTGGAGATCAAAAAAGGTGGCGGTATTACCCAGATGGTCATCGAGCACGACATGAAGGCGATCATGCGGATATCGGACCGGATCGTGGTCATCAACTCGGGCGAAAAGCTTGCCGAAGGGACACCACAGGAGATTGTCAATAATCCGGAAGTGGTACGGGCCTACCTGGGGGATTTCCATGCTTAATATCGACAAACTGAATTTCAGCTATGGAGACATGCAAGTCCTCTGGGACGTGGATTTGACGGTGAACGAAGGAGAAATCGTGACGGTGGTCGGCGCCAACGGTGCCGGCAAGTCAACAACCCTGAAAAACGTGTCCCGACTCGTGAAGTGGAAATCCGGCTCCATTGCCTTCAACGGAATCGATCTGGCAAGGCACGAACCCCACGAAGTGGTGGAGATGGGAATCGTACAGGTTCCGGAAGGGAGAAAGATATTCCCCGAAATGACCGTCGTGGAAAACCTCCGGATGGGTTCTTTCATCAAGAGCGCCCGCCCCGATCGGGACGCCAATATCGACCGGGTATTCCAGCTCTTCCCCCGCCTCAAGGAGCGGGAGAAGCAACTGGGTGGTACAATGTCCGGCGGTGAGCAGCAGATGCTCGCCATAGGGCGCGGACTCATGGCAAACCCGAAACTGATTCTGCTGGACGAACCGTCACTCGGGCTTGCCCCCCTCCTGGTAAAGTTCATCTTCGATATCATTCAGGAGATCAACAAGCAGGGAGTCACGGTCCTCCTGGTCGAACAGAACGTGTACCAGTCGCTGCGAATCGCCCACAGGGCCTACGTCCTGGAAACCGGTCGGGTTGTCCTGACCGGCAAGGGGGAAGAGCTTCTCAACGATGAACATGTGAAAAAGGCATTCCTGGGGATGTAACGTTTCAAGGCGCCCCTCTGCGGGCGTCCATTTCCGGGCTGCACGGGTTTTTACCCCACAGGAGGAAGCCATAATGACCAAAGTCGAAAAATGGATGACCAGGAACCCCATTACCATCGACGCCGACGCCAGCATCATCGAGACCATCCATCTCATGAAGGAAAAGAACGTACGCCGACTGCCGGTGATGAAAGAAGGAAAGTTCGTCGGACTCATCACCGACCGGATGATCAAGGAATATACACCCAGCAAGGCGACATCCCTCGACACGTGGGAAGTCCACTATCTCCTGTCGAAAACCCCGGTCAAAGAGGCGATGAATGCCAAACCCTACACGGTCACTCCCGATACTGACCTGACCGACGCTGCGCAGCTGATCCACGACAAGAAGCTCTACGGTCTCTGTGTGGTGGACGCAAAAGGAGACTTGGTCGGCATCATGACCACGACCAACATTCTCGAAGCACTCATCTCCATTTGCAAGAACTCCCCTACTCACCGGTAGGAGAATCTACGGGACACAATCATCATTTTTCATAAAAAAGGGGCATGCGATTGCGCATACCCCTTTTTCGTAAAACATTCAAGTTGGCTACTTCACCAGCATCTCCCGGCCAAACGGAGAGATCTCCCGCAGCCGCCGTATGATGGGGGGAAGCTCGCGGATTACCGTGTCGATCTCTGCATCGGTAGTAAAGCGGGAAAGGGAGAAACGGATGGATCCGTGGGCACAGGTGAACGGCACACCCATGGCACGCAGGACATGGGAAGGCTCCAGGGATCCGGAAGTGCAGGCACTGCCTGACGAGGCGCAAATGCCATGTTCGGAGAGGAGCAGCAGGATTGCCTCACCCTCCACGAATTCGAAGGCGATGGACAAGGTATTGGGAAGACGCTCCGCTCCTCCGCCATTGATGCGGGCGTGGGGGATAAGGGTCAGCAGCTCACGTTCCAGCCTATCACGCTGGGCGAGAACCCTTGTATTCTCTTCCTCCATATGCAGGGCTGCCTGCTCGCATGCTTTGCCGAGAGCAATAATCGAGGAGGTAGCCTCCGTCCCGGCACGGCGGCTCCGCTCCTGGTGCCCCCCTACCAGAAATGGCCGGAATGGCACTCCCTTGCGGAGGTAGAGCGCGCCGATCCCCTTTGGTGCATGGAGCTTGTGTCCGGAGAGGGAGAGCATGTCGATGGTTGAAGTTGCCATATTGAGGGGAATCTTGCCGACCGCCTGGACTGCGTCGGTGTGAAACAGGGCTCCCTTCGCCTTGACCATGGCACCGATCTCTTCGATGGGAAATACCACCCCCGTCTCGTTGTTCGCATACATGAGCGAAACGATGGCAGTATCATCATCCAGCGCCCTGGCAAGTTCTCCAAGGTCAAGCCTGCCGGCACTGTCGACATTCAGCTCGGTGATGCGGCAGCCGCGCTTGCTGAGGTTGCGGCAGAGCGTCAGGACCGCCGGATGCTCAACCCTGCTGGTGACGATATGGCGCTTCTCGGGAAAGACCTCCAGGGCCGAACGGATGGCGGAATTGTCACTCTCTGTGCCGCAGGCGGTAAAGATGATCTCCTCCGGTTGGGCGCCGAGGAGAGAAGCCACACGATTGCGCGCCTCATCCACCTTTTTCTGCACCTGGCCGCCGAAAAAATGCATGGAGCTCGGGTTGCCGTAGAGTTCGGTGAAATAGGGGCGCATCTCCTCAAACACTGCCTCGTCCACTTTGGTGGTGGCGTTGTTGTCCAGGTAGATCTCTTTCATCCCTCCACCTCCTCGACCGTGATGTCGTCACTCACCAGATCCTTCAGCTTCTGCTCCACAAACTTGGCGGTGTAGCCAGACGACACGCAACCGGCACACGCCTTGCGAAAGGCGATCTGCACATTGGCACCGGCAATGTCGACCAGTTCCAGGTCGCCGCCGTCGGCCCAGAGGAGTGGCCGTATTTCCTTCTCCAGAGTCTCCTGGATAAGCTGCATTTTGCGCAGGTTGGTCAACTTGCCCGGCTTCCGGGGTTCATCCTTGGCCTGCTCACCGAGCACCTCGGCAATCAGTTCCTTGATTTTGGGGATACAGCCGCCGCATGCCCCGCCTGCCTTGGTAAAATGGGTGACCTGCTCGGCTGTATGAAGTTTGTTGCTGGCAATGACCTTCCTGAGGAAGCCATCCGTAAGACCAAAGCACTTGCAGACGATCTCTCCCTCCTGCTCATGATCATGGCCATGGTCATGGGATGGCACCGGACCGCCCCGATACTTGGCGATTGCCACCTCCAGCGCCTCCTGCCCCATGACGGAGCAGTGCATCTTTTCCTCGGGCAGACCTCCGAGGAAATCGGCGATCTCCTTGTTGGTCACGTCGAGGGCCTCGTCCAGGGTCTTTCCCTTGATCATTTCGGTCAGTGCCGACGATGAGGCAATGGCACTGCCACAGCCAAAGGTCTGGAATTTTGCGTCCACGATCCTCTCTTTATTATCGTCCAGCTTGATGAACAGCTTGAGGGCATCGCCGCAGGCCAGGCTTCCCACCTCGCCCACCGCATCCGCATTCTCTATTTCACCCACATTTCTCGGATTCAGGAAATGTTCCTTTACCTTGTCAGTGTAATCCCACATCTGAAGCCTCCCGGAAGTGTTTATTGGACATCGGATACGACATCGGTTCCGGTGTCGTACGCGTCGTAATCAAAATACATTGCCTGAGTAATTTAGTCAAGTATAGACCTGTAACAAAAGACGCGTGGGTATGATGATCTCACCACGCGTCATTGCATTTCCTGTCAAAGCGCTGATTCAGCTCAGGATGAACTGTTTTCCGGCAGCCATGACATCCTTGAGCCTTTCCGGGGATGCAGCCTCGCCGTAAAGGCGCACCACCGGCTCGGTACCCGACTTGCGGAAAAGGAGCCAACTGCCGTCCTCGAGAAGAAACTTGTTCCCATCGATGGTGACAACGTCCTTGACCCGCGTCCCGGCGATTTCGGACGGTGTGGCCCCCATCTTGTCAGGAAAAGCCCCCTCCAGTTCTGGCGAAAGGGTTATGTTTTCACGCTTCGTGACGACACGCCCCACCTGGCTGTAGAGCCTCTCAAGGAGGGCACCTACCGACATCCCCTCCCGGGCGACCATCTCTGCAACCAGGAAACAGGCAAGGATGCCGTCCTTCTCCGGCACATGCCCCCGGATGGTGAGACCGGCACTCTCTTCGCCACCAATGATGATCTTGTCCTGGGTCACCAGTTCACCGATATACTTGAAGCCGACGGGAGTCTCGTAGACCTCGATCCCGTGCTTCCGGGCGACCGCATCGATCAGGTGGGAGGTAGCGACACTGCGCGCCACGCCCCCCTTCATCCCACGCATGCGGACGAGATAATCGAGAAGCAGCGCAATGATGTAGTTCGGCTCGATGTAGGTCCCGTCTTCATCGACAATGCCGAATCGATCGGCGTCACCGTCGGTGGCAATGCCGAGCTTGATTGCCGGATCCCCCTTCACGAGCGATATGAGATCCTGTATGTTCTTCTCGGAAGGTTCTGGGGGAAACCCGCCGAAATAGGGATCGCGATGGGCATTGAGGAGCCGGATCGGAATGTTCCGCTCCAAAAGCGGCGTATCCAGATAGCCACGGGCAGTGCCGTAGAGGGGATTGACCGCCAGGGTGCCAAGCCGGCCGATAGCGTCAAAATCGACCTTCTGTTCCAAGTCTGCCAGATAGGCAGGACGCGGGTCTATCTCTTCCAGAAGCCCCTGGCGCCGTGCATCCTCAAAATCAAGCTCCTTGTAGCAGAACTCGCCGAGCATCTCGTTGGCTCGCCGTTCGATGTCCCGGGTTGTTTCAGGCAGCGCCGGCCCTCCCGAGGCCGGAGAGAATTTAAGACCATTGTACTCAGGAGGGTTGTGACTGGCAGTAAAATTAATCGCTCCCGCCGTTTTGCGGCGCAGTATTTCAAAAGCCACAACCGGCGTTGGCGTGTCACGGTTGCAGAGGAACGTCTTGATTCCGGAACCGGTTAACACCCTCGCCGCCTCTTTGGCAAAACGGTCCCCCATAAAACGGGAATCACAGGCGACGATGAGCCCCTTATCCTTCTCCCCCTGGTCGGCAATATGGTCAGCGATGGCCTGGGTGACGACCTTGACATTGTCGAAGATGAAGTCCTCGCACAAAATACCGCGCCAGCCTGAGGTTCCAAAGGTTATACGTGACATTGTGCCCTCCCGGATATGAAATAAATGCATAAGAAACGTATCAACGGAATAACGGCCAGCAGATGCAACTCTCCTGCAAAAAAAATGATTCCAGGAAAAGAAACGAGTCAGCGGATACCTTGTCAAAGGTCCGACACAAAAGACAGTGCATGGGCATGCAGCTGCAATGCCGCATTATTGCTCATTTGTTGAGGAAAAGGTTAATACATAGGCCTCGACGAGTCAAGGGAAAGGGGATGTTTGAAGGGATTTTTCCTGTTGACTTTTTTCCAGCAAAATTGCTACATTGACTGATAGACAGTTACGCGGCACGCGAAAAGAAGAGGAGGAGGAGAGTTTATGCAATGCCAAACCGTACTTCCTGGTACCGAGTGTACCTTCTGGGGTAAGCAGGGGTGTGTTTTTTCAGATGGCTCCTGTCAGGTGGTAGTAGAAAATTGTGAAGGGTGCGAGCGCATCGTCGATGGCTCCATCGGCCGGGTCTGCAGCGCCTATCCTGCACCGGAAAAGAAATGGCTGGCCGGCCTCTGCAACTTCGCAACCCACGTCAAGGTGGAGATCAAGAGCGAAGAGACCAAGGTCAACCCGCTCAAGGCTTCCAAAAAGGCTTCGGGTGGTAGCAAGAAGAAGTAACACAGCCCCGCACATCATAAGAAAGGGAGGATGCTATCCTCCCTTTTTTTATTCCCGAAACATCTCGGAGGAGACATGCCCCGCGACTACCTGGCCTGTCCTGCCTGTGGCGCACAGGTCCGATCCTACCGCAACCCCTTTCCCACTGTCGATATCATTATAGAAATGGCTGAAGGAATCGTGTTGATCGAAAGGAAAAACGAACCCTTCGGCTGGGCACTTCCCGGAGGATTCGTGGATTACGGCGAACCCCTCGAACATGCGGCCGCAAGGGAAGCCCGTGAAGAGACGTCCCTCGAAATTACTTCTCTCCGGCTGGTGGGTTGCTATTCGGACCCGGCCCGGGACTCGCGCATGCATACCATTTCCACGGTTTACGCGGCCAAGGGGTCGGGGGTTCCCTGTGCTGCAGACGATGCAGCCGGGCTTGCCGTCTTTCCCCTGACAGCTCTCCCCGCCATGCTCTGTTTCGATCACGAAAAAATTCTGGCAAATTACGTAATGCTCAAGGAGAAGGGCTTACTCTGAGTCAGCCCCTTTGGCAGTCCGGGAAAGTTCGGTAACCCTTTCACGCATGAAGGCGGCAACTTCGTCCGCCGGCATCGGCCTGCTGAAGAAATACCCCTGCATCTCATCACACAGGTTATCCTTCAGAAAAGATACCTGCCCTTCCGTTTCGACCCCTTCGGCAATCACCCGCAGATTGAGGCTGTTTCCCATGGCAATGATGGCTGTCGCGATAGCGGCATCCTTTGAATTGATCTCAACATCCCTAACGAACGATTTGTCGATCTTCAGGGTGTTGACCGAGAACCGCTTCAGGTGCGCGAGTGACGAATAGCCGGTACCAAAATCGTCAATGGATATCTCCACCCCGAGTTCCTGCAATTCGCTCAGTATGCTGATGGCAAAATCCGGGTTCTGCATGATGACCGTTTCGGTGATCTCCAACTCAAGATAGCAAGGGTCCATACCGCTTTGGGCAAGTGCCCGTCTGACCACTTCCATAAGATTTTTCTGCTGCAACTGGTAGCCAGAGAGATTGACGGCTACCCGGACCGGCGGGAGTCCCGCCAGTTGCCATTCCTTGTTTTGCAGGCACGCCCGGCAGAGCACCCATTCGCCGATGGGGACGATGAGACCGGTCTCTTCTGCGAGGGGAATGAACTCCGACGGAGGAAGCAGTCCCAGTTCGGGGTGGACCCAACGGAGCAATGCCTCCATGGCGGTTATTGCGCCGCTCGTTGAATCGATCTTCGGTTGGTAATGGAGGCGGAACTCTTCCCCATCGAGCGCCTTGCGCAGGCTGTTTTCCATCACCAGCCGTCTATGGGCATCCTCATCCATCGCGCTATCGTAGAACTGGTAGTTGTTCCTGCCCAACCCCTTGGCGTTGTACATGGCTATATCAGCCTTCTTGACCAGATTATCCAGGTCCTCCCCGTCTTTGGGGTAGAGGCTGATACCGATACTGGTCGTGGCAAAGAGCTCATGGCCTTCGATGTTAAACGGTGTAGAAAGGGTCGTGAATATTTTCTGTGCAACCTTTTCAGCGTCAGAATCACTTTTCAGGTTGACCAGCACAATAGTAAATTCATCTCCCCCGATACGGGCCACCGTATCGATTTCCCGCACACACTCTCTGAGCCGCTGGGCAACTGACTGGAGCAGTTTATCGCCGATAGAGTGTCCCAGTGTATCATTAATGATTTTAAAACGGTCCAGATCGAGGAAAAGCACGGCCATATGAAGTTTTTGACGGTGAGCCAGAGCCCGGGCCTGCGTCAGGTGATCGAGGAACAGGATACGATTAGGTAGACCGGTCAGGATGTCGTGATGGGCAAGCCGGTATAATTGTTCCTGGGTCTGCTTACGATCGCTTATATCACGACATATACCCCAAATAGCCGCTGTCGTGTCATCATTGAAGATGCCCGTCAGATTGCCTTCTACCGTTATCTGCCGACCGTCGCGTGCTTTAAAAACGGCCTCGAGGGGATCGGTCTTTCCGCCGGCAAGGATATCACTAAATTCCTTCATGCAATGATCTTTACTCTCGACAGAAATGAGATCGAACATCTTCAGCGAAGATATCTCGTCCGGATGATAACCGAGAATCCGCTGCCAGGCGTGGTTCACATAAAGAAACCTGCCGTCGGAGTCAATGCTGAAAATGAGATCATTCGCCGTATCCAGGAAATTGACCAGCCGCTCCTCGCTCCTGCGAAGAGCCTCAGTATCGTTGCGAATCACCTTCATGAGGAAGGTTCCGATGAAGGCCACCGTTGCATTGAGAATCACGACCCAGAACCACATGAGAATGAGATAGAGGACGTCATGATGAAGCCCCTCTGCAACAAACGGCATCATAATATAGGGGATCAGCTGGGAATAATGGCCCGCAAGAAGCGCCCCGTACAACAGGGAGCCGACGACACCGATTATCCAGACTTCTCTACGTTTTTCCAGCAAGTAGGATGCTTCTATGGTAACGATGAGATAAACAGGCCAGAACCAGCTGGACACCCCCCCGCTGAACTGGATGAGGATGGATACGAACAGCAGATCCAGAACTACCTGCAGAAGACTCAGGAAATGTGCTCTTTCAACTCGGTGCGAAGCACGTTCAAGAAATAGATTATACGAGGCAACGCCTACAACAGAGACAAGCAGGAAAGTGAGTTGGGAAAGGGACAGGAAAAATCCGTATTTGCTGAAATAAAAAAAACCTCCCGCATAACAGCAATAGAGACCGATGAGCAACAGAAGCACCCATCTGGTTTTGGCCACAATCGCAATCCGCTCGATGATTTCTGAGGAATGCTCGCTATTAGCCGCTTCACGGCTCAGGTTTAATCTTCTGGTCAGAGAATCAAGCCAGTCAATAGTTTGCATTCAGGTTCTTTCCTTTATCCGCAAATAACAAAACAGATGCCCGATAAGTCCCTACGGCTCCGGGAAAATACGAATTTGGGGTTCGCGGGGAAGGATACCCATCTCCGCTGCATGCCGAAAGAATTCCTTGACACCTTGCAAATGGAATGGAGACAGATCATAGGAAATGCACCGCCAGTAGTCAACAAGGCTTTCCCGGCCCATCCAGCGCTCTTCCTCGCATGTTGCTGCGATCGCATCGTAAGATTCATAGGCAATACGCTTGGCAGCCCTCAGGTGGGAGAGAAGTGTGGCAACCTCTCCATGCTTTCCTTCAACCGCCTCCCTGCGGACAATCCAGAGGGCAAATACGAATGGAAGTCCGGTAAACCGGAACCACTCTTCGCCAAGGTCATAAATATACTTCCCTCCCCCCACCATGCTTCCCCGCAAGGCGGCATCACCTATCAGGAGAATCGCGGGAAAGGCTTCAAGTGCTTTGTCCAGTGAAAGGGAAGTGCGTTCAAAACTGCTCGCAAAGCCATAACTCCTGGCCATCAATATCCTGAGCAGGTTTACCGACGTATCCGAATCGGTGGTCAATCCCACCGTGCACCCCTCAAGTTCATCAAGGGGAACCCGGGAAAAGAGAAGTACGCTTTTGACAGGGCCGACAGAACTGATGGAGAGGTCAGGTAAAAGGTAGTATGAATCAGGTGATTTGGCGTATTCAATGGAAGAAGACGGACAGAGGTCAATTTCGCCACGAGCCAGAAGCGCATTCAAATGGGAAGGCACACCCCGCACGAACTGATAGGATACTGTGGGGAAATTCTGCATCAATGCGGTAAATATGGGGGTAACATTGGCGTAACCAATCTGGCCGATGCGCAGGGTCATAACAGTATCTCGATACCGTGGGAATTATCGTTCTGAATAGAGTGCTTAGCCTATACTATGAACAATGGTTATTCAAGGCAAAACGACTGAAAGCCTAGGGTCAGTATCCAACAAAAAAAGAAGGCGAGAATTTCTCGCCTTCTTTTTTTTGCACAAGCCATTTTAGCAGCGGTTAATCCTGGTCCTCCTCGACATAGTCCATGTAGTCCTCTGCCGACATGAGGGAATTCAACTCTTCAGCGTCGTTAACACCAACGGTCACCAGCCATCCGCCATCGTAGGGATCATCATTGACGAGCTCCGGCGATACCTGCAACTCCTCATTCACCTCAAGTACCGGCCCACTGAAAGGTGCATAGAGATCGGCTACCGTCTTGCGCGCCTCAATGGAACCGAAGGAATCGTCCTGGTCCAGATCGTCACCCGCATCCGGCAACTCGACCGCCGTAACGGTACCCAGTTCCTGCTGAGCATAATCGGTAATGCCGATAACCGCCCTGCCCCCTTCAAGCCTGACCCAGATATGCTCTTTACTGTACTTCAACTCTTCGGGAAAATCCATGGGCTACTCCAGCACAATCCTTTCAAGGAAACTGGTGTCGATGTTCCCTTCTATGAAATCTTTGTTGGCCATGATCCGCTTGTGAAACGGAATCGTCGTTTTTATCCCCTCGATAATGTACTCATCCAGCGCCCTTGCCATCCGCCTGATAGCATCCTGCCTGTTGTCGGCATGCACAATCAGCTTGGCAATCAGTGAATCATAGTGGGGGAGCACGGTATACTGATCATAGACAAAGGAGTCAACCCTGACACCTGGCCCTCCGGGAGGATGATACCCGATGATCTTGCCGGGAGACGGCGTGAACTTGACAGGGTCCTCAGCATTGATCCGGCACTCAATGGCATGGCCGTTAATCTTGATATCGCTCTGCTTGTAACGAAGCTTATGCCCTGCAGCCGAATAAATCTGTTCTCTGACAACATCTACGCCGGTCACCATTTCGGTGACGGGATGTTCCACCTGAACGCGGGTATTCATCTCCATGAAGTAGAAGTTGTTGTTCTTGTCCACAAGAAATTCCATGGTACCGACGCTGTTATAACCAACGGCCCTGGCAGCCCGAACGGCAGCTTCCCCCATCGCCTTGCGCAACTCAGGCGTGCTGACGGTCGAAGGCGCCTCCTCAATGATCTTCTGGTGCCGCCGCTGGATCGAACAATCCCGTTCCCCGAGATGAATCACGTTACCGTGTTTGTCGCCAAGAATCTGAATTTCCACATGGCGCGGCTGCTCGCAGTATTTCTCGATATAGACTTCAGGGTTGCCGAACCCAGCCTGAGCTTCGGCCCGGGCAGTTGCAAAGGCATTGGGAAGAGTTGCGGGCGAATGGACTATCTTCATCCCCCTTCCCCCTCCGCCGGCAGTGGCCTTTATGATAACGGGGAATCCGATCTCCTTGGCAATCCGGATCGCCTCGTTGACATCGTGTACCCCCTCTTTGGTACCAGGAAGAATGGGAACCCCTTCCTTGATCACCGCCTGCCGACCGCTGATCTTGTCCCCCATGATGCGCATGCTTTCGGAGGACGGCCCGATGAAAACAATGCCACAGTTCTCGCAGATTTCGGCGAATGCGGCATTCTCGGACAGAAAGCCGTATCCGGGATGGATTGCCTCCGCATCTGTCAACTCTGCGGCGCTGATAATTGCGTTGATATTCAGGTAGCTCTGAAGGCTGGGGGCGGGGCCAATGCAGACACTCTCGTCGGCAAGCTTGACATGGAGTGATTCACTGTCGGCAGTGGAATAAACCGCAACGGTCTTGATCCCCAATTCCTTGCAGGCACGGATAATACGCAGGGCAATCTCCCCGCGGTTGGCAATAAGGACTTTATGGAACATCAAAGGATCTCCGATTGGTTGATTAAGCAAGTATAGTATGCAGCGGCTCTACGACTAGAGAGGCTCCACCAGGAAGAGGGTGTCGCCGAACTCGACCGGTTGGGCGTTTTCCTTGCAGGCCTGAATGATTTTGCACCGGAACTCCGCCTCGATTTCATTCATCAGCTTCATCGCCTCAACTATGCAGAGGACCTCTCCCTTTTCAATGATCTGACCGACTTCAACGAACGGAGCGGCATCAGGTGCCGGCGCACGATAGAATGTACCCACGATCGGAGACGTGATCGCCTGTCCTTTGTCGGGTACTGCAGGGCCGGCAGAGGGAGCCATATTTTCAGCAACTTGAGCAGCAAGGGGGGAAGCCATCTGGGGCATAGCAAACTGCTGAGGAGCCTGATACTGGACTATCTGGGGAGCACTCCCCCGCTTGATGGAAATTTTCTCTTCGCTATTTTCCATCTCAAATTCGGTGATATCGGTTTCCGTAACCATTTTTATCAGTGTCTTGATATCCTTGATATCCATGTGCAAATCTCCTTTAACCATTGAAATAACAACCTTAACTACAGCCGGTCCGCGATGACCTCACCCCGGTGATCGACCGACAGACAGGACTCGTCAGAGAATCATCAATTCCTTGGGGACTATCGTCAGACAACGGTATCCGTTAGTGGTTACTGCTACTGTATCTTCGATTCTGACACCACCCCAACCGGGAATGTAAATGCCCGGTTCGATGGTAAACACCATTCCCGCCTCTACCTCCCCTGCGTTGCGAAACGACACGACCGGCTGTTCATGAACTTCAAGTCCGACCCCGTGCCCCAGACCATGGCCGAAATATTCGCCATACCCCTGCGAGGCGATGAACTCACGCGCGATTGCGTCAAGTTCCCGGAAAGTTACACCGGGCCTGACTGCTGCCAGGGCAAGATCGTGAGCCTCTTTGACTATGCCGTAAATCTCACGCTGACGGTCATTGGGCGTTCCGACTGCTACCGTAACCGTTTCGTCAGAGCAGTACCCCTGATATACTCCACCAAAGTCCAGGGTAACCAGCTCGCCTGCTTCGATAATCCTGTCGCTGGCCTTACCGTGGGGAAGGGAGCCGCGGACACCTGAAGCAACAATGAAATCGAAGGACTTCTCCTCGGCACCTGCCCGTTTCATGGCAAATTCAAGGGCGAGCGCCACATCCCGTTCCCTGGCCCCCGGTCGTATTTCGCTGCATATGCCGAGCAGGGAGCGGGAAGCCACTTCTGCACTTCGTGCAAGCAGTTCCAGTTCCTGCGCATCCTTAACCTGGCGGAGAGCAGCCAACTCCGCACCGATGGGAACAAGCTCGACCCCGGGCAGAACATCGGTCAGAGAACTGAGCTGAGCCACCGGCATGTGCTCGGATTCAAACCCGACCTTGCCGGCCCTGAACTCCTTAATAAGGGAGGCGATCCCCTCAAGCTTCCCCCGATATTCACGGCTTGGGAACCGTGTCACCTCCTGGGAAGCCTGGGTGGTGTACCGGGAATCTGTGAGGAACATCCCTCCCTCGCGGGTAACGACAAGGGCCCCATCACTGCCGGTAAAACCGCACAGGTAGCGGATATTGCAGAGGTCCACAAAGAGCATGGCATCGACGCCAAACCTCTCCAGATACTCCCTGGTCGAAGAGATTCTGTCTTTTAACACACCTGCCACTCTGATTACAATCCTTTTTTAATTTGATTAAAAACAGCTCTCAGGCCGAGAAGATAGCTGTCAGGACCGAAACCTGATATCTGCCCGACAGCCACGGGTGCGATGAAACTCCGGGTTCTGAATTCCTCGCGACGGTGGATATTTGAAAGGTGCACCTCAACCACAGGCAGGGCGACAGCGGAAAGGGCGTCGCGAATGGCGACGCTGGTGTGGGTATAAGCTGCGGGGTTGATGACAATACCATCACACGTGGAAGCGGCTGTGTGAATCCTGTCTATCAGCTCCCCTTCAGAGTTCGACTGGAAACATGTTACCGAAATGCCAAGCTCAGCAGCAAGAGTCGTGATAGCCTCGTTAATTCCACCTAGGGTGTCGCGGCCATAAACATCAGGTTCACGGGTTCCGAGCAGGTTAAGATTCGGTCCATGCAGCACGAGAATATTCACGGTTCCCCCCATCTCCTACTGCAAACCTGCCAGCAAAGCAGGGGTTTCACGTTTGAGCAGGTAGCGTCCTTTGCCGTAATTCCCATCGCTCAGCAACACCAGTACGACGAAAAACTCATCGTTGATTGCGCGAACCAGTACCCGGTACAGGCTTGTGGCGATTGTCACTTCCTCCATGTCCCCGGATTTGAGAACCTCGACGGTCTTCTTCACTTCCTTGAGAACTGTGGCGTACTCCACTGCCAGGAGTTGGACATCAAGGGCACTATCCTCCAGGCCATAAGCATCGATTTCAATGCCGTCATACCCCATGATAATAGCACCAACACCACCTTCGACACTTTCCACGATGGTTTTCAGCGTAATCTTAAATGACATCAGCGTCTCCTTCCGATATTCTCAAGCCAGTGTTCAAGAGTTCGGAGCACATCTCCCGTGCCGCAAGTTTCAACAGGCGCCCCTGATGCGTTCGAAGCAGCCGGAACGGAGGCATCATACGAGGGAAGTCCTTCCAGAGCGTGATCCCGCGCGGACTGCTGGTCCCTGTCGATTGCTTCCTTGATTTCAAACATCCGGGCTTTCAACTCTTCATTATCAGGCTCGGTTTCAATCAACTCCCGGTAAATAGTCAATGCACGTCTGAGGAACCCCTGTGAGACATAGAGCTCAGCCAGGGTGGCCGTTGACAGGGGATCGCGGGGCGGTTCATTTCCGGTGTTCAGGGAAGTGACAGTATCCTGTACCCCCTCATCGGCAGTAGAATCATCCTCCCAGGAAAACTCATCCTCAGGGGATTCCTCCTCAGACAGTTCCACCATCAGATCGTCGTCATCAAGCACGAATTCCTCCAGATTCTCCGTGTCCATAAGGCACTCCACAGTAGAAACCATTTCCCTGCCATTTTCCTGAAGCTTTTTAAACTCAGCCCCGGTTGAAGTCGAATTCAGAACCATTAATCACGTTCCTATCCCGCAGACTGCCAGCAGCGTGGTGAGCTCAGTCACCCTACCAATATGAAAATCACCAATACCCTTGTTGAAAACAAAATTGAGCCCCCCCTCGCGGACCTTTTTATCATGCCAGAGTGCGTCGGTGTACTCACTGGCCGAAAACTTCGGCAGTTCAACCGGCAAACCGAGACGCTTCAACAGTGTCACAATCCTCTCCGTGTCTTCATTACTGGAATAGCCGGAATGTTCGGAGAACCTTGCAGCCTGAACCATACCGATGGCAACCGCTTCACCGTGCTTGTAATGACCGTAGCCCGCCAAAGTCTCGACCGAATGCCCGAGGGTATGCCCATAATTAAGAACGGCCCGCAGCCCTGCTTCCCGTTCATCCTTCTCCACTACCGAGGCCTTTATGGCACAGGATCGACGAATAACATGAAGCAGTGAGTCAAAATTTCTTGCCAGAAGCTTTTCGCAATGAATCTCAATATACTCGAAGAGTTTACGGTCCAGCACAATTCCGTACTTTATAATCTCCGCAAGACCGCACAGGAATTCCCGTTCAGGTAAAGTCGACAGTACAGCAACGTCGATTAAAACCAGACGCGGCTGATAAAACGCACCGATAAGATTTTTACCCTGCGGGTGATTAACGCCAGTTTTACCGCCGACACTGCTATCTACCTGGGCCAGGAGCGTTGTCGGTACCTGGACAAACGGAATACCTCTCAGATAAGTGGCAGCTGCAAATCCAGCCATATCACCAACTACGCCACCACCCAGGGCAAGAATGAACGCACTGCGGTCAATGCCAAACTCAACACAACGGTCATAAATGATGTTGAGGGTCTCGGTGTTCTTGTATTCCTCCCCATCAGGAATTTCAACCAAATGCACGGTAAAACCGGCGGCGAGCAGGGAATCGCGAACAAAGGCATAATAGAGAACACCGACTGTCGGGTTGGTTACAACTGCCACACTCCCCCCGAGACGGAGGTTCTTACATGAGTGACCTATTTCTCCAAGTAGACCGTTGCCGAAAAAAATGGGATAACTTCTCTCCCCCAACCCTACGTCAAACCTGTCCAATCACGCCACCTTTTTTAGCCGGATTAAAATTTCCTCGACAATTAAAGCCACACTTTTACAGGTTGTCTCGACTCTGATATCAGCATCAGCATAATACGGTTCACGGAGAGCAATCAATGTTTCTATCCGTTCCAGCGACTTGTTGTCGTTCAGGAGCGGACGGTCTTGTTCGTGCTGAAGGCGCCGCTTGATCTCCTCTGCCGAAGCAAAAAGATTAACAACTAAACCAAGGTTGTGAAGAAGCCCGCGATTGGCCTCCGAAATGACGGCACCACCTCCGGTGGAAAGGACAATCCCCTCCTCACACTCAAGTGATTCCAGTATCCTGGATTCAATGTCGCGAAAACCTTTCTCCCCCACACCGGCAAAAATCTCGTTTATAGAGATACCGGCGTCCGCAACAATCAGAGTATCCAGATCAATATAACGGTAGTCAAGCCTCATGGCCAGCAGTTTTCCCACACTGCTCTTGCCGGTGCCCATAAAACCTGTCAGTATAACGTTTTTCATGTCAGAACGAACGCAAATAATCCAGATATCCATCATAATTACGACGGATCTCGACCAGAGAGTCTCCGCCGAACTTTTCCAGAAACGCGTTAGCGAGCTCAATTGCCACCACCGCCTCGGCCACTACCGCCGCAGCGGGCACAGCACAGGTATCGGAACGCTCCACCGTCGCTTCAAAGGGCTCTTTTGAAACCACATCGACCGACTTAAGGGGTTTGTAAAGGGTCGGAATGGGTTTCATTGCGGCACGGAGAACAATAGTTTCTCCATTCGTGATGCCCCCCTCTATCCCCCCCGCATTATTAGTCTTGCGATAAAAGCCAGTAATCTTGCCTTCAACGAGCCGGACCGAATCATAGTATATCTCGTCATGGACCCTGGAACCGGGATTACGGGCCGCTTCGAAACCACAACCGATCTCAACACCCTTAATGGCTTGTATGCTCATAAGTGCCATGGCAAGACGACCATCAAGCTTCCGGTCCCACTGCACATGGCTGCCCAGCCCCACTGGAGCACCATGCACATTCACCTCAATGACGCCACCGACCGTATCGCCAGACTCCTTTGCACGGTCGATCAGCCCTTTCATTTCTGCCTCAGCGATATCATCATAGGTAAACAGCTCTGATTTAGCAACCTTTTGAAGTAAAGAGTCGAGAGGAAGATTGGGACGCTCTGCCTTGACCCCACCGAGTTCGGTAACAAAACCGGAAACCGAGATATCGAACTGGGAAAGGAGCGCTTTCGCAACTGCGCCCACGGCGACACGTACAGCAGTTTCACGAGCGCTGGAACGCTCAAGGATATTACGGACATCGTGGTGGTCATACTTCATGGCGCCGGGCAAATCAGCATGTCCTGGCCGGGACCGGGTAACAGCAAGTTTGTCGTCACGATGTCTGACGTGAGGTGACATCTTCTCCTGCCAGTTCACCCAGTCACGATTGACCACACAGAGCGTGATAGGAGACCCAATGGACTTCCCCCAGCGAACGCCAGATAGAATCTCCACACGGTCCGTCTCAATCAGCATCCTGCCGCCACGACCATAGCCAAGCTGACGGCGGGCCAGATCGATATTAATTAATTCGGCAGCCAGGGGAAATCCAGCCGGAACCCCTTCGATAATGGCTGTGAGCTGTGGGCCGTGTGATTCCCCAGCCGTCAGATAACGTAACATCTTTTCTCCGTTTTCTTACACAAATGCCAGGGAGACCCTGGCATTTGTCCGAACTATGAATATTGATGATGTATTAAACTAAGGTACGACTGGAGCTGGCGGTACATAGTCTGCTGATCGCGTTGCTTTCAGGGTCGTTGACCCAGTAGCCGTCAAACCGGTAAACTGATCGGTTGCTTGCCAGCTGATAACGGCTACATTCGAACCGGTGGTGTCAGGGTAGGGAATCGTTACAATAAACCCGGATAAAGATGCAACTCCAGCCGTATCAGTATAAATAGTTTGCGAAGTAGGCGTAATGGTTGCACCCGATGATGAAGTGAGGGTAGCAGTAACTATAATAGGATGGTTCAATACGTCCCCACTGAACGGATCGGTAATAGTTGCAAAAGTAGGCGCATTCAACGCAAACGTTGCTGGGGCACCACCGGGAGCGGTTGTAGCGCCGGCAGCCGACAATTCAGTATCAACTGGTGGAGTCAGTTTAAATGTTGCACCAGTCACGGTGACAACGCTGTAGTTGGTAACATTTCCTGAACTCGCCTGCACTACTATATCCTGAGTTCCAATAAAAGGGTATGGGGTAAAATTAACTGCAATCGAACCGCTATTATTAGTGTTAAAAGTCCCCATATCAACGGTAGTGGTAACACCGTTTATACTTTGCTGAAAAGAAAAAGTTATTGGCACACCAATCAGATTGGTCTTTGTAGGATTCGTATAGGTTGCAGTTGCAGTCACATTGGCCCCTTGAACATCAGTAGTAAGTTCAATTGCACCATTAAGACCGTCCGAACCACTTCCACCGCAGCCTGAAAAGATAAATAAACTCATAATTGCAATCGATTTAAACAGCATCTTTAGCTTCATCTTACCCTCCGTAAGTTATTAATACTAAGAAACAATCTTCGGTGTTATGAAGATCAGCAGCTCCGTCTTGGTTTTGGAGGTGGTATTCGATTTGAACAGCCAGCCGATGAGCGGGATTTCACTCAAAAACGGCACGCCCTGATCGTTGGTCGAATCGCTATCCACATAAATACCACCTATTACTGTGGTTTCTCCATTCTTGACCTGCATTTCCGTCGTTGCCTCCTTCTTGTTGATCGGAGGAGGTGTTCCCGTCCCAGCAGAGTTGTTCGAAGCTTTGATTTTCATGCTGACGCTACCGTCGGCCGTTATATGGGGAGTAACCTCAAGGGTAAGCGCCGCTTCAACAAATTCCGTCTTTGTACCCTCAGAAGAGACCGTCTGGTAAGGAATAGACTGACCCTGTGATATCTTGGCTGCTTTATTGTTAAGGGTTACTACCTTCGGCGTCGAAACGATCTTTATAAGCCCGGCTTGTGCAGCTGCAGACAAACGCATGTCAATCTGAATGTTGCTTGTCAATTTGCCAAAGGACATACCGATTGCACCGCCAGGGCTATCAGCGGCCGGGAAGCCAACACCCGGCGGGGGAGTAACCACACCGCCGAAGCCGGTGTCGAGTTGATTAATGCCAAGTATTGAAGCAGCACCATCGGCGTAGTGAATACCCCATTGAACGCCAAGGTCGCGGGTAAATGTGCTTGTGGCCTCAACGATCCGCGCCTCTATCATCACCTGTTTCTCAGGGATATCGAGTTTATCAAGAAGGTCTCTGTATAACGCCAGTTTCTCTTCGATATCGGTAACGATAATTTTATGAGAACGTTCATCAGTCGTTATGCTGAAATTAGGGTTGGATGACTTGCGCTCAGTAAGCATTTTCTTCATGTCATCGATTTTTGCGTAATTAATATCCCAGACAACTGTTCTGGTAGGAGCTGATTTTTCACTTTGCAGTTTCGCCGCAAGTTGTTCCTGTTCCTGAGTTACGAATTTACCTTTTGGCTTGATCTGAACGATGTTCCCTTCCCGCTTCATATCCAGATCCTTGGATTGAAGAATTGCGTCAAGGGCCTGATCCCAAGGTACATTCACCAGTTTTATGCTGATGGTACCTTTGACATCGTCGGCAATAAGGAAATTGAGATTGCTGACTTCAGCAATCAGCTGAAAAATTTTCCTTATGTCCGCATCGGAAAATTCCAAAGTAACCCTTCTTCCCGTGTAAACCTTTTTATCACTGCCGGATTTCTGCAAGGTCTTTTCGGTAATTGCGACCGGTTCAGCTGTCGTCAATTTACGTACAGGTGGTTGTGTCTTGGCGACCTCGGACATAAGAGTCGCTTCACTGATCCCGTCATTTTTAATATCCCAAGTAATGACGTTTCCTTCCTGCTTGACTTCCGAAGGGGCATCAGCTCGCAATTTTGCGACTAACCTGGCATCATAGCCGCGTTTAACCTTTGCCTGGTACGGTGTTATTTTAAGCACCGTGCTCACAAATGAACTGGTATCAAGAGTTCTCTGCAGGTTACGGGGAATCTGGCATCCGGCAATGGAGAGGCTCAGACCATGCGAAGAGCTGACCGGCTTACCTGCTGTACAATTCCCTGCATACTTGATTGTAATCCGTGAAACTCCGTCCAGGACCTTGAAATCAATTGATTCCAAAGCAGAACGCCCATGGGCTTTTTCAGGTGCACCAGATGGTAGACCTGGTGCTGATGCGGCTGCCTGCACGTTTTTTCCGATAGCGACCATGAGGCCATGGTCGGTCTTGGTAACTGCATAAGGAGCGAGAGAACCCTTTGCTGAATCAAGGACAATCCTGACTTTGTCCGATGTCAGGCCTATGCGTGCTTTCCCAACGCCGAAGGCATTCACCGGTACAGAGTTTGGGCCAATACTGGTTTTAGCCCCGAAGACATCAACGACGATCCGGTCAGGTTTCGTCATTTTGAAGGCATTGTAGGTATCCACTCCTCCGGCTACATCGATCTCGACTCCACTCTCGTCGGCACGTACCCCGCTCACAACCCTTTCCTGAGAAGAACCGTTCGTTTGATTCTGACTCGTAACAGGAGCTATCGGTTCAGCCGGGACAACCGGAGCTGGAGTCGACGTGTTCATTACAGGTGCGGGCTCCGTAACTGGTGTTTGTACAGGGGAAGTTGTTTTTTCTCTCGACTGTGCGGGAAATTTCACAACCAGCTTGTTTTTGTCGGCTGGGTCAACACCAACGGTAAAATCAACATCTTTTACAAGTGTTATTTCGACACGAGTCAGGTACCCACCACTGAATACATGTTTCGTGGCATCAATCCGTTTGATATCTCCTGCATTGACATCAAGATATTGAAAGTTGCCAGGCTCAGTATCTGCCAGATCAATGACTGCTTTTGCTGGATCTGTTGTCTTGTAGAACGTGAATGTACCTGGATGTGAAACCGAGATATCAACCTGGGAGGCATCTGGTGCCACACTCACGGACTGAATAGTCACGGGCTGAGCACCATCGGATGATTTATCATCCGTCAGGTTAACCCTCTGTTGTGCACAACCGGCGCCGAGCGTCAACATGAGCAGTACGGCAATTTTATTAAGGCAAACCCGGGTTGAATTCATTCTCATCTGGAACTCTCCTTACCGTTTTGGGGACAGGGTAAGCTTGATAACCCTTTTTTTCGTATGACCATCTTCGTCGCGGTACTGCTCGACAATTTCAACAGCGTTATTGCTGATTTTAGTTATCCGTCCATTATTGTTGCCAATCAGCATGCCCCGCTTTACAACATACCCCCTACCATTCGGATCAACAATAAGGGCTTTGCTTTCATTGATGCCTGCAACAATGCCCGATAGTTTGAATTTACTTGCATCAATAGCCTGAATCGGCAACTGGTTCAGATTCAAGGGGAGCCCCCCGCCAGTTTTGCCTGCACGCGGAACCTCCGTAGCAAGTAGCGGCTTAAAAGGGTCCTTCTTTTTCGAGAAATCCAATGCCGATATATTGGGCCCTTGAGTGTGCACAGACGATTGCTGGGCCTGTACCGGCTTCTTCTGGGTTTGCGCTACCACCGCCTGTGGCTTCTGAGCCTGAGGTGGAGACGTAACCCCCTTATTCTTACAACCGGGGAGCGCCGCGATCAGGACCAAAGCAAACAGAACAAATCGTCTATTTATTGCCCGTTTTAACATCCTTACCCTTTTTATCATCCTTGCCTTTTTTATCATCCTTAATCTCTTTCTTGTCCAGAAAACGGAATGTTGTAGCAAGACAGTTGATGGTATAGACTGTTTTCGCACCAACGTTTTTCGGGCTCGTAAATTCAACGTTGCTAATATTGACAATCCTTGGGAGGTTTCCAACCGCAACGAAAAAATTACCTACATTGGCATACGTGCCGGAAACCTTTATATCGACAGGTACAACTGAATAGAAATCCTTCGGTTCCTCAGGTTTAGGCTTGAACATAAGAAAGTCAAGCCCGGCACCTTTCCCTGAACTTGTAATACTGGTGAGTAGCGTCGGAATTTCCTTCTGGTTAGGTAATTCGGTCAATGCATTTTCGAGCTCTTTGTTCAACTGGGCATATTCCAGCTTGAAGCGAGGAAGATTGTCAGCAATTTTCTTGCTTTCCGTCAACTGCGCACGAAGACCATCCAACTTCTTCTGAAGCTCTTTTTGCTGTTTGAGCTTCGGCTGTATCAACCCGAAAAACATACCTGCACCTATCAGCGCGACAATGAGCCCCAAAAGAGCTGCTTTCTGTTTGTTCGGGAGCTTAAGTAATTTTTCTACACGTGGGTCCATGAAATGTCCTCAACCGTTTTAGACATAGTAGATACAGATTGTCTGAACATACTGCATCGCTCGTCCTATTTCTTCTGCGAAGCTTTGGGCGCAACCTTGGTTCCCTTAGGTTCTTCCTTAACGAAACCTTTGACCATACAGCTAATGTCAAATTTTTTCACTTTGACATTAGAGATTTCCTTCTGTTCAGAAACAACCAGTTCCACATCGGAGAAAAGGTCAGACTTTTGCAGATTCTGGAGAAAAGTAGCAATCAAGTCTTCGTTATAGGCAAAGCCAGATATTGTTATCTTGCCTGAAACTTCCTTGTAATTCGTCAACCACAGCTTGTCCGGAGTCAAATCGCTCAAACTGACCAACCTGGCGGCAGGGCCGGTCTTCTCTTTACGCAATGTATTGAGAACATCAAGTTTTTTCTTAACCTCATCCTGAAGCTTTTTTATATTGTCGATTTCGCCTATTTTGGTCTTCAATTGCTGCAACTCGGTCTCAGACCTCGTAATTTCAGCTTTTATGCCGCTTACCTTTGCAAACGTAACCGTGTAAAACGCCAATCCGGCAGCAATAACTGCTGCAACGGCAACAATCAGTATCATGATCTGCTGCTTGGCTGTTTCCTTCTTTTTCGTAGCCCTGATAGGCAATAAGTTGATTCTGGTCATTTGTCGCCTACCCTCCTTGACGCCAACCCCAAAGCTACGGTCACAAGAGGTCCGATCTCGCGCAGGTAGTCGACATCAAAGTCCTTGTCCGCATATTTTACCTTGGCAAATGGATTCATGGTCTCGACCGGTAATCCCAACCTCTGGCCAACAGCCTCTGACAGCATGGAGGTCTTCGCACCTCCACCGCTAAGGTAGACCTTTGTTATTCTTCCATCGCCAGCAGTAGTATTGTAAAAATCCAAAGAGCGCCGAATTTCCATTGCCAGTGTCTCATTGACGCGGCTGATAATGCCCTGGAGGCGTTCTTTGTCAGGGCAGGCACCGGAAACTTTGAATCGTTCGGCCTCTTCACCGCTCACACTGAACTGTTTCTGGATTTCTTCAGTGTAAATATTGCCACCCATCTGAACATCACGTGTGAAGAGCGAGATACCATCCTTGACAATATTGAGGTTCATGATGCTTGCCCCGATATTTATCAGGGCGACAACATCTTCGTCCCCCATGTTGTAGTTGATCTCAAACGCATTCTGCATTGCAAAGGAATCGACGTCAACTACCGCAAGCTTGACGCCTGTCTCATTGAACACCGTCTGGTAATCGTTAATGATATCCTTCTTGCTGGCCACCAGTAAAACATTCATTCTGGTAGGATCGTGCTCATCGGGGGGGAGAAGCTGAAAGTCGATATTCACATCATTGATGTCAAAGGGAATATACTGCTCTGCCTCCCAGTGAATCTGGTCATCAAGTTCCTCAACCGGCATGGCAGGTAGTGAAATTTTACGAATGATAACCGAATTGCCTGAGACAGAACAGACAGCCTCGCACCCCTTGCCTATCTTAAGACTGGCAAGAAGGTTTTTAACTGCCTCTACAATGGAAGAACTGTCCATCATGGTATTATCGACAATAGCTTCGGGAGGAAGGGGGACGATCCCGGCATTCTGAAGTACATAGGCGCCCTTAAGCTCTTTAAGCTGAATGAGCTTGATGGAACTGGAACCGATGTCAATACCGATTATTTCTTTCTTTTTAGAGAATAGCATGGTTAGCTTCCTGTAGAGAATTAGTCCTGAAACACCTTGTCCTTCTCGGCCAAAGAATACCCCAGAGCAAGAATTATCTTTCGCTTTGTTTCCATACGACAGGGCATTCCGCTCTCTATCCTGTCAATGGTAACCGGCGAAACACCAGCAAGACGAGCCAGCTCAGCCTTGCTTATCATTTTCTGCTCGCGCATCTTTTTGACGTTGTTTTTGCTTTTCATGCAAAGATACCCACTCTGAGTAATTTACATGGAATTTACAATAAACAACACAAATGTCAACAAATTTATTATAATTATATCAAATTATTTATAGCGATACACAACCAACTGATATTATTTAAGTATTTGGCTGAATTTCAACTGAGACTTAAGTTTTCAAAAAAAAAGGTTGCCCAATATCGGATGATATTTCGGCAACCCGGCTGTCTCCAAGAGACCCAATAGGCTTTCCGCCCCATCCTCGCGGATGGTTTAGTATTATCGTTACCATTGTATGGAGGCTGTCCTGCATAGCCCTGCGATATCGCACTTTTCAAATAACAACATCACACATCAATATTTCATTATGCAAGTAAGGTTCCATCTAGCAAGCCAACTGCATTTCTAATGATTTTAACATATTACAATATGAATAGATATTAGGCATACCGTGCAGGTCAGGGCTTTCACAATATTTGACGTTATTTGACACCGTTAAATAACGTTTTTGGGGCCCAATTACCTATTTACTGATCACATCAGAATACTATAGAAGCCATACCCTACGAAAATACTCAATATGCATAAAGCACTGACAGCATTGCCTTCTCCTTGGGATTATCTTCCCGTTCGCCTAGCACTTCGAACGTAATGAGGCTGGGGTCATGCTTAGGAGCAATTCCCGACCCAACCCCCGCCACCCCGATGCCTGCGTCCAGATCCCTGCCACTGACGTCTGAATTACCGGATACCGTATCTATTATCTTGTTGTACACCATAAAGTTGCCGTTTTCCCCGGCTAGTTTAAAGGTTATGTCCGGTTCGACTTTCGCGTCGGGTGTCATGTTGTTCGAAGGCAATGACCAGGCAGATGTGTCATTTTTTATCTTCTTCTCTAAGTTGCTATTGAACACCAGCCCGATTCCGCTGAAAGTGCTTGCCAACGATCTGCTGCCTGACGAGTAATCGCCGAAGAGTTGGGGAATGACTTCCTTGGTAACAAACTCGACTCCGCCGTAGGATGCCTCCAGGGAGTTGCGGTAGACTTTCTGGCTGGCCGACATCTTCGTCCCCATGAGGACCAACTGCAGCAGCGCCATAATGATCCCCAGCGAGATAAGGGTGAACATGAGTGCCGTCAACAGCGCTATTCCGTTTTCGTTTCGAACGTATCGCATAATCTCCACCCACCGGTTATTGAATCAGATTTTTGGGTCGCACCACTATTGTGTAGACCTTCCAGCGGTAATTCTTATAGTCGTCGCCGATGCGGTCCTTAAGATTGAAATCACGCCCCAACGTAGTCGTCTCCGACAACTTTTCCCCGACTGTAATGGTTTCGGAGGGGAAACTATATGTCCTGTCCCGCTTCCCTTCCTGGGCCAGGATATAGAGCCGTATTTCCTTCACCTGGCTTCGGATGGATTCCGCCTGGTCCAAATAAGTACCTTTTTCAGGGGGGGTAGTCTGGTGCAAGTTAATAACTCCCGATGCATTAGTATCGAGTCCATACACGACCTGCATATCGGCGACGCAGTCGAGCAGGGGCATTTCGGGAGAAAGGGAACCGTCTGCATGACTGGCAACCGCCTTGTAGAGTATCCCCGTGTTGGGGGCGCAGGTCAGCGGTATGTTCGCCGGTCTCTTTATGTAGTAATCCGCACGGTTGAAAGGCATCCGGAGTTTACTAGCAGCGGGTTTGTCTATACCGTAGATATGGAAGACGTCCCCCTGCGTGTGGGGAGTTGACATGGAACTGTATTTACTGAAGGTCGTGGAATACTCTCCGCCTTTCACCATGAGCTGCTGTTTAGGGATGTTGTCCGTAAAAGTGGTTTTGATGAGGATGACACGGTCGTTATCACCCAGGTCCCGGTCGTCCTGGTTCCATATAGTTGGTTGAGTACTTGCGGAGTCCGTGTAGCTTTTGGTAGTCCATTTCTTGGCGGACGGGTCAAGGCCGATCACTGTGGACTTGATGACCAGGTACTGTGCCCCGATTCCAGCCGAGTCCAGGTTGAAGCTCGTCGAACCATTCTGAATGGCACAGGGGGGAGATGCCGGCGAATTATTGAAAAACATGGCGCTGTCAATGGATGTCGGAAACTCAACCGGCTCATTGCTGCCGACATTCACCTCGGTATAGGCACTACTCGCAGGTGCTTCCGTAAAAGCCCAGGGGAGGCCGAATCCGGCCTGTTCCAGGTCTGCCCGCAACATCTCCAGTCCGACTATCCCTTCGATCTGGGACTGGGCAGATTTCCCCTGTTGCCCCGCATGGTTCAAGACAATCTCAAAAGACTTGCTCGTAATCAAGATAACGACCATGAAGATGCCCATAACGATTAACATCTCGATAAGAGTGAAACCACGCTGATCACGTATCATAAAGTACACATCCTCGCATAAAATACGCCGTGCTGCATCCGCTACTGATGAATTTTGGATCGAACCGTTACAACTTTGTTCTGAAATGGCCTGCCTTTATAGGTCCACTTTACCGTCACATCATACTGCTTTGTATCGGCCCCCAACTCGGTAACATCTCTTTCCACCGTATACCTGCTAGGGATCCCCCTTATATTCATGGGAATGGTGGTCTCGTTGGTAAACGCGGCGTCAAAATCCTGTCCCCGCATTTCATTCAAGACCATCTCACCAACATGGACACCCTGGTCACGCATCTGGTTCCTGAGATTGTGCTCCATTGCCACGTTCAAAGACTGCAGGACTCCGATCATCCCCACCATCATGATCAGAATAGCAATCAGTACTTCAACAAGCGTGAAACCGCCGTTATCGTTGTACGATGGTACCTGTGCCACAATCGCCTCCCGATACTCTCTTCCCCATATTGACTTTCGCCGCCGAGATTACGATACTGTCGATGAAGCCCGGATTATCGGCCTGTTCGATGCATACGGAACTGAAGGCACCGAAGGTAAGACCGCTCGTTGCGAACTCAAGCCGGTTGTCCGTGGTATTCAGCACGACGGGATGCTTCAATGTCATCGACGACAGGGTCGCGCCCGACGTTGCATCGACAACTTTAAAATCCGTACCGCTCACGATAACGGCACGTGGCTGTTTGGTATAAAATGATTGCAACCGTGCATTCACGATCTCCGTGTACATATCCCGCACCTCTGCCTCGATGATGGACTTCCGTTGCTCCCTTTTGAACTCATAGGTCGCAAGACCGGACAATATACCGATAAGAGCAACGACGATAAGCAGTTCCACCAGTGTAAATCCGCGCTCATTCATATCAGCGTTCCTGTATGTGCAGAATGCGTTTGATCGGCTTGTTGCCGCTCGTACTGAGAATTGGCGGAGCATCCCCCGGCGGCTTGCCTGTCATGGCTGTCCCCATCCGCCTGCCATCTCTTGCAGTGAACACTTCGGACAGGTTGACCTCTTTGAATTCACCAGTGGAGAGCTGGATGAGCGCCTTGCCGACAAGTGTCGAGTCGGGGGGGCGGAGACCGGTATTGTAATCAAGCGCCCAGAGGAAGGAGTTGCCCCCGAAACCACAGGCATCCGCCGTCGGCTCGAACGTCGTGAAGAAAATGGCACCATTGGTCAGGGTAACCGTGTTGGTGACCACCCGTTCCGCGCCATAGGAAGCCCCATAGGGTTCAAGGTCGACCTTCCACCCACCTGTCCCGACAGTGGGATCGGGAGTCGTCCCGACGGTGGTTCGGTCGGTGATGCCCGATATTAACGGGTTAGGGTCAGACGAGAGCTGTGTGGAGCAGGTCGTATCGAGAGAATCATCCACTGTGTAGCATGGCTCCTTGACCCCGTAGAGCGTCCGTTGGCTGGAGTAGTCGTCTATATTGTTACCGTAGCGGAAGAAATATCTCCCCGTCCCGAAATAGAGCCAGAGCTGATGGTTCTTCCGGTCCTGGAGCCGGGCGATCGCCGTTGTCACCGGCCCGATGCCATCGATTAGCACCTTGGGCTGCCACGTAGCAGGGCCGGTTGCAGCAGTGAGAGGGCCAGTTAAATCGGTGATTTCCTTGGTCATTATCCGCAGCACGCCGCCGTCATTCCATTCGCCGCCAGAACCCTTTTTGGTGTACCCGACGTAAATGGCCTCGTCCTGGTATCTCCCCTGAGAACTGGTGTTCCAGCGGTCCGTGTCGATAGATCCGCCGGTCATGGAACTGGTAAAGGCATCGGCAATGTCGGTATCGATAACCCAGTAGTTCGAGTTCAAGACAAATGGCGGTTTAGCATTCAGGTCGACGACAAAGAACTTGAGGGTCTGGTCGGACCGCCCCAGGAACTGATGCGTTATCGTATCGATCGGACCGGTGGGACCGGAGCCGAACACCGCGTACCATCGGCCGTTTTTACCACTGGGACCGACCCTGACAATAGCCGGACCTGCTGTGGTGTAACCAAGGGCAGGATTGCTGAATTCCCACATAAATTTAGGGTTGTTGTCATCGGACACGTCCAGGGCAAAGTAGGACGAATATCCGAGTCCATTAATCGGAGTCTTTACACAGGTGCCCGCCGAAGTGTCTATGCAGGTGTCACCGGCATTGCGCGACGCCCCCCCGAGCCCCATGCCGCCGATCAGAACGGTACGCCAGGTGTTCTTGGCGGGATCCAGGTTGTTTGAAGTATCCACCACTGTCGGGTTCTTTTCGCAGACATCATACGTGTCGGCAGTACAGCCATTGGTCCCGGTATAATCGCCGATACTTGCATCCAACAGGGTTGTGGAACCATCGACGAAATAAATATGGTTGTAGTACTTATCGGTCGTGTAGCCCAGGTAGGGCAGGGCATTCTTCGGTATAAAAGACCACACCTCTTCACCGAGGCCCGTCCCTTCAAGAGTCGCCTTGGTAAAATTGTCTGGTGTCATCTTCAGTATGCCAAGCCTGAAGGCATGAAGCATGCCGTCATTAGCCCCCACGTACACCATTCCCCGCTGCTTGTACTGATTGGATCTGAGGAACGAGGCGTAGGACGTATCACTGTAGCCGGCGGGAGCGGAATAGTCGTAGGTGTTCAGACGGCTTGTGGACTGGAGGCGCGGTGTCGAGGAGATGATGTCGCCCAGTTTCCAGACATGTGTCTCGGTCAAGCCGCTCGGAAATTTTTTGGTAGTTACCGTTCTGCTCCGGTAGTCCGCGTCATAGTAGGGGTCAGTTGTAGAGAGGGTTGACAGATCGATCCCCTGGACATATTTGATGATCTTTGTAGCAGTGTTCGTGTCAGGCGCCTGCAGATAAGAACTCAAGGTAGAGGCGTTGGTGGTGGAAAAGTCCATCAGGCCCGAGGTGCAGCTAGCGGAACCGACACACGGTGTCCTGATGTCCCGGGCGGTGGTCCTGGCCCAGAGCTGGTTGCCGGCAAACCAGATACTCTTCAGATCATCAGGGTTTTTTATAGTAATGGCACCGTCGGCAACCCCGTCACCATTGGTATCCTGCTGCACTTTAACGACGGTCTGATTATCTACGGTATTAAATTCAAATGTAGCGACATAATCGTCGGTCAGATTCAGCTTGTGATCCTGGATCGTATCCTCCCGAATCGTGCTTTTGCTGATCCGGGGGTCAACGTAGTACCAGAGGTTCTGCATCTCGCCGACCCAGTTAGCCGTCGTATCGTTAAGGAAATATTTCTTCGGGAAGAACACTGCCTGCAGGATATTCGCCCCGCTCCCCTCGCTGTTGCTGAGGATAGAGGCCGCGGTTCCGGATGCAGACTTCGCGACCAGGCCCATAAAGGTCCCCCTGAGAGCCGCGTAGAAATCTTTCGGGTCAGAAGCCTCGAGGAGGTCCGTTCCCCCGTTCGTGGCAGTGAGCTGCATCTGGGTCCTGGGGTCGCAGACCCCGGTCAGACCGCTTGTTGCCGGACCGGTATAGATTACATGGGTGCTTATGGTCTGGGCACTGTCGCAGTTCCCCGAGGCACAGGAAATCGTCGGATCAAAGATGTCCCGGTGTCTTGCGTAGTAGCTCAGGTCATGCAGAAAGGGACTCCCACTGTAAGGACCGCACTGGTCGGATGTTGAACCTGCTTCGGCCAAGGTATTCGGGTCGCGGAAAAGATTGGAGGCATCTTTCACCTTGGACTTCATGGTGCTGTTCTGGTCGGCTGTCGAACCGCCGTCGGTTATCAGCATGATGTTGTTAGCCTGACAACGGAACTGGATGGGGTTCACGTTGGTATAACTGTCGGTGCCGGCGAGTGGCTCGGCAATGGCAGGAGAACCAACCGGCGGAGTAAACTTGTCAGCAGGCAAGATGCTGTTTGTGGCAACGGCATCCTTGGCAAAATAGGCAATGGCGTTGTAATATGCCTCGGCATAGGGCGTCCAGCTTCCTGCATCGATCCCGTCGATGTGTTGGACGAGTCCGTTTTCGTGGCTCCCCGCAGAATTGCAGACTTCCCCGCTGGGACAGTCGGCGTCGATACTGCACAAGGTAGCGGTAGTAACCGAGCAGATGCCCTGGGCGCCGATGAAGGAAACGATTTTCCCTCCATCCTTGTTGCCGGAAGGAACCGGGCCCGGCATGGTTTCCGACGCCGATCCGATCGGATTGATCTGCATGGCGCCGATCCGCATATAGTTGCCGTACTTCTGAAGAAGTCCCGACGGCGGTGTTGTGGCAGCCACGTTGGCAACATAGAACAGATTTTGTTTTGCACCTGTAACCGGATCAATTGTACCACTCCCCACCGGGCCGATAGGCTCTCCGACAGCCCTGATGCCGGCATCCATGAGGATCCCAGGTATCCCTCCCCCGGAGGGGGCGGTGGACGTCGGGTCGATGACTTCGGTTTCCTGCCCCATGCAGTAGTGTAGAAGTTCTCTCTCAATGCACGTAGTAGTGGCAACACCATTATTGTCTTTGAAAGCTAGGCTGTTAGTGTTCCAGCATTGGCCGATAAAACCGGACTGGTCAACACCGCCGGCAGCCCATGCCCCAACCGGCAACTGGTGGGTATTGGGCCAAACGCCCGTCAGGGCGCTCGTACAGACGTATCTGCCGTCGGCCTTATTGGTGATGCTGGAGGGGGGGGTGGCGTCTGTGGTGTACACTTTCTCGCAGTCACCGGTTACGTCGGTGGTGTTGACCCCCTGCCAGATGGCATTCATGGTGGTGGCACCCTTGCGGATGTTGTCCTTGAGCAGCCAGCAGGTCTGCATGGTATGGTTGAGGGTGGTCAGGGTCCGTTTGATCCCGGTAGGGTCGGAACCCGAGATATCGAGGCAGTTCCCTGTCTGGGTCGAGGCGGTACCGTAGTTGCCATCGTTCCAGTTCGTGGCGGCGGAGCTGCACGCGGCTTGATTGAAATCGGCCTCAAATATCTCGATCCTGCTTAACCCACCCGCGGTATCGGGGCTATAATTGGGTTCCACCGAATTCGGCCCCCTGGCCGCAAAGGTAATCGGGTTCACTGTGAGGCCAGAGGGAGAAGTCCAGGCCGAGAGAGGGAGTTCCCTGACGAAGCGCCTGCCGACGCAGCCGCGGGACTCGCTTATCAGGTACTGATTTACCATATCGTACTTGCCGCCGGTAAGGGCCTGCTTCTGGGTGTCGAATTTGGAGGCGGAGAGCCAGTTGAGAAACCGTCCAGAAGCAGCGAACTCTGATACCTGCCTGTCGGCGCCCCCCTTTGTTCCGGTCATCGTGATGTGAAGATACGGGGTCTGATAGGTACCACCCGTGGGGAGTGCCGCCACTTCGACAAATTTGCTTTTGAGTGGGGCGGAAGTGTTGTATGAGAATTGGTAATACGGATAGGTAATATTGCCTTCGGTGTCCAGCTTGCTGAAATAGCCTATATAATCCTTTGTATTGTCGTAGCTGTCATCATAGCAGTCGACACCGCCCGCCTTTGTGTACGCAGGGTCGTACATACTGGCCGAGTTGTCCAGCATCAGGAGGAGGTTGGGGGGGATACCGCCGGCAATAAAGGCAGGAGTTACGCAGTAGTTGTTGCCGGGATCGGCCTTGACCAGTCCGGGAATCAGTGAGATGAGCAGGGCAACGACGACCGGGAGCATTTTTATGAACGTACTGACGGCCTTCATGGTGTACCTCTCTGTTGAATTCATCATGGTTTTGCACCTTTATCGCTGACGGTTGACATGAGATCTTTGATCTCTTCGGCTTTTTTGAACCCGGCCATGATCCGACCGTCGGGAAGGATCAGGGTGGGTGTTGAACTTATCCCGATGGACTCGCCGTATTTTATGGTGTCGTCCACCGGCTTGGCAGAATCCTTCGGACCCGGCGCAGGCAGGGGTTCGCCAGCAAATGCCTTATTGAGGAGTTCCGGCGTGCCGGCACCCAGAATGACCCGCGCCTTGTCATAGGCGGCGGGATGCATCTTGAGGGGGAACATCTTGACGTAGATGGTCAATTGGGGAGCTAGGGTGGTGAGCTTCCAGAGTTCCACGTGGAGTTTGGCACAGAAAGGACAGTCGGGATCGGTGAAGACAAACAGCTTTCGGGTCCCTTCCGGGTTGCCGATGATGATGGAGTTTTCCGTCGGAACCGTGGCAATGTCCACCTTGGTAAGTGGAGGAGAAATGTCCACAGGCGCGGGGGCAATCGGCTTTTTCGTTGCAAGGCTGAAAATGGGGCCAGGGATGAGATGCTTGCGGGCGTAGTCCAGGTAAACGGTGGCCTGCCGGCCCTTATTGACGATTGACAGTTCATACAGACCCGCCACCGGTGACGGCTTGACCGATTTAACCTCTCCGAGACCTTGCAGTATGCCGTTGGCCTCACCAACTGTCATCATCGTGACATCGGCACCGGTGTCATGGCATTCCTCAGCGTTAGCCCCGAAGGAACCGCCTGCAACAGCAAATAAAATGAGGACGGGAACAACGAATTTCAGCATGGATTCCTCGCGAAAATGGATTCATTCCAGTAAACATATATACAACTACGTTCTTATTCCATAGCAATTTTCATACCCTAAAAGAATACGCGTTGACGTATGAATTTTTTTAGTATTATCAGAGGGTTCGAGCCGACGTAAAAAACAAAGGACTATGCAAAAGATGCACAGTCCTGTCCCCAACACTGTCATACCACCTGATACGCTGCTACATCTTCACCCACGCAGTGCCGTTCCACCGCCGCTGAGTGCAACTGAAGTCCCGGGAATTGACGGTTATGGCGATTGCAGCACCCCCCGGTGTATTGAGATAGACTGTGCCAGCATTCCCGGTCAGCCCAGGATTGCAGACAACAGTATTGTTTTCCTGAAATGTTATGCCATCATCCGCAGAGGCATATCCGGGGATCGGGCCATAACTGCCATACCCGAACCGAACGACACGACTTTTCAGGCTGAGTGAACGCAGTATCCGGTCGTCACTCGTATTCCACTCTCCGTCCAGTCCCCGGTCTGCAATAAGGGAAACCGTGCCCTGAACCGGGTCGAAACCGACGCTGAAGTAACTTCCATCGCTAAGGGAGTGCATTTTCGCCTCTTTGACCATGCCGACGATCTCCCATGCGACAGATTTCAGGCAGAAATTGTCATAGTAGGAACAGAAAGCAGGAAATGAAAGAGCAGCGATAATTCCCATTATCCCGATCACGAGAACCAGCTCCAGCAGTGAAAACCCGTTCGCTCCCCCCCTTCTGTCCATGGAGAAATTCCCCGTCGTCATACCAGGTGCCATTTCATCCACCTCCTGGGGATGATATCTATCAGGTATTACAACAAAAAACGGCCATGCAGTTATTGCATAGCCGTTAACTAATTACAAGTATTTTATTATTTTATTCTAACATAACAGGCCTTCCCTACTCCATCCCGTACTCCTTTAGTTTGTAGAGAAGCGCACGATGGCTGATTTCCAGCAACCTGGCAGCATGGGTCCTGTTGCCGCCCGTCTTCTCCAGGGCACGACGGATGAAGTCCCGCTCCATCATTTCCCCTGCCCGTTTAATAGAAAGGGTGTCCGCCGGGAACCAGGGGGCGGGGGAACTGCTCCGTATGCTATCCGGCAGACAGTCGATGGTCAACAGGTCGCCGGCGCAGAGGATGAGACCCCGCTCTATGGCGTTCTCAAGTTCCCGCACATTGCCGGGCCACCCGTAAGCCATAAATTCCTTCAGCACCTGGGGGGCACATTCGACCCCGGGCCGTCCCAGCTTTTCGCCGTGCTTTGCCAGAAAATGGGCAACCAGGAGGGGGACATCCTCAAGACGCTCCCGTAATGGCGGAAGTTTGATCGTGAAGACGTTAAGCCGGAAGAAGAGGTCCTCCCGGAATCTCCCTTCACGCACATCTTGTTCCAGGTCCCGGGAAGTTGCGGAGATGACCCGGACGTCGATTCTTTGTGGTGAGGTCGCCCCGACCCTCCGAATCTCCCCCTCCTGCAACACCCGCAGGATCTTTGCCTGCAGGGAGAGCGGCATCTCGCCTATTTCGTCGAGAAAAAGGGTGCCGCCGTCCGCCTGCTCAAACAGCCCTGCCTTGTCGGCCGAGGCATCGGTGAAGGACCCCCGTACATGACCAAACAGTTCACTTTCCAGCAGGCTCTCGGGGATGGCCCCACAGTTCACCGCCACGAACTCGGCGTTGGTGCGCCCGCTGTTGTAATGGATGGCCCGCGCGATAAGTTCCTTCCCCGTCCCCGACTCACCCAGGATGAGTACGGTGGTCTTGTAGTCGCTCACTTTTTCGACCAGGGAAAATATCTCTCCCATGCGCGGATTACTGCTGACGATATTGGCAAATGAGAACTCCCGGTGCATCGCCTCCTTCAACCGGCGGTTCTCTGCGGTAAGATGCAGCCGCTCTTCGGCCTTTTTCAGAACCAGCTGGATTTCATCGTTCTTGAACGGCTTGGAGATATAGTCATAGGCACCGAGCTTCATACATTCGATTGCCGTATCTACCGTGCCGTAGGCGGACATCATGATGATGGTGGCAGCAACTCCCGCATCCGACGCCTGGCGGAGAAACTCCGGACCATCCATGACCGGCATCCTGATGTCGCTGAGGATGAAGTCGTAATTCCCCTTCAGAGCCTTTTGCAATGCCTCCCTGCCGTCGGCAGCCTCTTCCACTGCGTAATCAAGTTTCTGGAGCATGACCCTCAACATGTGCCGAAGGTTATTCTCGTCCTCAACTACAAGGATACGTGTTTTCAGCGTTTCACGGGTCACGGCTCCTCCTCCGCCGAACATGCCGGCAGCCAGATGGTAAAGCGGGAGCCCTGGCCCTGGGCGCTCTCCACCGTAATGCGTCCGCCAAATGAATCGATGATGCTTGCTGATATGGAGAGGCCGAGGCCGGTCCCCTTCCCCGGTTCCTTGGTGGTGAAGAAGGGATCGAATATCTTCTCCAGACTTTCGGGGGAAATCCCTTCCCCTGAATCGCTGACGACTATCCGCAAACAGGGAGCAGAATCCTCTCCACCCGGAAACGGTGTCCTGAACACCCCTCCGAAGTCCTCCCTGCGCCGTCCCATGACACTGAAATGACTGGCAGATTCCGACCTTTCAGGTGTCGTACCCATAACATCGGCAACGGCGCTTAACTCCAGTACTCCACCCTCCGGCATGGCATCACGTGCATTGAGAACAAGATTGATAAGCACCTGCAACAGCTGGTGCCGGTCGAGGCATACCATCGGCAGATGCTCGGCGATACTGAGGTTCAGGGAAACCTTCTTGAAAACACCCTGCCGTTCCAGCATATCCACCACATTCCCCAGGAACGGCGCAATGTCGACACGCTCGTTTTCAGGGGGAGACGGCCGGGCATAATTCAGCAAGTCACGGACGATACGGTCGATCCGTCCCGCTTCCTGCTCGATGCGCCGCAGGTAATCGGCTCTGTCAGGATCGTGCGACATCTCGTCCCGCAAGATACCCGCATAGCCGATTATGGCTGACAGGGGCGAACCGATCTCATGTGCCATCCCCGCGGCAAGCAGCCCCACCGACGCCATTTTTTCCGAGCGTATCGTCTCTTCCCGGGCCTCTTGAAGCTCGACATTTGCCTTCTGCAGGGAATGCATGTGGGATTCCACCTCTTCCTGCTTTTCCCTGAGCACCATCTGCATCATATTGAACGAATCGGACAGTTCTACTATTTCCGAACAACCGGGGATATGAAGCATATGACTGTAGTCGCCGGCAGTTATCCGCTCCGTTGCCGCCAGGAGCTTCCTGATGGGCGTTACGACAATGCGGGCGAGAAGAAACGACCCGAGTCCAAGCAGGAGGAGAAAGTCAATAATGAAATAGGCAAGAAAAAGGTGGCGCGAGCGGGCCAGTCGATCCCGTTCTGCCGCCAGGGAGAGGGTAAGGCGGGCCGCTCCTTCAATCTTGGGTCCATCCTGCAACGGCGAGTAGCGGTACAGCAGCCTGCCGTCACTGCTGAACAGGGAAGAAGCTGCCCCCGTCCGCAATGCCTCTGCCAGGGCAGCATCCATTTCACCCTTGTCTGTAACCCGGTACATCACCCCTCCCCCCGTGTTAACGACTGTCAGTCCGGTGATGGCGCGTTCGTTGACAAGACGCCGCGCAAAGATTCCGGCCGGGGACGCGTCGTTCAGACGGATAAGGGGGAGCGGAACAAGATTGACGAATGACGAGAGGAGAATTCTCCCTTCCTCGTTTTTCTGGGTCAGGAGATCTTTTTCAGCAGTCTTGAACGATATGATGCTCAGCAATATCCAGGTAAGACTCAGCAGGCAGGCAAGGGAAGCCAGGATGGCAAAGGTGAGATTGATACGGATCGGCTTCATGGGTTGCTATCCTCCCCCCCCCCTCCCGAGGCTTAAATACCAGGTTATCATCTGCGGCCCGAAGAAGATGTAGAGAACCGCACCAAACGCCAAAAAGGGACCGAAGGGAATGGCCAGTTTGCTATCCTTCCCCTTGGCAAACATGATGCTCACGCCGATGACCGACCCGACCAAAGATGCAGCGAAGATGATGAACGGGACCGATTGCCAGCCGAGAAAGGCACCGAGCATGGCCAGAAGCTTGATATCTCCTCCTCCCATCCCCTCTTTGCCGGTCAGGAAGTGGTAGCCGTAGGCCACCAGGAGAAGGCTCCCTCCTCCCAACAGAATGCCGGTAAGAGAGTTGAACCATCCGAGCCCGGGGAGGAAGAAGGAGCAGGCAAAACCGACCACGATGCCGGGGAGGCTGATGACATCGGGAATGATCTGATGTTCCAGGTCGATGAAGGTGATGACCACGAGGGACGAGCAAAGCAGGAACAGGACGGCAAAGGTGACCGAAGGCCCGAGCCGGACAAAGAGAAAGAGGGTCAAAAGACCATTGAGAAGCTCTACAACGGGGTACTGGACAGAAATTGGTTCCCGGCAGGAACGGCATTTCCCCCCCAGGAGGAGGTAGCTGATAACCGGTATATTGTCATAGAAGCGTATCTTGTAATCACAGCGGGTGCAGTGGGAGGGGGGAAAGACAATGGACTCTCCCTTGGGGAGCCTGCAAATGCAGACGTTAAGAAACGAGCCGACCGTGGCACCGAAGATGAAGGCAAAGATGTAAAAGATGATTGGCAATGACAATGGAACCCCTGCAGGAACGATTCTCGTTCGCCTCAGCTCGGCGAACAACTGGTCACTCCTAGCGTAATCTGCGAATCTTGACCAGGCTTTCTTCCAGAAGCCGCTTCTTGTCGGCTAACTCCGTCAGCTTCTCCCGTTCCTTTGCCACCACGTCAGCCGGGGCGCGCTCTACGAAACTCGGATTCGACAGCTTTTTATCAAGGAACTCGATATCCTTGTCCACCTTGCCGATTTCCTTGAGAAGGCGCTTTTCTTCCTCTGCTACATCCACCAACCCCTTGAGCGGCACAACGATCTTGATGTCTCCCGCCACCTGCACGGAGGCATCCTCCGGGACGTCCACGCCGTTGCCGATGGCCAGGTCGGAAATCCTGGCCAGAGACATGACATAAACCTCGTTCTGCTTCAGGAGATGGCAGCTCTCCTCCGAACCGCAATCGAGGATGGCAGCGATCTCACGGGAAGGGGCAACATCCATCTCCCCCCGGATGGTACGGATGCCGGTGATGACCGCCATGACCAGTTCCATATCGGCGGCTCCGTCGGCAAACTGCCACTCCGGGCGATGTAGTGGGTAGTCGGCCAGCATGATGCTCTCTACCGGCCTCTCCCCCGGCAGGCTCTGCCAGATTTCTTCGGTGATGAACGGCATGAACGGATGGAGGAGCCGGAGCAGGTTCTCCAGAACGGTCCAGAGAACCTGGCGCGCTGTCTGCCGGCGTTCGGCATCGCCCCGGTAGAGGTCGTCCTTCACCAGCTCGATATACCAGTCGCAGAACTCGCTCCAGGTAAAGCGGTACAGGGTGCTGGCGGCATCGTTGAAACGGAAGGCATCAAGGGCGTCCTTCGTTTCCCGGGCCGCCTCGTTCAGGCGGTGGAGAATCCAGCGATCGGCATTGGTAAGGGGAAGGGTCGCCGGATCCAGATCGGCAGGTACGAACCCCTCAAGGTTCATGAGAGCGAAACGGGAAGCGTTCCATATCTTGTTGGCAAAGTTACGGTAGCCTGCAATCCGTTCTTCCGCCAGCTTTATGTCCCGCCCCTGGGCGGCAAAGGCTGCCAAGGTGAAACGGAACGCATCGGTACCGTACTGGTCGATCACCGTCAGGGGGTCGATAACGTTCCCCTTGGACTTGCTCATCTTCTGCCCCTGGGCATCCCGCACCAGGGCATGGATGTAGACATCCCTGAACGGCACCTCACCCATGAAATGGAGCCCCATCATCATCATGCGGGCAACCCAGAAGAAGAGGATATCGAAACCGGTCACAAGACATGAGGTCGGATAGAAGCTCGACAGCTCAGGGGTCCGGTCCGGCCACCCCAGGGTAGAGAATGGCCAGAGTGCAGAGGAGAACCAGGTATCGAGGACGTCGGTCTCCTGGCGGATCTCGTCGCTGCCGCAGGCGGCACATTTTGACGGGTCTTCCTTGGCGACCGTCACCTTGCCACAGTGGTCGCAGTACCAGGCGGGGATGCGGTGCCCCCACCAGATCTGACGGGAGATGCACCAGTCGCGGATATTCTCCATCCAGTCGTAATAGGTATTTTCCCACTGCTGGGGAACAATCCGGGTCCGGCCATTCTTCACCGCAGCCAGCGCCTCTTCCGCCAACGGCCCCACCTTCACGTACCACTGGAGGGACAGGTACGGTTCCACGACGGTCTTGCAGCGGTAGCAGCCTCCCACCGCCAGGGCGTGGTCCTGGATCTTTTCCAGGAGCCCCGCACTCTCCAGGTCCTCCACGACCTTTTTACGGGCGGTAAACCGGTCGAGCCCTTCGTACTGGTGGCCGGCGGCGTTGATAATCCCCGACTCATCCAAAATATTGATGACATCAAGACCATGCCGCCGTCCCACCTCGAAGTCATTGAAGTCGTGGGCCGGCGTGATCTTCACCACACCGGTGCCGAATTCCCTGTCCACATACTCGTCGGCGATAATGGGAATCTCCCGGTCAACCAGGGGGAGGAGGACCTTCTTGCCGATCAGTTCCCGGTAGCGTTCGTCGTCAGGGTGAACCGCAACGGCAGTGTCCCCCAGCATGGTCTCAGGGCGGGTAGTTGCCACGACGAGACAACGGTCAATCCCGACAACAGGATACCGGAGGTGCCAGAGATGGCCGGCCTTCTCCTCGTGCTCCACCTCGATGTCGGAGAGTGCTGTATGACAGCGGGGGCACCAGTTGATGAGGCGGTTGTCCCGGTAAATGAGCCCTTCATCGTAGAGGCGGACGAAAACTTCCCGCACTGCTTTGGAAAGCCCCTCATCCATGGTAAAGCGTTCCCGCTCCCAGTCACAGGAGGCACCAAGACGCTTGAGTTGACCGATGATCTGCCCCCCCGACTCCCCTTTCCATTTCCAGACCCGTTCGATGAAGGCTTCGCGTCCCAGTTCGTGACGGTCCTTCCCCTCGGCTGCGAGTTGCCGCTCCACCACATTCTGAGTGGCAATGCCCGCATGGTCGGTCCCCGGCATCCAGAGAACATTGTAACCTCTCATCCGCTTCCAGCGACAGAGGATATCCTGCAAGGTGTTGTTGAGTGCATGACCCATGTGAAGGGCGCCGGTGACGTTGGGTGGGGGGATGACGATACTGTAGGAAGGTTTGTCCGAAACGGCCGCGGCATGGAAATAGCCGCTCCGCTCCCATTCCCCGTACCATCTGCCTTCAACGCTCTGCGGTTCATATACCTTTGCCAGTTCTCGTTCAGCCATGCTGCAACCTCGTCATTTACTGATGTAGTGCGTCAGGGGAGACATGCCTTCGCTTTATCCTCCCTGACAAAGAAACTGTGGCAGGTATAAATCAAACGGGGGATTCATCATCCCCCGTTCGCCTGCATTAAAGATTCAATCTGCCGGTCGTTGCCGGCCGGACAATCAGGCCCCTTCCTTGAGACGGCGGACCTCTTCCCTGATAATGTTTTCAGCCAGGTCCGGCACCACTTCCCAGGCGATCCGCTCGATGATATCTTTCGATATTTTCGCCACCAGCGTCGTCAGCTGCTCTTCACTCAACTCCGCAGGCAGGGCGGGGGCCGGGGCCGTTACCGCAAAAGTCGGCACTGCTGCTGCGGCAGCTGCGACTGCAACGTCAGCTACAGAGGGGATTACTGTCTCCTCCGGTGGTGCAAAAGAGACATAATCTTCTTCGGGAGCAAACTGTAACTCTGTATCAGGTGCGGTGACAGCCAGCGGCTCCGCCGCTGCAACCGAGGCCATGACCTGTACGGACTCTTCCTCAGAGGCAAATGGCGGTTCGGCAGCAAATTCAGCCATCTCATCCTGAACTGCCGCTTTCGGAACAGTTGCGGGTTCCGCAAAGAAATCCTCGGTCGGCGCGCTCTCCTCGGGAAAGGAAGTCTCTTCCTGGAAGTCAAAGGTCTGTTCATCTACCGGCAACCACTTGTCACCAAAGTCCCCGGCAGCTTCCACCATGACCGTAGCAGGCTCGACAGCGCCATCCTCAAGCTCGTCGCCGAAGACAAAGTCGTCTGCCACCTCTTCAACGGTAGCGGGTTTTTCTTCGACAAAGGCTGTCTCGAAATCAACCGGGGTATCTTCCGGCATTTCTTCCAGGTCGAAAGCCCCCCACAGATCATCGTCCGCAGAAACCTCAACGACTTCCGTCTCGAAGGATGCCGTAGCAGGAGGGACAACCGCGGGCTCGCTCATATCGGCGAAGAGAATATCTTCCGTCGGAGTCGATGCGGCTGGAACCGGTTCGGGTTCGGCGGCAAAAGCATCAGCATCGGCAAAAGTCTCCCAGGCTACGTCAGGCTCGGCAGCAGGCTCAACCGGTGGCTGGACAGACACTGCGGCGGCGACCGGCTCCGGGGGAACGGACGGGGCCGCATGCCGTTCCGTACCGAGTTCGATCAGCGTTTTCACTTTATCTATGAGTTGTTGGGATTCGAATGGTTTGGAGATGAAGTCGTCGGCACCGCTTTCGCGGGCCTTCCCTTCATCAAAGGGCTCAAAGGCACCCGTAAGAAGCAGAAGGGGAACATGGCGAAGGGCCGGCTCGCCACGGACGGCTTCACAGACCTCATAGCCGGTCTTGCCAGGCATGAGGGCATCCACCATGATGATGTCCGGTATCAGCTCCCGGGCCTTCTCCAGTGCAGCGTTTCCGTTATCGACAACGGTTAGTTCATAATCCTCGTTGGCAAAGATTATCCCTACGACCTTCTGAATGGTGATGCTGTCATCGGCGAGGAGCAATTTTTTGCCCATCGAACCCTCCTCCGCGGTAAAAGTTGGTCGGGAAGTGTCCTAAACTCTGCACAGGTGCGAAAAAGCTAGCACAAGAGCCAGAACGTGTCAAGATATTTACCGTTTGCAATGATCTTACTCGGCAGCGCCGCCAGCCATGCCGACTATTTCCAAGGGGGTCGCAAAGAGGCTTGCCGCAAGGGTTGACAACTCACTCCGCAACCTGCTGAATTCCTTTGTTTTGGCATACTCGACTCGGGAGGTGAGGAGGACCACATAGGTGTCGGTTGCCGGGTCGATCCAGATCGAACTGCCGGAGTACCCCGTATGACCGAAAGAGTAGCGGGAAAAACCGTTACCCTTTGGAGAAGAGAAGGGGGATGCGATGTCCCAGCCAAGCCCCCGCACCACGTTCCCACCCCGTGAAAAATAGGGGACCGTCATCTGCCGGACTGCCCTCCCGGACAGCACCCGAACACCGTCGAGTTCCCCCTCGTTGAGCATCATGCGGCAGAAACGGGACAGGTCGTTTACCGTGGTGAACACGCCGGCATGACCAGCCACGCCACCTAATTGACGCGAGAGGCTATCCTGAACCATCCCTTGCAGCAACTGGTTCTCTGACCCCCGCGTTGCAGCACAACGGGCCATTTTTGCCCTGTCGGGATTAAAGCCGGTATCGTCCATCCCAAGGGGACCGTAGAAGTTGTCCGCAGCGTACTCCTGGAGGCCGACCCCGCTTACCCGCCTGACCAGTTCACCAAGCAAAATGAAATTGATGTCTGCATACCTGAAACGGCTCCCCACCTCACCCTTCAGTCGCTGTTGGGCTGCCCCTTCTATGGCACTCCGAAGGGGGTTGGCACTTCCGAGGGAAAAGTCGTCAAGGCCCGAAGTATGGGTCAACAGATTCAGAATAAGCAGGTCGTCCTTCCCCTTGCCGGAGAATTCCGGGAACCATTTGACAACGGGGTCGACGAGGGAGATTTTCCGCTCTTCAGCCAGTTTCATAATCGCCGGCGTCGTAGCAATAACTTTGGTGAGAGAGGCGATGTCGAATATCGTATCAAGAGAGAGGGGAGTTGCTTCCTGGCCACCAAGACCCCGGCCGTAGACCTTTTCAAACAGTACACCCTTGCTGTTGCCGACTAGCACAACACCACCGGTGATAAGGCCCCGGGTGATGGCGTTTTCAAGCAGCTGATCGACCTTCTCCACATGAGACTTATCCTGTCGTGATATCTCAGCGGAACCGGAGACCGACGTGGCAAGAACCACAAGGGATATGATAAACGTTTGGACAATTCGCACTGCGCCACCATCTAAAACCGAAGAGGGGAAACCCTCCTGTCGTCAGTTTACCCTGAATTTAACGCTCTTGAGCAGGGCACCCTCTCCATCGAGGACATCAACACGCCATTCTCCGGGAGACCCCTTGTCGACGGACTTCTTGCTGTAGGTCCTCCAGCGTTCCCCTCTCACCGGCAGTTTGTACTCGCCAACCTTCTCGCCGTTACGGTACCAGACGTGGGTAATTGATTGCTCCCCGCCGTCGCTGGAAACGAGGCGGGTAAAGCAGTAGAGGGAAGGGACGGAGCGCCAGGAGATGCGCCGCACCGAATCTATCGGATTCCCGCGGACTATCTTGGTGGTTACCGCCATCTCGGTGATCTTGATTCCGGTACCGGCAGCCAGCGCCTGTCCGCCAAAGGTAATGGTCAGCAGCAGACTCATAACGGCCAGGACGACCGGCAGATTACATTTCATAGCTCCTCCAGATGGTAAGTCCGTGAGAAAGAATCAAATCAGCCCTGCAGTAACTATCGTGTAAAACAGATGTACATTCCAGGCTCTCGCCGCCTTTCAGACAACGCTCCCCACCACTGATTACGTGCGGTAATCCGCATTGATTTTCACGTAATCATAGGAAAGGTCGGAGGTATAGACCGTGGAGCATCCCTCACCCAACCGGAGGTCGACGGTAACCGTGAATTCCTTTTTGTGCAGTACTTCCGAACCACGGGTCTCAGCATCGCCACCCGCAAAAAAACCGTTATCGGCCATCAGCACATCGTCAAAAAACAGTGCCACCCGGTCCGGATCGACCGCAACCCCCGCATACCCGACAGCGGCCAGAATCCTTCCCCAGTTTGCATCCTGGCCGAAAAAGGCAGTCTTGACAAGGGACGAATTGGCCACTGACATGGCCGCCCGCCGGGCTTCTTCGGCCGTTAAAGCTCCCTTGACCGTAATGGCAACGAACTTGGTTGCCCCTTCCCCATCCCGGACGATCTGCCGGGCCAGAGCCAGTACCACGTCCCGCAGTTCCCGCATAAAACGGTCCGCTTCCGGCGTCCCCCCCTGAATTATGGGATTCCCCGCCGCACCGTTGGCAAGAAGCAGGGCTGTATCGTTAGTGGAGGTGTCGCCGTCTACGGTTATGACGTTGAAGGACGCGTCAATCACCTGACAGAACGCCTTCCGCAGCCAGGCCGGGTCGACCGCCGCATCGGTAACGATAAAGGCCAGCATGGTCGCCATATTCGGCATGATCATTCCGGCCCCTTTGGCAACGCCGGTGATGGTGTAACAGACGCCGCCAGCCTCACCCTGCCGCGTTTCCAGTTTGGGAAAGGTGTCAGTGGTCATGATGGCCCGGGCGACATCATCAAGGGAGCCGGAGCCGAGCCCTTCCACCAGTTTCGGCAGGCCGGACCGCAGCCGTTCCATGGGAAGCTGCACGCCGATAACACCGGTTGAAGAAACCTGCACCGCCTCGTCGGGGATACCGAGCCCTTCCGCAACCAGCCGCGAGGTCTGCCGGGCATCTTCCATCCCGCGGGGACCGGTGCATGCATTGGCGTTGCCACTGTTCACCACCACAGCCTGGCAGATACCGTCCTTTGCCCGTTCCATCCCCAGAAGCACCGGTGCAGCCTTCACCTTGTTAGTGGTGAACACCGCCGCCAACGTCGCCGGCATTTCGGAAAAGATAAGCGCCAGGTCAAGCCGTCCCGGCTTCTTGATGGCCGCCTCAACAGCAGAGAATTTGAATCCTTTTGGCTGCATATACCACTCCTTCGACCAGGAAACGTCAATTTTTCGTCAGATCAAGGCTGTCGAGGGAGTGCGCGGAGGCGTACATCAGTACGCCGCACAAGTACTCCCAAAGACTTACGCAGAGCTGGCGGAAAAGTGGCGTTTCCCTTATTTGCCGCAGCATTGCTTATATTTCTTCCCACTCCCGCACGGGCACGGCTCGTTTCGCCCCACCTTCTGGCTCTTGACCGGCTGCTGCTGGACGTCCTCTCCCCCCAGATTGAAGACCAGCCGTTGTTTCTTCTGCTGCTGCTCTTCGATCCTTTCCACGTCCTCATCACGAGCGAGCTGTACCCAGAAGATCTTCTCCACCACCTCTTCGCGGATACGACCGATCAAATCTATAAAGAGCTGATAGGCTTCTTTCTTATACTCCTGTTTGGGGTCCTTCTGACCGTAACCCCGAAGGCCGATCCCTTCCTTCAGGTGATCGATGGAGAGGAGGTGGTCCTTCCACTGTGTGTCGATCGCCTGGAGCATGACAACCTTGATCAGGTGATCCATCACCTCGTCGCCGAACTGGCCAAGCTTGGTGGTGAAGACCTCACGCACTTTCTCCTGGAGAAGTTCCTTGAAATTGACCGGATTGAGCACCGCCATGGTTTCGGGAGGAATGTCCAGATGGAAACCGAAGGACTTGTACGCCCAGTCCCCTACCCCCTGCCAGTCCCACTCCGCCGCCGAAACCTTGTCGATGGCATAGGCACTCACAAGGTCCTCCACGCTCTCGTCCATCATCTCCATGAAGCTTGCGCGGATGTTTTCACCGGCCAGGATCTCACGACGCTGGGTGTAGATAACCTCGCGCTGCTTGTTCATGACGTCGTCGTACTCGATGAGGTGTTTGCGGATTTCGAAGTTGTGGGCCTCCACCTTCTTCTGGGCATTCTCGATGGACCTGGTGATCATGCCGTGGGTGATCGCTTCCCCCTCCTCGATCTTGAGAAGGTCCATGATCTTCGATACCCGCTCGGAGCCGAAAATACGGAGAAGGTCGTCCTGAAGCGACAGGTAGAAGCGGGACGAACCCGTATCCCCTTGGCGGCCTGAGCGCCCCCGCAACTGGTTATCGATACGGCGGGACTCATGGCGCTCGGTACCGAGGATATGGAGACCGCCGAGCTTGATCACCTCCTCGTGCTCCGCAGCACATTGCGCCTTGAACCGCTCCAGCATCTTTGCGCACTCCTCCTCGGTCGCTTCCGGTTCGGACAGGCTCCACTGACGCAGTAACCCATCAGGGTTGCCGCCGAGAACGATATCCGTACCACGCCCCGCCATGTTGGTAGCGATGGTGACCATCCCCTTGCGGCCAGCCTGGGCGACGATCTCCGCCTCCCGCTCATGCTGCTTGGCGTTGAGGACGTTATGGGGAACCCCCTGCTTCTTCAGCAGGTCGGACAGCACCTCCGACTTATCGATGGAAATGGTGCCGACCAGCACCGGTTGACCCTTGGCGTACAGCTCCTTGATCTCCTCGATGACCGCCCTGAACTTCTCCATTTCGGTCTTGTAGATGACGTCGGGGAAGTCGGGACGGAGCAACGGCCGGTTAGTCGGGATAACCACCACGTCCAGCTTGTAGATCTTGTGAAACTCCTCCGCTTCAGTATCGGCGGTACCGGTCATCCCCGAGAGCTTCTCGTACATCCGGAAGTAGTTCTGGAAGGTTATGGTGGCCAGGGTCTGGTTCTCATTCTCGATCTGCACCCCCTCCTTGGCCTCCACCGCCTGGTGCAGGCCGTCGGACCAGCGACGACCCGGCATGAGTCGGCCGGTGAACTCGTCGACAATGAGGACCTCACCGTCCTTCACCACGTAATCCACGTCCCGCTTGAACAGGGCATGGGCTCGCAGGGCCTGTTGCACGTGGTGGAGTATCTCCATGTTGCGGGGGTCGTAGAGGTTGTCGATCTTGAGAAGCTTCTCCACCTTGAGCACCCCCTCCTCTGTCAGGGTGGCGGACTTGGATTTCTCATCCACGGTGAAGTCACCGGTATAGCGCTTTCTCTTGCCGGAGAGAGTGTTGGCCTCCTCCTCGATCACCTCCCCCTTCTTGAGAGAAGGGATGATCCGGTCGATGACGTAATACTTGTCCGTGGAGTCTTCCGTGGGACCGGAGATGATGAGCGGGGTCCGCGCCTCGTCGATGAGGATGGAGTCAACTTCGTCGACGATGGCATAGTGGAAGGAGCGCTGGACGTAATCCTCCAGGGCGAATTTCATGTTGTCCCGCAGGTAGTCGAACCCGAATTCGTTGTTGGTGCCATAGGTGATGTCGGCATTGTACGCCTCGCGCCGCTCGTCATCGTCCAGGCCGTGAACGATGACCCCAACCGACAGGCCGAGAAACCTGTATATCCTCCCCATCCAGTCGGAGTCACGCTTTGCCAGATAGTCGTTCACCGTCACTACGTGAACGCCGCGGCCGGTCAGGGCATTGAGGTAGGCGGGAAGGGTCGCCACCAGGGTCTTCCCCTCACCGGTTTTCATCTCGGCGATCTTGCCGGAATTGAGCACCATGCCGCCGATAAGCTGGACGTCGAAATGGCGCATGTTGTGGACTCGCTTCCCCGCCTCGCGGCAGACGGCAAAGGCCTCGGGAAGAAGGGATTCGAGGGACTCGCCACCGGCGTACCGCTCCTTGAATTCGAAGGTCTTATTCCTCAACTGATCGTCGGAAAGCTTCACCATCTCCGGCTCCATGGCGTTGATCCGCTCAACGATGGGCCAGAGTTTTTTCAGCTCCCGTTCGTTCTTGCTACCGACGATCTTCTTGATGATTGCTCCAAACATGCACACGTCTCCTGGTAACGATCTTGAAAATAGAAACAGGTAAGACTACCACACCGGGGGAATTTGCTCAACTGAAAAGGGGGAAAGAGAGGACGGGGACAAGACAAGAGGGGGCGGGTTTGAAACCCGCCCCAACGCGATCAAGTTGATATGGACTCCCTGCTGTCAGTGCCCGCTCACGTCCAACGCGGCGATGCGGAGAGAGGGGGAACCAACTCCGCCGAAGAAGCGGAGGTCATCCCCCACCCCCTCCACGGAGCTGAACAGCTCCAGAATGTTGCCGGAGATGGCGATCCCCTTTACCGGCACGGTAACTTCACCCCGTTCGATAAGAAAGCCGGCTGCGCCAACGGAGAAATCGCCGGAGATAGGATTGGCGGTGTGCATCCCCATCACGTCGGTGATGAGCACCCCCCGCTCGATCCCCCCCCGCAGTGACAGCGAGGGAATGGTGCCGTTCTCGATGAAGAAGTTGGTCACCCCCATATGGGGAACCCCCTTGACGCCGCTTCGCACCGAGTTGCCCGTAGAAGCAGCCCCATCCTTGCAGGCACAGTAGGTGTCGTAGAGAAAGGCCTTCAGTACGCCGTTTTCCACAAGGACGTTGTTACGGTGCGCCACCCCTTCCCCGTCGAAAGATGCTGTGGCCATGCCACCGGCGAGGGTGCCATCATCCCTGATTCGGAGGGATGGGGCGAAGAGCCTTTCCCCCAGCCGCCCCGCCAGAAGCGATTTCCCCTTCTGCACGCTTTCCGCCAGGAAAGCGGGGGCCAGCACTTCGAGTATCTCGGTGGCGACATAGGTGTCGAGCACTGCCGGACAGCGCATGGTCGCGATCTTTTGCGCCCCCAGGAGCCCCGTCGCCTTGCCGGCGGCGATGCGTGCTATGGATGCAATGTCCACACCGGCAAATCGGGTGCTGAAACCGAAATCCCACCCCATCTGTGAATCGCCGTCCGCTTCGGCTAAGGCGGAGACGCTGCTGGAGACCGAGGTCCCCCGGTAACTCCCCTCTACCCCGTGGGAATTCCGGATGAAAACCCGGTAGTCCGCTTCTCCGTAACTGCTCTTGCGCACCTTGCGCACCCGCGGGTCTTCCGCCAGCACCAGCCTCTCCAGTTCCAGGGCACGGCCGATCTTGGCTTCCTCGGTAACCGCCGCCAGATCTTCATCCACGAGTCCCGTGAGCACCGGGTATTCCTGGGGAAGGGGAAAAGCGTGGCATGAATCTGGCGTCTGGGTCTCGGCCCCCACCAGGGCGTTGTCAATCATCAACGCCAGGTCAGCCTCTTCCAGACTCGTGGAGTAGGAAAACCCCATTCCCGCCTCTTTACGCACCCGTACCCCCACCCCCACCGGTTGGGAACACCTGAACGTATCCACCTTCTGCTCCTTCACCTCGATGGAGAGATTGCGGGAACTACCAAGCATGATCTCGTAACCGTCCAAGGCACGGGATGCAATGATCTTCTCGATGCGGCCTGCTGTTTCCTTGAAGTCCATGGCTATCCTATCCTCTATCAGTCCAAGTCCAGAATCATCGCAATTTCGTCACAGTCCGGAAACTTCACACACTTCAGACAATCCCCCCAGACCTTGTGGGGAAGTTCAGCCTTATCCACGATGCGAAAACCGAATTTGGCAAAAAAATCCGGCTTGTAGGTGAGGCAGAACACCCGCTTGAGGCCGATGGCTCGTGCCTCGTCGATACACGCCTGCACCACCTGGCTGCCGACCCCCTTGCGCCCCGCGTCTTCCTCCACCGCTACGGAACGGACCTCGGCAAGGTCCTCCCACACGATATGGAGGGCAGCGGTCCCGAGGAGTCTGTCCCCTTCCACGACCACGTAAAAATCCCGCAACACCTCGTACAGTTCGGCAAGGGAGCGGGACAGCATAGCGCCGCGACTGGCGTGGAAGGTCAGGAGTTTCTGGATGTCCTTCACATCCTTGATCTGGGCCTTGCGGAGCATTTTCGGTCCTTTCTGTCAGCTGTTGGAGGCGCACCCCCTGCGGGTGCCCTTTATGCAGGCAGGCACGAGGCCCGCTCCTACAGATGGGCTTCGGCTATCATCTCCCGGGCATGCACCAGGGTAGTTTCGGTAATCTTCACCCCGCCGAGCATGCGAGCCATTTCCGCCACCCGCTCATCATTTCCCAGAAGGGATACGACCGTTGCGGTCCGGCCGTCAGTGACCAGTTTTTCCACTTGGTAGTGATGGTCGGCGAAGGCCGCAACCTGGGGAAGATGGGTGATGCAGAGCACCTGCTGTTTCCGTGCCACGTTTTTCAGCTTTTTCCCCACCAGCGCCGATGTGGCGCCACTGATCCCCGTATCCACCTCATCGAACACCAGGGTCGGTACGTCACTTTCGGGATGGACCTGTTTCAGGGCGAGCATGAGCCGGGACAGTTCGCCACCTGAGGCAACCCGGGCCAGGGGGCGGGGCACCTCTCCCGGATTGGACGAAAAATGGAACTCGACCCGTTCGAATCCGCTCGTCCGGGGTTCAGCCAGCGTCTCGAATACAACTTCGAACAGTGCATGGGGCATGGCAAGCTCGTGGAGTTCCCGCTCCATGGCCACCTTGAGAGTACCGGCAGCCTCGCGACGCCGGGCGGAAAGGTCCCGCCCGCTTGCCCGCATCTGTTCGTCCAGTTCCTTCAGCCGCCCGTCCAGCTCACCTCTCGCCTGTTCACGGTTTGTCAGGAGCGCCAGTTCCCGATCAACCTGTTCCTTGAAGGCGATGATCTCATCCACTGTCGGGGCATATTTTTTCTTCAGGCGGCCGATCAGGTCGAGCCGGTCATCCACCGCCTGCAAACGCTCCGGGTCGACTTCCGCCCGCGCTGCGTAGTCTCGCAGAACAAGAGCCCCGTCCTCCAGTTGAAGGGCAGCTCCCAGCAGGGATTCATGAAGATCTGTCAGCGAAGGATCGATCTGCCGTATGTCGCCGACGGCGGTCGTCACCTGGCTGAGCTGGCCGAGAATACTGGTATCACTGCCGTAAAGAAGGTCATAGGCCCCCTGACTGTTGGCCAGGAGTTTCTCTCCGTGGACCAGCAGCTCCCGTTCCCGCTCCAGCCCCTCTTCCTCGCCGGCAACCAGAGCAGCGGCGCCAATCTCATTACTCTGGTAGGAGAGGAGGTCCAACTGCCGGGCAGCGTCCCGTTCTCCTTCCTCCAGGCGCAGTATTTCAGCCTTGACGCCACGGAACTCGCCATAAAGAGCGGCAAAGTCGGCCCGCAGGGAATCGAGACCGGCGAATCCATCCAGAAGTGCCAGATGGTTTTCCTGCCGAAGAAGGGTCTGGGATTCATGCTGTCCGTAAATATTGATCAGTTCGCGTGTTACCGCCGAAAGGACCGCAAGGGTTGAGAGTCCACCGCAGATGAAAACCCGGTTCTTCCCTGAGCGGGTCACCACCCGTTTGATGAGAAGTTCCCCCTCCGACTCGATACCGAGCTCGGTCAGGCTGGAGAGGAGCGCATCGTTCCCCGTCAGGTCGAAGAGCGCCTCCACGGTCGCCTCCTCCGCCCCGGTCCGGATCATATCCGCCGCTCCCCGCCCGCCAAGAATCAGGTTGACGGCATCGATGATGATAGACTTCCCCGCCCCGGTCTCGCCGGTAAGAATGGTGAGCCCCGGCTGGAACGCCACGTGGAGCGAATCGATGATGGCAAAGTTTTTTATGTTCAGGTCAGTTAGCATAAAGTCAATTTTGAATTTTGAATTTTGAGTTATGAATTTTGAATGAAATACTAAGAACCGTCTTGAATTAAACGAATCGAGCCAGGTTAATTCAAAACTCAACATTCATAATTCAAAATTGCAGTTTATCGTTCGCCCCATTTGAGCTTCGTACGCAACACCTCGAAATAATCCTTGCTCCGGGACATGATGAGCCGGGTCCGGTGGGCTGCCCGCCGCACGGTGATGACGTCCCCTCCCTTAAGCTCCATTCCCACCTGACCATCCAGGGTAAGAAACACATCCTCGTGGGCCGACTTCAGGGTAACCGTGACCATGGCATCGGCATTGATGACAATGGGGCGGTTGGTGAGGGTATGGGGGCAGATGGGGGTAACGACGAGGCACTCCAGGGGAGGATGGACGATCGGTCCGCCCGCAGCGAGGGAATAGCCGGTGGAACCGGTAGGGCTGCATATGATAAGGCCATCGGCCTTGAACGTGGTCAGGTAATAGTCGTTGACCATGGTCTCCAGATCGACGATCCGGGCCAGGGCGCCCTTGTTGATCACCACGTCGTTCAGGACCCGGTGGGACATCACCTCTACCCCGTCCCGCAGGACGGTCGCCTTGAGCATCATCCGTTCCGAGACCTGGTAGTTACCCGCCAGACAGCTGTCGAGCACGGGATAGAGCTCGTCCAGGGTGATCTCGGTGAGAAAACCGAGGCTCCCCAGGTTGACCCCGAGGATCGGGATTTCCTGCTCACCGATGAGCCGCGCCGCGGAGATGAGGGTTCCATCCCCCCCCAGCACCACTACCATATCGGCAGATGCGGGGATGTCCGTCGAGTCAATGCCGGTGGTATGACTGAGATGACGCGCCAGGTGGGATTCCACAAGGGGCACCAGTCCCCGCGCCTCAAGCCAGCGGACCAGATCTTCTGCCACCCCTTGGCATCGGGGGTCGTGCACCTTTGCGAAGATCGCGATTTTTTTCATCCTGCGTGCCCCTAACCTGTGGTATAAGTACGATTTTACTAGCATAGAACCGTTACCATGTCCATGGAAATTCCGCTGATAGCCGCTATACTTTCACCGTGACGATAACCTTTCCGTAGCAGACCACAGGACATCAGACGAGGGCACAATGCACAACGACAACCTGGACCCGCCCACCGGCACCCCTGAACTCGACAGCCTCATGCTGACCATAAAATCCTTCCTGGAGCACCTGGAGTACACCCTTGGCAAGGACAAATACTCCGCTTCACGGAACGACATATTCAATGCCCTGGCCTATGCCGTCCGCGACCGGATGGTGGAGAGGTGGCTCGACACCCAGCAGCACTACTACAACTCCGACCACAAGCGGGTCTACTATCTCTCCATGGAATTCCTCATGGGGCGCACCCTGGAAAACAGTCTCATCAATCTGGGACTTCTGGACGAATTCAAGGAGGCGGCCTCTTCCCTCGGCTATGACTTCGACGAACTGGTGGAAGACGAGCAGGAAGCGGGCCTCGGCAACGGCGGGCTGGGGCGTCTGGCAGCCTGCTTCCTCGATTCCATGGCCACCATGGCCATCCCCGCCTACGGCTACGGCATCCGCTACGAATACGGCATATTCCGCCAGAAAATAACCGACGGAGCCCAGGTCGAAATCCCCGATAACTGGCTCCGCTATAGAAATCCTTGGGAACTGGACCGCCAGGAGCACCTTCACCCGGTTAAGTTCAACGGTCGGGTAGTGACGGTCACCATCGACGGCAAGCCGCGCCACGAATGGGTCGATACGGAAGACGTCATGGCCATGGCCTACGACACCCCGATCCCCGGCTACGGCAACAACACCGTCAACACCATGCGCCTCTGGTGCGCCAAGTCAAGCCGTGAATTCGACCTCAAGTTCTTCAACGAGGGGAACTACATCCGGGCAGTGGAAAAGAAGATGCTGACGGAGAACATCTCCAAGGTCCTCTATCCGGCGGACAATGTCATCGAAGGGAAAGAGCTCCGCTTCAAGCAGGAGTACTTCCTCGCCTCCGCAACGGTGCATGACGTCATCTACCGCTTCAAGAAGATGCATAAAGATCTGCGTCTTCTGCCGGACAAGGTGGCGATACAGCTGAACGACACCCATCCATCCCTCGCCATCCCGGAACTGATGCGGGTGCTCATCGACCTGGAAGGGCTCTCGTGGGACGATGCCTGGGGAGTGACGGCAAGGGTTTTCGCCTACACCAACCACACCATCCTGCCCGAAGCGCTGGAACAGTGGCCGGTCTGGTTTTTCGAGCAGATACTCCCCCGTCACCTGATGATCATCTACCAGATCAACGACCACTTCCTCGATGAGGTGCGCAGCCGCTTTCCCGGCGACGATGCACGCCTCGCACGGATGTCCATCATCGAGGAGCACTGGGAGCGAAAGGTCAGGATGGCATACCTGGCCATCGTCGGCAGTCATTCGGTAAACGGGGTTGCCGCTCTCCACAGTGAGATTCTCAGGAACAACCTGTTCCGGGATTTCTTCGAGATGTACCCGGAACGGTTCAACAACAAGACCAACGGCATCACCCAGAGACGCTGGCTGAAAAAGGCCAACCCTCCCCTGGCCACCCTTATCGGCAGCCGAATTGGCGCCGGCTGGGTCACCGACCTGTATGAACTGGAAAAACTTCGCCCCCTGGCGGAAGATCCGGCGTTCCGGGCCGACTGGCTGCGAGTGAAGCAGGAGAACAAGGAACTTCTGGCAGCGTACATCCTCAAACACAACTGCATTCAGGTGGATGTGAACTCCCTGTTCGACTGCCAGGTGAAACGAATCCACGAATACAAGCGGCAGCTCCTTAACGTCCTCCACATCATCACCCTCTACAACCGGCTCAAGGCAGACCCGACCCAGGACATCGTTCCCCGGACCTTCATCTTCGGCGGCAAGGCAGCGCCGTCCTATGTCATCGCCAAACTGATCATCCGCCTCATCAACGCCGTGGGGGACGTGGTCAATCGCGACCCGGACGTGGCAGGGCGGCTCAAGGTCGTCTTCCTCGCCAACTACAGCGTCTCCCTGGCGGAAATGATCTTTCCCGCCGCTGACCTGTCGGAACAGATATCCACCGCCGGCACTGAGGCATCGGGAACCGGCAACATGAAGTTCGCCCTGAACGGCGCCCTGACCATCGGCACCCTGGATGGCGCCAACATCGAGATCATGGAAGAGGTGGGAAGGGAGAACATCTTCATCTTCGGCCTCACCGCCGAAGAGGTGGCCGAACTGAAGCGAAAGGGATACAACCCGCGGGAGTACTACAACCGTATTCCGGAGCTGAAAAAGGTGCTCGACATGATCAGCGACGGATCCTTCTCACCCTTCGATCCCAACCTGTTCAAGCCGATCGTCGATTCACTCCTCAACCAGGGGGACAACTACCTGCTGCTGGCCGACTATGCCTCCTACATCGCCTGTCAGGACGAGGTGAGCCGCCTCTATCGCGACCAGGACGAATGGAGCCGGCGGGCCATCCTCAACTCGGCGGGAATGGGAAAATTTTCCAGCGACCGGACCATCGCCGAATACGCCCAGGACATCTGGGGGGTAAGCACCGTCGAAATCAGCGCCCAAGCCCAGCATTGCCTTCATGACGGGGTCTGCCTGGTGGAACACAAGTAATGGATCTATTCGATAGCAGAGCAGCCGCCGACACCCTGAAGGAAGCCCCCCTCGCCGAGCGAATGCGACCGCAAAACCTGGCCGAGTATGTGGGGCAGGAACACCTTCTGGGGGAGGGAAAGCTCCTGCGCCAGCTGATCGAGACCGACCAGCTCACCTCCCTCATCTTCTGGGGGCCCCCCGGCTCGGGCAAAACCACTCTGGCCCGGATCATCGCCAACGCCACCAAGGCCCATTTCATCTTCTTCTCCGCCATCCTCTCCGGTATCAAGGAGATCCGGGAGGTCGTCAAGGAGGCCGAGGATATCCGCAAGTTCAAGGGGATCAGGACCATCCTCTTCGTTGACGAGATCCACCGTTTCAACAAGTCCCAGCAGGACGCCTTTCTCCCTTACGTGGAACGGGGGGTCTTCACTATCATCGGCGCCACCACAGAAAACCCCTCGTTTGAAGTGATCGCCCCCCTGCTGTCACGCTGCAAGGTGCTCGTCCTCAACCAGCTGACGGGAGAGGAACTGAAGGGCATCCTCCGCCACGCCCTCGCCGATACCGAAAGAGGACTCGGAGCCCTCAACCTGTCAATCGATGACGAAGCACTCAACTTCATGGCCGAACAGGCCCAAGGAGATGGCAGGGTAGCCCTCAACACCCTGGAGACCGCGGCGCGCCTGGCTAAAAACGGTGTAATCTCCCTGGAAACGGCCCGCGAAGCGGTGCAGAAAAAACCCCTTCTCTACGACAAGGGGGGAGAAGAGCACTACAACGTCATCTCCGCTTTCATAAAGTCCATGCGGGGGAGCGATCCGGACGGCGCCCTCTACTGGCTGGCCCGAATGATCGAGGCTGGAGAGGATCCGATCTTCATCCTGCGCCGCATGGTTATCCTTGCATCGGAAGATATCGGCAACGCCGATCCCCGGGCGCTGCAGGTGGCGGTGACAGCACTGCAGGCATTCCAGCTTGTAGGACTCCCCGAGGGGCGGATCATCCTCGGCCAGGCGGTCACCTACCTCGCCACCGCCCCCAAGTCGAACGCCTCCTATACCGGCATCGATGCGGCCCTGGCCGAAGTCAGAAAGAGCGGCGCCCTTCCCGTCCCGCACCATATCCGGAATGCACCGACAAAACTGATGAAGGAACTCGGCTACCACGCAGGCTACAAGTACGCCCACGACTATGCCGGTGGTTACACCCCCCAAACCTACCTGCCTGATCAGCTTGTCGGGCGGAAATATTACGACCCCACCGGGCACGGGTACGAGAAGACGATTAAAGAGCGGATGGAGTGGGTGCGACAGCAGGCGGGCACGGCAACTGCAGCACAGGAGAAGGAGAACCAGAAGAAAGAATGACAGCGGGAAACTATCGTCCAGAACGAAGAAAGGCGCCGATCAAGGCGCCTTTCTTCGTTCAAATGCTACAATTCTGTTCAGACAAAGAGTGCATTGAGATCGCTGACGATATCGTCAACGTTCAGCCCGTGGGCACCACATCCCTGCGCCAGGGTTTCGGCCTGGGCACCCATGCAGCCGATGCAGCCAAGGTTGTACTTGGCAAGCACCTTAACCACGTCAGGGTGCATCCGCATGACCTGGGCAAACGTCATATCTTTGGTAACTGTCTGGCTCATCTATGAATCTCCTTTTGTGAATGGTAAATGGTAATGAGTGGTGGAAAAGCATCACTGGCTCTATTCCCTTTCGCCATTAACTTTTCACTTGTTAATTATTCGTATTTGATATCAACGATCTCGTATTCCTTCATCCCGGATGGGACGCTGACCTTGACTGAATCGTCCAGTTTGTGGCCGATGAGAGCCTTGCCGACCGGCGAGGTACAGGATATCTTCCCGAGCTTGATGTCGGCCTCGTCCTCGCCGACGATCTTATAGGTGCTCTCCTCTTCTGAAACAGTATCGTAGAGGGTGACGGTCGAACCAAATACGACCTTATCCGGTTTCAGATTTGACAGGTCCACCACATAGGCGCGTGCCAGCTTGTCCTGCAACTCGGCGATGCGCCCCTCAATGAAGCTCTGGCGGTGCTTGGCGGCGTCGTACTCGGCATTCTCCGACAGGTCGCCATGTTCACGCGCCTCGGAAATATCCTGGATCACCCGGGGGCGCTCTTCACGGATAAGACGCTTAAGATCATCCTGAAGCGTTTCAAAGCTTTCCTTCGTCATGGGTACGGAATGGGACATCTTCCTGACAACTCCTCTAATAAAATGGCGAGGCAGCCAGAACGGCTGCCCCGCATGTTCACTTACTGTTAGCCCGTTGTAAGTATTTTAACCCAGATAATCCTGGATTGGTTTCACGTCCAGCTCTTCCATTTTTATCGCGATCATGCCGTCCACAACAGCCCGGGCACCGGAAGCAGTGGTGTAGTATGCAATGTTGTGCATAAGGGCGTTGCGACGGATGGAGAAGGAATCGGCAACCGCCTGGGCACCCTGGGTGGTATTGATCACCATGGCAATATCGCCGTTCTTGATAGCATCGACGATGTGGGGACGCCCTTCCAGCACCTTGTTGATAACCTGCACGGCAAGCCCCTTTTCCTGCAGAAAGGCGGCGGTACCGCGGGTAGCAACCAGCTCGAATCCGTTATCATACAATTTTTTGGCTGCGGTGACAATATGTTTCTTATCGGCGTCACGCACACTTATGAAGACCCGGCCACTGGTGGGAAGCTTAACTCCCGCCCCCAGCTGGGCCTTAGCAAAAGCAGTGGCGAAATCGGCATCGATCCCCATAACCTCGCCGGTGGACTTCATCTCCGGACCGAGAATGGTGTCAACGCCGGGAAATTTCACGAACGGAAAGACCGACTCTTTCACCGAAACGTGGTCCGGCACGATATCGCCGCTGATTCCCTGTTCATGGAGGCTCTTCCCCGCCATGATACGGGCTGCGATCTTCGCCAGGGGGCGGCCGGTCGCCTTGGAGACGAAGGGTGCTGTCCGGGAAGCGCGGGGATTCACCTCAAGAATGAATATCACCCCGGCCTTCACCGCATACTGGACATTCATCAACCCCTTTACATTCAGTTCCAGGGCCATGGCAACGGTCTGGCGCCGTATTTCATCCACGATCTCCGGTGAAATGGAATAGGGAGGCAGGGAGCAGGCCGAGTCGCCGGAATGGATACCCGCTTCTTCGATATGCTCCATGATGCCGCCAATCACCACCTCGCGACCGTCGCAGAGGGCATCCACATCCACCTCGATCGCCTCGTCCAGAAACTTGTCGATAAGGATGGGATGTTCCGGTGACGCCTGCACGGCGGTATGCATGTAACGGCGCAGGTTATCAACATCATAGACGATCTCCATGGCGCGTCCACCGAGGACGTAGGAGGGACGGACCACCACCGGGTAGCCGATCCGTTCGGCCACCTTTTCCGCCTCCTCGAAGGAGCGGGCGGTACCATTCTCCGGCTGGCGGAGCCCAAGCTTGTGCAGCATCTCCTGGAACCGCTCCCGGTCTTCAGCCCGGTCGATGGCATCGGGGGAGGTGCCGATAATGGGCACTCCCGCCTTCTCCAGTGCCACGGCCAGCTTGAGCGGCGTCTGGCCGCCAAACTGGACGATCACCCCGTACGGCTTCTCCACATCGACAATACTGAGAACGTCCTCGTAGGTGAGGGGCTCGAAATAGAGACGGTCGGAGGTATCGTAATCGGTGGAGACAGTCTCCGGGTTGCAGTTGACCATGATGGTTTCATAGCCGTCCTCCGCCAGGGCAAAGACCCCGTGGACGCAACAGTAGTCGAACTCGATCCCCTGGCCGATCCGGTTGGGGCCGCCGCCGAGGATAATGATCTTCTTCCGGTCGGTTACCTCCGCCTCACACTCCTCCTCGTAGGTCGAATACAGGTAAGGTGTGTAGGCAACGAACTCGGCGGCGCAGGTATCAACCCGCTTGAAGACCGGCGTGACTCCCAGAGAAAGGCGAAGCTGCCGCATTTCCTCCTCGTTCTTTTCCCACAATTTGCCGAGGAATTTGTCGCTGAATCCGAACTGCTTCGCCTCGCGGACGATGTCTTTCAGCTTTTCCTTTGCCTCAACCTCAACCTTTACCTGTTTGAGCTCGTCCTCCATCTCTATGATCTGCCGGATGTTGTGGAGGAACCAGGGATCGATGCCGGTGATGCTATAGATCCGGTCGACCTCCATGCCGCTTCGGATCGCATCTCCCACGAACCAGAGCCTTTCCCAGTTGGGGGTGCTGAGCTTGTCATGAAGGAGTTGCTGCTCGGCGGGGGTGAGTGCCCTGCGGGTTTCATTCTTCAGGTCGAAGAGGCGTGATTCGAGGCCGCAGGAGCCTATTTCCAGGGATCTGAGCGCCTTCTGGAACGACTCCTTGAAGGTCCGGCCAATGGCCATCACCTCCCCCACCGATTTCATCTGGGTGGTAAGGGTGGCATCTGCGGCGGGGAACTTCTCGAAGGTGAACCGGGGGATCTTGGTTACCACGTAGTCAATGGCCGGCTCGAAGCAGGCGGGCGTTTCCCGGGTGATGTCGTTGGTAATCTCGTCGAGGGTATAGCCGACCGCCAGCTTGGCAGCGATCTTGGCAATGGGGAAGCCGGTCGCCTTGGAGGCAAGGGCCGACGAGCGGGAAACACGGGGGTTCATCTCAATTACGACAAGGCGGCCATCCCGAGGGTTGATGCCAAACTGTATGTTGGAGCCGCCGGTGTCCACGCCGATCTCCCGGATGATCTTCAGTGATGCATCCCGGAGAATCTGGTATTCCTTGTCGGTAAGGGTCTGGGCCGGCGCCACGGTGATGGAATCGCCGGTATGGACCCCCATGGGGTCGAAGTTCTCGATGGAACAGATGATCACCACGTTGTCGGCAGTGTCCCGCATCACTTCCAGCTCGTACTCCTTCCAGCCGATGACCGACTCCTCCACGAGAATCTCGTCGGTGGGGGAGGCATCGATCCCCGCCATGGCCATCTGCTCGTACTCTTCCATGTTGTAGGCAATGCCGCCGCCGGTCCCCCCCAGGGTGAAGGAGGGGCGGATGATGGCCGGGAAACCGATTTCTTTGATGACGGCCATCGCTTCCTGGCGATCATGGGCAAGGCCCGAACTGGGGACAGACAGGCCGATCCGCGCCATCGCCTCCTTGAACAAGGTCCGGTCCTCCGCCATCTTTATGGCGGGGAGCTTGGCGCCGATGAGTTCCACGCCGTACTTTTCCAGGGTTCCGTTCTCCGCCACCGCTACCGCGGTATTGAGCGCAGTCTGTCCCCCCAGAGTGGGGAGAATCGCGTCAGGGCGCTCCTTGGCGATGATCTTGGCAAGCATTTCCGGCGTCACCGGTTCGATATAGGTCCGGTGGGCGAAGTCCGGATCGGTCATGATGGTGGCCGGGTTGCTGTTCAACAGCACCACCTCGAACCCCTCCTCCTTGAGAGCCTTGCAGGCCTGGGTGCCGGAATAGTCGAACTCGCACGCCTGGCCGATGACGATCGGGCCGGCGCCTATGATGAGGATCTTATGAATGTCAGTACGTTTGGGCATCTATGACTCCTGTTAGTGATAAACGAATCTTTTTCATCCTCTGAATATGAAGAACACCGCTCCGGCCAGACAGCACCCCGCCCAGAGAAAGTTCAGCTTTAGCGGCTGTCCCATGTAGAAGATTGCGAACGGCACGAACACGGAAAGGGTGATAACTTCCTGCATGATCTTCAGCTGCCCCAGATTGAAGGTTCCGTAGCCGGCCCGGTTGGCCGGCACCTGGAGCATGTATTCGAAGAAGGCCAGTCCCCAGCTGACCAGCACCGCGATAAACCAGGGGGCGGTCCGGAGGTTCTTCAGGTGCGCGTACCAGGCAAAGGTCATGAAAATATTGGACAACAACAGCAATACGATCGTTCTCACGTCAAAACCTCAATAACTAACCATCGAGAAGCAAAGATTTTTCAAATATCTGCTTCTCATTCCTGCACCCAGCCGTTTTCCAACCCCGCCTCCTCCAGCGCCTCCACCGCCGCCTCGTACTCCTCGTCGGTAATCTTCCGGTTGAGGCCGGGGATATTCGCCGCTTCGTGGGCCGGGAAGTACTGCTTCATCAGGGAGATATGGGTCTCCCGTCCAAGGTTTTCCCCAATCCAGCGGAGTGTCTCCCGGCTGCCGGCGTGCCCCTCGGGGAGGACCAGATGGCGAATAATGAGGCCGCGTTGAGCGATACCGTTGTCGTCCAACTGCAGGTGACCCACCTGGCGGAGCATCTCAGCCACAGCCGCCCGATTGACCTCCCGGTAGCCGGGAGCCGATGAAAAGTTTACCGCCGGTTCCTCCGCCACGTACTTCATGTCCGGCAGATAGATGTCCACTACCCCGTCAAGGAGTTGCAGGGCATCCACCCGCTCATAACCGTTGGAATTCCAGACGATGGGAAGCAAGAACCCCTCTTTCACCGCCAGATGGAGCGCCGCCAGAAACTGGGGAAGAAAGTGGCTGGGGGTGACCAGGTTCAGGTTATGGACCCGCTGCCGCTGGAGCTTGAGCATCCGGGCCGCCAGCTCCCGGATGGAGATATCCTCCCCGTTGCCCAGCTGGCTGATGGGGAAGTTCTGGCAGAAACGGCAGCTGAGATTGCAGTTGGAGAAGAAGATCGTCCCCGATCCACGAGTGCCGGAAATAGGAGGTTCCTCTCCCCGGTGGACATTGGCCGACGCAATACGCAGCAGCGCCCCGCTCCGGCAGACCCCCGTCTCCCCCGCCAGTCGGTTCACCCGGCAGTCGTGGGGGCAGAGGTCGCAGCTTCGCAGGCGGTCGTAGGCCAACCGTACACGTCGCAGTAATTCTCCTGAATTGTAAAGATCGAGGTAGTTCATAGGGACTAGAGACTAGGGACTAGGGACTGGAAAAAGCGATTTACTCCCCAGTCCCCAGCCCCTAGCCCCGGTTCTTCTCCATCATTTCCACGAACCGCCCGAACAGATAATGCGAATCATGGGGTCCCGGCGACGCCTCCGGATGATGCTGGACCGAAAAGATGGGGAGTTCCTTGTGGCTCATCCCCTCCACTGTCTGGTCGTTCAGGTTCTCGTGGGCCAACTCACAGGCATGTCCCAGCGACGCAATATCCACCGAAAAGCCGTGGTTCTGGGCGGTAATCTCCACCTTTCTTGTCGCCAGGTCCATAACCGGCAGGTTGGAGCCGTGATTGCCGAACTTGAGCTTCATGGTCCGTCCACCCAGGGCAAGCCCCAGAAGCTGGTGGCCGAGACAGATACCGAATATTGGCTTCTTGCCCACGAATTTGCGGATGTTCTCTATCACGGCGGTCATCGGTTCCGGGTCGCCCGGGCCGTTACTGAGGAAAATCCCGTCCGGATTCATGGCCAGTGCCTCTTCGGCCGGGAACGCAGCGGGAACCACCGTTACATCGCATCCCGCGGAAACGAGACAGCGGAGAATGTTGTACTTGATGCCGAAATCGTAGGCGACCACCTTGTACTTGAGTTCGGCAGGCACCGCCTGAAGATACCCTTCCCCCAGTTCCCAGAGCCTCTCAGTCCAGTGGTAGGGCTTCTCGCAGGAAACGCCGGTGGCAAGGTCGAGGCCGGCCATGGAAGGAACCGACCGCACTTTCCTGAGCAGGCTCTCCGGATCGAAATCGACGGTGGAGATGATGCCGTTCTGTGCCCCCTTGTCCCGCAGATGCCGGGTCAACGCACGGGTATCGAGCCTCTGGATACCCACCACCCCGTTCTCCTTGAGGTAGCTGTCCAGACTCATGGTTGCCCGCCAGTTGGAATAGCAGTCGTGGTACTCCTTGACGATGAAGCCGGAAAGGTAGAGCTGCTTGCTCTCGATATCCTCCGGATTGATACCGGTGTTGCCGATCTGGGTATAGGTCATGGTGACCATCTGCCCCCGGTAGGATGGATCGGTCAATACCTCCTGGTAGCCGGTCATGGCGGTATTGAACACCACCTCGCCGGTTGCTTCACCGGTAGCACCGAAGGATTTTCCCGCAAAGATGCGCCCGTCGGCGAGCGCGAGAACTGCTTTCATGCTTCACTCCTAATGTAGACATCTACCACAGAGGCACTGAAACACAGAGAGAACCTCTGTGACTCTGTGGCAGGTTTTCACTACTAACGTTTATAAACTATTTTGCCACCAAGGATGGTGTAGGCCGCCCCACCCTTCATCTTCTCTCCGAGCCAGGGTGAGTTCTTGGACTTGCTGGCAAGGTTCTCCGCTGTTACCATCCATTCGACGGCCGGATCGATCACGGTGATGTCAGCGACGGCGCCCGCCTTGAGGGTCCCCCGGTCGATGCCGAGGATGGCTGCCGGTTTGCAGGACATCTTCTCAATGAGTTGGGGGAGCGTAAGCACCTTCTCTTCCACCAGCTTGAGGGAGAGCGGCAGGGAGGTTTCCAGGCCGACGATGCCGTTCATGGCCACGTTGAACTCCACGTCCTTCTCATCGATATGATGGGGTGCATGGTCGGTGGCGATGGCATCGATGGTGCCGTCTTTGAGCGCTTCCTTGACGGCAGCCACGTCGTCCGCCTCCCGCAAGGGAGGGTTCATCTTGGCGTTGGTGTTGTAACCGCGCACCGCGTCGTCCGTCAGGCTGAAATAATGGGGAGCCGTCTCGCAGGTGACCGGCACGCCGCGTCCTTTAGCTTCGCGGATGATACGCAGGGAACCGCAGGTTGAGACGTGGGCGATGTGAAGCGGTGAGCGGGTGTACTCGGCAAGCATGACGTCACGGGCCGTAGCGATATCCTCTGCAACGGACGGAATCCCCTTGAGCCCCAGTTCCGTTGACGTGAATCCCTCGTTCATCACCCCTTCCCCGACAAGGGAAAGGTCCTCGGCATGGGAGATGACAAGGATTCCCATTCCCCGGGCGTACTCCAGTGCCCGTCGCATCAGTTCGGAGTTCACCACCGGTTTGCCGTCGTCGGAAACTGCCACGCACCCCGACTCCTTCAACTCCCCCATTTCCGCCATCCGCTCGCCGTTGGAGCCGTAGGTTATGGAGCCGATGGGGAAGACGTTGGCGAACCCTTCTGCCCTGGCCTTGGCGATGATATAGCTCGCCACGGCCTTGTTGTCGATGACCGGCTTGGTGTTGGGCATGCAGGCAACCGATGTAAAGCCCCCCGCCGCCGCCGCCCGGGTCCCGGAAACGATATCCTCCTTGTACTCCAGCCCGGGGTCCCGCAGATGAACGTGCATGTCCACCAGCCCCGGCACCACGTAGTTTCCGGCGGCATCGATGGTCTCGGCATCGGCCGGTGCCTTGAGCCCCTTGCCGATCTCCTTCACCAACCCGTTTTCCACCACCACGTCCAGCGTATCGTCGATCCCCTGGGACGGGTCGATCACCCTGCCATTCTTGATCAAAAGGTTCATATGGTCACCTCGCATGAAAGTATCGAAATTAAGTCTCTTGCCAAGAACGCTCAATTTTGTGCAAGGTCAAGGAAGATGAGCGTTTGCGCGGAGGCGTAGCAGTGCTACGCCGCACAAGGAAACGAGAATCTGACGCCGAGATTGCGCAAAAGTGTGCGTTCTCACTCGGCCAGTTCGCCGCCGCAGACGTGGTACAGCATCGCCATCCGTACGGCCACCCCGTTCTCCACCTGCTTCAGGACATGGGACCGGGGGCCGTCCACCACGTAGGAAGACATCTCCACGCCGCGATTGATGGGGCCCGGATGCATGACAATGGCATCAGGCTTGGCCAGCTTGAGGTTTTCCGGGTTCAGGCCGAAGTAGCGGGAATATTCGCGGGCATTGGGCATGAGGGTCTTTCCCTGGCGCTCCTGCTGGATACGAAGCATGATCACCACGTCTGCGTCCTGGATCGCTTCCTTCATGGTGGCACAGGCCGTAACGTTCCCGAGTCGTTCAACCGCAGGGGGCACCATGGTGGGGGGACCAGCCAGGAAAACGTGGGACCCCATCTTGGTCAGCCCCTGGATATCGGAGCGGGCCACCCGGCTGTGGGTAATGTCACCGACGATGGCGACCTTCAGTCCGTCCAGCCGTCCGTACTTGTCCTTTATGGTCAGCATGTCCAGAAGCCCCTGGGAAGGGTGTTCGTGGGCACCGTCACCCGCATTGATAACGGAGCAGGACACCTTCTGGGTAAGGAAGTAATGGGCACCGGAGACGGCGTGGCGCATGACGATGATGTCCGGCTTCATGGACAAAAGATTCAGCGCCGTATCCGCCAGGGTCTCCCCCTTGGTGGCCGAACTGGTGGAGGGGGAGATGTTGACCGTGTCGGCCGAGAGCCGTTTGGCGGCGATCTCGAAAGACGTCCGGGTCCGGGTCGAAGCCTCGTAGAAGAGGTTGATGATAGTCTTGCCCCGCAACGTCGGAACCTTCTTGATGTCGCGGCTGTTGATCTCCCGCATGCTTTCCGCCGTCGAAAGAAGGAGTTCCATATCCTCCTTCGTCAGGTCCCTGAGCGCGATGATGTCCTTATGTTTGAAACCCATGGCGTCCCCCTGTCAGCTCGCCCTGCGAGCAGGTATAGGTATTCGTTCGTTTCACTCACTGGCAGAGGTTGAGAAAAAGGATTATGAGTTCTTTACCTTTACCTCTACCTTTACCTGCTTCATTTTTGCAGAACCACGTCGGTCGGCCTGTTGGCGGCATCGAATATGACCTGGATATTCTCCGTCCGGCTGGTCGGCACATTGCGCCCGACAAAGTCGGCCCGGATCGGCAACTCCCGGTGTCCCCGGTCAACGAGCACTGCAAGCTGGATGGAGGTCGGCCTGCCATGATCCATCAGGGCATCCATGGCAGCCCGGATGGTACGGCCGGTGTAGAGGACATCATCCACCAGGACCACGTTGAACCCCTCGATGGTGAAGGGGATCTCGGTCTTCCCCACCGGCAGATGCTCCGCATGTTCCTTGATATCGTCCCGGTAGAGGGTGATGTCAACGGCCCCCACCGGAACATTTTCCCCTTCGATCTCAGCCAGGCGGGCTGCCAGCTCATGGGCGAGATGCACCCCGCCGGTTCTGATGCCCACGAGCACCAACCCCTTGACGCCCTTGTTCTTCTCCAGGATCTCGTGGGCAATGCGGGTGAGTGCCCGCTTTACCCCAGTCCCGTCCAGGATCACCGTTCCCTCTGTCGCCACTGTTCCCCCTCCTGTTCTCGCAGGGGCAGACATCAGCGCCTGCCCGATTCACGGGCAACCACAGGGGGTTGCCCCTACAAACCGAACCTACAAAAAAGAGCCCTTCCGCGGACAGGCGGAAAGGCTCTCAGAACACAATTCTGGTAACTGTTTTCGACACCTTTGATAACCTCACGGGGTTAAATTAAAAGGCAGTATGGGAAGGATTTGGAGGACTTTACCACCCCCTGCGGGAAGGAGTCAAGGGATATTTAAAGGTTCTTCCACTGTCAATTTTCATAGCGCCCCCTGCGCCGATCTCACTATTTTTCGCGATAGCTGATCCGATAGACGAAGCTCTTCGGTTCATAGAAATCGAGGACCTTACCCCCAACCTCGGCATAGGGATAGCCAAAGGTATTCAGGGGAGCACCGGCCTGGGGCGGGTTAAGGATAAGGTCACGGCCCACCGCCAACTTGACCCGGTACGGATCGATCCCCCCCCAGAAATAGGCGCGGTATTCGATCGTTTTCGGATCCTTCAATCCCAGTTTTTCCATCAGCATCGCCTTCCGCACATCGGCCGGATCGACCGGCACCCAACCGTATCCCGGCAGGAAGAACTCAGCCCAGCAGTGCTGCCAGGAGGTAATGTCCTCCATCTCTTTCTTTCCGAGCCGGATGCCGAATATCTCCCGGGCAGGAACCCCGGCCGCCCGGCAGAGGGCGACGAAGACCGAGGAAATGTCGGTGCATTTCCCCCCCGGTTTCCGGAGAAGGTAACAGACGTCTCCCTTGCCGCAGCCGCGTGTGGCGGGATCACGGTAGGTGTTTTCACAGGTCCAGTCGTAGATGGCCCCCGCTTTCTCCAGGACGGTCTTTTTCCCTTTGGTGATGCTGTCGGACAGCTTCTTCACCTCACCGTCAACGGGACCGAGACTGGTTGCCGCCAGATAGGGTGCGAAATCAGCCTTATTCCAGGGCTTCTCCCTCTGGGGCAACTCACGTCGCAGCACCTCCTGACGCTCCACGGCAAAGGAAAACGTCAGCTTGCGGCTCTTCGCCGACTTGTCCCAACGTGCATAGAGCATCGGCGTGCCGTTGACCCTGTCCGTATAGACTCCACTCTCCCCATAGTCGCCGGTAACGTTGATACTGCTCACCAGCTGGTCCTCGTCGGAAACAGGGTACGGTAACCACAACTTCGCTTCCTCTCCCTGTTCCTGGGCCGACAGGTCCACCTCAACCGTTACCACACCGGACCGGGTCCCGGCCCAGGCCGAAGTCCCCGAGAGGATATTCCCAACGAGCAACAGCAACAGCAACATTCTTTTCATATGCTTTCCCCTGACACAAGAAACTGTAAGCCACACATGGCCGAACATTAATAAGCCATTGACAGCCACAATGCAAATTGATAATTTTCATAAAACCAATCAGATCTATCGTATTTTTAAATGGTGAACATGTGAATCTCAAACAACTGGAAGTGTTTCTGGCGGTGGCGGATACGGGGAGCTTTTCACGGGGGGCCGAGGCGACATTTCTCACCCAGTCCACCGTGAGTCAGCACATCGCCGCCCTGGAAAAAGAGTTCGACCTGAAGCTGTTGGACCGGACCGGCCGGGGTGCCCTCATGACCGAGGGGGGGAAGCTACTGCGCGAGCATGCACGGCAGATACTGGCCGATACCACTAGCCTGGAACATGCCATGCGGCGGTTCAAGGGAATTGAAGAGGCGGCACTCAGGATTGGCGGCAGCAACATTCCCGGCGATTACCTGATACCGGCTGCCCTCCCCATCCTGCTGGAGCGTTTCCCTGGTCTCCAGGTAACACTGGTGCAGGGGGACAGCCACGAGATACTGGAAAAACTGGCACGGGAAAACGTCGAGATAGGAGTGGTCGGGAACGCCGATTCCCGGGAAGATGTGGACTTCGAGCCGCTGGTCCGGGATACGATCCGCCTGGTCATCGGACGCGGGCATCGCTGGCGTAACAGGAATGAGATCGCCTTGGCAGACCTCATTGAAGAACCGTTGATCCTCAGGGAAGAGGGATCGGGCACCGGAGAGGCGCTCGCCGGTGCACTCCGGAAAGTGGGGATCGACATCGGCAAATTGGCCATAAAAGCACGGCTGGGAAGCAACGAAGCGGTGAAACAGGCGGTTACTGCTGGAGTTGGAGTTGCCTTCATGTCAGAGCTATCGACAGGAAAGGAAGTTGAGCGGGGAGAACTGGTGTCGATGCATGTGAAGGGGCTGCAGGTGGTGCGCTCTTTCTATATCGCCACCCGCGCGGGCCGCGATCTCTCACCGGCGGCACAGGCCTTCGCAACGGTGATGAAAGAGAAACATCAACTGGCCCCGGAAAGGTAGCCATAGCCGGCGGCAACTGCTCCAGACAGCCCTGCTCCTCAAAATGCCGAAGGGAACACTGCGGTACAAGGGAGTGTAAATAACGAAAAAACCCGCCTCAGAGACAAAGAATACTCTAAAGCGGGTCTTAACCGGACTCTCCGGATTCCTTATATTAGCAACTTTACTTCAGAAGCTCCTCCAGCTGCGGGATATTAGCCCCGACCACCTGTTTCCCTTCAATGAACATGGTCGGCGTCCCCTGCACTCCCATCTTTTTACCCAGTTCCAGATGCTCCTGGGCCAGCGCCTTGATTGCTTCGCTGTAGTTTTCCTGGGGCTTGGGCTGGGGGTTGCCGAGCATCATCTCCTTGTAGGCCTTTTCCTTATCCTTCGCGGCAAGGATGTAGTACACCTTCTTGATTGCCTGGGGATGGGCCAGGGGGGTAAAGAAGACGTATTGTGTAACATCGGTCCGGTTCTTGAAGAACTCGGACGCTTTCTTGCAGAAGGGGCAGTCGGGGTCGGTGAATTCGATCACCACCTTCTTGCCGTTGCCCACCTTGACTGCCTTGTCAAGGGGAAGGGTCTTTACCAGCTTGGCGGCCAGCATCCCCTTCTTCTCCGCGGTGAGGCTCTTCCCCGGCGGAGCATAGATTTCCCCCACGAAGAGATATTGCTTCTCCGGGTAGAAATAGACGAGATTCTGCCCCGCAACCACTTCATAGAGGCCCTTGATATCGGTCGGCTCAATGCTGTCGTACTTCAACTGGGGGAAGGCTTTCTTCAGAACCGCCTCGGGCGTGTCGTCTGCCGCTGCAGCCAAGGATGCATGGGTGAAAAGCAGCAGCGCCAGTATAACCATGAGTAGGGACAGCGTAGCCCGTTTCGTCGATTTCATGATGTTCCTCCTATGGGTAGTTGTTGCTACTTCCCGGTAAACATTGAAAAGAGCGACTTCCCGTGGATGCGGGGGTTGTCGCCAATAACTTCCACAACCGGACCATCCTCAAGCTCGTCCAGTTCGCCGGTATCGTCCTCGTACTCTGACTCCCCCACTGCCCAATTGTAGAGCTTTTCGGAATCCAGCAGAGCCGGCCGGGCGGGGATACCGTAAACCCTCTCCTGCATAGATTCATCGTACACCCCGACACAGCCGTGTGAACCGGGACGCCCCGGCAGGTCGCGGGCATGAATCCAGTACGACACGTTGTCAGGGCCGATATGGAAGCGGATGGCATTGTCCATGGGATACTGCTCGCTCTCGTCTTCGGTTTTGTAGAGGGAGGAGGTGTGATTCCGATGGCGGGCATCAACCCTGAACAGGCCGGTTGGGGTTTTGTGGGTATCGCTCCCGGTGGCGGCAGGCATGGAGAACTTCAGCTTCCCGTTTTCATAGGCTCCGAGCCACTGCTCCGTGAGGTCGATGAGAATGTACTTCTCACGACGACGGGCGGGCTCGTAAAAACGCGGCAGGGGAGTATAATCGCGGATGTCGTCCATCCTCTTTGGGACTTTGATGGTCATGCCGGGATAGACGTGGCGACGGTCTACCCTGTTGAAACGGGCCACCAGGGGCCAGTCCTTGCCGAACAGCGATTCGATGGTGTCCTCGGGGCGGATGAAACGGGGCTCCCACTCGATCTTTTCCTGGCTCGGATAATCGACCCTGCTTAAATCTTCCTTGGCGGGGTCAAGCGGGCTGGCCGATGGGTCGGACGTGGCTTCGGGCTTGTAGACGACAATGGCGACAAATGAAATGAGCAGCAGAATGTAAACGACTTTGCGCAGCATGGAACTCTTCCCTGTCAATTAAAAAAACAAATGGGGCAAACGCCCCAAGTTGGTTTATCAAGTTACCATTTCCCCCCAGCAGGGTCAAGCAAAAGGGTCAACTGCCGGTCCGGAGCCGCTCCGCCACAATCTCTTCCACGGCACTGTAGGGATCCTTCTCCCTGGTCATCATGCCGGCAACAATCTCCCGAAACCGGCCGTTCACCTCGATATGGCTGAACACCTCGCTAAAGAGCCGCTCCCGCAGTATTTCCAGGAACTGCTTGGCGTTTTTCTCTTCCAGAAGATGATGAATGGCACCGGAATCGTGGAGATAGACTCGATGGGACTCGAATTCGTCCACCAGTTCCTCGATACCCCGGTTGCGGCTCGCCTCGGTCTTGAGTACCTTGGGCTGCCAGCCTTTCCCCCTGTCGGGATTCATCTCCAGCATGGTGGCAAGCTCCCGTACGGTTCGGTCCGCATCGGCCCGATCGGCCTTGTTGACCACGAACACGTCGCCGATCTCCAGTATTCCGGCCTTGATAGCCTGGATGTCATCGCCGAGACCGGGGACCATCACCACTGTCGTGGTATGGGCCATGCTGACGATGTCGATCTCGTCCTGACCTACACCGACCGTTTCGACAATGACCACGTCCATCCCCATGGCATCGAGGACGTTCACCACGTCCCCCGTGGACCGTGAAAGTCCCCCCAAGTGCCCACGGGTGGCAAGACTGCGGATGAAGACACCGGGATCGTCGGCATGGCGGTTCATCCTGATCCGGTCTCCCAGAATGGCACCGCCGGTAAAGGGACTGGTGGGATCGATCGCTACGATACCCACTGTTTTGCCGCGCCGTCGGTAGGCGGCGGTTATCTGGTCTACCAGGGTGGACTTGCCGGCACCAGGCGGCCCGGTGATGCCGATAATGAATGCCTTGCCCGTATGGGGATAGAGGATTTTCAGTTCATCGACGGCGCTTCGAAAGCCGTCGTCGATGTCGCGCATGAGTCGCGCCGCAGACCGGATGTCTCCCGTCAGGATCTTTTCAGCGAGTGCCATGGTTCTTCTTTCTCTCAAGCAACATTGTTTTCTCAGGCCCGGGGAGGGACGTTGTCCTTCACCCATTTAACGATGTCCTCGGTGGAAGTTCCCGGGGTGAAGACCTCCTTCAGGCCGGCTGCCTTCAGACCAGGGATGTCGTCGTCCGGAATCACCCCACCGCCGAAAATGATGATATCGTCGGCCTGTTTCTCCCGGAACAGTTCGCAAATCCGGGGAAGCAGGGTGTTGTGGGCGCCTGAAAGGATGGAGAGCCCGACGCAGTCAACGTCTTCCTGTATAGCGGCCGCCACGATCTGCTCGGGGGTCTGGTGCAGCCCGGTATAGATGACCTCGAATCCTGCGTCGCGGAAGGCGCGGGCAATAATCTTGGCCCCACGGTCATGACCGTCCAGTCCCGGCTTTCCCACCATTACCCGTAATTTTCTTTCAGCCATGGCATTCTCCTTTTGATAAGGTTGTTTGAACTCTCTAGACGTAAAGTTCCAAGGAAGGCACTCTCCGGCGAAGCCGGTGACACCGTGGAAAGATGCCGCTACTTTTCAATACCTATCCGGGCACGTACGCCGGTTTTGTAATAGTGCTTGATCTCCCGCATCTCCGTCACCAGGTCGGCGGCGTCGATGATTCGGGGGTCGGCGTTGCGCCCAGTCAGGACCAGTTCCACATTCGCCGGCTTCTGCCCCATGAGTTCAAGCACCTGTTCCGTTTCAAGCAAGCCGAAGGAGATGGCGCCGTTGACTTCATCGAGAATGACGAGATCGTAGGTGCCGCCCGTAAGCGCCCGTCGGGCAAGTTCCAACGCTTCCTGGGCGAGGCGCCGGTCCTCAAGGTCGGGGTTGTCCCGGTCCACCCACCCTGCCCTGCCGGTCGGAATAATCGTCAGGTACGGTGCGAGCCGCTGGGCAGCCAGGTGTTCTCCATAGGGACCTCCCCCCTTCATGAACTGAATCATGCATACCATCATCTCCCGGCCGACAGCTCTGAGGGCCAATCCGAGGGCAGCGGTCGTCTTCCCTTTGCAGTCACCCGTATAGACCTGAATATGTCCCTGTTCAAGTTTCATGGCTCTCTCCTCTCAGCGGCCGGGAAATCTTACCGGTCCGCCTCACGGACAACGTCGCCCCACCCTTTCGTCCTGTCATTGGTCGGGAAACGGAAGGGCGCGTAACCTGCTGACATCAAAACGGACTCCCATTTTAGCAGGAGTAAAAGGCGGTGTTGAATATATCAACCGGGCTGTTTTGCTGTCAAGGTCTATTCAGAGCAGTATAACGATTTTTTAGTTTTGATAAAAAGCGCTACCGGCGGGGCTGCCGGTGCTTTCCTGCTTGACAGACGTTCCGCCATTTGCTATTCAATAGGGACATCCGGGCGATTAGCTCAGCGGGAGAGCACTGCCTTCACACGGCAGGGGTCGCTGGTTCGAACCCAGCATCGCCCACCAGAAACAATGAAAGGGTCAGCCACGCGGCTGGCCCTTTTTTTACAGATCAACAGGTGAGGCCGTTATCGTGACTGCCATGATGCCCCAGCGTCTATGCTCCCTGAACGGTGCCCCCGCCTCCGCAGGTCCGGTCGTGTACTGGATGAGCCGCGACCAGCGGGTGGCCGACAACTGGGCGCTTGTCCATGCCCAGGCCCTGGCCCTGGAACGACAGGTCCCCCTGACCGTGGTTTTCACTCTTGCGCCAGAGTTCCTCGGCGCAACCCTCCGACAGTATGCCTTCATGCTGAAAGGTTTGTCGGAGACAGCCCGCCGCCTCGCCCACCTGAACATTCCCTTTCAGCTTCTCCAGGGCAAACCGGCAGACGAGATCTGCCGCTTTGCCAGGCTCAACAGCATCGGAACCGTGGTAACCGATTTCGACCCCCTGCGGATCAAACGCGCCTGGCGTGAAGAGGTCGCCCGACGGCTCAACGTGGCTGTCATAGAGGTTGATGCACATAATATCGTGCCATGCCGGCTGGCATCGGGAAAACAGGAGTTCGGCGCCTATACTATCCGCCCCAAAATCCAGCGACTCCTCCCCGATTTCCTCCATGAGTTCCCGAACCCGTTCCCCCATCCCTTTCCTTGGCCATACCCCACCGAGACATTTGCAGTCGGACTTGTCCTGAACGCACTCACAATCGACCACACGGTGCCTGAAGTGGTCTGGCCCCTACCGGGAGAAGCAGAGGGCAACGAACGGCTGAAGTCATTCATCGCCAACAGTCTCACCAGCTACGACAGCCGGCGTAATGACCCGTGCGCGGACGGCCAGTCAGGGCTTTCACCTTATCTGCACTTCGGCCAGCTGGCACCTCAACGGGTTGCGTTGGAGGTACGACGCCACCATCCCCATTCCGCCTCTGCCCAGGCCTTTCTGGAGGAACTGATCGTACGGCGGGAGCTGTCGGACAATTTCTGTCTGTATAACCCCTGCTATGACACCGTGCAGGGATTCCCGGCCTGGGGAGTGCGGACCCACGACGAACACCGCCATGACCGTCGGGAGTTCATCTACACACAGGAGCAGTTTGCGGCGGCCGCGACCCACGACCCTCTCTGGAACGCGGCCCAGCGGGAAGTGGTTACGACCGGCAGGATGCATGGCTACGTGCGCATGTACTGGGCAAAAAAAATCCTGGAGTGGACACGATCGCCGGAAGACGCCATGGCGACCGCCATATACCTCAATGACCGGTATCAGCTGGATGGACGAGACCCCAACGGTTACGCCGGCATCGCCTGGAGCATCGGCGGGACCCATGACCGGGCGTGGGGCGAACGGCCCGTTTTTGGCAAGATCCGCTATATGAACCTGGCCGGATGCAAGCGGAAGTTCGACGTGCAGGAATATATCCGACTATGGCAGGATGCAGAGTGAGCCCGACACGATTGAACACAGCACGATGACGAGGAGGAGCCGTGACGAGTCAGATAAAGATTGGCGTTAGCTCCTGCCTGACGGGAAATAATGTCCGCTATGACGGGAGACACAAGCACAACTGTTACATTACCGATGTACTCGGTCGTTTTTTCCAGCTCGTACCGGTCTGCCCCGAGGTTGGGTGCGGCATGCCCATCCCGCGGGAAGCGATGTGCCTCGCAGGGGACCCCGCGGCCCCCCGCCTGATGACCATTCGAACCCGTATCGACACAACCGCCCAGATGCTCGAGTTCTGCAATAGAAAGGTCGGGGAACTAGAAAGCGAAGGCCTCTGCGGTTTCATCTTCAAAAAGGGTTCCCCCAGCTGCGGGCTTTCCGGCGTCAAGGTCTGCAACCGGGGAGTCCCTGCCAGGAGGGGCAGCGGGCTGTTTGCCGCCGCGATGGTCGGCCACTTCCCTCTTCTTCCGGTGGAAGAGGAAGGACGACTCAACGACCCGGCTATCCGTGAGAATTTCATTGAGCGGGTCTTCACTCAGCGCCGGTGGATGGATTTCATGCTGGGTGGGCAGAGTATCGGGGCGTTGGTCACCTTTCACACGTCCCACAAGCTCCTCATTATGGCCCACAGCCCTGGCCATTACCGGGAAATGGGGGCAGTGGTCGCCCATGGCACGGAGATGCCGCTTGACCAGCTGCTTGAACGCTACCGGCTACTCCTCATGGAGGCCATGGCCCTCCATGCAACTGTCAGGAAACAGACCAATGTGCTCCACCATGTCATGGGATATTTCAGGAAGGTTTTGACGGCGGCCGAAAAAGCGGAACTGGTTGAGGTTATCGCCCGCTACCACGACCATCTCGTACCACTCACCGCCCCCCTGACCCTCCTCAGGAACTACGCAAGCCGATACGACCAATCCTACCTGACGGGACAGGTCTACCTCAATCAACATCCTGCCGAGCTGATGCTGCGAAACCATGTTTAGACCGTCGACCATGGAAATTATCGTCGCTACTGGACCACGGAGGGAATTGGGATATACTTGATTTACCGTCATTTTTACGGAGGAGGGTGCAGCCATGGAGAAGCGCCAGTTCAAGCGATTGGGTTATTGCGCTGAGGCAGACCTTTCCTGCAACGGCAAGGAATTACGGGGATCTGTGGAAAACCTCAGCTTCAGAGGCCTGTATTTCCGATCCAACACCCCCCTCCCCGCCTGCGAGACGGCGGACATCACCGTCCATTTCATCGGCAGGGCATCCCCTCTCGTTATCAACTTCCACGGAGCCATCGCATGGCGGACAGAGCGGGGAATAGGTATGGAGTTCACCCGAACCGATCCGCGCTCCTTCTCACGGTTGAAAAACATTCTCGCCTACAACTACAAGGAACCGGAAGAGTTCAGTGATGAATCCCGCCACTGTGCATCAATCCTCGAACATGAGGACAACTGAATCAGATTTTCAGTGAACACGGTTACAAAAAAAGGGACAACCACGTGAATTGTCCCTTTTTTCGTTTCTGAAGCGGAATGGGTTTAACTGAGCCGTTTGGCGTAGAGAGGAAAGCGCCGCATGAGCGCATTTACCCGGCTCTTGACCTCCGCCAGTTTTGCCTCGTCTGCCACATTGGCAAGGACATCAGCAATACAGGCAGCGACCTCTTCCATCTCCTTCTCCTTGAGGCCGTGGCTGGTCGCCGCCGGAGTACCGATGCGGATTCCCGAAGTTACGAAGGGTGAGCGGGTCTCGAACGGGACGGTATTCTTGTTGACCGTGATCCCGGCACGGTCGAGGGCTTCTTCAGCAACCTTGCCGGTCAGCTCGGTGCCGGAGAGATCGAGCAGCATCAGATGGTTGTCCGTACCGCCTGAAACCAGCTTGTAGCCGCGTGCCATGAGCCCAGCGGCAAGCACTTGGGCATTTTTCACGATCTGCTGCTGATAGGCCTTGAATTCGGGCGCAAGGGCCTCCTTGAAGGCCACCGCCTTGGCAGCTATCACGTGCATGAGCGGCCCCCCCTGGATACCGGGGAAAATATTGGAATTGAGGGTCTTGGCAAACTCTTCCCGGCAGAGAATCATGCCACCACGAGGGCCGCGCAGGGTCTTGTGGGTGGTAGTCGTGACAAATTCGGCAAAGGGGACAGGGCTCGGATGGAGTCCGGCAGCGACCAGACCAGCGATGTGGGCCATGTCCACCATCACTACAGCGCCCACCTTGTCGGCGATCCTGCGGAAAGCGGCAAAATCGAGGATGCGCGGATAGGCACTCGCCCCAACCACGATCATCTTCGGTTTGTGTTCTACAGCCAGCCGCTCGACTTCATCATAATCGATGGTCTGGGTCTCCGGCGAAACACCATAGGGAATCACGTTGAAGAACCGCCCCGAAAAATTCACCGGGCTGCCGTGGGTAAGATGGCCACCGTGGGAAAGGTTCATCCCGAGGATGGTGTCTCCCGGCTTGAGCACGGTGAAATAGACCGCCATGTTGGCCTGGGAACCGGAGTGGGGTTGAACATTGACATGGTCGGCGCCAAACAGCTCCTTCGCCCGGTCGATTGCCAGGTTCTCGACGATATCCACGTTGTTGCAGCCGCCATAGTAGCGTTTGCCCGGATACCCCTCGGCGTACTTGTTGGTGAGCACCGACCCCTGGGCCTCCATAACCGCTTCGGAAACGAAGTTCTCCGAGGCGATCAATTCAAGGTTATACTCCTGCCGCTCGGTTTCAAGCCGGATGGCACGGGCAACTTCAGGGTCAAACGATTCCAGAATAGACATGCTGTCGCTCCTTGAGAAGGTTATAAGAAAAGGAAACGGGACCTCATCAGTCCCGTCGAAATTACTTTGTATGCGTCTCGCTGCTACTTATACAACCCCTGCTCCAGTGCGGTGATCTTGTCGAGACGCCCCTGGTGCCGTCCACCTTCGAACGTGGCGTCGAGCCAGATAGAAACCATCTTCCGGGCACTGTCAGTATCAAGTACCCGCCCGCCGAGCACCAGGATATTGGCGTTGTTATGTTCCTTCGCCATTTGGGCCATGAACGGGTCAGTAACGAGTGCAGCCCTCACCCCGGGGTATTTGTTGGCGACGATGGACATCCCTATACCGGTACCGCATATAAGGATACCCTTCTCAACTTCACCGGAAGATACTTTGCTTGCCACCTTCTCGCCGAAGTCTGGGTAATCCACCGAATTGCCGTTGTCGGTACCGCAATCCACCACGTCGATCCCGCGCCCTTTGAGAAGCTCCTGCAGGGACTCCTTCAGCTCAAATCCGCCGTGATCACTACCCAACGCTATCATCACTTCCCCCTACACCTTCTTGAAGAGCAACGTGGCGTTTGTGCCGCCGAAGCCGAGGTTGTTGCTCATGGCACAGTTTACCCTGGCATCCCGCGCCGTATTCGGTACGTAGTCCAGAGTGCATTCGGGATCCGGCTCGCTATAGTTGATGGTCGGAGGGACAACCCCCTTATCCATCGCCATGAGCGTATAAACCGCTTCGAGACCGCCGGCTGCCCCGAGGGCATGACCGGTCATGGACTTGGTGGATGACACCATGAGTTTCTGGTCGCCGAACACCTTCCTGATAGCCATGGATTCATAGAGGTCGTTCATCGGCGTTGAGGTGCCGTGGGCGTTGATGTAGTCAACATCCCCAGGATTGAGCCCGGCATTTTTGAGTGCCATGGCCATGCAGCGTGCCGCCCCCTCACCACCCGGTGCCGGTGCGGTCAGGTGATAGGCGTCGCCGGTAAGCCCGTAACCGACCACCTCGGCATAAATCTTCGCTCCCCGTTTTTTTGCGGACTCGTATTCCTCAAGCACGACAATACCTGAGCCCTCGCCCAGAACAAAACCGTCGCGGTTCTTGTCAAAGGGTCGCGAGGCACCCTGTGGATCGTCGTTACGGGTGGAAAGAGCCTTCATGACCGCAAAGCCGCCGATCCCCAGGGGGGTGACGGTGGATTCCGTCCCGCCGGCAATCATGGCGTCCGCATCACCACGACGGATGATCTGGTAGGCGTCGCCGATGGAATGGGATCCCGTGGCACATGCGGACACGGAAGAGATATTGGGTCCCTTGGCACCGTATTTGATGGAAATGTGGCCCGGCGCAAGGTTGATAATCAGCATCGGGATGAAAAACGGCGAAATCTTCTTGTAACCACCCTCTTGCAGCGCGGTATGGTACTTCTCGATGGAAGGAAGGCCACCGAGGCCCGCTCCCACGAGCACGCCGACCCGCTCCGCGTTGCTTTCGTCGATAACGAGGCCGGAATCCTCCATGGCGTAATGGGCTGCACCAAGGGAATACTGGATGAAGAGATCCATCTTCTTGATCTCTTTCTTGTCGATGAAATCTTCGGGATTGAAGTCCTTGACTTCACCGGCGATCCGGACCGGCATATCGGTGGCGTCAAACCTTGTGATCTCGCCAATCCCCGACTTGCCAGCGACAAGGGCATCCCAGTTTTTTCCGTTGCCACAACCCAAGGGGGATACAACACCGACCCCGGTTACCACTACTCTTCTCATAAACGCATTCTCCTCGGCATCAACATCGCTTCAATATTGGTGACACATTTCCTGAAAAGGAAAGGGGAAGTGTGTCTTCCCCTCCAGTATCTTAGGTATGGTCGGTAATATAGTCTACAGCGTCCTGCACGGACTGGATCTTCTCGGCGTCTTCGTCGGAAATTTCGATGTCGAATTCTTCTTCGAGAGCCATGACAAGCTCAACAGTATCGAGGGAATCGGCACCGAGATCGTCCATGAAGGAAGCTTCGTTGGTCACCTGGGCCTCATCAACGCCGAGCTGTTCGGCTACGATTTCTTTTACTCTTTTGTCAATCGTTGACATTCTTCCTACCTCCGTTGTTTGTGTTTACCTTTTCAGGTTTCAATGACTAAGCAATGTAGCTTCATAACATGAATCAGGGAAATTGCAAACGATATTTTTCTACATGTACATGCCGCCGTTTACCGACAAAACATGGCCGGTAATATAACCGGAAGCCTCTGCCGTGAGGAATGTCACGGCATTTGCGATATCCTCTGCCGAGCCGAGCCGTTCCAGGGGAATCTGTGCGGTCAGTTCGGCCCGCACCTTCTCGGGGAGGGCATCGGTCATCGCCGTGGCAATGAAGCCGGGGGCAACGGCATTGACCGTTACATTGCGTTTCGCAAGTTCACGGGCATTTGACTTGGTAAGGCCGATGAGACCTGCCTTGCTCGCGCAGTAGTTGGCCTGGCCGGCATTCCCCATCTGCCCGACGACCGAGGCAATGTTGACGATTCGGCCGTAACGCTGTTTGGCCATCACCTTGGATGCCGCACGGGTGCAGAGGAACGCTCCCTTGAGGTTGACGGAGAGAACTGCGTCCCAATCTTCGTCCTTCATCCGCAGAAGGAGGCCGTCACGTGTTATGCCGGCGTTATTGATCAGAATATCGACACGGCCAAACGCCGCAACCGCCTCATCGATCATGCGGTTCGCGTCTTCAGCAACGGTCACATTACCCACAACAGCCAGGGCCTTGACTCCTGACGCCTTCAACTCTGCAACGACCGCATCGGTTGCCGCCTGGTCAATGTCAACGGCCACGATCGTGGCTCCGGCAGCAGCGAGTGAAAGCGCAATGCTTTTACCTATTCCACGGGAAGCTCCCGTGATGACAGCTACTTTATCCTTTGGCACTGGTCTCTCCTTTCAGTCTGTATACTCGTCAGGTTGCCGAAGACTATCCGTCACGTATCGGCAAAAGTCGCTTTTCAATCCACTTTCAGCCACAAGCCTGTCCAGCACGAACGCCCGTCCGATGAATACCCGGCGAAAAGCTATCCGCAAAGGGACGCAAGTCCCGCCGCATCTTCGAAGTTGGCGGTGGAGACTTCTTTGGTGATCCGCTTGACGAGGCCGGACAGTACCTTGCCGGGACCGATCTCGATGAACGAGGTTACCCCAAGGCTTACCATCTCCTGAACGGATGCATCCCACAATACCGGTGCGCTCACCTGGCGAACAAGCAGTTCCTTTACCCGTCCCCTGTCGTCGTTTGCCTTCGCCTCAACGTTGCTGATCACCGGAACCGTCAGTTCGTTCAACGCGACATTGTCCAGAACACCTGCAAGTTTTTCTCCGGCCGGCACCATGAGGGGCGAATGGAAAGGGGCACTTACCGGCAGCAGCATCGCCTTGCGGAACCCGCGCCCCTTGGCGATTTCGATGGCGCGATTCACCGCACCGGCATGGCCGGCAATCACAATCTGGCCGGGGGAATTGAAGTTGGCAGGAGCTACGACCTCTCCCTGGGCCGCCTCGGCACAGATTGCGGCAAGGACATCCGCCTCTACACCAAGTATGGCGGCCATGGCACCGACACCGACAGGCACGGCTTCCTGCATGAAGGCACCGCGCGAACGGACCGTCCGGAGCGCATCACCGAACTCCATGGCACCGCTGGCAACGAGAGCGGAATATTCACCGAGGGAATGACCCGCCAGAAAAGCAGGTGTGAGACCCGTCTCTGCCTTCAGCACCCGCAGCGCAGCCACACTCGTGGCGAGAATTGCCGGCTGGGTGTTCGTCGTGAGCCTGAGATCTTCTTCAGGCCCCTCGAAACAGAGCGTGGAGAGTTTGGCCCCGAGGGCGTCGTCAGCCTCGGCAAAGGCATGCCGGGCGAGGGGAAAATTATCAGCCAGGTTCTTGCCCATACCCGCGTACTGGGATCCCTGACCGGGAAAAATAAATGCTTTCATTGAAAATGATTCCTTTCTATGACTGCCAGCGCAGCAGAACCGATCCCCAGGTGAGACCACCGCCGAAGGCGTCGAACATCAAGAGATCGCCGTTCTTGAGTCTGCCGGACCGGTTCGCCTCATCAAGGGCAATCGGAATCGAGGCACTCGAAGTATTCCCGTAACGCTCGAGGTTTATGAACACCTTGTCACTGCCCAGGCCGAGGCGCTTTCCGATGGCATCGATGATGCGCCGATTCGCCTGATGGGGGATAAAGAGATCAAGATCAGCCACCGTCAGGTTATTGGCATCCAAAGCTTCATGGGCAACCTCTTCCATCGCCCGCACCGCCAGCTTGAATACCTCGTTCCCCTGCATGGAAATGTAGACGAGCCTGTCGTCGAGCGTCTTCTGGGTTGCCGGATTGCGGTTGCCGCACCCCGGCTGGTAGAGGAGTTCCCAGTAGCTGCCATCACTGTGGATGTGGGTTGAAAGAATGCCGCCGGTTCCGTCCCCGGCTTCGACGACAGCTGCGCCTGCACCGTCGCCGAACAGGCAGCAGGTATTCCGGTCGGTCCAGTCTACGATTCGGGAGAGGACCTCTGTCCCTATCACGAGGACCTTACTGGCAGACCCGCTACGGATCGATTTGTCGGCAAGGGAAAGACCGAAGAGAAACCCGGAACAGGCAGCCGATATATCAAAAGCGGCAGCTTTTGTGGCTTTCAGGTTCTGCTGCACGATACAGGCAGTTGAGGGGAAGGGGAAATCGGGAGTAACCGTTGCTACGATGATCAGATCGAGTTCATCAGCCTTGACGCCGGCCATTTGCAAGGCACGCTCGGCAGCCAGAGTGGCAAACGTCGAGGTAAACTCCCCTTCGCCTGCTATGTGACGTTCCCTGATGCCGGTCCTGGTGACAACCCACTCGTCGCTTGTATCGACCATTTTTTCCAGGTCATGATTGGTCAGAATCCTGTCGGGCACCGCTGAACCGGTGCCGGTAATCGTCGCCCGCTGCATCCGTCCCACCTTTTCTAACCAGCCGCCTGATCCTGAACTGGCACACGCTGTTGTACTGTAATCGAGTAATTTGCCTGGAGTTTTTCAGCCATCCGCTCGTTCACCCCTTTCTCTGCGTACTCATGGGCAAACCTGATGGCATTCTTGATTGCCTTGGCATTGGAGCCGCCATGACTGATCATGCCGACACCGTTGATGCCGAGAAGCGGGGCACCACCATACTCGGCATAATCCACTTTTTTCTTGAACTTTTTGAACGCCTTGCGGGCAAGGAGATAACCGACCTGCGCAAAGATACTCTTCTTGAACTCATCCCTGAGCATCTTCCCCACAGCTTCGGCGAGCCCCTCCGAAAGCTTCAGCACGACATTGCCGACAAATCCGTCACAAACCACGACGTCCACGAGACCGTTGAAGATGTCACGGCCTTCCACATAGCCAACATAATCAAGGGAGATATTTTTCAGAATGGCAGAGGTTTCCCGCGTCAGGTCATTCCCCTTGCTCTCCTCTTCACCGTTGGAAAGCAGGCCGATGCGGGGATTGGCGATGCCCATCACGGATCTCGCATAAACTTCACCCATGATGGCAAACTGGACAAGGTTGAGTGGTTTGCAATCCACATTTCCCCCGACATCCAGCACCAGCGTGCGGTCACGCAATGTGGGGAAAAGCTGGGCAATGGCGGGGCGGTCGATACCGGGGAGTCGTTTGAGCACGAACATTCCCGCAGCCATGGTCGCACCGGAATTACCGGCGCTCACCACTGCGGCGGCCTTCCCCTCCTTCACCAGATCGAAGGCGACCCGTATGGAAGAGTCTTTCTTCTTCCGCACGGCATCCGACGCTGAATCATGCATTCCGACGACTTCACTTGCATGGTGCACATCGATGTCAAGCCCTTTGCAATCGTGTTTTGCAAGTTCCTGACGCAGCCTGTCAGTATCGCCCACCAGCGTCACGGGAATACCGAATTCCCTCACTGCGGCAACAGCCCCCTCAACTTCGACAACCGGAGCATTATCGCCGCCCATCGCATCAACAGCAACTCTCATATAACCCCTGGGCGTAGCTGCCCGGCCAGGGCGGCCGGGACAAACGACTTACAGATCTTCTGCCTTCAGAACTTCTTTGCCTTTATACGTGCCGCAGGAAGGACAGGCACGATGGGGAAGCTTGGGGGCCTTGCACTGGGGGCAGGTCGAGACATTGGGAGGGGTAAGAAAATCATGGGCCCTCCTCATATTCTTGCGGGACTTGGAGGTTTTCTTCTTAGGTACTGCCATGGTAGTTTCTCCTTTACTTTTCTGTCTTAAAGTTCTTCAAGGCGTTGAATTTCAGATTAACATCCTGCCGGTCGCAGCCGCATTCAGCCACATTAAGGTCTGTACCGCAGTTGCCGCACAACCCCCGGCAATCCTCCCGGCACAGGGGTTTGAGAGGGATAGCCAGCAGGACCTGCTCGGTTATCTCGCTGGTAAAATCTATTTCGTCCCCTTCGTAAGTCACCGATATGAGGTCTTCCTCAGCCAGCTCGACCTCTTCCTCATCCTGCTTCAAACCTGCATCCTTCGAGTAGACGATGGTGAATGCGGACACCACGTCATGAACTGTCTCGACGAGACAGCGTGAACACCCCATCCCCACGGCGGTTGCTACGTTACCGCTGACCCGGATGTGGTCGTACTCCCTGGCTATGGAGAGATGTATGTCGAGCGGTCGCACAAACCTGCATTCACCCGACGTCTCCATTGCAAGCAGCGTTGGGTAATCAACGATCTGCTCTTCGCCGGCAAGGGTAATCGCCTTATCCTTTATATCATGTACACGAATATTCACACAATGCCCCACAGTGCCGTTTCCAAAGCTTTTCAGTATATAGACGGGGAAGTTTTTGTCAAGGGAAATCAGATACTACGGCATGATAAGCACCAGATTGCGGGAGCTTCCTAAATACCCTATTGCCCCATATTTTGCAAGCAGAAAGGGGGGAGCCCGGCGACTCCGGACAAACCGCTGTTCCGTTTCAGATAACTATTGTCTCGTCCGGTCTTAAGGGAGATTGCTGCGGTGAAGTGAGACTTCGGTAGAAGAGGGCAAAAAACAGCAGTATAACCGCAATGAGAACCAGCAACGTGCGGACAAGCCTGATGTTACTGCTGTCCGCCCGGCTGCGGAGTGCTCCGGCCAAGGCAATCATGATTCCCAGACCACTGCAGAGGCCGCCACAAAAGAGCCCAACGGCAATAAAGGTCTTCTGGGCCGGGATCGTGAGAGAAAAAAGCCGGGTCACCCCGTCATTAAAAAATGTGCCCAGGATAATGGCAACGATGCCTGCTATGATCAGATTCAGACCCGACCTGACGGTACGCTTGTTCATGGGGGAAAACAGCCTTTCAGACGCACCAGCTCACGTCGCCCATCCCCTTGCGGAGCACCTCGGGGACATCGCCCACCAGGCTTACCACCGAACTCACCTCGGCAGAAAGGAAGCCGCCGTCGATGATAAGATCAAGTTGCTTCCCCATTGCCTGTTCGACGAGGAAGGGGTCCCCAATAGGTTCTTCGCCCGAGAGGTTGGCACTGGTGGTAATGATAGGATGACCGAGCCTCTGCACAAGGGAGAGACAGATCGGATTATCGGGAATCCTGATCCCGACGGTCTTCTGTTTGGTCTGCACGAGATCGGGGACAATGGACGAAGCATCCATGACAAAGGTGTACGGGCCCGGAAGGAGGCGCTTCATCACCTTGAAGGCATAATTGCTCACCTTGGCGTAGCGGGCAACTTCGGAGAGATCGGAACAGATGAACGAAAAGGGTTTTTTCTTCTCCCGCTGCTTGAGGATATAGATCCGTTCGATCCCCTTTTTATTGAAGATGCTGCAGCCGATACCGTAGGTCGTGTCGGTGGGATAGGCTATGATGCCGCCACGCTCCAGTACCTCTGCAACCTTGGCAATCAGTCGTTCCTGCGGATTTTCCGGATTTATCGCCAGTAACATGTCAATCCCGCGGGTTGAGTTCAAGCAGGCTCTTGTGAACAAACCGGCCATCTTTCTGGATAAGGGCACTGTCGAACCATATCTCCCCGTCACCCTTGAGCAGCTTCACCATGTCCCAGTGGACTGCCGAACGGTTGCCATTGTCACAATCGTCGTAACACTGGCCGGGGGTAAAGTGGATCGACCCGAATATCTTCTCGTCAAAGAGGATGTTCCTCATCGGCTCCGCAATGCCGGGATTCACGCCAATAGCAAACTCGCCGATATAGCGTGCGCCGGGGTCGGTATCGAGAATCCTGTTGAGTTCCCTGTCCATGCCGGAAGATGTGGCCTTGACGATCTTCCCCTTGCGAAACTCCAGCCGGATTGACGTAAACTCCTTCCCCTGGTAGAGGGTGGGGCAATTGTACGTGATGTACCCTTCCACCGACTCCTTGACCGGCGCGGTAAACACCTCGCCGTCCGGTATGTTGAACCGTCCGTCACACTTGACACCCGGAAGCCCTTTGATGCTGAAGGAAAGATCCGTATCGGAGGCAATGATCCGAACCCGGTCGGTCCGGTCCATCAGTTTTTTCAGTTTATCCTGCTTGCGCGACTCCTGTGCCCAGTCGATACAACAGGCGGAAAAGAGGTAGTCCTCGTACTCCTCCAGGCTCATCTTGGCTTCCTGGGCCGCACCATGGGTCGGATACCGGGTAATGACCCAGCGGGTATGCTTGACCCGCCAGTCGCTGATCGGCCTGATTACCCTGGCGTAGGAGACCATCGCCTCCTGCCGCGCCTTTGCCATGACCATGGAATTGTCGCCGGCGGAGATGGCAATGAAGACGTCCACCTTTTTCATAAAGTCGAGCTTGTGCTGGGGGAAATAGGCAAGCTGTTCCTTACCGGCACTGTTATAGAAGTGACGGCTCAGTTCGGGGAGGGAAAAGTCGTACTCCACGTAACGGGCACCTTTACCGAGGCACTGGATGTAGAGCTCCTTGACGAGCGGAGCCGCCTCGAAGCCACTGGCGCTGATAAGAACGATGTCGCCTTTTTTGACCCTGGTCGAGTAATTGACCAGGACATCTGCCAGTTCGGTAATGCGCGGGTCTTTCATCTTTCATTCCTTGTCATGGGAAAGTGGGCAGTCTCGTCAACTTCCGATTACCGCCCCGTATGGCCGAATCCACCGTCACCCCGGTGGGTCTCGTCAAGGTCGTCAACCTCCACCAGCAACGCCCTGATGACCGGAGCCACCACCAATTGGGCGATCCGTTCGCCATTCCTTATGACAAACGGGTCCCTGCCGTGATTGATGACAATCACCCCGATCTCGCCGCGATAATCCGCGTCGATGGTGCCGGGAGAATTAACCAGGGCAATACCATGCTTGAGGGCCAGACCGCTTCGGGGGCGGACCTGAGCCTCATAACCTTCCGGGAGCGCAATGGCGATGCCGGTGGGGACCAGGGTCCGTTCGCCGGGCTGAAGAATCAGGTCAGTAGCCAGCTCGGCCGAGAGGTCCATGCCGGCGGCATGGGACGTCATATACCGGGGAAGGGGAGCAGCCCCCCCCCTAACCCGCTTGATCCGTACCGGAATTGTCATTGTGTTGTCGGTCATGAAAGCGTCTACAGTGTGATGTCGTCTGTCGTGAGTTTTACGTCAACGAGTTTTCCCATCATTTCCAGTGTCAGACTGGTGTCATCGAAAAGCTCACGACTCAAGGCAAGCAGGCTTTCGAGGGTGACCCGATCGAACCCGCTCATGATTTCGTTGATGGGCTGGTAGCAGCCGAAATAAATCTCATTCTTGGCCAGTTTCGACATGCGGTTGTCGCTGCTTTCAAGAGAAAGGAGAAGATTGCCTTTCAACTGCTCCCGGGCGGAATCAAGTTCTACCTGGGAGACCGGCTCATCTTTCAGGCGTCTGAGCTCGCGCAGAATGATCTCCAGAACGTCCAGGCAGCGCTCACGGCTTGTTCCGGCATAAATGACCATGGAACCGGCATCGGAGTGTGAAGCCATATATGAATAGATGGAGTAGACAAGGCCGAGCTTTTCCCGAACCTCCTGAAACAGCCGGGAGCTCATGCTCCCTCCGAGGATAGTATTGAGGATGTAGGCGGAAAAGCGCTGAGGATGGTTCTGTGCAGGGCCGCGGCTCCCGAGACAGATATGCACCTGTTCCAGTTCCCTGTCAATCAGTTCCACCTGTTTCCTATAAATTGGCAGGTGACCGTTGCTGCGACCACTTCCCTCGACAATACCGGTGAAAACCCCGTCCAGCAGCTCGAGAAGCGCTTGGTGGGTGACATTGCCGGCGGCGGTAATGATAATGTCCTCCGCACGGTACATCGTTTTTTTGTAGTCGAGAATGGCGGAACGGCTAAGGGTATTGACACTCTCCTCGCTTCCGAGAATGGACATGCCCAGAGGATGACCACGCCAGAAATTCCGGTGGAACAGGTCGTGGATGTAATCGTCCGGATTATCCTCCAGCATGCCGATCTCCTGGAGAATGACCTTCCGCTCCTTTTCTATCTCTTCTTCGTCGAAACAGGAGTTGAGGAAGATATCGGCCAGAAGATCAACGGCTCGGGGGAGGAATCTGTCGAGCACCTTGGCATAGTAGCAGACGTATTCGCGACTGGTAAAGGCATTGAGCACCCCGCCCACCGAGTCAATCTCCCGGGCTATGTCCAGGGCGCTGCGCCGCTCAGTCCCTTTGAACATGAGGTGTTCGATGAAATGGGCCACGCCGTTCAGGTCGGGAAGCTCATGCCGGGATCCGTTGGCCACCCAGATGCCGATGGAAACGGAATGGGCATGAGGCATCCGCTCGGTGATAACCCGGATACCGTTATCCAGAATGGTTTTATTGATCATAGGTAACTATACCGTCTTACAGACAAATTTCCATGGGTTCAGTGAACAAGGGAGGTTGCCCCTGCGTATGAGTGAAAAAAGGCGGCGATATGCATCGCCGCCTTTATCTCAGAATGATAGCCGTGGTGCCGGGGCTCAGTTTTCCGGCAGGGTAGCCCCAAGGGCTTCCTTGCGGGAGAGCTTGATTTTCCCCTGCTTGTCGATGCCGATACACTTGACGAGTACCTTGTCCCCCTCGTTGAGAATATCGGTAACGTTCTTCACCCGCTCCTTATCCAGTTCGGATATGTGCACCAGACCATCGGTCCCCGGGAAAATCTCCACGAAGGCGCCAAACTCCATGACCTTCCTGACCGTACCCATGTAGAGCTTGCCTTCTTCGGCTTCGGCGGTCAGATCTCGGATCATCTTGATGGCCAGGTCGCAGGCAGTCTTATCGTGACTCGCGATATTGATCTTGCCGGTATCCTCGATGTCGATGGAAACGCCGGTCGCTTCGGTGATACCCCGGATGTTCTTGCCGCCGGAACCGATAACGTCGCGGATCTTGTCGGTCTTGACCCAGATGGTGGTGATGCGCGGTGCGTAGGTGGAGAGGTCGGCACGTGCAGCGGAAAGGGTTTCCGCCATCTTGCCGAGGATATGGAGCCGTCCTTCCCGTGCCTGGGCAAGGGCTGTCTTCATGATCTCTTTGGAAACACCGGTAATCTTGATATCCATCTGGAGGGCGGTGACCCCTTCGGAGGTACCGGCCACCTTGAAGTCCATGTCACCCAGGTGGTCTTCGTCACCGAGGATGTCGGAGAGGATGGCGACATCGTCACCCTCCTTGATGAGGCCCATGGCGATGCCCGCCACCGGTGCGCTGATGGGAATACCGGCATCCATCATGGCCATGGAACCACCGCAGACAGTGGCCATGGACGAGGAACCGTTGCTCTCCAAGGTATCGGACACGATACGGATGGTGTAGGGGAAATCGTCGTGCTGGGGGAGTACCCGCGCCAGGGCACGTTCGGCAAGGGCGCCATGGCCGATCTCGCGGCGGCCAGGTCCAAGCCGGAAGCTCGTCTCACCCACCGAGAACGGAGGGAAATTGTAGTGGAGGAGAAAGCGCTTCTTGCTCTCGCCATAGAGGGAATCGATCCGCTGCTCGTCGCTGGAAGTACCGAGGGTGGCGGCAACCAGGGCCTGGGTTTCGCCACGGGTGAAGAGCGCAGAACCATGGGCGCGGGGGAGCAGGCTGGCCTCGGTCGTAATCGGCCGGATAGTCTTGGTGTCGCGACCGTCGATCCGTTCACCATCCTTGATGATATGTTCACGTACCAGCGCATACTCGAAATCGCCGAGGATTCCCTTTATTTCCTTGCCACGGCCTTCGTACTCGGGGAGCAGTGCCTCCAGCACCTCGTCGGTGATGGCATCGATACGGTTATGACGCTCACCCTTGGCCTTGATCCTTACAGCTTCCTTCATCTTGGCGTAGGCGAGATCTGAAACCCGCCCCCTGAGCGCCTCGTCGACTACCGGAGGAGCGATCTCCCGCTTGGGTACGCCGGCTTTCTTCTTGAGCTCTTCCTGTGCTGCAAGGATTGGCTGGACGGCGGCATGGCCGAAGAAGATCGCCTCCAGCATGACATCCTCAGACACGACCGCTGCGCCACCTTCCACCATACAGATGGCATCCTTGCTGGCTGCAACCACGATCTCGATGTCGCTCTTTTCCAGCTGCTCGGCGGTCGGGTTGGCTATGAACTCGCCATCGACCCGGCCGACCTTCACACCCGCGATGGGACCGAAGAAGGGGATGTCGGATACTTCCAGAGCGGCTGATGCGCCAATCATGGAAAGGATACTGGGATCGTTGTCCTTGTCCGCAGAGATGACCGTCGCCATGACCTGGGTATCGTTGAGGAAGTTCTCGGGGAAAAGGGGGCGAATCGGCCGGTCGATGAGCCGGCAGGTGAGGGTCTCATTGTCCGAGGGGCGTGCCTCGCGCTTGAAGAATCCACCCGGGATCTTACCACCCGCATAGGCCTTCTCCTGGTAGTTAACGGTCAGGGGAAAGAAATCCTGCCCCTCCTTCGCTGTTTTGGTCGCCACCGCAGTCACCAGCACCATGGTGTCGCCGCAGCTTACGACTACCGCACCGTTGGCCTGCTTGGCCATCTTGCCGGTGGCGATGGTAATCGTTCTGCCACTGAATTCTACCTGTACTTTTTGTTCCATGTTGTTACGGTCTCCTCTAGCCTTGTTTTAGGGCAGTTGGGGCCGTCGATACAACAGCATAGCCTCACGGCTTTGCTGCTCGATCCACGCCCCCAACAAAATAAATGGGCCTTGCAGCCCATTGGTGAAAATAGCAAAGGCAATATACCTCCGGCGGACGCAAGAGATATACTGCCTTTCCTTACCTTCTTATTCCGAGTTTCTCGATGACGACTTTGTATCGCTCGACGTCTTTGCTCTTCAGGTAATCAAGAAGCCGCCGTCTCTGGCCGACAATCTTCAGCAGACCGCGACGACTGTGGTGATCTTTTTTGTGCACCTTGAAATGTTCGGTAAGGTACGTAATCCGCTCGGTCAGAATGGCAATCTGCACTTCAGGAGAACCGGTGTCGCTGTCATGCAGCTTATAAGTATTGATGATTTCCTGCTTTTTCTGGGTTACCAGCATCTGGTCACACCCCCTTTCTCGTCCTTAATTAGTTTAGATATGAGTCAACGGCCGATCTGGCACGCGATTTCCAACGCATCAAGTCTTTTAACACAAATACCGTCGTATGTAAAGAATAAAGCTAGTTAAATACCCGTAACAGGTGCCGGATTTGCACCTGTCTACCGGATTCCTCCACATCTGCTTCGGCTACCGCCACGAGACATCCGCCATGGGTGAGGCATACCCGGCCACTGGGCAGTACCTTGTCCCGGCCTGATTCCAGGTCATCGACATCGGGGACAATGCCATTACCGACCTTCGCCGCCCCCCGTTCCGTCAATTGAAGTTCCGGCAGGTGCGAAAGTGCGGCCAGAGGAGAAACCAGCAGTGATTCAAGCTCACCGGACACCGCTGCCTCTGCCAGTTGTTCAAGGGTCACGGCATCCGCAAGGATGAAAGGTCCACTACGGGTGCGGCGCAACTCCCGGAGGTGAGCACCGCACTCAAGGCGCTCGCCCATATCGGCAGCCAGAGTCCTCACATAGGTGCCACGGGAACAGACAACAGAGAAAGCAACGTCGGGGAGATCAATCCGGTCTAAGTCGAGTGAAACTATCTCGATATTCCGCGGTTGACGTTCGACCTCCGTACCCTGCCGGGCAAGTTTGTACAAAGGAACGCCATCCCGTTTGAGGGCTGAAAACATGGGAGGAACCTGGCTGATTGTGCCAATAAAAAGCCGGGCAACAGCCTCGACACGGTCGGGCGTCAAACAGCGCCAGTCACCGCGTGAAAGCACCTGTCCGGTCAGGTCCTGGGTATCGGTTGCTTCTCCCAGACGCATGACAGCACGGTACGCCTTGTGTGATTCATCCAGAAAAGGTATTGCCTTGGTCCCCTCGCCCAGGGCAATCGGCAGAACCCCGGTGGCAAAGGGGTCAAGAGTCCCGGTATGGCCGACCTTCTTCTGACGCAGGAGACGCCGCACCCTGGCAACAACGTCGTGGGACGTCAGCCCTGCCGGCTTGTCGAGAACGAGAAATCCGTCCATGCTCACATGACGTTCTGAAGGCGGGTAAATACGGTCTGCTTAACTTCGTCCAGCGTTCCCGACATGTTGCATCCCGCGGCGTTATGGTGGCCACCGCCGCCGAAATTGGCCGCCAGCGACGAAACATCCACTTTCCCCTTGGAGCGGAAACCGACCTTGTAGAATCCCGGCTCGATCTCCCTGAAGAAGACCGCTACCTCCACCCCCCGGATCGAACGGGGATAATTGACAAACCCGTCGGTCAGTTCGGCATTCGTGCCGGTCTTCCTGTACATGTCCAGCGTAACCGCAATCGCAGCAAGGTCACCGCTGGCCGAAACCTCCAGAGTAGCCAGGGCAAGGGCCAGGAGCTCCAGACGCTGGCTGGGCTGGCTTTCGTAAAGCTGTTCGGCGATGAACCAGGCATTCACTCCCCGAGCAATCATCTCCCCGGCGACGGCAAAGGCCTCGGGGTTTGAATTGGAATACCGGAACGAGCCGGTATCGGTAATGATCGCCGTATAGATACAGAGGGCAGTATCGTAATCGACATCTTGGCCGGCCGCTTTCATTATCCGGTATATCAGCGCGCCGGTGGCGCAGGCCTCGGAATCGATGAGGTTCAGCGCTCCGAATTCCTCGCAGCTCAGATGATGGTCGATATTGATGAACTTGCCGATCCGCTTGAATCCGGCGATTTGCTTACCGGCACGGCGAAACTCTCCCACATCGAGAACAAAGCAGATGTCAAAATCCCGGTCGGGGATGGAGGAAAGAACGGTGTCAGACTGGGGAAGGAAGCGGTAGATATCGGGGACGGGGTCGCAATAGTGGACAGTCACATCCTTGCCGAGCCGCCGCAGATAATTTGCGAGGGCCAGGGAAGAGCCAACCGCGTCACCGTCGGGATTTTCGTGGGTGGTAATCAGGAAACTGCTGCAGGCTGCTATCTCCGCATTGATCCGCTCAATCATTACCCGGTTCTCCGCTGCCGATTTCCTTGAGGATGGACTCGATACGCATACCGTACTCAACCGATTCGTCATAGATAAACTCAACGTCCGGCACGTATTTCATCCGGAACTTTTTGCCCATCTCCTTGCGGATGAAACTGCGGGAACTGTTCAGCCCTGCAGTTGTAGCCTTTTTTTCCTCGTCGGAGCCGATGACGGTGAAATATACCTTCGCCTGGCGGAGGTCGTCGGTAACATTGACCCCCGTAATGGTGACAAAACCGATGCGGGGGTCTTTCAACCCCTTCACGAGCAGTTCGGAAACAAGCTCGTGCACAGCCTCGGAAACTTTTTCGGATCGTTTGAACATAAAACTCCAGGTAAAAAATAAAGGTAAAGGTAGAGGTAAAAGATTGGTTCTTTCTCTCAACCTTTACCTCTACCTGTTTCTATAACTTTGTCGCGACCTTCTCGATTTCAAAGGCCTCAATTATGTCGCCAATCTTGAGATCGTTGTAATTCTCAAGACCGATGCCGCATTCGTAACTGCTCGCAACTTCCTTGACGTCGTCCTTGAAACGGCGAAGGCTGGACATTTTACCCTGATAAATGACCACGTTGTCGCGCAGCAGTCTCACCTGGGCGTTGCGGAACATCTTGCCGTCCAGAACGTAACATCCGGCAACCGTGCCAACCTTCGGCACAGAGAAGATTTCCCGGATTTCGGCCCTTCCCAGGTATTTCTCCCGCAAAGTCGGCTCCAGAAGACCTTCCATCGCCTTTTTTACGTCCTCAACCGCATCGTAGATGACATTGTAGAGGCGGATGTCAACACCCTCCCTCTCGGCAAGCCCTTGCGCCTTCACTTCCGGCCGGACATTGAAACCGATGATGATGGCATTGGATGCGGTGGCCAGATTGACGTCGGTTTCGGTAACTGCACCGACAGCGGAATGGAGGACATTGAGCCGTACCGCGTCAGTGGAGAGCTTGCGCAGCGACTCGCCGACCGCTTCCACCGAACCCTGTACGTCTCCCTTGATGATAACGTTGAGGTCCTTGACCTCTCCCTTCTGGATCTTCTCGTAGAGCTGCTCCAGCGAAAGTTTGCTGTGTTTGGCCAGCTCAACCTCCCGCTGCTTGATCTGCCGCAGGGTCGCGATCTCCTTCGCCTGTTTCTCATCCTTCATGGCAACGAAAATATCGCCGGCATCGGGGACGCCGGAAAGGCCAATCACTTCAACCGGCATGGCGGGACCGGCTTCGACAACCTTGTCTCCCCGGTCGTTTTGCATGGCACGCACCCGGCCGGAATGGATGCCGACCACACAGTAGTCACCAAGTTTCAGGGTACCTTCCTGAACCAGCACGGTAGCAACCGGTCCGCGCCCCTTGTCGAGCTTGGCCTCCACAATGGTCCCCCGCGCTTCCTTGTCAGGGTTCGCCTTAAGATCCATCACATCAGCCTGGAGGAGAACCATTTCCAGCAACGCTTCCAGGTTGAGCCGTTTCTTGGCCGACACTTCGACCATGGTCGTGTCGCCACCCCACTCTTCCGACACCAGGCCATGCTCGGTCAGTTCCTGCTTCACCCGCTCCGGCTTGGCATCGGGTTTATCTATCTTGTTGATGGCGACGATAATCGGCACACCGGCGGCCTTGGAGTGGTTGATCGCCTCGCGTGTCTGAGGCATAACCCCGTCATCCGCAGCAACAACGAGAATGACGATGTCAGTAACCTTGGCTCCGCGGGCCCGCATGGCAGTGAACGCCTCGTGACCCGGGGTATCAAGGAACGTGATCTTGCGTCCATTGAGCTCCACGTCGTAGGCACCGATATGCTGGGTAATTCCGCCCGCCTCACCGGCGATGACGTTGGCCTCACGGATAGCGTCCAGGAGAGAGGTCTTGCCGTGATCGACATGCCCCATAATGGTCACAACCGGCGGCCGCTTTACCAGGCTCTCCGGAGAATCGGGAGTGGTTTCCATCATCTCGTCAAGATCAATGGCCACGTTTTCAATTTCGTAACCGAACTCGGTAGCCAGAAGGGTGGAGGTATCCATATCGAGAGGGTGGTTAATAGTCGCCATCATCCCCATTTTCATCAGGGCGCGAATGAGGTCGTTCGCCTTGACCCCCATCCTTTTGGCCAGTTCACCGACAGTGATGGTTTCGGAAATCTTGATAATCCTCTTGATGGCCTTGGGAGTGGTGATTTCGGTCTTTTTCCCCTCGGGCGCCCGCTCCTTTTCCCGCCGCTTCCCTTTACCGGGACGGAAGCCGGGCTCAAAAACCCGCTCCCGCTTCTCCATGATGTCCCCCCTGGAGAAACCCTCTTTCTTCTTGGCGGCAGGGATGCTCTTTTTCGCGCCCTTGGCTGCATCCGTCGCAGGCGCTTCTTTTCCCTTGCGCCCCTTCTTGCGGTCGCCACCGTTCCCGGGCATTTCCACCGCCACAGGAGCTATCGGCCGTGCGACACCAGCTCCGGCAGGTCCTCTATCAGCGGGGCGAGCGCCAGGCGCGGGTCGGCTGCCGGGAGCGGGGCGTGCACCAGGAGCAGGACGGCTGCCGGGGGCAGGACGGCCGGCTGCGGGAGCATGCTGGTATTCACGGCGCTCGGGCTGTCTCGCCGGGGGTTTCAGACCGGGAATTTCCACGTGGCCGAGGATCTTTGCCCGGTTAGCCGTCGGCTTATCAAGGGGAGGCTCCACGACGGGCTCAGCCTTCGGCTGTTCAGGTTCCGCAACGGGAGCAGTAATCTCAGGCGGTTGCACTGCAACTTCGACGGAAGAAGGGGTAACCGTTTCGACGACGGGCTTTTCCTTGACCGGTGCAGTTTCTACCGGTGCAGCTTGCACCGCCACAGGTTCCGCTACCGGAATCGGAGCCGGTTCCGCCACAGGTTCCGGAGCAGGCGTTTCGACGACCTTGGCGCGACGTCTGATAAGTGTCGTCGTCACCCGGACTTCTTCCTTGGAAACCTCTTTGACCGTCGGAGGGACCTTGAGTTTATTGGCATCCGCTTCTTCTATAACCGACATATGGCTCTTCACCTCAATCCCCATGGCCTGCAGCTTGGCCATAAGCTCCTTGTTATCCATCCCCAGCTGCTGAGCCAGTTCATGTACGCGGATTTTAGTCATGTATTCGCGCCCCCCTCCAAGAAATTCCTGTACCTGTTCAACTCATTCCGAATCGGTGCGATAAAACCGCCTTGCTCGATCGCCACCACACCACGCAGTTCCTTGCCAAGCAATTGGCCCAACCGCTCCTTGTCGAACATGACGCAGAGTTCGACCCCCGCATGTTCAGCCTGGCGGGCAATCTTCTCCCTGCTGTCCGGCGAAAGATCGGCAGCAATAAAAACAAGGCCGGGAGCCTTCCGCTTCAGCAGCGCCATCACATTATCCGTACCGGAAGCCACCTTGCCCGCCTTGTTGGCGAGAGCCAGGTACGCCCCGATCCGTTCTACCAGGCGCGTTGTTACCTGTTCTACCAGCTCCGCCGGAGAAGCGGACCGTACCTCACCCTTGAAAACCCGGGAGAACTGATTCCTGGTCGCAGCGGCCGAAAGACAGGTCCTGCTTATGCAGGTGTAGGCACCCCTCCCGGGAAGCTTCCCCTGCAGGTCCGGAACTAACGTCCGGTCGGGCGAGAGCACGAAACGCAGCAACTCCCCCTTGTCCCGCACGGTGCGGCAACCTATGCAACTCCTCTGGGGACCGGTTTCATTCATCAGTTACTCTTCCGCCTTCTCCCCTTCGACAGCCTCGACTTCGCCAGTCTCAGCTTCTGCAGCCTCGACATCCGCAGTCTCAGCTTCTGCAGTCTCGACTTCAGCCTCTTCCTCTTCCTCAACGGCAGAACCGTCAAAGGAGGCATACTGCTGGAGTTCGGCTTCGGCCGCCCTGGTTTCACTCTTGATGTCGATCCGCCAGCCAGTCAGCCGTGCCGCCAGCCGGACATTCTGCCCCCGCTTGCCAATGGCAAGGGAAAGCTGGTCGTCGGCAACGATTATCTCCATGGCCCGGTTCTCGTCATCCACATACACCTTGGTCACCACAGCCGGAGCCAGCGCGTTGCAGGCAAAGCGTGCCACATCTTCCGACCAGGGGATTATGTCGATCTTCTCGCCACGGAGCTCGGAGACCACGTTCTGCACACGACTACCCCTCATCCCGACGCAGGCGCCGACCGGATCGACATCCGAATCGTTGGAATAGACGGCAATCTTGGAACGACTCCCTGGCTCCCGGACCACACCCATGATCTCGACGATCCCCTCGGCAATCTCCGGCACTTCCGCTTCGAACATTTTGGCAAGCACGTTGGGATGACTGCGGGAAAGGAGTATCTGCGGCCCCTTGGTGGTCATGCGGAGATCGGTGATGAGCGCCTTGATCCGGTCACCCTGGCGGTAAACCTCGCGAGGGGCCTGCTCCTTGTGGGAGAGGACCGCTTCGGCACGGCCGAGATCGACAATCAATTCCCCCTTCTCGAAACGGCGCACAACACCGTTGATCAGTTCGCCGACACGGTCCCGGAACTCGTTGAAGATCGTCTCCCTCTCTGCCTCCCGAACCCTCTGAATGATAACCTGTTTGGCGGTCTGAGCTGCAATGCGGGAAAAACCGGTGGCGTCCATCTTCATCCCGAGAGAATCGCCAACCTGCACTTCGGAGTCGATCTCCTGCGCTTCCGCCAGATCGATCTCCTTGTAGGAATCCTGTACTTCATCTACTACGGTGACGAACTCGAAGAGCTCAACCTCGCCAGCATCTTCGTTATAGTGAGCTTCCAGGTCGCGGGTATTGCGGAATTTCTTGTTGGCTGCCGTCAAAACGGCCTGCTCCAGAGCTTCCAGCACGATCGCTTTGTCAATACCCTTCTCCTTGACGATCTGATCGATGGTGTGCTTAAGGTTGAAATTCGTCTCCACGGTCCAGTCTCCTTGATTCTTTCGTAAGTAATGTTTGTCTAAAATTCAAATTCCAGGTTGGCCTTGGCCACCTTGTCGAGAGGAATGGCAGCGGTCTGCCCTTCGGTAAGCCGGAGGTGGATCACCCCGTTCTCCAGACCGAGCAGCTCGCCGAGAAAGGTCTTTCGCAGGTTTCCCCCATCGTCCGCCAGGAGGTCAAAAGTCCTGACCTTTATAAGCCTCCCCCGGTAGCGTTCGTAATCGGACGGCTTTTTCAAAGGGCGGTTGAGGCCGGGTGAAGAAACCTCCAGTGTGTAGTTCTCCGGAATGACGTCTTCCACATCCAGAAGCTCCGACAGTTCCCTGCTGACAGAGGCGCAGTCGTCGAGGTTAATGCCGCCCTCCCTGTCTATAAAGAGGCGCAGAACCATGTCGCGCCCTTCCTTCTTGAACTCGAGCTCGACAAGCTCAAGCCCTTGGGAGGCAAGGAGCGGCCGGGACAAATCCATAACCCTGCTTGCCACATCAACTTTGCTCATGACGATTTTTCCCATAAAAAAAAGCGAGCCGGAGGAGCTCACTTTTAGCGAATCAATAAAAGTGTAGAATAGTTTCTAGCATGGGATGGCCGAAAATGCAAGCACTTATTTGATTTTCATTTGTCTGACATTCCGGTGGTGGTCCGGATGAAATGCCTGCTAAACATTGCCCGTCCCGTACACGGTCGGCACGGCTCACTCTGCCGTGGACGGGACGGGTATATCAGTTACTGGAGAAGCGATTGGGGGGTCGTCGGGCTGTTGGGAGGCAAGATCGGATACTCAACCTTCGGCTGGCGACCGGTTAGAGTGTCAAGGAATGCAACGATCTTACCCGCCTCGTCATTATTCAACTTGATACCGAGCTGGGCCGACCCCATGATCGCCACCGCCTCATCAAGCTTCCAGACCTTGCCAGAATGGAAATAGGGGGGAGTCAGGTCGACGTTCCGGAGTGATGGTGCCCTGAAGACGTATTCATCGCTGGCCGTATGGGTGACTTTAAATCGCCCCGTATCCGCAACCGGCCGTATCTCACCGGCTGGTTTTTCCACGACCCCGAAGGGGAAATATCCGCCCCCCCCCACATTCACTCCATTGTGGCATGCCCCACACCCCTTGTCCATGAAGAGCCGGAGTCCTTCCTGTTCCTTTGCAGTAAGCGCCTTACGGTCCCCCTTGAGGTAACGGTCAAACGGACCGTCGGGGGTAAGGAGGGTCGCTTCGAACACTTCGATGGCCCTGGCCATGTTGTCGAAGGTTACCGGGTCTTTCTGCCCGGGAAAAGCTTTGGTGAAAATAGCCACATACTCTGGAATGCTCTTGAGGGTTTCCACCACTCGCTGGGGGTTATTGTTCATCTCCACCGATGCCTGAACCGGGCCTTTGGCCTGCTCCATCAAGTCCTTGGCACGTCCGTCCCAGAACTGCGCCACGTTGAACACAGCATTCAGGACTGTCGGTGCATTGCGCGGCCCTTTCTGCCAGCCATGTCCGACGGAGGTCTCCTGGAGATCGCCTCCTCCGAGACCGACATTGTGGCAGGTATTGCAGCTTATGAGATTGGATGCAGACAGGCGCGGATCAAAATAGAGCATCTTGCCGAGCTGAAGTTTGGCCGGTGTCGCTTTGTTTCCCTTGAAGACCGGAGCTGCATGGGGCACCGGCTTGAACATCCCCTGAGCCCGCTTCTGCAGATCATCCGCCCCCAAGGCTACACCAGACATCATGGAAAACGCCACCCCAACAACAATCAAACGTTCGAGAACCATTGTCGCCCTCCCGACAGACACAAATTATTAGACTCACATAATTTAACCACACCGGGGCGAAAGCTCAACCTTCTGAAAAGAAATTTGCAAATAAAACCATCAAAAGTCTGCCCGGCTGTGGAAACAAATCGCCCCCTGTGCCGGTTACCCAACGCACAGGGGGCGAATTCCTGCCTGTCAGTACGCCTGCTTGTCAGCCTCCACATCGTCGATACTGAGCGTCCCGCGGAAGATCCGGTAAACCCAGATCTTATAGCAGATGACGATGGGGACGAAGATGAACGCCACGACCGTCATGATCTTGAGGGTATAAAGACTGGAGGACGAGTTGAAGATGGTCAGGCTGTAGGCCGGATCGAGATTCGACGGGATGAGATTCGGGAAAAGACCGACCAAACCGGTACCCACTACCAAAAGTACCGTGAGGCTGGAAGAGGCAAAGGCAGCGAGGGGCTTCCCCTTGGCCAGAAAGATCCTGATGGCGAGAAGGGCGACTACGGCGCAAAGTGGCACGACAATGAGCAGCGGCTTGGCGAGATAGTTGTCGTAGAGCCGCGTGGCAAAGTTGGTGTACGCGAGAAAAGCCACCGCCACCACAAGAAGAGCAGGCCAGATTCTGCCTGCAGTTGACAGGGCTCGACGGTTAAGATCACCGGTCGTCTTGACCGCCAGATAGAGGGCACCATGGACGAGAAAGAGAAGGACGAACAACACGCCGGTCAACAGGCCGTAGGGATTGAGCAGATACAGGAGCGAACCGTGGTAACCGGTGGCATCCATGGGAAGACCGGCGAATATGTTGCCGAAGGCAACGCCGAACAGCAGGGCCGGCAGGAAATTACCGACCATTATAGCCATGTCCCACCCCTTCTTCCAGCCATCCCCCTCCCCTTTGCCGCGGAACTCGTAGGAGACCCCGCGAACAATGAGGGCGAAGAGGAGGAGAAGCAAGGCCGTATAGAGATAACTGAACATGAGGGCATAGGTGGTCGGAAAAGCGGCGAATGTCGCACCACCGGCGGTGATGAGCCAGACCTCGTTACCATCCCATACCGGCCCTATTGCATTGATCATGACCCGCTTCTCCCCGTCGCTTGTGCCGAGTAAATTATGCAGGATACCTGCCCCCATGACGAAACCGTCGAGCATGAAATAGACTCCCCAGAGGACCCCCCAGAGCACGAACCAGATAATCTGAAATTCCATGTTACGCCTCCTGTCCGCGTGGTTTGATAATGGCTGAAAGGTCGTTGTCCGGCCCCTTGCGGGCAAATTTCACCAGCAGGTAGATGTCGATCACCCCGAGAAAACCGTACAGCAGCACGAAACCGATGAGAGATCCCATGACCTGGGAGACGCTCACCGACTTGGATACCGCGTCGGAGGTTTTCAGGACACCATAGACGATCCAGGGCTGACGACCCATTTCGGCCACGATCCACCCGAACTGATTGGCCAGGTACGGCAGGGGAATGATAAGCACCAGCATTCTGAGAAAGAGGGGATACTTCTCCAGCATGTCACGCCGGGATAAAAACACCGCCACGATGGAAACGAGGATGAAAAGGGTGCCAAGTCCTACCATGGTGCGGAAACTTAAAAAAACCGGCAGAACGGATGGCCGCTCGTCCTTCGGGATATCTTTCAGTCCCTTTATCTCCGCATCGGGAGAATGGAAGGCAAGGAGGCTCACCCCCTTGGGGATGCAGATCTGTTCAATGCTGTTGCACTCGTTGATCGGATCGGGCACCAGGAGCAGATTGAGTCCAACCCCCCGTCGGGTTTCCCAGACCGACTCCATGGCCGCAAATTTTGAGGGCTGGGTTTTGGCAACTTCCACGGCATGAATATCGCCGATAAGAGCCACGAGAATGGTCGACACCAGCCCGAAAACCGCCGCCATCCGGAACGACGTCTTGAAAAATTCCGTCTCGTTCTTCCTCAACAGGTGCCAGGCCGATATCCCCATGACGAAAAAGGCCGCCACCGTATAGCCGGAGAGGATCTGGTGGCCGAACTTGATAAGGCCGTAGGGATTGGTCACCAGCGCCATGAAATCGACCATCTCGGCCCTCCCGTTGCGCAGAACGTAACCGACCGGATGCTGCATCCAGCCGTTGGCAAGAAGAATCCAGAGCCCGGAAAGGTTGGTGGCGATCGCCACGAGCCAGATAGAGAGCGCATGGATTTTTTTCGACACCTTGTTCCATCCGAAAATCCAGACGCCGATGAAAACAGATTCCAGGAAGAAAGCAACCGTCGCCTCAATAGCCAGCGGCGCGCCGAAAATATCCCCCACATAGCGGGAATACTCGGCCCAGTTCATACCGAACTGGAACTCCATCGTTATGCCGGTCACGACGCCGAGGGCAAAGTTGATCAGGAACAGTTTCCCCCAGAACTTGGTCATCTTAAGGTAGATGTTGTTGTTCGTCACCAGATAGCGCGTTTCCATGTACGCGGTCAGAATGGAAAGACCGAGGGTGAGCGGCACGAAAATAAAGTGAAACGCGCTCGTGGCGGCAAACTGGAGCCGGCTCAAAGTTACTACATCCATTGGTTCTCCTCCTCTTTCAGTGTGATACGTTTATCCTAAGTTTGGCAGTTGAAGAAGTCCTGCGTTCACTCCGCTTCCCTTCAGCTGTGGCTCTAAGGCTCACTGCGCCGCAGCCGCAAACTCACCCTGCGGGTTCAGACAATGCTGCTGCTGTTCGCTCCGTTTCGCCAAGAGCCACAATACTTCAGGGAAAGTCGTTCTCTGCGGACTACGTTCAACTGCCGTTTCTAGTTTTCAGTGTTCCCAAGGAATAGAATAAACCTGAAAAATAATTTAGCCACAACCGTACACCGAATAATCGAAATCTGAATTTGCCATAGCAATACAATAGGACCTTTTTTGTCTCATATTGCGGCAAAAAAATTATTTCGTTTCCCTAGCCAGTTCTTCGATGGTAACGGATTCCAGTATCCGTACGACCTCGCTCTGGACACGGCGCCAGACTGGGTGGACATTGCAGTGACTGTCGAAATCGCAGGCGCTCCCCCCCATCAGGCAGCGGTTCGGGATGATGGGCCCTTCGACCGCTTCCACGACCTCCCGCAGGGTAATCCTGGACGCAGGACGACCCAGCATGAATCCCCCTCCTGTCCCCCTGTAGGAATTCACCAGGCCGAGCTTTGCAAAATTCTGGAATATTTTAGCGAGAAACGTCTGGGGAACCTCGGTCGCCTCAGCGATTTCGCTGATAAGCGCCATCTTCCCCGGCGTCTGTCGGGCAAGATAAATGATACCCCTGATTGCATATTCACCCTTGCGGGTCAACTCCATCATTGTGGCACACCTTTAGGACCTGTTTTGTCTTTTATAACCAAACAAGCGACCGCTGTCAAGACAGAAATCCCCCGAGAGAAAAATACTGCCTGAATTGACCGGATCTAGAAAATAACCTTACGCCAGACATCCACAACCGTCCCGACGACTCTGGTGTTCGGTTCCGGCTTGAAGGGGGCATAGGAGGTGTTGTCCGGCGTAAAAACGGTCTCGCCCGCGGAAACCCGGTAACGCCGCATGATTATATCACCCCAGAGATTGTTCAGCATGACGACGTCGCCGTTTTGGGGCTCCATGTCGGGGACGAACAGCACCAGGTCTCCGTCGAGAATGGTCGGGGCCATGAAATTGCCGTAGCAGATGAGCCCGTAGCAACCCTCTGGCGCCTTGGGAAGCCGTATGTACTCGGCAACATCCTCCGCCAGTATCGTTTCAGGGAATCCCTCTGAAATTTTCTGCAGGAGTGGAATGCTCCCCGATTCTCCACGCGAACGAAGCCCTCCTCCGATCCGGCGCATTTCGCCGCGACCCGTGCAGATCCATTCCTGATCAGCATTGAAATAATGGCAGAGGGCAATAATGAGTGTTTCGGACGGGATTTTCTTCCCCCGCTCGATACTGCTCAGAAACCCCTGGACGATCCCAAGGGAATCGGCAAACTTCTGCTGGGTGAGGCCGACGGACTGCCGTACCTGCTTGATGCGGCTGCCGATATTGTTGTCCGGTTGCAATTTGTGTATGGCCATAAAGACTCTCGCCGTGCGGGATTATGTCCGGGGTCGCCGGAACAGTGAAAATTTCCTGCAAGTATTACACACATTGACCCGGTCGGCAAGCACAATAAATTACAGTGAGATATACAGGTTAGCTACTCCGGCGCCAGGTGCTCCTGTTCACCATATTCCTTTGTCATATTCCCCTGCCATTCTTTCACCACCCCGGAATAATCAATGCCATAATCGGCGAGAGCCGACCCGATGGCATCCTGGACCGACATCTCGGTCTCCAGCAACCGGAGGATCTCTTGCATCTTGTGCCAGCCGTACCTGGCAACCATGAAGTTCACCAGGCCATAGCTCTGCTGGTAGGCCAGCGTGACCTGCCGGCCGGACAGCGTGCTGAACGGTTGCTCCAGGAGAGGGAAGGAGAGGAAACCACCATGCCGTGCCACCCTCCCCAGATCTGCCATGGGCTGATTGAATTCCTTCCGTCCCTCAAGCTCGGCCAACCCCTCGTTGAGCCAGGTTGGGCAGTTCCCTTTTGTCATCTCATAAACGACCACATGGGTATATTCGTGGACCAGTACGTTCCGGAGAAGCGGGGTCAACTCGGTGGCACCACCGACGGGGACACGTATCTTACCGTCGTAAAGGCCGCCCGACCAGTCGGGGCTGGCGGTCAGTTCCTTGAAATCTTTTCTGGTATAGAGAAGCACCTGTACCCGTGCCTCGGGGAAATAGTCCAGATCGGCGCCGACCCGGTTGTATGCGGTCTCCAGCACATCAAGTATCCTGCCGGCCGGCAGGGATTTCAGTTCAGTATCGTAGGTGAGAGAGAAACGGGAGCTGAACCACTTGTCCATACGGGTCTCCAGTACCAGCTCACGCCGGGTCTTGTCCACCAGTTCCCGGATTGAGGAACGGGAAGGATCCAGCTCCAGCGCTTTCTCCCACATCTCCACGGCATGGGAAAGGTCGCCACTGTCGTAATAGACGCTCCCCAGATGGTAATAGAGTTCGGGCGAAGCCTCGCCAAGCGAGCGGGCCCGTTCGAGTTCATAAATGGCCCCTTCATAGCGCTTGGCTGCATGCAGGGCGATGCCACGGAGAACAGCGTAGCGGGATGCATCGGGAAACAGTTCCCGCGCATGATCGAAACTGTCGGCCGCAGCATCGTAGATTTTCTGCTCCATCTGCCGCATCCCCACATAGGTATAGGTCTCGGCAAGATTTCTCCGCAGGGTCAGGTCGTAGGGGGAGAGACCGACAGCCTTCTGCAGCTGATCAAGGCCCTTTTCATACTCTCCCTGCTCAAGCAGCTTGAGGGCATAATCATTATGGAGAATGGGATCGTTGGCAAAAGCGGGGAAAACCATGGTGATGACGACCAGAAAAGCGTGGATGAAAATGGTGCGACGCTGGGAAGGAAGCGAGGCCATGGAGCTACTTGCTCCCCCACAACGGCGCATCGGCAAACTGGCGGCGGAGCCGTTCATCGGGATTCTGCTCGTAAAACTCATCTTCGGCGAAGGAATAGCGGTAATCATCAACGTAGTCACGAATGACCTTGTAAGCGGCGTTGATCGCCCGTATCCGCTCAGGGTCACTTCCCTCACCGCTGTCGGGATGGTAGCGCCTCACCAGTTCACGATGGCGGCTCTTGATCATGCGCAGGGTGGCCCGTCGGGGAAGGCCGAGCACAGAAAGCGCCTCGTTGAGCTCTTCATGGGTCATAAGCGTACCTTTAATCCGGGAAGGACGGGCGCCCCGTGGAATGAATGTGCCCGATAACCTGAAAAAACAGGGGCTCCCCGATTTCACGCATGCATCTTCTCCCGGACCCGCGCGGCGATACCTTCCGCGTTGAGACCATAGAGTGCTCGCAATTCCGGTTGCTCTCCCTGTTCGATGAAACTGTCCGGGAAGCCCAGGCGTGTGATCGCCAGGTCGGCGTACCCCTCATCCGCGAGAAGTTCCAGAACCGTCGTGCCAAAGCCCCCCTGCAATACGTTCTCCTCCACGGTGAACAGCGGGACGTGCCGCTCGGCCAGAGAGATTATCAACTCCTGGTCCAGCGGCTTGACGAAACGGGCATTCACCACCGTCATCTCGATCCCCTCACCAGCAAGGAGGGCAGCAGCTTCCAGCGCCGGGACGACCATGGTGCCGAGAGCAAGAATAGTCCCGCTCTTTCCGTCCCGTAACACCTCGCCTTTGCCTAAGGGAAGGTCATGGAAGCTCTGGTCCAGCGGCACTCCGTACCCGTTTCCCCGGGGGTAGCGCACCGCAACTGGCGTTCCCAGATCGATGGCGGTCTGGAGCATGTGCTGCAGCTCATTTTCGTCCTTGGGTGTCATGATGGTCATATTGGGGAGCGAACGGAGATAGGAGAGGTCGAACACCCCGTGGTGGGTCGGCCCGTCGCTCCCTACGACCCCGGCCCGGTCGATGGCGAATACCACCGGCAGGTTCTGCAGGCAGACATCATGGAACACCTGGTCGTAGGCCCGCTGGAGAAACGACGAGTAGACGGCAAAGACCGGCTTGTACCCCTCGGCTGCAAGTCCGGCGGCGAAGGTCACGCCGTGCTGCTCGGCTATCCCCACATCGAAGAAGCGTGAGGGAAACTCCTTGGCAAAAGGGGTAAGTCCCGTGCCATCGGGCATGGCGGCTGTGATGGCGCACACCTTGTCGTCCTCCGCGGCGATCTGCATCATCGTCTCGCCGAAGATTCCCGTATAGGAAGCCGCCCCCCCCTTCCCCTTGATGACTTTGCCGGTGGCGATCTCGAAGGGACCGACACCGTGGAACAGTGATGGGTTCTCTTCGGCTGGCCGGTACCCCTTCCCTTTCTTGGTCAGCACATGGATGAGCACGGCATCGTCGAACCGCTTCACCCGTTCCAGGGTTTCCTGCAGGAGGGGGAGGTCATGGCCGTCGATGGGGCCGATATACTCGAAACCGAAAGCCTCGAAGAGCATCCCCGGCGTGAAAAGCCCCTTGAGGGACTCCTCGGCCCGTTTCGCCACCTGCAAAACATTGCGGCCAAGGTCATCGAGCCCCTCCAGGAATCCTTCCAGATCCTTTTTGATCTTGTGGACGAATTCACTGGTTATGGTACGGGAGAGAAAATTGGAAAGAGCCCCCACATTCTCCGCGATAGACATTTCGTTATCGTTGAGGATAACCACCAAGTCTTTGTTAAGGTGCCCGGCATGATTGAGCCCCTCGTAGGCGATGCCGCCGGTCATGGAGCCGTCGCCGATGACGGCAACGACCTTGTCATGCCCCTGACGCAGGTCACGGCCCACGGCGAGGCCGAGAGCAGCTGAGATGGAGGTAGAGGAATGGCCCACGTCAAAGGCATCATGAACCGACTCGGCCCGCTTGGGGAAACCGCTTATCCCTCCCATGGTCCGGAGAGTGCGGAAACTCTCACGCCTGCCAGTCAGGAGCTTGTGGGCATAGGCCTGGTGCCCCACATCCCAGACGATCTTGTCCCGGGGGGAAGAGAACACCCGGTGAAGAGCAATGGTCAGTTCCACCACGCCAAGACTCGGCGCCAGGTGGCCGCCATTGGTAGCGCACGTTGCGATGATCTCCTGGCGCAGCTCCTCCGCCAGCAGTACCAGTTCCCTGGCGGGGAGTTTTTTCAGATCCTCGGGCCCGTTGATTTTTTCAAGAATTGGAGCCATCACGATTTCCGGTACACGACATACTGGGCGATCTCCCGCAGGGGATCAGCCTTGGCATCGAACTGATCGAGGGCGGCCAGTGCCATGTCGGTCAGCTCGGCGGCCCGCCGCTTGGATTCAGCCAGTCCAACCACCGCGGGATAGGTCGCCTTCCCTCGCTCCTCGTCGCTCCCTGCGTCCTTGCCTATCTCTTCCGTAGTCCCTTCGATATCCAGGATGTCATCGGCAATCTGGAACGCCAGGCCGATCGCTTCGCCATACCTGGTAAAGGCGGCGAGCCTCCCCTCGTCGGCACCGCCGAGTATGGCGCCTGCCTTTACGGAGGCCTTGATGAGCGCGCCTGTCTTGTGGGTGTGGATGTACTGGACCGTCGGCAGGTCGATATCCTTCTTCCCCTCGCTCTCCATATCCACCACCTGGCCGCCGACCATGCCGTGGGACCCGGCACAGCGGGCAATCTCCTGGATGACCGCCAGCCGCTCACGTGGGGGGAGACCGGCGCCGACCTCCGGATTGCTGAGAAGAATAAATGCCTCGGTCAGGAGGGCATCGCCGGCAAGAATCGCGGTCGCTTCCCCGAACACCTTGTGATTTGTCGGGTTTCCCCGCCGGAAATCATCGTCGTCCATGGCCGGGAGATCGTCATGAATGAGGGAATAGGTATGGATCATCTCCATGGCGCAGGCTGCCGCCATGGCCTGGTCGACGGTTCCCCCCGCCGCCTCGCAGGCGGCCAGCATGAGGATCGGCCGCACCCTTTTCCCCCCCGCAAACACCGAATAGCGCATGGCGCGGTGCAGAGAAGACGGCAGTTCGTCCTCCCGGGGAAGGTAGCGGTCCAGCGCCTCGTCAACCACACGACAGCGCTCTTTCAGATATGATTTAAGGTCCATGGTTCTCTCTCTTTCCAGAATCCGTGAGGGGTGAGTACCCTGTTCCGCTCAGCGTCCCCTCAATCCGCCGCTGTACGTCTCATTTCGCGCTGGCCGATCAACTCGCCCTGACGGCCTCAAACAGGACCGGCCAGCTTTGCTCCATTTCGCCTACAACGGCTGGACCTCGGGCACATTTGCTCCACAGGGAACGCACCCCTCATCAGATAGATATTATTCGTCGTCCAGCTTGAACGGCACTCTCCCGAAGCTCCCGTCCTTCTGCTTGAGGAGCATCTCCACCCGCTGTTCAGCCTCGTTGAGCTTTTTGTTGCAGAAAGCGGCCTGCCTGACCCCCTCTTCGAAGGCCTTGAGGGAGTCTTCCAGGGAAAGTTCACCCCCTTCGAGCTTCCTGACCACCTCTTCCAGTTTCTTCAGGGATGTTTCGAATTTTTCAACGGCCATGGCACAACCCTTCCCGACGAAATTAAACCGCTATTATACAGAATACCCGCCACCAGTCAAGTCAAGCCTGCCGGCCCGTCAATCCTCTCAGCAGTAGTTGCAGGGGCGGAAGAGAACGACGTTCCCTGAAACTACCACTTTCCGGTTAATCCTTGCAGGACTCGACATGGCACAGGGCGGTCCCCCTGAAAAACCTGAGGCTCAATCGGTCCCCCGCCATGAGCTGGCCGCTTTCCCGGATAACAGCTCCATCAGGCAGCCGGTTGGCAATGGCATAACCCCGCGCCAGGGTCGAAAGAGGTGAAAGTGCTTCCAGCTTCCCGGCACTGACCGCTACCCCTTCCCGCGCACTGTCCATACGGCGCCACACGGCCCGTTCGGCCCTGTTCTCCAGTCCCAGCAGCAGTTCGCGCCCCCGCTCCACCTCCACTCCAGGATTCTGGAGGCGCAACCGGTTGACAAGAAACTGCAGCCGCTGGCTAGGCCGTTCCTCTCCTCCCCGGAGAGCAAGGGTGAGGCGTGCGGCAAGGTCATCGACCCGCTGGGACAGGTGGCCGAGGAGCAGGGTCGGATCCTTGAGGGAACGGCTGAGCAGCTGAAGTTCCCCCTGGAACTCCGCCAACCGGTGTTCCATCACCTGCCGGAGACGGTGGACCAGGGAATCCACCTCGGTGGCAAGTTCACCCTTGCTCCGGACCACGAGTTCCGCGGCAGCTGACGGAGTCGGGGCGCGCAGGTCGGCGACGAAATCGGCGATAGTGAAATCAACCTCGTGCCCCACCGCTGAGATAACCGGTATGCGCGACTGGTGGATGGCCCGTGCCACAACCTCCTCGTTGAACGCCCACAGGTCTTCGAGGGAGCCGCCACCCCGGCCGACGATGAGCACATCAGCCGCAGCGAGGCGATTGAAATCCCTTATGGCTCCGGCTATTTCCGCCGCCGCCCCCTCACCCTGAACCCGTACGGGATAGAGCAGTATCTCAAGATTGGCGAAACGCCGGTTCAGCACATTGAGAATATCATGGATGGCGGCGCCGGTGGCGGACGTGACGATGCCGATCCGCCGGGGAAGGCGCGGGAGCGGTTTCTTGTGCTCCTCGGCAAACAACCCCTCCTTCGCCAGACGCTCCTTGAGCTGAATGAAGGCCATCTGCAACGCGCCGAGCCCCTTGGGCTCCAGGTATTCAGCCAGCAACTGGTAATCGCCCCGCTGGTCATAGACCGTCAGGCGCCCCCGGACGATAAGCCCCATGCCGTCCCGCGGCTTGAACTTCAGTGCCCGGGTAGAAGCGCGGAACATGACGCAGCGCAACTGGGCACCGGCATCCTTGAGAGTGAAATAGAGGTGGCCCGACGACGGCATGGCAAGGTTGGAGATCTCCCCTTCCACCCAGACGTGTTCGAAATTCTCCTCCAGCACACCCCGGATGAGGCTGGTCAGCTGGCTGACCGTCAGTATCCTTTTTTCACCGAAAAGATCCACCATGCTCTCCTTCGCTTCCCAACTACTACCACATTGTATAAACAACATCAGATTTGAGATGATCACCAGGCGGCGAGGAGGAGGCCCCGGAGGCGTACCTGAAGGTACGTTGAGAGGCCGACGACAAAGCAACGAGGTGAGCGCTCAAATATGGCGTTGTAGCAATGGGAGTCAAACCGGTTGACGATACGGCTTGTTCCATACTATCATCACCCCCATGGAAAATCACGCATATCCCTACGTCATCACCGTATCGTCGGAAAAAGGGGGGGTCGGCAAGACCACCCTCGCCACTAACCTCGCCATTTTCCTCAGGGCACTCCACGAAGAGCTGCCGGTCTCCATCTTTTCCTTCGACAACCACTTCTCCGTGGACAAGATGTTCGAATTCAAGGGGCAGGCACCCCGGGGAAACGTGGCCGACCTCCTGATGGAGAGCCCCGGCTGCGACCTGCTCCATACCGGCCAGTACGGCATCAACTACATCCCCTCATCCTCCGACCTCGCCGACCTGAAGGGAGCGATCAGGAGCCCCATGACGCTGGCCAGGCTTCTTGCCCAGTCACGTATACCGGGAGTGCTCATCATCGACACCCGCCCCGACCTGGACATCCTTACCCAGAACGCCCTCTACGCCGCCGACCGGGTGCTCATACCGGTGAAGGACATGTCCTCCCTGGAGAACTGCCGCAATATCTTCGAAACCTTCGACAAGCGCGGCCTCGACAGGAAGAGCCTCTCACTCATCCCCTGCCTGATCGACGAGCGGATCAAGTTCGACGGCCCGTTCCAGGACCAGAAGGGGCTGCTCCGGGCCTATGCCATCAACCGGGGCTACCGCTGCGTCGACACCTTCATATCCAAGAGCCCCAAGGTGGAAAGCCTCAACACCAATCCGGATGGCCGTATCTATCCCATCCTCACCCATGCCAAAGGGACCGACGTCCATGGCCAGTTCACCGAACTGGCCCGGATGGTTCTGGATGAAATCCAGGCAACTGCCGAACCTCGTGCACTCCTCTTTCACCAGTGGCAGACGGCGGAAACGGACCGGAAGAAAGCCGCCTTTTACGGCCGTATGAGTGGGGTCAAACAGGAATGCCTCTTCTGCGGCCGACAGGCGGGAAATGGCTCAGCCGGTTACTTCTTCGAAACCGCCGACAGGGGGGCCAGCGGCTTCCTCGACACAGAATGCTTTGACGGTTTCCTCACCGCAAACATCTACGGTATCGGCCCGGAGCAGGCCACCTCCCCCGCGGCCCAGATGGTGCGGGACGTGGCCCGGGATTCGGTGTTCGTCTGCCGGCCGGTGGAAAACGGTGCGGGGCTGCAGGTGGAATTCAGCCGCTTCAGCCGGGAAGGATCACCGCTGCAACGGAAGGATTTCCCGGTAAAGGAATTTGAAGGTGGATTTCTCAGCAGGGAACGGAGCAAGCTCCACCTGCTCATGACGGAAACTCTGGCAGGACGGGAGAACGGGTTCAGGGAAGGGGTACTCCTCATTCACCCCGTCAACCCCCGGGAGCCGGAGTCGATTCTCCAGGAAGAGCGCTACAGGGAATTCACCCGGCTGAAACGGACGATCGTGGAGCAGTTACCGGCGAGAGACTGAATTCAAGTCGGCATCAAATCAGCAACGACGTAACTTCGCCATCAGAAAGTCTGTTGAAACGCCCGCTCCCTCCGGTCGCTCAAGACGTAAAGGGCGCTAAGAAAAGCTGGAATGTCCACAACCCTTCCCTTGCGGATTTTCTTCGCGGTCTTTGCGTCTTCGCGGTTAAAGGTTTAAACCTCTATCAATTAACCAGTTCCGATGCCGCCACGAATTGTATCCCCTCCCTCTGCATCCGGGGCATGGCGGTGGCAAGGGCCTGGATGGTCGCCCGGTGGGGATGGCAGATGGCGATTGCGCTCCCCCGCTTGCGCGCCACGGCGGCTACCTGATCCAGCTGGGCGGTGATAGCGCCTACGTCCTGAGTGTTGTCGAGAAACACCTGGCGCGACCCCGCCCGCATCCCCATTTTCTTCGCCACAGAATACCCGACGGAGACCGGCGATGTCTTGGAATCGATGAAGAAAAACCCCTTCCCCCGAAGTACCCCCAGTACCACTCCCATCTTCTCCCTGTTCTCCGTGAAACTCGACCCCATGTGATTGTTGGCCCCCACAGCATACGGCACCGCCTGGAAATAGTCGGCCATCTGCCGTTCAATTTCGGCATCGCTCTCGGAAAGGAGCAGGCCGTTCTTCTCCAGTTTCTTCTGGGGAAAGCCCTTCGGTTCCATGGGAATATGCAGCATCACCTGACGCCCTTTTGCATGGACCGCCTCGGCCACGGGACGGGACTTGGCCAGCCCCGGAATTACGGAGAACGTCAGGGGAATATTGATGGCGAGCAACTGGCGCGCTTCCTCCATGCTGCTCCCCATGTCATCGATGACGATCGCAACGGTACCGGAGCCGACCACTCGCGCCCGGGGTTTCGCTTTCGGGGCAATTTTCGGTGGGGTGACCGGCGCAGGCGGAGTGACCACTGAGGTGTATTCCCTGAGGATGACCGGCGTCTCGGCAGCACGGGAGGGTATCTTCTGGCGCTCAATCACTGCAGGAGGAGCGGAAGGGACCGGAGGGGTCAGCGGGATACTGGATTTGGTCCACTCCAGCAGGAAAAAAATGCCCACTATCAGCACAACCACGACAAGGAGCAGAATTAACGGCCTTTTCCCCCCGGGTGAAGGTTTACGACGGTTGGTGACTTTGCGACGTGTAGCCAAGCGGACTCCTTCCCGATGCAGCGGCAATTAAATAATGGCATCCACCATAGAGAACAGGCCCACCGCCGTCATGGCAATGGGCCTGTTTCCCCCTGGAATCAAGGCACCATCCCCACCTTACTTCTTAACAGGCTTGACACCAGCCTGTTTTTTCGACGTCAGGACCAGATAATTGGCAGTGAAGATGTAATCGTCAAGGTAGTCCCGTTTCCCGTCCTTGTTCAGGTCGAAACGGGGGGCCTTGTCCGTTCCCCTCTCCTTGAGGAACTGGCTGAACTCCACCTCCGTCGGCGGCACTCCCGGCTTGACCACGGTTATATCCGCAGTCGGCGACACAACGACCGGTATCTCCGATATCACGCCATCCAAAAGCATGGTAACCGTCGCGGTGGAGGTTCCCTTCACCGGCTTTGTCTCCACAATCCATGCCCCGTCGCTGTCACGGCGGAGGGAAACCAGCTTGGAATCCTTCAGTGCAAAGTTGGGGGCACTCTTGGCAGTTTTGGGTACCATCAACCAAACCTTAACCGGCGTCGCCCCGTCCGACAGGGCAACGGGAGGTTGCTGGCGGTAAGTCGCCCCCTTCTCAGGAGTAAACAGACCCATCAGTGCCTGGGGAGTCCGCTCACCCTTATAGTCACGGAATTTGGCCAGTACGCTTTTGGCGACAGACATTGTTCTTTCGGGAGACGGGGCAACCTGCGGGGACGCGGTTACCGGTTCGCGGGACGGAGCCCCCGGGGAAGGCGCTGCCCTTTCCGGGGAAGGTTCCGCCGTCGGCATGACAGGTTCTTCTTTCCGCTCCTTGGCCGGCGTCGCTGTGGGATTAGTGTCGGTCGAAATAGTCATCCCCACCGGCCAGGTCGGCTGACCCGTGCCGACGGTGACCGGGGTAACGGTGGACCCGGTCGTGGTGGTTGTCGTGGATCCGGTTGTACTCCCCCCCGACGTACCATCGGCAGTCGTCCCTTCCGATGTCTTACCGGTAGTCGTTTCTCCCGAAGCTGTATCACCAGCGGCAGGCAAGGTAGTCGTGACAGCCGCCCCAGTATAGCCTACGGGTATCACCGACATTTGCCGGCCATCCTTATCCACCACAGAAGCCGTTATCCCCAGGTTACCGGTGCCGCTCCCCTTGCCGGTAAAGGTAACGATGGCCACCGGACCGCTCCCCTGCAAGGGGGTGGCATTGATGATGGCGATCCGAACCGAACCGGTCGCATTGGGATTGGCGGCAAACAGTGCCGATCCGGCCGCGCTCCCCTTCTCCACCACCGGGCTGACCAGCATTCCGGCATCGTAACTGATGATGATATCCAGAGCGGCAACCCCGTCCAGCGGACTCCCGTTAACCACGAACCGGTTGGTTCCGGAAGGGGCCAGCGACAGGGTCACGGCGGCATACGCCGATCCCGCCTGGAGAAGGAAGAGTGTTACAAGAACCGTCAATAGGGAATAAAGCGACCTTGGTTTCATGGTAACCTCGCAAACAGTCAGGATGTTCTCGTCGTTTCTCATTAGCCGAAACGCCGCACCAGTATACTGCAATGGGGTCATAAAATCCAGTGGTGTGATAGACGTAAATTTTGGAGCAATCGGTCTCACGGGTCCAACAGACTGTCGTCAATCAGTAGAGCGGCAGCGGCGCGGGGACCAAGGGGATACGGGCAGGGTCGAAAGATTTCACGGCCCAGCCGATAATTTCCGTGCAGGGAGCCCCGTTCAGGTCCGGTGGCGGGGACTGGCCAAGAAACCGGAGTGCCGCGAGCAGGAGGGTCCATCCTTCCCGTGCCAGGTCGCGGTCCGCCAGGGAAACCGCGTTTTCCCGCTTGGAGAGCTTCGTCCCTTCCGGATTGACCACAAGGGGAAGATGGCCGTAGACCGGCGTCGGGAAACCGAGGAGCTTCTGCAGGTAGATCTGGCGGGGGGTCGAGGAAAGGAGGTCGGCCCCGCGTATCACCTGGTTGATGCCGCCCTCCCCGTCATCCACCACCACTGCCAGGTGATAGGCGAAAGGGCCATCGGCACGCTGGATCACGAAGTCACCGCAGGATGCGGAGAGGGCCTGGCTGTATTTACCCACGACCAGGTCGTCGAACTCGATCAGTTCGTCGTACACCTTGACCCGCAAGGCCCGTTCGGCCTTACCCTCCGGGAGGCCGTCACGACAGGTGCCGGGGTAGACCAGCTCGGCACCGTGGGGAGCAGAGGATATCCGGGAAATCTCCGACCTAGTGCAGCCGCAGGCATAGGCAAGGCCTGCCCCGAGCAGCCGCTCCATGGCCGACCGGTAGGCCTCCGTGCGGCGGCTCTGGTAGACGACCTCCCCATCCCACCGGAATCCGAGGGCCTCCAGGGTGCGAAGCATGTCGTCGGCAATGCCGGGGACCACGCGGGGAGTATCAAGGTCCTCCATCCGGAGAAGCCACTTCCCCCCCGCCCGGCGCGCCATGACATAACTCCCGACGGCCGCCACCAAGGATCCCAGGTGGAGCGGCCCCGTGGGAGACGGGGCAAAGCGGCCAACGACGTGCACTTCGGTGATGTCAGTGGCAGGGGTCATGGGAAAATCCTACCATCCGCCATTATCAAGATATTATCCGCTTTTTCCGCGTCCAATTGCCGTTTCCAGGATTACATCAACCAAGGTATGAACAGCAATAATCGGTGAGAGAGTTGACCTTCATGGTAAACGAGGAGTTTGCAGCCACCGTGAAGGATTCTCCGCCGACGACACGGTCCCACAGATCGTTCCCCGGCAATTTAACATCCAGTTCTCCGGACAGGATTTCCATGGTCTCCGCCACGCCGGTGTTGAAGGTGTACTCACCGGGCTGCATGACCCCCAGTGTCTTCTTCGACACGTCGGGAAAGATTATGGTGCGGCTCGTCACGGCGCCGCCGAAATAGGCGTTCAGCTCGCGAACTACGGTTACATTGGTAAATTCTGACATCTTTTCCTCCGTTTTTATGAGTTATGTTACGCAATACCGGCAAGTTCCAGCCGCCCACCCCAGCGCTTCACCAGTTCTTCCCTGAGCAGAGGGTGCCGCTCCAGGGCAGGGTCCTGCTCCAAAAGCCCGAATGCTTCCCGGCGGGCCTCTTCCAGCAGCCGTCCGTCCCGCAGGATGCTGGCGACGCGAAAATCGGGGATTCCCGCCTGGCGGGTACCGAGGAAATCTCCCGGGCCGCGGATCTCAAGGTCCGCCTCGGCGATCCTGAAGCCGTCGGTGGTCGCCTCCATCACCTGGAGCCGCTTCTCCCCGTCCTCGGAAAGCCGGCCGGGGGTAAGGAGAATACAGCGTGATTTTGCGCTCCCCCGCCCCACCCTCCCCCGCAGCTGGTGGAGCTGGGAGAGGCCGAACCGCTCGGCATGCTCGATGACCATCACCGTAGCATTGGGAACGTCGATTCCGACCTCCACGACGGTGGTGGCAACCAGGATATGGATCTCCCGGTTCTTGAAGGCGGCCATCATCCCCTCCTTCTCCTCCGGCTTGAGGCGGCCATGGAGAAGGCCGATCTTCAGGTCGGGGAAGACGTCCTGTTGCAGGTGTTCCGCCATCTGGGTCGCTGCCTTCAGGTCCGACTTCTCGGTCTCCTCCACGAGGGGGTAGATGACATATGCCTGCCGCCCCTGCCCCACCTCATCGCGGATGGTCGCGTAGACCTGGGGACGACGTGACTCGAAGAAGATCCGCGTCTCGATGGGGGTCCGTCCCGGCGGCAGCTCGTCGATAACCGACAGGGAGAGGTCGCCGAAGACCGTCATGGCCAGGGTGCGGGGGATGGGGGTGGCGGTCATCACCAGGATGTCCGGATTTATCCCTTTTTTCTTCAGCAGCCCCCGCTGGATGACGCCGAACCGGTGCTGCTCATCCACGATCCCCAGGCCGAGGCGGGCGAACTCCACCTTCTCCTGGATCACCGCATGGGTGCCGATGACAATATGGGCCGTACCGTCCGCCACCCGGGCCAGCACCTCCGTTCTCGCCTTCCCCTTCAGGGAGGAGGTGATGAGGTTGACGGCAATGCCGAGCTGCTCGCACCAGCGGTGGATGGTAAGATAGTGCTGCTCGGCGAGGATCTCAGTGGGGGCCATGATGGCGACCTGATAGCCGTTCTCCACCGCCACCAGTGCTGCCATGAGCGCAACCAGCGTCTTGCCGCTCCCCACGTCCCCCTGAACCAGGCGGTGCATGGGGTGGGGAGCCATCATGTCCCCCTTGATCTCGGAAAGGACCCGGCGCTGGGCGTTGGTCATCTGGAACGGGAGGAGCTGCAGCAGGGCTTTGGTGTATTTGTGGGTGACGGCAAAGGGTATCCCCTCCTCCAGCGTCACCCCCCGCTTCTTCAGGGCCAGCCCGAGCTCCAGGAAGAAAAACTCGTCGAAAACCAGGGTGCGGTGGCCGGGAGTCTTCCCCTCATTCAGCGCCTCTATGGTAGCGGATTCACCAGGGAAATGGACCTCCCGAAGAGCATCGGGCAAAGGGATCAGCCCGTTGAGGGTGACGATATCCGCCGGCAGCGGGTTCACGGCGGCAGCGGCGAAACCGTCCACCACCTCCTTCTGCACCTTGCGCATGGTCTTCTGGTGGACCCCCTCGGTGAGGGGATAGACCGGCACGATCCGGCCGAAGTTGAACGGGTCCCGGGCCATCACCGTCGCCAGGCTCTCATCCTCCGCCAGCCACTCCACGTCCGGATGGTGAACTTCCCGCTGGTAGCCGTACTGGGCAACCTCGCCAGTAAAAATCCCCTTCCGACCCGGCCGCCAGGCCTTCTTCTGCCAGGCGGGATTGAAATGGAACCACTTGAGGGAGATGGTGCCGCTTCCGTCGCTCACAATCGCCTCGAAGAAGCGCCGCCCGCCACGGGTAGCCACCGTGTCGGCGGTCAGCACCTCGCCGTGGAACACCTCCGTGTGGCCGGGGCGCAGTTTCCCCACTTTCCGGAGCTCCCGCCGGTCCTCGTAGCGGTTGGGGAGGAGGTAGAGGGCATCCTCCACCGTGGCGATCCCCTTCTTCGCCAGCGCCTCCGCCAGTTTTGGCCCGACCCCCTTGATGAACCGGAAAGGGGTCGCCAGGTTCTTGCGGTTGATGGACTCGGCCAGCGGCACCGGCGCAGATGGCGCAATCGGCGGCAGATGGCGCGCCAGCAGGTATCCCCCTTCCGCAGGGGTCAGTTCTACGCTCTCCCCCGGCTTGAGTCCGAGTTCTTTCGCCACCTCGGCGGGGATGGTCAGGGTATTGTTGTCGGAAAGTCTGATGATGGGCATGGGAAGCGCCGCCCCCCTCCGAAGCGGCGGGTGCCATAGTAGCATTCCTGCGGGGTATTTGTGGAGAAAAATTGTGGGCCTTACCTATCAGACAAAATAACACTTGCTCCCACATTGGGATCAGGTTATAATTCACTCACCATGCGCATTATATCCCGCAAAACCCTCCGAGAATTCTGGGACCTGCATCCCGACGCACGGCAGCCGTTGCAGGCGTGGTATGATGATGTGAAGCGCGCCGAATGGCATTCTCCGGCAGACATCAAGAGAATTTACCGCAACGCCAGTTTTCTGGCCGACAACCGAGTCGTATTCAACATCAAGGGGAACAAGTACCGCCTTATCGTGGCCGTCCAGTACGCTCACGGCATACTGTTTATCCGTTTCGTGGGCATTCATCGGGATTATGACAAGGTCGACGCAACAACGATCTGAATGGAGAACTTCATATGGATATCAAACCGGTAAAAAACGAGGCTGATTATCAGGCAGCATTGGAAGAAATCGAGCGACTGTTCGACGCCGCCCCGGATACACCAGAAGCGGACAGGCTCGAAGTGTTGACAACCCTTGTCGAAGCCTACGAAGAAAAACAGTATGCCATCCCCTTCCCCGACCCGATCGAGGCCATCCTGTATCACATGGAAAGCAGGGGTCTTTCGCGCCGTGACCTGGAAGCTTATATCGGCAGCCGCGCCCGTGTCTCCGAGGTGCTGAACCGCAAGCGACCATTAACAATGGAAATGATCAGAAATCTTCACAGAGGTCTTGGCATCCCGGCAGAAGTTCTTATACAGCCTTATCATACGTTCAAGGACGCAGCTTGACGGTCACTGCGACGGAGCGAGTTCGGGCGCGGGAGAAGCGAGAGCTGCACCTCACGGAACAAGTAACTGCACTATCACAACAAATTGCACAACTGCAAGCCCTTGAGAACGGGAAATGAAAAAAGGCAGCCTTGTGGTCGCCCTTTCTAATAATTGAATCGAAACATTACGTTTTTGTCATGTAATTACTTCGAGTTATCCACGTTACTTCATTTTTTTATCGGTTTTCAATTTGTCGTATATTTGCAATAAATACACTGTGTACAAAAATAACTATTGACACGTTATTACAAGTAGTTAGACAAGCTGCCTAACTGTTGTGCAAAATGCAAAACCACCCGTTGTAACATTGCATTTTTGGAACTTATCCACAGCTATCGGGCACTTTTCCACATGGCTTGTGTATACACTTATCCACACAAACTATTCTAATAATCCTGTCCTTACATATTGTGATTAATGCAGGAGTGTGCATTGGAAAGAGCGCTCAGCCGAGGCGGATGAGAAGTGCCCCAGCCAGGATCAGCAGCGCCGCCCCGAGCCGTATGCGGCCGCACGACTCGCCGAGGAAGAAGATGCCGATGAGTACCCCTATGAGAATACTCACCTGGCGCACCGGCACAGCGTAGCTCACGGCGGAGAGGTTGAGACCGTAGCGGAAGGTGAGGAACGATGCCATCATCACCGGACCGCTGACGAGGATGAGCCCCCAGTGCTCCCGCAACTCGGCGGCAATAAGGGAGTGGTAGCGGGGGCGGAGGATGTTGAAACTCATGATCCCCAGCATGATCAGGACAAGAAAATAGGTGAAGTAGAGGGGGGAATAGTTACGCACACCGACCTTTTCAGCGATGGAACCGATGGAGTAGATGAATCCCGCCGCCAGTGAATACCGCACCGAGGAGGAACGGAGATTACGGAAGGGACGGGTGAACTCGGCAAGGGAGACCCGCTCCATCTGCACCGAGTAGGCCCCCAGGATCACCAGCAGGATGCCGGCGATCCCGAGAGGGGACAGCCGTTCCCCCAGAATGCTCATCCCCCAGATGGGGACGTAGATCATGGAGGTCTGGCAGAGGGGATAGACCACCGACAAGTCGCCCCCCTGGTAGGCGCGGCCGTTCAGCAGATGGTAGAGGACGAAGCAGACCGCCCCCACTGTCACAAGCAGCAGAGTTGTCAGGTCGGGCCAGTGGAACTCCGTTGTCACCAGCGGCAGGGTGACCGTAAAGAGTCCCCCCGAGGCGACGAACATCCACCAGATAAAGACCGTCTTGTGACGGCTCCGCTTCACCAGCAAGTTCCAGATGGCGTGCATGACAGCAGAGATGGCGATGAGGGTAAAGGCGAGGGTACTCACCCGGGGATTATAGCGAAATCAGATTTTTTTAGCGAGATTAAAAATCCTGACTGAGCATCAGTTGTGGATGGTATGAGCACTGTGGTTGAAGCAACCGACTGTAATGATTATCAATCGCATATCATGAAGCGGTATGACGGCTAACAACATATTACTGCAAAATATTTAGTGCACAACTAGATGCACCTATAAGATATTTTTCGTGCAAAACAGGCATGTTTGTGTATACTGCAATAACATAAAAAATGTCTTGGCATAAACTAATTCGAATTTTTTTATGGGTCATGACAAGGAACCAGCGTTAACGTACGGCTCTTTTGGGTGGCCGCATGCCCCCCTTTCTCTTGACGTCACTCCTTGTTGATATGCAATGCAACCAAGTTATACTTAAATAACCACTAAGCACTATCGATAGTACTCTCCGAAAAGAGCAAATCCGGGGCAATCCGGAGGCGCAGAGTCACGGATCCCTGGAAGGGGTGGCCGGGCCGCCGAAGAGGGTTACTTTACAACTGCAGGTGCATCTGCAGTTGAATGCCCCATTCGGTCTCTCGAATTGGGGCATTTTTGTTTGGATGGAAGCGTGACGAGCACTTTCTCTGAAGCTTGACCTGCAAGGCAGAAGGGGCGGATTTATGGAGGGGCTATGGACAGAGCTGAAATTTTCAAACATATGGGGAAAAGGTCTCTACGGCCGGCACAGACCGTTCTTCTGTCAGTGCTGGTTGGCCTCGGCACATATCAGGCTGCAGAAGCATTCCATGCCGGCTGGACCGGTGACTGCGACGGCTGCCATGCCCCTTCATCTCTTACCGGTGAGGTAACGGTCGGGCTGAGCCTCACCTCGAGTGAAATATGTCTTCGCTGTCATTCGGCTGCAAAACCTGTTGATTATCAGGTCGCTACTAATCCGATCCCCCCTCCCGGCATCCCACCTGTCTCGCTGACACCAGGGGGAGATTTTGCCTATCTGCAGAAACGGTATTATTGGACTGATCCCGAAGAAGGCAGCAGTCCGGGAGAACGGCATGGCCACAATATCGTGGCCCCTGCATATGGTTATACTGCCGACGTGTCACACCCGTTTGCGCCAGGCGGATCCTATCCTGCCGCCGGACTTTCCTGTATCAGCTGCCATGACCCCCACGGCAATTATCGCCTTGTCGACGCCTCTGGCACCATTGTCCAGGAAGGCAACCCCATCATCGATTCCGGGTCATACGGCACCCCTCCCACGGCTACGGAAGCGGTCGGAACCTATCGGATGCTGGCCGGCAAGGGATATGGCACCAAAACTGTCGGCCATACTTTCCTGTATGATCCGCCGATTGCCGTTGCGCCACGGAATTACAACCGGCCTGAGATCTATGTGGATACGAGGGTAGTCTACGGCAAGGGGACCAGCGAATGGTGCCTGAACTGCCACGAAGAGTTTGCGAGCCGAACGCAGAGCAGCAGTCATATACATGCGGCCGGGGCAGAACTCGGTAGCGCGATCGCCGACACTTACAATTATTATGTCAAATCCGGTGATCTCGGCGGGAATCAATCTACTGCCTTTACATCTATGGTCCCCTTCCAGAGTGGTGATATGACAGGTGTGCAGCAGCTTGCAGATCTGAGAACGTCCCTCGGGGGACCGCGACCGGAAGACAAAATCACGTGTCTCACCTGTCATCGGGCACATGCGTCGCCCTGGAACGGCATGACCAGGTGGAACACCGATGGAAGCTTCCTGCTTGTCGATAGTGATTATCCGGGAATAGATGCTGCCGGAAAGGGTGGTGGCAGAAATGCCGGCGGCAAGACCAGGGCCGAGTACAAAAAAGCGATGTACGATCGCGATCCGTCAAAATTTGCCACTTTTCAGCGTTCACTCTGCAACAAATGTCACGCGAAGGACTGAAAACGCACTATCACTGAAGAACCATAGAGGGGTCTATCATCGGATTTTAGCAGATGATAGACCCCTCTATATTTTCTAACGTTATGCATTGGTATAATTAACTTCATTGGAGTAAATTTACTTTGCGTTGTTTACTCGGCTATAGCTAGCCGGGACGGGAATGGGGTTCATATGGTATGGACACCGTGCTGGCCTTGAAGAAAGGAAGGCACCCCCTGTAGGTGGAAGTTGAGACTGGAGAGTGAGACAGAATGAGAAAAGCGAGAAAGGAACTGCCATGACCAGAAAAATATCGGGAAATTTTGACGTGTTATTTGTCGCTGGGTTCGGTCCAGTTGTTCAAGACGTAACTGAGTCTCATAAGTTCTATCTGGATACTCTCGGTTTATCCTTCGACAAGGATGGAGACTATCTGCACACAGATAAATTAAATGGCGTCAATCATTTCGCTCTATGGCCACTTTCTCAGGCAGCACAATCATGTTTTGGGACAGATAGCTGGCCGTCAGACCTCCCTGTTCCTCAAGCATGGTTGGAATTTGACGTTGATAACATTGAACAAGCCACCGAAGAACTGGAAGATAGAGGATACACTTTGCTGACGAGAGCGCAAAAGGAACCTTGGGGACAGATTGTTACACGTCTGCTAAGTCCTGAGGGGTTATTGGTTGGGGTCACGGTAACGCCGGGGATGCGTGAGTAGTCACAATTTTATGATGCCTGACATGCGAATAGACCTGTTTCGCTTTGCTCTATGAAGTCAAAATCGACTCCAGTTGGTCAATGGCAAGGTATTGCATGCTGGAACCGGTTATCCTCCACAAGAGAGGCTGGGATTCTTCAGTCGGCAGCTGAATTTCAGTGCTATAGACACACGGCATCCCCCAAGCGAATTTAGACTTCAGCCCGCTCGTTGGCAGCACAGCTTGCAACGGGAAGCTGGTGGAGATAAACTTACCGCTCCAATACTGAATAAATCAGAGGTATGAACATGAAAAAGGTGATTGCAATAGCCTCCATGGTGCTTCTCTCGTCAGGCAGCGCTGTGGCTGGCGACGGGTATGACCGGTGCGTACGGGAAGAAAAGGCGTTACGTGCGGAAGTTGTCGACAGTTGCAGCGGCTTGCGGTATCTTTTCAATCCGAGCGGGTGCTTCACCGCCCAGAAGGCGGTGAAGGTATACGACAACGACAGGTGCAGGAAGATCGGTGATGCAGAGAAGGTCGCCGTCCCTTCTCCATCCGCGGCCGCGCCGGAGAAGAAAGCCGGTGCGGGTGCAGGTCCGGCGCAACCGGAGAGTAAACCTGCCGTTCCCCGTCAGGAGTCCGATGTGGAGCGGCTGAAAGCTGAAAACGCCCGGCTTGAAGCAGAGATAACCCGACTCAAGGCTGAGATCGAACAACTCAGGAACTGCACCGCACAATAAAGTCACGGCTGTTACGCCCGGAGGAACCATGAAAAAGATCGGAATTTTGAGTAGCGGCGGTGACTGTTCCGGCATGAACGCGACCATCCGGAGCGCGGTCCGCACGGCAATCCGGATGGATATAGAGGTTGTCGGTTTCCGCAAAGGATACCTGGGTCTCATGAAGGGTGACTGCTTCCCCCTCGACTCCAAGGCGGTTTCCGGTATCCTCCATCGGGGAGGGACCTTTCTCCAGTCGGCCCGCTCCCCGGAATTCCGTACGCCGGAAGGTCAGCAGAAGGCGGTCGCCAAGCTGAAGGAACTGGGGGTGGAGGGGCTCGTGATCCTGGGAGGAGACGGTTCACTGGCCGGAGCGCTGGCCCTCCATAACCTCGGCTTCCCGGTCATCGGCATCCCGGCCAGCATTGACAACGACATACCCTTCACCGACATGGCGCTCGGGGTCGACACGGCGCTGAACAACATCATCTACGCGGTGGACTGCATCAAGGACACTGCCAGTTCCCATGCCCGTGCCTTCGTCATCGAGGTAATGGGGCGCAACTCAGGCTATCTCGCCAGCGTGAGCGCAATCGCCAGCGGCGCCGAATATGCCCTGGTGCCGGAACGGGAGTTCGACCTGACCGAGATATGCCAGCAACTCCGGGCACGCTACGAAGAGGGGCGGGACAACGCCATCATAATTCTCGCCGAGGGGGTGGGGAGCGGCCAGACCATCGCCGACTCCATCAAGGACGCCATCGGTTTCGAGACCCGGGTAACGGTGCTGGGCCATTACCAGCGCGGCGGCGCGCCGACCGTCTTCGACCGGCTCCTGGGAAGTCGCTTCGGTAAAAATGCGGTCGAGCTATTGATCTCGGGTCAGCAGGGGCTGATGGTGGGGCTTTCCTGCAACTCCATCCTTGCCACTCCCCTCGACGACGTAATTAAAGGTGAAAAGCGGCCCCAGGACGAAGTGCTCAGATTGGCTGAGGTGTTGGGAGTCTGAGGAGGTCTAGAATCTCCCCATGCCGGTCGATCCGGGCAAAGGAAGGGAGATCGGCCTTGTAGGCGACAAAGGGGACGCCGGCAGCCTGGGCCGACTGACGGTCCACATCGGAATCACCGACGAACAGCGCCTCGGCGGGGGGAATGCCATAATGATCGAGCACGCGCAGGAGCGGCTCCGGGGAGGGCTTGGGATTGGCGACCTTGTTGGCGGTCATGACGCAGCCAAAGTAGCGGGCAAGGTCGAAGGACTCCAGCACAAGGTCCATTGAGGAGGAGCGGTTGGTGCAGACGGCAAGGCCATAGCCCGGAGTGAGCAGTTCGAGGGTTTCGCGGAACCCCTCTTCCATCCGCATGTACGGCACCAGTTCCCGGTAGTCGATGGCGGCGGCAGCACGGACAGCCTCGTCGAAGAGCGCCTCGTCGGGGAAAAAATAGTGAAGGACTTCGCGATTGGCGTAGGTATGGAGGATCCGCATCTGCTCCCCATCGCGGCGATCGAGAGTGGGACGCCCCATGAGAGCCATAATCCGGTCGTAAAAGGCAAGATTCGCCTCGAATGAGTCGAACATCACACCGTCACAATCATAGATTATCGCTTTATAGCCGTTACCTTTCACTCTTCACCTTTCACGTTTTTCTGATATTCATCCCACTCAATGGGCAGGAGATGTTTCTTCCTGTTGTTGCACTCCTTGCAGGCAGGGACCACGTTCCCCCGCGTGCTCTTGCCGCCGCGGATCACGGGCACTATGTGGTCCATGGAGAGTTCGTCCGGCGGGAACGTGCCGCCACACCAGTGGCAGACCCCCTTCGCCAGCCGGTTCTTCCACCACTGGGACGCACGCAGTTCGCGGGCTTTTTCCCGTTCCCGCTTTATCTCCTGCTCTGAGACTTCGATGATGAAATAGGTCATAAAATCGGTGAAAGGTGAATAGTTAAAGGTGAAAAGAGAAACCGCTATGCTTTAGCCTTTCACTTTTTACTTTTACTTTTTACTTTTCACGCCCCTTAAATTCCTCAATCGCCTTCCGGGCCAGTTCATCGCACCGCTCGTTCTCCAGGTGGCCGTTGTGTCCGCGCACCCAGACCCAATGGATTTTGTGCATTGCGGCCTGCGCCTGCAACCTCTCCCACAGATCCCGGTTGAGCACCGGCTGCTTCTTGCTGTTGACCCACCCCTTTTTTACCCAGCCGGGAAGCCATTCGGTCATCCCCTTGACCAGGTACTGGGAATCGGTGGTAAGAAATACCTCGCAGGGACGTGTGAGCGCTTCCAGCGCTGAGATGGCTGCCGTCATCTCCATACGGTTGTTGGTGGTCTCCGCTTCCGCCCCGGACAGTTCCTTGACCGTATCGCCGTAGCGCAGAATGCTCCCCCACCCCCCTACCCCCGGATTGCCACTGCAGGCGCCGTCACTGAATATCTCAATCTTCATTAACGTAAGCCCCCTCGGCCTTCAGCAGGTCGGCAATGCCGTCCATGACCCGGTCGACGATCATCTGGTGGGTCTCCTTCCGGTCTTCCAGTTGAAACAGGTCACTGAAATCAAGGGGGGAGCCGAAGACAATAGTCGCCTCCTGGCCACGACCGGGAAATTCCCAGCGGTTGAGCCCGATGAGGGCGGTGGGAACCACTGCCGGCCGGGTGTCATAGATAATCTTGCCAACCCCGCGGTTCCCCTTGCCGAGTACGCCGCTCTTGTGGCGGGTTCCTTCGGGAAAGAGCATCACCTTTTCGGTCTGGAGAAGGTCGTTGATAACCTTGCCGGCGCGGACATCACGTCCCCGCTTGACGGGGAACGCTCCCCACGACCCGTAGAGCCAGCGCTGAAAGCTGTTGTGGAAGAGCTCTTCCTTGGCGGGAGCCCAGACCATCTGCAGGGGATAATGCTGTAGAACGGCCCAGGGAATAAAAATGGTTTCGTAGGCAGATATATGGTTGGAGGCGATCAGCACGCCACCATCCTTCGGAAGGTTTTCAAACCCTTTAACCCGAAACCTGTTGATGGTTGAAGCGTAAAAACCGATTACGTGGGCAGAGAATGTAACCCAAACGCGGCGAAACAGGGAAACCTTCAATTGAAAACCTCTATAACACTTAGGATAAACCGGTTATAGCATTTTTCAAAATGGTGGGCAACCGTGAATACCGGTAAGCGCCGTCAGTAGCGGCTGATGATCCAAATTAAATGCAACGGTGTGGCGCCATCGACACCTCCCCGTTCATTCGTCACAAAACATCAGGGTTTATGCTTGACTACCCCAAGCCTCAATGTAGCATTTGAACGGCGCAGATGGGCAAATCAAGCTCCGTCACCTCACCATCACCGTTAATGTCGAGTTTGAGGTTACCCGTCCCCCACCCCGCCACAATAGTCCTGATGTCATCGGCATTTTTCAACGAGGTAAAGAAAGGAATGGATGGAATGAGAAGTGACTGAACGGGAAGGCTTTTGCTGGACAAGGCACTGATCAGGGCGAAGGTGCAGAACTCATCTGCTTGAGGGTGAAATAGAAGATAGCCCCCTTGCCGACTTCCGCCTCTGCCCATACTGTTCCGCCATGGCGCTCGATGACGCGCTGAACGGTTGCCAGCCCAATGCCGGTGCCGGGGAAGTCACTTGTAGCATGCAGGCGCTTGAACGGAGCGAAAAGCTCAGCGGCATTTTTCATGTCAAATCCGGCGCCGTTATCGCGCACGAAGTAGACTGTCTCGCCGTCGCGCTCGGTAACACCGAATTCTATCCTTGCGAATGGAGTCTTCCGGGAATACTTCCAGGCATTCCCCAAGAGGTTTTCCAGAGCAATCTTCATCAGTTGAGGGTCACAGAAGGACGTCACGCCGGTTGCAATGACAAAATCAACCCTGCGTCCAGGCGCAGTAATTTGCAGTTTGCTGGCAATGGTCTTTGCAAGACCGCTCAGATCAACATCTTCTGTATGCATCTCGCTTCTGGTAACCCCGGACAGAGCAAGGATCGCCTCGATCAATTCTTCCATGTGCTCGCTCCCCTCACAGATGGCATGGAGGAACGTTCTGCCGTTTTCATCAAGGGTCTCGCCGTACATTTCAAGAAGGGCCTGCCCGGCCGCGTAGATACGGGTCAGGGGAGAGCGCAGGTCGTGAGAAAGGGTATAACTGAAAGACTCCAGTTCCTTATTCGACGAAATCAACTCCAGGGTCTGCTGTTGAAGTAAAGCGGTCTGCTCTTTGAGTGCCTGTTCCGACTTCACTTGCTGGGTCATATCTCTGACCACTTCGATGCCGGCGATGATGTTCCCCTCTGCGTCGCGCAACGGCGATGCGGTAACCCCGATGGGGATACCCGAAGGAAGGATCTTGAGCAGCTTATGGATAAGACCGTCCTTGTAGCATCGGACGATGGGACACCCCTCACAGAGCTTGTCACGGCAGGAGTAGGCCTGATAGCAATAACTCCCGACAAAACTGCCACCGACAATATCCTGATGGACCTTATTCTGGTACATTACCTTGAAATCAAGCCCTTGGATACTGACGCCATCACCCATGGCGGCAATAATGGCCTCTGATTTGTTCTTCTCCTCCTCCGCGCGGTTCTTCGCCGCCAGCAGGTCCGTATTGGCCACGAGCAGTGCGGCGGCCCGATCCGCCAGATCATGGCTGAGCGTTTGAATCTCCTGATCGATGCGCTTACGGTCGGTAATGTCCCGGACAACAACAACAGTATTCCCCCCTTCGCTCGCAGTAAGGGATATCTCCATGGGGAACGTAACAGCATTTTTCCGTTTACCGATAAGCTCGCCGCGCCATCGCCCCTCACGGAGGAGAATGGGCCTGTCTTCCCGCTCGTAGCGCGCCAATTCTTCGGGAGGCAGGAGAATCCGCCACGACGCCTCCAGAATCTCGCTTGCGGAATCATAACCGTACAGTCCGACAAACGCTTCGTTCAAATAAACAAATCCTCGACGGTCGTGATAAATGGCAATCCCGTCCATGGAGGCTTCCATGGCAATCTGCTGCTGGCGAAGCTTCTCCTCAGCTTCCCGCCGTTCGGTGATATCCCGGATTGATTCTATGCCGGCAATGATGGTACCGCCGGCATCCCGGAGTGGTGAGGAGATAATCTCCACATAACGCGTCCCACGCTCCGTAACGGTACTCACCTCACGGCGATGGCGAAAACCGTCACGGAACGACCTGGCCAGATGGCATCCCTCACACATGGAATCCTTCTGCTGGTAGGCGGCGTAACAGTACTCACTTTCATGTTCTCCCATCATCTCCTTGTGGGCCTGGTTCTGATAAAGAATCTTGAAATTGAGATCCTGCACGCTGATGGCATCGCTCATGGCGGAAAGGATCGCTTCCGAACGGACTTTTTCCGCATTATATCGGTCCTGGGCCTCATTCAGCGCGTTTTTCAGTCGGGTTTGAAGCCTTGCCACCCGCCAGACGAACCATACTACAACTAACAGCAGGGCTGACAACATGAGGCGCATAAACACCTCATGGGCTATGACTACTGAAGCAAAACCCCCTTCCTTTAAGAGGAGCGCATCAAGCATCTCGTCGAGAAACCAGAAAGCGACCAGGAGCACGCAACCAATCAGGAAGAATATTTTCCAACTCAGATTGTTATACGGGGGTTTCTGCATGAATCTCCCGTCCACAGGGAAGGTGACGACGGCAGCAACGCCGGTACGTACCGGATGCATTTTTCAAATTCGTTACAGCAACGTTAATACGTCATATCACACTCTACTCCATGAATCAATAACCGTCCCTTCCTCAGGATATACCATCAGTCCCAGACACCGGCCAACCTTGCGGCACAATGGGGGCAGCTCCCGCGTTGAAGTGAATTATCGCTGATGGCGTACCCGACACGGTGTATGACCAGTTCTCCGCAACCGGGGCAGAAGGTATTCTCCCCCCCTTCGCCAGGTACGTTTCCTTCGTACACATAGCGAAGCCCCGCATCAAGCCCTATCTGCCGAGCCCTGCGCAGGGTAGCCACCGGTGTGCGAGGCCGATCGATCAGCTTGAACGTGGGATAGAACTGGCTTACGTGCCAGGGGGTGTCCACTCCGACCTGCTCGGCTATGAAGCGGGCAATCCCACCCAGATCCTCGTCCGAATCGTTCCACCCCGGAATAATAAGGGTGGTGAGCTCAATCCAGATTCCGGCACGCTTGTACTCCACTATGGAGTCGAGTACTTCGGTGAGCATGGCATGAACCACCTCACGATAGAACCGATCCGAAAACCCTTTCAGGTCGATATTGGCAGCATCCAGGTAAGGACGGATATGGGCAAGGGCTTCGGCGGTAATGTAGCCGTTGGTGACGAACACGTTTTTCAGCCCTGCCTTGTGGGCCAATACCGCCGTATCGTAGGCATACTCGAAAAAGATGGTCGGTTCGGTATAGGTATAGGCAATTGAACGGCAACCGGCCTCCAGTGCCCTCTCCACGATGAGCTCCGGCGGCAGGTCGCTGCCGGATATCCGGAGTATCTGCCCTTCATCGGGCTGGGAAATGGAGTAGTTTTGGCAATGGAGGCAGCGGAAATTACACCCCACCGTTGCAATGGAGAAGGATTGGCTTCCCGGCATGAAGTGAAAGAGCGGCTTCTTCTCGATCGGATCCACATGTTCGGCCACCGCTTTGCCGTAGACCAAGGTGTAGAGGGTTCCCGATCGATTCTCCCGCACGCCGCATATGCCGCGGCTGCCATCGCCGATCAGACAGCGGAACCGGCACAGACCGCAACGGACCTTACCTTCTGCCATTTTCTCGTAAAACATCGCTTCCCGCATGGTGGACCTCCTCTCTCAACCCTGCACCAAGTATATCAGCAACATGACCAATTACAGCGACCGCAAACCAGAGTTTAGAATTCGCTTTTCACATTATTTTTTACAACCGCAATTTTTTTATCGTGACTAAAAAACAAGCTTTTGCGTGAATACATACAATCATGTTATATCGCAATTAACATATAATTTAAGGTAGTTAGCACAACACAGGACAACTTGCACGAAATTACTGGCACTTAACCCAAATAATGATTTGCCCGACATCGGCCAGCAATACATAAACTACTGTTTTACTTTGCTTTTAACTAAAATATCCCCTTGCACTTAGTTTTCCGGTCGATTATAGTCATATCAAACAAGCTGAATATTCATGAAAGGACAAGCAAATGAAGTGCCCCATCTGCAACAACAGCACCGGCGTCCAGATCGACATGCATTCGGACGGCTACGCCAGGGACATCATGGAATGTACCAATTGCAATGCGCTCTGGATCGCAACGGCCGATGAGATCATCCTGCTCAACAAACACGTCGCCTAGTCCCCTGCAACATCCGTAGTCACTTATGGCGGGAGAGGCATAGGCTCTTTCCTGATGCACCAACGACAAAGGCCGCTCCCCTGGGGGAACGGCCTTTGGTGTATCGGGGAGGGTCATGCTCCGTCAGAACATGAACCGGCGCATGCTTATGTTGAGCAGGATTCCAACCCCGACCATGGAGGTAACCATGGAGGTGCCACCGTAGGAGAAGAACGGCAGCGGCACACCGACCACGGGGAAGAGGCCGATAACCATCCCCATATTTATGATGACATGCCAGAAAAGCATGGCCGTCACACCCACCGCCATCAGGCTCCCGAAACGATCATTGCAGCGGCTTGCGATCTGCAATCCCCACAGGATGAGGAACATATAGAGGAAAAGCACCAGCATGCAGCCAAGGAACCCCCACTCCTCCGCAAAGACGGAGAAGGCAAAGTCAGTGTGCTGTTCGGGGAGGAAATGGAGTTGGGTCTGGGTTCCCTGCAGAAATCCCTTGCCGGTCACTCCCCCCGAACCGACCGCTATTTTGCTCTGTATGAGGTGATAGCCGCTTTTCAGCGGGTCCCGTTCAGGATCTATGAAGTTGAGTATCCGGTTCTTCTGGTAGTCCCGGAGGACGTAGTGCCATGCCAGATAAATGGAAGGGAGAGCAGCCAGCACTACCGTTACGACCGTCGTCCAGCGCAGCCCCACGTAGATAAGCATGGAACAGGCAATGAGTACTACAAGAATGGCAGTCCCCAGATCGGGCTGCTTCATGATGAGAAGCGCCGGGCCGCCAAGCAAAAGGGCCGGATAGAAAAGATCGCGAAGAGCAAGCCCCCGGGGAAGTGGATAGCGACTGAAAAAACGGGCATAGGCCATAACGATGACTATTTTCATCGGCTCGGACGGCTGAAGGCTGAATAACCCGAGATTAAGCCACCGCGTGGCTCCCATGGACGTCCTGCCGAAAAAGAGGACCATGACAAGGAGAAACAGCACGACACCGTAGAACCAGAAAGCAACGTCCTCCAGTATGTGATAATCGAAACTGCAGACCATGGTGACAAGAAACAGACCTGCCAGAATCCAGTAGATCTGTTTGACGAAGTACGGGGTGGATACTACCCCGTAGGATGCCGCTGCACTGAAAATATTGAAAACACCGAGGGAGGAGATTATCAGGATAAGACTGAACAGCGTCCAGTCAAAGCTGGTGAACAATCGTCGATCAATCATGTCGTTCCCTCAATTTCCCGATACCTTTTCGCTGTCGCTGTTTTCCGGCACTACCGCCTCACCCGCCGTTTCACCCGCATCTTGTTCATCACCGGCCTTTGGAACCGGGGACTTTATGACACCTTTCCCTTCGAAATAGGCTCGCAGAATACTTCCTACAATGGGAGCCGCCGCTGAACCACCGTGCTCGCCATGTTCAACTACCACAGCCACGGCGATTTCAGGTTTTTCATAGGGCGCAAAAGCGACAAAAAGGGCATGGTCACGATACTGATACGGCACATTACCTTTACTGTCGCGCAATTTGACAACCTGGGAGGTGCCCGACTTCCCCGCCACCTTTACTTCGTAGAGACGGGCCATGCTGCCGGTGCCCCGCGGTTCATTGACCACCGCCAGGAGACCCTCTTTAACCTTCCGGTAGAGTTCCGGGCGGAGCGACAACTTCTTCAGTACTTCGGGAGGGAACTCCTTTAGAACGCGGCCATCGGGGTCCACAACCCGCTTAACCAGGTGGGGGCGGTAGAGGGTCCCGTCGTTTGCCACACCGGCAATCATGGCCGCCAGCTGGATAGGGGTCGTGACGGTATACCCCTGGCCGATGGACACCGGCAAAGTTTCCCCACGGTACCATTTCTTCCCGTATTTCTTCTCTTTCCAGTCAGTGGTGGGGACAAGCCCTCCCTTTTCATTTTCAAGCCCCACCCCCATCGGGGCGCCCAGACCAAACTCCCGGGCATAGGCGGCAATCCGGTCCACCCCGAGCCGTTCTCCCAGCCGGTAAAAATAGACGTCGCACGACTCCTTGAGCGCCCGCTTCAGGTTGACAACTCCGTGCCCTTTTTTGTCCCAGCACCTGAAGGTATCCCTGCCAACAGTATAAGACCCTGTGCAAGATACCGTGGTATTTTCGTCAATCAGCCCCTCCTGCAGGCCCGCCAGAGCGGTGATGATCTTGAATGTCGATCCGGGAGGGTACAGCCCCTTCAGAGCCTTGTTCTCGAGGGGATGGCGTTTGTCGTCAAGATATGCCTGCCACTGTTTGGCTGGCAGATGCCCGGTGAAGAGGGCCGGATCGAAGCCGGGATTACTGACGAACGCGAGGATCTCACCGCTATTGACGTCCAGGGCCACGGCAGCACCGGCCTTGTCGCCAAAAGCCTGCTCGGCACGCTTCTGCAAGTCACGGTCTATCGTCAGGACGATACTGTTGCCGATTGTCGGGCTCGTCTCGCTGATGGTGCGCAGATACCTGCCGCGGGCATCAACCTCGATCTGCTTGCCACCGTCAGAACCATGAAGGTAGTTCTCCCAACTCCGTTCGATGCCGCTCTTGCCGACGTAATCCCCGGGGTTATAGGATTGGTAAGTCTCCTTGTCCAGTTCAGTTTCTGATATTTCACCCAGGTAGCCAAGGAGGTGAGCAGCCAGTTGGCCATTGCTGTATTCACGGATCGGCTTGATCTCAATGTCAAGTCCCGGCAGCCGGAGACGGTTCTCTTCCAGGAATTCCATCTGTTCGCGGGTTATCCCTGAAGCGATGATGATGGGATAGAACTTGGCGCGCCCCTTTCCTTTCTCCCATTTGTCCTGCAAATCGGCAAGGTCTAGATTGAGATACCGGGCGAGGGTATTCAGAAGTGCATCCTTGTCCTTTACGTCCTGGGGGATCACCGCCACGCTGAATGAAGGTGTATTATTAACGAGCACCTTGCCGTTCCGGTCGAGGATTGCACCCCGTGATGCTGCCACCGGCACGAAGCGGAGCCGGTTGGTCTCGGAAAGCTTCCGCAGGTTTTCCGATTCGATGATCTGTAGATACCAGAGACGGGAGAGCAGCACGAGAAAAATGGCAGCGACGGCGATGGACATCCCGAGCACCCGGCGGCGGGGTTCCTTTACCTCCCGTATAAAGCGCTGTTTTTTCATTGCTGCGTCACCCAGCTTCTGCGGGAAGCTATGGTCACCACAATGGACGCGGCAAGGGCATTGACGAGCGCCTGGGGAAGCAGAGCCGGGAAGATTGCGGCGTAGACGCCGGGAGCGGCAGAAAAGAGGAGCAACAGAAACAGGTGGAGCACGCCGTTGCCGAGGGTGGCAAGGAACACGACAAGTATCATGAGATACCGGCTGTCGGTATAGAGACGGTGGGCAATGCTCTGCAGCAGAAAGTACATGACGAGATAAGTGAAAGCGTTAAGCCCGAGGTAGAGACCACTGAACGTATCATGGAGCAGCCCGAGCAGGACAACGACCACTGCCCCCAGCGGAGGCCGCTTGCGCAATCCGACCCAGGCAACTATGATCACCACCAGGTTGGGCTGGAATGGATCACGCAGATAGGCCGGGAAAAAACTCTCCTGCAAGATGAGAGCTGCAAAGACTGCAATGATGAATTTTAGCGTTATCAACATAGGCGGACCGTCAGTCACCGTGATGCGTAAGAAGGACAAGGACCTCTTCGAGTCGGGTTATGTTGATTGCAGGACGGACCTCGATGGTCTGAAAGATGCCGTATTCCCCCTTCTTCACCATGGAAACTTCCCCGACAGCCAGCCCCTTGGGGAAGACCCCGCCAACCCCCGAGGTAAGGATCGTGTCGCCGACCTTCACATCCTCCTCGCGCAGGGTGAACTCGAGGGAACAGCGGCCACTCCCCTTCCCCTTGACGACGCCACGGGCGCGTGATCTCTGGATCATTCCCGCCACGGAACTTGCATTATCCGTGAGGAGAAGGACTCTGGAACTGTTTGCAGCCACCTTGACGACCTGGCCGACCACCCCCTCTGCCACGACTACCGGCATCCCCTCCTGCAAACCGTCGGATGCCCCCCGGTTGATGGTGAGAGTCTTGAACCAGGGAGCTCCGTCTTCACCAATGACGGATGCCGTCAGGGAAGGGATTTTGAGCGAGGTTTTCAGATCCAGAAGTTTCTGCAAACGATCGTTGGCGAGGAGAGACTCTCGACTCTCCAGAAGCCGACCATTAAGGATCTTGATACTCTCCCGTAATTCCTTGTTTTCCTTACGTACATTAACAAGATCCACATAGTCGTTCCAGACACCGTTGATCGCCCTATTTACCGCGGCAGTTCCGTTTTGGAGAGGAGCCGTGAAATTAAGCACTGCCCGCTCGAAGAAATTGGCATGTTCCCGGTTCCTCAGATTGAGGGAATAGAAAAGGAATGCCAGCAGCAGGACCCCACCCGTCACCAGGTGGATGCGATATTTTTTAAGGAGTTCCCACATATCAGACCAGAAATTCGCAAGGGAAGACCATCCGTCTCCCCTCTATTATTTCGACTTCGTTGCACGACCAGATCGGCCATTACCGGCATCACCCGGGATTGAGCTCATTGCTCCGGAACAACTCGGCAAATGATTCATCGGCCGATTAAACACGCCTTGTGACAATCGCTTCAGCAGCCGCCAGAAGGTCATCGCAAACGGCTACCCCTTCAGGGACCTTTCCGGCATCCCTTTCGCCGTAACCTGTCCTGACCAGGACGGGTCGGCAACCGGCAGCCAGACCCGCTTCCACGTCGGCAAGCTTGTCACCGACAATGTAGGAGCCGCCGAGGTCGAGGCCGAAATCACGGGCTGCCCGGAGGAGCATCCCCGGCAGGGGTTTGCGGCAATCGCACTCCGTGCGGTATGCCCCGATCCCGTCCAGCGGATGGTGGGGGCAGAAATAACAGGCATCCACGGCGGCACCGTACCTGGCCAGTTCCCGATCCAGATGCCGGTGAAGTTCCTCCACCGCCTGTTCATCATAATAGCCACGGGCTACTCCCGACTGGTTGGTGACCACGATCACCCGGAAACCGGCCGTACGGAGAAGCCGGATCGCCTCCGGAACGCCGGGGATGAACTCGAAATCCTCGGGGAGGTGCAGGTACTCCTTCTCCACGTTGATGGTGCCGTCCCGATCGAGGAAGACCGCCCGTTTGAGGTTTTCATTTTCTGTCATACCAACTCACTACCCAACTGAAACGACTATTTTACGTTCTGGCAAGGCTGTCGAGCGTCTGTGCGGAGGCGTAGCACAGGCTATGCCGCACAAGCAGACACGAAGACTTACGCAGCCAGGGCGAAAAGAGGCGTTTCAACCGTATGTCTGGAGAATTTTTTCGATTATATTCGTCGTCGACTTCCCGTCCACGAACTCCACCAGTTCCACCCGACCGCCGTAGGACTCGACCACGTCCTTGCCAACGACCCCGTCAGGGGTGTAATCCCCCCCTTTGACCAGCACGAGCGGCTTGAGGGTTTCGATGAGTCGGAGCGGTGTCTCCTCGTCGAAGATCACCACGTAATCGATACAGTCGAGGGCGGCCAGAATGTGGGCCCGTTCCGTTTCCCCGATGAGGGGACGGCGCTCCCCCTTGAGGCGGCGGACCGACGCGTCGCTGTTCAGACCCAGCACCAGCAGGTCGCCAAAGGTGCGCGCCTTCTGCAGGTACTTCACATGTCCGGCATGGAGGAGATCGAAACAGCCGTTGGTGAAGACAACCCGTTTCCCCTTCCGCTTTTCTTCGTCGATGATGCCGGCCAGCACATTCAGGTTCTTTATCTTGGTATCGCTGTCCCGGTGGCTGAGGCTCACTTCGTTGATGATCTCGGCGGGGGAGACGGTGGATGTCCCCACCTTGCCGACGGCAATCCCTGCTGCAACGTTGGCGAGCCGAGACGCCTCACCGAAATCGAGACCGCAGGCAAGACCCAGTCCCAGCACCGCCAGAACCGTGTCACCGGCACCAGTAACATCGTAGACCTCACGGGCAACGGTCGGTATATGGTCGATAGCGCCTTCCTTGAGAAAAAGGGACATCCCCTGCTCGCTTCGGGTGACGAGCAGCCCCTCCAGCGACAGGTCGTGCAGCAGGGATGTTCCGGCCCCGATCAGGCTTGCTTCGTCCCGGATCGGGATGCGGGAAGCGATCTCGGCCTCCTTACGGTTAGGGGTGAGGATGGTAGCCCCACGGTACTTGGAGTAGTCATCCCCCTTGGGATCCACCACTATCGGCACTCCCGCCCGGCGGCCGCTTTCGATGAGGCTCGCCAGCACACGGTGGGTCAGAACCCCCTTGAGGTAGTCGGAAACAAGTACGACATCATAATTTTTTACATGGTCATGGAGGTAAGCGATAACGCACGATTCAAACTCGGCGCTGAGGGGTTCCCGGGATTCCCGGTCGATCCGGACGATCTGCTGGTTGACGGCAAGGACGCGGGTCTTTTTGCTCGTGGTCCGCTCCAGGTCCTCGAACAGGCCGCTCACGTCGACCCCCTTGCCGCTGAAGGCGTGGCGAAGGATGGTGCCGTTGTCATCACCGCCGATGACGCTGCAGACCCCCACCTGACAACCGAGAGCCACCAGATTATTGATGACATTCCCGGCTCCGCCGAGCCGCATGTCCTCGCGGGTGATATCCACCACCTGGACCGGTGCCTCCGGGGAAATCCGCTCGGCCTTTCCCCAGAGATACTCGTCGAGCATCAGATCGCCGACCACCAGGACACTGATATCCCGCGCCCGGGCAAAAAGCGATTCAATTTCCTTGCGTTCCATTGGAAGTTCTCCACATGCGGTAAAGACAGAGCACAAAAATGAGTAAAGTGGTTCTGGACGGTTTCAATGTTCCTCAGGGTTTCATGGCGACATCACCGAACATTCTGCGCTCCACCAGGTCGCAGAGGATGTGGATCATGGTGATGTGTCCCTCCTGAATGCGGGGGGTATCCTGGCTCGGCACGGTCAGCTCCAGGTCGACTGCAGGCCCGATGGTTCCACCATCCCGGCCGAGAAGGCCGACCGTCCGGCACCCCATTTCCCGGGCCAGGGTCAGGGCCGCCAGGACGTTGGGGGAGTTGCCGCTCGTCGAAATACCGACAACCACGTCGCCGGGTGCCGCCAGCGCCTCCACTTGACGCCGGAACACCTGCTCAAAACCGTAATCGTTGCCGATAGCCGTGAGGATTGACGTATCGGTGGTCAGGGCAATGGCCGGCAGAGCGCGTCGCTCCAGCTTGAAACGGCCGACGATCTCGGCCGCCAGATGCTGGGCATCTCCGGCGGACCCGCCGTTACCCATGACAAGCAGCTTGTTCCCCCCGGCAAGGGCCGTCACCACCAGATCCACCGCAGCCGCCAACGGTTCGGCAAGCTGGGTCTCGATCAGCACCAGGACCTCCCGGTGGGCCTGCAGCTGGGCTCTGATTTCACGTATCATGGGAGACCCTCCGTTTTTCGGCAATTTACCACGAATTGGTGCAAATAGCATCCGCTTTGTCGGCGGTGTACAGCTCAGCAGCGGTGCTGTTAACCCGATGCTCCAGATCGGAAAAGGGAATGGCATCCGCCGCCCCGGGGAAAGGAAGTCCATCGACGCCGGTTACCGCGACCAGTGCGGAGTGTTCAGCTCTGAGTGCCGCCAGCGCTTTTGCAGCACCCCTCTCCGGCATAATGCGGGGAAGGCGGTGCACCCGGATGTCGTCATGGCGCTCAACATATCCCGCCTGCTGCATATCCCGATAGAGCTGCGCACGGACAAGGAGATGAAACTGGCTCCCCTGACGCGCCCCGGCAAGGACAACAGAGAACTTCTGCTCCACGATATCGAGATCGACCCCTTCGGGGAAATTGATGCAGTAGACCCGTTCTTCTCCCCACCGCTGCAGATAGAGGGCAATGCTCCGCTGGAGCGTCTCGGCACGCCGGACTTCCGAACCGAGCAAAACCTCATCACGGTACCAGACCGTGCAGGCAGGAACGGTCCAGGTCAGGAAACCGCTCGCAAAAGCCCGCCGGGAGTAATCCTTGAGGCACCAGCCCCCGCCGTCCATTTCTTCCGAGAGACCACCGATCCGGTCGAAGAGCTGCTTTTTCACGAGCATGGCGGCGAGATTGCCGTGACTCACCTCGAACGGCACCCCCGCCCCTTTGCTGTCCGCGCCGCTGCGCCCCCCGTTGTCCGGGACAAGGCGCGGTGTTATGATGCCGGCATCGGGATGGCTTTCGGCAAAGGCAAGGAGCGGTTCCAGCCAGCCGGCAGTAACACGGGAGGTGTTCCGGACGACAATCGAAATGTCCGCCTCGGCCCGGGCAAGACCCCGGTTGACAGCCCTGACGTACCCCTGGTTGACGTCGTTGCGGAGCAGAAGAGCCCGGTCATCGAGTATTTCCGCAAATTCCTGGAGAAGCCGCTCCGTCTCGCGGTCGCTGCCATTATCCACGAGAATGAGGCGAGCCCCGGGCGCATGCTCCATGAGGGTAACGAGGCAGTCGCGGGTTTCAACCGGCCGGTTCCATACCGGCACTATGATATCGATTGAATGGGAATTCACTGCACGCTCTGGTTTCCGGTCACGGTCCATTGAACAATAAGGGGATGAAAAACAGGGAAAATAATGAGCAGGCGGGTATGGTTTAAAGAGGGTAAGGGGCTGTACAGAAGTTAATGCACAGCCCCTTTACCCGGTTTATGAACTGACCGCAACGCTCCGCAGCAGATTCAGCTCGTCAAGGACCTTGCCGGAGCCGAGTACTACGCAGGAAAGGGGGTCTTCGGCGGTAACCACCGGCAGACCGGTTTCCTCACGCAAAAGCACGTCGAGATTGCGAAGCAGTGCCCCGCCCCCGGCCAGAACGATCCCCTTGTCGACGATGTCGGCGGCCAGTTCGGGGGGAGTGCGCTCCAGACAGATACGGACCGCATCGACAATAGCATTGACCGGTTCGGAGAGTGCATCCCGGATCTCGTCCGAGTTGATCTCCTGGGTTTTGGGGATACCGGATACGAGGTCGCGACCCTTGACCTCCATGGTTTTCACTTCGTCCCCCGCAAAAGCCTCGCCGATTTCTATCTTGATGATCTCCGCCATCCGGTCGCCAATGAGGAGGTTGTACTTGCGCTTGATGTACTGGACGATCGCCTCATCCATCTTGTCGCCACCGACCCGCACCGACTTGGTGTAGACGATGCCGGCAAGGGAGATGACCGCCACTTCAGTGGTTCCGCCTCCGATATCGACAATCATGTTGCCGGAGGCCTCGGTGATGGGAAGGCCGGCGCCGATTGCGGCCGCCATCGGCTCCTCGATCAGGTAGACCTCACGGGCGCCAGCCGACTCGGCCGACTCCTTGACCGCACGCTTTTCAACCTGGGTGATCCCCGACGGGACACAGATGACGATGCGTGGCCGTACCAGGGTCTTGCGGTTGTGGACCTTGTGGATGAAGTAGCGGAGCATCTCTTCGGTGATGTCGAAGTCGGCGATAACCCCGTCTTTCATGGGACGGATGGCAGTGATGCTGCCGGGAGTACGCCCCAGCATCTTCTTTGCCTCCATTCCGACAGCCAGCACCCGCTGCTGCCCCGAATGGGTCTTCTGAACCGCCACAACCGACGGCTCCCGAACTACAATCCCCTTACCTTTCAGATACACCAAGGTATTGGCGGTTCCAAGATCTATGGCAAGGTCGTTAGAGAACATTCCGAACACAAAATCGAAAATTTTCAACATGACTTTTTATGACTCCTCTCGCGGCCCCAGACCGCACGTTATTGCAAAGTGATGAATAATAGCAAAATCACTCACGGGTTGCAAGTGATAAAGTTATCAACTAGTTAATCGAGATCAGCATTGAGTTTGTATACGCGGCAGACCTGCGGAAAGCCCAGTTCCGACAGCCGGAGGCCTGGTGCTGTTACGCGAAAAAGTATCCGCTTTGCAAACAGTTGAAACCCGTCATCAGTGGTTGCTTTTGAACGGCAATTATATTAGTATGCAGGACCATTATCCAAACGCCTTTACGCCAATTCCCCCCCATAAAAGGAGTCCCCCCGCAATGCTCGGTATCATGCGAAAGTACAAGCAGTCCGTTATCATCAAAGTGGTCTTCGGCATCATTGTTTTCTCCTTTATCGGCACCATGTTCCTCGTCTGGGGCCTGGGAGACAGGAATTCCGGCGGCAAACTCGGTTACGCGGCCAGAGTCGACGGCACAAAGATATCGCTTGAAGATTTCCAAAAATCCTATTACCGCATCAAAAACATCTACGAACAGGTCTATGGACGTTCCCTCACGCCGGAGATGGAAAAACAGATGGGGGTCAAGAAAATGGCCCTCGACAATCTGGTTGATTCCCTTCTGGTCCGCAAAGAGGCCGACCGGATGGGGATCAAGGTCTCCAAGGACGAGGTGGCCAGCGCCATCGCTGCCATGCCGGAATTCCAGAAGAACGGCGCCTTCGACTTCCAGCAGTACCAGCAACTTCTCAGGTCGAGCCGTATTACTCCCGACAACTTCGAAAGTTCACAGAAGGAAGAACTGCTGATCAAGAAAGCCCGTCAGAAAGTCAAGGACAAGGTTCAGGTGAGTGACGACGAAGCGCTGCAGGCCTTCAAGAAACAGCACGACAAGGTAGACCTCCAGTTCGCCTCATACTCCCCCGCCGATGTGCGAAAAGAGATCAAGCTGGGAGACCAGGAACTCACCGCCTACCTGCAGAGTCACCAGGAGGAATTCAAGGCACCGGAACAGATCAGCATCTCCTACGCCGTGATGGATCCTGCGAAAGTCACTGCAAAGCTGACCGTCAGCGAAGAAGAGGCCCAGGCCTACTACCAGAAAAATATCGACCGCTACCAGGGGAAGGGCGGAATCCTTCCCTACGCCGAAGTGAAAGAGCGGGCGAAAAATGACGCCCTCAAGGCAAAGGGAGCTAGCCAGGCCTACGAAGCAGCTGCGGATGCCATGAACAAAAACATGAAGGGGGCAAACCTGGCTGCTGCGGCAGCATCCCTCGGAAGCAAGGTTGCGGAAACCCAGCTCTTTACCATGACAGCCCCGCCCGCCAGCCTGGCCGGTGAGACGGAACTGATCAAGCGCGCCTTTATCCTCAAGGAAGGGGAACTGGGTGGGCCGGTAGAAACTGCAAAAGGGATTTATCTCTTCAAGATCCGGGAGCGCAAGCCTGCCGCGGTACCGCCGCTCGTCCAGATACGGAATCAGGTCGAGCTCCGCGCCGTCGCAGACAAGGCGAAGGAACTGGCAAAGAAAAAGGCGGAAGACGCCCTCGCCTCCCTGGCAAAAGGTGGCGCCGGCCTGCAACTGGGAGAGACCGGCAGCTTCGGGTATACTGCAACGGGTGAGGTGCCCAAGATCGGCAAGTCGCCTGAAATAATGGAAGCGGCATTCGCCCTTGCCCCGGGCCAACCGGTAGCCAAGACACCGTTCCAGGTGGGCGACCGCTGGTACGCCGTGAAACTCAAGAACCGCCAGGCGGCTGATACCACCGAATTCCAGAAGACCAAAGACCAGCTCAAGCAGAGCCTCCTGCCCAAGAAGCAGCAGGAAGCTCTTGACACCTGGCTCAAAGAGCTGAAAGCCAAGGCCAAGATCGAGATCAATCAGCAACTTCTTGCAGACTGACGTCATTCCCATCCGTAACCCAGGGCACCATGACCCGGTGACGGATGAAACCCAAGGAGGATCACTACAATGTCAAAGCCCGTTTTGAATACCGACTTCCCCGACCTTAAGCTTGCCGCACGGGGCAAGGTGCGCGATATCTACGACCTGGGGGAAGCCCTCCTCATCGTCACCACCGATCGTATCTCCGCCTTCGACGTGATCATGAACGAAGGGATTCCGGACAAGGGGTACGTACTGACCCAGATATCAGCCTTCTGGTTCCGCCAGATGGAGGACATCATCCCGAACCACATCATCTCCACCGACGTCAGGGATTTCCCCGCTGTCTGCCAGAAGTACGCGGCGGACCTGGAAGGGCGCTCCATGCTGGTAAAGAAGGCCAAGCCGTTGATGGCTGAATGCATCGTCCGTGGCTACCTCTCCGGCTCCGGCTGGAAGGATTACAAGGCGACCGGCACCGTTTGCGGCATCAAGCTTCCGGCCGGGCTGGTGGAATCGGACAGACTTCCCGAGCCGATCTTCACCCCTTCCACCAAGGCCGAACTCGGCACCCACGACGAGAACATCTCCTTCGAGAAGATGGCTGAAATGTGCGGGAAGGACATCGCCGAAAAGGTCCGAGACGTGACACTCAGGATTTACTCCAAGGCACGGGACATCGCCGATGCCAAGGGAATCATCATCGCCGACACCAAGTTCGAGTACGGCATCTACAACGGCGAACTGATCATTATCGACGAGTGCATGACCCCCGACTCCAGCCGCTTCTGGCCCAAGGACAGCTATAAGCCGGGTGGCCCCCAACCCTCCTTCGACAAGCAGTTCCTCCGGGATTACCTGGAGACCCTCGACTGGAACAAGACCGCACCGGCCCCGCCGCTCCCCGAGGAGATCGTGCGGAAGACCGGCGAGAAGTACATGGAAGCGCTGGTAAAACTCACCGGCAAAGGGAAATAAGCGGTAACCTTATCTTGGACAAACACGAAGCCCCGGTCGGAATCGGCCGGGGCTTTTTTGCGTTCACTTTGCCAAAGGAATCAGAAATCGAGAGGGCTTCGTGCCCGCTAAAGGTGCGGAGGAAGCCGATTCGTCGTCTATTACTTACTGTTTTTAATTTACGTTTTATCAGAATTTGCGTATAGTTGGCGACAAATTTCACTCTGAATCAAATGAGACCTTCGTGAAAACTCGCCGTCGCCGAGAGCTTTTTCCAGCTGTTAAAGCGAGAGCGAATTAAACGGCGAATCTACAAGAACTGAGAAGATGCTCGTAGCGACATCTTTGATTACATCGAAATGTTCTACAATGCGGTACGCAGGCATGGACTCGTCGGAAATCTATCTCCCGTTGAGTTGGAAATGCAAAGGAAATGCAAAGGGGACGCCCATAAATTTATAAATTTCGTAACCAAAGGATGAGAAGTAATGCCACGTAAGGCTCGTATCGACGCAGTTGGCACGCTTCACCACATTATTTGCCGTGGCATCGAAAGCCGCAACATCTTTGCTGATGACGCTGATCGGGATGATTTTGTCTCAAGGTTGGGTGCGATTCTCTCTAACACGTCGACACGATGCTATGCTTGGGCTCTCATCCCAAATCACTTTCACCTGCTGCTTCAAACGGGGACGGCCCCCGTTGCCACGGTGATGCGTCGCCTCCTGACGGGATATGCGATTACGTTCAATCGCCGGCATGGCCGCCAGGGGCACCTTTTCCAAAACCGTTACAAGTCAATTCTCTGCCAGGAGGAGCAGTATCTGCTGGAGTTGGTCCGCTATATCCACTTGAATCCCCTTCGTGCGGGTGTTGTTTCTTCCCTGGCCGAATTAAATAGCTACCTGTATTGTGGACACAACTGCATGCTTGGCCAAAGAAGCGAACCGTGGATTGCTGTCAACGAGGTGCTCAATCGATTCGGAAAGCGGCAGAAGGAGGCATGTAAATCCTACGAGGCATTCATAGCTGACGGTGTTGCCAAGGGAAGACGCCATGACTTGATAGGCGGCGGTCTGTTTCGTAGTGCCGGGGGTTGGAGCGCAATCAGGTCGGCACAATCTGCTGGAATCTTCCTGAAAAGTGACGAGCGTATTCTAGGTGATGGCGATTTTGTAGAAAGAGTTTTGGGGGCAGCTGACGAGGAAATGGAAAGAAAGTCGCGGTACCGGCAACTTGGATTTGATCTTGAAAAGTTATCAGCCCTTGTTGGAGAGATTCTCGGCATCGATTCAGCCGATGTCGAGACCCCGGGGAGACAACCCCGCCGTGTCCAGGCTCGTGACCTTTTCTGTTATTGGGCTGTCAGGGAACTAGGGATCTCTGCGACAACCTTGGCCAGACGTTTTGGCCTGACTCAGCCAGCTGTCAGTATGTCAGTGGGCCGCGGAGAAAAGTTTGTTGCCGAAAAAGGATTGCTTCTTGAGGAACATGTCAGGAGACAAAAGTCGGACAGCACGAGTAATTTATAAATTTATGGGCGTCCCCATAGGTCCTCCACAGATTACGTATTCCAATGCATCGGACATTCTTACGCCATGCTTGGTCTGAATGATAAGGCTTTGAAAGCATATCGAGAAGCTCAACTGCTGAATCCTGCAGATGAGGAAATAGCAAAGGAAGTTAAGAGACTAAGCGCTAGCTGCTAACCATCGGCGGCAGACGGTCGGCGCGATAAGGCCGCGCCGCCGCTGGCGCCTCACTGCGTTGGGTGAATAAAAGAGGAAGAATGACAAAGAACCGATTCATAGCAGTCGCAGCATTTCTTGCTGTCCATTCTGCCGTAATTGCCGGGGACGTCCTTCGCACCGGAGAAATCTCACGTTTTTCCCCGCAAGGGTTCAGTGCCCTCACAACGCACATCATTTCCTTCCTTTGCCTCTCGCTTCTGGTTTTGACCATAAAACAAAAATTATGGCGAGTCGGCGGGGTACTGGCGGCGTTATCTGCATTGCTTCGCTCCTGCACCACGAGCTTCCCAGAACAGAAAATAATCTTTGGAATTATAACGCTAATAGTCAGCTTCGGTTCAATAGCCGCACTCTTCGCTTCGTGGCGGCTTGAGACATTTGATATGTGTTGGTGGGAGCGGAGCGGCCAGAAAAATACCATGAAACCCATTCTCATACTCCTTGTCGCACTCGGAGTAGTGGCAATATTCCTATACTGGGGAAGACCGTAAGGCACCCAACCAGGGCCTTGGACGCCGACCGGGGCTGAGAAACGCCCCGGTGCGGGTCAAGGCCCGATCTGTTATGCAAGGAAACGGAAAATGATTAAAAACGAAATGACAAGAGGCAGATTTGTAGTGATCGGAGTTGTTGTTGTCTCGCTGTGCTTAATTTTTTATTCATGGCGAGGACTCGTTCAGAGTGGCGAGATTACAGCGATGATGGCAATGGTTATCGCCTATGCTGGTCTGCTCCCTTTCATTATCGGATTTATAGTTCAGTTGGTATTTCTGAAGAGAGCTATTCCATCATATGCAGCTTGGGCACTAGCATTGGCTGTGGTTGTCCTTCAATGGATGATCTCAGGAAAAGCACCTCTTATGGTTATGGAACAAGGAGCTATTAGCATAGTGGTCTCTTTGATAATCACGGGTATGTTTGTAAATTTGGGACTGAAAGCCACGCGTGCCTTTTTTAAAAGAAAAGTGAACTGACAGGCAAAATGGGAACTTCTCTGAGGAAGAAAAAAATGCATAACATGCGCTTAGACCGTGACCGGGCGATAAAGCTGCCCGTCAGGTCAAGCGCAGGCCCGTTAGGCGTCAAGAAAAATGAAAATGAAAATACAAACAGAAGAAACTGAGATTAAATGGAGTTGGATGGTGTCAGACGGCGGGAATATTGTCGCCGATGACAACTGCCGCAGAATTGAGTGGCTCACAGCAACTGTCCTCAAAAAAATTTGCTCCGACTACAGTGGGTGGGAGACTTTATATCAAAATCCTGAAGACGGTCGCTACTGGGAACTCACCTATCCTGAAAGTGGCTACCATGGTGGCGGCCCACCAAGCTTGCGAAATATCACCGGAGAAATGGCGACAACAAAATACAAAATGAGCGAGGATATTAAGGTCGGCAACCAGAACGTTAGACAAGAAAAAATGAAAGAAATCGAGATCGAAGAAATCAAAATCGATGAAGAGAATCGACTTTTAGTTCGTCCTAAGATCAGTCCCGATTACAGCTATGAGTACATCTATCGTGATGCATCGGGAATAACATGGATTAACAAAGCGCGATCCCTTGCGGCACGAGAGCCGGAGAAGTGGAATCACTTTGACTTGTTCAAGCAGATCATTGCAGCAGTCCAGAGTGAATATGGCGACTTCCTTCAAGTTTCAGTCGATACAAGATGGGTTAATATTCCAACCGCTCTAGCAACTCAAATAAGGGAGTGGAAACGGAGCTGACACGCCTAATAACGGCGCAGACACAGACGCGGCAAAAAAGCCGCCGCGCTGGTCACGCCGCGACACGTTGGCAGTATCAGAACGCATACCCTGCACTCAACCCCACCATATGGATGTCGGAACCGTAGATGCCGTTGGCAGCTCCGGCCGGTGCCCCGAGGGAATTGACCTTGGCCCGGTCGTGCAGCACCTGGTAGGCGTAACTCAGGGCAAATTTGAATTTCCGGTACGAGAGCTCCGTTCCCAGACTGTAGACATCGGTAACCGAATCGGGGATCGTGGGATCGAATGTGGAATCGGGAACCGGACTGTCCCCATGGAGATACCCCGCCAGCAGGGCAACGGCAGGATTCACCTGGTACCTCGCCCCCACATTGTAAGAAAAAACATCCTTCCAGTTTCTCGGCGTAACGTCAGACCGCCCATTTGCCAGGTCTATCTTCAGTTGATCGAAGGATGACCACCCTTCCCACCGCACCCCCGCTTCCAGGGTCAGGGGAGCAAACCCCTTGTAGGCGATGCCCGCCAGTACCTGCTGGGGAAGGGTCAGGTCGGCTGAGCCACGACTGTTCTGCAGCAGTGCCACAACCGATGGAGGAGAACCGGCAGGAACCGTAAAGGTCGCGTCCCCCTCGACCTTAACTTTGACCTCGCTTCGGTAGGATGCACCGAAGGAAAATCCTTCAGGAAGATCGAGGAGAACACCGACGTTGTAACCAACGCCATTCCCGTCCCCCTTGAATTTCTGCCCGGCATCGGGAAGCCCTGCCGCAGCCAGGCTCCTCTTCTTTTCCAGGGTCGCGTCAAGCAGGATAAGATCGACCCCCGCGGCAAGCGTAAGGATAGGGAACACCTTGTAGGAAACTACCGGGTTGATGTTGAAGGTCTGCAGTTCCGAGTTGGTGCTTATATACCGCCCCTCCCAGCTGTCTCCCCATTTTGTTCCCAGACCGAAGGGGCTGAAGACCCCGAGACCGGCACTGAGGTTATCAGTGACTGCGTGGGTGATATAGAGAGTGCTGGGGAAGAACAGCTTGTTGTCGGCCTCGGTCGTTATCCCATTCAGGGAGCTCGTATAGCTGCGGGAGGGGGTCATGAGGACAGTCCCAACCATAACCTGGGTACCGGGAAGGGTATTGATCAGAGCAGGGTTGTAGAAAACCGCCGATGCATCGCTGGTATGGGCGATAACAGCATTCCCCTGCCCCAGGGCTGAAGCACCCTGGGTAAACAGGGCAAAGCCCGAGCCGAAGACAATCGTCGCCGGGCACAAAACCATAACAAGCAGCAGGGCAATTAATGACTTCTTCCAGCGCGGCACTACAAAACACAGCATAGACGCTTCCCCCATGTATCAGCTTGATCTCCAAATGTCTCAGAACAATTAACCGTAGGCCAGTGAAGGCCATTAATCGTTGCCATATTGCGCGGCTGATGGTATATAGTGTCGGCCTGCGGCCGCAGGAGCTTGAATACGGCGCAGATATCACAACCCGGACAAAGGAACAGGGATGTCGGAAAAAGAATACTTGATGGAAAGTACCGACGAAGTCATTCGTCTTGACCTGAAGACCGATAACGAAGTCACCGGGAGACAGGCCCTCTGGGCCGGAATCCGGCCAGGCATGCGGGTTGCCGATATCGGCTGTGGCTCGGGGAAAACCACCTCTAAGTTATTTGAACTCGTTCAACCGGGAGGCTCTGCTCTGGGGATCGACATCGCCCCCCAGCGGGTCTCCTATGCCCAAGCCAATTACGGCCAGGCCGGCCTGGAATACGTCTGTGGCGACGCACAGAAGCCCCTCGATGACCTCGGAGACTTCGATTTCGTCTGGGTCCGTTTTCTCCTGGAGTATTACCGCACCGGCAGCAGCGAAATGGTAGCCACCATCTCCCGGCTCGTGAAGCCAGGCGGCATCCTCTGCCTCACCGACCTTGACCACAACTGCCTGAGCCACTATGGGCTTTCATCCCGCATGGAACAAGCAATCCGGGAAATAATGAGCGGACTGGAGGAAAAGGCCAATTTCGACCCCTACGCGGGACGTAAGCTCTACTCCTACCTCTATGACCTCGGCTTCGAGGATATCGACGTCAAGGTCGCCGGCCATCACGTGATCTACGGCGACCTCAAGGACAGCGATGCGTTCAACTGGCTGAAAAAGGTCGAAGTCGCCCCCCAGAAAATAGGCTACCAGTTCAGTGGCTACGAAAACGGCTACGATGAGTTCCTGGCGGAATTCCGGGAGTTCTTCCACAACCCGCGAAGGTTTACCTATTCCCCCATCATCTCTTGCCGGGGGAGAAAACCCGTCTGATCATTTCCACGAAACTGCCTGGGGAGTGTCGCAGGCATACGTCTTATTGTAATAGCTGATCAATGCTTCCACCAGACGGCGATCGAAGTGCCTGCCACCCCCCTCCCGCAACAGATGGAAAGCCTCCTCGATGGTCATGGGGTCTCGGTAATGGCGCTTGGCGGTGATCGCTTCAAAGAAGTCCGCCACGGCAATTATCCTGGCACCCAGCGGAATCGCCTTCCCCTTGAGCCCGTTGGGATAACCACTCCCGTCGATTTTCTCATGGTGGGAACCTGCTATTTCCGGAACCATGCTGAAAACCCCCTCGAAGCTGACCTGCTCAAGAATCTCCCTGGTCTTGGATGAGTGGGCCTTGACGATCTCGTACTCATCATCGGTCAGTATGCCGTTCTTCTTGAGAATGGCATCGGGTACCCCAATCTTGCCATAATCATGAAGAAGCGCAGACACCCGGATCACCTCCCGGTGTTCACCTGAAAGCCCCAATTCGGAACAGATGCCGATCGCATATTCGGTCACCTTCTCGGAATGGCCGGCGGTCAGGGGATCGCGGGCGTCGATGCTGGCTGCCATAACCTTCAGGATCGACCGGAACTGCCGTCCACGAGCGTCAATCAGATCAGCATTACGGATGCTGATGCCGATCACCGGCGCTATGCCCATGAGAAGGCTCATGTCGCTCTGCAAAAGCGGTCGCTTGGACTTGAGATGGTCAACGGCCAGAATGCCCAGCTTTTCATCCTCACAGATAATCGGACAACAGATAAACGACTGGGAGCCGAGCTTGTTGACAAAAGCCAGGCTGTGGGGGGAAAGATCCCCTTCGATTTCGTTCACGTCGTTGATCAGAAGCGGTCTCTGCTCCCGCAACGCCACCACGAACGCACCTCTCGACTCCGGCCGGTTCAGGTGAAAGGAAGTTTTTTTCAGCAGAGCGAAATGCTCGTCGTTGTAACCGAACCCCGCCCGAAATACCAGCTTGTCCTTATCACGGTTCGTCAGCAGGATCATACCCCGATCGTAATCGAGCCGCTTTTCCAGGATCTGCACCACGTTCGCAAGAATGTCGTCGATATTGGTCTGCCTGCTGATAGCCTGCCCCACCTCATTGGCCATGAGGGCATTGTTGTAGTTCATGTTGATCTGCTCGAGGAGCTGATCACTTGAGTTCCAGAGATTGTCCAGGCTTGTCTTCATCTCATTTTTCTCTATGAGTTCGGCAATGAGAGTCAGAAGCAGGACAACAACAACTGAAAATGGCAGGAGTATTTGAACAACAGACCAGACATTAACGAACAGAGTGATAACAATCGTGAACGAAAGAAGCAGCACTACTATGTTTCTGGCACGAAACCATGTAGAAGAAACATTTTTCTTCCAATTAATTATATAGCGACAAACCTTGTCACCTTTAAAAATACATTCAGGATGTTCGATATGGGGAATTTCGTGCTTGAATATTATTGACGCTGCTTCAAGAAATCCGGTTCTGTTGGCACACTGAAACGGTTCTTCCCTTACATCCTCAAAGGGAGTGGCCGTCACTTCAATCTTGTCACCGTCTATTTTGCGCGACTCATAGCGGGAAGACCGGGTGAACTTGGTGGATGCTTTGCCAAACATTTCGTATGCCTTGGAAGGCCCAACCAATCCGAGTATATATTGGCGCATCACCCCGATTGCTTCGGGAGAAGCTGCGTACCGGCCCGCTTCACGGGCAATATCCGCATTGCCGGTCAACTTCCGTAACCGCTCATGAAAGAAATTAATCTGTTCCTGGGTGAACCAGTGCCCCTGATCGGCCACTTCGTAGGGTTTCATACCAGCATAGTTCAGCAAATCACCGATATTGATATAGCTGTACTTCCGCTTGATCAGCTTGATGTACGTATCGATGATACGGCTGTTGTACAAGGGTTTGGACATGGGTGGCATCCTTTGACTCAAGGACCTGCACTAGAGTCCGTATTTGTCAGTTTTTAATATTTTTTCCATGAATTTCATGTATTCGTCACTGTAAAGCAGATTCAATACCCACATATTATATATCTTGTCGTAAGGGATCCCGTTGAGTTCAGCATAAGTTGTCGGATAGACAAGGACAGGCACGTCATCCTTGTTGAACTTGAGGGTAAGGCATGACAACATGAGATTAAACATTTCCCGTGGGAAATTCTCTTCATCTACGACAAAAACTTTTATGCAATTGGTCAGATCGGAAAGGTTGAGCCCGACGTCCGATATGACGACCATGATAATCGCCTTGAGAATGCCGTCATAGGTAACGGAATACAGATGCCGTTCTCTCTTGAACCCGAGTCGACGATATTCGGTATCGAGACTGGAACTGTCCATCATGGACGGCTCAAGGTCCAAAGCATGAAGCATGAGTCCGCCGGAACGGTGAGTGTAAAAGGCTTCCAGCTCCACAAGGTCCTCTGGACTGCTTCTATTCAATCCCCACGGACCCGAAATGTTCCATTCCATGTCGTAAGTCCGTTGGTAATGGAAGTAGGCGAATCCATCAACGGAACATTTGCGGGAATCGTTGATTGCCTCGGCACACCCCCCAAAGACCTTGCGAGGGAATTTGTTGTCGGGCCTGAAATATCCCACGATATAGTTCATGTGGGCTGAGAAAATCGTATTGGCATCGTTGATATATCGCGACAACTGGTTCAGAACTACCAGACCTGCTCGATGAGAACTCGATCTGGTAGCGGCATGGTGGTGACTGATCCAGGTATTTTCATAAAATCGCAGAGTAGAACAATGTCCGTAAATTTTGCCGTTTTCCTGGTAAATGAAATGCCGGGCGATATTCGGATGCTGTGTATAGAGCTTTTCGTAGGTGGCCTTCAGCTGTTCCTTGTTAGCTTCAATGTAAGCATATTTCTGGGGGTAGATGAATCCGGCTTCGAAGAAGAAGTCCCAGAGATTGTCCATATCCACAGTGTTGCAGACGTAGGATGATTTGTCCTTTGCCTGGTTAAGGAGCGCGAGCATGCGTACATGGTCGTGCATATCCATGTCGAGAATGGCGAAACCGCTTTTTACTCGGTGCTCATCCCTTTTATTGCTGTAACTGTTGCGATAGACGACTTGGGCTTTGCACGAAAAACTGAAATTGCCGGCAAAGTTGAGCGATAATTCAGGGATGATCATCCCCGGCAACAGAACAGAATTTTCTTCGTCTTCTTCAACGGAAAAACCGGAAGTTGACAGGTCAATGGCCTTCAGATCAAACTTCTTGCCAATGAACGGGTGCAGAAAAACAACATTGGGGGAAGGAACGAGGATTTGCCGTAAACTTCGAATCTCCTTTGGCTTGAACCTGCGGACATGTTGATGCAAAGGTTCCAGCACGTAGGTCTTTATCTGTTGATCAAGAGACTGCTTTAGCAACCGGCATTCGCCGGAATAGAGCACTTCGCCGGCAACTGAAATGACAATGTTTACCGGAGATTCCACACGGATCCATTGGAATGTCTGAGGAGGAGCAGCCGTAACTTTTATTCGTAAAGAAAAGGCATTGAAATCGACAAGGACGCCCTTGAAAAGTGCGCTGTTTTGAATAAGTTGTACGTCAACACCATCGCACTGATACCGACAGGCCCGACGAAAACTGAACTCACGACAGGTCTCGGGCAAAATGAGCCTGATTCCCGTTTCGCTGATGGCAGCAATTTCCGCTTTTACTATATAGAATTTGCGCTCATCGGCGATAAGCAGATGTTGGAATTTATAAGCCTGTAATTGTTGGGGGGTGATTTCCGAATCGGTCAAGTTACAATCAAGAATGCTGCTGGTGCAGGGTTGGGGTTTTGCGGAGATTGATATTGTTCGGTCGTACCGTGAATGCTTATAGATTATCTGGAGGGTGCCGTCTTGAAAATTTATGAAATTGAGTTTATTTAGAAGCGACTTTTGACTGACATTCTTCCCGTCGCTCTGCTCGTTGACTTCAGGGCTTGTACTGATCAGTCGAGGGAACTGCTGCGCAAGAGTCATGCCCACCTCACACCAACAACCATCACAAACCGCCAATGTTCAACACGGCTGAACGAGCAACAATCCGTCAAATAATCAAGCTTTACATCGTTACCCATTGAATTTTTAGCAACCTACCACATTCAAAAATGTTTTACAAGATATAACCATGAAATAAATCACACAACAATTAATTTATTTTAATCACAGTAACATTCCCTCCTGCTTGTGACTGCAAGCTATTCGACGTAAAGAAGAGAGGGAGGGAATTAAGGGGTAGCCGGCCAGAGAGTATGGTTTTCCTGCCATGGGAGGAGAAAGAAGTCTATGCGGGGGGAGCTTGTCTCTTGGTGCGTTCGGCAAGACGCCGGAAATACTCATTGCGGCACCAGTTTTCCACTTCGACCATTGCCCGGAAGGCTTCGGCAAAATCCCGGCGACCGGTGGTGAAAACCCCATGACCGTACACGAGAGCCCGGCCGGACTCGCCAATAACCGGCGGCACCCGCTTTGCCAGTCCCCCCGCGCCGATCTCGCCCGCTACCACCGGCGTGCCTCCGAGATAGCGTACGTACGGACAGTCACGCCAGCAGTCCGTGATCCCGCACTCTTCCCGATCGCACTGCATGCTCATCACCACGGAAAATTTCGGATGGCCATGGAGAATAACCCGGGCATCGCCGGTCTCGTAAATACGGCGGTGGGCCGCCAGTTCGCTGGAAGCGGTAATGCCGGTGGTTGAGGTGGGTGCGAAGGGAACCGGGTCGATACAGCCGTCAAGTTCGTCGAGACTGGCCGCCGTCTGGGAAATGTAGATCGTGTCGTCGCTGCGGCAGGAGATGTTGCCGAAAAAGGAGTCCACCAGTCCCCGCTCCACGGTGTAGCGTCCCACCGTTGCCACCTCGGAAAGGATGGCGGCGGGTTCGACCAACGGCCCGGTGCGGAAAACCAGTCCATCGGCGGTAAGCGGCCTGAGCCAGCCATTCCGGAAGTCATCAAAGGCCGCGGGCTCGCCGGGGATCAGAAAACCGTCGGCGAGCAGGTCCTGCAGATATTTGACGAATGCAGCATGAAAGACGGAAGAATAGTTGATATAGGCCTGCTCCACCGTAACCGCCCCGACGGCGACGATCCCCACCCCTTCCACGATAACCCCTTTGCGGTTTCCCAGCAGGCGGGCAAGGAGTTCCGGACCGCCGGCCTCATAATCGCTTCGGCGGAGAAAGGGAATGTCGTGGAGAAAGGTGCGGGTTTCGGTGTCACGGGGAATGATGCATGATTCCCCGGAAGAGATACGTCGCACGAGGAATTCGGCAAAGGGGAGAGCTGGACGGGCAGCCACCAGGGCGAGTGCGTCGAGACGGCCGAGCACGTCACCCGCCAGCCGTGCACGTTCAGGCTCGCCGGTGGTCAACAGCGTATCGTCCTGGGCGGCAAAGGCTATCCGGTCACGCAAAGCCGAATGGTCGGCGACGAGCTTGTTCGTGTATTTGGAAATCTGATCCATCATGGCTGGCGCCCCAGAAAGCCGGGATATGGGAACGTCCCCTCCGACGTCAGCCCCCTGATCCGGTAGTACTTCTGCAGCTCTTCATCAAAGCGGGCACGGTCAATGGCCGGAACCTCTATGCCGTCACCGCTGGATCCAGGCTCAGAGTAGAACCGTTCGGGAAGATGGTCATCGGCCACGGTAAAACCGTTGTCGCAATTGTAGAAACGTTCCGTGAGATAGATCCGTTCGCCGGTCTCCCTGAGTGTCTGGGGGGAGTACTCCATGCCGGTGACGGCAGAGAGGATCTCGGCATACTCCTCCAGCGTCGCCCCCAGGAAGGCGAAGGTGCATGCCATGAGCGAATCCACAGCGGCGTTGCTATCCTCGGCAATCTTTATGATGCGGGCCTTGCCGGAGAAGGAAAAACGGTCGGTCGCCACCGGCTTGCGGAGAATCTCGTGGGAAAGGGGATAGGCCCGCAGATGGCAACCTCCCCGGTTGCTGGTACAGTATGCCAGTGCCATGCCATAAGCACCGCGTGGATCGTAGGCAGGGAGTTCCAGAGATTTGACGCTCATGGAAAGCCCCGGGGTCCCCAACTGTTCGGCAACCCGGCGCGAGCCAAGGGACAGGAGCTCTCCATCCCCCCGCCGGTAGCCGATATCGGCCAGGAGGCCGGGGAGCTCATCCGCCGTCAGGAAGCGCCCCCTCCCCTCTCCCCAGGCGGAGAGGGTCGCGCCAGCGGAGATGGCATCGAGGCCAAGTTCATTGCAGATGGTAGTGGCGCGAACAATGGAGGAAAGGTCCGAAATGGCGTTGAGTGCACCGAAATGGGAAATGGCGTCATATTCCGGTAACTGCTCTCCCAAGGGCGTTCTTTTAAGGCACTGGATAGGGCAACCGTAGCAGCCATCCCTTTGCGGCTGGTACTCGCGGCGGATCGCCGGCCCCGAATAGTTGCAGGATCCGGCAAAATACGTCCGCCGGAAGTTCTCCGTGGGAACCATGCGGCGCTGGCGTATCAGGTCAACCAGGGCGGGCGTCCCGTACTCGGCAATTCCCAGTTCACCAAAGATGACCGGCGATGCCCGGAACAGGCGCATCACGTCCTGGCAGGCGTTCTCAAGCCGCTCATGGTCGGCAATGGGGACGGTTCGGGCGCCGTTTACCACCACAGCCTTGAGGCGTTTGTACCCCATGACCGCGCCGAGCCCGCCCCTCCCCCCACCATCCCCCCCATCCATCATGATGCTGGCAAAGAGGACGCCGTTCTCACCCGCAGGACCGATAGCGGCAACGCTGCCAGCGTCAGCCAGTGAGTCAAAGGTTTCTGGAATCGTTTTGCCCCACAGGGTGTCTGCCGGCACCAGTTCCGCACTGTCACCTGCGACGCGGAGTACCACCGGCCGGGAACTGGCACCGATTATGAACAGGGCATCCACCCCCGCGCTCTTCATGCTCCAGGCGAAGCGGCCACCGACCGGACAGTCACAGATTGTCCCCGTAAGGGGTGAGCGGGAAACCACCGCCAGGCGGGCGGATGTAGGAGCGGAGGTACCGCAGAGAGGGCCGGCAGCGAAGATAAGCGGTATCTCCGGCGCAAAAGGGTCGAGGGAGTGAAAACCGCGCATGAGCCGCACCCCCAGGCCGCGTCCCCCCAGGTAGGCATGGAGGATCTCTGCGGGAAGAGTTTCACGCCAGATACGACCGCTCGTCAGATCGACCTTCAGAATTGTGCCAGCCCAGCCGTTCATTGCCGATCAACCTCGAAGGGCCACCGTAAGGCAGCCCCGAGTAGAAAGCCTGTGTTCATTGTGACTAGAGGCACTCTTTCCGTCCCTGCCGCTCCAGTTCCTCGACAATCTTCTTCACATCCTGCGCCCTTTCCTTGGGGCAGACCAGCAACGCATCGGGACAGTCGACCACCACCAGGTCGTGCACGCCGATCAGGGCGGCCACCTTGTCATTGCCGTACACCAGGCAGCCGGTGGCATCGATGGTCACCAGGTGCCGGGTGTTGATGGCCAGATTACCGTTACCGTCCAGAGGCATCACCTCCGGCAGAGCGTTCCAGCTCCCCACATCGCTCCAACCGAAATTGGTCGGAATGACCATCACATTTTCCGCCTTTTCCATCACGCCGAAATCGATGGACTCAGAGGCAACGTCCTGGTAAAGCCTTGCGATCTGGGGCTTGAGATCTTCCGGAGCCCAGACGTCAGCAGTGAAGGTAAGGTCGGCCAGGCGAGCGGCTAGCGACGGCATGTGAGCCAGTATCTGATCGAGGATGACATCGGCCCGCCAGACGAACATGCCACTGTTCCAGTAGAAATTCCCCGCAGCAAGAAATTCCAGAGCCTTGTCCAAGGGAGGTTTTTCAACGAAACGGCGCACCGGATAGGGACCGCTCCCCCGCATCTCCTCCTCCGCCTCGATGTAGCCGTAGCCGGTCTCCGGGCGGGTGGGGACGATGCCCAGAGTGACAAGATACCCGTTCAGGGCAGCTTCCCGCGCCGCGCCCAGCGCATCGCGGAATCCCTCTTCGTCGGCGATGTAGTGGTCGGCAGGCAGCACCACCATAAGCCCGGACGGATCGTGAGCGGCTATGATGGTCGCCGCCAGGCCTATGGCCGGCGCAGTGTTACGCCCTACCGGTTCCGCCACGATGTCGATGCGGACAGCCTGCTGGTATTCTTCGAGCTGCCGAGCGGTCTCCTGAGACTGCAGGGCATTGGTAACAACCAGGAGCCGCTTCGGCTTCAGTGGCAGAACCCGCTCGACGGTTCGTTGCAGCATGGATTTTCCCCCGAGCACGGACATGAGCTGCTTGGGGGAATGCTGCCGCGACAGAGGCCAGAACCGGGTGCCGGACCCGCCGGCAAGGATGACGACATACATGGGAAGAACCTCCTATCGCTGCTCGTGGCGGGTATGTGACGGCTGCATGAAGAGACCTGACGGGATAGGGAAAGGAAAAGGGGCCATGGTTGCACGGGAGCATCGCATGACAGACGTCACGGCTCCGGCTCGGCCGGTACCCGCTGGTAATCATCCTGGTAGCGGACGATATCGTCTTCGCCCAGGTACTCGCCACTCTGCACCTCGATAATGATGAGGGGGATGAGCCCCGGGTTTTCCAGCCGGTGGGATTTCCCCATGGGGATGAAGGTCGATTCGTTGACGTTGACCATGAACTCCCGGTCATCGCAGGTTACCCTGGCAGTACCGGAAACGACTATCCAGTGCTCGCTGCGGTGGTGGTGCATCTGCAGCGACAGCCGCTGGCCGGCAAGCACCTCGATCCGCTTGATCTTGTAGCTCTTGTTTTCCTCGAGGACTGTATAAGTCCCCCAGGGGCGTTCGCCACGCTCCAACTCCATTATCTGGCTCCTTTGCAGAGAGATCCGTCCAGGCTGTAACTCAATTGATACGTGCGATCTCACACCCTTCCATCATGGGGCTACTGCCTGTCCCGCAGTTCCAGGTACTGCCGGAGCGCCCCCCGCCACTGCTGCGGCTGGAAGCCGGTGTCCCTGGTCAGCTTGCCGCAGTCGAGAACGGAATAGAGAGGCCGGGGAGCCGGTCGGTCGAGCTCCGCCGTGGTCATGGGCTTCACCGTAATGGACAGGCCGGCATCAGCAAAGATGGCGCGGGCAAAGTCGTTCCAGGAACAGGCATCGGCGTTGGCCGCATGGTATGTTCCCCGGCACCCCTTCTCCAGCAAGGCACGGATGGCCAGACTGAGGTCCATGGTCCAGGTGGGGGAGCCGATCTGATCGTCCACCACCGCCAGTTCATCCTTCTCCCCCGCCAGGCGCAGCATGGTCTCAACAAAGTTCTTGCCATGCAGTCCATAGAGCCACTGGGTACGGACCACCAGGTGATCAGGGTTCACGCGGGCGTTCTCTTCGCCGGCCAGCTTGGAAATGCCATACATACTGAGAGGCCCGGTCGGGTCGTCCTCGACCCAGGGAGAGTTTTTGCTGCCGTCGAATACGTAGTCCGTGCTCACCTGCACCAGGCAGGCCCCGATCTGGCTGCTCACTTCGGCAAGGTGTCGCACCCCCGTGCCATTGACCGCCATGGCACGATCCCGGTTCATTTCGCAGCCATCCACATCCGTGTAGGCGGCGGCATTCACCACCACCCGCGGTTTGAGGGTCAGGAGGACCTTGCGCACCGATTCGCGGGAGGTGATGTCGATCTCCTCAATGTCCACTTCCCGAACGTCCCCCGGCAACACCCGCAGGAGGTCCTGCCCCAGCATCCCCTTCGCCCCGACAACCAGAATCATCCCTTCATTTCCCCCATGCAAGGCTCGTATCAAACGAGACCTTGAGCAGTTATCAATCCGTTTTATCTGTTCCCGTACTGGTTATCATAGTAATCACGGTAGGCACCCGACGTCACTTCCTCAACCCATTTCTGGTTGGCAAGGTACCAGTCAATGGTTTCGGCAATTCCGAGCTCGAACGTGTAGGAAGGAGCCCAGCCGAGTTCCCGCTTGATTTTCGAGGCGTCGATTGCATAGCGCCGGTCGTGCCCCGGGCGGTCCTTGACAAAGGTTATCAGACGGCGATTTTCACCGGGCGAGCGTCCGAGTCGTTGGTCCAGAAGGTCACAGACGAGGTTGACGATGTCGATGTTCTTCCACTCGTTGTTCCCCCCTATGTTGTACACGCCACCCAGCTGCCCCTTCTTGAGCACCGTTTCGATGGCCACAGAATGGTCCCTGACGTGAAGCCAGTCACGCACGTTGAGACCGTCGCCGTAAACCGGCAAGGGCTTTCTGGCGATGATGTTATGAATCATGAGGGGGATCAGCTTCTCAGGAAAATGGTAGGGACCGTAATTATTGGAACAGCGGGTATTGAGGGTCGGAAACCCGTAGGTCTCATGGTAGGAACGGACGAGCAGGTCCGCCCCCGCCTTGCTAGCCGAATAGGGAGAATTGGCAGCGAGTGGCGTCTCCTCAGTGAAGTATCCCGTCGAGCCGAGACTCCCGTACACCTCGTCGGTGGAAACCTGGAGAAAGCGGAACAGGGGGGCAGCACCGGACTCCCAGTGCTTGCGGCTCTCCTCCAGGAGCACCTGGGTGCCGAGGACGTTGGTCCGGACGAAGACCTCCGGTCCCGAGATGGAGCGATCCACGTGGGATTCGGCTGCGAAATGAATGACAGCCTCGATCTTCTCGTCGGCCAGGATTTGCGCAACCAGCCGTGCATCGCAGATATCACCCTTTACAAAATGGTAGCGTGGGTCATTTTCCACGCCGGTCAGGTTCTCCAGGTTTCCGGCATAGGTGAGGAGGTCCAGGTTGATCACCCGGCAACCGGGGTTTGCCGGGAGAAAATTATTTATGAAGTTCGAGCCGATGAAACCGGCGCCACCGGTCACCAGAATGGTAGAGGGGTTGAAACTTTCCGTCATATGTCGCTCCTCATCCTCCACGGGGAGGCATGCAGTAATATTTACGCTGGTTCAGAAGGGTTTGATCTTGCCAAAGGAGCCAAGACCGTACAGTGTGAAGCTGACCAGAAACTCCCGGTTGCCGGGCCTTTCCTGGAAGCTGAAGTCCAGGCTCCAGCACTGCTGACGGTACTCCAACGCATAGAGGGACTCAAGAAAGCCCCCCTTGTCAAAAGAGTACCGTGGAGTGTAATTGAAAACGAACGGTTTGACAATGGAGATGCCCAGTCTCCCCTCCAGATAGTTCAGGCTGTTGCGCCCATAGAAATAGCTCGCCCCGATCGTGTCGCCGATCCCGTCCGTCACGTCAAATCCGGCAGTGGCTGTAGATATCTTCCCGAGATTGGGATTGTAGCGACTGTCAAGGTTAACGGTGAGGTGCTGGTCCGGCTTGGCCCGCATTTCGAGCCGCAGGTCGGTCAACCGGTCCCGGTCGTCATCCACCATGTTCAGCAGGTCCCGTCGGCTCCCTGAGAGCTGGTACCCCTGGCTGAGCCGGAAGAAGAGAAGTTCACGGTAATCCGGCGCAGCACCAGACGTCCCGTAGCGACCGGTAAGGTAACTGGTCAGCGCCCACCCCACAAGCTGCTGCCCCAGCGGCCGATCATCGTAGTCGAACAACGGCAGATGCTCCTGGCTCCTCTCCTGAGTATAGGAATAGTCAATTTCCGGCACAAGGGTATGGCGAAGTCGCTGCAGGTCTCCATGGCCAACCTCATACACCCGTTCCAGCGGTGCGGAAAGGGAGCCGTTTGCCCAACCGAGGCCAATGCCGGACGCACCATTGGCAGCGCCGGCATCGTTCACATTGTAAAGTCGCAGTTGGTATCCCCCCCGGGCGGCAAGATTGACGCCGGCAGGGAGAGACCGATAATAGGAAAGAGACGGGTTGAGGATAAACCGTTCACCCCGGCTCCCGTCTACGCGGTGGAAGTTGGTGAACTCGCTGTCAAGAGCGGCGTAAAGCGGCGTCCCCACAAACTGCTGGGGCATTGCGCTGAAACGGGCCACGGGCAGCCGCTGAAGAGTAGCCCGGTTGTTTGGCGCATTCAGATTTTCTGCATATTTTCCTTCTATATCAGCCAGATAGGCCTGCCGGTGCCAACTGAGGGAAGCGGATGAATCGAGGAACTGCCGATTATATACCCCGGTCGTCTCGCCATAATCATTTAGAAATTCGCGGTCAGAGGTAAGGTCCAGGTCCGATCTGAAGGCCAAATCTGTTGCAATTGACTGCAGTTGTACAAGCTTGACTTCTCCCCGCTCACGCCGCTGCTGGGTATCGTAGATGCCGTAACCAGCCAGGTTGCCATGATTCCCGGCATTCCCCAAATAGCGGTAATCAAGACCAAGTCCCACACCCCGTTTTGTCTGCACATCCACGTCTACCGTCAGATCCTGGCTGGGAGAAACTGCCCAGTAGTAGGGGATGCCGAAGGTGAACCCCTTTTTGTTCGAGCTGCCGATATGGGGGAACAAAAAGCCGGACTGGCGTTCGCGCATGACGGGGAAGACAATGTAGGGGGTATAGAAGAGGGGGATTCCCTTGACGTAGAACAGCACGTTGCGGGCTGTCCCATACTCGTCGAGGGTCACGTTGAGTTTGCTGGCAGAGAATTTCCAGCCGGGAGAGGGACCATCACAGGTCGTGAAAGTCGCCTGCTCCAGGCGGTAATCTTCCAGGCCGGTCTTCGCCAGCCGTCGGCCTTTCACGTACAGGTTCTTCTGTTTGTAGAACAGTTCGGCGTTTTCCGCTTCACCCTTCTGGCTCTCGATATTAACAGAGAGAGATTCACTTGCCAGTGTGTTGCTTTCTTTCAAAAGCCGTACTTTTCCCGTGGCAACCGCATCCCCCGTGGACTGCTGGAACGTTGCACGATCGGAAAAAAGTGTGGAACCGTCCCATTGCAGTTCGACGTTGCCCGTCGCCTGATAGGTGTCGGTAGGTTTGTCATACGTAAGGGTATCCGCCTGAATCTTCAGGCCCGCCGGCACCTGAGCATCCGCTGCAGTGGAAATCCGGGGGGAGAGGAAAAGAAGGACAACTCCCAGAAAAATTGTGACAGAACGACTGATCATGGTCACCATATGGTCATTATTTACATTCATTGTTTATTCACGTCAGCCGCGTACTGCCTCGAACTCCCTGCCGGTCAGGAAGGCCCGGGCAGCGCCAACCGTGAAGAGAGAACCGCATACCAGTATCAGGTCATCCGGGTTGGCCACTTCCTGCGCCCTGCATATGCCATCGGCAACGGTCCCGGCGGCAGAACACCGGCCCGCGCCAAATTCCCTGCATCGTAAAGCCAGGTCCTCCGCAGGAAGGGCACGCTCCAGGGGAGGAGTAACGGTAAACACCTCATGCACCAGCGGGAGCAGAGGGGCAAGGATAGCAGCCACATCCTTGTCACCCATGACTCCAATCACGAGGACGAGCCGCCGGCGCGGGACATCGGCCAGGGAGCCGGCCAGGGCAAGGCTTCCCGCAGGATTGTGTGCCCCGTCGAGAAGAATCCGGGGCGTTGTATCGAATAATTCCATCCGTCCCGGCCAGCGGGCCGCGGCAATGCCGCGTTCCAAGCTGTTCCTGTCGATGGTCAGTCCCTGTCTCCCGAGAAGTTCCGCAGCAGCAAGAGCGCAGGCGGCGTTCATCGCCTGGTGCCTCCCCGCAATGCCTGGTGTCAAATGTGAAAGAGACATTCCCAGTCCGCGGTAGGCAAGTCCCTCATCTGTCCACTCCGCATCGAAATCCCGGCCGCAGAAAAAGAGTTGACTCCCCACTGTCTCGCAACTGTTCGCGATAACTTCAAGCGCCTCCGGTTCCTGGATGGACGAGACGACCGGTCTGCCGGGACGGATGACACCCAATTTTTCCCCTGCGATAGCGGCCAGCGAGTCCCCGAGCCAGATACAGTGATCGAGGGCAATGGGTGTTATGACCGCAAGCTCGCCGGAGGCGGCATTGGTGGCATCGTAACGCCCCCCCATTCCCACCTCCACCACCGCGAGATCGACCCGGTGTTCGACAAAATGGAGGAACGCCATGGCAGTGACCAGCTCGAAAAAGGTCGACGCCGGCGGCGCCACGGCAATGACACGGCGGGCAAGTGAAACCACCTCTGCTTCATCGATCTCCCTGCCATTGATGCGGAACCGTTCGGTGAAACTGATCAGGTGCGGCGACGTAAAAAGGCCTGTTTTCGCCCCGCCGGCCCGGAGGATCGAGTCGAGAAAGGCAGCAGTAGACCCTTTACCGTTGGTTCCGGCCACATGCACTACCGCAAGCTTCTTTTCGGGGTTGCCGAGCGAAGCAAGCAGTGCGGTGATCCGCTCAAGGCCCGGCTTCATGCCGAAGCGCCCGAGGGCGTAAAGGTGATCCAGTATCTCCCGATATGTCATGACAGGCGGGATTATAGGAAATCCCCCGGTAAAAGTCCATAGATTTAGCCCGGGAACAACCGCGGAAAGCCCTCAGGTGCAGCTATAGGCTGTCAGGGCTCGATATCCCATGAAAAAAGCCCTCCGGGGAAACCGGAGGGCTTTGGAGTAAGTGGGATCAGAAGGCTCAGGCTGCCGTTCTATAGAGCATCCTGAGAATGCTGGCAAGCATCTTGCGCATCTCGCGCCGATCGACGATCACATCCACCATACCATGGTCGAGGAGGTATTCAGCCCGCTGGAACCCTTCGGGAAGTTTCTGACGAATGGTCTGCTCGATGACCCGGGGACCGGCAAACCCGATAAGAGCCTTTGGTTCCGCCATGTTTATGTCACCAAGCATGGCAAAACTGGCGGTCACGCCACCGGTGGTCGGGTCAGTCAGGATAGAGACGAACGGCAGTCCCCGTTCCTTCAATTTAGCCAATGCCGCCGAGGTCTTGGCCATCTGCATGAGAGAGAGGATACTCTCCTGCATGCGGGCGCCACCGGAAGCGGAAACTATGATGACGGGGGTGTTCTGCTCCAGACCGCGCTCGATTGCACGGGTGATCTTCTCCCCGACAACACTCCCCATGCTCCCCCCCATGAAGGAGAAATCAAAGACCGCCACCTGCAGCGGTGCCCCCTCGATGGTCCCCGTACCGCAGATGACAGCATCCTTGGAGCCACCCTTGGCCACGGCCGCGTCAATCCGCTCCTGGTAGCTCTTGGAGTCCTTGAACGCAAGGAAATCCACCGACACCATGCCGGCATCATGCTCGACGAAACTCCCTTCATCAAGAAGCACCTCCAGCCGCTTGCGGGCGGAAATGCGCGAGTGATGACCACACTTGGGGCAGACATTGAGGTTTTTTTCCAGATCCTTGCAGTAAATCGTCTCACCGCAACCGGGGCATTTGCTCCAGAGCCCCTCGGGGACGTTCACCTTTTTCTCTTCTCCACGCCCCAGGGGGGCCTTGTCTCGTTTGAACCATGCCATGGGATATGCCTCGTCGGAGCCGGTGCCCCTTTTTAGTTAAATTGAACGCGAGTGATACCAGAAAACCCGCCCGATGTCAAACCATTTGCCCCAACGGCGGCCGCAGCGGACCACCGCCTCACCCCCGTCCGATACCGGCCCTTAGTGAGGCAACGAAGGCCGTTACCCGGTCCTGAAGAGCCGTCCCCTGATGGGTTTCGAAGAGCTTGACGATTGCGCTCCCGACAACGACCCCGTCGGCAACGCTTGCCACTTTTCCGGCCTGCTCCGGGTCGGAAATACCGAAACCAACCGCCAGCGGCAGCCGGATTTTCCCCTTGATCCCCGTCACGGCATCAAGCACCGAACCGGCAACCGACCTCCGCGCACCGGTCACACCGGTCACCGACACATAGTAGATGAAACCGCTGCCAAGCCGTGCGACCTTATCGATCCGGGCCTTGTCCGAGGTGGGGGTGAGGAGGAAGATCACGTCAAGACCGTGGAAGTCAGCCAGCGCCTTGAATTCGCCCGCCTCTTCGGGGGGGAGGTCCACCAGCAACACCCCGTCCACGCCGGCAGCTGCGGCATCGGCAAGAAACCTCTCGGGTCCGTAGATGAAAATCGGGTTGTAGTATCCCATGAGGAGGAGCGGCACCTGACTGCGACTGCGCACCGATTTTACCATTGCTAAAATTTTTGCCACGGTGGTGCCGGAGGCAAGCGCCCGTTCCGAGGAAAGCTGGATTGTCGGTCCATCGGCCATCGGGTCGGAAAAAGGGACTCCCAGTTCGATGATGTCGGCGCCGGCCTGCTCGATCAGGGGAATGAGCAGTTCGGTCGTTGCCAGATCGGGATCGCCGGCAGTGATAAAGGTGATAAGCCCCTTTTCTCCCTTCCGGGCCAATTCCGTAAACTTGTCCGCTATTCTGCTCATGCCGACTCCCTTACCTTGAAGGAAGCCATCTCCTGCCGCAGAATCTCGGTCTGTCGGAAAAGGTTTTCCACCGCCTCATTCATGGTCCGGGTCGCCTCCAGATTTATGCTGGTGGACTGCTGTATATCCTCAACAGCCGTTACCACCTGTTCGCTTCCCCGTCGCTGCTCATCGCAGGCGATCTTTATCTGGCGGATCATATCGGTGATGTCCTCGGTGGATTTGGCGATGAAATTACCGACCTTGCTCTGTTCCCGCGTTGACGAACGGACCTGTGTGGTGAGATCCTTCATCCGCTCCACCGCCCCCATGATCATTCCGCTCCCCATCCCCTGTTCCTTGGTCGCATTGGCGATCTGCCCCACCATCTCGGATACCTGCTCCATGGCATCACGGATGACATGGCTCCCCCGTGCCTGTTCCACCGTAGCGCGGGCTATTTCGGCCATCTGGTCACTGGACTTGGTCACCCCTTCGAGAACCTTGTTCAGAGCTTCACCTGACCTCTGTGACAGCTCTTCACCTTCGGCAATACTCGTTTCCGCCTGGTTTATCGCATCGACCGCCCGCCGGGTCTCGTCCTGCACCGCCTTGATGAGAGCGGCTATTTCACGGGTGGAACTGCTGGTCCGCTCCGAGAGGTCCTTGATCTCGTCGGCGACCACGGCAAACCCTTTGCCGTGCTCACCGGCCTGGGCCGCGATGATCGCCGCATTCAGGGCAAGCAGGCTGGTCTGCTCAGCCACTTCGTCGATAACCGAAAGAATGGCACCTATATCTTCCGCCCGTCCCGACAGAGTATTTACCACATCAAAGGTGATTCTTGATGAGGTACGGATCGCGTCAATCCCCGCAATGGTCGCCTCCACGGTCTTTTTGCCGTTCTCGGCATCTTTCCTGACCTCATCCGAAATGGCAGCAGTCTCCATGGCATTCCGTTCCACCTGCTTGATGGAACTGTCCATCTGCATAACCGATGACGCCGTCGTTGTGGATGCCTCCATGAGGCTCACCACACCATTCCCGACCTCTTTGATTGAAAGGGAAATCTCGCTGATGGAAGCGCTGACCTCTTCCACCGACTGGGTAAGATTCTCCATGTTGAGGGCCACTTCCTCAATGCTGGCCGCCATCTCAAGGATGGAAGAAGAGCTTTCCGATGCCGACTGTGAAAGGGCGTCTACCCCTTCGGCAACTCCCTTGACAGAAGTATTGATCTGGGTCATCGCCGAAGAGGTATGGCTGACCCCGTCAGCCTGGAGATGGGCCGCATTCACTACCTGCTGCGATGCATGGGTCAGGCTCTCAGAAATCCCTCCCAGGTCGGCAGTCGAAGCATCTACCTTGCCGACCATCTCGGACAGCTTCTGTACCATCGCATTGTAATCGTCCCCCAGCTTGCCGAGTTCATCGCTCGAATCAATTTTGAGCCGCGAGGTAAGATCTCCCTGTGAACCGCGCAACATAGCGCCCGCAACGGTGTTGAGGCGCTCGATGATGTATCTTGATGTGGCCACGCCAAAGCCGGCCGCCACGATAATGGCGAGGACAATCACCACCGCAAAGGTGACTCCCGACGAACGCTGGATCGCACCAACCTCCGCGTTGGCCTTGGTCATCCGGCTTCCGACCGCCACAAGGAGTTCGTCCACCGCCAGCTTGGCATCATCGCTCACGGCAGTGAGTTGATCCTCGATCAGCTTCTGCAGCTGTCCATTACTCCCTCCCCCCTTGAGCGATTGTTCCTTGGCAGCCAGAAGCTCTTCGGCAACCTTGTCGAAAGCATCCCATTTCTCAAGGGCCACCCTGGCGCGCTTCTCGATGTCGCTGCCCGGGGGAGCCGGAGAGATCCCCATCTTCTTGTTTCCTTCGAGGATTATCGTGCATTGGCTTCTGAACTGGTCCCGCAGCATTCGGTAATCGTCCGCATGGTCCTCGTAGGCAGTTGCTTCGGACTGGACCATCGCCGCCCGCAAAAGGCTGACCTGGCATCCCTTCTGGGTCGACCCCATGAGAAGAACCAGTTTCTGCTGACCAGCCAGGTTCTTGAGCAGGTCCTGGATTCGGTCTCCAACCCGATTCATGCTGAACGCCCCGAATGCGCCGGTTATGGCAACAATCAGGGCAAGGACCATGAATGAACCGATCAGCCGCTGACCAAGTTTTAGACCTTTCATCTCTCACCCTCTTACGTTCGGGATACAGTTCGCAGCAGATACCAATAGCCGTTAATCTATACCAGACGAAACAGCCGCTACGCAAGAAAAATCAAGCCATTTCAGCCTTGTGGCTGACAATGGCTTGGCTGTCTGCTTTGAAATGGAAACGTGCCATGAAACGAAGACTTTACCGGGAAAAGTACCCGAACTCCTCGTTATAGAAGTGAAGCACCTTCTCCACCTTCGCCGATGGTTTTCCTTTGGTTGTCAGAATAATTGGTGCCGTTAGGATGGGGATATCAACCCTCCCGACAGTTGCAATGGCCATTCCACGCGGGTCGATGCCGATGGAGCCGGGATTGGCTTTCACCATTTCCCTGATGCTCTGGTAATCGGTCGCTTTGATGGCCTTGTCAGTCACCTTTTCACCATCAAGAATCTCACTGATGAAGAGGGCATTCTGGCCGGGCGTTTCGGTTCCCCAGACCACGATGACCGGAAGGTCTGTCCCTCCGAACGCCTTCCAGTTGGTCACTTTGCCGGTAAATATCTTTTTCAGCTGTGCCTTGGACAGCTTCTTGACCCGGTTGGACTTGTGTACGAAGGCCACCACTTCATTTCTCCCGATTTCCTGTTGCTGGAGAGAGGCAGCATCGATGGTAACCCCTTCCTTCGCAGCATCCTCAAGGATAGTTGCCAAAGGAAGCGTTGACGTCATCGCATCGAACTCCCCCTTGTCAAGGGAAACGATGGCCTTGACCGGCAAGCACTGAATGAGGGTCAGTTTGTCGCCGCTGCTCTTCTCGAACTGCTCCTTCATGGGGCTGAAAATTGTTGAAATGGCCGCCCCGCCACCTCCAATCCGGATTTCCTGGGCACCGGCCGCACCGGCCGCCAGCATACCGATAATGCCCGCGATGATCATATGTCGTAAATTCAAGTGCATGGTCCTGATCTCCTGTGGATAAGAATTTATTGGTTCGCCTGGTCAAGGAGCCAGTTCATCAGCTCTACCGTCGCCTTGACCTCCTTCTTGTTCATGTTGGAATCGGGCTTGCGCAGCATCTTGACACCATACGCCTTGGTGGCGTTCCGATCAAAAGGCTGGCCGGAAATGGGAGCGATACCGGTCTGAATAGCGACGACGGTCCGTTCCAGAGTGTGGCACTTGATACACTTGACCTTCATGATGTCATAACTTGCCTTCATGGCAGGCGGGAAACTGGACGGGTCATAGTGCATGTTGTCCCCCTTGCCGACCACCTTGAGACCGGCGTGAGCAGAAGTGGCAGCCATGCAGAGCAGTACGAGAAAAGAAAATGTTTTTTTCACGGATAATCCTCCGACCTGTTTTGAAATATGATCAAAAACAGAAAGTTACGCCCATAAGGGCAATCCTTCTAATTGTCTCAGCATCCTCATGGCGATATTCAAGCGAGAGTTTCACATTCTGTAGAGGGGTATATACTATGGCGGGTGAATAACTGCGTGTTATTCCCAGGCCGTCATCCAGGTACTCATAGCGGAAAAGCGCTGCGGCGTTGATCGGTGAGCCCAGGTAATATTCGGCCTCAGAACCGATAACGACCGAGTTTCTCTCCATTGGAGCAGAGCTGTAATCAGGGTTCTCATCCCAACCGTGAACACCGCTCACCTTGATTCTCAGGCGTTTGTACTGCAGGTCCATATCCCCACCGGCACGGTAGAAGCGATTCTTGACTGCAGAAGCCGTGTCATCCGGAGTATTGCGCCCCACATACCCGAAGCCGCCGAACGTCACCGTCAGGTAATCAAAGATACTCTCGTTATCCAGGTCCATCTCAGGTTCATTGCCATGGAGGTCGGAACCACCAATCTTCAACGAGACATGTCCATACCCCTCTTTTCTGTCCTGTCCGTCCCGGTCAACGATGCCGCCGGCAACAAACAACCTCTTCCAGAGGATGGCATTGGCTTCCAGGGCATCCTGGCTGGACGTCTGGGTAAAGCGGTAGGGATAGACACCTGCAACGCCATAGGACAATGGGGCCAACAGGGAGGAAGTGGTTATCTTGTTGTTGGCTTTCCAGAGATTGAGTTTGGGCTCAAAACGGCCGAACTTGATGTTGATCGGAGTACCGACGGCATTTCGCCACTGGACAAAAAGCTCGTGCAGTTTGTCGACGTGAGCCTCCGTTTCTGCATGGGAGTCCAGGATGTACGAGGCGTAGAACCCGAACATGTCCCGGAAGGAGCCGCCTCCGTTGAGGACAAAGGTACGGGTGGCAAAATCGAACTTGTGATTGTCAGCAGCATCGTTATTGAAGACAATATTCTGGGTAGCCCTGAAGGAAATGGGTATGAGGTCGGGAATACCGGCAAGCCAGAGCGCTTCATTCCCCTTGGCCTTCTGTTCCTCTCCCTTTGATTTTTCTCCGCCGGTAGCAGCCTGGGCCTTGAGCTTTGCCAACTTCTCAGCATCACCTTCACCGGAGACTTCAACGCCGGCATCAGACACCGTAGCTTTATCCTCGGCTTTTTTTACATAACTGTTTTTCTGGAATGCCTCACCGTATTCATTGAGTTCAGGATATATGGTATGGCATGTGGAACATTCTGTCTTGTGCTGGCGGGTGAACGCAGGTATTGCATCAGCATTTTTGAGGTTAACCAACATGATTACAGATGCCGCTAGCAAAAACAGGACGACCTTGATTTGGCTGTGCATGCCCCCCCCACAATATTAACAAATACACATTAATTCAGAAAAGCTTTTAAAGATGCATATTTTGAATTAAATAATCGCCACACACTTTTACTATATTGCAGTGGTTAAGTCAACACCGCATGAAATTGAGAAAAACATTTACTATGACAATAAGATAACCTATATTTTCCATGTAAAAACTTTCAGGGAAAATGTACAATGACGCTTTTAGTTAAAGGGGGCAAATGAGATGAGGTGCGTTTATTTGTTACTGCTGTTTTTAACATCACTGACAATTTCTCTTTCAGGCTGTGGCAATGATAAAACCGCAAGCCAGACAGAATCAAACTTCGCAGCCTCCGAGACCTGCATCACGTGCCACAAGACCTCAAGGACAACTTCATCAGTGACCCTCGCCAGTATAACTGATGAATGGTCCGCTTCAACACACAACACGATGAAGGGTGCAAGCTGCATCGACTGCCACGGCAGCGGCAACGGCCACCCAAGCAGCTGCGGCGGCTGTCACGGCGGGTCAACAACCGTCGGTCTTGAGTTTCACAATCCAGTCGCCGCCGGGCGCTGTATTAACTGCCATGGAGTCAATGCCTCAACGTTCCCCCTCGGGAAAGGGAAAAAGCACTTCGACATCTATACCACGAGTAATGCCGTTGGCACCAAGGTAGCCACAGCCACGTACGTGGGGACACAAAATACCTGCACCAATTGCCACGCCCCCCATAACAACACCCTTCTGCCCCAGCACCGTGAGTGGGCGGAGTCCGGCCACGGTAAAGTTGATGCCGATCCATGGATACACTATACATTTAACACGCGGAATTCGTGCAATAGATGCCACACTACAACAGGCTTCCTCAAATACATAAAGACTGGCGACGACGCTGCCTGGTCAACCAAAGCTGAACAGGAGATGTTGCGTTGCAACGGTTGCCATAGCGATTACAGCTGGACTCGCATCACCCCGACTATTGACTTCAAAACTCCGTACACGCCCTCTCTTCAGGCCTCAAGTGGTTTCCCGGCCGATATCGGCGACTCAAAACTCTGTGTACCCTGCCATGCCGGCCTTAGCGGCGGTAACGCTATTGAAACAACTAACGCGGATCTGACCAACACCAGTTTCGGCACCTTCAATTCTCACTACATGGCAGCCGCCGGGCTGATGTTCGTAAAAAATGGCTTTACGGCCTTTGCCGATCCGACAGCCATGAGCGGTACCCTTGCAACCAAAAACGGTGTCACCAGCACACCGGTTACCTATGGTGAATCCCTTACCTCAAGTGATGACGGTGGAGTTCTCACGAGCACACATCGCAAATTCGGAACTATGGCCATGGCAACGGACTCGCACGCAGGGGGCCGGAATCTGTTGACAGGCGGCCCGTGTGTCACCTGCCACCTGTCGGGCAAGCACCATACGCTGGAAATGGATGCCTCTGCATTCAATAATGTCTGCGTAAAGTGCCATACCAAAGAAGGCACGACTGTTCTGACGGCAGATAACTTCAAATCGGTATTCATCGAGGAACAGTCTGCTCTTTTCCAGAACGCCATCACGCTTGCGCGTACACTACTCCACACTAACTACGGCATCGACTATGACAGCGCAAACTATCCATACTTCTTCCCTGTTGGGGTGGCTCATATCAGAGACAATGGTTTCACCGACTGGACTCTGACGGGCACACTGACCGGTACGGACGCAAAAAGACTGCTGGGAGCCTGCTTCAATATCAATCTGCTCTCAAGAGATCCGGCTGCCTACGCCCATGCCCGCACGTATGCCCGGAGGCTCCTGTATGATTCGATTGACTTTCTTGACGACAAGACGATGAACCATTCGGTCAGTACAACCATCGTCGCAACAGACCCTGCCCTCTTTACCAATGGGGGAACATCCACTCTGTCCTCTCCTTCTTTCAACTATCTGGTAAGGTTTAACGGGCCCAAAACTGACGGAACCAATGCGACATTGGACACAAACATAGAACGGCCGTAAGCTGAATCACGTACCAACAAAAAAACCCCGCCTCTTTTGAGCAAGCCGGTGGCTAAACGTGTGCTAAATTCTTTCTAATGTATACCAATTACCCCCGATCTGAAAAGGTCGGGGGTTTTGTTTTGCCTTGTAAACAGGGCGTCTACGGATTTAGCGGGGGAACTGGATTTTGAAAGCGGTTTTCAGTGGGTCGGGAAAGATATCTTTTTTGTTAATCGTCAACATAATTATCGATTTTTGTGCGAGTGGTGGCGTGACCGAGCGAAATTCTGCACGGATGACACAGACGGAGGTCATGTCATATATGACAAATATCTTGCATATATGACAATATTGTGTTATGCTTCCCAAAAAAATGGTATAGATACTGCGTGACGAGACGGCGCCATGGCAAACACTAACTGGAACGAGACAGCAAAACGACTGCTGAAGGCTGAGCTAGCCAGGAGAAATATAAGTCACAAAGAGTTGGCGGCCCGTTTGCAGTCGCATGGCGTCACAATAACCAGAGCAAGCATAGACAGCAAGCTTAGCCGAGGAACCTTTAGCGCGGCATTTTTTCTGCAGTGTTTAACGGCAATAGAAACTCGGACTCTAAACTTGGAGGATTGATTAAACCCTATGAACCATAACCTGAGACATCAGAGCTCTATCGCTCAGCCGCTGCCAAGCGCGGCCCCTTGCCTGGATATAGCTATGAAACGCACTAACGGCAACGCAAACAAGATAAGTGTCGCCGACCGTCCTTTCCATGATTGGTATCGCTTTGTACTTTCGTTCCCGCCTCATCTGGTCCGTGATTACCTCGGTAATTTTGAGCTTGAAACGGGCAAATGCGTGTTCGATCCCTTCGCAGGAACTGGCACAACAATAGTTGAAGCAAAACTGTTGGGTTTTGTGGGGCTTGGTACGGAGATAAATCCCATGGCTCAATTTGCCGGTTCGGTTAAGTCTACCTGGAGTGCAAACGGAAGAGATTTGCTCCTTGAGGCAGAGCGGATCGCCTCGCTGGCAGAAACTCAAATCAAACGTAGCCGCAAGCTACGAGAATTAAGCGAAGAACAAAGCTCTCTATTGCTTACAAACTCGATTTGCCCGATTCCTCTACACAAATCACTAGTGCTTCGTGATGTCATTATGGCAAGCGGCCAGCATGGTTTTGTGGACTATGCAAAGCTGGCGCTGGCCAAGACATTGGTCTTTTCGGCGAGTAACCTGCATTTCGGTCCGGAAGTTGGTGTGCGTGGCAGGAAAATTGATACAGATGTCGTAGCTTCCTGGCTGGAAAACATGCGGCTCATTGCGCGTGACCTGGCTTCGGTTGAAGGCAACCGTCACCTCAACTCAAACATCTATTTGTCCGACGCTCGCACGCTTATCGGTTGCTTACAACCTCAATCTATCGATGCGGTTTTCACGTCGCCGCCTTACCCGAATGAGAAAGACTATACCCGTACAACACGTCTTGAATCGGTACTGTTGGGGTTTGTGTCCTCCAAAGAACACCTGCGGCAGCTTAAGCAGGGGCTGCTTCGTTCCAACACAAGGAATATCTATAAGGATGACACAGATGATAAGTGGGTAAGCAGCAACGAGAAAATACAAAGGATTGCTGGCGAAATTGAGCAGATAAGGCTGGGCCGAGGTAGTGCTTCCGGATTTGAAAAGCAGTACCACAAGGTTGTTAAGCAATATTTTGGCGGCATGGCGAGACACCTAAGCGAGCTTCGGCCATATCTCCGTCCCGGAGCACATCTGGGTTATGTTGTTGGAGACCAAGCATCTTTTTACCAGGTAATGATTCGGACTGGCGAGATACTGGCAGAAATTGCCGAATCATTAGGGTACGAAGTTCTGCGTATAGATTTGTTCAGGACCAGACTTGCGACCGCCACCAAACAGCAGATGCGGGAGGAAGTTGTCATTCTCCGTTGGAATGGCAATATCTAGCAGACTCCAGGCACTTCGGGACTTAACGTGCCGAACGATTCCTTTCTTAGGACAAGGTCTTTCAATAATGGTTCTGGGCCATCAAAAAGAATCGGTTGGTACTCTGCCATATATATCTTCGAATCACCGACAATTTTCATTGCCATCGGGAGAACCTGCAAGGTTTTGCTCCCATCGAGAAATTCCTTTTTGTTGTTTTTGATGTTGGCCATTCCTTGTACCGACTTAACCTGTGACAGTATCTGGGTTTCCAAAATATCATCTTTTTTGTTTTTTGCTTCTACCGTTATTATCATTATGTCGCCATGTTTTGTTTTGCCATAAAACAACGAATCAATTTCAGCGTTGCGCAACTTTAAGCCATTTTGAAGGTGGTCAACAAACTCGAAATCATGCTCAGAGCAAAACGCAAGATGGGATTCAATAAGCCTTAATTTAACAGCAATTTGCAGCAACCAGGCCTCATCTCTACGCCCCATAAGCCTTGTTACCACGGGCAGGCTCAGGCTTTGAACTTTGAATTCTTCTGCGGCCCCTAACTTTGGGTATGATGCTACGGATTCGACAAATGGGGTCTTCTGCCCTGTTACTAAAGAAATGAACCTAAACACATCTCCCTTTCCTGTCTTTTGTTCAGCAGTGTATCCACGCTTGAAAACATCATCAGGCCAATTTTTATTGGCACTTATGGAGCTCCTGACAAAATCTTTGAAAAAGTTGGCAGGGTTACTAACGCTTAGTTTGGCTTTAGGAGAAGATGCCTTTGCGTTTATGCCTCTTATGGCGTCCGCGATGTCATCTTTGGTAACGACATCCCTCGTAAGCTTTTTCGCCTTTTCATCCCACAAGTCATTAAATATATTTCTAATGACCTCTGTTTTCTTTGAGCTCACTCATTCCTCCATCTTGTGACTCTCCAACACCTGCGCCTCGCAGGTGGGAGGGCTTTCACGCTGAACTTTGGTAAATTCATAAAAGCTTTATGGGCGCTTATGCAAGATATTACAGCCAGTCCGCGCTCTGGCATACAGCAGTCCGACTTATCTCAAAACATATGTTAAATGTCAACATAGTTCAGGGGCGCCAATAAATGAAGGCCCGCGAACCTTACGGAACGTGGGCCTTCTGTTTTGCTGCGCCGGCGGCGCTGTCGCCCGCTGTTTACCTTGGCAAGTAGTAGATGATATCCTCCACCTTCGCCGGCCCTCTGGCTAGCCCAAGCCTCATGGCCGGCGTCTTGCCATCATCCCCCACCTTGACGTAGTTGTAGAACACCCGGAAAATCTCGATAACCTTGGCGATGTTTTCCGGCTTGTAGGGGCTGTAGCCGTACCAGGTCCTGCCCGTGGCACTACTTGTCTTGATTGGACGCTCCAGAAGCGAAATACGGCGGCGCAGCTGCATGAAGAAGCGGTCAATACCATGCAGCGAGGCCTTGCTGTAGAGCTTGGCGAGATGAAACGAACTGTACCGCCTATTCTTCATGTCGGTCTGCCAGGAAACCATCTTCTCAGGCTCGTTCATCGCCGGCGCCGGATAGTCCAGCCAGAGGTCCTTGTAGTTGCCTATGGAGTGCAGGATGCCGTTCTCCAACATCTCCTCAATAAGCAGCTGGCGCAGGCCGGTTTCGGATATCCCCTCCCAATGCCCCTTTCTGCAGCGGAATTCTTCGAGGTCGCGTTTGCCAAGCTGCACCAGGCGCTGCCGGTCGTGGATGTTAAGCTCTTTATTGATGGACACAAAGAAGGCGTCGCAGCGACCATCCTTGACCTCATCCGCGAATGCCGCCAGGCAAGCGGCCCGGAGTCCCGATTCCCGCTCGATGAAGAACCGTACATTGCTAACTTTCGGCAACAGCTTGTGCAGGAAGGCCATGTGGCCGTACATGGTGTACTCGGCGTGGATCTGCAATCCGTTGTTCGGCAGTTGGACAACTGACGACATCTCCTCGTAGGCTTCGATGTCCTCGCGAGCTTGTGCCTCAGCGTAGCTATCAGCAACAGTCTCCTTGAGCTTCCTGCTGCGCCCCTCCTTCTTTGCCCCTTTGGCGAGCGCCTTGGACTCCTGGTAATCGCATTCAAGCCAGAAGCGGGCGAACCGGCGAAATGGTGGCAGAACCTCAGGGTCCTTGCACAGCCTGGCATTCTCTTCAACATCCGAAGACCTGAAAGCAGGGTCGAAGTTCAGATGCATCCCGAATACAAAGCCTGAGTGGTTGTCCGCGCTGCCGAGCGCATGCAGGATGATGTTGCGTTTATCGTTGGTGACAGCCCAGTTGACCACATAGTCCTGTCGGTCGAGCGAGATGTACATGCGGGCCTTCTTCAATTCCGGCAGATTGCGTTCGTAGCTGGCCGCGAACGCCTGACACTGCCTGTGCAAGAAGTCCACCTTGCTATAAAGCGTGTGCATATCCATTTCGAGGACTTCGCATATCCTCTGAAATGGCATTTTGTTGACCAAGAGCTTGAACAGCATTGGGTTCTTATGGGATGTGCTCTGTGGTTTTGCCGTGGTTGTCTTTATGGAAAAGGTTGCGCCACAGGTCTTGCACCGATAGCGCTCCGACTTACCGTTTGAAGTGCCGTGGAAGGTATAGAGCCACTTAAAGTCAGCCAGCGGCAAGCCGTAAGATTTGCATTTTTTGTTCCTGCAGGCTGGCGATTTGGGTGGCCTCAAATACGACATTATACGCAGGAGCTCTTCGTTGACGCCCTTGTTGCTCTTGATTGGAAGGCTCGCCTTGCAGTCATTGCAAACCATCCTGACAACAATTCGGCCCGATTTCCTGCTCTTTCCTATCGTATAGTTGTCGCGATGCCGTCTGCCGGTCAGAGTCCCCGGAGCCGCGGGCAACACCATGCCCTTAATGTTTTCCTTGGCCGGTATCCCGAAGTTGACGCATGCCGGGTTCTTGCAGAAGTTCACCTGGATTCCATCGGCGGCGGGTGGAATGCGCTGGCTGCGGCTAGGCTTTGCTTTCGGCGTTGACGGTGTTGGTGCAGGCATAAAAAATCCCCTTTTACCTGTTTGATTATCATATGCAGGGAAAAGAGGGAAGAGTTAGCGTTTAGGCAAAAAAATAGCTCTCCCTGGTTTCAGGGAGAGCTAAATAGTTAACGATTGTTCTTGAATAGCCGGTGATCGAGACAGAAGGGTGCAGTGTCTTTGATTTCGACCATGGCGATTTCTGGGTGCAAAGGGTTTATGATGTAGTTCCAGCCCTCCCCCGAGACCACGGCGGATGGAACCTTCAGTAGCAAAGCATCCTTCCGCTTTGCCCAGCTTTTGCCAATTGAATGCAATCTGTCATAGGATTCGACCAATTGCCAATCTGTCGGCAGGTCGTCAAGGCTAACGGTTTCGATACTTGCTGTGTCTGGCACCGCGATGATATTTCTGGAGAACATCTTTGGCGTTGGCACCCGAACAAGAATCTCCAACGCGCATAGAGCGACGGACTCGGCTGTATAGATTGCAGGGATACCCTTTGGGGTCCACCGCCCGCCATGAATACGTGTGCCTTCGCCCGACAGGTCATGAGCAAACTCTAGCGCCGTAAGCTTGTATAACTCCATCAGACAAATATCCCATGTTGAATGCGGCCAAGCTCGTCAAGTACGTCGGCGCCGCCTGCAAAGGTCCTTAACAGATCCAGAGGCCGCGTGTAAGAAAAGGCGTAATTCGGCGTCTTAAGCCAGTTTAGCGCATATTCTCGTGTTTCCATGACCTCCAGGGCGCGCTCGTAAACACCTCCGAGCAGCACAAGATGGTCCGCCAAATCAATACCAAGACGCTTCTCCTTGTGCCGTTCCAGGGTTTTTTGCGAAACTGGCAGGAGATTGCAAAATTCCGAAATTTTGAGGTCGTAAAGTTCCGCAAGCCGCTCAATGGCCGAGTAATCCAAACCGTTTAACACTATAGTGCGCGGTAGTTGCTGCTGGTCTTCGACTCCCAAGATTTCAGCTAGTGCTGTGCTAGACATATTCCTATCTCCTTTCTGGTCAATTGTCCCTTTAAAATAGACATTTGTCAAGATAATGTGACGCGCAAGAAAACGACGGTAGGCAATGAGTGGTATTTGGGCTCTTGAGGCTGGATCAGCGGGAAATATGCCTTGGAATTACCATTGACTGCACTAGCTGTCAAGTACAAAGCTTCCAGCAAAAGCCCGCGAAAACAAATAGCTCCCCCTCGAAACCGAAGGAGAGCTATTTGTTAAGAGAAACATACGACACGTTTAGAGATCGGCTTGCATGATGCCAGGGAGAGCTGAATTATTAAGAAACATTTACCACACGTTTAGCCACCGGCTTGTCTTTTGAGACGGGGTTTTTTTGTTGAATTGATGTGCGTCTGCACGTGCAGTTTTTCCTACGAAATGAGGGCCTTCTTCATTTCCAACTCTTCCCAACGTGCATATTTCCCCGCCAGTTCCTGCTCAAGCTTCGTATATTCGGCTGAAAGCCCGGCAATTCCCCCAGGCTTTTCCGCGTATTCAAGGGGATCAGCCAGTTTTGTCTCAAGAGCATTCTTCTGCTGCTCAAGCGATTCAATCAGGGGTTCCAGCTTCTCCAGTTCGAGACGCTCCGCATAGGTCAGTCCTTTCTTCGCTTTAGAGGGGACGGAAAGATCTGCCTTGACCGGTTTGCGCTCATCCCTCCGGGTTGCATTCTTCTCTTCCAGGCTTAACTGCGCTTTGAGCTCCCGGTAATGGCTGTAATTCCCCTCATAAAACACGGCACTGCCATCCCCCTCGAAGGCGAGGATACCGGTAGCGACCTTGTCGAGAAAGAAACGGTCGTGGGTAACCATCAGAACGCAGCCGGGAAAATTGGACAGGGCGTCGTCCAGAAGCTGCATGGTCGGTATATCCAGGTCGTTGGTCGGCTCATCCAGGATGAGCAGGTTGGCATCCGCCAGCATCAGCCGGGCCATGATGAGCCGGCTCTTCTCCCCCCCCGACAGGGTCTTGATCTGGCGCCGCCGGTCCGACGGGACAAACAGGAAATCCTCCAGATAACCGATCTTGTGACGTTTCTCCCCTGCTACCTGAACATAGTCACCCTCACCGAGGAAATCGTAGATAGTCTGTTCCGGCTCCAGTATCTCCCGTTGCTGGTCGAAATAGGAGATACGGGTCTTCCGGCCGACAACCACCTCTCCCTGGTCAGGCGACTCTTCCCCCATGATCATCCTGAGCAGGGTGGTCTTGCCGCAGCCGTTGGGACCGATGATACCGACCCTGTCCCCCCGCTTGAGACGGAAGGTGAGATCCTTCACCAGTAACCGTTCACCGTAGGATTTGCCGATATCAAGGAGTTCCAGGATGGTTCCCCCCAACCCCTCGTCGGTGGTAAACGCAAGCCGCGTCTCCCTCTGCGACGTACCGGCTGTACGAGCCTGGAGATCATTGAACCGGTCGATGCGCGCCTTCTGTTTGGTGCTTCGTGCCTTTGCCCCACGCTGAATCCATGCAGTCTCGACCCGCAGCAGGTTCAGCAGTCGCGACTGGCGCTGACCTGCCTGCTGAAGCAATTCTTCTTTCTTCACCAGGTAGGCACTATACCCCCCCGGGTAGATGGTGATACGGCCATCCTCCAGCTCCAGCATCCGGCTTGCCAGCCGGTCGAGAAAATAGCGGTCGTGGGTGATGAGGAGAACGGCACCCGGGTAGGACAGAAGGTAATCCTGCAGCCACTGGGTGGTATCCGCATCCAGATGGTTGGTCGGCTCATCGAGAAGAAGCAGATCGGGAGCCTCCAGAAGAAGCCGGGCCAAGGCAACTCTTCGCTTCATACCGCCGGAAAGGGTCCCGACACGGGCGTCCCCATCAACAAGGCCGAGATGCCCCATGATCTCCGCCACCCGGTGTTCAGTGTTCCAGCCACCATGGTGCTCGATCCACGATATCAGCTCCCCCTGCCTCGCCATCAGGCGTTTTAGGTCTTCATGCTGGCCGGCCAGTCGCGCAGTAACCTGCTCGTACTCGGCCATGACACGCCGGACATCCACGAGCCCCGCCTCGATCGTCTCGACCACGGTCAGATTCTCATCCAGTTCCGGCTCCTGGGGAAGATAGCCGATGCAGGCTCCACGTCTCGTAACGACAGTCCCCTGTTCCGCCCCGTCTCGACCGGCAAGAACCTGCAAAAGCGTCGATTTTCCACAACCGTTGGCACCGATGAGACCGACCTTCTCAGTCTCATCAATAGCAAAGGTGACATCGGCCAGCACCTGGCGCGCCCCAAAGCTCTTTGCAACCCCCGTGACGTCGATCACGTTCATCGGCGCACCTTGCCAAGAAAATCGCTGAATTGCATGAGCAGTGAGGCAGGGCGATATTTCTGCGGGACAGCAAAGGTTCCGGCCGCATCGATGGGGAGCGTCATCGCTCCGACCGGCAGATCAAGATCGAGGCCGGCGTTGAGCTGGTAAGGTATACGGTCCAGGTCCGGACGGCTTGCAAGTATCTCCAGCAGGTCAGCATAGGAAATTTTCACCGGGATGCGAACGTTCGTCGTTTTGTCGGAGGCGAACACCATGGTCTGCCGGACTGCTCCGCTGGCAAGGGGAAGAGACTTGATCTGCAGCGCGTAGTTATACCCCTGGAGGCTTATCTGGTAAGGATTGGGATTGGTCACGTCGATGCCGATCTCCAGCGTGGCTCCGGCGCCGTCAAGAGCGACCAGAGAGACATCCTTCACCGCTACCTCGGGATTCCTGACCAAGAGGGAACAACCGGTCATAAACATGAGGGATACGAGTAATAGCCGTTTCAACAACTGCTCCTTTCGTTCACGCAAAGAAAAATAGGCGAACCCCTGCGGGTTCGCCTACCTTACCACGTTCTGCTCTGGCGTTTAACTGATATTTTCAGCTTCAGGAAGGATTGGCAACCGCTTGTCGCGTGATTTCTGCCCGCTTCTCCCCCTGGCTAGCCAACTCGTCGAGAAGCTCCCGGCGAAACTGGCGCCGCTTCACCTCATAGGCATCGGCATCAGGGCCGACACCGCAGTAGAGCTTCTTTGCCCGCACCAGGTTTCCTTTGGCCATCGCCATCTTGCTGGCAAGCTCGCGCACCGCAGCCTCGGCGCACTTCTCTTCGTTTTCCATTTCTTCAGGAGAATAGCCGTGGCTCTTGGCTCGGTAGGGCATGAGCTGCCAAACGCCGAGAGCACCCTTCCGGGAAACCGATTTTCCCGAAAGCCCGTGTCCTCCGGTCTCCGCGAGGGCGATTTCGGCGATGTCCATCGGCATGAACGGCGTGCCGAGGGTTTTCAGGTAACAGAGTGCAGCGAGCCAGCGGGCCCGCTGCGGATCGGTACGACGGGCAAAGGCAGCGGCGATGGCCGGCACCTGCCGTTGTCGTTCTTCCAGATTTATTCCTTTTTCCATCACCCGGCGAATCTCCCGGTCCAGTTCCGAATCCCCCGCGTTGCTCTGCAACTGGGCCTGACGCATATGGGACTGATCACAGGAAACCCCGAGCAGCAGCGTCGCTGCCATGATAATAATTGTTTTTTTCATAGTTTGTTTTGTCGGTTGTTTTCAGCTTTGCCGGATGGTTCTGGTAACCCTCAGTGTTTTCGGTAATCTCTCCGGCCTGACCTCCTTTCTTTTGATGTAGAAGCCCCAAACAACTCCGTCCAGCATCGGGACGCGGCCTCTCCATAACATAGCGGTATCACAGCAACTACACTTTTTAATGAACTTTTATTCTTCCACATTCATTAAATTTTAACCAAGAAACGCCAAAAGGACCCGATTGGGTCCTTTTTCTTTCCCTGCGACATATCACAGGTTGCTGAACTATACACGACAATGGCGTACGTGTCAAACGATAAACTGTATTTTACATTAATATTCAACAGGTTAGCTCTGTTTTGACTAGCCTGGCAACCCGATAAAAGCTCGAAAGAGTGCTATAATTTGACCCCCATGGCATCAGCCACGGTATGGATATCCTTGTCCCCCCGTCCGGAAAGACAGACCACGATGGTCTGGTCCTTGGACAGCGTGGGTGCCAGTTTTACCACTTGGGCGATGGCATGGGACGACTCCAGGGCCGGCAGAATCCCCTCTTCAAGGGTCAGGAGTTGAAATGCCGCCATGGCTTCCTCATCGGTCACCGCTACGTATTCAGCCCGGCCGGTCTCCTTGAGCCAGGCATGCTCAGGACCGACCCCCGGGTAATCGAGGCCGGCCGAAATGGAGTGGGCATGGGCGATCTGGCCATCGTCATCCTGGAGCAGGTAGGTCTTGTTGCCATGCAGCACCCCCACACGCCCTGCGCAGAGCGGGGCGGCATGTTTCCCCGTCGGGATGCCAAAGCCAGCCGCCTCCGCGCCGACCATCTTCACGCCGGTATCATGCAGAAATGGGTAGAAGAGCCCGAGTGCATTGCTCCCTCCCCCGACAGCAGCCACAAGATAATCGGGAAGACGCCCCTCTACTTTGGCATGCTGTTTTTTGGCCTCGCGGCCGATGATCGACTGGAAGTCGCGCACCATCATGGGATAGGGATGGGGGCCGGCTACCGTGCCGATGACGTAAAACGTCCGGTCCACATAGGTGACCCAGTTCCGGAGCGCCTCGTTCATGGCGTCCTTGAGGGTGGCGGTACCGGCAGTAACCGGCGTCACCGTGGCGCCGAGGAGTTTCATCCGGAATACGTTGAGAGACTGGCGATGGATATCCTCCTCTCCCATGAAAACCTCGCACTCCATGCCGAACAGTGCCGCAATGGTAGCGGTCGCCACACCATGCTGACCGGCGCCGGTCTCGGCGATCACCCTCCGTTTCCCCATCCGCTTGGCAAGAAGCCCCTGGCCGATGGTATTGTTCACCTTGTGGGCACCGGTGTGGTTCAGGTCCTCCCTCTTGAGATAGATCCGCGCACCGCCGAGCTTTTTCGTCAACTTTTCGGCAAAGTAGAGGGGATTGGGGCGCCCGACATACTGGCGGAGATAGTAGGCGAATTCTTCCTTGAACTCTTTATCGTTCTTATAGTGGGCATAAGCCTGTTCAAGTTCGTACAGCGCCGGCATGAGTGTCTCGGAAACGTAGCGGCCGCCGAACTGTCCAAAGTGCCCCTGCTTGTCGGGATATTTCAAGGTGATGCCTCCTTCGCCCTGCGGATAAATTCCCTTACCTTTGCCGGATCCTTTTTCCCCGGCACCGCTTCTACGCCGCTCGACACATCCACGGCATACGGTTGTACCCGGCTCACCGCCTCAGCCACATTTTCCGGAGTAAGACCGCCCGCCAGGATGAGCGGGCCATGCTGTCCCGCCTCCCGGGCAAGCTCCCAGTCGAATGTCTGACCTGTCCCGCCGTAGGCGGCGGAAGACCAGGCATCGAGCAGATACCCCGCCACCCGGTACTGCTGCATGGTGGTGATGCTCGCCCCGTCCTTCACCCTGAAAACCTTGACGACCCGCCGTTCCATCAGTTCGCAGTAGGCCGGTGTCTCTTCGCCATGGAGCTGGACAATGTCCAGACGGCACGCTTTGGAAATCCCGTTGACCCGTTCCGCCGACTCGTTCACGAACAGACCGACCGCCTGCACGAAGGGGGGAAGCTCCCGGATGATCTCCGCAGCCTTCTCCGGCGTCACGCAGCGGGGTGACTTGGAATAGAAGACGAACCCGAGGGCGTCGGCTCCTGCCTCCACCGCCATCAGCGCGTAATCCACATTTGTTATGCCACAGATCTTGACCCTGACCATACTGAAACTCGAATCTGCCACAGAGGCACGGAGCCCCCAGAGAAAAGCTTGTCGGAACAAAACCAATCAACAATGATACATGGGATATTCAGGACAAAATCGGAACTGTGCGGATTCCCCTCTTATCGTTCAGTGTTGCGGTTCTCCGTGACTCAGTGCCTCTGTGGCGGGTTATGGTAAATTCACACCGAAACCTTCGGCAGTCGCTCCAGTGCCTCCCGTATCTTTTCCTCCGGATATTCGTAGTCCTCAAGGTTTCCGGACAGATAGGCGTCGTAAGCCCCCATGTCCAGTTGACCATGTCCGGAGAGACCGAAGAGGATGGTCCGTTCCTTCCCCTCTTCCTTCGCCAGCATCGCCTCGTCGATGGCGGCCCTGACGGCGTGGGACGACTCGGGAGCGGGAACGATCCCTTCGCTCCGGGCAAAGAGCACCGCCCCTTCGAAGCAGGCGTTCTGCTTGTAGCTCTTCGCCTCGATGGCACCGGCGGCATAGAGCTGGGAGACCAGCGGCGACTCCCCGTGGTAACGGAGTCCTCCCGCATGAATGCCGGGAGGCATGAAATCGTGCCCCAGGGTATACATCATGGAGATTGGAGCCATCTTGGCCGTATCGCCGTAGTCGAAGGCGTAGACACCCTTGGTGAGAGTCGGGCAGGAAGCGGGCTCAACCGCAAGGCAGCGAACCTGTTTCCCCGTGGCCCGGTCGGCAATGAAAGGGAAGGCGATGCCGGCAAAGTTCGAGCCGCCGCCGCAGCAGGCGATGACCACGTCCGGGTAATCACCGGCAATCTTCATCTGCTCTTTCGACTCCTGGCCAATGACGGTCTGGTGGAGACAGACGTGGTTGAGCACACTCCCCAGGGCATAGTTGGTGTCGTCGTGGGTGGCCGCGTCCTCCACCGCCTCGGAGATGGCAATCCCCAGGCTCCCCAGGTTGTCCGGATCGTGTGCCAGGATGGAGCGACCCGCGTCGGTGAACTCGGAGGGGGACGGGATGACATTTGCCCCCCAGAGCTGCATCATGCTTTTGCGGTACGGTTTCTGGGTGCAGGAGACCTTGACCATGTAGACCGTACACTCCAGGCCGAACATGCTGCAGGCCAGGGCAAGGGAACTCCCCCACTGTCCGGCACCGGTCTCGGTGGCAAGGCGCCGGATGCCGGCCTTCTTGTTGTAGTACGCCTGGGGAATGGCCGAGTTGGGCTTGTGGGAACCTGCCGGCGATACCCCTTCGAACTTGTAGTAGATTTTCGCCGGCGTGCCGAGGGCCTGCTCCAGGCGTCGGGCTCGAAACAGGGGGGACGGCCGCCAGAGGCGATAGATGTCCCGTACCTCGTCGGGAATATCGATCCAGCGCTGGGTCGAAACCTCCTGCTCGATAATGGCCATGGGAAAGATGGGAAGGAGGTCGTCCGGCGTCACCGGTTGCAGCGTGCGGGGATTGATGACCGGATGGAGCGGTCCCGGCATGTCGGGGATGATGTTGTACCACTGTTTCGGGATCTGCTCCTCGCCAAGGGTAATCTTGGTGTCCATCATGTCTCCTTTTTAAGTACGCGCGGAAGAGCGGAAGTTTAAATGCCTATTCTTCCGTTCTTCCCGCCTTCCGTTCTTCCGCTCCCTAAAAGCTCTCGCAGCTTGGCACCCACATCCCCTTCCCGCATGAGCGACTCGCCGATCAGGAAGGCCACCGCGCCGGCCTGTTCCAACCGCTCGATGTCGGCCCGACTGTTGATGCCGCTCTCGGAAACGACCAGCCTTTCCGCCGGAATGGACGGGATGAGCCGCTCCGTGGTCCCCAGGTCGGTGACGAAGGTCCGGAGGTTGCGGTTGTTGATGCCGATCAGTTCGCAGTCGGTCTGAAGCGCCAGTTCCAGTTCCGCCTCATCGTGGACCTCCAGGAGGACGTCGAGAGAGAGCTCACTCGCCAGGGAGATGAAGTCCCGCAGCTGATGAAGGTCGAGCATGGCGGCGATAAGGAGAATGGCATCGGCGCCGGCAGCACGTGCCTCGTAGATCTGGTAGGGATCGAAGATGAAATCCTTGCGCAGGAGCGGCAATCCCACCTGTTCACGGATAAGAGCAAGGAACCGGAGGTTGCCGAGAAAAAAGTGCTCCTCGGTCAGGACAGAGAGACAGGCCGCCCCGTTGTTCTGGTAGATCCGGGCGATCTCCAGCGGATCGAAATCGGGCCGGATCAACCCCTTGGACGGGGACCCCTTCTTCACCTCGGCGATGATGGCCGTCCACCCCGAATCGCGGCAGGTACGGAGCGCCCGGATAAAGCCGCGGGGGGTGTCTTCCAGGCCGGCAATGGCGGTCCTGACTTCGGACAACGGCCGGTCCGCCATGGCAGCAGCCAGTTCGCCCCGTTTGTGATCGACAATTTTCTTCAGGATGTCGGGAGTTTCGGACATGATATCCATCCAGTAAAACATGGAGGTGTAAATTACGATGCATTTAGAGAAAATAGATTTGCTTCTTTACCTCAACCTTTACCTGCCTCATTCGTTGGTCAGCTTCACCAGTTTTTCCAGCTGCCCCATGGCCCTGCCCGAATCGATCGCTCCGGCAGCCATGCCGAGACCTTCGGGAATGGTGGCTGTCTTCCCTGCCGCCACCAGGCCGTAGGCCGCATTGAGGAGGACGATATCCCGCTTTCCCCCCTTCATCCCTGCCAGAAGCTCACGCACGATGACGGCATTGCCCACCGCGTTCCCCCCTTTGAGTTCCGCCATGGAACAGCGCTTGAGGCCGAAATCCTCCGGCTTCACCAGGGTCACGGTCACCTTGCTGGAAGTCACCTCGGCAACCCGTGTCTCGGTGGTCAGGGTGATCTCGTCCATGCCATCCTGGCCATACACCACGAAGCCGTGCCGGCACCCCAGCCCCTGGAGGACATAGGCAAGTTTTTCCACCAGGTCGTCCCGGTAAACCCCAAGCACCTGGCAGGGTGCGCCGGCGGGGTTGGTAAGGGGGCCGAGGATATTGAAGATGGTCCGGATGCCGATCTCCTTGCGCGGCCCTATGGCGTGCTTCATGGCACCGTGGAGGGCCGGGGCGAAGAGGAAACCAATGCCGATCTCACTGATGCAGCGTTCCACCGTTTCCGGCGTGACATCCAGGTTCACCCCGAGGGCTTCGAGCACATCGGCGCTGCCGCAGGAGGACGAAACGGCACGGTTGCCGTGCTTGGCTACCCGTACCCCGCAGGCGGAAACCACGAAAGAAACCGTGGTGGAAACGTTGAAGGTATTGGTCCCATCCCCCCCCGTTCCGACCACATCCAGCATGGTCTCCTGATCGATATTGATGTCATCCCGGTCGATATCCAGAACATTCTTACCGACCCGGATGGGGGTCACCCGGTCGCGCATGACCCGGGCTGCGCCGGTTATCTCCGCCACCGTCTCCCCCTTCATCCGCAAAGCGGTGATGAAGGCAGCGATCTGGGCCGGCGTCGCCTCACCCGACATGATCTGGTCCATCACCTCGATCATCTCCGCTTCCGTCAGGTCGACCAGTTCGACAACTTTGGCTATGGCTTTCTTGATCATGAATTTCTCCTGTAGGGGCACGGTTACCCGCCCCGGGCGGGGAGAACCCCGCCCCTACGATCGCGTCATCTCCAGAAAGTTCTGAAGAATGTCCATTCCACCTTCCGTCAGGATCGACTCGGGGTGGAACTGAACCCCCCAGAGGGGCAACTCACGGTGCCGCAGCCCCATGATCTCACCCTCCTCCACCCAGGCGGTGATCTCAAGGCAGTCGGGAAATGTGGCGCGCTCCACGATGAGGGAATGATAGCGGGTCGCTTCGAAAGGATTGGGAAGCCCCCGGAAAAGCTCCCTGCCATCGTGATGAATGGGGGAAGTCTTGCCGTGCATGAGGGTACTGCTCCGGACGACCCTGCCGCCGAAAGCAGCACCGATGGACTGGTGGCCGAGGCAGACGCCGAGGATCGGAACCTTCCCCGCAAAATGCCTGATCGCCTCGACCGATATTCCCGCTTCCTCAGGGGAACAGGGGCCGGGGGATATGACGAGCCGGGCAGGGTTGAGTTCCTCGATCTCGCCGATGGTAATCCGATCATTGCGGAAAACCTGTACATCTTCACCCAGCTGACCGAAATACTGGACGATGTTGTAGGTGAAGGAATCGTAATTGTCGATCATCAGCAGCATATGAATTTCCTAAAGGGACTGCGGCTTTCACGCCATCTCGCCGTCGTCCTCGGCGCTTCCTTGTGCGGCGTAGCGCTGCTACGCCTCCGCGGTCGCTCCTGCGGGTACGACGACCTGGCGCAAAATCCGCAGTCCTATGTAGTTTACACAGCCGAAGGGATTTTGCTTTCGGCCGTCGGGGTTAGTCCAGACCTTGTTCGACAGCCTCTATCGCCTTCACCAGCGCCATCGCTTTGTTCACCGTCTCTTGGTACTCGGTGGCCGGCACCGAGTCGGCGACGATCCCGGCGCCCGACTGGAGGTGCACCCTGCCGTCACGGATCACCAGGGTACGGATGGCAATGGCAAGATCCATGTTGCCGGAGAAGGAGAAATAGCCGACCGCACCACCATACACCTCTCGCCGCACCGGCTCCAGTTCGTCGATGATCTCCATGGCTCTTACCTTTGGAGCTCCGGAGAGGGTGCCGGCAGGGAAAGTGGCCCGCACCACGTCGAAGGAGTCCTTCCCCTCAGCCAGTTCTCCCTGTACGTTGGAGACGATGTGCATAACGTGGGAATAGCGCTCGATCACCATCAGCTCGGACACCCGGACACTCCCCGTGGCACAGACCCGCCCCAGGTCGTTGCGGCCAAGGTCCACGAGCATGACATGCTCGGCTCGCTCCTTGGGGTCGGCCAGGAGATCTTCCCCCAGGCGCGCATCCTCTTCCGGGGTGGCACCGCGGGGGCGGGTACCGGCAATGGGTCGCAGTTCCACCCGCTCCCCCTCCTTGCGGACCATCACCTCCGGCGAAGCGCCCACCACAAGGGTATCGTCGAAACGGAGAAAGAACATGTAGGGAGAGGGGTTGAGAGTCCGAAGCACGCGGTAGATGTCGAGGGGGTCCACCGTCAGGTCGCCGGAGAACCGCTGGGAAAGAACCACCTGGATGATATCGCCGGCACGGACGTACTCCTTGGCCTTTTCCACTGCCGCCTCGAAATCGGCCCGCTCCACGTTGGATGAAAAGGAGACCTTCCGTGTCGCGGGAGCCGCCACCAAAGGAGGAAGGGGAGTCTTCAGCTTGGCGATGAGGGCATTGATCTTGGCAACCGCATCGGCATAGGCATCCTCGGCCGTCTTCCCCCCCTCCAGATGGGCGTTGGATACCACCTTGATCTTCTGGCTCACGTTATCGAAAATCAGGATGGTATCGGTAATAACGAAGTAGGAATCCCAGGCGCCGATGACCGCCGGTCGCTCCGAGGGGAGCTGTTCGAAGTGGCGCACCATGTCGTAGCCCAGGTAACCGACCGCACCGCCGAAGAAACGGGGGATGCCCGGTATCTCCACCGGCGTGAACCGGGCCAGGTAGTCCCGCACGAACCCGAGGGGATCGGCCACCTCCTCGCGACGAGGCGGCTTGCCCGTCTCCAGCACCTCCACCGTCGTTCCGCGGCTCCGGATCACCACCTCCGGCGATGCGCCGAGGAAGGTGTAACGCGCCCACTTCTCCCCCCCCTCGATACTCTCCAGCAGGAAGGCGTAACGGCCGTCGTCGATCTTGCGGAAGGCGGAAACAGGGGTATCCAGATCGGCCATGATCTCGCGGTAGACAGGGATCAGGTTCCCCCGGGCGGCAAGTGCCTGGAAGGTTGTGAAATCAGGGCGGTACATGGGAGCTCCGGAAGCAGGTAAAGGTAGAGATTGAGGTAAAGAAAGACGCAACCGCAACCACGTCATAAGCAAGTCTTTAAGGGTGTTTAAGCTAACACAGTGGCCGATTTGTGTCAAGAAATGGAGAGAATTCAGGCAATTGACCCAAAGACGCAAAGTCGCAAAGTACATCGGAGAAACCCAATACCACGTTTTGACTTTGCCTTCAGGTCTCTGCGCCATGCAGGTGAGCCTTCATGCAACGTATTCTCACAAAAATTACGCCGTCACCCTTGCAAAATCGGGTCACGATGGTTATGTTATGCGGGCCGTACATCAACTATTTAATATTATCAACAAAGGAGACACGCGTTTCATGTCCAAAACCACCAAACAGTTCCAGACCGAAGTCCAGCAACTTCTCGACCTGGTCATCCATTCCCTCTACTCCAACCGGGACATCTTCCTCCGGGAGCTGGTCTCCAACGCCTCCGACGCCATCGACAAGGTCAAGTTCGAAGCCCACTCCAACGAAGCCCTCCTGGAGGGGAACGCCGACTGGCAGATCAGGCTGATACCGGACAAAGCGGCCGGCACCCTCACCATCAGCGACAACGGCATCGGCATGACCCGGGAAGAAGTGGAGACCAACATCGGCACCATCGCCCACTCCGGCACCCGCGCCTTCCTCTCGAACATCAAGGAGCAGAACCTGGCGGAGCACCCGGAAATGATCGGCCAGTTCGGGGTCGGCTTCTACGCCTCCTTCATGGTGGCCGACCGGGTAACGCTCGTTACCCGCAAGGGGGGTGACGGCACCCAGAACGGCTGCCAGTGGGAATCCGCCGGCGACGGCAGCTACACCATCGAGGAGTGCACCAAGGAGGGGCGCGGCACCGACATCGTTCTCCACCTGAAGGAGGAGATGCGGGACTATCTGGACGAGTGGAAGATCCGCTCCATCGTCAAGAAATACTCGGATTACGTCCAGTACCCCGTTGTCATGGACATCACCCGCGAAGAACCTGTCACCGACGCAGACGGCAAGGTCATCGAGGGGGGCGGCACCATCGAGAAGACCACCACCGAAACCCTCAACTCCATGAAAGCGATCTGGACCCGGCCGAAAAGCGAGATCAGCGACGAAGAGTACGAGGAGTTCTACAAGCACATATCCCACGATTACGACAAGCCGTTCAAGACCATCCACTACGCCGCTGAAGGGGTGAGCGAATTCCGTGCACTCCTCTATCTCCCCGCCCACAAACCGTTCGACCTTTTCATGCCGGACCGGAAACGGGGGGTAAACCTCTACGTCCGGCGGGTGTTCATCACCGACAACTGCGAACACCTCATCCCCGACTACCTCCGCTTCGTCAAGGGAGTTGTTGATTCCAGCGACCTTCCCCTCAACGTCTCCCGCGAGATTCTCCAGGAAGACGTGCAGATAAAGAGGATCGAGAAGAACCTGGTGGGGAAAATCCTCTCCACCCTGACTGAGACGAAGGAGAAGGAACCGGAAGGGTATCTGGCGTTCTACAAGGAATTCGGCCCGGTCCTGAAGGAAGGTATCCATTTCGACCACGCCAACCGGGAAAAGCTCCAGGAACTGGTGCTGTTCGAGAGCACCAGGACCGACGCGGGGCAGTTCGTCTCCCTCAAGGAATACGTTGCTCGGATGGCCGAAGGGCAGAAAGAGATCTACTACATCACCGGCACAGCCCGCGAGGCGTTGGAGCAGTCACCCCACCTGGAAATCTTCCGGAAGAAAGGGTACGAAGTCCTCTTCCTCACGGACCCGGTGGACGAATGGGTTGTTCAGCAGCTGACCGAGTACGACGGGAAGAAACTGAAAGCGGTCGACCGGGGGGACCTGGAACTGGATTCGGAGGAGGAAAAGAAGGAGAAGGAAGCCAAAAAGGAGGAAGCGGTCAAGCAGTACAAGGACCTCCTCGGCTTCATCCAGGAGCGGCTCAAGGAACAGGTCAAGGAGGTGCGCTTTTCCGGCCGCCTCACCGACAGCGCCTGCTGCCTGGTGGCAGACGACTACGGGCTCAACGCCAACATGGAGCGGATCCTCAAATCCATGAACCAGGCGGTGCCCGAATCCAAGCGGACACTGGAGCTGAACCCGGAGCACCCGCTCCTCCAGGTCCTGGGGAAACTGTACGAAAAGGACAAGGAAAACGCCCGGCTCGCCGACTACTGCGAACTCCTTTACGACCAGGCGCTCCTGACCGAAGGGTCCCCCATCAAGGACCCGCTCCGCTTCACCCGGTTGGTAGCCGAACTGATGGTAGCCGAGGGGAAAGAGCTCGCCGGGAATTGACCGGAAAACCCGGTACAGCCCCTGTAAACGTCCGGATGATGGGGCTGCGACTGGGCTGCCCCGCCAAAACGGAGGGGGCAAAGTTGACTTTCGGGAACAAAGCAGGTATGGTCTGAACGACTTTAAAAAAACAGCAGCAGATAGACGACAATACTAAACCATCCGCGAGGATGGGACGGAAAACCCATAGGGTCTCATCGAGACAGCCGGGCCGCCGAAATATCTTACTAGATATGGGGCGGCCCGGCTTTTTTTATGCTCTGCCCGAGCTATGGCCAACCCACACTGCACTGAAAGAGGTGACGTATGAATAAAAAAATACATACTATGGCGGTCTTCATCGAATTCCTTGCCGGCTCAGGCCTGGCTATCTTTTTCCACTGGGTTCTCGACTACAAGGAAGCGGCCTACACCATCTTCGCCATCGGCATCCTGCTGTCCCTTGTCACCTGGCTGCTGCGCGAAGAGATCGAAAAGACCCGGGAGGAGTTGCGGGACCAGTATTTACAGGCCCATGAAATTCCTGAAGCCATCGCCCGAATCACCGACCCGGAATGCCAGACCAAGGCCAGCGAGCTCATGACCGGGACGAAACGGACCCTCGCCCTCCTCCAGCAGGGACACATCCCCCTCGACGATACCGAGTTCTATCTGGAAGGGGCCAAACTCGCCGACCAGGCCACCCGCTCCATAAAAGCGGTCGACCCCCTCACGAGCGGCTGGGGCAGCCGCGGAGCGCTCGTCAACTTTTACCAGTCCAACCTGCGCGCCCTCGACCGGGGGGTACGGATCACTCGCATCTTCGTGGTAGGGAGAGACGAACTGATCGATTCTGAAGTACAAAAAGTACTTCTCACCCAGTATCACGACGATATCGACGTGCGGATCGTCTACCGGGACGAACTCCCCGTTGCCAACGACATCAGTGGCCGCGACACCAACAGTTCCTGCGACTTTGCCATCTACGATGACCAGTCGGCCACAGACGTCTTCATCCAGCCGGGCAAATATTTCGGCCGTAAGACCAGCCAGCCGACGGAAGTGGAAAAATATCTCCGTCTCTACGAACTGATCGAACACAGCGCCCAGGCAATAACCATTGAAGGCGACCGGATACTATTGGCTGGAGAAGCACTGGCAGAGGCATCATGACCCATATACCACAATTAAATTTTCATATTGGTAACAAAATAAATACATTTTCCCTTGACACGGAAAGGTTGTTCGTCGTAGGATTCATTAAAACGATTCAGACAACTTTAATTGCCGATAGACGACAATACTAAACCATCCGCGAGGATGGGGCGGAAAGCCTACAGGGTCTCACCGAGACAGCCGGGTCGCCGAAATATCATTCGATATTCGGTCCCGGCTTTTTTTGTTTCCGCGCTGCGGGCGTTGAAACCAGGGAACGGCAGATACACAAAACAAAGGAGACATCAATGCGAAAAACCATCACGAGACTGATTGCGCTCTGTAGCGCAGCCGCCACCATCGCGCTGGCCGGCTGTGGCAGTGGCGGAAGCGGCACGTCCACAAGCACCGCAACTCTCTCCGGGGTAGCAGCAACCGGCGCCCCCATTGTCGGCACCGCATACATCAAGGATTCGTCATCTCCACCCCGCGAACTGTCCGCACCCACCGGCAACGACGGCTCATACAGCTTCAACGTCGAAGGGATGACACCTCCTTTCATCGTCAAGGTAACCTGGGGAACCCAATCCCTCTTTTCCTTCGCCACCACCCACGGCACCGCCAACGTCACCCCCCTTACCCACGTCATCGTGGCCAACGCCGCCGGGGTAACCGACCCCGCACCGCTCTACGCCGGTTTTACACCCGCAACCCAGCAACAGATGGCAGCCAACATCGCCGCATCAACCACCGCGCTGCAGACCCGGCTCAAACCCCTGTTCGACCTCTACGGTGTAACCACCAACCCCCTCACCGGCACTTTCATCGCAAACCACACCGGCCTCGACGCCATGCTCGATGCGGTAACGATCACCATCAGCAGCGGTAACATGGTGGTCACCAATAAAACCACCAACGCCACCATCTGCACGGCCCCGATCCAGAACATGACCGCCGGCACCTTCACCATGGGGAATATGCCCACCACCGGCCAGGTCCCTCCCTCAGCGACAATCGACGGTGCCGCTCTTTACGGCACGAAATGCGCTTCCTGTCACGGCATACTGGCCAGTTCAAGCAAAAAAGGGAGAACTGCCGCCCAGATCCAGACCGCCATCAACAGTAACGTCGGCAGCATGGGATTCCTCAACACCTTGACTGCGGCCGAAGTCCAGGCCATCGCCAATGCCCTCGGGACGTCAACGCCAGCACCGACGCCAGCACCGACGCCAGCACCCACACCAGCACCCACACCAGCACCGACGCCTGCACCAACTCCTACGCCAGTTGATGGTGCAGCACTCTACACCAGTAACTGCACCGGGTGTCACGGACCGCTGGCCACTTCCAGCAAAATCGGCATCACCCTGGCACGGCTTCAGTCGGCCATCAGCGGTAACGTTGGGGGAATGGGCTATCTCTCCTCACTGACTGCCGCCGAACAGCAGGCAATCGTCACGGCCCTCGCACCGACGACACCGACACCGACACCGACGCCTGCACCTGCACCGACTCCTGCTCCAGCGCCGACACCGACGTGCGGAAGCTGCCATGCAATTCCTCCGGCGACAGGCCAGCATTCTTTCCATACCGGATTTCTTTCATGTGCTGACTGCCACGGCACCGGTTACAGCAGCACAACCGTTAACGCGGCTACGCACAACAACGGCGTCCTTAATCTGCTCAGTTCCGTCGGCTGGAATGCGACGACAAGTTCCTGCGCAAACTCCTGCCACGGTTCCAGGAGCTGGTAAGGACCTACGCTGAATCCGCAACAAAAAAGGGGCTCCGCCGGGAGCCCCTCACCTTGCACCAGCTATATCGCGTAACACAGCAACACCTCCTTCGTAATGGGGCCTGCTTCGGCAGGCCCATTTTTTTCATTTCACCTAGTGACAACTACTAACAACAAATCCCTTCCACATTATAATCCAGCAGCATCCCCTCCTCCCCGCATCAACCTACAAAAAAAGAGGGCGACCATCGGCCGCCCTCTACTTTACCTGAATTTTTGAATTACAACCTAGCTCACTTTGACGAACACACTCCCCTTCGCCCCACATACCTCGCAGGTATCGGGCGCCCCGCGCTCCACCGTGTGACCGCAGACCGGACAGATGTAGTAATCGAACGGCTCGGCCGCAGACCCCAGGGTGTCGAGCGCCTTCTGGTAGAGGGCTGCGTGGACTTTCTCCACGGCATTGGCGAACACGAAGGAGCGCCGTGCCAGATCGGACCTTTCCAGTTCCGCATCGGCGATCATCTGGGGATACATGTTCATGAATTCGTGGGTCTCACCGGCGATTGCCTCCATCAGGTTCTCCCGGGTTCCCTTGATGCCGTCCAGCGCCCGCAGGTGGTTGTGGGCATGTATTGTCTCCGCCTCGGCAGCGGCACGGAACAGTTTTGCAACCTGGGGGTAACCGTCTTTGTCAGCCTGCTTTGCAAAGGCCAGGTATTTGCGGTTTGCCTGGGATTCCCCGGCAAACGCCTCCTTCAGATCGTTTTCCGACTTTGGTCCGTTCGACATTGCTACCTCCTCTGGATTGATTATACGGCACTGCATCGCAATGCATTCTAAGCCGGTGCAGTCCTTCTTCTCTCGGGTCCTTCAAATTTCCCTTCGCCTCTCCGGAGTGGGCCACGTTTCACATGGACCCAGCCGGTGGAACGGAAGAAGGCCACGACCTTTCCCTTGGCGATCAAATCCTGAAGCAGTGAATCAGACACCATGCCGCTGCTGTTGTCACTGTAGAGCACCCGAATATTCATGGCGCACCTCTCTTGCCTACCATTCGGGATACGAGGATACTCGCTGCAGGCAACCGGATAAAGTATACACCAGCCGGTGGGAATGGCAATCAGAGGTCGCAATTTGCGTTAGAGTCGAATCAGATCTTCGTGTTCTTCGTCATGGGGATTAATGTGGATCATGACATCTCCCACGTTGGGAAACCGCTCGAAAATGCGCCGCGTTACCTCGGTTGCGATATCGTGGGAGCGCTTGACCGTCATCTCCGGGTCCATGTCGAGCTTGAGGTCAACGATGAGATACTGGCCGGAGCGCCGTCCCCGTATTTCATGGACATGTTCGACCCCGGGAACCCCTTCGGCAAGGGCTCTCATGTCGGCGATAAGTTCCGCCGGGGGTTGACCGTCCATCAGGTCGTGGGCCGCAGAGAAGAAGGTTTCGAAGCCGATGTGGAAGATGAAGAAGGAAGTGAGCCCCGCCGCCAGGGGATCCATGATGGGAATGCCGAGGTAGGCTCCACCTACGCCGACGAGGGTTGCAACAGAGGTGACAGCATCCTTGCGGTGGTCCTTGGCGATGGCGATGACCGCCGGGCTTCCCAGGCTGCCGCCGACCCGGATGGAATAGCGGCAGAGCGTCTCCTTGATGAGAACTGTCGCCAGGGCGGCAGCGACAGCGATCAGTTCCGGCTCACCATAACTGCGGTCCATGATCGTATGGACCGCCTTGTAGAGAATTCCCCCACCGGTGACAAGGATGATCAGCGCAACGACGATTGCGGAGATGCTTTCCGCCTTGCCGTGGCCGTAGGGGTGCTTTTCGTCGTATGGCTTGCGGCCGATCCTGAGCGCCATCATGGTGGCCGAAATGGCAATGAAGTCGCAGGCGCTCTCCAAACCATCAGCAAACACCGCTTCCGACCGCCCGAAATGCCCGGCCAGGAGCTTCATTACCATGAGTACGGCGTTGATCCAGAAACCGACCTTAATGACCTGGTCGGCCCGGCTGAAGCGCTCTTCCCTCTGCATCCTAATTCTCCGCCCCCCTGAAATCCTTCAGGCGCAATTGAAGATGTTTTTTGCCGTTCCAGGCATTCACCCCCAAAGTGAAAACCACGTCCCATCGTTCACTCGGGTTATCTCTCTCCGCCATGTTGAAGCCGATTGCGTCGAAAGTCCTGCCTGACGCCGTGAGCCGGAGTTTGAGATGGCGTTCCTTGAGGACACGCCGTTCCGCCACCATCGCCCCGCGAAGTATGAAGACCGGTTCCGGGTTACCCATGCCGAAGGGAGCAAGTGCTTCAATCTGTTCCGCAAGCTGGAGCGTAAGGTCATCCGGCCCGAGCTCGGCATCAATCGCCAGTTCGGGGAGAAGGTCTTCGGTGGAAAGGAGTCCGTCCGCAACCGACTCGAACTCGGCCACGAATTTTTCCAGAGTCGCCTCGTCGATGGAGAGGCCGGCGGCATACTTGTGACCGCCGAATTTTATGAGGTGATCGGCACAGGCATGGAGGGCATCATGGAGATGGAAGCCCGGAATGCTCCTCCCAGACCCACGTCCGTTGCCGTCCTGCATGGCAATGAGTATGGTGGGGCGGTGGAACAGATCGACAAGACGGGAGGCAACAATGCCGATTACCCCCGGATGCCAGGCTTCGGATGCCAGGACGATGCTCTTTCTCCCGCACACTCCGGGCTCTCCCTTTACCATTGCCAGGGCATCGCGCAGTATCTGCTGCTCAAGTGCCTGCCGCTCGGTATTGCTGGCATCCAGTGCCTCCGCCATAACCTGGGCCCGTTGCCGCTCACTGCAAAGGAGAAGATCGACACCGAGAGCGGCGTCCTCTAACCGGCCTGCCGCATTGAGGCGCGGCGCAAGACGGAATCCGACCGTACCGGAGGATACCGCTCCGTCAACCCCCGAAACGGCTTTCAACGCCTGAATGCCGGATCGGGGCGAAGAGGTAAGTTCCCGCAGCCCGTAGGAAGCGAGTATGCGGTTCTCATCGGTCAGCTGTACGACGTCAGCAATGGTACCAAGGGCAACCAGGTCAAGATATTCGCGCAGGTTCGGTTCAGGCCGGCGATCAAAATAGCCGGCATCGCGCAGCCGGCTTCTGATGGCGATGAGGAGGTTGAAGGCAACGCCAACACCGGCAAGATTTTTGAAGGGGAACGGGCATCCCGGCTGGTGAGGATTGATGACAGCATGCGCCGCAGGTATCTTCTCCCCCGGCGTATGGTGGTCGGTAATGATGAGATCGACACCCATCTGCCGGCACAAGTCAGCCTCGGCAACTGCCGTTATGCCGCAGTCGACGCTGACAATGACCCTCGCCCCCTGTTCGGCCACGCCGGCGATCCCTTCGGCGGAAAGACCGTAGCCATCCTCCAGTCGCAGGGGAATATGGTAAAAGACCGTCACTCCGAGAGCCCGGAAAAAACTGACGAGCAGCGCAACCGCGGTTATCCCGTCCACGTCGTAATCGCCGTAGATGCAGATCGTCTCACCGCCGTCCACCGCTGTGGCCAGCCTGGCGACGGCCGTCTCCATACCGCGCAGGAGGAAAGGATCGTGGAGATCGGCCAGACCCCCTCCCAGGAAACGGCGGGCTGCATCCGTTTCAACAATGCCGCGATTGACCAGGAGTCGTGCGACGAGGGGGTTAACAGCACATTCGCGAACCAGTTGTTCGACATGTGACTGCTCTGATCCCTTTATTTTCCAGCGCCGGGCGGTAACCGGTTCCACAGATGCTCCTGCTTTATCCTGAAAAAAAAACCCCGCCTGAAAGCGGGGTCATGTATTTCCTATTTCCCCGAAGACGGGGACTTTAGCTGTTTCATCATCCCCTTGATCTGCTGAGCGGTCGGGCTGGTGGAGTCCAGCTTCAGATAGCGGTCCCAAGCTTCAGCGGCCTTTGCCGGCTGCTTCAGGTCCTGGGCATAGACCACCCCGAGATTATAGAGGCTCTGCAGATGGTTCGGATCGAGTTTCTGTGCCTTCTCGAAGTTGGCAATGGCCTTATCGAACCACCCCATCTTACGGTACATGACTCCCTGATCGGTAAGGACATTTGTGTTGTTCGGATCGAGTTCCAACGCCTTCCCGTAAGCATTGATCGCCTTCTGGGTCTGGTCGGTATCAAAATAGTCGTTGCCGAGCTGGATCCATGCCTGGGTGTTGTTCGGCTCCTTCGCCACGATCTTTTCCACCTCGGCGATCCGCTGCTGATAGTCGGCAGGCGCACCTCCACCCATGGGAACTCCGCCACCGACCTGCGCCGAATCTTTCTTACCCCCAAAGAAGAGTACTCCCAGCAACAGTCCGGCGATCAAAGCAATTACTGCAACGAGAATCTGCTCTTTTTTCACAAGGCCCCCTTCTCTTACGGTTTAACCTGAGCGGCATTGACAGCACGCTCTTCCCACAGTGCGACGATCGGGCTGGCGACAAAAATGGATGAATAGGTCCCGACCAAAACGCCGACGACGAGGGCAAAGGCAAAGTCGTGGATCACCTCGCCACCGAAGAGGAACAGCGACATGGAAGCGAGGAACGTGGTCAGGGAGGTGATGATGGTCCGGGAAAGGACCTCGTTGATGCTCCTGTTGAAAACGGTCTGCATCGACTCCTTCAGGTTCTTATGGAGATTTTCCCGTATCCGGTCAAAGACAACCACCGTGTCAGTGAGGGAATAGCCGGCGATGGTCAGTACGGCAGTGATGAACAGGAGGTTGACCTCCTTGTTCAGAAGAAGGAATACCGCGAACATGGCCAGGACGTCGTGGAGTGTTGCCAGCGTAGCGCCGATGCCAAATTTGAAATCGAAACGCCAGGCGATGTAGATAATAATCCCGAGCAGGGATATGGCCACGGCAACAAGGGTATCCTTCCGGAGTTTGTCTCCGATGGAGGGGCCGATTTCCGTGGAGCTCTCCACCTCGAATTTGTTTCCCGGCATCTCCTTCGTAAAGACATCGACGATGGTATCGGCTGCCTTGCCGGTGGCCAGGGTGGTCTTCCCAATCTTGATGAGCAGCTTGTTCCCATCCGTGATCTCCTGAAGGTTTGCCTCTGAAAGGTTATGCTTCGCAAGGGCAGCCCGTGCCTGCGTGATGCTGACCGGCTGGCTGAACTTGAGCTGGACCGACGTACCGCCGGAGAAGTCGATCCCCATGTTGGCGGCACCGCGACCGATCTGGACCACGCCGATGAGGCCGACGATGGCAATAATACCTGAAATCACGAAGGAAATTTTCTTCATTCCCATGAAATCTATTTTTGTTTTACCGATGAGTTCCATGAATGCCCCCTATATGCTCAGTTTCTTCACGTGCACGCGGCTCAGGAAGAAGTCAAACACCACCCTGGTCGCAAGCAGCGATGTGAAGAGATTGATGATGATACCGAGGCTGAGGGAAACCGCGAATCCCTTAACAGGCCCGGTACCGAACTGGAACAGGACCGCCGCCGTGATGAGCGTGGTAACGTGGGAGTCCATGATGGTAAGGAACGCCTTGTCGTACCCCGCATCGACTCCAGCAGCCGGCGTCTTGCCAAGCCGAAGTTCCTCGCGAATCCGTTCGAAGATGAGGACGTTGGAGTCAACGGACATCCCGATAAGGAGGACGATAGCGGCGATGCCGGGAAGAGTGAGGGTCGCCCCGAGGGCCGCAAGTGAACCCATGAGGAAGATGATGTTGAGGACCATCCCGAAGTTGGCGACGAGACCGGCCAGCTTGTAATAGATGGCCATGAAGACAACAACGAGAAGGACCCCGACAAGACCGGCCATGAGACCTTTATGGATAGAGTCCTGCCCAAGGGATGGGCCGACTGTAACGTTCTGGATGATATGGACCGGCGCAGGGAGCGAACCGGCCCGCAGAACGATGGAGAGGTCCGCAGCTTCCTTCTCGGTAAATGAGCCGGAGATCTGGGCGCTGCCGCCGGAAATGCGCTCCCGGATGACCGGTGCGGAATAGACGCTGTTGTCGAGGACAATGGCGAAGCGTTTACCCACATTGGCAGCGGTAACCTGGTCGAACAGCCTGGCACCGGTGGAATTAAAATCAATCGCCACATAGGGCTGGTTGAACTGGGAATCTATCCGCACCTGGGCGTCGGTCAGGAGATCGCCGGTAATCATCGCCTTTCTCTTTACCACGAGCGGGATTTCGGTAACAGCTCCGGTGGTCGGATCGGTCCTCTTCTCGACAAGAAGTTCATCGTCCTCGGGAATGGTCCCGGGGGTGGCGGTAGCCGCATTGATATTCTCGTCCACCAGCTTGAACTCAAGGCGCGCAGTCCGGCCGATCAGCTCGATGGCCCGTTTCGGGTCCTTGATGCCGGGAAGCTGAACCACTATATGATTGATCCCCTCCTGCTGAATGACCGGCTCCGAAACGCCAAACTGGTCAATCCTGTTGCGTATGGTCTCCAGGGCCTGCTGAACAGATTTGTCCCGGCGGTCCTGGGCGACCTTCTCGCTCATCCGGAGCGACATATTGACATAACCGCCTTCGTCGAAAGTCGGCAGCTGTTCCATTTCGGGATACTTCTTCTTGATCAACTGCTGGGCATTGTCGGCCGTTGCCTTGTCGTAAAGGACGAGTTGCACCTTGTCTGACCCGACCCGGCTGATATGTTTGTAGCGGAGATTCTGGGCGGTGAGTGAATCTTCCAGATCGGTGGCGATGATGTCAAGGGTCCCTTCGACCGCCTTCTGGGTTTCAACCTCCATCACCAGATGAGTCCCCCCCTGCAGGTCAAGCCCGAGATGGATCTTGTCCTTGGGGAGATACCCCTGCCACCAGGAAGGGAGGCTGCTGACCAGAGTCGGGGTCAGATAGAGAAACGACAAGAGCAGAAAAACCAGAATCAAGCTGACGCGCCAAGTTAAGCCCTTGGACATGGGGGTTGCTCCTTTCGGCATGGCATAACCGGCTCATTGCCGGACCGCCTGGAATGACGATGTTTATACGTGCTGGACAAGCTTTGTGAACGCCCTGGAGGGACAGGCACGGGGCTTGCCCCTGCGAGCACTACTTGGTTACGCTGGCGATGTGCCCTTTGTTGACCTTGATATTGACGCCGGTGGCCACTTCAAGGGTAACCACCGACTCATCGATGGCAGTGACTTTCCCGTGCACGCCGCCGGCCGTCACCACCGCATCCCCTTTTTTCAGGGCGTCGAGAAGTGCCCGGTGCTCCTTCGCCTTTTTCTGCTGGGGACGTATGAGCAGAAAGTAGAAGATACCGAACATAAACACCAACGGTACCAGGTTCATGAGCGCCGACTGCCCGCCCCCTGCAGCTCCGCCCGGTGGTGTACCCATAGCAAATGCCAGACCTAACATAGTTTAAACCTCCGAAGTAATTTTGGGACCTGGAACTGGAACCAGGAACCCGTAAAGGACTTGACTAATCACCAGTCACTGTCTTTGTGCGTAAAATTCTTTCCTGAACTCCCCGAACCGTCCGGCAGCGATGGCCATCCGTGCCTGGGCCATAAGATTCAGGTAGAAGTGCAGATTATGCCATGTATTGAGCCGTGAAGCCAGAATTTCTCCCGACCGGTACAAGTGGCGGAGATATGCCCGGCTGTAATTCCTGCAGACATAGCAGTCGCACGCGGGATCGATGGGGGAGCGATCCTCTGCATACGCGGCTCCCTTGATGTTCACCCGGCCAAACGAGGTAAAGAGCATGCCGTTCCGGGCATTACGGGTCGGCATGACACAGTCGAACATGTCAAAACCGGCGTGGATTCCTTCTATCAGGTCCTCCGGCGCGCCGATTCCCATAACGTAGCGGGGCTGGTCGACAGGCAGGATGGGTGAGCAGTACCCCATAACCTCGTACATCAGCTCTTTTTCCTCCCCCACCGAAAGCCCGCCAAGGGCATAGCCGTCAAAACCGATCTCCATGAGCTCCGCGGCACTCCGCTCCCGAAGGTCACGATGCATCCCCCCCTGGACGATACCAAACAGAGCCTGATCGGCACGGCCATGGGCAACCTTGCAGCGCCGGGCCCAGCGGGTAGTGAGGCCCAGGGATTTTTCCACATAAGCCCGTTCCGACGGATAGGGGGGACACTCATCGAAGCACATGATTATGTCCCCGCCGAGTGCCTCCTGGATAGCCATGGCGTTCTCGGGGGAGATGAAGTGGTAGGATCCGTCAAGATGTGACTGGAACCGTACCCCATCCTCGGTTATCTTGCGCAGCTCCCCCAGGCTGAAGACCTGGAAACCGCCGCTGTCAGTCAGGATCGGCCCCTGCCAGTGCATGAACTCGTGCAGACCGCCAAGCCGCCCGATCAGTTCGTGCCCAGGACGGATGTACAGATGGTAAGTGTTGGCGAGAATAATCTGGGCGCCCACCTGCCAAAGCTCCTCAGGGGTCATTGCCTTGACCGTCGCCTGGGTCCCCACCGGCATGAAAATCGGAGTCTCGATTTCACCGTGGGGGGTTGTCAAAGAGCCGAGCCGGGCCGCTGTCGCCCCGTCCTGTTTTATAACCTTAAAATCTATTGCGGGCAAAATATTCCTGACAGTGTTTAAATTTTGAATGTATGAATTACAAGTTTTGAGGTTTTCAATTCAAAACTCAAAATTCAAAACTGCTTTCACCATATCATCATTGCGTCGCCGTAGCTGTAAAACCTGAACTGCCGCCGCACCGCTTCCCCGTAAGCTTCAAGCAGCAGGTCCTTACCGGCAAAGGCGCTTACCAGCATGAGCAGGGTCGATTTCGGCAGATGAAAATTGGTAATCAGTGCATCAATGACTTTGAAATTGTAGCCGGGACGGATAAAGATATCCGCCTCCCCCGCTCCGGCTGTTACGGTCCCGTCATCACCGGCAGCATGCTCCAGCGCACGGGTGGTAGTAGTGCCGAGAGCCACTACCCGCCCCCCGTCCCGTTTACGTTGGGAAATGGCCAGCGCGGTCTTCTCCGGGATAATGTATTCTTCCCGATGCATCCGGTGATCGTCCAGGTTCTCAACCCGTATCGGCATGAAGGTGCCAAGCCCCACGTGGAGGGTTACGGTCGCAATTTCAACCCCGTCTGCCGCCAGGGCGGCAAAAAGTTCGGGAGTCATGTGCAGACCGGCAGTGGGTGCGGCAACGGCCCCCTTTGCCCGGGCAAATACTGTCTGGTAACGTTCCCGGTCATGCTCTTCCGCTGCTCGCCGGATGTACGGGGGGAGGGGCATACTGCCGTTCCGCTCCAACCAGGGGGAGAAATCCTCGACAGGAGCGAAGGCAACCTGCCAGATGTCACCCTCTCCACGGCTTTCGACCCGGGCGGTCATCCCCTCCGCCAGGAGAAGCACCGTTCCCGGTTTCGGCGATTTGGAAGCCCGGATCAGGCAGTGCCACAGCTCTCTGTCTCCCGGCACTCTCCGGACAAGAAAAACTTCTACTCGCCCGCCACTCTCCTTACAACCGAGAAGCCTTGCCGGTATCACCCGCGTGTCGTTCACCACCAGCAAGTCGCCAGGGCGGAACAGACCTTGGATTTCGGAGAAGACCGTTTCGCCGATCTTCCCCGTGGTACGGTCCAGGGTCATCAGCCGGGCTGCATCCCTTCTTGCTGCGGGAACCTGCGCAATCAGTTCGGAGGGAAGGTGAAAATCGAATTCTTCCAGGTCCATTGCTCAGTCGCCGTTATTCTTCACCAGCTGCGTGCCGGGATAGTAATAACTCAGTATCTCCCGGTAGTCGAATCCGTCGCTCGCCCGCTGCTTGGCTCCCCACTGGCAGAGCCCCACACCGTGACCGTAACCGGCACCGGCAAAAACGGCGTTGTCACCGACAACCCTCACCTCGAAGTTTGTACTCCGGATGACCGTAGAACCGACGGCCATCCGGAACTTTGGCGCAGGCAACGTTTGGCGGCCATTTGCCGTGACGAGCACCAGATCGGTCAGCCGGCCACTTGCATTGCGCCGGCCGGGCCGGATATCTTTGAGACCGGCAACCTTGTAGCCACTGTTCCTGAGTTGAGATTCGATCCGTCCGAGCGTCAGGGTCTGTTCCCATTTCACCGACGGTGCCGACTGACAGTACTTGCAGTCCACTCCCTTGAGGTAAGGGATGGGAGAACCCCAGACGTTTTCAGCCGCCTCCGTATGGCCGCCACAGTTGGAATGATAGAAAGCCTGGATGACCCTGCCGTCATAGGTCAGAACTTCACCGGCAGTTTCCTGTACACCGCGGGCAGCCCGGCTGTCTTCGATATCGCACCCGTCATACACCTGATCAAGAACGCTCGATTCAAGATGATAGAGGGCATTTTTCCGGGTTTCGCGCTGGTAGACTGCATAGGAACGGGCAATCACCGCCTGGGCCTTGATTGCCTCCATCGGCCACTGGGACGAAATCTCGCAGTTGATGAGACCTACAAGGTAATCATCGAGAGGAAGTTCGTTGACAACCAGCAGCCCTTTGTCAGAAGGGGTGATTTCAATGGTTCCCCTGTACCCCTTCCCATTGACAATAAGCACGGCGGGTGCAGAGGCAACCAGCTTGCGGACCGTTCTCCCGTTTACCGACACCCCGTTCATGACTCTTTTCAACTGCACCGGGAGGCTCAACCGGAGGGGCTCGACGTCATCGGCTATAGCAAGGACACCGGTGCCATCCAGCCGGATCGTCTCGCTCCCCTTCTGCAACGCCACCCGAATGGTATCGGCCTGGAGCGGTGCCGCCGCCCCGGTCTCACCGAAAATAAAACAGAGGCAAAAGAGTATGGTAAAAAATAGTTTCAAGTAGTACAATCCTTTACACTAAACTTGCCGATAGAATCACAATTCATGGCGTAAAGTCAACGATTTTGTCTCGTTGTCCCGCTTCAGGGAATACCCTGTGACACCAGGTAACTTGGCAAGCCAATTGCATTTACCAAAGCTGTTAGTTGCCACATACAGTTAGGAAGAGAAGTATTTATGAATGCTGACCATCTTTTCAGTCAAATGACGTAAATCGATTCTTCAGGGCATGACCGGTGGGAAATGGCTTCCTGCCGGGGGTTAGCCCCGGCAACGCACTCGACAGATAACACAGGCTTCATTAATCCTGAAATATTAACCAGTAATAAACAATATCCCCTAATCGCGATTTAGCTTGATATCCCCGGTGATATAGAGTAGGGAAAAGTTATCGGGGTATTTTCTCAAGAGCGGATTACATGAAATCATTGAAAGTCAAAATTCTCGGCCTCATAACGGTAATCGTGGTTACGATCCTCGTAATCTCCGCCGTCTTTAATTTCCACCAGCAAAAAGAACTGATACAAACCCTCGCCGACCACAACGCCACCGTCATCATCGAAACCGTCAGGAGCAGTGTCAACAATGCCATGCGCTCCGGCCATTCGGACGAGGTGCGGGAGCTCTTCAAGCGGATACAATCCCAGAACTTCGTAACCGGCCTCCGTATCGTCTCCGAATCTGGCACAATTCTTAACTCCGCCCAGACGGACGAGATCGGCAAACTGCTTCCCGCTGACGACCTGGCGCGATTCCGCAGGGGGACTTTCCCCGTCAAGGAATATCTCCCCGGCAAAAAAATCTTCGACTCCTATGCTCCTATCATAAACACACCCGACTGTCATAGTTGCCATCCAGCGACCCAGAATATCCTGGGAATCCTGGAGATAGAGATTTCCCTCGCCAACCTCGACGCCATTGTTGCAAAGGAACGGAATAGCGTCACGACATCGACCTTGATTATCATCGGCCTTATCATCATCACCATCTCACTGTTCCTCATTCATTACGTCGACCGCCCGATCAGACATCTGATTTCCTCCATGCAGAAAGTGGAAGGGGGAGATTTCGACTGTTCAACCCTGATCACGAGCAGCACGGAGATGCGACTGCTGTCTGACAAGTTCAACCGGATGGTGGAGCGGTTGAAAGGGATGGTTGAATCTGCCATCAGTCACGAACGTGAACTTGCCCGGGCGCAGGAGAAACTTGCCCATCACGGGGAAATGCACTCAATGAACCACCGGCTGGAAGGCCAGCTGAAAGAAATTGAAAACCTCAACGTATCACTGGAAGAACGGATCGAAGAGATCGAGGAAGCGAACTACAAGATCGCGGACCTGGCCGGCGAACTGGAAGACAAGAACACCAACCTGGAAAAAGCTGTCACCAGGCTTTCCACCCTCTACAAAGTCGGCCTGGCCATAAATTCCACCATGGAATCGAAACCGCTCTTCGACCTGGTCATAAGAACCACCATGGATAGCCTTGAAGCTCAGATCGGTTACATAATGCTTCACGATCGTCAACAAGACGTTCTCAGGGTCACCACGCTCATCGGCCACGACAGTTTCGCCCCCGAAACAGGGGTACTTGAAATGAAGCCTTCCAGTGTCTCCGCATGGGTTATCAACAACGGCAAACCCCGGCTCATCACCGATATCAACGATACTCCGGAATTCGACAAGATGAGCGCCATGGGGTACGAGCGCAAGACTCTCATCTGCGCTCCCCTGAAAACCAAGGAAGAGATCATCGGGACCATTACCGTCGTGAACAAACTCGACAATTCGGTTTTCAACAACGAGGATCTTGAACTTCTCAGCACCATCGCCGCCCAGGCAAGTATTGCCATCAAGAACGCCCAGCTCTACGAAGAGCAGCAGAAAACCTACATGAACACCATCCATGCCCTGGTTTCCGCCATCGAAGCCAGCGACAGCTACACCCGGGGCCACTCGGAAAGGGTCACCCGCTACTGCATGGCACTCGCGAAAAAACTGGATATGCCCCCCGAGCGGCTCAAAATAATCGAACGAGCCGCCGTCCTCCACGATATCGGCAAAATCGGCATCGACTTGAGTCTCCTCCACAAGGAAGGACGACTTACCCCCGAAGACATCCGTGAACTGCAACAGCACCCTGCTATCGGCATGAAGATACTGGCACCGATTGAATTTCTGAGCGACGTTCGCCTCTGTATCGGCCAGCACCACGAACGTTTCGACGGGAAGGGGTACCCCAACAACGTGTCAGCGGATCAGCTTCTGCTTGAATCCCGCATGCTTGCCATCGCCGACTCCTTCGACGCTATGACGTCCGATCGCCCCTACCGCAAGGCGCTCTCTCTGGATGTGGCCATCAAGGAACTGATGGAAAACGCCGGCACCCAGTTCGATCCCGATCTGGTACCACCTTTCGTCGAAGTTCTCCAGAGTGGCAACTTTTCCTTCCCGACCACCAATGCCGGCAGTGGCCAGGAATACGGGCAGCCCCGTGTCCCCATCAGCATCTCCGCCGCCTAGTAGCACAGGCTATTTTATGACCCTGCAATTACTTCAAAGGATTTGCCCCTCCCCCTGTTTCGTGGTATAAATGTCGGACGCCCCCCTCTCCCGCAATGATTATTTGCATATTCACTACCCACCCGCAGGAGTGAGCACGTGCCCCCCCTTCTCTGCGTTACCGGCCTTGCCACCCATTTTCATACCGACACTTCTGAACTGAAGGCAGTTGACGGCGTCGACATCTCCCTCGACGAAGGTAAGACACTTGCCATCGTCGGCGAATCAGGATGCGGCAAGAGCATGACCGCATACTCTATCATGCGCCTTGTCCCACCTCCGGGAAGGACTGTCGGCGGCAGCATCATTTTCGACGGCAACGACCTTCTGCGTCTGCCTTACAGGGACATGCGCGGCATGCGCGGCAACAGCATCTCCATGATATTCCAGGAGCCCATGACTTCCCTGAACCCGGTACTTACGGTGGGAGATCAGATCATGGAAGTGCTCCGGCTGCACCGGAAGCTGCCGCGTCGTGAAGCTCTCAGTGAAACCATCAGATTACTTGGGCTGGTAGGCATCCCCACACCGGATCAGCGCGTTGGCGACTATCCCCACCAGCTCTCCGGCGGGATGCGGCAGCGGGTCATGATTGCCATGGCCCTTGCCTGTCAACCGAGGCTCCTCATTGCCGACGAACCGACCACCGCCCTCGACGTGACCATCCAGGCCCAGATCCTGGAACTGATCGACCAGCTGCAACGCGAAACCGGCATGGCGCTCCTTCTCATCACCCACGACCTGGGAATCGTTGCCGAGCGCGCCGACCATACCGCCATCATGTACGCTGGGAAAATCGTGGAGACGGCTCCCACTGCTGAATTGTTCGACAACCCCCTCCATCCCTATACCCGTGGGCTCATTGCATCACTGCCCCAGAACGCTGTGCCGGGCAGACCGCTCCCGACCATACCCGGCCATGTCCCCAACCTGGCCGATGAACGGCAGGGGTGCGGTTTCTGCCCCCGCTGTCCGGTCAAGACCTGGGAGTGCCAGCAGTCGGCACCCCCCCTCAAGGAGGTCAGCAGCAGCCACCTGGTCCGTTGCTGGAAGTTCCCATGACCGTCCCCCTGCTTGAAACAAGGGCTCTTGCCAGGCATTTCCCCGTTTCCGCCGGCCCCTTCGGCCCTCATCAGATGCTGAAGGCGGTGGACGGCATCGACCTGAGCCTCGCCCCCGGCGAAGCGCTCGGCCTTGCCGGGGAATCGGGGTGCGGCAAATCCACCGTAGCCCGACTCCTCCTCGGTCTTACTCCCCCCACATCGGGAGAGGTCCTGTTCGAGGGGAAAGATCTCGCGAAGCTGCAAAAGCAGGAACGTTCTGCATTCCGCCGGGCCGCCCAGCTGATTTTCCAGGACCCCTTTTCCTCCCTCAACCCGCGTCAGCGCGTGGGGGACATTATCGGTGAACCCCCCGTCATCCATGGCTCCGTTTCCGGGGAGGAACTGCGAAGCCGCGTGATACGCCTCATGAAAAAAGTCGGCCTTGCTGAAGAGCATTACTTCCGCTATCCCCATGAATTCTCGGGCGGCCAACGTCAACGGATCGGCATCGCGCGTGCCCTGGCTGTAGAGCCGCGCCTGCTCATTGCCGACGAACCGGTATCGGCGCTCGACCTCTCCATTCAGGCCCAGATCATCAACCTTCTCCAGGAGCTGAAGCAGGAATTCAATCTGGCCTTCCTCTTCATAGCCCATGACCTGTCGGTGGTCCGGCACCTCTGTGACCGGGTCGCCATCATGTACCTGGGGCGGATCGTCGAAACCGGCCCCCGTGATGCGGTGTTCGACCGATTTCTCCACCCCTACACGGAAGCGCTTCTCTCTGCCGTCCCCCAAATCCACCCCCGGCACGGGATGAAACGTATTATCCTGCCGGGCGATCCCCCTTCGCCACTGGCCCCCCCTTCCGGGTGCCCGTTCCATACCCGTTGCCCTTACGCCCAGGAAGAGTGCCGCAGCCACGTCCCAACACTCGCAGAGCACGAACCGGGACACCTTGCCGCCTGCCATTTCAGCGAAAAACTCTACCGCTCATAAGAATTTTCTTATTGACAACCAGTTAAGGAAATAATATATATATAAATATACACTTTAAAGGAGCTGGTTCGATGGAGTTTGACAAGAGCAGAAACTTTGATGACGAGGCGGAAATACTGAAGGTCCTTGGTCATCCCGTCCGACTCAAGATCGTTGCGGGTCTCTGCACCAAGGAATGCAACGTCAAGCACATCTGGGAATGCCTCGGTCTCCCCCAGGCCACCGTCTCCCAGCACCTGGCGCTCCTCAAGAACAAGCGGATCATCGAGGGGAAACGGGATGGGGTCGAAGTTCATTACACCGTAATCCACCCTTTGGCCAAGAAACTCATCCAACTGCTCGGCTGACCCGAACCAGCACCGAAAACACCATCGTCAATCCCCTCTCCGCGAGGGGATTTTTATTTCAGAAGCACAACTGGATGGAAAGGGACCAAACCCCATGCTCAAGATCATACTCGGAAAAGGGGAAGACAGACGTATCAGAAGCGGCCATCCGTGGGTCTTCAGCAACGAAATACGCGAACTGCAGGGTGACAAGCAGCCGGGGTGTACTGCGGAGATATACGACGCCGGCGGCGGCTTTATCGGCACCGGATACTACAATCCCCACTCGCTCATTGCCGCTCGGCTCCTCAGCCGGGAACGGACAGACATCGACTCATCTCCGTTCTTCCGCGAGCGGCTGGAAAAGGCGCTTGCATGCCGTCGGGAGCTCTATCCGGAAATGACCTCCTACCGGCTGGTCCACGGCGAAGGGGATTTCCTCCCCGGACTGGTGGTTGACCGGTATGGCGACTACCTGGCGGTACAGTTCCTCACCTGCGGCATGGACGTGCGCCGGGAGCCCGTCATCACTGCTCTTGTCGAGCTTTTTGCGCCGAAGGGGATCATTGCCCGCAACGACGTGGCGGTGCGGGGGCTGGAGGGGCTGCCGGAAGCCGTCGAACTTCTTTACGGGGAGATACCCGACGTCGTCGAGATGGAGGAACATGGTTTCCGCTTCCGGGTCAACCTCCGGGAGGGGCAGAAAACCGGCCATTTTCTCGACCAGAAGGAAAACCACCGTCTGCTGGAGCGGATTGCCCCCGGCAGGGAGGTGCTGGACTGTTTCTCCTATTCGGGGAGCTGGGGTGTGCACGCGGCGGGTTACGGCGCTTCGCACTCCACCTGCCTCGACATCTCGGAGCGGGCGATAGCCCTGGCACGGGAGAACGGGAAACTGAACGGTGTGGCGGGACGCATGGCCTTCGAGGCGGTGGATGTGTTCGAACGGCTCCGGAGTCTGAAAGCAGAGGAGCGTACCTTTGACGTCATCATTCTCGACCCGCCCGCCTTCGTCAAGAGCAGAAAGGCGCTCAAGGAGGCGGAAAAGGGGTACCTCACCATCAACCGCCGGGCTATGGAGCTCCTCCGGCCGGGGGGACACCTCATCACCTGTTCCTGTTCCTACCACATGGGAAGGGAGCTGTTTCACGACCTGCTGAAGACCGCGGCCTTCCAGGCGCGGCGGGAAATGCGGGTGGTGGAAGTCCGTTCCCAGGCACCGGATCACCCGGTGCTTCTGGCAGTGCCCGAAACCGAGTACCTCAAGTGCTTCGTACTCCAGGCGGTATGAGGACCCAATCGACCGATTGTGGTTGATAGAGGATCATGTATAGTAAAGGATAGCTCCGTTTCGTAGATAACCGTGAGGTCCCCATGGCAATTCTTTCGGCACTGGTCGGCGCAGCCCTTGTCCTGACCGTTCTCTGGGAAGGATTCGAGACCATCGTTCTCCCACGGCGTGTCACCCGTCGCTTTCGCTTTACCCGCCTCTTTTTTCGCACCACCTGGCGTCCCTGGTCCACACTGGTTCGCCACCTGGTGCCGGAAAAACACCGGGAAACCTATCTCAGCTACTTTGGTCCCATTTCCCTCCTTCTTCTTCTCAGCGTCTGGGCCGGCGGGTTGATTGTCGGCTTTGCCCTTCTGTACCGGGCTACCGGTGCGGTAACCGGTACGGCATCTGGCGAAGGGATCCTTACCGACCTGTATCTCAGCGGCACTACCTTTTTCACCCTCGGCATAGGTGACGTCACCCCCCGCACAAACCTGGCACGGATGTGTACAGTCGCAGAATCAGGGATGGGTTTCGGATTTCTGGCCCTCATCATCGGCTATCTCCCGGCCCTCAACCAGTCTTTTGCCCAGCGGGAAGTGAGCATCTCCATGTTGGACTCCCGGGCCGGCTCTCCACCCACCGCTGCCGAGATTCTCCGCCGGCACAGCCACGAACGGGGAATGGAGGCTCTCCGGGAACTGCTCCACGACTGGGAACACTGGTCGGCGGAGTTGCTGGAAAGCCATCTCTCCTATCCCGTTCTCGCCTATTTCCGCTCTCAGCATGAAAACCAGTCCTGGCTGACGGCCCTCACCTCCATACTCGATACCTGCGCCTTCCTCATGGTCAGCCTCGAAGCCAACTGCAGACGCCAGGCGGAACTGACCTACGCCATTGCCCGCCATTCGCTCGTGGATCTTTCCCTCGTCTTCATGATGCCCCCCCGCGAGCCGACCCATAATCGCCTCCCCCCCGAGGAACTGTCAAAATTACGCACCGACCTGACGGCAACCGGGCTCATACTGCGCCAGGGTGAAGACGTTGACCAGGAGTTGACGGAGCTGCGGCGGCAGTATGAGCCATACGCCAATGCCCTCGCTCTCTACCTCCGGATAACTGTGCCCCCCTGGGCCATCAAAACCGGACACAGTGACAACTGGCAGGCAAACCCGTGGGAAAAGCGCGGCAGAGCCAAGGCTCAGCCTCACCTCCCGGCGGAAGAGGATGATGAGCACTTTTAACAGCTTGTCATTACATAACCGTCGAAAATTTTGAGACGAGATGGGATACTTGATGAATGGCAAAAAAATACTGGACAGGTTAGCAGAGAACGTGCGGGAGAACAGTCCGGTTGAGACAGCCACGTTAACAACGTGGCATGTCTACATCATCCTCTGTTCCGACAACTCGCTCTACGCGGGAATCACAACGGACATCGACCGGCGGTTCGGAGAGCATGCAACGGGAAAGGGGGCAAAGTATTTCCGGATCCACCGGCCGAAAATGTTATTCTACCTGGAAGGTGGCCATAGCAGAAGCACGGCCGGCAAGAGAGAAATCGAGATCAAGCGAATGAAGCATTCCGAGAAACAACGTCTGGCCGCCTCGGCAAGAAACGAAGCCGCAGGTCACCCTTTCCGCCCCACTCCGTAGATAACCTCGTAGGTAGCCGGAATGAAACCATCCGCAGCATGTTCCCGCCGATAAATATCCATCATCTCCAGCATGATACGCCGCTCGGCAAGGCCACGTCCCTTCGCCGGCGCGGCATTGCCTGCACCGACCCGTTTGATGGCACGTAGAAGCGCCGGCACATCGGCATGAAGCTCCACCTCCAGTTCGGAACTGGCGCGCGGAGAGGCAAAACCTGCCCGTATCAGGGCATCTTGCACCTGCTCCCGCGTGAAAAACGTGTGGGTACGGGATTCTTCCGTGTGGCAGATGGCTTTATGGGCCTGACGATAGGAACTGCGAAGCTCATGGAGGGTTTTCCCGCCAAAGAGGGCGAAACAGAAAAACCCACCCGGTCTGAGCACCCGCAAGGCTTCGGCAAAGGCCACCGTCGGCTCCTCCAGCCATTGATACGTGGATGTGGAGACCACCAGGTCGAAAGAGTCATCCCGGAAGGGAAGCCGTTCCGCGTCCCCCGCCAGCACATTCGCCCTGTCGGAACCATCGAAGCCCTGCCGGGCCGTCCTGCACATGCCAAGGGCAAGGTCGAGCCCTATCAGGCGGGCGGGCGGATACTGCCTTTGAAGGGACCTCAGGAGCATTCCGGTGCCGGTACCTATATCGAGCACGTCGACCGGTGTCAACACCTCGCCTGCAAGCATTCCGGCCAGCCGAACGACAACCCGTTTCTGCACGTCGGCATAGGCTTCGTATTCATCCGCATGGCGATGAAACGAGGTGCGGACCCGCCTGCGGTCAATCCCGACCATGGAGACCCTCCATGAAACCAGACAGAATCAGGTTGAACTCCTCGGGGCGGGAGAGAAAAGGAGCGTGCCCCGTTCCGGCAAGCTCCACGAGGCGGGGATGGGGTAGGTGTTCTGCCATGTAACGGGAAGCCGATGGCGGGCAGATGACATCCGCAGCACCATGGATGAGCAGAACCGGCCGGTCCACGGAGGGGAGCATTCCCCGCAGATCGGCGGTAGTGAGGATGTCAAGGGTAGCCAGGGCCACGAAAGGTTCCGGCAGCCTGCCGGGAATCACGATTTCCCGGGCGATGCGGTTTTCCTGTTCCCGTGAGAGTTCACCTGGGGCAAACATTCGCCGGAAGAATCCTCCCATAGTCTTCTGAAAGTCCCGCCGGATCCCCGTCCCCATACCGCGGGGTTCCGATGGGGGGAGCCCGTGGTCATAACCTTCCGCGAGGGTAAAGCGGGGGGTACCGCCGACCAGGACAAGGCCGGCAAGCCGCTCCCTCAGGTGGGGAAACGCGGATAGCACCACCTGTGAACCGAGGGACCAGCCGAGGAGAACCGCATCCTGAAGGGAAAGCGCATCAAAGAGGGTAATGAGATCGTCTGTCAGGTCGGTGAGGCCATAACCGGATACAGGTGAACTGGAGCGGCCATGGCCGCGCAGATCGACGGATATGAGACGACAGCTCTCCGCCAGCGGTTCCTGGAACCGCCAGAACGAACTGGACGCAGACCAGCCGTGGACAAGCACCAGCGGCTGGCCGGAGCCGGACTCTTCATAATGGATGGATACCCCCGAGGGGGATTCAAACAACGGCATAAAATAACCCTTTGCGTGTCACGTTATCCCCAACGCCCTCCCCGCCTTGCCAATAGCCGTCACCGCCCGTTCCAGCTGGCTCTCCGTATGGGTCGCCATGAGGGTGCAGCGAAGCCGGCAGCTCCCTGCAGGAACAGTGGGGGGACGGATTCCCTGCACGAAGAACCCTTCGGCCAGAAGCCGCCGGGAGAACTCCATGGTTGGTTCCGCCTCGCCGACAAAGATCGGCACGATCTGCGTCTCGCTCCCCATGGTATTGAACCCCGCATCGTGGAGGGAGTCTCTGAAAAGGGCGGTATTGCGAGCGAGCTGCCGCCGCAGATCGGCACCGGCAGGAGAATCCACCAGATCAACTGCCGCGAGGGACGCCGCCAGCACGCCTGGCGGCAGGGAGGTGGAAAAGATGAAACTCCTCGCCTTATTGACAAGGAGCTCGATGAGATTCCGTGAACCGGCGACGTAGGCGCCACAACTCCCCAGTCCCTTACCCATGGTCCCCATCTGGACATCCACCTCTTCCACGACCCCACAGAGTTCGGCGCTCCCCCGTCCGGTGGGGCCGAGGACGCCGGTGCCGTGGGCATCGTCCACCATGAGAAGTGCACCATACTCCCGCTTGAGGGCAGCCAGTTCCGTCAGAGGAGCCAGGTCCCCATCCATGCTGAATACTCCGTCGGTAACGATGAGGCGCCGGCCGGCAACATCGGTCGAAGCAAGGAGCCGGCGCAGGGCTGACATATCTTTGTGGGGGTAACGAATATACTTAGCGCGGCTGAGGAGCGCACCATCCACGATGCTCGCATGATTGAGCCGGTCGGAGAATATAACGTCCCCCTTGCCGACCAGGGCCGGGATGATGCCGGTGTTTGCGGCGTAACCGGAATTGAAGACAAGGGCCGACTCCGTCCCCTTGAAGGCTGCCAGTCGCACCTCCAAAGCTTCATGTAGTTCCATGGTGCCGGACACCAGCCGTGAGGCACCGCTGGATACACCGTACCGTTCAACCGCACGAATCGCCGCTTCCTTGAGCGCTGGATGATCCGCCAGCCCAAGATAGTTATTGGAACAGAGGAGCAGTACCTCCCTGCCGTCAAGTATCACCCGTCCGGCCTGGGGCCCCCCTATCACCCGCATGCTCCTGAACAATCCCTGTTGCCGCAGCACATTGAGTTCTTCGCGCAATTCGTTCACGTGATCACCCCTTTACCCAATCCGTCCACTCCTTTTAGCACATCTCAGCCCAAGCCGTCAACCTGTTGAACCGCATAGGTTAACAAACCGGGAATCGATGTGGGTACTACGGGAGAGCTGGCATCAATCCAGTCCAAGGGGGGGTAAATCGGGAGTGGAGCGAATCAGGAAGAGGGTCTACTCACTGGAAGCCGGCAGCAGTTCGATCACGGTAACTTCCGGCGGGGCCAGAAACCGGAGAGGAGGTCCCCAGGTGCCAGTTCCCCTGCTCACATAGAGGGATGAACCGTTGCCAAGAGCATTAAGACCGGACTTTACCGGGTAAAAGAGGTAGGTAACGAGATTGAAGGGGAAGAGCTGCCCCTTGTGGACATGCCCTGAAAGCTGCAGGTCGAACCGGCCAATGCTGGTATTCTCAACGGCAGGTCGGTGTTTGAGCAGGATGGTAAACGTGTCGCGGGGAAGTGATTCCAGGAGGTGTTTTTCTGCCGATGCGGCATTTCCTCTGCCGCGGTTGAATGCCGGGTCATCGATGCCGGCCAGGGTCAAAAATGTGGTTACCTGTACGGCATTCTCCCGCAGTATGGTGAAACCAGCCCGTTCCTCGAACGCCAGGGACTGCTTCACGCCGGCGTAGAACTCATGGTTTCCCGTTACTGCATATTTGCCGTAGCGTGGGTTGATCTGCTGGAACTGCCCAGCAAGTCCTGTCAGTCCGTTGATCTGGCCGTCCACCAGGTCACCGGTGACGACAAGGAGGTCTGGAGCTGCTGCTCTGACTTTGGTCAGCATCGTCGCCAGGCGTTCTTTCCTGACGATCAGCCCCAGATGAACGTCAGACATCTGCACAATGACCAGTTTTCCAGCGTCAGGGGGGATTTTGGAGCTTCTGAGCACTATATGCTCGGTGCGGATATCCCTCGCCTCATAATAACCATAAGCCGACGTCGCCATCCCCCAGGCAAGGGGGACGTAAAACGCTGTGCGGGGAGATACAGTAAACCGGTCAAGGTCGAGATTCCAGAGATGTGCAACCAGGAAGAGAAGAAGACGGTAGCAATCGATGACAACTACCGCGGAAAAGAAGAAAAAGAGAAACCCCATCCAGCTGTAGCCCGCATATGCAAGGAAACGGGCCGCCGTTTCGTGCCCCAGTCGTTCGATGGAGCGGACCAAGAGCGGGACAATCACCATCACCGCAAAAAAAAGAGCAAGCAAAGCGCCGGGCAATGGGCCAAAACCAATGGCATGCTGTACCTTGAAAAAGGTGTAGACATGGACACCGCCGTACACCAGTATGAATGTGAACAGTAAAAGGCTCATGGTCCCTCCAGAGCGCCGCCTTTGTGCGACAACATTACAACAATACCATAGACACAGTTACACGCGAAGGGGGTATTATTGTGTATAATTGTCGCCATGACCTCCCGACGTTTCGTCATTCCCGATATCCACGGATGCGCCCTCACCCTCCGACATCTGGTTGAAGATGTACTTCAGCCTGGGCAAGCGGACGCACTCTACCTGTTGGGAGACTATATCGACCGCGGGCCCCGCAGCAGGGAAGTGATTGAACTTATCCGCTCCTGGAGCCAGGAAGGGCTCGCTGTCCACCCTTTGCGAGGCAACCACGAGGAGATGCTGCTGGACGCCTGCCGTGACCGAACTTCGTTCCGGCTCTGGATGCTCAACGGCGGCTACGCCACCCTGGCAAGCTACGGAGTGGAGGATGCCTGCGAGTTACCCCTCCCCCACCGCGCCATACTTTCCGACCTCCCTCTGTATATGAAACTGGACGATGTCGTCCTCGTCCATGCCGGTCTGAATTTCACCCTTGACGATCCGTTCAGCGATCGGGAAGCAATGCTCTGGGTCCGCTCCACCAAGGTAGACAGCATAAAACTGGATGGGCGCAAACTGGTCTGCGGACATACCCCAACAACCCGTAAAGCCATCGAGGCAAGCATGGCAACCGACCTCATAACCCTGGATAACGGTTGCGTCTACGCCGGTGCTCCCGGTCTGGGAAGCCTGGCTGCACTGGAGCTCAACACTCTTACCCTGCTATTCCAGGAAAATATCGACGTGTAAGGAGACTACGATGCGCCACTACCGGAAGGTGACGTGATTAGTGTTGTTCATTACAATATCTCTTCTTTATTCTGGTTGACGCGGCATTTCATGCACCAAGAAAAGGGTGCCAACGTGTGACTTGCGGCCGGAGCATGTTAGAATATGCTAAAGTCTGCAATATACAGTTCTTGCACGGCAAGAATGCACTCTATTGGGGGAGAACTTCACACCGGCACTATGGAATCGACAATATCTCTAAAAACAGGCGCCTGGTCCGGCGATACACCAGTTGATTTACAGTTTCCTGCTGGCTGGGAGGTGAACGTATTATGGCCTCTCACCCCGCCACCTCTTACGGCTGCAGAGATGGCGGGAATTCTTGAACAACCTGTCGGCCAGGCGTCTGTAACAGAACTGTGCAAGGGAAAATCGCGGCCGCTGATTATTGTTGATGATATGACTCGCCCAACCCCCGCCTCGGAAGTCATGCCGTTACTCATAAGAAGTATTTGTGCGGCAGGCATACCCGTTGACGCCATTACAATTTTGATGGCAACAGGTACCCACGGCAAACCACGATCTGACGCCTTTCTGAAAAAAGTCGGCAATGAAGCCGAACCCTGCCGACTGCTCGTACATGACTGCTTCACCGATGTGAAAAGAATTGGCACAACAACTAACGGCACCCCGGTATTCGTTAACAAAGCAATTTTGGGCTCCGATGTTGTCATCGGTGTTGGAGGGATTTATCCCAATTCTCCGGCAGGATTTGGCGGAGGATCAAAACTTGTTTTAGGTGTCCTGGGGATTAGCACTATCTATCACCTGCATTTTCGACACGAGGCGATTAGTTGGGGTGATACCAATACTGATACTGTTTTTCGCAGGGAACTGGATGAAATTGCTAAAATGATCGGTATGGAATCAACTGTTTCAGTAATAATCGACGCCAATCGCAGCATAATCAAAATGTATTGTGGAGACCCGCGTAGATATTTCCCTGAGGCTATATCTTTCTATCATGAAACATTCTGCACGCTGAAACATGACGATGTAGATGTTGTAATTTCCAACACATATCCAAATGATTCGTACCTCACCTTCGCAAAAATGAAAGGATTTGTGCCACTAGATAATTGCAAAAGATGCGTGTCGAGAATTGCGATTGCCTCCTGCAATGAAGGTTTGGGGCTTCACAATATTTGGCCCCTGGTAAATCCGCCGCAATTCCATAAGGTCAAACATATCCTGAGACTTCTCTCGGTGATGCCTTTTAGAAAAATCGTGGGTAAGATCTGTCACGTATCGCAACGCGCGTTAAGCGCCCGCCTCAATAAGTACCTGTCTGTCCAACACCACGAGAGTGATGACAAAAAACCGTTAAATCCTATATGGCTTTATCGAACAGGTGATCAATCTGTTGAGCTGCCGCCTCGTGTGCCGGGCATTAATGTCACTGAAGATTGGCATGACATTCTAGAAGCAGTTTCCAAAGAACAATCACATCGCGTCAATCTAAAGGTAATTGTGTATCCGTGTGCTTTTCTTCAGATACCTAAAGGTTGACTGTCATATCATGATGTCTGCACATACCTGCTTATCAGTCCGGTTTTCTTACTATTAGATCGCACCGTTTGTGCCTCATACCGGTGGTGATTTACTCCATTCCGGATGTGTCACAATAGATTTGCAAGCAACATTTCCCTGCTGTAGAGGGCCAACCATGTCCCACCACATGCCTAAAACAGGTTACCGGCAGCTAGTGGAACGTCTCAACCGATTCCCCCAGGGGGCGTTCCCGTCTCCGCTACTCTACGAAGTCCTCGCCCTGCTCATCAGCGAACGGGAAGCAGAGCTCGTATCCCGTCTGCCTGTCATGCCCTTCACCGCGAAGCGTGCTGCAGGAGTCTGGAACATGACGGAGCGCGAAGCCAGGTCTCTACTGGACGGACTTGCAAGCCGGGCACTTCTCCTTGACCTGACGCGTGACGAGGAAACATTCTATATCCTCCCTCCCCCCATGGCTGGATTTTTCGAATTCTCACTCATGCGTGTCCGCAACGACATCGACCAGCAGACACTGAGCGAACTCTTCTACCAGTACCTCAACGTCGAGGAGGATTTCATACGCGACCTTTTCACCCGCGGAGAGACAAAACTGGGGAGAGTGTTCGTGCATGAACCGGCACTTTCATCCGAAAACGCCAGTCTGGTGCTCGACTACGAGCGTGCAAGCGAGGTAATCCGCACCGCACGGCAAATAGGTGTGGGGCTCTGCTACTGTCGACACAAGATGTCCCACATCGGGAAGGCATGCACGGCACCGCAGGAAATCTGCATGACACTCAACACGGTGACTGAGCCGCTCATCCGTCATGGCCATGCCAGACAGGTCGAGACAAGCGAAGCACTCGATCTACTCCAGGAGGCTCGTGACCGGCAACTTGTCCAGTTTGGCGACAATGTCCGTGAGGGAGTCAATTTCATCTGCCACTGCTGCAGTTGCTGCTGCGATGCACTGCTCGCTGCACGGCGCTTTGCCAACCTTCATCCGATCCATACCACCAATTTTGTGCCTATTATCCGGGAGGAACAGTGCGCCGGCTGCGGCAGATGTGCAGCTGCCTGTCCGATGGAGGCTATTCTCCTTACTTCGGTTCCCGACAGCGTTCCGACAGGCATGAAGAAACCCCGCATCGACATGGAGCGCTGCATCGGCTGCGGCCTCTGCGTCCGAGCATGCCGTTTCGGAGCACTTCGCCTCGAATCGCGCACGCCAAGGGTCATCACCCCCGTAAACTCCGCCCACCGCGTCGTACTTATGGCGGTCGAACGCAACTGCCTGCAAAACCTCATTTTTGACAATCAGGCACTCACCAGCCATCGGGTAATGGCCGCAATTCTCGGGGTGATTCTCAGGTTTCCCCCTCTGAAACAGCTCCTGGCCAGCAAGCAGATGAACTCTCGTTACCTAGAGAGGTTACTCGAAACGGTCCATCTCCCGTCAGGCATCAGATAGCTTTACGATTGAAGATACTGAAAGTCTGGGGACCAGAATCTTTAAACAAAAAAAAAGCTCCACCATTCGCATGAATGGTGGAGCTTTCAATAAAATT